>Ga0247611_10000042_pt1 | contig 234862 bp, 205 predicted proteins | sample 177DNAGHGhighgp2_FD_192422 | JGI IMG/M metagenome (GOLD analysis project Ga0247611, IMG submission 192422) | Sheep rumen microbial communities from Palmerston North, Manawatu-Wanganui, New Zealand - 1770 DNA GHGhigh gp2 | ecosystem: Host-associated > Mammals > Digestive system > Stomach >... | reverse complement strand
GACAACTGCTTGAAATACAGCATAAACTCAACAGAAGACCAAGAGAAAAAATCGGCTTTGACAAACCCTTTAAGCTTTTTTATCTATCTTTGGCCTGAAAAAATTGCATTTTGGTCTGGAATCTATCGATAAACAAATCAACAAATAAACACCTAAACAAATCAACAATTTACTTACTTTTGCACCAAAATACGAAAAATTATGAAACACTCCATATTGACACTGATTGTCTTGCTTGCCTTGGCCGCCTGCAAATCCTCAAACAACGAGATAACATCCACCGACATAGAGCCTTACAAGAACGCTGTTGTCACCAACGACGAAGAGGCTATCGAACTGGGCGTGAAATTTCGCGAGGAGTGTCAGAAAAACACCATTGGGCGCACCCTGCCCTCTATTACCGTAACTGACATCGAAGGAAAAAAACACGACCTTAGAAAGATGATAAGCCGCGAGAGCATCATCATTGCCGGCAGCAACATTGAGGGCTATGGCAGAGAAGAGTTCGTCAGCAGCTTCCCCGAGACGATACGCGCCATCGAGGACACACCGGGCGAGTTCGACGTGTTCTGCCTTATAATAGATGGCGGCAACCCCGACGACAACGCTATGCTGGTGACCGAGCTGTTGCCCAACTACCGCAACATATACATCATAAGCGGTGACGAAGCCGCCAAGCTGAACGTCTTCTCCAACCCCACGAAGCTATACCTCAACAAGGAAAAGACCGTGGTGCACTATGCCATGGGCTACGTCATCGAGGACCAGTACCGCCGTCAGGAGGCCGACGAGGGAATAAAGCAGATGTTCAAGAAGAGACTGTGACACTGACTATGACACCGACTATGACTTGCGCAAAGCAACGAAAGAATTAAGGAACATGAGCGTGAAAGGCAAAACCACCCCCTAATTGTGTCGTCCTGAACTTGATTCAGGACCTCCGCCACGGACACACCACAAACACCAATAATAGACACAAGATTCAAATAGTATTCAAAAACTCTTTAATACTAATAGATTCAACTCATCGACGAGCGCATATTTGAGATGCGCCTGTTTCGCAATCTGTTCGAGGCAAACACCACATACGAAGTTTGGGACTGCGACATTCTCACAGACCTCGGAATTGAACAATTGTACTTTGAAAAGATTGATGAGTTGAAAGTGTTGGAGGCTTATCAAGACACCGTCAACTACAAATTAGTTGCACATAGCATAAAACCAGTAGAGTTTTTTATTTGACATAAAGACCGTATCCATGCTCAACATATTTAATTTCTATGTCGACAGGACCACTTTCGTAAAAACGGACGGTAAAATCGCCGGAACCCGATGAAACAAATTTCCATTCACCGCATGATGTCGCGGAACCGTTCTCTATTATTTTAACCTCTACATCACAACTTCCACTGTCAACCACTTTAACGGTCAAATCAGCAGAACCAGAATCCACCACACGAACCTCACCATACAATGGAAAAGTCTTCCCGTCCTTGGTAATCGTGCAGTTCTCCTTGTCGATGGTGACTTCCTGGGCGAAACCCGAAAGGCTTAGCAAGCCCAAAAACAATGCAAAGAATAACTTTTTCATGGCGGTGCTTATTTGAATTGACACGCCAAAGATAAAACAAAAAACTGAAACACCAAAATGTTAGTCGTAGCAAAATCGGAAATAACGCTCGGCAACGTGCGCTTCTACGGTGGCAACACCGGAGTTAACAGCGTCACCATAAAGCAGTCGGTCGATAACTTCGGCACAACGGCCCTAAAGGGTGGGCATATAACAGGCCGTATCCCAAGGACCATCCAAAATACGACCCTGCAAATCCTACAAAAACCAAACACGATACCGACACGAAATATTTTCTCTATTACACCATTAAAATCGACAAACATGATTACTGGGTGAATATGAAGATGCACAAAAATTTCGGAGAAGTGATATACACGGTTGAGAAAGAAAAACCCATCGACATAATTAAAGGGCATAAAAAAAGTGAGACCGAAAACGTCTACTCCTCCCTCAAGGGGCTTGGCGCGAATTATAACGGAATCACCGCTGCAAATATACAAACATTTTGAATAACCAAACAGAAAAAAATGAACAAAAACAAAATCAGACCCCATATTGCCCGTGGAACTACAATCCACGTTGGTATCGAATCTGATTTATGAAAAAATGATTCCGAAAACGTCTACTCCTCCCTCAAGGGGCTTGGCGCGAATGACATCAGAATCACCGCTGCAAATATACAAACATTTTGAATAACACAAAAAAAACTGATAAAAAATGTTCAAGAAACTGATTCAACTCATCGATGAACGCATATTTGAGATGCGCCTGTTTCGCAATCTGTTTGAGGCGAACACCACATACGAAGTTTGGGACTGCGACCTACTCGCCGACCTCGGAATCGAACAATTGTACTTTGAAAAGATTGATGGGTTAAAGGTATTGATGGAGTATCAAGACAGTGTTTATTATAAACTTTCTGCAAGAAGCATCAAACCTGTGGATTTTTTTATTTAGGGTAAATACCACACTCGCCGCCGCTGACATACTTGATTTCTATGTCGGCAGAACCTCTCTCGACAAAACGGACAGTTAAATCACAAGAACCGGACGAAACAAATTTCCACTCTCCACACGAATTTACAGAGCCTCCTTCTATAACTTTAACTTCCAAATCACACATACCACCGTCAACCACCTTAACAATTAGGTCAGCGGATCCAGAATCAACGACACGAACCTCACCATACAATGGAAAAGTCTTCCCGTCCTTGGTAATCGTGCAGTTCTCCTTGTCGATGGTGACCTTCTGGGCGAAACCCGAAAGGCAAAACAGACCGAGAATAAATGCAAAAAATATCTTTTTCATAGTTTCAACAATTAATATCCATCATACTAATGGCACACAGTATTAAGCCTGTTGAGTTCTTTATTTGACCCCTTCGTTAGCGTTAACCAACCTGACTTTTATATCCTCGAAATTGTCGACCAACCTGACTTTTATATCCTCGAAATTGTCAACTATAATAACTTCTCCGCAATCATCTCCAAAACTACTGAAACAAACCCTTACATCCTCAAAATTGTCAACAATGCGAACCTTCAAATCCTCAAAATTGTCAACAATGCGAACCTTGCCATACAGATTGAACGTCTTGCCGTTTTTTGTGAAAGTGCAGTCCTCCTTGTCAAGGCCATCAGGCTTCACTTCCGGCTCCTCCTTCTCTGGATAGACAATCTGCGAAGTGATATCCCTATGAATAGCATTAGAGTGGCTACCAACTATAAAAGCCTGGGCGAAACCGCCTATACTGAACAATGCGAAAAGCGAAGCCAATAATATTTTTTTCATACGGTGTGATATTTAAATAACGCACCAAAGATAAAACAAAAAATTGAATTAAGAAAATGTTAGTCGTACCAAAATCGGAAATAACGCTCGGCGGCGTGCGTTTCTACGGTAGCAACACCTGACTCGTCCTGTATTTTATTTACGTTTTACTTGTTAATCTTGAAAACCTAGTTTAATGACAGGTCAGTCATACAAAACTCCCCCTAGCCCCCTCTGAGAGGGGGACAAATCTTCGTTTTGATTTTTGGAAATTCCGTCAGTTGACTATACGGAATTTATGTAAAAATCTTCAATTGACTATACAGAATTTTCAATTTTTAAGTACTAAAAGTCACAAAAAAATTCCAGTTTCCTCGTGTCACGTGTCCCGCAGTCGCATGTCGAATCAACACTTCGACAGGCTCTGTGTGCGGGAATTTACCAACTATGACAATGACTATGACTATGACCAAGATCGTCAGGGGTTAATAATTTGCAAGTAATTGTATATCAACAAAATCAAAAGAGACGAACGATTTCACTGCATAAAAATATTTTATTTATGTGAATTTTTCTATTTCAATAAAGAAAAAAAACGTAATTTTGAAGTTTGAACAATTTATAAAACGCTGACTATGACACCGACTATGACAATGACAATGACAATGACTATGACAATGACTATGACTATGACTGGATTGGCAGGAATTATCGTGTCACGTGTCAAATAAACAAATAAACAGACAAACAAATCAACCCTTCGACAGGCTCAGGGTGCGGGATAAAACAGACAAACAAATCAACAGATAAACAAATCAACAGACAAACAAATCAACATCATGAACATACTAGTCACCGGCTGCAAAGGCCAACTTGGAACAGAGCTACAGAAAATTGCCAACACCGAAAACACCAACCAATGGTTCTTCACCGATGTTGACACTTTGGATATTTGCGATGCAGATGCAGTGGAGCGTTGCTTTGCCGCCAACGCCATCGACGTGTGCGTCAACTGCGCCGCATACACCGCCGTTGACCGTGCCGAGGACGAGCCAGAGCTGGCGCACAAGATAAACGCCACAGCACCAAAGATTCTTGCCGAGGCCTGCCTGCGCCATAACGCCTTGCTGGTACACGTCTCGACCGACTATGTATTTGACGGACAAGGCTCCTCCCCTTACCTGCCCGACGACAAGGTGAACCCCGTCTCGGTGTATGGCCGCACCAAGGCCGAGGGCGAACGCCTGATACGCGAGAGCGGCTGCAGCCATTTCATCATACGCACGGCATGGCTCTATTCCGCTGTGGGAAAGAACTTTGTGAAGACCATGCTCATGCTGGGCGACACCAAAGACGAGATAAACGTTGTAGCCGACCAGCGCGGATGCCCCACCTGGGCCTACGACCTCGCCTGCGCCATAGTGCGTCTCGTTACAATGAACGGGAAAAAGCCCGTGCACGAGACCTTCCACTTCACCAACGAGGGACAGATAACATGGCACGACTTTGCCACCTCCATCATGGAGATTGGCGGGAAACGCTGCAAGGTGAACCCCATAACGACAGACCAATACCCCACCAAGGCCACACGCCCGGCCTACAGCGTGCTCGACCTTAACAAGATAAAGGAATACACAGGCATGAAGATCCCGTTCTGGAGAGAGAGCCTGATAAAATGTATTGAAGAGATAAAAAGGAAAGGAGAATAAAAAGAGGAGTTAAATGGAGTAAAGTCGTGCTTGGCACGACTGGGAGTTAAAGATGGAGTTAAATGGAGGTATGAATTAGGAGGTATGAACCATGAAGTTATTATCTGCTCCCTGAGCGTGTCGAAGGGATGCTTGTTTTAATGGAATGGAAGTTATAAAAGGAAGTTAAAGAGGAAGTTATAATAGAAGTTAAAGAAAGAAATTAAAGAGTGTTTATTTAAAAAGAATATCCGCATGAGAAAAGCAAACCACATAACACGCATCCTGCTCTGCATTGCATTTATGGCAATGGGGAATTGTTTTGCGCAGGAGCTTTTCGTGATATATAAAAACCATAATTTCGGTCTTATTGACAAAAAAGGAAAGGTTATTGTAAAGCCGAAGTATGATATGATATCTGATTTTCACGAAGGTATTGCTTTAGTAAGAGATGATGGTTTGTATGGATATATTGACACCACTGGGAAAGTAATAATCAAGCCAAAATACGGACACGCATCCAATTTTTCAGAAGGATTGGTTAATGTTTATATTGGAGACCATGAATCTGGAGAATGGTTTAATATTGACAAAACAGAGAAAGTCCTATTCAGATTTAGAGCCTTTACAGGATTTCATGAAGGACTTGCAGGATTTACTATTGACGAAAAATGTGGATATATCGACAAAACAGGGACCATTGTCATCAAGCCCCAATTTGATTGTGTTGGTGAATTTGTCAATGGTCACGCTCCTGTTATGATTCGCGACAAAGACACCATCAAATGGGGTTTTATTGATAAAAGCGGCAAATATGTGATAAAGCCACAATTTAGCAGCATTTGTTATTTTTACGAAGGTTTATTGCTATTTGAGGAAAACGGGAAATATGGTTATTACGACACAAATGGAGATATTGCTGTCAAAACACAATTTGACAAGGCCGGATACTTTAATGAGGGTTTTGCGCCTGTGTTAGTCGATGGTAAATGGGGGTTTATAAACAAAAAAGGTGAAATGGTAATCAAGCCACAATTTGACGAAGCAGGAGCATTCCACGAAAGCTTAGCAAATATTAAAATCGGCGATAAATGGGGATTCATTAATAAAAACGGAAATATTGTTATTGAGCCTCGATTTTATTATGTGTTTAAATTCTCCGAAGAACTTGCCGCAGCCGCTGTCCTAAAAAACAACCAAGAATATTGGGGGTTCATTGACAAAACGGGTAACTATGTAATACCACCAAAATACGATATGATACATAATTTTAAAGACGGACTCGCAGTCGTATATTTTAAAGAAAAAGAAATCTATTACTATATTGATAAAAAAGGGGAAATTGTATGGAAAGGCGATTTGAGTCCTTTTTTTGAGGAATATTGAGGATATTAACCAAGAACACATTTGTTTATTTAAAATATAACCGCATGAGAAAAGCAAACCACATAACACGCATCCTGTTCTGTTTTTCTCATTATTTGATTTTCTTGAGCATTATTAACTTAAACGACAATAAGCATATCACAAAAATGAAAATACGAAATCATTAAAATCTTGAAATATGAACACTGTTGACCCTAAAATCATCGAAAGAGCAAAATCGTGGCTCACAGAGCAATACGACGAGGAGACACGCAAGAGCGTGCAGAACATGCTCGACAACGACCCTAACGAACTGACCGAGAGCTTCTATCGCAACCTCGAGTTCGGCACCGGCGGACTGCGCGGCATCATGGGTGCCGGCACCAACCGCATGAACGTATATACCGTGGCAATGGCCACACAAGGCTTCGCCAACTACATCAAGAAGATGAACCCCGGCAAGCAACTCAGCGTCGCCATAGCCTACGACGGCCGCAACAACAGCCCCGCCTTCGCCAACGTCACCGCCGATGTCATGTCGGCCAACGGCATAAAAGTCTATATCTTCGACAGCCTCCGCCCCACCCCTGAGCTATCGTTTGCCGTGCGCGAGATGAAATGCGACGCTGGCGTGATGGTGACAGCCTCGCACAACCCCAAGGAATACAACGGCTACAAGGCCTATTGGAACGACGGCGGACAGCTCGTCAGCCCGCATGACAAGAATGTCATCGCCGAGGTGGAGAAGATAACCGACCTCTCGATGGTCAACTCCAAGCGCAACCCCGACCTCGTCACCGTGCTTGATGAGAAGTTCGACGACATTTATTTAAACAAGGTATATGGCCTCTCCCTCTCGCTCGACCTCATCAAGAAACATAAAGACATGCGCATAGTCTATACGCCCATCCACGGCACTGGCCGACGCCTTGTGCCCGAGATACTGAAGATGAAAGGCTTCGAGAACGTATATTGCGTTGAGGAACAGATGGTTGTCGATGGTAACTTCCCCACCGTCAAGTCACCCAACCCCGAGGAGCCTGCTGCCATGGCCCTGGCAGTGAAGAAAGCCCATGAGGTGAATGCCGACCTCGTTATGGCCACCGACCCCGACGCCGACCGCGTGGGCATCGCCGTGAAAGACGACAAAGGCGAGTTCATACTGCTCAACGGCAACCAGACTGCCAGCATCTTCGTCTATTACCTGCTGAAACGCTGGAACGAGCTGGGCAAACTCACAGGCAAGGAGTTCATAGTGAAGACCATAGTGACAACGGAGCTGTTGTTTGAGATAGCCAAGAAATACAACGTTGACCGCTACGACGTGCTGACAGGCTTCAAGTACATCGCTGACAAGATTCTGGCATTGGAAGGCAAAGCCCAGTTCATTGGCGGTGGCGAAGAGAGCTACGGCTACCTCGCCGGCGACTTCGTCCGCGACAAGGATGCCGTCATAGCCACCAGCATGATAGCAGAGGCTGCCGCCTGGGCAGCAGAGCAAGGCAAGACACTCTATCAGCTGCTCATGGACATCTACAAAGAGTTCGGCATCTACAAGGAGAAACTAGTCTCGTTGACCAAGAAAGGCATCAGTGGCACGAAGGAAATCCAGTCGATGATGGCCAAGTTCCGTTTTGTCCCGCCCACCGAGATTGCCGGCGAGAAAGTCATCGAGATTCGCGATTACCATGCGCAAAAGGCCAAAGACCTAGCCACTGGCGAGACCAGACCCATCGACCTGCCTAAGAGCGACGTTCTGCAGTTCTTCACCGAGAGTGGTTCAAAGATTACAGTGCGTCCTTCGGGAACAGAACCCAAGATCAAGTTCTATTTCAGCATGAAAGCCCCGGCTACCGACTCAGTTGAAGAGGCCATGAAAGCCCTTGACAAGAAATTGGAAGAGGCGGCTGAGATGCTTGCAAAATAACAAAAAACTTCTATGGGTGGTGCTTTGCATCACCCATAGTTTAACAACTAAACGGCATGGCTGACAAAAAAGAGAAATTTTTATTTGTAAAAAAGGAAATCCCAAAAATATCCATCGCCTTAATATTGCTTACGATGGCGTGTGTGGCCTACTATTTCTATCTACGAAGCGAAGCAACCAGGTCTGCAGAAAAACGTGCAGGAGCAATATTACAAATATCCGAAAGGATGATTCTTGGTCGTATGGGGAAAATCGAGACCATTGTTGATTCCAAGCAACCTATGGTCGAATACGCCCTTGACGACCCTGATGCGATGTTCGACATAGTGAAACACACAACAGAGTCGAGCAGCCTCATTATGGGAGCCAACATAGCTTTCAAGGCAGACTATTACCCTGAAAAAGGACATTGGTTTGAGCCTTACTTCGGCCATCAAAACGGCTCTGACACATTGGTTTCTATGCAGTTGGGCGGTCCCGATCACAACTATTTGGAAATGGATTGGTTCAAGAAAGGCATTAGAACAGCAGATGGAATGTGGAGCAACCCTTATTACGACAACGCAGGCGGCAAGACCTACATGATGACCTACACCATTTCCATAGCTGACAGCACAGGCGAAGTGATTGGAGTTATAGGCGCCGATGTCACTCTTGACACTCTTGCCAGTATAGTAAGCAACATAAAACCCTTCCCGAACAGCTTCTGCACTTTGGTTGCAGGCGACGGAACAGTCATTGTTGCTCCCCCAACATCAGCAAAAAAAATTGGCAAATGTCATGTATACACCGAAATGATTGAAGACAAAAACATGACTTTGACCATCACAATTCCCGATTCCGACATGTACCATCGCCTCCGTCAGTCAAGTCTTTTCTTCGCGTTGGTTGCGCTAACAGGAATTGCAACAATACTTTTCCTGTCCTACCGTTCCATACAGAACCTGTGGAGATTGAACGAGGTGCGCATCAAAGAGCAGCACATCGAGGACGAACTTGCCATTGCACGCAACATTCAGCAGTCATTATTGCCATCAGGGGTGTCGCTTAAAAACATTAAAACAGTGGATGTCAGCGGATTGCAGATTCCAGCCAAATACGTTGGAGGTGACCTGTATGACTATTATGTGCGCGACAACAAACTGCTGTTCTGCATCGGCGACGTGTCGGGCAAAGGAGTTCCCGCTGCACTGCTGATGGCCATTTCACACAGTCTGTTCCGAACCCTGTCGGCCCACGATGACCATCCGGAACGCATAATGCAGGCCCTCAACGCATCGATAAGCGACAATAACCCCGACCTAATGTTCATCACGATGTTCTTGGGAATCATTGACTTATCGACAGGCAAGATAAGCTATTGCAACGCCGGACACAACCCTCCAATAATAATAAAAGGTGGAAATGCATCGTATCTGGACACAAAACCGTCGCTCATTTTAGGTGTTGAGCCAAATGCAAAATACACTGCCTGCGAATTGGAATTGGCCGCTGGCGACACACTGTTCCTATACACTGACGGTCTTACCGAGGCTGAAAACGCACAAAAAGAGCTCTTCGGGGAAAACAGAGCCTTAGAAGCCACTGCGAACTTCAACACATTCCTGGCTGACGAACAGATTGGACAAATGTTGCAAGCAGTGCACAATTTTGTGAATAACGCCGAACAAAGCGATGACCTCACCATGCTTGCCATTCACCGCACAAAACCAAGTTCAACAACATCTACCCTCACCCTGACCAACGACATAAACGAGTTGGATAAACTTGAACCTTTCTTGAACAACTTCTTTGAGCAAAACAGCCTCGACCATGCATCTCTGTCGAAAATAGATCTCGCATTGGAGGAAGCTCTGGCAAACGTCATCATGTATGCCTATCCCGATGGCAAAACAGGAGAAGTGACACTTGACATGAATGTGGAGAACAATGCAATAAAAATGAAAATAAGCGACAAAGGTATTCCGTTCAACCCTCTTGAAAAGGAAACAGCCGATCTCAATGTCTCTCTCGAAGAAAGAAAAATCGGGGGCTTAGGCATCTATCTCATAAAGGAAATCATGGACAAGGTAGAATATGAATACAAGGAAAAGAACAATATTTTAAATTTAGAATTTGACATTTGATATTAAACAGAGAAAATATATTTATTATTTTTGCAAAAGATTAATCTTAAAAAATAAACAAATTATGAATATCACCATTACAGAAGAAGGTAATACCGTAACTGCCACATTCGACGGACGTTTGGATACCGTAGCAGCACAAGAAGTCAGTGAAACAATAGACAAAGTTCTGCAACAAGCCGACCGTAACATAATTCTCGACTGCGAAAAGATGCCGTTCATAAGCAGTTCGGGCCTGCGCATATTCCTGAAAATACGCAAGGAAGTGGCAGCGAAAGGCGGCAAGATGTACCTGAAAAACATCTGTCCTGACGTGCAGCAGGTATTCAAAATGACAAATTTGAACGACATTTTCGAGACCATTGACTGAGTATGGTCTATGTGAACGAACACACCGACCTGCTCGACATTGAGTCGGCCTTGAAATTGGTGTCGGCACAACGACGCGAACAAGCGTTGAAGTTCCGGTATGAAAACGGCCGTCGCCTCTCTTTGGCCGTTTATCTCCTTTTGATGAAAGGACTGAAAAAAGAATATGGCATCACCGAACCGCCAATATTTGACTACTACCAAGAAGGTAAGCCTTTCATAGCCAACCATCCCGATATTCACTTTAACCTCAGCCATTCGGGGACTGTTGCATTGTGCGCTATAAGCGACCATCCCGTAGGTGCCGACGTTGAGACATACAGAAACATCTCGCCTTCGTTGATCAATTACACAATGAACGAAAGCGAGCAGGAACAAATCAACGTCTCTTCGAACCGCACAATGCAATTCCTCCATCTCTGGACAAGAAAAGAAGCCCTGCTTAAGCTCACTGGCGAAGGAATTCGCAACAACATGAAAAACGTGCTGGCTGAGGAGGAAAATTATCATTTCGAGACAATCGAGAAAGAGAACTACGTCTATTCTATCGTGAAACACAAAACATAAAATATCGAGACATGCATACCTATCGCAAATTAATACAATGGTTTATTCTGATAGCCGCTATCGTAACGACAAACAGCCTTCGTGCCCAAGAGGCTGACAACGAGTTCAGCATCGATGCCAAGGTCATTACCCGTGGCGAGATTCGTGCCGGTGGCTTCACTGCCGACAGCACCGACAGCAAGAAGATGGCCAACTTCATACAGGGACAATATCGAATAAACTTCAACTACAAGCGTTCCTGGCTGGAGATAAGGATTTCTCCACAGATGGCTGGAATATGGGGACAATCAGTAGGTTTGAGCCTTGCCGAGGCATGGGCTTCAATGAGGTCGAAGCAGGGGCTTTTCGTCAAGATTGGCCGCCAAGGTATAGAGTATGACGACGAGCGTATCCTTGGCTACGACGACTGGGCAATGACCGCCCCCACCCATGACATGCTTAAATTAGGTTACGAAGGACACGGACACAAGGTACACGCCCTCCTCGCCTACAACCAGACATCAGACAACGTGGCGGCTGGCAACAGCATCTATACCGGAGGAATACAGCCCTACAAAACAATGCAGGCACTCTGGTACCACTACGACACCCCTAAGTCTATCTTCGGGTTCTCACTGATAGGCTTGAACATAGGAATGCAAAGCAAAACAGACGACAAAACAAAAACTTTTTTCCAGCAACTGGTTGGAACATACATGATCTGGCGACCCAAATTTGTCACGATAGAAGGAGCTTTCTACTACCAGATGGGCAAGGAAGAGCATGGTATTCCGATAAGTGCCTTTATGGGAAGTGCAAAAATAAAGGTGGAACCGAGTGAAATATACTCCCTACATGCAGGCTACGACTATCTGAGCGGAGACAAGTACTTTGCCTTGCGTCCAGAAGGCACCTTGGGTCTTGTGTTCCATGACAAGATACGCGGTTTTTGCTCCGTCTTCGGCTCGCACCACCAGTTCTATGGCGCCATGGACTTCTTCTACATGAGCAGTTATGTCGATAACTTCACGCCTGGTTTACAGAACCTCTACGCTGGCGGCAGCGTGAATCCCGTTAAGGGGCTGAGCCTCAACGCCGACTACCATTTCTTCGCCATAGCCACAAACTTGGACAGACTGAAAATGCCTCTGGGACATGAGGTTGAGTTCTTTGCCTCCTACTCTTTCGCCAAGTTCGTAAAAGTGTCGGCAGGATATTCCTTCATGAAAGGCACTGAGACAATGGAAACCCTACAACGCCTAACCGAAAACCGTCAGCTGCACTGGGGATGGGTCATGCTCAACATTTCTCCCACCCTGTTCAAGACATCATGGCTAGACAAGAAAAATAGAATAAAAGCAGAGCAACAAGAAAACGACTAAACAAGATAAATCATTAATCATGAAAGAAATAGCACCATTATCCCAATCGCAACTAGGTATTTATGCCGAATGCACACATCATGAAAACGAGGTTTTTTACAACCTTCCTTTTCTTTATGTCTTTGACGGCAGTATTGATGCCGACCGCCTGTGCCGCGCCATAGAGGCGACGATACACGCCCATCCAGTTTTTTTTACACGCATTGAGCTGAGTGACGAAGGAGAGCCTTTGCAGACCATCGACTTGGAAAAAGAGGAATTCAGACTTTCCGTCGAGCAAGTCACGGACCTTGAGGCTGAGAAACGAAATTTCATTGAGCCTTTCAAGCTTCAGGGCGGCAGGCTATTTCATACCAAAGTGATGCGCGACGCAGAGCACGTATATTGGCTCTTCGACATGCACCATATCATCAGCGACGGTTCATCTTATCATATTATAATTTGCGATGTGGAGACGGCTTACAACGGCGGCACACTTGCCCCCGAAGAGATGTCGATGCAGGAGTTCGCCCTTGCCGAAGCCGAGATGCGCAAAACACCCGCTTTCGAGGAAGGCAAACAATGGTATGCCCAAAACTTCGACTGCGGCGACACTTTCACCCAGCTTATGCCCGACCTCGAAATTCCAGAACACACAGACGCCAATAAACTCCGCATCCTCAACACCGACATGGACCGAGTGGATGCCTTCTGCAAGACTAACGGCATTAAAAAAAGCACCTTCTTCACGTCGGCATATTCCTTCCTGCTTGCCAAATATAACAACGAGCAGGAATCGCTGTTCACCACGGTTTTCAACGGCCGCACCGAACCGAAGTTCCAACATTCCGTTGGAATGACGGTGAAGACACTGCCCGTTTACGCCAAGTTTACCGAAGAGACCTCCGTTCTCGACTTCCTGAAAGCTGGCGAGGAACAGATGATAGGCTGCCGCAAACACGACATCTATTCCTATACTGACATAATGAACGACCTTAACCTGCAAACCAACTCCATTTTTGCATGGCACGGGCTCTTACTTGATTTCACCGAACTGATGGGCAAACCCATGGAGGCCATACAGCTCCGCAAGCACAACGAGGGAGTGTCGTTTTATCTGATGGCTTTCTATGTCGGAAAAAAATATCATATCAGAGCGGAATACAGCTCCAACGAATACTCCGAAACCTTGGTTGACCAATTCATGGAGAGTTACGAGGCCGTCTTGGAGGGCTTCCTAAGCCAAGCCCTCTTGCGCGACATTGACATCTGCACCGAGAGCCAACGCGCCTTGCTTGACAGTTTCAATCAGACAGACAGGGAGTTGGATGCAACCCAGACCATCGTATCAAAATTCCGTGAACAGGTGGCGAAAACACCTGACAACGTCGCAGTGGTTTATCGGGACAAACGTTTCACCTATAAAGAATTGGATGAGATTTCCGACCGCATCGCAGCATATATCCATGGGAAAGGCCTTCATGAAGAAGATGTCGTCTCCGTGTTAATTCCACGTTGCGAGTGGATGCCTATCATATCTTTGGGCGTGTTGAAGGCCGGCTGCGCTTACCAACCCCTCGACCCGACCTATCCTTCGGAGCGTCTCAACTTCATGATGCAAGATGCCTCCGTGAAGCTGCTCATCGCCGACCCGGAACTGCGCAGCATAGTCGATCAATACACGGGCGATGTGTTGTCTGTCAACGACATCCCGCAACTTCCAGCCCCAAATACAGACCTGGCGGCGTGTATGCCAAAACCAGAGTCACTCTTCATCATGCTCTACACTTCAGGCACTACGGGAACGCCCAAAGGCTGCCAGTTAGAGCATCGTAACCTCGTCGCATTTTGCGAGTGGTATCAACGCAGGTTTAACCTCACCGTAGGTTGTAAAACAACAGCCTACGCCAGTTACGGTTTCGATGCCAATATGATGGAGACGTATCCCGCGCTCACTTGTGGAGCAACGCTCCATATTATCCCAGAAGAACTTCGACTGGATTTGTTGGCATTGAACGAATATTTTGAGCAAGAGCAGATCACCCACGGTTTCATGACCACGCAGGTTGCATATCAGTTTGTCACTTCCATTGAGAATCATTGCCTGCGTTATATGCTTACTGGTGGTGAAAAATTGGCACCACTCACTCCGCCCACGAATTACACCTTGGTCAACCTCTACGGTCCTACTGAAAGCACCGTCTGCATCACCTCATTTGATGTGACAAAGCCCATGAAGGACATCCCGATTGGCTCAGCGTTGGACAACATCAAGCTTTATATCGTCGATAAGGCGGGGCACCGTCTGCCTGTGGGTGTGGCGGGTGAGCTATGGGTCGCCGGACCGCAAGTGAGTCGCGGCTATCTCAATCGTCCCGAGAAAACCGCTGAGGTATATATCAACAACCCATTCGACTCCAGCGAGAAATACGCACACATCTACCGCACCGGCGATATTGTACGTTATCTCCCAGACGGCAACATCCAGTTTGTGGGACGCAAGGACGGACAGGTCAAGATTCGCGGTTTCCGCATCGAATTAAAAGAGGTTGAAGGCGTCATTCTTCAGTTCCCAGGCATCAAGGATGCCACCGTCCAAGCCTTTGACGAAGAAGGCGGCGGCAAATTCATTGCAGCTTATATCGTTGCAGATGAGAAGATTGACATCGATGCTCTTAACAACTTCATCATGGACGAGAAACCGCCTTACATGGTGCCTGCTGTGACGATGCAAATCGACCGCATTCCGCTCAACCAGAACCAGAAGGTCAACAAGAAAGCCCTTCCGAAACCCGAAAAGAAAGCGGCTGAGGCTGCGGTGGAAAGCAACGTACCGATGAACTTGTTGGAAAAGGAGATTCACGGCATCATCGCTAAAATCATCAACACAGAGGACTTTGGCGTGACTACAGTGCTGGGCTACGTTGGACTCACCTCCATCATGGCCATCAAGTTAGCCATTCAGATCAACAAACGCTTCGATGTCACCCTCGACTCAAAATCACTGGCCAAGACCGGCACCTTGCAAAGCATTGAGAACGAGATACTAGCCAAGATGATGAGCGAAGACAACGCAAAAGAAAGCGTCAAGGAAGAGAAACATGCCGACATAGGCAACACTCCACTGTCATACGCACAAATAGGTGTATATGTAGACTGCATAAAACAACCCACATCAACCATTTACAACATTCCTGCACTCTTCCGTTTCCCGAAAGGCACCGATGTCGAGTTGCTTGCCAAGTCAATAGAGACCATCATCAAGGCACATCCGCAGTTCAACGTGCATTTTGGCAGCGAAGGAAGCAACATCATACAGATTGTTGACCCTAACCAACCTATTGTTATCACAAGGAGCAAGTTAAGCGAAGCTGAACTAGAGAAATACAAAATGAACTTTGTCAAGCCGTTCAACTTGAGGCAAGGACCATTATACCGCATGGAAATTGTCACCACAGAGCAGGATGTTTGCCTCCTTGCCGATGTGCATCACCTGATTTTCGACGGTGGCTCTTTGGATTTGTTTGTCAACCAATTGTGCGACCTGATGAATGGCCGTGAAATAGAGGCTGAGGCCATCTCTTATGCCGATTTCGTTGCCGACGAGAAAGCCGCAGAGGACACACCAAGTTACATTGAGGCCAAGAACTTCTTCAATGAGCGTTTGGGCAAAGTGGAAGGTGTCACCGAAGTGCCTAGCGACCTGACCAATCCTATAGAACAAGGTACTGTAAGCGACGCTTTCTGCAAGATGGATTTCAATGCAATGGAGGAATTCTGCAAGAAGAACAACCTCTCGCCTGCACACCTCACCTTGGCTGCAGTGTTCTATTCGCTCTCGCGTTTCACCAACAACGAGCAGATCTGCATCACCACCATAAGCAACGGCCGCTCCGACTTGCGCATAAGCAACACAACGGGCATGTTTGTCAACACATTGGCCTTGAGTTCACAGATTGGCAACCAAAGCGTGATGGAATTCCTGAAAGAGACCAGCAAGAACTTCGACGAGACTTTGACTCACGAGAAGTATCCTTTTGCACAGATAGCCTCTGATTACGACCTGTCGGCCGAGATTATGTTTGCATATCAAATGGGAGTAATAGACCAATATGTCATCAATGGTCAAAAACTTGAAATAGAGTCTCTTGAACTTAACACGCCCAAGTTCCGCATAGCTTTCTACATTCAAGAGAAAGACGGTGTTCCAGGTGTGCTTATCGAATACGACAACGGCCGCTACACTCCAAGCCTGATGCAAAGTCTGGCACAGTCGGTTTGCAATGCGATAAACGCATTCATCCGCCAACCCGAAATGGCGTTGCTGCAAGTTTCGTTGCTTGACGACGGCCAAACCGCATTGCTAGACAGCTTCAACCAGACCGATGTGCCTTACGACGACACGCAAAACATCGTATCATTGTTCCGCCGTCAAGTGGCGCAAACACCCGATAATCTCGCCGTGGTATATCACGACCACAAATACACCTATCGCGAGGTGGACGAGATTTCGGAGCGCATAGCGGGGTATATCAAAACGCAAGGTCTATGCAACGAAGATATTGTTTCTGTCTTGATTCCTCGTTGTGAATGGATGGCCATCGTGTCCATCGGTGTTTTGAAGGCAGGTTGTGCCTATCAGCCCCTTGACCCGAGCTATCCTGCCGAGCGTCTGAACTTCATGATGAAGGATGCCGATGCCAAATTGCTCATTGCCGACGAGGATTTACGTCCTGTGGTGGACGAGTATCAAGGCAAGGTGCTGTTGATAAAAGACATTGACACACTACCGGCTGTGGAACCAGTTAAGGCCGACATAACACCGTCAAGTCTGTTCATCATGCTCTACACCTCCGGATCAACAGGCACTCCCAAGGGATGTCAGTTGGAACACGGCAACCTTGTGGCCTTCTGCCATTGGTACCAAAGGTTTTATGAACTTACAGCCGCCGACCGCGTAGCCGCATACGCCAGCTATGGTTTCGACGCATGTATGATGGACCTCTACCCTGCATTGACCTGCGGTGCTTGCGTATTTATCATCGGCGACGACATACGCCTCAACCTGCCCGATCTCAACAACTATTTCAACGAGCAGGGCATCACCCATTCGTTCATCACCACACAGGTGGGCTATCAATTTGCAACGAATGTGGACAACCACTCGCTGCGTTACTTTGCCGTGGGTGGCGAGAAACTGTCGGCACTCAATCCACCAACTAACTATAAGATGTTTAACGGTTATGGCCCTACAGAGTGCACCATCTTCACAACCAACTATTTGGTGAAGGATTATGAGATTGATATTCCAATTGGCAAGCCGCTCGACAACCTAAGGCTCTATATTGTTGACAAACAGTTCAATAGACTACCTATCGGAGCTGCTGGCGAGTTGTGGGTCACTGGACCGCAGGTGAGCCGTGGCTATTTGAACCGTCCAGAAAAGACTGCCGAGACCTATCTGAAGAACCCCTTCAGCGACGACCCAAAACACGCCCGGGTCTATCGCACTGGCGACATCGTGCGCTATCTTCCCGACGGCAACATCCAGTTTGTTGGACGCAAGGACGGACAGGTGAAGATTCGCGGCTTCCGCATCGAGTTGAAAGAGGTGGAGGCAGTAATACGCCAGTATCCAGGCATCAAGGACGTCACCGTGCAAGCCTTTGATTATGAAAAAGGAGGAAAGTATATAGCAGCATACATCGTCAGCGACGACAAAATTGATGTGAAGGCACTCGGTGCTTTCATCGGGCAGCAGAAGCCACCTTACATGATCCCAGCAGCAACGATGCAGATTGATGCCATCCCGCTGAATCAGAACCAGAAAGTGAACCGCAAGGCACTGCCGGCACCAGTGCTTCAAGCCTCCGACCGCGAATATGTGGCACCGGCCAATTCGGCAGAGGAACTCTTCTGTCATCTCTTCAGCGAGATTCTCGCCATCGACAAGATCGGTGCAACCGACAACTTCTTCGACTTGGGCGGCACCTCACTGATGGTGACTCGCGTCATCATTGAGGCTGACAAACATGGAGTGCATGTGGCCTACGGCGATGTCTTCGCCAATCCAACACCACGCAAACTCGCCGCTCTCGTCATGGGCGACACAACAGTCAATACGGAAGAAGAAGATATTTCCAACTTTGATTATACAGCCATCAACAAAGTACTGAATGACAACACTCTGGATGTGTTCCTCAAGGGTGAACGCCAGCAATTAGGTAAGGTTTTGCTCACTGGTGCAACGGGTTATCTCGGCATTCATGTAATGAAAGAACTGATTGACTCGGATGCCCAGGAGATCTATTGCATGGTGCGCGACAAAGACATGGACGGTGCCGAACATAGGCTTAAAACGTTGTTGTTCTACTATTTTGAGAACACATACGACGAACTCTTCGGAAAACGCATACACGTTGTCCTCGGCGATGTCACCAACGACTTGACCACTCTTGTACAGGCCAAGATAGACACCGTCTTCAATTGTGCGGCAGTGGTTAAACACTTCAGCGAGGGAACCGAGATTGAGGATGTGAATGTAGGCGGTGCACAGCGTTGTGTCGATTTCTGCCTGGCTAAAGGTGCCAAGTTGATACATATCTCCACAGCCAGCACACGTGGTCTGAACGTGAACAACACGATGGAGTCAGGCTATGTGTTTACAGAGCAAAGACTCTATGGCGGACAATATCTCGGGAACCAGTACTCCCACTCCAAATTCATAGCAGAACGCGTTGTGCTGCAGGCAGTAGCGGAGAAAGGTCTCGGAGCCAAAGTCATCAGAGTCGGCAATCTATCGGCACGTTCCACCGATGGCGAGTTCCAAGTCAACTTCTCAACCAACTCATTTATGGGACGTATCAAGGTCTTCAATATGCTGGGTTGCCTCCCCTACGATCTTTACGAGCAGCAGGTGGAGTTCTCACCCATAAACGAAGTGGCCCATGCCATCATTCTTCTCTCAACCACGCCCAAGCAGTGCTGCCTCTATCATGTGTATAACAGCCACTCACAGTTCCTAGGCGATGTGGTCAATGAGTTGAGTAGTGTTGACACCAACATTCGTTTGGTGGAACAAGAAGAGTTCGACACAGCCATGCAAGAGGCCTCAAACGACCCCGTCAAGGCTAAGTCACTCTCCAGCATGGTGGCATATCAAGATATGGCTCATGGCAAGAAGTTCTCAGATGTCAGCATCACAAACCGATACACCACACAAGTTCTACACCGCCTCGGCTTCTGCTGGTCACCCACCTCGTGGGACTACATAGACCAGATGCTGGTTGCTATCGGAGGACTTGGTTATTTCGATGATAAAAAATAAAGTTATCCAATAATAACTTTTCGCCAAATTATTTTAGTGGCAAAAAAAAAGGCTGAACTCCGCATGTGGAATTCAGCCTTTATCGTTGTTTTCCGCAACACAGAAAACAACGAACAATGCTTTGGGGAGCTATGTATGTGAGATAAAAACAAAGCAGCTGCTGAAATTTCAGCAGCCGCTTTCTCTCGCATAGCAAGAAGTAGTAATTTTACTTCACTTTCTCTACTATTGCCTTGAATGCTTCAGGATTGTTCAGAGCAAGGTCGGCAAGAACCTTACGGTTGATTTCGATGCCGCTCTTGTTGAGTTTGTCCATAAACACGCTGTATGACATACCATACTCACGCACTGCTGCGTTGATACGGGTTATCCACAAAGCGCGGAATTCGCGTTTCTTGTTGCGGCGGTCGCGGTAAGCATAGGTTTGGCCTTTCTCCCACGAGTTCTTTGCCACTGTCCAGACATTCTTTCTTGTACTGAACTGTCCTTTGGTCCTTTTCAGGATCTTTTTGCGTCTTGCTCTTGAAGCAACTGCATTAACTGATCTTGTCATTTCTTTTGATTTTTTCGTTCAGCGCCTCGCCCTTTCGAGAACTTTTCTGCTGATACAAAGTTAAACATTTAATTAATTACATTAGAAGCATTTTCTTGATGTTACGCTCGTCAGCTCTCTCAACGATTGCTGTGTGGTCGAGGTTACGTTTTCTCTTCTGGCTCTTCTTGGTCAGGATGTGACCATGATAGGCATGCTTCCTCTTGAGTTTTCCAGTGCCGGTAAGCTGAAAGCGTTTTTTAGCACCGGACTTTGACTTCATCTTTGGCATTTTGTAGTTTATTTTTAGTAGTTTGTGTAAAGTTTCTTATTTCTTAGTACCTTTAGGCGAAACCATCATAAGCATTCTCTTCCCTTCCAACTTAGGCATTGCTTCCACCTTTCCATATTCCTCAAGCTCTTGGGCGAACTTCAACAGCATTATCTCACCCTGGTCCTTATAGACTATCGAGCGGCCTCTGAAGAACACCTCGACACGCACCTTTGCCCCTTCTTCAAGGAAGCGTTTAGCGTGATTCAGTTTGAACTCAAAATCATGGTCGTCGGTCTGTGGACTGAGACGTATCTCTTTTACAACCACCTTGGTCGACTTGGCCTTGATCTCCTTCTGTTTCTTCTTCTGGTCGAACAGGAATTTCTTGTAATCCATCACCTTGCAGACCGGCGGGTTTGCATCGGGTGAAATCTCCACCAAGTCCAACTCAAGCTCTTCGGCTATACGAAATGCCTCGCGCAACGGGTATATGTTTGTCACCACTCCCTCGCCTACCAAGCGAACCATAGGCGCTTTAATCTCCTCGTTAATACGATGCTGGTTTTCCTGCTTGTCGTTACGACCCTGAGGCCTTTGCGGTGAAGGTTTGCCCTTCTGTGGAATAGTTGCTATAACTTTAATCTCCTATCTTTAGTTAATAATCTGTATTTACTTTTTAATGGTTTGCTCTTCCTTAACCTTTTCGCAGATCATGTCAGCGAAAGCCTCAAGCGTCATGGAGCCTTCGTCAATCTGACCATGACGGCGCACCGAAACCGATTTTTCGTTCATCTCACGCTCACCCACTATAAGCATATAAGGGCTCTTCTTCACTTCGGCATCGCGAATCTTGCGGCCTATCTTCTCGTTGCGTTCGTCAATCAGGGCGCGAATATCGTATTTTTTCAGATACGATTGCACCTCTTTTGCATAATCAACATATTTTTCACTCACAGGGAGTATGCTGACCTGGTCAGGTGCAAGCCACAGCGGGAAGTCGCCAGCGCAATGCTCAAGCAGCACAGCCACAAAGCGTTCCATCGAGCCGAACGGTGCACGGTGCACCATGACGGGACGGTGTTTCTCGTTGTCGGAGCCAATATAGGTGAGGTCGAAACGCTCAGGCAGGTTGTAGTCGACCTGGATGGTGCCCAACTGCCAACGACGACCAAGAGCATCCTTCACCATGAAGTCAAGCTTTGGACCGTAGAAAGCAGCCTCTCCATACTCCACCTTGGCGGGAAGGTTCTTCTCCTTGCAGGCCTCCACGATAGCGGCCTCTGCCTTTGCCCAGTTCTCGTCTGTTCCAACATACTTCTCATGGTCGTTGGGGTCACGAAGCGAGATCTGTGCCTCAAAGTTGTTGAAGTTCAATGATTTGAAGATTATTTCTATAATCTCCATCACGCGGATGAACTCGTCTTTCACCTGATCGGGACGGCAGAAGATGTGGGCATCGTCCTGTGTAAATGAACGCACACGGGTCAAGCCGTGAAGCTCGCCACTCTGCTCATAACGATACACAGTGCCAAACTCAGCACAACGGAAAGGAAGGTCTTTATATGAACGCGGCTGCCACTTGTAAATCATGCAGTGGTGAGGGCAGTTCATGGGTTTCAGCAGATACTCCTCGCCTTCTTCAGGTGTCGTAATGGGACGGAAGCTGTCGGCTCCATAGTGATCCCAGTGACCGGAGGTGACATAAAGTTGTTTGCCTCCGATATGTGGAGTTATGACTTGCTCATAACCATAGTCTTTCTGAATCTTTGTCAGGAAGTCTTGCAGGCGGAGACGCAGTGCAGTGCCTTTGGGCAGCCATATAGGAAGTCCTTTGCCGACCATGTCGCTGAACATGAACAACTCGAGTTCACGTCCAAGTTTGCGGTGGTCGCGCTTCTTGGCCTCTTCAAGAAGAAGCAGATACTCGTCAAGTTCTTTCTTCTTCGGGAAGGTGATACCATAAACACGGGTCAACTGCTTGCGTTTCTCGTCACCGCGCCAATATGCACCAGCAATAGAGGTCAGCTTCACTGCCTTGATGAAACTCGTGTCGGGGATGTGAGGTCCACGGCAGAGGTCGGTGAAGTTACCATTAGTGTAATAGGTAATGGTGCCATCCTCGAGGTCGTTGATAAGTTCGACCTTGTATTCATCGCCTTTCTCAGTGAAGTATTTGAGCGCGTCGGCCTTGCTGACATCGGTGCGCACAAACTGCTGCTTCTCGCGTGCCAGCTCAAGCATCTTCTTCTCAATCTGCTCAAGGTCGGCCTCTGTAAGTGTCATGTCGCCAGTGTCGATGTCGTAGTAGAACCCGTTTTCGACAGCGGGACCTATACCGAACTTCACACCTTTATATAATGACTCGATAGCGGCAGCCATCAAGTGGGCTGAAGAGTGCCACATGGCATCTTTACCCTCCTGGTCTTCCCATGTGTAGAAACGCACCTCTGCGTCCTCATTTATTGGACGAGTGGCATCCCATTTCTTGCCGTTCACGCTGGCTGTGAGCACGTTACGTGCCAAACCCTCGCTAAGGCTTTTTGCTATATCAAGCGGGGTTGCCCCTGCTTCGTATTGGCGGACACTGCCGTCTGGAAAGGTAATATTCATCTTTTTTGCTTAAAAATCGGGCGCAAAGATACTACTTTTTTCAATACAATCAGCATGTTAGCACAAAAATATTTTTTGGCCTCAACAATCTGCATCCGGCTGTCGGAATTCAGTCTGCACTCCAACTTATAACCGTCATCTCCTCTCCTTCGAAAAAGAAGTCCATCATGACGCTGTCGAAGCTGAACCTGGTTGCGCCGTCTTCGTCTTCCCGATCGGTCAACTCGGCACCGTTATGCTTCATCAATTCAATGAGTTGCGACGAAGTCAGTGCAAACACTTTTGTGTCATAAAGTGTTATCTCGTCATTATCGGTTTCGAAATACGACAAAACATTTTTTCCGCCTTCCTGCTCAAAATAAATGCTTACTCCCAAATCTTCGTATTCATAATACAAAATGGGTGTGTCGTCATCTTCGTCTTCGATGTTTTCATAATAGTCGGGGTTGCCCAAAACAGAACTCACCTCGTCGGGTGTCATTCCGAAAGTGATTTCACCGAAACCCTTCAGCGGAATAATTTCATGTTTCATATTTATTAATTTAAAGATTCTTTTTTCATACTCGAGACACGAGTCTCTCGATCATACCTCCTATTTCCAACTTCAAACCTCATGTTTCTATCTTTCAGCTCTCTCTCAAGCTTTGACGTGCGTAGGGTGTTAAATCCTGTGTTGCAAATTCGCCTTTGAGGAACTTATAATAGCCAGCCACAGCGACCATAGCTGCATTGTCGGTGCTGTAGCTCAGGCGTGGAAGGAAGATTTTCCAACCATACTTTTTCTCAGTCTCGTGCATGGCATCGTGCAAGCCGGAATTTGCCGACACGCCACCCGCTATGGCAACCGTCTTAATACCTGTAAGTTTCGATGCCTTGACTAACTTCTGCATCAGTATGTCGATTATGGTTCTCTGCACCGATGCGCAAAGGTCGGCTTTGTTTTCCTCGATGAAGTTCGGGTTAAGTTTCAAATTGTCGCGCACCGTATATAAGATACTGGTCTTCAGTCCACTGAAGCTATAGTCAAGGTCCTTGATGTTGGGTTTTGCAAAAGTGAAGGCATCTGGATTGCCTATTTTGGCAAGTTTATCAATAACGGGACCTCCAGGATAAGGCAAACCGAGTATCTTGGCAGTCTTGTCGAAGGCCTCGCCAGCAGCGTCGTCGATGGTTTTGCCTATCACCTCCATATCGAAAAAGTCCTTTACGACAACAATCTGTGTATGACCTCCCGAGACAGTGAGGCACAAAAAGGGAAACTCCGGCACCTCAGTGTGCTCATCGTCGGTAGCGAAGTGCACCAAAATGTGCGCATTCATGTGGTCGACCTCCACCATTGGTATTCCAAGGGTCTGTGCAAACGCTTTAGCGAACGATGTACCGACCAGCAAAGAGCCTAAAAGTCCAGGTCCTCGTGTGAAAGCTATCGCACTTAATTGATTTTTGTTTATCTTTGCATCGCTTAGAGCGGCATCGACAACAGGTATGATGTTTTGCTGATGCGCCCGCGAAGCCAGTTCCGGCACAACACCGCCATAGCGCTCATGAACACGCTGTCCGGCAATAACGTTGGAAAGGACTTTCGACCCGCACAAAACAGCTGCCGAGGTGTCATCGCATGACGACTCTATGCCTAAAATGTAATCGCTCATAGCTTAAATTTGAAAGGTCAAAATTATCAAAAAAAAGATTATACATAGCATTTTAGTGATATTTATGGTGATTTTTTCTTTCATCATAACACTCTTCATTGGCATTCAAGACCCTATAATACAGAGTTTTGTGACCAAAATGGTGGGTGGTTACATATCACAAAAAACAGGGGCTGAAATAAAAATAGGCCAGCTCGTGATAACCCCTAACATGTCGATCAAGATAAGTGACCTTCAGGTGAAAGATCTCAACGACCATAACTTAATCAGTTTCAAGTCATTGAAGGTGACTCCTAATCTCAACGACTTTGGAGAGAAGAACATTCACATCAAGAGCATCGAGATAGACAGCCTAAGCGGAAGCCTCATAAGATACAACGGCGATAAAGAGTTCAACTTCGGCTTTTTGGCCAAATTATTCTCTTCCGACAAGAAAAAAGAGAAAAAAGCCTCGCCGATGCCTCCCATCACCATCGACAAGGTCAAGCTGCGCAACATTGCCTTTGAATACTGGGACCAGAAACGCGAAAAACCGCTATTTGCTGAAAAACACCAGATGGACTACGCCCACATCGACGTTTTCAACATCGACCTTGACGCCAACAACATCGTAATAAACGATGGCGTGAAATGTAACCTAACCCTGCTCAGGGCCAAAGACGTGTCGGGGTTCGAGATAAAGGATATGAGTTCTCTCGTTAACGTCTCGTCGACAGGCATAATACTCGACAGCCTGAAGATACAGACCAACAACTCAAACCTTGACCTCGACCTGCACATGCTTTACAGCAATTTCAAAGGGTTCAACAGCTTCCTTGACTCCGTGCGCTTCGAGGCCACCATACGTCCTACAGACATCATGCTAAGCGACATAGGACATTTTGCCTTCATCATGTACGAGATGCCTGACAGGTTCCTGTTTCAAGGTGTAATGGATGGTCCGGTGAGCAACTTCACCGTGAAAGACATCGTCTTTGATTTCGGCCACGACACACACTTCGAAGGTGCTGTTGGCTTTGACGGCCTCCCCGACTTCATGAGCAACAGAATGTTTCTGGACGTCGACAAAATGACCTTCTCGTACGACGACATCGACAAGCTGCGCATACCAAGCGTGAAAGACAATAGGATTCCCATACCTGAACAGCTAGCTGTCTTGGGCAAAGGCAACATAAAAGCCCATTTCAGGGGCACCTACTATGACTTCAAAGCAAACGCTGAAGCCTCGACAGAAGCAGGCAACGTGACCGCCGACATAGTGATGAGCACCAACAAATACAGCCACGAGAGAAACATGTATGGCAGCATAAAAGGCGACAATGTAATGCTGGGCAAAATAGCTAAAATAGAACCCACAATCGGCAATTTGGACTTAGACGCCCAATATGAGTGTATCATCGGAAACGAAAAAAAAAGAATTACCCTCAACGGAGACATCGCCAAAATAGACTTTAACAATGAGAATATCAGCAATATATACGTCAACGGAAGTGTTGAAGACAACATCTTCGACGGAAAAGTGAAAGTCAACGACCGCTTGGCCAAGTTTACCTTTAACGGAAACGTGGACTTCAAATCGCCCGACAATCTGAAAGCCGACTTCAATGCCGACATAGACCGCATTGACCTGTACCGCCTGCATCTCATCGACGACCCTCAGGCAACCATAAAGGCTGACATACAAGCCAACTTCACAGGAAACGACATCGACAAGATTGAAGGCGACATAAGCATCGACAGTCTCATATACGACAGCAGCAAAGGCCATTATGTTATGAAGGAACTCACTGCATCTGTCAAAAACGACGAATACATGCAGCGGAAAATGAAGCTGAACTGCGACTTCATCGATTTTGAGTTGGGCGGTAAAATAAACTTTGCAGCCCTGCCGACAAGCTTCTACGAATACATAAACCACTATTCTGACTTCCCCTATCTACACGACGACATCGAGATAAGCAAGTACAAAGACACCGAACAGGACTTCTACATAAGAACCAACATCATCGACGCATCGACAATTTGCGCATTGTTCCTGCCCGAATTGAAAATAGCAAACAACACCACGTTGAACGGCATCTTCACTTCAAAATCACACCAGCTTAACCTCACACTCCGTTCACCTTATATAAAATACGGCAACATCGCCATCGACAACGTGGAACTGCGTAACTCAAACGGAGAAAACTCATCGATGCTGCGCCTTAGCGCCAAAAGCCTGCTGCCCGACAACAAGAGCGACTCGACAGCTTTTGGCCTAAACAACATAAACATCATCTCGCTGATGGCAAACGACAGCATCTACACCAGCCTAAGCTTCAACGGAAACCAGCTGCCCGACAGAAACAAGGTCTTAATGAGAACTAAATTCAAGGCCGGAGAAAAAGAATACGGCCGTTTTATGGTCAGCGAAGCCAACATACTCATCGACAGCACCGAATGGCATATCGACAAGGATAACTACATCGACTTCAAGAAGGACGAAAGCACATTCGTCAACAACCTCGCACTTATTGGAAAATCGCAGGAGCTAGCCATCAACGGTTATCTTCCTTTTCAAAACAGCGACACTCTCTCGCTCAGTTTCAACAACTTTGACTTCTCGACCATCGACTTCCTGACAAAACCATCTAACATTGATTTGAATGGCAGCATCAACGGCAAGGCTCATGTTTCGGGCATCAACCAGACATTGTCGCTGTTTGCCGACATCACCATCGACAGCCTTTCACTCAACGGAGACCGATACGGAGACGCCAGCATACTAAGCTACTGGGACAACCAACAGCAAAGCATTCACATTGCTGCTGGCATAAAAGACCAGGACATCGACAGGCTAAGTCTAAGAGGCTCATACTACCCCAACCAGAAATACGACAACATCGAGTTCAGGCTTGTGCTTAACGACATGAGGCTAAGCATAATAGAGCCTTTTACACAAGGCATAGTCGACAGAGTAAACGGCACTGGAAACGGACGCTTCGACATCATCGGAACATTGAACGAACCTGTCATAGAAGGCAACCTCAACATCAAAGACGGTGGATGCCACATCGACTATCTCAACACCTATTACACCTTTGAACCTAAGGTTAAGATGAGCGAGAACCTGATTGAGTTTGAGAACATGACACTCACCGACTCGCTCGGCAACGTGGCACACGTAAGAGGCAACATCACGCACAATTATCTGAAAGACTTCAACCTCAACATTCAAATCTTTATGCGTGAATTCCTGGCTCTCGCCACAGCCCCGTCGAACAACAGCGACTTCTACGGAACAGCCTTTGCCACAGGCTTGGTCGAGGTTAAAGGTCCCACAGACAACATCAACCTCAGCATAAAAGCTGCCACACAAAAAGGCACCGACTTCACCGTGCCACTCAACTCGACAAACACCGTCAAATCAAAAGACTACATCGTGTTTGTCAACAACAACCAGGACAGCACTGCCACCGAAGAAGCCATTATGCCACACAAACGCAACCTCTTCAACATCGACCTTGACTTGGCTGTTGACAACAAAGCCGACTTGCACATCATACTCCCCGGCGACATAGGCACCATCTACGCCAACGGCAACGGCAACATGAAGATTGCCGTCACCTCGTCGGGCGACTTCAACCTTATAGGCAACTACATCATCGAGAAAGGACAGTTCGACATGGTGCTCGAAAACATATTACGCAAGAACTTCACACTCGAGAAAGGCGGCACCATCTCATTCAACGGCGATCCAAACGAAGGCTTAATCAACGCGAGCGGTGTCTACCAATGCAAGGCATCGCTAAGCTCGGCCGGCATCGTCACCGACTCCACTTCTTCATACAACAGCGTTAACGTAGAGAGCATCATCTATCTACGCAACAAACTACTCAATCCCGACCTCACTTTTGGCATGAGACTGCCCAACGCCAACGAGGACATTCAGCAGAACATTTTCTCGGTCATCGACACCACCAACCAGTCGGTGATGACACAACAAACCATCTCGCTGCTAGTGCTTAACAGCTTCAGCAACAGCAACAACTTCGCATCCGACTTCAACAGCGGTTCATTCAGTGTCCTCACAGCGCAACTCAACAACTGGCTCTCACAGATAAGCCGCAAATTCGACATCGGTTTCAACTACAAGCCCGGCGACGAACTGACAAACGACGAGTTGCAGATAGCACTCCGCACACAACTCTTCAACGATTATCTCACCATCGAGAGCAGTTTGGGCTATATAAACAAGACTTCGGCCGGCAATGGCAACTCGGCAAGCTCCATAGTGGGCGAAGTTGACGTTTATGTGAAACTGACACGCAGCGGCAATCTCACAGCGCATTTCTACAACCACTCCAACAACAACACCTACTTCACCAACCTGAACTACGACCGTACCGCACCCTATACACAAGGGCTTGGTATATCGTACAGCAAAAGTTTCGACAAATTCAAGGACCTTTTCAAACGTAATAATAAAACCACACTTACAAAGAGCAGCAAACGCCCATGAAAAACTTCAAAGTAATAAAAGCCTCGGCTGGTTCGGGGAAAACCTTCACCATGGTGAAGGAATATCTCAAACTATGCCTTGCAAGCAAAGAAGCAGCCAAAGAAAACTTCAAGCACATTCTTGCAATCACATTCACCAAGAGTGCATCGAAGGACATGAGACGCAAGATAACCGAAGAACTGTCGGACATGATAGAGAGTCCCGACACAAACATGGCCGAAAGACTGAAAGAAGAACTGAATATAACATCCGGCGAGCTGCAAGAAAACGCCCGTACACTACTGACCAGCATAATTCACAACTACAGCGACTTCAGCGTCGGCACGATAGACTCGTTCAACCAGAAACTGTCGCGCTCGTTTGCCACCGAAATGGGACTGCCACCAAGCTACACACCAACCATAGAAAATGACGAGATTTCTGACATACTAATCGAAAACATCGGACTCGAACTCGGCAACGACGAACGTCTCTCCAAAACACTCTTAGACCTTGTGACAAAAAGCATGGAGGAAGACGAGACCAAAATCAACACACCCAACACCATAAAGTCGTTCTTCGACAATCTACAAAATGAAGAGCCCCACGAGACCGGCGAAAAAACCAATTGCTACGACGAAGACAAATACAAGGAGACAAAAGATTTCATAGACAAGAAAATTGCCGAGACAAAAAACATAATCTTAGGGCACATAAAACACGCATACGACAAATATGCCGAGATAACACAAGTCAACAACCTTGACAAAGCAAGTTTTAACGGTGGAGAAAACACAGGCTACCCTTTGGTTTTCAAATACTTTGATTATAATACAGACTTCGATCTTATCCGTTCAAAAATCAAAGAAATGATAACAGGAAAAACAAAAACATTCCTCAAAATTCTGAACGGTTACGATGATAAAGGGAAAGAGTTTATTTGGTATAACAAAAACCTGAAGAAAAGTTTCTCCCAAGCCGAACTCGACAACATAGGAAGCCAACTCGCAGAGATATTACAATACGTAAGCAACAATATAACATGTTCGTTATTAGACAAATACGAAATATACAAATACATTAAAAAGAACCTGTTCGAATATGTACTACGCTCAAAGATTGAGACCGAAATACAAAACATCATCTCGGAAAACGAGAAAGTGTCGATTACAGAGTTCAACAAACGCATCGCCAACATCCTAGGCGACTACTCCGTCCCTTTCATATACGAGCGAATAGGAGAACGCTACAGGCACATCTTCATCGACGAGTTTCAAGACACCTCGCTGCTTCAGTGGCAAAACATAATGCCCCTCCTGGTGAACTGCCTCGCAAGCGGCAACAAATGCCTCATCGTGGGCGACGGCAAACAGTCGATTTACCACTTCCGCAACGGAGAAGTGAGGCAACTGACCGAACTCCCAAACATATTCAAAAAACCCAAAACACAAGCCTTCGATGAGTTTGAAAGGAAAATCCATGATGAATACGAGTTTGAGAGTCTAGACACAAACTGGCGCACGTCGAAGACAATCGTTGATTTCAACAACGACTTCTTCGATTACTTCATAAACCACAATGACTTCAACAAAGAAATCAAGAAAATATACCTTGACGAAAAAAAAGGTGCCAATATTTCCCAAGAAGCACACCACAAAAACAACGGTCTAGTCCAGATAGAACTCATAAACAAAGACAGATTCGATGAAAAAGACAAAAACGCAAAACATTGCGACGACTACATCCTAGACCGCATACTCGAGCTCGTCAACGAACTTCACGGGACATACCGTTACAAGGATATCGCAATCATCATAAGTTACAATAACTACTGCGACCTCACTGCGTTCCACCTTGCCATGAACAACATTCCCGTCATCTCTTCAACATCACTGCTGCTTAAAATGTCGATGCGCGTTATGCTGCTTGTGAACACACTACACTACCTGGTCAAAGACGACAATCCCAACACCATTGCAGGAATACTCTATTTCTGGAGCAAACTGCAAGGCCTCGACATAAACAACAAGCTCGCGACAGCCGCCTCGATAGCGAAGCACGACGAAACCCTTGAAAGCTGCCTGGGACTTGAAGATGGACAACTGAAAGCCATTCAAACAAAGTCATGCAGCCTTTACGACCTATGCGTATCGCTGATACGGCTCTTCAACACACGTCTAAATGGTTTCGACACCCTGACTGACCCCTATCTGAACTATTTCCTCGATACCATCCACACTCGACAAACAGCCAACGACACCGACATAAACAATTTCCTCGATTTCTGGGAGAAAAAAAAGGATAAACTGTCGATAAAGTCGTCGGACGACATGGATGCTGTGAAAATCGTCACCATTCACAAGTCAAAAGGTCTCGAATATCCCGTAGTGATATACCCCTTCTCAACGGGACAGATCAATAAAGAACTGAAGTATCTAAAAAAATGGATTGACAGCAAAGAGCTGGGTGATGACTTCGAACCCATACCAAACATAAACAAGATAGAATTATCCGTAAACTACGAACAGACCAAGGCCATCAAGCAGGAAGAGCAAAACATCATCGACCTTGAAAACATCAACAAGACGTATGTTGCCATGACTCGTCCAAAAGAGAGGCTTTACATACTCACCAAAACAGACAATAACAAGAAAAACATTTTCGAGGAATACCTTACCGGACAGAGAGACGACAAGGAACGAGAACAGAAAAAGCCTCTGATAACCAGTCAGTCGGAAGATGCCGAATATGGTGTCAAGATATATCGCTACGGAGACGAAAACGCCATAATCCACAAACAGAAGAAAGAGGACAACAAAGAAGAGATAAAAGACTCCACCACCTTGGACTGGACTCAAAAAATCGACATTGACCTGCCAGAAGCACCCACATGGTTACAGATGCCCGCACCTGAGACAATGAATCCTGCCGAATGGGGCAAGATAGTACACCTTGTCCTTGCTGAGATAAGCACCGGTGAAGACATTGAAACAGCCACCAGAAACGCAGCACACAAGATGGACGACGAAGCCGTCAAGCATCTGAAAAAGCTTATAAGCAAGATGATTGCTTCTCCTGAAATAGCGGATGCCTTCAGCGAGAAAGCAAAGATAAAAACAGAATGCGAAATACTTTACTGCTCCAGCGAAGGCGGCGACGGCAAGATAAAACGCCCCGACCGCTATGCCGAGTTGCCCGACAGAATAATCCTCATCGACTACAAGACCGGGCACGAGAACGAGGAGCATGAGCGACAGATTAGAATCTATGCCGATGCTGTTTCACAGATTGTTGACAAACCGATTGAGAAATACCTTGTCTATTTCGGCAAAGACGACGTGAAAGTCAAAAAAGTGAACTGAGTCATTTCCATAGGCGCAACACCAAACCCTCAGCCACAAGCGACAGCAAGGCAATGGCGAGCAGAAAAAGCCAATAGCCGCGTCGCTGCGAGAGGCTGTCGATCAACTTGCCGGTGTTGTCGGCATTCTCGTTCACGCTGTGACTCTCAATTCCAACTTTTCCAAGCAACTCGTTGATTTGCGCTGTAGTGGCAAAACGCATCACCGACTCACTACGGTTCTCGTTCCATGCTGTCGCGGTAAGCAACTCGTCGCCAGCGGTTATGTCATAATATCCTGGACTGAGTATCACGTCACTAACAGTCACATAACGCTGTCCATTGCGCTCTATAGGGGTTATCAGCGATTCGAAGCCATTATCGCTGCAAGTCAGATGCAAAATATCATTTGAATGCAGGCCGGATGGTAATTTAACCATGCCTTCCTGCCCAATAGTATGGGCTATTTCACCCACAGCGCCACCTTTCAACGTCATCTTGACAAGCAAAGGGACAAACAGCGAATTGTCGCTCAAGTCGCTACTCTTCTCATCGATAGACGAGGCAAAGAGATAAAGCGTCCCCTTCCCTACCTGTTTGGCAACAAGAAACGGCAGCCCGTTCTGCAAGGTCATCAGCACAGTGGTTTGCGCATCAGGATGTATGGCACTATAGCGTTTCACCCTGGGCAAGTCGGCATATTGCGGCACATTGAGCAGTACATCGGCGAAGAACTCATTGTTCTTGGCCACACTCTCAACGGCCATCGAAGCACTGTCAGAGTCGGACAGCTGCAAGCCACATAGCGACAGCAACCTATTGAGATTTGAGTTTTTTTCGGACGGGAACACAACAAGGCTCTTCCCAGCATTAAGCTCATCGAACAAGGTTTGCTGCAGCGTGGATGTGAGTTCTGAAGAAGTGTTAAGCACCATGGCTTGAGCATTGTGCAAGGCCTCGTAATCAAGGTGTGCAATATCTATAAATGTGTAGGCGAACTGCTCATCATCAGCAAACACATCGGCCACACGGCTCATAGCATCGCCTATCTCAACCACTCCCAAGCCATCTTTCGACTCGAGGACAAACATATAGTCGTTGTCGAAAGTGATGGGATAATCGGTAAGCTCGACACGACAGCGGTGAATGCCAGAGGTCTCCAGCATGAACTGCATAACGAGTTCGGTTTCGGCATGACGGTCTGTGTCGGCCGATGCAGTGGCCACCAACTCGTTGTCGATGAAAAGGCTGACTGGCAAGGACGAAACATCAGCATCCGAATCGTTCACAATCCTTATATGCAAGGTGTTTGACAGATTTGGCTGCACGATGGGCGAGTCAAGCCATAAAGAGTCAATAAAAACATTAGAGCTGGTGTTCGACACAAGCGGCAAAGCGACAGCGTTTCTCACCATCTTAGCTTTGTAGTCACCTACATCCAACATATTCTCCTGAAAATCGGAAAAAAGGAACACATTCGCAGAGCTGAAACCGTTTTGCCTGGCTATCATTTCAACACGCGACATGACTGTGGCAAGGTTTGTTGGCCGACCCTCTGTCTGCATTGTGTTGATATGGTCGAGCATCTCGTCCCTGTTCATGGGATATTCGTTTTGCAACTCAAAGCTGTTGGTAATCAGCACAAAGCGGTTGGAGTGCCCCATCTTCTCGACGATATCGACAGCTGCCTCACGGGCATCGGCAAGCAGGGTCGTCTTTTGCGCCATCGACTTCATGCTCATGGTGTTGTCAATATATATGGCTGTCAGTGAGGAATTGTCGTTGAGTATATCCTTCTCGGGATTGTTCTTGCAGGGTTTCGCAAAAGCCAGTACCAAAGCGGCAATAAAAAGGCAACGCAAGGCAAGCACAATGCGGTGCTTCAGCTTCTGTGTCTTGGCCGTCTGTTGCTCGATCTGCCTAAGCACCTCGGTGTTGCTGAAATAAGTCAGCTTGTAGCGACGCAGGTTGAAGAGGTGTATCGCTATCGGTATGAGCAGTGCGAAGAGGCACCAAAGCATCTCGGGGTTCTGGAAGTGCATATCTGTGAGTTATTTCGACTGGCAAAGATACATATTTAATTACAAATCTACACTTTTCAATATAAAGCCAGATTGATGCGACAAAATCTTCAAGTAAAAGTGAAATTAGAAAAACACATCATCACCAAATTCGTCGGCAAGCATAAACATAACGTAATAGACAGGCATATAAAGAACCTTGCCCACCCGTCTCACCTCACGTTCGTTTGAAAGCACAAGAGCCGATTTGACATGGTAATCAGGAGTCTCAAGCAAATTGTTCAATGCGCTGTGTATTGCATAATCCTTCCCCGACTTCACCTCGACAGGCAAAACACTGGTATTCGAATAATCATCGATAAGAAAATCGACCTCACCTTTTTTCCTGTTGTCATAATAGAACAGACGATGTCCGTTTGCTTTGAGCTGCTGAGCGACTGCACTTTCATATACTGCCCCGAGATTCACGCCGGATTCGTCATCCATCACAGGCCTGATATTATGACCATAAAGTTGAGCCGTCAGCATACCCACGTCATTCATATAGAGTTTCAACAAATTCTTACTGACCGTTTCCGAAAGAGGATACCTTGGATTGGAAACGGCATGAACATCCAACGCAATACCCGATGACACAAGATATTCAAATTCCTCTATATAATTAACGAAACGATCGCCTTCCTTATCGCGTATGTTTTTTGCGACAACCCTTTTTTTCTTGTTTTCCATCTGCGATGGAATCATATCATAAATGCGACGTATCAGCAAATGCTTTTTGCTATCCTGCTCATATTTTGAAGCATCGTCGCCATACATTATCGCGATGTTGCGCTGCACCTCCCTAACCTTTACAATATTGCGCGTTTCCAAATAAACATTCACGGCATCAGGCATTCCGCCAACCAACAGGTAACGACGGAACAAATCCAGAAGAAGCCGATGTTGCTCTTCTGCCAAACTTTCTTGACACTTGTACTTGTCCCTCAAATTAGCCAAAGCATCAAAATTGAAACCATTCGATAGCAGAAACTCCTCGAAGTCAAGCTGATACATTTCTTTTCTTATAACACTGCCTACCGGTATGGATGTCGTTGAGCGCAAGGTTAGTCCCAACAGGCTACCGCTTGCCACAAACCTATAGCGATGATCCTGACGGAAAAATTTCAGCAATGTCAGATACTGAGGATAGACTTGTATCTCGTCAAGAAACACCAACGTATCGTCGAAAGAGCCCAAGCGATTGCCAGCCACCATACCAAGAGCAAAGTAGAATTCCTCGGTAGTGTGCAGGTTTTTGAATTGACGAGAGCCTTCGTTATCCTCAGCAAAATTCACTTCGATAAAGTTACTGAAAACCTTACGACCTACCTCCCGAATTATAAAAGACTTTCCTATCTGCCTCGCTCCTTCCACTATCAATATTTTGTCGGACAAAGAAGTCAGATGCTCCTTTATGTAATCGCCTATTTTTCTGTATAATGCAACCATAAAACTACACTTTTCAATATGTTTTCAGCCTGCAAATATACACTTTTCAATATAAATACACAACAAAAAACTACACTTTTCAATAAAAAATCATGGCAAAAAACTACACTTTTCAAAAAAATATGGTTTGAAAGTACATAAATATGAAACTGTTTCGACGGGCAAAAGATACATATTATTATCGTTTTACAGCTGTATCATATCCCATAAAAGCTTATCTTTGCAGATGAGATTCTAATCTGTAGAAAAATATCTCGCAGTCCCGTATCTGCTCAACAAACACTTACATATCATGAGCTCAAAACCAACAAACAAAATACTCACCGTCCTGTTCATCATAGCCATAACACTACTGGCAGTCGTAGCATTCGGTGTTTTTTCGCACCTCAAAAGCCCTGATGAGGAGAACCTCATTTCCCGATACATGTCGCCCCTCGCCTTTGTGTTAGTTATCTTGGCAGCGGGAGTCATCGTATGGCTGTTTTTCTATAAGGTCGTGGGGGTGCGTGGCAACGCACTTAAATATGTCACTGCCGTCGTCGTATTCACGATAATGTGCATATTGCTGCTCCAGAACTTCAATGCCATCACCACTTACCTTGAGGCACACCTGGGCACTTGGGGCATGATTGGAGTCTTGGGAGTGATTATTCTCATTGTAGGAGCGGGATTGCTACTCCTGTTTTAGGGTTGCAAAAGCTTATTTCATTTGAGACAATAACAGAAATGACAAATCATGAATGAGCAAAGCCTGAACACCTCATCTAGATGGAAAAGGATTTTCTGTTTCGTGATGCTGTTTTTCTATTGCAGCAACATGCTCAACAATCCTACAATTGCTTCCGTGTGCAATATCCTAAACATCATTCTTGTCATAGTAATGATACCCGACCTCGTCCGTGAGGCAAAGAAATTCGGTAGCGACAAGAAGGCTCTCCTTTTCATTCCGCTGGGTGCTGTAGCGGTGGTATGCCTGCAATGGATTCTGTGGGACGAGATAATAATGAAAAACATTACCTCCGCAGCGGGCATCACGGTGAGCAACGCCAATACAGGCAAGATGACCGAAATGATAATGAAACAGCCGGTGTTCATGGGATTCATGGGTTGTGTTTACGGCCCCATACTGGAGGAGGTGCTTTACAGATACACCGCTTTCGGAGTGCTTTATGCGAAGAACAAGTTTTCGGCATACGCCGTGTCGTCGCTGCTGTTTGGCATACAACATGTAGCCGAAGCCGCAATATGGGGTGGCGACACGATGCAGTTCATAAACATGTCCAGCTACATCATCGCGGGTCTTATTTTCGCCTTCCTCTACGCTAGGACAAGGAACATCTGCGTGCCCATAGGAGCGCACATCCTCGCCAATTCATTCGGCTTGATGATGATGCTGTGCAAATAGGTGTTTGAAAAAATTCCTTCTATATATTGTTTTTTCAAGCAGTGTAAGGAATCACAATCAAGCCGAGTTGTCATCATCAGCTATTTTGTCGATTATAATCGATAAAAATCAGTTAATTTTGTCGAACGTAATCGATAAAATTATATCTTTGCAGTTGTAAAAAAAATGAAAAGATATGGTAAACAAGGATTTGATAAAGGATATTATCGTTGAAAATCAACGATTTGTGTCGTCTATACGCTTATTTCAACGCGATTACGCGTTTGAAGACGGTTTGAATTATGTGCTTGTGGGTCTGCGACGGGCTGGAAAATCATATTTGCTGTACCAGCGTATCCGCCAGCTGTTAGATAAAGGTCACCGCATCGAGGAAATATGCTACTTCAACTTCGAGGATGACCGCCTCGGCATGATGACCCAGAGCGATTTGGATGCTGTAAAAACAGCTTACGAGGAATTGTTTGACGCCAAGCCAATCTTCTTTTTCGACGAAATTCAGATTGTTGAAGGCTGGGAGAAGTTCGCGCGGCGGCTTGCCGACAAAAAATATCGCATTTATATCACCGGCAGCAACGCAAAAATGCTGAGTTCCGAAATCGCAACCACCTTGGGAGGACGATTCCTGACAAAAGAAGTGTTCCCGCTCTCGTTTGCCGAATATCTGTCGTTTGCAGGCATCGATGTTAAGAAAAAGAACGCTCTGCACCTTTATAAAAAAGAGATAATGCGGCATCTTGAAACCTATTTCCGCTTTGGAGGTCTGCCCGAAGTGGTGAATGTGCAGGACAAACGCTCGTGGCTCAGCGGTTTGTTCAACAAGATTTTCTTCGGCGACCTTGTCGCGCGCTACAACATTCGCAACGACTATGGTCTGCGCCTGTTGACAAAAAAACTCGCGGAAAGCGTGAAGCAGTCGTCGTCATACACCCGTCTGGCCAACATCATGACCTCCGCAGGGAAAAAGACCAGCACCGACACCGTCATTGATTATGTGAACTTTATGTGCGAATCGTGGCTGCTGCTGCCAGTGGAGAACATTATCGGAAAACTGACCGAGCGCAGCACCCAACGCAAATATTATTTCATTGACAACGGCATACTCAACCTGTTTCTGACCGACCCCGAAACAAGTTTGTTGGAGAACATTGTGGCTGTTAATTTGGTAAAGAGATATGGAGACCGTGTCTTTTTCTATCACAACGGCGTGGAAGTTGACTTTTGTCTGCCCGATGCAGGAAAACTCATACAGGTTTCATACACACTTCAGGACTCCGAAACCATGCAACGCGAAACCGACGGTCTGATAAAAGTTTCAAATCGCTTGAACATCAACGACTTGCTGATTGTAACCAAAGACGAGGAAACCGTTTTGGAGATAGAAGGCAAAACCATCAATGTTGTTCCGCTTTGGAAATGGCTGTTGGAGGGGTAGTTTTTAAAAAGCGAAGGTTGAATAGTTACACCATGTTGAATAATTACTTACTTTTGTAGCACATTATCTAAACCTTAATACCATGACCCAGGAAGAAAGAGACCAACACGAAATGGAGATATGCGGTGACATCATCCCAAGACTATGCGACAGCGACGTTTGGAACGACATTGAGAAACTGAACGTGCAAGACACCATCACCATACGCAACCAAGCCATGTCGGCACTGAAGAACGGCGTGCTCGACGACATGTTCAACGACACCTATTTCTCAAGAGAAAACTTCGAGAAAGCCATAAAGCACATCGACAGCCTCGTCCCGCAAAAGATATTTGCCCTGCCAATGCTCTATACCATCAACGACAAATCAACAAACCTGCCCTTCCTTGACGAAAACGGACTGATGTATCTGTTTTCCGAAAGAGAATATGCCGAGAACGCCCTCGACTACTACACTCAACAATTAAGGGTTTGGGAGTTGAAAGAGGTTGAAAACAAGTACATATACCCCTTCCTCGGCCACGAGTTCTACGACTGCGGAGCAAAAGGAGCCATCATCGACAACGGACAGAACCACAGCTGTCATAAGGCAGAAGAGTTCATCAAAAAGCCCGACTACAGCTTCATGCCCGAAGAGCAAAGGCCTGTCACGAACCCCGACTACATACGCGCATTGACAATGTTGCAGCAAGAACGCTACTGGCGAGCTAACTACGACAACAAGAGCAAAGTACTCACTGCCTACGAGGATGAAATGATACGCACTTTCACCAAGGCCCGTTTCCTCGTCCCATTCAAAAACATAATGCCAACCTTTGACGGCAACGGCTTCAATCAAGGTGCAGGTATTCAGTTTGCCATGCTCAAAAAAGACAATGGTGACAATGTGACCCCCATATTCTCCGACTGGGATCAGTTTGCCTTGCAATACGACCTTGAAGAATGGAAAGGCTGGGTGATAAAGGCGGAGGAACTGCCAGGCGGCATTTTCAATCCTGTGGTGCTCAACGTCAAGACTTTAGGATTTGTCATGACAAGAGACTTTATGGGCAAAATGTTTGAGATAAGCAAGACGCTGTGACAAGGAAAGAAGCTATCAGCTATCGGCTGTCAGCATGAACAGGGTTTTGTTAGTTTGACAAGTTCACTCTTTCGCCGTTGAGTTTGGCCTCGCACAATGTCTCACCTTTATATATAAGCTTCAGCGAGAAGAAAGGGATGTTTTTTGCCAACAGGCTGATGAAGAGCTTGTCGCCTTCCCACATGGGCAGTTCGTCGAGTTTGGTTTTGTCAACCCAAGCCAAATCGCCCTCGTCACACACCCGCTCCTGCCCTGTCCATTCGGTACAGACAAAGAGGTGCATCTGTTCGGACGGCCAGATGTCGGAGACGAAGGTCACTATGCCGCGATACTGCCACTTGGTGACGGAGTAGCCAGTCTCCTCCAAAACCTCGCGAAGCATACATTCCTCGGGGCTCTCGCCCTCTTCGAACTTGCCTCCCACGGCAATCCACTTGTCGTGGTTCTCGTCGTTCTGTTTCTTGGTGCGGTGCAGCATCAGATAACGCTGTCCGTCATCGATAAAGCATTGTGTGGTCTGTTTCATAATAATTCAGTCAGATTAACAACAGCCACTGCAAAGTTAATAGATTATCCCAATACCATGTTCTTTACATAAAAAGATTTTATGTAATATTCAAAACAAGGATTGAAAACAAAAACTGAAGCCACACTGTGTTTCGGCAATTTATTTCAAGTTATTTACATAAAGAGCAGACAGGTCGCACAGAAGCACCGCGGCAACGGACTTCTTTGTTCACGAAGCAAACGCCCAAACTGAGGTTAAGATAATCTGCTTTGTATGGCTCATCGGAGGAAAGCGAAGACGACCAATAGTGACCATAGTTGCGTGCATGGTAGCGCACCCCGTCGTAGCAGTAGCCAGCTGCCGGCAAAAACAAAGTGTTACCGTTCGAGCCAATGAACAAACGACCATTAACACCATTCTGTGTTGTCCACTCAACGGTGCAATAATTCAGAAGTTCTGACATCTCTTCCGCAGTTGGCATGCGCCATCCTTCACCCCAAATATCTGTAGCAACATCATCTTCGGGAAGAAGTCGCATGAAGGCATCAGTGAAGCCGTTGTCGCCATAATTGGAGTCATTGCAGTATTTGGTAAGTCTGTACTCATCACCGTTGGCGAATTCATAACTGCTCCAGTTATAAATGATACCCATCTGCATCTGTGTTTCACCCCAAGCATAATAGTACCCGTAATTCTCAGGGTTGACAGCACCCACATTGCATTTCGCCCACTTTGTTTTGCTCGGCAAACCTAAGTCCACCCACTCATAGCCATTTATAGGGTTGTTCAATCTCCACTGGGCATAAAGGGTAATGTCGTCAACGACGGTTATTTCCTGTCCATTAATATACGCATCGCCTGAGCCATCGGCCATAGTGTTCCAATTCACAAAAGAGTGGTACTCGTATGTGAAGGTGTTTGTCGTCAAAGCCTTTGTCTCGCCCATGTTGAAAACCAGCGGCTGCATCTCACCGGAGCCACCGTTTGCATCAAATGTCACAACACATGTTGTGTCAGCCGGACTAGGTTCATTGCCTCCGTCATTTTCGCCGCCGTTGCCAGGCTCTTTATGGCAACCTATGGCTGCAATAGCCAAAACCGCGAGTAACAATATTGCTCTGAGATTCATATTGTAGTTTTTTATTTCTGCAAAGATATATTTTTTTTACATAACAACAAAAAAAGGGCAAATGTCATAGACGAAAATGACAATGCCACGGAAAATGCCATCTGTTTACGTAAAGTGTCACTTTTGCATTCTTGTGGTTTTATGTTTATTGTGTGGTTTGTTTCATAGTGTTTTAAGCCAAAGTGAGAAAAACTTGTCGTAAACTTCATATACGTCGAGGTGTTTCGTGACCAGCTGACGTTCCATCAACGATTTGATCGTGGTCTGTATCGAGCTGGCAGCCGTAAGATGATGCTTCTTGACAAACTTCGAGCCCATAATCGAAGTGGCCTTACCTTCTTTGTTAATAGCCATTAGCAGTTCTTTTTGTTTTACCGTAAGCTGATAAAGCAAGTCGGCATAGATTGAACTGTTGTCACTAACTATCTCGTTAATAGCCTTGTCTATCATATCAACGCCACAGGTTTCACCCGAAGCGGTATCGGTGAAAAGGAAATTCAGCACTTTTTGAATATACCAAGTGACACCTTCAAATCTATTATAAACTGTCTCCATGACGCCGTCGGCCAAATGTTTCTTGGCGTTCTCAAAATGAGCCTTTGCAAAAGAAGCATATTTATCAACATCTATGCTTCCCAACGACATGGTCGATGTAGAGGCGTAAAAGGGACGTGCTGGCGAGAAGAACATTTCGGTCAGCAGATGCCTCTCCGAACCCGAAAACACAAAATTGGCATTCCTGCATGTCTGTATATAGGTTCTCAAAATAGCCTCCACATTCTTTTCAGGATAATACGACACCTGTTGGAACTCATCAATGGCTACAAGGCATGGACGATCCGACTTTTCTATGTATTGAAAAATCTGTTCCAACGTGTAGTCTGGGTTCTGCAAAGTGCCTACCTCAACATTCCACGACATATTGCCAACTGGGTCAAGGCTCATATTAGGCCTAAGCGATGATACCGTCCTGACAAACTTCCGAAAAGCCCGCTCCCCTTTCGACTGAAGCACGTTCAAAATCACCTTGCCCATCTCGGCGACCATCTCGGCCATATTCTTGGTTGAATAAATGTCTATAATAAAGGTGTTGTAGCTTTTGGCTATTTCCATTTGCTGAAAAGCATGATACAGCAGACCAGTCTTGCCCATGCGGCGCGGCGACATCATGACAACATTGTTACCGTTGGTAAGCAACTGAGTCAACTTCTTTGTCTCCTCTTCCCTGTCGCAGAAATACTCTGGGCTCTCGTATCCCGACGTGACAAATGGATTCTTCAACATAACAATCATTTTTAATTCACACCGCAAAGATACACATTTTTTCAATATTACGTATTTAACATTACGTTTTTTACGTAACGGATTTTACGTAATATATGAAGAGCATCATGAAAACAACAAAGGCGACCTTTTGGCCGCCTTTGTCTCGTTACGGAACTGAATCCGATTAGATGATACCCTGAGCGAGCATAGCTTTGGCAACGCGCATGAAGCCGGCGATGTTAGCACCCTTGACGTAGTCAATGGTCTTACCACTCTTACCGTACTCAACGCACATGTCATAGATGTCGTTCATGATCTTGTGCAACTTGACGTCAACCTCTTCGGCAGTCCAGTTGATGTGACCTGCGTTCTGGCAGATTTCAAGGCCAGATGTAGCAACGCCACCAGCGTTAACAGCCTTGCCAGGAGCGAATGGCAGTTTAGCCTTCTGGAAAGCAGCAATAGCACCAGGTTGGCAACCCATGTTCGAAACCTCAGCAACGAATTTCACGCCGTTCTTGATAAGCATCTTGGCATCGTCTTCGCTGAGCTCGTTCTGGAATGCGCAAGGCATAGCGATGTCGCATTTAACGGTCCAAGCTTTCTTACCAGCAGTGAACTTAGCCAGTTTGGGGAACTTGGTAGCCATGTCTTCAACCTTGTTGCGGTTCGAAGCACGCATCTCAAGCATGTAGGCGATCATCTCCTTGGTGATACCGTCTTTGATTTCGCAGACGCCGTCAGGACCAGAGATAGCAACGACCTTAGCACCCATTTCAACAGCCTTGGTGGCAGCACCCCAAGCAACGTTTCCGAAGCCTGAGAGGGCAATCTTCTTGCCTTTCATGGTTTCTTTCTGTTCTTTCACCATGCGCTCAACATAGTACATAGCGCCGAAACCTGTAGCCTCAGGACGGATGAGTGAACCACCCCAGCCATAGCTCTTACCTGTCAGAGCGCCTGTGCTGTGCTCGCGAGCGAGTTTCTTGTAAGCGCCATAGAGGTAACCAATTTCACGGCCGCCAACACCAACGTCGCCAGCAGGGCTGTCTTGGTCAGGACCGATGTTTCTCCAAAGTTCATACATGAAAGCTTGGCAGAAACGCATGATTTCAGCGTCTGACTTGCCTGTTGGGTCGAAGTCGGCACCACCTTTACCACCGCCGAGAGGCAGGTTGGTGAGGCTGTTCTTGAAGATCTGCTCGAAGCCTAAGAACTTAAGCATAGAGACATTTACAGCGGGGTGGAAACGGAGACCACCTTTGTAAGCGCCAAGAGCGGCGTTGTACTGCACACGGTAACCTAAGTTGGTGCAGACTTCACCCTTATCGTTGACCCAGGTCACACGGAATGTGAAGATACGATCGGGCTCGACAAGACGCTCGATGATCTTTGCTTTCTCGAATTCAGGATGCTCGTTGTACACTTTCTCGATGGAAACCAGGACCTCTTCTACGGCCTGCAAATACTCTTTTTCGCCAGGATGTTTGGCTTCAAGAGCCTTCATGATTTCTTTTACTTTCATTTTGTTTACTTTTAGTTATTTAAAGTTTTACAATTCGTTTTCAATTTCTTTACGCTTGCAAATGTATGACTTTTAATTCAATGTTTTACATTTTTACATAAATTTTTCTTTTTTTTGTAAAATTTTCTCAAAAAAACTGATTTTCAACCACTTTTTCATAATGCCACACGGTCACGTGTCGCGCATCTCATATCAAACAGCACTTTGTTCATTGCTTTAACATCACTTTTAACCCATGGCTTTAGCAACAAAACGACAATTCTACAGCTGAAAATACAGAAGGCAGAATATGGAATAGAAGTTAAAGAGGAAGTTACAATAGAAGTTAAAGGGGAAGTTAAAAACAACACTCGTGTCTCGAGTCACGCAGTCCGGAGTCTTTTTTAAGAAGTCAGAATACAGAAGTCAGAATGGGTGTTAAATGGGAAGTTAAAATATAGACCCCTGTAGTGTCGTAGCGCGCTACGACTCCACAAACAGCCCACAACTCATAACTTTTAAGGAGTTTTCTAATAATCAAACTAAAGAAAGCTCCTACGGAGCATAACTTGTTGGATTATTGCTTTTTGTTATTAAACGAAAGCTCCTACGGAGCAATTTTTAGAAGGTCCTTTAACTTGAAACATCCCACTTTTCTCGCAGTCCCGTGTCTTTTTTTAAGAAGTCAGAATACAGAAGTCAGAATGCAGAATGGAAGTTAAAGTGGGAGTTAAAACGGCTTCCTCGTCCCCCTCTCAGAGGGGGTGCCGTCAGGCGGGGGAGTCTGGCAATATATTGCATTAACATTCATGGCCTCCGCCAATCCCCCTGGCCCCCTTATTGCTTCGTTCCTCGCAAGGGGAAATCCCTGCCCGCCATGGTTACTCGCAGTCTCGCAGTCCCGCTTCAAATAAACAAATCAACAAATAAACAAATCAACAACTTAACACAACACGCCCTTCATTCCCCATTCATCACCACACTCACGGCCTCTCCATATTCATAAACTGTTGTCTTTATCAGCGTGCCGTCAGGATTATAGTATTTCTCCTCGCCATGCTTCACGTTGTCGACATAGCTGACCGTAAAACACTTGTAACCCGACTGGTCATAACCCGTTTGGAAACCTGTGCCTTTGTCAAAATTCAGAGTTGAAGACAAGCTGCCGTCCGAATAGAACATCACCCAACTGCCGTCCATCATGTCATCGGCATACTGGCCTTCCATATAGACTTGACCGTTCTCGTACCAGCGTTTAAACTCGCCATTAAGCTTGCCATCGACGTAATGCTCTTCTGAAGCCAGAATGCCCTTTAAAGTATAGGAGTGGTAAACGCTGTCGAGTTTCCCTTTATGGTAATAGCAGTCAAACTCCTTGTTGCCGTTCTCGTGCCAGCGCGTATAAGGCCCTTCAAGCTCGTTATCGACATACTGAGCCTGTATCTCCGGCTTGCCAGATGCATAAAACCATCGGCATTCGCCGTCAAGTTTGCCGTCTTTATAGTGCAAAACTGACTTTTTGTTGCCATTTTCCCAGTATGTGGTCTTGGTATTGTTGTCGCATGAGGCAAAAACAAGAGTCACTAAACTGATTATCAATATTTTAACAACATATTTCATTATCTATTCAGAAGTTTGAGAGTGGTCTCCTCATTATTATATTGATAGATGTTCCAAAACTTGTTCTCAAGTCCGTCGCCTGCTTGGCAGCTGAAGTCAAACCTGGTGTGCATGAGTTTGGGGCTATAATCCTGCAGACAATCGCATGGCTTGGATCCATAAAGCATGAGGGCATTCATGAAGTAGTTCGCCACATCACTGCCCATGAAAGCATATTTGTCGGGGTCGAACTTGTATAATGAGCGGAACTTCTCAACAAAATCGTTGACTGTCTCGTCGGAATAATCGACAAAAAAGTCGGAGAAATATATAGCGTTCATCCTCATCAAGTTATCGACAAGAAGATTGTCGAACTCGCTCCATTCGGGCAAGGCAATAAGGGTGACGGGTGTTTTGTTGACGGTTTTGTTCAATGAATTAAGCATCTGGGTTGCAAACACCAACTGATCGCCAATAGCCACCACAACAGTGTTTCGCTTCGACGAAGCCATTGACTCCAAAGTCTTGAAAGAAGCGTTGTTGCAAGGATAGACCTTCACGTCGGCAGTGTCGTTTTTCACCTTTGTGCGTATAGTGTTTGCTATCGCCAATGTTGCGCTGTCGTTTTCTTTGCCAAGCGGGACGAAAACAGCGCAAAGTGCGTCAGAATACTTCTCTGTCAAGAGTGAACAAAGGGCATCGATCTGCGAATCAGCGTCAGGCTGTATCTTCACAACATTGGAGTTGTTTTCGAGTATGTTACGTCTGTCCGACAGAGGATTTACAAGCATTATATTGTTTTGCGATGCGTATTCGCTCACAACCGAAAAACTACGGCTGAAGAAGGGTCCTATTATGACATCGACGGGTTTGTTACGCAGCTGATTAACCGCTTTTTGAGCCTTGCTCACGTCTTCATCCACGTCAATCACCTGAAGGTCGAGGTTGAGACCGGCATTTTTAAGCTCGTCCAACGCAATCATAAAACCTTCGTAGAAATGCAGGAACTTGAACGGGCGTGCTTTCTTCGCCGATTCAGTATTGTCTTTTCTGATATTGATGCCGCTCACCTCTTCTAAATATAGCGGCATAAGCAGAGCCACATGGTAAGTGTTGTATGCAGCGTCGTCGTCAGGTTCACAGGGAGTACGCATCGAGACAACAGTCACAGACGGCTTCTCCAAATCAGCGCTGTCGATATTTTGCTCAGGCACCGAGTCTTGCGTTGTGACGGGAGTAACCACAGGCTTGACTGTCACCGTTCCGCCATCATTATCAGGGGCTTGGCCTGCATATTGGCCTGCGTTGGTGTCGTCCATCAGCATTGGTATCAGCACTGCCTGGTCGGCATATACCCTACGTCCAACGCTGCTGTTTATCGCCGAAAACTCGTCTACCGTAAGGTTCCATTTCTTCACAAAGTTTGATGTCTTCTCACTCTGCTCAACCCGGTGAACAAAGAAATTGTCGTTGTTTTTCCTTTTTGGAATGACAATCGGCAAGCCTTCTATAGGGTAATTTGTAAGGCCTTGATTAGCGGCTTTCAAATCGGCAATATCCACACCGAACTTACGGGCTATGTCGTACAAATTCTCGCCTTTCTTCACCTTATATTTATCATCGGTCTTGACAGGTGTTGTATTTGCACTCACAGTGACAGGACTTTCCGTTTGTGGCTTGTCGACTGCTTGAACCGTTGCACCAACCGGCTTGGAATTAGCCACGCCGTTCGATGGTATCACAAGCACCTGCCCTGCCCTCAGTCCGCTTTCAATGCCGGGATTCATGCCTATCAGTTCCTGTTCGGTGATGCCGTATTGACGTGAGATGCCATAAATCGTTTCACCTTTCAGCACCTCGTGACGGAGTTTTCCATCGAGTGGAGTTTCGTCAACATGTTCCGACACAGAAGGTTTGGGCTCAACCACCACAGTTTCAGGCTCAGTCATATCGGGTTTTTGCACCGTCACAGTGGGTTGAGGCGTTGATGGAGCGACAGCGGCAGAAGGCTTTTTCGTGACGGGGATGTTAATAACAGCCTCGGCCCTAAGTCCTGAAACCGATTCTGGATTAGCTTCCATAAGTTCTTCAACGCTGACATTATAGGTCTTCGACAGCCCCCAGAACGTCTCCCCTTTCTTGACCTTGTGCACGTAATACTGTTTTCCATTGATGGTGGTTACGGGTTCGTCGGTCTGTGCCAAAGCAAAAGGCATCGCCAACAAAAGCAGCAATGCGAATAAAACAACTCTTTTTATATTGTTCATGATTGTGATTTTCAAATTCACCTATATTTTTCTGCAAAGTTACGGATTTTTTCGTTGTGCAGATTTTTTTACATCATAAAAGTGCTACTATTCAGAAAAAGAATATATATTTGCAAACAATAACTTTAAAAACAATCACATGAAGAGAATATTCTCATACAAAACCTGGAGGAACATACTGTGCGCTACAGGACTTCCGTTTGTATCAATGCTTATGTCGAGCTGCCAAAAGTACGGGTCTCCCGACGCCATCTACATTCAGGGCACCGTTGTGGAACAAAAGTCGAAGAATCCTATTGAAGGTGTTTCCGTAAAAACCTCACGAGACATCGCGACAACAGACTCAAACGGCTCTTTCAAAATTAACACACGCTATGGATGTGATGAGTTTGATTTCAGCAAAGACGGCTATAAAACAACTGACACAACACTATGCGAAGCTGAAAACATAAGAATTGAGATGGAAGAAAATCCTTAAAAACGCAAAAAACTTGCTATGTATCATTTTTTGCCTTAAATTTGTGGTCAAAATATTATAGCTATGAAGATTAATTTTTACAAAGGATTTCGCGGTATGCTTAAGGCATCGGCATTCGCAACGGTGATGTTCGTCATGCAGGCATGCTACGGGGCACCTCAAAACGCCCGATATGGCGAGCCTGTAGAGATACACTACAGCGGCACCGTCACCAACGAAGCCGGCGAACCCATTCAAGGCATCACTATGGAGGTGAACGGCTACGACGAGATAGCTGTCACCGACGAGAACGGTGCATTCGATATCATGTTCTACGATGACAGGTTCCAAGGTGCCATGCTCACCTTCAGCGACGAAAACAACGTATACGCCTCAATCGACACCACGATGGAGAGCAACTACAACGACGACTTGAACATCAAGATGTCGGCACTTTAAGAAAGAAGGTGATCATGTACAAGATTTTCCGTCGCATAATGATAGCATTGTCGGGTATACCGCTGCTATCGGGATTGTCGTCATGCACTGGCAGCCGAGTGGAATGCAAATATGGCGGCCCTGCTGACTATGGAGTCTTTAGGGACACCGCAGAAGACACTACCGAGGATGTCGATTACGAGGGCTTTGACTTTGGCGAAGCCAAAAACGACGAGGAGAAAGAGCAAGAATGATACTTCAATCCTTTCATAACTTTTTCCGCCGCAAGGAGACGGAACTGCACGAGCTCAGCTACCTCTTCTGGGAATGCACACAACGCTGCAACCTCAACTGCCGTCACTGCGGCAGCGACTGCATCGCATCGTCGCGCTATCCCGACATGCCTTTCGAGGACTTCATGAAAGCCATCGAGCCGCTCAAGACCAAATACAAACGCAACAGCATACTCGTCGTCATCACCGGAGGCGAGCCTCTGGTGCGCCCCGACCTGGCCGACTGCGGACGAGAGCTGCGCAAGAACGGCTTCCCTTGGGGAATAGTGACAAACGGCTACGCCTACGACGAAGCCATGCACCACAAACTGATGGCTGCCGGGATGAGCAGCATCACCGTGAGCCTTGACGGCCTGCGCGAGACACACGACGCCTTCCGCAAACGCCAAGGCAGCTTCGACCGTGCCATGCTTGCCATCGACCTTATTGCAGCCGAGAAAAGGCTTCCCGCCTACGACGTGGTGACCTGTGTGAGTCCAATGAACATAGGACAGCTTGAAGAGATGAAGAAGATGCTCATCGAACACGGCGTGAAGGCATGGAGGCTTTTCTCCATCGACCCGATAGGACGTGCAGCCCAAGACAAGGAGATACTACTCGACGGACAGCAGATGCGCCAACTCATGGACTTCATCGTGGCTGCACGCAAGGAGGGCAAGATCGACACTAAATTCAGCTGCGAGGCCTACACAGGCAAATACGAGCGCAAGGTGCGCGACTGGTTCTACTTCTGCCGTGCTGGCATAACGGTAGGCTCAGTCCTCATCGATGGTGGCATCTCAGCCTGCCCCAACATAGACCGCAAGTTCGTGCAAGGCAACATCTACCACGACGACTTCCTTGACGTGTGGGAGAACCGATTCCAACCCTTCCGCGACCGCAGCTGGATGAAGACAGGCCCATGCAAGGAGTGCAAAGTGTATAAAAACTGCCTCGGCGGGGCCATGCACCTGCACAAGAAGGACCTGGACGAGATAATGATATGCCACTACAACTTAATGAACAAAGAATGACACATGGAAGAAATATTAAAACACTATCCTGATTTTCCGAAAAAAGGCATTGACTTTATTGATGTGTTGCCTTTATTGCAAAACAAAGAGGCATTCAACAAAGTCATCGGCGAAATCGACAAACTATGCACCGCACCCAACGTCACCGCTCTTGAGGCCCGCGGATTCCTTTTCTCCACACCGTTGCTCACCACATCGCAAAAGGTGAAGGCTTTGCTTCCCGTGAGAAAAAAAGGCAAGACTCCATATCGTGACGGCGACTTGCAGCGGGTTGAGATAATGAAAGAATACGGCAGCGACGAGCTGTTCTACCGCCACAGCGACATAGCCGCACTGACACGGACAGGCAACACAATAGAGATATCCATCTTCGATGACTTGCTTGCCACTGGCGGAACAACACTTGAACTGGCCCGTTCATTGAGGAAGGAAGTTGTTGACGGCTGCAGTGTGAAAATAAAAGAATTCATCTTTCTTGTCGAGCTGCCCGACCTTGGCGGCGCCAGGCTGCTAAGCGAGATAGCGCCAGTGCATTCACTATTGAAGATTGCCGGAGCATAAAAGGAGCATAAAAAAGTTGGGGACGTATCCAAACAGACACGTCCCCAACTTGTAAATTTACCTCTGACCCGCTTATTTCTCCACCAATGACTTATTGTTTTCAATAAGCCTCCTCACCTTGTCAATCTGTTTTGACTTAAGGCGGATGTGCTTGATGTAGTGAACAAAATGGTCTAAACTGTGAATGTCGGTGCCGATATAGTCATACATATCATTGTCTAAAAGCTCCAAAGCCTTGTCGGCTGCCATCTGTCCGTAAGCTCCAGAGAAGGAGAGAATGTTCAACTGTAACTTATAGTCGAACGACTTCCATTGCTCATAGTCTTTGCTGTCAGCGTAAACATAACGCTCAGGATGTGCTATGACAGGCGTGAAACCATTGAGGGCTGCGTTATAGAGCATCTGGCCAGCCATAGGGTCACTCATCATATAAGAGGTTTCGCACAAAACCGATTTCGACTGTCCTATTGCAAGGAATCCGTCGTTATTGTGCCTCTCAAAACCCGAATCGAGCATATACTCACCTCCAATATACAGTTTGACGGTGATCTCGTCTTTAATGTCTGAGAGAAGTTTGTCGAATCGCTGCGAAATGTTCTCACGGGTGTTGTCGGGATACTCGTTCATGAAGTGAGGTGTCAGAACGATGGCTTTCACCCCTTTTCCCTGAAAATAGCGCAAGGCCGAAAGCGACTTCTCCTTGTTGGGAAACCCGTCATCGACGGCGGGTAAAATATGAGAATGAATATCAACATAGCCATCCAAAATGTCATCAGGCAGGCTATGCCTTAAAAAACTCAAAAACATGGTTTAATGCCTCTTATGTTTCTTTTTTCTGCCAAACAACCTTGAAAGGAGACCTTTATTTTTCTTCTCCGACTCGTTGCCATAGCCGTAACCATAACCATATCCGTAGCCATAGCCATAGCCATAACCGTAACCATAGCCGTAACCGTAACCATAGCCATAGCCGTATCTGCCACGTTTGGCTTCTTTGACTTGGTTGAGGATGATGCACAGTTTGGGGAACTTCGACTGCTTGTACATCTTTTCCAAGTCGGGCAAAGCACGTTTATCGGTCTTGTTGGCGCAGATGACGAACACTGTGATGTCGGCCAGGCGCTTCACTATGTCGGCATCGGCAACCATACCGAGCGGGACATTGTCGAGGAAGATGTAGTCGTAGTGAGGTTTAAGAGCCTCTATCATCTCATCTAGGCGTTTGTTCATAAGCAACTCGGCTGGGTTAGGCGGAACAGGACCGACAAATATAACGTCGAGACCATTGCAGCCTCCCATGTCGTGCTGTATTATTTCTTCCACATTGTTTATCTTACCCGACAGGTAGTTCGACACACCAACCTTCGTCTTGTCGGAAAACACTTTAGCCACAGTGCCTTTTCTGATATCAAGGTCTATGAGAAGCGTTTTCTTGCCTGCAAGGGCCATGCTTGAAGCAAGGTTCGTCGACACGAATGTCTTGCCCGACGACACGAGGAAAGAGGTGAACAATATCACTGGTGTTCCCTCGATGTTGCCAATCATATAGTCGAGGTTGGAGCGGACAAGACGTATTGCCTCCGAGGTGGAGTCACGGCCGTTCTCACGAACCACTATGGCGTGGTCTTCGGCATTCTCGTCGCGCGGTATCTCACCTAGGAACGGGGCCGAACAAGCCTTTTCAACATCGACCTTGGTGTGAATGGTGGTGTCAAGCACACGACGCAGCACAATGATGACAGCCGGTATAAGGAGGCCTATCAGAACGCCCATCATTGTCGCCTTCTTCTGGTCGGGCGCTATTGGCGAAAGGTTGGGTGATGCACTGTCAATCACTTTGGCCATTGGCTCCAGCTGCGGGCGGTTAAGCATAAGGTTTTCGCGCTTCACCAAAAGGCTCTGGTAGAGCTGCATTTTCACCTTTGTTGAACGATCTATGGCTGCCAGCTTCAATTGCTCTTCAGGAACAACTTTGACATCTGTTTCCTTTGTCCTGCGCTCTTTTGCCACCTCATTCAATGTCTTTTTCAAGTTGGTGATGTTATTGTCAAGAAGAAGCAAAATGGTTTTCTTCATCTTCTTGCGTTCGAGACGCAGACGGGTCACAGTCGGGTTGTTGGGAGCACCCTCGCTCTCATATTTCTCAATCTGTATCTGCTTTGTATTGTATTGTCCAATCAAATCGAGGACATCCTTGCCAAGGCTCGGTGCTGTCGGGACGTATGCATCGATGGTGTCGGTGCTGATAAAATCACGGACAGACTGTGATATCAGTATCTTTGAACTCAGTTCTTCCTCTTGTGTTGACAAAGTGTTGTACTGGTTGACAAAACTGCTGCCATACGAACCGAGATCTATTATGCTGTGTCCCTGCTTGAAACTCACAACATCACGCTCAAGCGAATCCAAATCCACATCGAGAAGCGCGAGACGATCTTCTATATACTTGTAAGTGTAGTCCAATATTTGCTCCTGGTCTTCGATGGCGTCGGCATTATATTCATTGATGAGGGTATTCAGCACATCGGCTGCACGATATGGAGAGATGTCCTTTGTCGAGAGACGCAGTATGGTGTTCTCCTTGCTGTCGCGAGTGACATTTACTTTATAGCGGAGGCTAGCGGCCCTGTTGGCCACAGTTGTCCTATTGACTTTTATCAACTGGTCAATGTAATTTTGGTTGAAACGGTCGGTGTAGTATATCACTGCTGGACCGAATGTGGTGTTTATGGTGTCACCGGCTTTTACGTTTCTGCTTCCGCCAAACATGGGACCGTTCACCTTGATGGTATTGGCATCGACGGGTGTGGCTTCAAACTGGAAGGATATGGAGTCGGAGTCGTTGAACAATGAAATCCTTAATGGAGTGCCTTCATAAAGGTCAACGGTACGGCGAGTCAGCTTTGATGTTGTGATATAGGTGGTGTTGAGCTTCAATGCGCGTACCACACGCTCCATCAACTTTTGAGACTTCATCATGATGATCTCGTTGTTGAGAGTACTAACAGCCACTCCCATGCCCGTCATCTCGCTCATCAGGGCCGAGCCTCGCAACGACTCGGAACCTCCGCTGACAGCAGTCTTCAGCAATATGGTGGCGTTGCTTGCATAGATTCTGTCCTCTTTCCTGACCTTGTAGAAGGCTATAAGTCCACCTATCACGGCGCACAGCACGAACCAGTGCAAGTTGCGAAGAATTATCAATAAAATATCTTTCAGCTGAAGACCATCGTTGTCATCTTCCGCCAGAAAATTATCTTTGTTGTCTATGTTTTCTGCCATTGTTCAAAATTTTCTCGATTAATCTTTCTTTGTTCTCTCAATCCAATTAAGCACCAACAATGCCAACGAAGATATAGATGTCACAAGAGATACAACCCATCCCCAATTAGATAAAGCCTCCCTGAAATAAACTCTTCCAAAGGGACGAGTGATGATGATGTCGTTTTGTTGCAGCAGGAAGAACTCATCGTTGAAGATGTCGGACGAACGCGGGTCCATGTAGTGAATCACCATGTTGCCGTTCACCTCGCGCATCACACCGACCTTGTCGCGACGAGTGTACATACCCAAGGCACTGCCTTGTGCCAAGGCCTCAAGGAAAGTGCAACGTTCGTTGGTGATGTTCAACACCTTGCCACCCGAATGGCTGAGGAAGAATATCTTGAAGTTGCGGAAACGCACAGAGACCAAGGGGTCGTTGAGGTGGCCGCCATCAACAAGGAGTTTCTTGATATGATCCTGCAGCTGCAGACGTGTCATGCCTTCAACATGAAGCTCGCCAAGAATAGGGAAAACGATATTGCCGTTGACATCAACGAGATAACCCAAACTCTGATTTGTATTATTGTTTTCTGCACGTCCCGACATAACATTGAAAGGGGCAATCAACTCTGAATCATCAGTGCCGTTGTTATAAACACGTATTGTCAACTCGTCGTATGGCACTATCACCGCCTCGAATTTTTCGTTGAGCGGGATGCCCACATCGGCAACCATGTCTTGAAGGTAGTTTATCTTCTTGGGTGTGATGCAGGAGGACAGCAGGAACAAGACTGCTGCCAGCATTAATATCAAATATCTGTTTTTCTTCATGTCTTTTTTATTAGCGCGCAAAGATACAAATAATTTCAATACTCTTAGATTTATCAAGGGGAAAAAGAATTTTTTGGGTTATGTCATTCTTGCTGCAATCCCATTGCATGGCTTTTGCCCCACTGTGCCTGGCGTCATTGCGCGGAACGAAGCAATCCTGTTGGTAATGCTTGCCAAGGCTCACCGTGGAAGGCTTATTCATCGCCCTCCTCCGTCATTGTGGAAACGAAGGGTTGGAATATGCGGATGGGTTATCCGCAACCCACTTGCCGGGTGCACCATAGGCGATACGAAAAGCGCTGTCTTGTTCTGTTCCCGCTTAATAGATTGCCACGACCTCATCACACTGCCTGCCCTTCGGTCTCGCAATGACGCGTTTTGGGGCGGTTCGTCATTCTTGCTTCAGCTTGCCATGTCTCACCGTGAAAGACCAATCCGTCGCCCTTTCCGTCATTGCGAGCGACGTAGGAGAAGCCTGCCACGAGCGAAGCGTGGTGGTGGCAACCTTTAGCTCATTGCACGAATGTGCAATAATCTTTTAACTGGGTGCACCAAAGGCGACACGAAAGGCTCTGTCCTGTCTTTTTCCCGCTCCAAAGATTGCCACGACCTCATCCCACCACCTGCCCTTCGGTCTCGCAATGACGTGTTTGGGGGCGTTTTGCCATTCTTGCTGTGGCCTGCCAAGGCTTACCGTGGAAGGCTTATTCATCGCCATCCTCCGTCATTGTGGAAACGAAGGGTTGGAATGTGCGGATGGGTTATCCGCAACCCACTTGCCGAGCGCACCGAGGGCGACACGAAAGGCGCTGTCTTGTCCTGTTCCCGCTTAATAGATTGCCACGACCTCTACACACCGCCTACCCTTCGGTCTCGCAATGACGCGTTTAGAGGCGTTTTGTCATTCCTGCTGTGGCTTGCCAAAGCTCAGTAAAACCTTCCCCCTAAGGGGGCTAGGGGGATTGGCGTTGAAATGTGCGGCTGAGGTATTTCTTATTTTTTTTTGTTTTTTCACGACTCCCCCGGCCTGCGGCCACCCCCTATGATTGCTTCGTTCCTCGCAATGACTGGGGGACGAAAGCGACACGAAAGGCGCTGTCTTGTCCTGTTCCCGTAGCATGGATTACTGCTTTCAGCAGTGAGCTAAAGGTTCTGAATCAAGTTCAGGATGACGGGGTTTGGGGCGTTTTGTCATTCTTGCTGTAGCTTGCCAAGGCTCACAGTGGAAAACAAGCATCTACAAATCACACAAAATACTCCACCATCTTCTCCAAAATGAACTCCGCTGCCTTGCCGTCACCAAATATCTGAGGAAATTCTATCCTTCTGTTTGTCAAAACATTATAAGCCTCAATTATAGCATCAGCTGAAGCATCGGCAACCATACCTGCGCCATGCTCCACTATCTCGACCCACTCTGTCTCCGGACGCATTATCACACAAGGCTTCTGGAAATAATACGCCTCCTTTTGCACTCCACCAGAATCGGTAAGTACAATTCTTGAGTTCTGCTCCAAAGCTGTCATCTCGAGAAACGAAGCCGGCGGAACAATCTTCACCTTTGACTCTTTCAAACGCTTGTAAACAGACGGTTCCAGATTGGATTCCAGTAGTTTTGACGTACGGGGGTGCAACGGTATAATCACATCGTTAGCCTCGGCTATTTGAAGTATTGCTTTAAATATCGAAGTAAGCCTTTCGGGGTTGTCGGTGTTGTTGTCGCGGTGTATTGTCACCAATGCGTAGGCATCTTTTTCCAAGCCATATTTCTCCAAGACAGAGGTCTTCTCCTGTGCCAGTCTTGCAAAAAACAGGCTGTTGTCGTACATGATGTCGCCGCTGTTGTAAACCTCACGTTTCTTACCATTAGGGAACATGGCTTTCGAGGCAAAGAAGCCTTCGTTGCGCAGGTTTTCTATTCCGGTCTCGGTAGGCGCAAACAACAGGCTTGACAGCTGGTCGCACACGATGCGGTTCTGTTCTTCTGGCATGGCCATATTAAAAGAGCGCAGACCCGCCTCGATATGCACCACCGGCACATGCAGCTTGGCAGCTGCCACGGCACCAGCCAAAGTGGAATTGGTGTCTCCATAAACGACAATGGCATCGAAAGGCTCGTTTTGCAGGACCTGTTCAATGCCCGATATCATCTTTGCCGTCTGTTCGCCATGGCTACCAGACCCGACGTGCAGGTTATATTCAGGCTTTGGAATGCCCAGCTCATCGAAGAACACCTGCGACATGTTGTTGTCGTAATGCTGTCCAGTGTGCAGGATCTTCTCCTCCACCCTGTCGGCAAAGCGGTTCTTAATCGCCCTTGAAAGAGCCGCAGCCTTGATTATCTGCGGGCGGGCACCTACTATATTAAGAAGTTTAAGCATATTGTTAATGTTTCCAATATGCTTTGACAAATCGGCCATATATTTTAGCTACAAACTTGTTTTTTTTGGACAGTAATTTCACATTGTTCCTCAACCACTCCCTTGCGTGGAGCATAATCCATTGGCTCATTTTCTCCGACCATAAAGTGTGTGCAAGAATCATGGCTTTTTCAGGGAAATCACCTCTATTGACAGATTCAACAATCTGTTGCGTAGAATGAAACGTCAGACCAAATTTATTTTCGACAATATCGCGGGTCGCAAATTTACCTCCATCCCAAGCATAACCTGTATCTGTCAGATAATAAACTTTGTCGAAATCAATGGAAAGATAGGGCTCGCCAACCAATCCAAAATCTGACAGCTGATGATTTTTCCATATCAAGCGGTTATCGTATTTCGATGTAGAGCTGCCGTGCATGCAAACAGACTTGACCGGATAAAACTGCCTGAAATATTCCAGATTCTGCCTGAAAGACAGCATTGCCTTTTCTTCATCACCTTCAGCAAGGGCCAAGTCCTCGTAATGATACCCGACTTCATGTCCCAAGTCAACAATTTGCCTGATTACTTCCGGAACGTTGCTTTGCTTAACTATGCGAAAGAAATATGTGGCACGGACACCTAATTCATTCTCGATTTGAGCCATTTTCAGGGCGTTCCATGCCAACTCATCCACATCGTGACGCAGCACTAGCGTTTTTCCTTCCGAAGGACTTGTCACAAACTCCTGAAAGGTCTGGAAATGATAACCTGCCTTTTGAAAAGCACTAACTAGCGATTGGTATGACTGTAAGGTAAAATCACGCATATCAACTATATTTTTAGAATTGCTTTACCTTCTATAACGACTTCTCCATTGTTATTCAAACATTTTGTGTCAAAATAAAGAATGGATTTATCTTCTTTAATATTAGTCACCTCCACCAAGGCAGTTATCTCTTCTTCATGGTATACTGGTTTTCGAAAATTCATTTCTTGGTACAAATAAATCGCACCTTCTCCCGGTAATATCGTACCAAACACTGCACTAATCAAGGAGCCCACAAGAAATCCATGAACAATCTTTTTGCCAAAAATGCTTTGTTGTGCATAATCATCATCAAGATGTATGGGATTTTTGTCCTCTGACAATTCAGCAAATGTGGTTACATCATCAGAATGAAAAATCTTTTTAAGCGATGCCGTTTGCCCTATATAATAATCTTCAATTCTCATTTTATAAATTCTTTGGTTTAAAGCCAACAGGCACACCATCTTTCATTTCAAATTCTCGTATCACCTTAGCAGGTGCACCCGCCACCATACAATATGGAGGGACATCCTTTGTAACCACCGATCCTGCTGCCACAATAGAACCTTCTCCTATTGTAACACCTGGAAGAATTGTAACACTTATAGCAATCCACGCATTTTTTTTTATAATGACAGGAGCAACATACGACTCTGTTAGATAACGATGATATTCCAAAGGTTTACTATGAGTCAGAATGTAATCGTTTGCAGCCAATGAAACACCATCCTCAATAACAACAAAATTAGGATAAACATCATCTATGACCACTTGAGGGCCAATCATGACATTTTTTCCTATTTTCACACCTCTCCACTTATGAAGTTTTACACGCATCTTGCTATAAGGAATTACCCTAAAAGCAAGGACTTGCCATACATAATCCATATAGCGCCTATACAAAAATCTTACACTTGACATGAAACCTGTATATCCATGTTCCTTTGCCGACAATTTACATGCTTTGAAGAAATTTCTTTCCTTGTGATTAGGCAAAGAGCGCTTCTCTAAAGGCCAAAAATCTTTCATAATATTTTTCTCTTATACAATTCCTTACATGTTATAAATTCAAACTCCTTGTTTTTGAAAAACTCCAGCTCGTGCTCAAAAAGAGGCAAGGCTTTCTCTCCCAAATTCTTCACTTTTAGTTTGTGGCGAAGCACATCGCCTAAAAGATACGAGAAATAATTGCTGGCACGACGTTCTATCTTTCCGCCTTCCCAGTCCTCGTCAAGAAACTCGTTCGGATGCGTCAAAAAGACAAACTGACGACTGTTGCACAAAGTTTCAAAATATAACAATCGCCTTGTCATGCGGTTCAACAAAGGAGCGATACGCATAAAAGTACCTATATACGGAAAACCCATTGCCGAGATAGGAGCCTCCAGTATATCAGAATCACCTTTTTTGAAGATGTTGTCTGGCTTGGTAAAATATGCCTTGCGGGGTGCCGTCAGCCAATGAAGTTTCTTGAGTGCTCCAAAAGAAAACATCATGTCAAGGCGCTGCGACGAGACAGAGCTATCGACTTTGAAACCCGCTTCATGTAGTATTGAGGGAAAGCTTTTGTCAACCCTGGCGGCAGGAGCCCTGAACGACACCACCTCATCACCAATGATGTCTTCTAGAATCTGCTTCGACTGCTTCAAGTGCGAAAGTTGCTCTTCGGGCGACAACACGTCAAAAGCCTTGCTTACCTCATGAGTCAAGCCATGGGAGCCTACTTCGTGCCCGCGGCAGTAAGCCATCTTTACCACATCAGGATACAACTTGGCAATATGCCCAGTATAGAAAAAAGTGGCCTTTACACCATATTTGTCGTAAAGATCCAATAAACGCGGCATACCTTGATTCAGCACATACTTCCCTGTCTTGTCACGAAGTTTATGGTTAAGGATTGATGTCGTTTCAACATCATTGGTAATAAGGCATATTTTTTCTTTCATACAATTTTAACCACTAATTCATCAATCTAAAACATTTGCGGTGTGCTAGGTCGCATAAACATAGAAAAATACACAGGCATATAGAGGTTTTTGCCTTCGGCACAGAACTTTCTGTCGTTTGACAGAACAATGGCCTTCTTTCAGTAGTTATTTTTTATCTTTCTCTCAAGCACAAAAAGACACACCTTCAATTTTTAATGCAAATATATGATTTTTAATGATATAAAAATAAATTTCGTGACTTTTTCCAGTTTTTCGAGGCTATTTTCGTGACTTTTTTCTATCTACAGATTCACTAAAATATCAACAATCCTCTCAGCAGTATGTCCATCCCAAAGTGGTGGTATGCCGCCTTTCTTCCATTGTCCTGCGAACAGAGTGTCCAAAGCAGGCTTGATGTTATCGGGATTTGTGCCTATCAGCTCGTTGGTGCCAATGGTACAAGTCTCAGGACGTTCGGTATTGTCGCGCAAGGTTATGCAAGGCACACCCATCACCGTGGTCTCCTCAGTTATGCCACCACTGTCGGTTACAACGGCCTTTGCGCGCTCAACCAGATAGTTGAACTCCAGGTACCCCATAGGCTCGACAATATGCAGGTTGTCGGCATGAATGCCCAAATCATGGAAAATCTTTGCGGTACGGGGATGTATAGGGAATATTATCGGCAAACCATGCACATTCGTGACAATCTCGTTCATAAGCCGTTTCAACTTCTCAGCCTCATCCACGTTGGCGGGCCGGTGCATGGTCAAAGCAAGATATTGCTGAGGTTGTAAATGCAGCTCGTCATAAACCGCAGGCTTGACAAAACGTGAGCGATTTGCCAACAGCGTGTCAATCATCACATTACCCACAAAAAACAGGTTTTTCTCCTCTACTCCGAAACGGCGAAGGTTGGTGTTTGCCACCTCCGATGTGGTAAAAAAATAGTCGGCAAGGCTGTCTGTCACCATGCGGTTTATCTCCTCTGGCATGGTTAGGTCCCACGAACGTATTCCTGCCTCGACATGGGCTACCTTGGTGCATAGTTTCTTTGCCACTATCGAGCAAGCCATGGTTGAGGTGACATCGCCCACCACCAAAACCAAGTCGGTGGGATGCTCCATCAGATCCTTCTCGAAAGCCACCATGATGGCAGCCGTCTGCTCGGCCTGAGTGCCACCACCGCAGCAAAGGTTCACGTCTGGCTTGGGAATGTTGAGTTCCTCGAAAAAGGTCTCGCTCATCTGTCTGTCGTAGTGCTGCCCTGTATGCACAAGACGATAATGGATGTCTTTGCCCTCTTTTTCAGCTTTCTGTATTGCATGAATCAAAGGCGCTATCTTCATGAAGTTGGGGCGTGCGCCTGCTATTAGAGTAATATGTTTCATAATGTATTGAAGTTACAATAGAAGTTAAAGAGGGAGTTATAAAAGGGAGTTAAATGGAGTAATATAGATTATTTCCTGTTTTTATATACTTTGTTATACACTGATCTCATAAATTCATATAATCTTCCTTGAGGTTTGACAAATCTTCTAATGCCATTCCTAATCCTTTTAATTACTCCATCAATCGCTAACATGCTGGAAGAATACGACTCCATGTGTTTGCCTGTACATTGTTCTATAACACTAATCATTGCCTGTGCAATCTCATAATAAACTCGTGTTGAGAAATGGTTAATTCCTCCTGTAAAATCAGAAGTATCGTGAATACAATCATCTATTTCAATACAATAAATTCTGTCATGCTCTTCCGCGAACATTTTTACAACATCATTGAGTTTTTTGTGTCTTTCTCTCTCCTCCAAATCCCCATCATACAATTTAGTTGCACCTAATATTAAACATAGATTAGTCTGTTTGGGCAACCACAAAAGACTGTTTTTCAAAAAATCAACGTAAGTTTCCGGCGTAGTTCTCCCCAAACATTCATACTTGTTCGAAAACTCTTTCAAATAGTCCTCGGTGAATTTATAGCCTCCTGTATGATACAAATTCTTGCAATACCCCTCCCAATTTTCTGGATCAGTCATGTCATATCCGCCAAAAACCACCTTAATATTCGTACCTTTTTTCCTATACACAAAATATGTGGACTCTATTAAAGTACTAAGAAAAATGACATCGTATCCTTTGGTATAAAACCCTCCGCTCAACATGGCTGGGTCAACAAATATACAATCATCTATTATCTGTTGTTTTTCCTCTTCTGAGTATGTGTATAACCCCTCAATATGTGCAGAATGATTATGCGTATCAATTATTTCGCCCTTTTCATTTCTTACGTATGTAAATTCCGTATCAAAAACATCTGTCCCCTTAATATATACCTTTGCATTTGACAAATCACAGGGGCCTTTCAAAAGAATCTTGCAATGTAAGTTTTTAACATTATCTTCGGCAACTGTTTTTTTCCGCGCTGTATCATTATTTATCCAGCCAGGACATTCTGTTTTATTAAGTATAGTCCGCACTTCACCAACAACATCTAATTCTGGAAAACCTATTTGAGCATACACCCATTGCTCAATTTTCTGCCCCATTGTACGACATGAAAACAAAAAGTGTTCTAATTTACCTTCTCTCTGTGCATAAAATCCAACAATTCCATAATCACCAAAATTATCCTTTACAGTTACATAACCGCAATCATAGTCCTTATTGCTTAGAATTGATTCCAACTCTTCAATTGAAATACGTTTTTTTGTGTAATTCAACTGATTACTTCTCATCAACAACTCATGCAAACGTTGTATTTGATTCATGCAATCGTGGTGCATCTTAACTTTTATACAACTATCATAAAGAAAATCCTCGTTGCTAGAATAAGATTTTGAAGCAGTGTCTTTTTCCTCTAATATTTTATATTGATTTAAGCGCTTGTGCTTTATATCTTTTTTTTCCAACAAAGAAACTTGAGAAATTAAATCTTTTATTACATCAGGCGTTCCTATTTGAATATCTGGCAAAAAATGTTGTGCTTCACCCAAGTTTGACGGATTATCATCAATAAAAAGCACATTAACAGGACGCAATGCCATTTTATCCAATTTATCCTTTAACTGAGGGCCTTTACTATCCCAATTGATACTAGGAAAAACGAAATAATCCCATATACCCAATTCTTGTAAATGTTGTTTGGTAGGTTCATATTCGTTTTTGGAACAAATGGAATTGATTACACCACAGTCGGTAAGATCTTTTACCAATTGAGCATTTTCCGCGGGCATTTTAGCGCCACCTTCCGAAAGCGTCCCTTCCCAAAAAGTGTCGTCCAAATCCCATACAACTAACTTTATTGTTTTTATATCAATCATTTTATCCAAAAATAATCATTAAAAAAACTTATGTAAATTGTTTTCCAAAATCAAATATTAAACACTTATTCAACTAAATTGTGCCATCTACCTCAGACACAATCCCGTCAAACAAGTCAAGCACTTCTTTCAACACGATTTTACTTCTTTCCTGCGATGACTCGTGTTTTGTCTGGCTTTTTACATAATTCCTGATTGCCTCGGGGTCTCTTGACTTGAACTCAATGCCCATCTCCTGCATCACTTCATCAACAGTAAGGAACACTGGACTGGGAAAGAAACTGACCGCAGGGATGCCCAATAAAGCCGCCTCACGGGCAAAAGTACCGGCACCTGTCAGCATCGCCTTGGTGTTATAACACACATCCAAACCTTTCAACGGTCCGTCGGGATACCATACATTGCTAAAGCCTTCTGCATATTTCTTCTCTTCCTCGTAACGAGGCAAAAATAGTATATTTTCGTCTTTGAGCACCTCAAACAATTGAGGAACGATTGTCGTACTGTCCTTCGGAACATACGACGCCTTTAGGTTCTCTGGACGAATGGTTATAAACTCCTTAAACGGCAATTGATCCAAAAAATGCGTATCAGGCTCATAGTCGGCAATATAAATGTCTTCCTTAAAACCATGGAACAACTTTATCTGTGAATCCTTTAAATGATATTTCTTTTGTATTTTGTCATACTTAAAATAAGATGGAAACAGAAAATAACTTCCCATAGCGAAAGAGAAAAACTTAAAAGAAATGTCATTATCGCTGAAAACAATCGACTTCTTTCTGCGCAACCAAGCCACTGCAGAAGTAAAGTTACCTCCCAAAGAGAATGCCAAATCAAACTTCGGTACTTTAAAAAATAAGGTCATCATACGAGACAATAAGCCAAACACTTTTTTCACCCTGTTTTTTCCTTTGTACTTGCCATACACTATCGGTTTGATTCCATTCTGTTCAAGCATTGGCAAGGTTTCAGAAAAATCGCGGGCCGTTATAATTAATTCATGTCCTTTTTCCTCAAGATGCCTTATGATAGGCATCAACACATTGACATGAGGAGAATTGGTTACATCTATCCATATTTTCATAACTCAGTATCTTTGTTTTGAAATGTCTTAATAACTTTTGCCGGAGCACCTACAGCCACACAATACGGCGGTATATCACGAGTGACGACAGAACCCGCACCGATAACCGCCCCTTCGCCTATCGTAACTCCAGGCATAATGATGCTGCCTATGCCAATATGTGCACCGTCTTTTATAACTATTGGCGAATACTTCAATGGCAAATCCATCACTGGAGTACCTATCTTATATTGACTTAGATCTCGCTGATGACACAGCAACTGGCATCCTGCCGTAATCCAAACATTTTTACCGATAGTAATCAAATCCGGTCTGGAATCCTCGATGATGACCGTTCTCGTTATCTTCGATCCCTTTCCCACATGCACACCACGCATTCTATGAATCATGGTAGTAATTTGGGCAGGGAAAGTAAACTGTGCTATAATAGAAAGGATCCGTATCCATATGCCCTTAATGACGGACCAAGGTGTTCTTTTGTTGTTTGACATAGTGAAAAATAAAAAACACAACTAATGAACAATAATTTAAAATCTCATAAGTTAATCAACGGCTTCATAAATGTTCCTTTTTCCATATTCAGACGGCAATCCTATTTTAAACCGTTCACACAAATCTTTACTATTAATCAATATATTGTCTGCATCATCTAAAAAACACTCATTTCTCATTTGTTCTGCCCAACGCAGTATTTCTACAATTGTAGGAACCTTTATGTCCAATTTTTCCGCAAACCATTTAGCAATCAACACTCCATAATATATATCATCCATAAAGAAACGACATTCAGAATCCAGTTCCCATTTTCCTTGAGCATTTTGTCTAACAGGGGTATTGATTGATGTTAAGGTTGGAGAATTAACAAAAGAATCTTTTATGTCTTTCGATACTGACTTGTATGAAAAATGTTCCAACGAAAGATAATCCAACATGTGCGTAAATTGCCTGTCTGGAAAAAGTCTTTTTATCGCTTCTCTTATTTTTGAATAATCATTATCCAGATTCTTCAGCATCTCTGCTGAAAAATCATCATAATCCCGATAAAACATAGGGACATCTTTTTTATTCTCCCAGCTGTTACCGTTGACTTTTGTTAAACTATAACATCTTGATGGGTGAATTATCTGATTGTCAACAGATAGTGTCAATGAAATAAAATTGTCACTTTGCTCTGTATGTCCTTTGCTAAACCATTTGAATCCGATATTCTCAAATAGTTCTTCATTCAACTGATTAAAAAACGATTTAGGATAGCAAGCAGCATAATTAACAGACTTTCCTCCATAAGTAACCCCTATATGACCATATTCTATAATACGGCATATCCAAGGCAGAAGGCCAAATGCAAAAGTGACAACATTATCCAAAGATTGTTGCTCCTTTATTTCATCTACCATCCAATTAAAACCAGCTTGCCCATATACAGTACCAACAAAAACAGCCTTGTCTTTATTGATAAACGGAGCAATTTCATGTAAACAGACCCTATATTTATGAACAGGCATACAAAAAACAATATAATCAGCATTAGGGATAAGTTCCTTGGGATTGTTAGAGGCTTTGCGTAAAACATTGGAGTATCTACCCAATACCTTTCCATGTGGGTCATGCCATTCCAATTCAATCTGGTTATGCCATTTTTCTGGCTGTGAAGTGTAGATTGACACATCAAATATTGAGTCTTTTAATAATGGTATTAAAGTGTGGGCACTGCTGCCGCCTCCACATATAACGAGATTTTTTTTCATATCAAAATCATATTTTCTAAATAACTTATCGCACATATTCTGACACGCAATAATCCTCTTTTCCAGAAGGCAAAGTGGGTATGTCTTCAACAAATTCAAGTGTCACTTGTGAGCCTATAAAATGATTTGAATAATTAGTTATAATGTAGTCAAATTGTCCTTTATTTTCTTCCGGATTTTTTAATTTTAACAACACTTGGATATCGCCATCTTTGTCCTGTTTAATCTGGAAACGGTCAATCTTATTGTAGATTTCAACATTAGCAGCATTATGATAGTCATTGTCTCGATATAGCATAATTGGCAACATTGTCGGTGAGAGCGGCACCCCCTGTTTGTTGTAAAGCAGTTTTCCAGCACGTCCCATCACCTGCCCCAGCACACGCGACACACGTCCACAAGCGCATTTTTCAGGCTTTATGTAAGCCATGTCACCAACATGATAGCGCAGGAACGGGAAAGCATAGTTGCCCAAATCAGTGGCGCACACGAAACCCGTTTGTCCATCAGGAAGAACATTGCCTTCCTTATCGGTTATCTCCACCACACAACGCTCTTCCGATAGGTGCAAGCCCTGTTGCAACAAGCACTCATGAGCATCAACGCCCCCATCGCCAGCACCATATTCGTCATATACCTTACATTGGAACACTCGTTCCAAAACATTCCTGTATTCGGGCATCAATATCTCTCCAGTTGTCAAGATAACCTTTAGCGGTTTGACAGGCAATTTGTTTTTCTCAATATAACGGGCAAATATAACCATCGAAGAGGCGTAACCACGAATGGCAGTCGGCTTGTATTGCATAAACGCCTCATAATGCCCTTGCATAGCCTCATCGGAGACATCGCCGCTGCTTCGCTTCAGGTTACGCATAATCACCTTGTCAAAAATATCCTTCGCCGACACGCCACGAGTCTTTTTTACCAACGAATTGCCGCCTAAAGTGAACATCTTCTCACCAAGATGATATCCGTACCATTCCCATGCACGAAACGATGAAGCCCATGCCATGTTCCATGTCTGCACATCTTTCTTGAATTTCAATGGTGTTCCAGTACTTCCACCAGTGGAGCCATTTTGTGCCTTGTATTCGGAGATGTTGTCAGCTATCAACTCGTCATAATGGTCACGAACCATCTGCTTAGTTAGAACGGGAAGTTTTTTCAAGTCATCACGTGTTTTGATATCCTCCGGCTTCAAGCCGTACGAATCAAACAGACTCTTGTAATATGGCACATGCGCATAACAATGATGTACCAAAGCCTGTAAGCGTTGGTTCTGCAATTCAAGCAACTGCGCTTCCGAGAAATGCTCCGCCTTACTCATAAGCTTCCATTCCTTTGAAACGCCGCGCGAAGTCACAACATCTGCTATTGGAAGCAGTATATGTTTGTCAATAGTGCTGTATAAACTCATTATTGATATATTTCAAAATATTTGTTTCTATTATGTTCCCACGAATACATTTTCAAATTGTCGTGAGCCGTACTTATCATCTTTTTAGTCCATTCCTGATTTTCCAATGCTTCAATCATCTTTGATGCCATCTCATCTGAATTTCTTGATTCGAACAGTAGACCGTTGACTCCATCTTCAATCATATATGGTACTCCACCAACGCGACTTGATATAACCAATGTCCCCGCATTGAACCCTTCCAGCAACGACACCGGCATATTGTCAATCAACGGCGATGAAAGCATTATGTCAGCCTTGTTCAAATAATCATAAATTTTCACATTAGGAACAACTCCTATAAAAGAAACGTCTTTAATACTCTGTTCCTTTACATATTGCTCCATACTTTCGCGCAGAGGGCCATCGCCAAGCAGCATCAAAGTGGCATCAGGATATTTATTTTTCACCGCTTTAAAAGCATTCAATGTACAAGGTATATTATATGTTGGTGTAAAAGAACGAATGCCAATAAAATTTGGATGTATTTCTTTTCGTTCAACGAACAAGGAAGTGTTAAGTTCCACTATATTCGGGATTATTGTACAAGGAATAGAGTATTGGTCAAAAACTTCTTTCAAAAAACCAGACAATACAATGTTAGTGTGCGTTTTATTCAGGAAAAACTCCACCAACCAGCTTCTTTTCTTAAAAAAAGCCCTTGCACCGCCTCCATGATAAGTAAGTATAATTTTTCTTCTTAACATCTTCCCAACCAGTATTCCAATCACAGCAGGTAGAAAGCCCCTACCTGAACACGCATGTATATGAAAGACATTATATCTTTTCCCAATCCACAACAATCTGAAAAAAGCCTTAAAACGATACCATACATTACCTTTAAGACTTAAAATGGATGTGTAAAATCCTTCTCTTTGCAACATCTTGTTGAGCATGTCCACCTGAGTGGAAATACCACCCGATGCTGGTCTGTAATTCGCTATGAAAAGTATTTTTTTCATATTCAACAATTTTATCATCCTACCAAGCCACGACTTCCTAACTTAAAGAAAGCCCAACCGACCTGCATTAACACTACAACAAAATACCATACCTTGACAAATTTCACTGATTTAGTTGTTAATTCCGACACACCGTATGCAGCAATTATAAGCAATCCTGGCAATCCTGGCAAAAGAAATCTTTCTGAATTAGCGAAACCGCTCATGGCTATAACCAGAAGATAGAAAATAGTGAACGAACCAATCAGCGACAGGTTTCTCCATGTTTTCTTTGTAAATATAGCCGTAAACAATCCTATCAGCACGAAAGCACCCATGAAATTACGCACGAAATTACCTCCATGAATAACCAATTGATTGTATTGATCTGTATCAACCATCGTGGTGAAAGGCAAAACAAAAATCATTGGAGCCATCACGGTTCCTGTTGCATACTTAGCCCACAAATTGCCTCTTGAGGTCTGTTCCAACCTTTTCATTTCTTGCGCCGAGGACCTTTTTTGAAGTAAATTTTCAATTTCCGTCATAATTGCACTACCTCCCACTATTAATACTGCCAAGACTGCCCATATTGCGATTTGAAACTTCCTAACCCTTGTAATCACTTTGTTTGTTGAAAACAACAATGCCGTAAAAAAAGACATTGCTGCCACCGCACCTAATGCCGTTCTAAAGAAAAATAGGCTTCCGCATAGTAATAATGGAACGATGACATCCCAAAACTTGATTTTTTTTTGCCTCATAGCATAATCAGTACGTTCTAGAAAAGCCACTTCAAGAAATAACATTTCTGTTTCTTTCAAATGTAACCCACAATAGACATATAAATTTGGCATCAAGACACAGAAAACCGCTGCCATACGTCCTGGTTCCTCACCTATGTTACGGGAAGCCAAACGATATATCAACACACACATGAAAGAACTTATAAATGCTTTCACTATACGAGCCGGGAAAATATTGGAACCTATTATCTTATATAAAATAGTCAAATAAAAAACATAACCAGAATCGGAATAGCCATTCCTACTATAAAAAAGATAATCCATAACATTATCCCATTTTGCGCTAGACGCCCATTCCGCATCAGCATGATAACCATACGCATCAGCTACATTATATTCAAATGGTTGACCAGTTTGTTGTATATAGAAAAAAAATGAAAAAACAACCCATAATGTTCTGAGCACAAATGCCGTCCAAAAAATCTTCTTTTCAAACTTGTCAGGTGTGTATTTCAACAATGACCTACTGAATTTAGGGGCTAACAAAAAAAACAAAGACACCTCTACCATTCCCATCAGCATGAAATACCATGGAATGGCATATTTCATATATAACACACTTACAATCGTAAGCGAAAGTATATACAAAAGAATGCCTTTATTTGCTATTTGCTTAGGGAAAAAAGTTACCATCAGCCAAACAATTTACGTTTTAGTTTAATCAGTCGAGTCATTCCTTTTTGCCCAACAAGTTGTCCTATCGTATATTTCCACCCAGACTTGTTACTAGTAACCCAAGAACCCATACCTAGATGGTCGCTATATGTGTTGGAAGTTCGAATGTATTCTCCAGTTGTCTGTCTTGGGCTGAAATACTCCACAGGGAAAATATGCAAATCTTTATAATCCTGCTCTATGCCATTCTGTACAAAACCGTTTTCACACATTTTTGCAGACATAAACTGAACGTTTGTTGACATATCAAAAGAACCATCTTCTTTCAAAAAATGTCTGTCTTTATAGTTTTCGAACATCTCTTTTACCCACGCTCCATGAGCTTCTGTTGCCATAACGCATGTCCCTATTGGTAAATACTTACTTCCTTCAAAACCGACAAAAGCATTTCTGTTAAGTAAATCATCAAAGGGCTTGAACACTTCAACATCTGTATCAAAATAAATACCTCCTTCATTCTCTAAAGCCCATAACCTCACATGATCACTTACAAAAGCATACTTTTTTGCTTGATACGCTTCTTTGGTATATGGAATAACATTGACATCAAAATTATCCTCATTCCAAAGTTTATACTCATAATCTGGCATGTGTTCGTGCCACGAGTCTATGCATCTCTTTGCCGACTCGGGCATTTCGCCACGGCCAAACCAACAATAATGAATTATTTTAGGTATCATATTTATTCTACAAAAATAAATTTATACTTATTACACGATGATAGTAATTTATTTTTTTCTTGAAAGCCAAAATTAGTATTTCTTAAAGTATACTCCTCCGAAAACACATTTTCAACATTCATTTTGTTTTTTTCTTTCTCTAAATACTCTTCCAAAGAGTATATAACCCTTGCAGGATTACCACATGCCACAGAATTATCAGGAACACTTTTTGACACCACGCTTCCTGCACCTACAATCACATTATTACCCACAACCACTCCCGGCAATATAATTGTGCCAGCTCCAATAAAAACATTGTCACCTATGACAACATTGGCTACTTTTGTATAACCCAAGAAAAATTTTGTACTTGTATCATGAGCCAATACATGTACTCTAGGAGCAAAAGTCACATTATTTCCTATAGTGATGTGCCAACAATGAGAAGGGTCTATAATGACTCCGCTTGCATTATGAAAGTTATTACCTATCCGCAAACCTCTCTCTACTAATTTATCAATGTTTGGCCTTCCTTTTATACGATTCAATATTTTTTTTATCAGTTTTTTCATATTATTGATTTTTTTATCGTTGAAATAAACTTTCTCATATACCAATATGTCTTAACAAACACTCTTGGCATTTTATAATAGAAATAGTATTTTTTTTCAACATTTTTAAAGTCAACTTTTTTTATTTCCTCTTCAACCTTTTCTAACTCTACTCCCTTTAATTTAAACGAAAGTAGTGTATAGACTCTATGTCTATCTAATAGGATTTTTAAATCTTTATTATATTTTTCCAAATCATTGAACTGATTAAAATGAAATGTCATAAACGTATCAGGATTGTAGCTAAATGATTTCACTCCACTATTTTCAGCATCCACATCCTGGTTGTAAAAAGCTAAAGGCTTATTCAAAAAAACAACCTTATATTTCAATGCTATACGAATCCAAAGCAAGAAATCTTCGCCCAATTTAATCCCCTTTGGAAAACCTTGCATCTCTTCAAAAACTATTCTAGGAATGGAAACGGCCCCTGTCCACAAAGGCATATACATCGTCTTTGCATACACTTGACAATAATTTATATATCCCCTATCAAAACCATCTTCAACACCAACTGAAGCAACACGTGTTTTATGATTTGTCTCTTTAACAATTGTATAATTCGTCCCATAAATCCCAGCATCAGGAAACTCTTCTATCAATTTTGACATCTCTTTAAGGAAAGACTGTTCCCACCAATCATCGGCATCAAGGAAACATAGATAATCGCCATGTGAACGAGCTACAGCATTGTTGCGAGCCATGGAAACACCCGCATTATCCTGCTTGTAGAGATGACAATTTGGCTTGCCTTCAATAGCCTTCAACGCAGCATTATACGAGTCGTCCTTGCTACCATCGTCCATAATCACCAATTCATAATCGATGAAGGTCTGTGACAAGACACTAGCAATGGCTTTCGCTACATACGGGGCCTTGTTGTAGAGAGGTATGATAACAGAGAACCTCATCTCAAATAATAAATTTAAGCATTTTATCCAACAATTTAACAAATTTATTGCTAGAATGCTGTTGAGTTTTTCTTAGATAAGAATGCAACAATCTATATTTCAACGGAATTTTGGGATTATAACCAGTTTTTTTCAGATAAGCATTATCCCAAATATCCAATTTAAGAAATTTATCCACTCCCTCCCGATTGAAAATACTAATCATTTCGTCGATATAATACTGACCAATATCGTCAAGTCTAACCAAAGGACATACGTCAATCAAATTTCCTTTAGAACACAATGAAATTTCATGTTGCAGACTTTCCACAATAGAATCAGGATGATTATAATTCCTATAAAGCGTTACCGCACTCATTCTTTTTTGCAATTTAGCGACAGAAGAAACCTGATAGAAATCCTCTTTATTCTTTTGACGAACCAAATTCAACCGGGCGAGATGTACAAATTTTATGTCTTCTACTTGGATATATGAAGCCCTGGATGTTGGAAGACAGGGAATACGCATTTCATGAACGGCACGATTTTCACAATGACAATACTCTTCCGCAATTGAAATGTCCTCTGAAAAATGACACCCCCATTCCATATAACCAGTGTTAGGAACGAAATGTTTGTAATCTCCAAATAAATTGAGCCATTTGAAACAGAAAATCTCATTAGGTTTTGAATTCAAAATTCGATTCCATCCATTGGTCTTCTCAAAACCTACACTTAAAAATTCGTCAGCATCCAAGGCCATAACTATTTTATCCCCAGCAATCTTATCAACTTCCGAAAATAATAGTTTTCTAACTGCTGCTTGATTCATCTCCTCGGAATCATTGTCTACCAATATCACTTTCTCGTACTTAGACGCTATCTCGCGACTACTATCCGTTGAATGCTGATCAGCCATAATAATATAATCAGCCCACGATGATGTACAAGTCAAAAAAGCATCGAGAACCCATGCCTCATTACGAACTGGGGTAATAACAACAATTTTAGGTATATTATCCATAGTTAACTAAATCTGTTTTTCAAAAAATTAAATCTATGTCTAATCTTCGTCCTGCTAACCTTCCAGTACAACTTCCAATCACACAATTGTCGCAATTCTTTAAGCTCCGTTTTATTAGCATTCTGAAGAACAACTTGATAGTGGTGAGTAATGGCGCAATAGATAACAGTTTTATTAAAACCTTTTTTCGGAATAAAAAATGTTGCGAGGCGGTTTGCCACTTTGAGCATATCTTTTTTTCTTGCCAACGAGACTTCTTGCATTTTGCTACCATCCCGCACACGATATATATACAATGAATCAGGAATAACCTTAATTGAACTGGCATAATAAAGCATCTGTGGAACCCAAAGATTATCCTCATATGAAACATCTGCGTCAAAAAACAGCTTTTCTCGTATAATAAACTCCTTTTTATATACCCTCAAAACAACACAAACGAAAGCAAAATCGCGATGTACAAGTGCATTCTCGTTGTAATATTCCATCCCGCTTTCATATAGTTTTCCTTTTAATTCATCAGCAGGATTAAAAGTTTTAGACGTTTCAAAAAAACGCCTTCCACTGAAACAAAACACGTCCTCTCCCCCCAAATGATCAGCAATAGTCTGCAATGCGCTATGTTCAATCCAATCATCACTATCTAGGAAAAAAATATATTCACCACTTGCACTCTTAAGCCCCGTATTGCGAGCGGCAGCTGTTCCTGAGTTATTTTGTAAAACAATCTTTATACGGCTATCCTTTTCCGCATACTCTTCCAGAATGGCTACAGAGCCATCCGTAGAGCCATCGTTCACGCAAATAGCTTCCCAATCCGAGAATGTCTGATTCATAATGCTATCAAGACAATCACACAGATAGCGCTCAACATTATAAACAGGTATGATAATGGAAAACTTCATCTCTTTCTTAATGTAAGTTTTATCAAACGTTTAGCCAATAATATCCTGTCAAAGAAACCATCTCTCAAATTAGCCCATAAAACATGCATCTTTTTTTGGGGAAAAGCATTAATTGTTTTTTCTGGCAACGAAGGTAATGCTAAACGTAAGTAGTTACATCGAACTATCCTATCTTTCTCAATAGTCTTTTCGGTTTGGGTTGTAGCTTGAGCCTCATGAATTCGATATTTATATAAAACATCAGGCAAATTTACCAATTTCAAACCATTAAGCAAAGCTCTTGTCCACAGGTCATAATCCTCTGACGGAACCATTTCTTGTCTGAATCGAAGACCGATTTTTTCGAAAGACTCTTTTCGCCATATACTAGAAGCATGAAGAATAGGCGAAAAAAACATTGCTGTAATTTTCACCTTTTCAGGATTATTTTCACGAATCCAGATATCGTTCCTGGCACCAAACAACTGCATTCCAGCTGAAGCCAAATCTATCTCAGGATGTTTTTCCAAATAATCCACCTGCAACTGTAATCTGTTAGGCAGAGAAATATCATCACTATCCATTCGAGCTATGTATTTTCCTCTTGCCAAACCAATCCCAACATTCAACACGTTGGCAAGGCCTTCATTTTTTTCGCCCTTATATCTAACAATTCTTGGGTCACTATATGTATCCAAAATTTCCTCAGCATTGTCGGGCGAACAGTCATTTAGTACAATCAGTTCAAAATCCGTAAAAGATTGAGACAAAATACTGTCCACAGCCTCTCGAAGATAAGGTGCCGTTTTATAGACAGGCATAAGGATGGAAACAATCGGATTCATTACTCTTTTTTTAACACCATGAAACATTCGTTTTAATCACCTTAGCCGGCACCCCTGCGACAAGGCTGTGAGGAGGAACATCTTTAATTACCAAACTTCCCGCAGCCACTATTGAACCTTCACCAATCGTAACGCCTTTCAACACAATCACATTCATGCCAATCCACACATTGTCCTTTATCTCAATAGGTTTTGTATTAGATTGAATAGCAATATCATGCGCACCAATATTGTCTTCAGCACCATCTATTGATTTAATCCTATGATTATCAGAATCACGCAACACAACTCGTTCTGAGATTACTACATTATGACCAATAGATATGGAATCAAAACAATCAACTACACAGTCATGGTTCATATAACCGCTTCCAAGAGTAAGGCTTGCTCCTCGGTTTACATTAATCCTACTACCAGCGTACACATCGAAAGAATCTATTTTCATCGATGCACCTGCGGACACATAAAGTGAACCCCTCATTCCATTGCGTACCATTCTTTCGTTATCCCACTGACGGTTGAAATTCAAATATTTGTCTATTTCAATGGAAGCATGCGGATGCACATAGTAAGAACACGGCTTAAAAATCCGAAGCTTTTTTGGTGTAAAAAATCTAGTACAAAAGAACCGTAATATTGTATCTGTTATTTTTTTCATTTTTTCATACTATACAAACAATTCCTTAACTTTGGGAATATGCACCAATATAATTGCCATTCCTAAAGTCAAAAAAATTCTCCACACGAACAATAACAAAAAATCAAAATTTACACCTAACAATGCTTTTGTATGAATTCCTATACTGGAATATATTTCAAAACAGTGCACACACATTATAGCCAACGACCAAACTCCCAATGCGGACAACACTTTTGTTGTTATTCTCAAATGTTTTTTTATCAATCCACACAACAAATACAAGCAGTACGTTCCTCCACACGCACCTGCCACATCCAAAGGGTAACACTCCCAAGTGAAAGAATACATATCAAGTTTTGAAAAACAGATGGCTGCAATCCAGCATATTATCAAAACAATCTTTAACCACAATGGGACAGGATGTTCTTTTACCCACCACCCAATAGTGACAAAAGGAAGTGCCATCAAGCCCAAAGAAACACACCAAATCGAATATGGGAACACTTTATGCAACATTAAAGTCGCAAAAGCGACCACCAACGACACGGGTATAGCCCAATGTTTCAATCGCGACAACGGAATCAACAAAGTCTTTGCAACAAACAAAGCCAGCAAAAACCAAATCACACCAAGACTAAGTTTTCCCCATGGTGTCATCGGACCATGCACATCAGCCCATAACAGAGATAGTGATTCACAAATCACAGGATTCCAGTCTCCATGTTTAACAATCATCATCAACGCGGCCCATACAATTATCAAGAGTTGAGTGAAAATCATAGGAGGATATAAACGAGAAAAATAACGTTTTAAAACATTCTTTGTCATCGTACCATTCTCATATCCTTTTGAAAAATAGCCTGCAACAATAAAAAACAAAGGCATGTGAAACGACAAAATAAAACGTGACATATATGGATAATGCCAACCCAACAGATGACAAATTACAACCAACAAAATGCCAATGCCCTTCATTATATCAAATGTCACAGCACGTTCTTTCATATCAATGTTTTTATTTTAACAACTCCCACACCTTTTTTTTTGATTATTCATCTTCCAAAATACTCCTTATACGGAATCTCCGGCTCCAAAACTAAATATTCATGGTTCACACGCATCTCGATTGGAGGCAGTTCCATATAATTACCATAATGGTCTGCCAAAATCCAATCATAACCATTGGGAATGGGGACTTTCATGAATTCAAAATCACTCATAATGGTCTCATTCCACATTGATTTATCAAAATGCAAACTCCTTGCAGGTGTTACTTCCAATGCCATCCTCCTGTGATATTTTTTTTCCGAATATTGCGACAAATATTGACTAAGTTCTTTAAAAAAAACGTCTCCACCGCATTGTTTATATTTATACTTCCATAATAAAGTCCACACAATGTTTTTTATTTTTCCAATAAAACTATCATTACGTGGATATGGTGAGAAAAAACGAGCAAAGTGTTTGTAATAACTGATCTTATCAAACATTTTTTTGACCAATTTGTCATCATCGGGAATCTCATCTAAAATAAAAACATCCAAAAACATTCCACAATTGATTCCTTGCAGCCATTCCATTTCTGATGCTCCCGTAGTGAGGCTATTGCAAAATTTACAAAATGTTCTAAAATATCGGCCTTTCTCACTAATAGGTGTTTGAAGAAAATATGGTTCTTTAAACTCCTGCGGAGCTACTTCGCACAATTTATTGAACGATTCGCGAGTTATAGCGACATCAATATCATTATCCCACGGAATAAAACCTTTATGTCGGATAACACCCAAAAGCGAACCGTAGCCAACAAACCACTTCAGGTCATATTTATCGCATACACGCATAAACTCGGAGAGCAAATCTAGTTCTACTGCCCAAATCTTCTTTTGTTTCTCTGTCACGGTGTAACCACAACGCACTTCCTCGTCAAGAAAATGCTCGGGTAAGTCTATCTTTATTGGCAAATTATGTTTCATTCTGACAAATACTCAATCAATCTTTCAAACATCTGCTTCAAATCAACTCTTGGCTGCCATCCCAAAGCACACAACTTCTCTGTTGACAGTCGCAACTTCGAGACAGGAGCATACCCCATATTGTCATTTAACACAACCCTAACATTAATGGAAGGATTAAAGTTATCCCGCAAGTACGCGGCCATACCACGAGCGGAGATATAAGTGCTCTCGTTCGCCACATTGTAGGCTTCGCCGTTCTTTCCCTTCAACATAATATATAGAAGCGCCGAAACACAATCTGTAATATAGCAATACGGCCTTGCCGACTCTCCCGTGGTATGCAAAACGATATCCTCCCCTTTAGCTGCCAATCGGGCGAATTGGGCAATAACTCGATTATCGTCCCTTGCGATGCCAGCCCCTGTAGTTTGTGTCAATCGGGCCACTTTCACCGGGACACCATATTCCGAAGCATAGGCACAACACAAATTCTCAACAGCACGTTTTGCAACCGGATACGAACTTCGGACACTCATCGCATCCCAATAACCTTGCATATCTTCGGTGATTATCGTATCTGGCAAACCACTACCGTACACTTCCAAGGAGGATAAATACACAAAGCCCTTAATGTTTTTGCAACGGGAATATTCCAATAAAGATGCCGTGGCTTCATATATGACACGGATGGTCTCAACTGGACTATCAACAAAAAACATGCTAGAAGTAGGTGCCGCACAATGAATGACATAATCGACTCTGCCTATTTGATTATAATCACACGACTTTAAATCGCACTCCATCCATTCCACCTGATTGAACAAGTCATCAAACATGGACTTAGCTTTTTCCTTGTTTCTGACAGGGGCCAAGACACGAACATCCTTATCCAATGCCAACAAACAACGAATCAGCGAGGAGCCTATCAAACCCGTAGCACCGGTTATCAAAAACGAAGAATTTGCCAAGTCTTCCGCCAATGCGAATGTACGGACAAACTCTTGCACATCTTTTTGTTGCGTACAGCTAATCATAAATCTCAAAAGCCAAAAATTTGTTGATTCTCGTGCACTTCCACCATGGCCCTAAAAATAAAGAAATCCGTAGGTGTCGTAATCTTGATGTTTTCCATCGGTCCGATAATTGTGTGCATTTCATGCCCATAATGGCTCATCATAGTACACGAATCAATGAAGTCTTTCCTGCCTTCCGATTGTGCTTGACGATGCGCTGAAAGGATATCTCTCAACACAAATGTTTGCGGAGCACGGGCAATCAATGAATCATTACGACTAGGAATATCCAAAGTGCCATCTTGCTGCCGAACAACAAAAGTTTCAGTTGCCGGAATGCAAGTGATGCAATTGCCGAATTCTTCAGCGGTTCGGATATTATCAGTGATGGTCTGCTCTTTAATCAGCGGACGCACACCGTCATGTATTAGCACTATGCTATCTTCATCATAATGTTTGGCCGCCGACGCAAGACCGTTATAGATGCTTGTCTGACCAGTTTCTCCACCTGGCACAATGTCCACCACCTTTGAAATCTCAAATTTCTTGATTTGTTTCTCAAGGAACGGTATCCACGACTCCAAGCAAACAACGACAATCCCATCAATCTCGGAATGGTTGTCGAACAATTCCAGCGTATAGATAATAATCGGTTTTCCCCGCAATTCAAGGAATTGCTTAGGGCGGGATACTGTGTTCATTCTATTTCCCGTTCCACCAGCAAAAATAACTGCTAAATTCTTTCTCATGTTTTTATGATTTTACTTTTCCAACCAAAATTGGACAATGCTTTTCCAGCAATTGATGGATTAACACGCAACAAATCAGAATGGGTATTGACAAGACTGCGCATAGCAAAAACATGTTTTGAACATAACTATGCAATGTATAATTAAACAAATTCTGAGCACCTAAAACCGTAATCAATGAAAGCGCCATAGTTTTTACCCATTTATTCTCACCAAAGCATGAAGACAAAAATAGGACGCCAACTGATGCTATCAAAGCATTGAAATAAAACACTGGAATACAGGTTTTATATGGTAAATCTCCATAAATGCCTCCGAAAATTGACACCCTGCCATTAAAATGAGTAATAACCAAAGAAACCATAATGGCAATTACAAAAAACAATATCTTCCATATTAGTTTAACTGAAGACATTTTATGAAACCATTCTTTACAAACAAAACCCAAACAATAAAAAGGAAACGCCATGCATGCCTGCTTGACAAACAACACATTTCGGCCTTTCATCGGACTCTTTATCACAAACAACACACAAAACAGAACTAAATAAAAGACCGACAACCATCTATGCTTTTTTAACGCGTCCATAAAAATCTTACACCAAAACAGCGCGGCAATGAACCATGTCGGCCCATTAACTCCATTTGCTCCTTTTAATAAGCTCTTCAAAGATGATACCGAAAAATCACGCAACATGGGAAAGAATTCCGTATACGAATTAAACGGAGACCCCCATATTCCAAACCAATAGCATATTGGCTTCAGCACAAAAAAGACCGCATTAAAGAACAAGAAAGGGATGAGAAGCGTCCGAGCATATTTCTTTATTTGTATTGTTCCATTGTATTTATGCAGGATGCCGCTCACCAAAAAGAAGAATGGCATGTGAAAAGCATAGATATACGGGCGAACAGTCAAATCCATTGTCGGCAACAAGTGGCCAAAAATGACCAAGTAGGCCACAAAAACCCTCGCATAGTCCAAATAGGGATATCTTATCGATGTTGTTTCACTCATTCTTCACTCCCATTTAATAGTTTCACCACGCAAAACACCGACAATCTTTTCAGCAATATCCTTTGCAGCATGTCCCGTCTCATACAAACCTGTCCGTTTTTTAAAAGCAGCCCATTTTTTCTTATAATCTTCGTAATCGAATTTTTCAATATTACACATCAACTCATCGTTGTTTCTGGCATACGGGAACGGCAACTCTTCCATTTCATAATACACACCCCGTTCTGCCTTATATTGATCAAAGTCCGTTGCAAAAGTAAAGCAAGGAATCTCCCGTAAAGCAGCATCAAACAAACATGATGAGTAATCTGACACAACCGTATCAACCGCAAGAAGCAAAGCTTGCATATCAGGATATTTAGTGGCATCAATAACATCTTCGCCAATATTCATGGCATTAGAAATCTGACACGCAAATAATGGATGCCAACGGACCAAGACCACCCATTCGCCTTCAAAACGTTTTTTTAGCGACTCCTTCAATCTGGCAAAATCCACTTTATACGGTGTCACATCTATTTCATGATAAAAAGAATCTCTAAAAGATGGCGCATACAAACAAATCTTCACATTATCAGGTATACGAAAATATTTGCGCACATCTTTTCCAATCAAATCATCCCCATTGACCAAACAATCGTTTTTAGGATATCCGCATTTATATATTTGCCCCCTATATCTAAATGCATTTCGATAAACTCGTGAAAGGTGATCAGATTGAGATATAAAAACATCCGCCAATGAATTCATATGCTCAACCTCTTTAATTATTATTGTAGAATCAGCCAAAATAGGAGAATCTCCATCTATTTTTTTTATGCCTAAGCCGCCATGCCATGTCTCAATGAACAGCTGCCCCGGCCTCTTTTCAACAAAAGCAGGAAAACGATGTGTATCGATAACCACTTTAGCTGTTGCATAATGATAAATTGTCAAAAGAGTACGAGCGTATGGGGCTTTTTCTATATATGATGGCAAAGTATATTTTTCCGATGGATCGACCAGCCATACGAGACGTATATTTGAATCAGCATCATGTAGTGATTCAAAAATAAACTGAGGATTGTCACCATATTTCTTTCCCTTAAAAGTTGTAGCAACAACCTTATTCTGAAGAGGAATCAATCTCATGAGCCGAAACAGCATCTTCGTTTTCCAGCCATGTGTATTTACCCGAAACATATATTTACTATTTGTCAATGTGAAATCACTCGATGTCTTACAATTTTTCCTATTTTTTTTGGCGAAAACCATAATCCATACACGCATCCCCATATCCATTGAGCAAACTTGGGCAATGAGCATTTATACAAAACATGCCATTGTCTCTCTGAACGAGACTCCATAGCAGGATTCATATATCTTATCCTATACCTTAATAATTCCCAAAAATCCATCACTAGATATTTCCTTTTGACTGTTTTGCCGTGCTTAGTTCGCGATAAGCGAATACTGTTTTTCACGTGTTCTCCAATAGGGAGGAAAAACTCAACTGCAGGTTTTGTTTTCCAAATCACATAATTAAATGACAATTGGTCTCGTTTGGAATAATCATTAATAATATTCCACCACAACTTATCGCACTCACTAACAAGTTCGTTATTTCGACGATACAACACCCCTGTTTCATATAATCCATTATGTCTCGGATAGCCGTCTTTCCAAATCTTATGGCACAAAGAAACAGCTATGGTGTCGTGTTCTAATGGCCAAGGAGTATTGGATGACACCACTTTATACGCCTCGTCATATATACAATCTCTAACTGGATGCTGGACGCTAGCCATATCAATGTTACATTCATATAGAGAAATAAAACGGTCATACACCCAACTCGACATTATTTTGATATTGGCATCCAGCCACAAAGTAGCCTCATACGATGGCAACAACTCCTCTGGATGAGTTTTTACATATCTAGCCACTCTTGTTAAGTCATCATTACAATACTTCACAGGCTTCACCTGCCAAACCCCAATATGATCTTCTTTGACATCATTAGTAAAAACATAAAAATCGAAGCGACAATCACTTACTAAAGGTTGAATTATCTCATCATAGTCACCAATACAAGCAGTAAATATTGCAAAGCGATTCATTTCATCATTCTGTTTTGTGACAAATTATCCGTTTGAAGCATTAACAGGAAAAAAAGAACAAGTATATAATTTGATATTCTCTATTTGTATCAATGGTTATTTGTTGATAAACCAAAAGCACACAACTCCTATAAATTGTTTTTTTTCATCAATCCATTCACATATGACCCAATGATTCTTTTTGTAGCAACAATAGTTTTGCCCAGACCCTCTGTCAAATAGAACGACTTCAGCACCACTCGAGCCACACCTAACTCTTCACGACTAATCTGACGGTTGTACAAGTATTTCCTTAAACCGTAGTACACATAGTTCTTTAAAACTTCATCTGACAGGTTATATTTTAGCATTTCTTCTCTTATCCTACACCATCTAACTAGTCTATCTTTCTTACTTAAAACAGAATAGACGCCTGCGCCGTGCCTTCGATATACAGCTCCAACAAAAGGGAAACAATACCCTATACCTTTACGCAACAAATGATAATTAAGGTGTTCGTCGCACCTGTAACGATACTTATTCAAATCTTCATTATTCATACAACTTCTACGATAAACCAAAGTCATCGTCTTTGTAATCCATGCCTTGTTAAGATTTTCATAATTGCCAAAAGAAAAACCATCTGGTGATTCTTCAAACAATTTCTTCACATAATCATCACCCCATGTTCCCTCATTCTGATTATAGATTTTGTAACGATGGCAACATAACGAATAATCAAGATGCTCTTCCATAAAATCCACCTGTTTCTGCAACTTCAACGGATCTGTCCAATAATCATCACCTTCGCAACAAGCGACGTATTTTACTTGATCATCCCATTCCTTAAAATATGGAATTTTTGGTTTTCTCTTGCTATAATGATTCTCATTAAGATAAATCACTGCAAAGTAGCAATTCTTATTTATCTTATGCCGTGCAAACGTCACATGTCCATAATCAGAGTCTTTTTCGTATGCACCGGAAGCATCACTAATATCAAAATTATCACTCACATAATTCCTTATCACCTCCTGCTCACCATCAGTGCTGGCATCATCAACAATCGTACAAATATACGGAAAATTTGTCTCCTGAATCACGAAGCCATTCATAGCGTCAGCGATGTAGGCATGTTGATTGTAGGTCATGCAATGAACTCTAACTAAAAAAGGTTCCATAATCAACGAACTTTTTCTTCATAAAAATCAAATTTCGGTGTCACATCACCTGGCTCTTTGCCCATATATCCACCAATAGCCACCTGCCTATTGGCAACTGTAAAAGAGACAATATCACTCTCACTAGCCAAACACTCCACATTATTAACCTGCTGAAATGCCATAAAATCAATAGCATAATTGCCCCAGTTAAGAAAGTTTGCAGGGATTGTGCATGTTTGAACATATTCTCCAGCCTCATGGTGTTTGTCATAACACCGACCTCCGCCTGTGAACGAGAACATCTTGTTTCCCTGTTCGTTCTTCAAATGCATAGTAATCCAAAAATTATCGATAGGTTCGTCAAGACTATAACGTATCACAACCTCTATCTCGTCAGTCATACGCATCACAGCATTATAATCTCCACTTTTTTTATTTCTAATCCCTATTTCAAGCAGCTTAAAACCTTGCTCCCCTATTTCTGGTTGATCCCAACATTTATGATTGTCAATTGCATTATCACCACGGAGGTAATGAGTAACAATAGTATCCACATCGCCATCGTTCACCAACATGCCATTCTTCAGAATCACACCTCTCTTACAAAGAGCTTTAATACTTGTCATGTTATGACTTACAAACAACACAGTCCTTCCTTCGCCCTTGGACACATCTTTCATTTTGCCAATAGCTTTTTTTTGGAAATCAGCATCGCCAACGGCAAGCACTTCATCCACAACAAGAATTTCTGGTTCAAGGTGTGCTGCTACAGCAAAACCTAGACGAACTGTCATACCACTACTATAACGTTTAACAGGAGTATCAATGTAACGTTCACAACCAGAGAAATCGATTATCTCATCCAACTTTTTGGTTATTTCAGGTTTTGACATTCCCAAAATAGCACCATTCATATAAATGTTTTCACGTCCAGTCAATTCAGGATGAAAACCAGTACCAACTTCAAGCAGAGAACCTATGCGACCCTGAGCCTTGATTGTTCCTGTTGTTGGGCCCGTCACACGTGAAAGAAGTTTCAGCAAAGTGCTCTTACCTGCACCATTTTTTCCGATAATGCCTATCACATCTCCCTGTTCAACCTTGAAATCAATATCTTTCAAAGCCCAGACATACTCGCTGTCAGCAGCTGTCGAACGGTCGTTTACCGAACCTATTTTCAAATAGGGGTCTTCCCTATGCAAAATCGCAGTCTGCCACCAACGATTGAGGTCATGGCTGAGGGTTTTTGTTGATACTAAGCCCAGGCGATACTGCTTGCTTATGTTGTTAAATTCTATTGCTGTGGACATATATTTTATTAATCAAATTTATTCTTACTGCTGCAAAAATACAGATTTTCTTTTATACAAAAAACTGAACCAAAAACTTCTATACCCTCATTTTTTAGGTCGCAAATATATCTATAAATCTTTAGATAATTGTGAAATATCAATATTTTATTAGATAAACACTTTACTAACCTCACTCCTCCCATTACTACTCAATTCATCTTTGAAACCTTGAGTATAGTTTTCAAAATGTTATTTCCTCTGCCACCTCAAATTTTTTTTCATCCTCAGACAACATAGAACGCTCTATTTTCAGTCTCTTGCAGTTTTATGGCACATTCTTTCATCATACTGATTATTATTCCTTTCAGAATCACATGGGACAGAACCGTCTCTCTGTCGGAACAATTAAGTTATTTCTCATTCACTTTTCTTCATAATATTCTATTCCTACATCATCCAGCAGGTTCTTCTCAACATACAAGGTAAACAGTTGGCGAAGTTGTCTGAAATCTACCATTTCTCTTGTTCTGTAGGCTTTTACGATATCTTTACTCAATATCATACGAGAAAGTTCATCATCAGAAGCATCCATGCCGTGATTAAGCACATTTTCAATAAACGGTTTATCCTGATCAGTGAAACAGAAGATATAGTCTGTTATATGGTCATTGGACAATTTAACGTAGTTTTTGTACTGCAAACCATATTCATTATAGTTCTTTGTCCTGTGATGGATAATGGAAAGAATGATGAAATCAACCTGTGCGTCCCTAATTTTAAACTTAAAATTCAGTCCTGATGGGATTTCCACAGACTGATAATCAATCGGTGTTGTCTCTGTTCCATCAACATACCCCTCAAACTTAGCAAACAACGGTCGAATATTACTTAGTGAACTGTTGTTAAACGTGCGATTATACGTCGTATAAAAGAACCATTTCCTTAATTCCCGTCTTGTTTCCACCGACATTTCACCATCATTCTTTTTAAAGAACCACGACAGTGCAATTAACTGATTCTTGTATGGCAACAGCTTGTCCGAAAGAACATAGCAGTCGTTATACAGGAATTCCACGCTTTTCCGTATGCAGCGTTTTATCTGAGGTAGATTCTCCTCCAAGTCAAATTTATAGAGATGTTCTATCTTCGAATCATAGTAATTCCTATCCACAAATTTATACAAGCAGTCTATAATATATTCGCTTTTGATACTCTCAAAATGATAGGGTTTAAGTTCAGCCTTAATCTCCGCTATCATGTCCGACACCAACTTGCTTCCTGGGCGATAGATATATGCCTGTAATTTATTTTCTTTGGAAATGTCAGTACCTTTGGAGTTAATGCGGTCAAACACCTCCTCTGCCTCCAGCAGACCGCAATCTTCTATGAAGATTTCACTTACGGTATAACCCTGCAGTACCGAGTTCAACTTGTTTGCCGTTTCTATATACCGTTTTGCCTGCGATGGCTTTTCTGCATACTTGCTTGTTATTTCCTGCAAACGCATCAGCAACGTGTAGGTGTCATACACGTCAGCCACCTTCAGATTTAGAACATCAGCCTTGTTGTTGAATAAAAATTTTTCAGTTTCCAGGTTGAAATACAAATCAAACTTCGAATCACGTTCACGATTACTCTGCACACATCCGTAGAATGTTGTCAGGCGTTGTCTTCCATCCAGTACGTAATACTCCGCATCGTTTTCTTTTTGCTGCTCATCGGTAAGGATGTCTTTTGTCTGCATTTTAATGTCAGGCTTCCATAGAATAATCGCACCAATCGGATAGCCTTTCCAAATGCTGTCAAAGAAATCGGCAATCCTGTCACCCGTCCAAACATAGTTACGCTGGAATGCAGGGATACCATACTTTCCTGCCTCAACTTTCTTATATATTTCGCGCAGAAATTCGCGCTCCGATTTAATATCTATTCTTGCCATTATCAGATAATTCTTACTAGTTTAAGCAAAAAGAGCTGCATCTCTGATTTTCCACCTTCTGAAGAAAAATGCTGAAGCCCATCCTCATAGTCGTCATAACTCATCCCATTTGTCAGTTTCGACAAGTTCTTCTTGTCATAACCGGGGATAGTACCCAAATTCCGATAGTGCCAGTCTGGATTCTTATCTTTAGCCTTGTTTGGGTCAAGTTTAATAGCCTTGAATTGCTTGTCCGGGAAATAGTTCTCTATCTCGCGAAAATACCATATATGCCAGATAACAGGATTTTGATTCAGGTTATAAATGTCAGCATCCGTCACAGTGTTTACGTCCTTTCCGCACGTAAACGCCAAAAAACCTTTCTTGTTGTCATCCATTATAGCAGTCGGACTGTTCGTGTCACGGTCTGCCAATATGCAGATCTTCCAGTTTGCCGTGTGGTGATACTTGCCCTTGTCATGACTCTGGTAAAGCGATACAAGTTGTGTGCAGCCACCAGCTTGGTCAAAATCAAAGTCCTCGTTTTCGAGAGATTCCTCCAATTTGGCGAACAACGACTTGAAGTTTCTGTCTTTCTTGGCATATTTGTGAATGATATCTGTGAAAACATCCCTCTCGTTTGCCTCATTTTCCACCATCAAAAGTGCAGGCTTTTTAATCATAACCTGCAATTGCTCCAATGAAAAAGAGTTTACATCAATCGGTGTCAGATACTGCATAAACATGGTAGACAAGTTCAAAGACGGGTCTTTCTGCATCATATTTTTCTGAATCGTACTACCGTGTGTTGCAATATCATTATAGAACTGATCTCTGAGTTTCGGATGACAATCCACATAGTGACCATGCGTAATGATGTCACAATACAACTGTGCCCTGACGGGGGCATTTACTTTGTTATAAAAAGTCTGGTCTATCTGGAAAATCATCTTGCTGCCTTGCTTATCTCTTTCAACAATTCAAAATCCTCTGTAAACACACCAGTTGGCCAGTCGCTCATGCTTCCATCGCGTTCCACTTCATACAATTGGGCCGTTGCCGACTCTCCATCGTGGTCTATGTAGTATATAGCCACATCAGCAGGGTTCAGCTTTTCATGCGCTATCATGTTTCTCAGGCCCAAAACGAAATTTTCCGAATGGCTTTCTATCACGTAGGTCTTACCTGACTGCTTCGCGGCCTCTGCAATACGATAAGCCACATGAGCATGGGCTGAGGGGTGCAAATGCAGACCAGCTTGTTCTATGATGGTAATGTCTGCATCGTTAATAAATGACTGTGTGATTACTGGCAACACTTGATTTGTACCTTCACCGACATCCGATAAATTAACTCTGGCTTTGCCACGTTTTACCATCAGCGAGAAACTGCCCGATTCCTCACCGTTTCTCACGAAATCAAGCGTTTGCCCATCCATATTGGTTCTATACCATTCAGAGACTTTTTCAAACAATTCCTTGCCGTCCAAATAGGAGTTCAACAAGATGGCTTGTGTATTCTCACCACTATATCCAACCTTGGCCAATTCTGCCACATCCAATGTCATTGCATATAATGAACGTTTAGCCTGTTCACGCACAGGACCGATATAATCCACAGTAAATCTGAAGTCCTTTGCATCAAAACCTCCGCCTTGAAAGAAAATGTTTTTCGTTAAGCCGAAAAATTCCCCTTTTTTGTCTTCTTTGCCCCTAAATTCAGCTTCTACTTTGTTCTCACCTGTGCTGATTTTATACGCCTGAAGAAAAAAATCGCCAGCTGTCATCATGTAGTTCAATGACATTGAACAGTCATTGTCGAACAACAAATCAAACTTCAGTTTCGATTTGATATCAGTATAAAACAAGTCTGAATACATGGTTCCAAGTTTCACATCCCCATTGAGCATAGAGAAAACGCCTTTACCGCTATCTGAAAGTACATACGACATCACTGATAGCAACTTACAAATGCTGCTCTTGCCACTGCTATTCTTTCCTAACAACACAGTTATTGGTCGCAATTCGATAGTAGCAGGATTCTTAAACGCCTTATAATTCTCTATCGTTATTCGTTTTAGCATATCTTCAAATTCTTATTATTTTGTACAAAAACACTATTTATCTATCTTTATAATACTTTAACATGAATTAACTCTCAACTATAAACCGTACAATAACAACTCTAAACTCTCACTCATACAGATTCTTCCTTCTATACTTCTTTTTCTTTTCCAACGTCAACCGTTCTTTTAAACTTCTCAATTCTATCTGCTTTCATTTTCTCAGCATTCAGCAGTTTGAGGTTGCTCTTGATGAAGTACACAATTATATGCTCCTCGATGCGATGTTCCTTCCGACACTAACCTGACGGCTTTTTATATGATTTTATTTCATTTTTTGAATCAATCTACAATCGTTTCTCCATCAAAATCATATCTCCCTTATTCAAGAACTCAACAAAACCATTTTTAGAATAAAAACCAAGTGCTCTTATATTATTTGCATTTACTTCCAATCGGACAAAATCAACTTTATCCGTAATGTTATTTATCATCATATCTATCATCGTTTGAGCCAAACCCTGTCTTAAATAACTGGACTCAACGCTTACATTTGTAATATACGCAAATCTTTCTGGTTCGTTTAAATAATAAGCCAATAAACCAACCAAATTTTCTTCTGACCAATATTCTATTCTAAGTGCTTTGTCATATATTTTTTGCGCATACAGACCAATATTAACATATGATGATAATTGCGGTATGAAAAAAGGAGAAACACGCTTAAGATGTGATTCTATTGACACTATAGAGGATGTGTTTTCTCGGATTTCAAGCATATCACACTAATGTTTTTAGCTTATCAAAATTACTTCTAACCTGCTTCTTAATTGTATCCATTCTATTAACAAGATCCAAATGAACCCGTTCCCTGTCTTCCCAACAAGCACAAGCTTTTTCCATCAAATCATTTTCATCACTAGGGTTAGCAAAATATCTTTCAATTCCTGCAACCATAGAAAAACCTTTAAGTTTATGTGCCTTAGGCTCGTGTCCATAATCTATAATAACAGTTGGAACACATTGCGACAATGCAGCAATTGCTCCATGTACACGACCAGAAATTACCATATCAAAATTAGCTATAATAGCTTTTGTCTGGCCTGGTGTATATACACCTTCCAACATACTTACTGATTCACCCACTTCTGTTGCTTTCATCAATCGATATAATTGCTTTGCAATAGGATAGTCACGACCAGGAATTGGTTTAAAATGTGGAGGCAGTTCAAAACCATTCGAATGAGACATAAGGCATATATCCACATTATATTTTTTTATCAATGTAGTCAACAATTCAACATAAATTTTGAATTCACTATCCTGCCAATCCGTTCTGCTGAATGGGCCTTTTAGCATATTCCATCCACAAAGCATGAAACCAAGAACAGGTTTACGTTTGTTTTCTAATATTGTCCCCTTCAATAATGGTTTTATACATTCCTGATCATCCGGCTCAAAAATAAAAGCAGGACAAGCTAGACTATACACACGCGAAGTATCAAAACCAAAATTATCCAAAATTTCTTTGCTAATCGGTTCACGATTAGTTACAAATTTAAAATTAGCAAAAACATCCCTTGCAAAGGGCAGTTTCTCATCAATAGAGAAAGGACCAGGAGAGCCTGCCAACATCACAGTAGGTTTACCAAGCAGCTGAGCTGTTCTATCTTTCAATAGACCAATTAAGAAACGGTTTTTACCAACCAAATCAGCATTTTGTCCCCATATATCACCTGAATAATCTATTATCAGATTTGACCTCAAGACGTCATCTACAAAAGGCGTATGTTCAACAATCTTACCAGTCGATTTATAAATATCTGCAATAGCAAAATCTTTATATGCATTAGTTAAATCATCATCGTTCCAGCCATAATACTCAGCCATTGGGACACATGAAATATTCACTTTTTTGCAAAATTGCTCTGACATTTGGAAGGTAGTTAAAATTTCAGCACCTGGGAATACCCTATGTAATTCTTTAAAGAATGGCTCTATAACATAATAATTTCCTATATTGCCATACTCCATACGTCCCCAGTGTAAAGTACACTGCCCTATCACGAATATCTTCATATGTAAAGAATTATTCTATTTTACTACCACATCTAACCATTCTTCCTGATGGCTTAATGCCCATAATACTTCTTGCTCATCGTTAAACTTAAGCACAAGTGTGCCAATAGCTTTATTACCACCAGTAAAGGATTCAACTTTATCTCCACTCTTCACCCACAGATCTGTTTGGAAAACATGATTCTTATAGAAATCCTTTTCTATTACAATTTCTCTGAACTTACCTGTATTATCAGCGTGGATAATAACTTCGGCCCAATGTCCTCGAAGTGAGTTATGGTTAAGTTCAACATCATCCCCAACAGCAGCCCTCACGGCGGCAGTTATCATATCTGCACCAGTTGAGAAACGAACCATCTCTGCCAAACGATTACCTCCGCCTCTAGGAGAAACCTCCATAATGTAAGGTTTCCCATCCTTTCCAACCCGAGTTTCTACATTATAAATTGTGGTTTTCATCTTCAGAAGTGAAATCAACCGTTGAAGCTCTGAGGTTAAGTATTCTTCCTGTTCTTTTGTAAAAGTCGAAGGCCAACTAAATCCTGCTGGTGCATAAGGGTTCTTAGCATTCTCATCAAATCTTTGAGCAGAATACGTCACAACAACCATTTTCCCATTGTGCGAGAAACAATCTGAATCAGATGAGCATCCTTCTTTTTCGATGAATTCCTCTATGATAAACTGTTTAGTAACAGAAAACAGCAATGCATATTCAGCAGCCTCTTTTAGTCCTTTTACATCATCCAATCTAGTTACCCCCTTACTGGCTGCAGAATCAACAGGCTTCACAATAACAGGCCAGTGAAACATCGAAACATCCTTTACTGCTTCTTCATAATTGTAATAGCCTTTGGCACGAGGAACATTAAAACCATTATCCGTCATGAACTGACGGAATCGAGCTTTGTTCTGTAATATCTCTACAGATTCAAGCGGGCCAATTTGAGGCAGTCCCAAATGGTGCTGCAAATAAGCGGTGGTCACCACTCCTGAATCAGTAAATGTCACCACACCGTCAATAGGGTTCTTCTTCGCCCATTCAAGGATGCCCTCCTTGTCGATGGTGCTGTAGTTGATGAACTCGTCAGAGTGCTTATGGGCTACATTATCTGGAAGGTAGTCGCACGTGATGGCATAATAGCCTTGTTTGTGCGCAGCCTCAACCACTGGAATGGTGAAATGGTCTCCTCCCAATATCAATAGTCGCTTCATGTTACTTGGAGGCTCTTAATGTAATCTCGGCAATCTCCTCCACATCCTGCATCTTCAAGTCCTTATACAGCGGCAAGCAGAGGATGCGACTAGCAACATCTTCACTCTTAGGCATAGCCATGTATGGCACCAGTTTAGTGAAAGTGTTCGCCGAAGGATAGAAATAGCGACGCGGGAAGATATTCTCTTCGTTCAATGCTGCAACAACTTTTAATGCACTTTTCTCGTCCTTGAAGATAACAGGAAAATAACTATAATTACAACCAGTGGTAATCTTTTGGAAAGAAATATCAGAATTTTGACTAAGTATCTCTTTATAACGGGCATATTTTTCTTTACGATCAGCTAAGGCTGCATCCAAATAGCGCAGGTTGGCTATACCCACAGCGGCATGAACCTCTGTCATCTTGCCATTAAAACCATCTTCCACAATATCCGCATGGTTTTCGAAACCGAAGAAACGGATACGGCGCAGTTTTTCGTCAATTTCCTTATTCAACGTGAACACACCGCCACCTTCTGCGGTGTTCAGCATCTTGGTGGCATGGAAACTTGTAACGGATATTGTGCCCTGCTTGAACACACTCTCCCCTTTATATGTTGCTCCAACAGAATGGCAGGCATCATAAATAACAGGCAGATTGTAAGCCTTAGCCACTGCATCAATAGCATCAAAGTCGCAGTTGTTGCCAAACACATGCACTGGCATAATTGCCACAGTGTGACAAGTTATACGTTCCTCTATCTTCTTGGGGGCTATGTTCAATGTTTCAGGGTCAATGTCCACAAACACCGGAGTGCAATGCTCCCACATTATTGAGCTTATAGTAGCAATAAATGTGAAGGGAGAAGTAATTATTTCGCCTTTGCATCCTAACGCCTTTATTGCCATCTGTAGAGCCAGCGTACCATTACAACAGCTTACCATCTGCGGCACCTTGAGGTATTCGCACACCTCTTTCTCAAAACGCTGCACCAATGGTCCATTATGGGTCATTATACCACTTGCCCATATATCTTTCATAATCTCATTGACCTCATCAAGTGGAGCCAATGTAGGCATGGTGACATATATTGGTTTTCTTGCCATTTTTAGTTATATTTTATTGCCGACAGAATACTTCTTGCCTGGATATTGAGATAGTTATTAAACTTAAGGAAGTTGTTTATCTGTTTCAACGTCATCCAGGTATAGTTTTCAGGAACTTGCTGTGGGAACTCCTTCCCGACCTCAATAATCATATTACGGTTTTGTTCACGGAAAAAGCGTCCTCCCTCTTCCGACTGAAGAACATCGTATAAGACCTGCTCTTTAGGTGCATTCAGCACAATATCGGCAAACGGTGGACGTGACTCTGGCTTCACCTCATACACATTACCTGTCAAACATTGAACAGTGGGAGCCAATTCCATAACATCATAATTACCGCATTCCAATTTGGCCTGTACCAAAAAATGATAGATACCGCCAATCTTACGAATAATAAAAGCGCACAATCCTTGTTGAAGAGGCTGTACAAGAGGTTGACACCAACTCGTAACCTCGCGATTCGAAATGCTTACTTTAACACCTATTATTCTGAAATACTTTCCTTTATCGTTAGCGATTTCATTCTCTGAACGATGCCATCCTTGCAACTTATCTATTGGTTTATTACTTACAAAAAGATCATACCGTGATTTAAGTCCTGAGAGCCAACTTAAAATTTGCTGCATGGAATGTATTCCATCTTCCGTTCTTGCCGATTTAAACATATCATGGCCAAATGTGCTTAATTTGCTTAAGTCGGTCAACGGAGTAATATAATCAATATATTCTATTCCCGACAGAACAGTACGAGTGTCCATGTTGACCATATTGTCGTAATGCATAAACGACTTGATTTGTCCAAGTGTCATCCATCTGAAATCAGGTAAAACCTCTATTTCTTCATCAACCTTGATAATTATGTTTCGGTTTCGCTTACGCAAAAAACGGGCACCTTGTTCTGACTGAAGTTGGTCAAGCAAAACATTTTCAGGCTTAACATTCAGAAAATAATCAAGATAGGCAGGCTTTTTACCTTTGTGAACTCTTGAATAGTTACTTTTTGTGGCTTGTATTGTAGGACTTATCTGCACACAATTCACATTTCCTGGCTCTATCTTTGATTGCATCAAGAAATACAAAGTACCGTCTATGATTTTTGTGATTATGCCAAGATAGCCAATCTCCGGTTGGTTTATAATAGGCTGGTCCCATGAAGATATGTTTCCATAATCAGTCTCAACATGTATTCCCTGAATGCTGAAAAACTTGCCTGAATTGTGGCGTAGACTTCCGTCTTCGTCAACATACCAGCCTTCCATTTGGCTGAAAGGAATCAACTCTACATTGACTTTAACTTCCCTATTGCGCTGCTCAATCCACTGTTTTAGCGATTCAGTGCTGTTTATAGGATTGTCTGTAGTAAGTAATGACTGTATCATAATATCAGTCCGTTTTCTTTGGTTACAGGGATATACGGTCCCTCTCTCGTTTCAAAAATAGTGGAATCTTCTATAATATCAAGACTGTGCCATTGCCCAGCAGGTATATGTATGCCATATTGACCTATTGATGAATCTAATCTGAACCTATCTGTCTCTTCTCCTTTGTCGTTATAATACATCAGATCAAGCTTTCCCTTTAGCAATACGAATGTCTCTGCCGTATTTGTGTGACGATGTATTTCAAACTTTGTTCCGACAAGCATCGTGTTGAGCATTCGCTGACAACTATCCGTAAGAGACTCATGAAAATTAAAATTCTTTCTAAGTCTTTCAGACTCTTGCGCTTGGCGTGTTACTTCCTGTATAAGTTTTTCGTCAATCAGCATCACACACCGGTCAAATCTTTAAATTGTTGAACCAACGATTCTTGGCGTTCCAAAATAACATAGTTTTCCGTACGGACTTCTTTATCACTGATACAATCAGCAAAACGCGTCAAAGACTTGCCGAATGCATCATCTTCAGGTAAATCATGCTCTGTATATTCCTGATTTTGCTTAATCGTGTATTTTGGCACATATCCAACTGGTGCCGTAAGTATTCTGCCCGATGTAAGCGTTCCCTTGCTCCCCCACACCTCTATGTCACAACGATAGTCGTTATCCATGCCGAACGCTAATTGAGCCGTCACTCCATCCTCATTGACCATCGTTGCCGTTCCAAATATCTCCACCTCAAAATCAGGATCATAATTGACCTGTGCCGTAGTTATTTTTGCCGTTGGCCCCAACAACTCTGTCGCATAGCGAATAGTATATCCTCCGGCATCAAGAAGAGCTCCTCCTCCAAGTTTCTTATTGTATCTAAAATCGTTCATTGCCCTCCTTGGAAAACCAAATGTTATTCTATATAAACGCGATGTACCAACAGATTCTCCATCGAAGACAACATCATTTACAGCTTTTATTTGATTGTGAAAGACAAACATATAATTCTCATGCAGAGCCAGATTTTTGCTTTTCGCTATCTCTATCAAGTCGCAAGTATCTTTTAAACACGTAGTTGACGGCTTTTCAACCATCACATGCTTGCCATTCTCAAGTGCAAGTTTTGCCCATTTGTAATGTAGTGCAGGAGGAAGCGGTATATATATCGCATCAACCTCATCTGATTTTACAAACTCCTCGTAACTTTTATATATCTTGCCTCCATAGTTGTCAATAAAAGACTGGGCTTTCTCCAATTCCTTTGTCTGCTGTAGGTCTATTTGTTCGTTGGCAACATTTGAAACATCTCCAAACCATTCCTTTGGACTAGCAATGGCAATGCCAACGAAACTAAACATTTTATTGTTTAACTCATTTTGCACAAGTGCAGGCATAAACCTACGAAATGCTATCTCTGACGGACAGATAATGCCTATTCTAACTAATCCAGAGTTCATTGTTTTATGTTGTAATTATTGGTTGACGTTTTTTTTTCAGTATCTCTTTTAGCATCTCGTTGAACTCATCGAGATTGGGGAGTAAGGGAGAGGTGACGGTTATGTTTTCTTTATTTGTCATTATTATATATTTCTTCTTTCATCCTCTGATTCATCTTTCAAGGCAATTCGCATATTTCTATGTTTAAACTACAACGCTATCGAACTCATCACACATTTTTTCATGTCTTTGAAAAAGTATTTCCGAGTTATGTAGAGCTCACTTTGGCATATTTAAACCATGTCATTCTCCTCTTAAAGTATGTATCCATGCATCGGCATCAGCTACGCCTTTCCACGAAGGTGCAGAAAGTTTGATGAGTTGTTGCATATAAACGTCATCAAACGATTGAGCACCCGCAACACTCGGAACCATGTCAGGAAGCTGCAATGTAAGAAAATAGTTGCGAATCTCGTCTTTGGGCAAAACATCGCCAACATGGTGATTGGGCCAAGGGCCGGTGGAGTGCGTCATCTGCATTAATGCCACCGCAGAATAACGGCTGTATTCAAGATACACCTTGTCGAACAAAGCTTCTTCTTGCGGTTGAAGTGTCACATCGTCAGTGATACCTGCTGTATTGATGTCACGATGACGGTACTTCTTATAAGTATCGTAAACCTCCGGAACCACAGGGCCATAAGTCCAAGCAATAATATCCTCCTCAAACAATGCGCGCCCAAACGATGCAAGATGGAAACCTTGCACATAATACAATAACTTCTGTAGCTTAAGATTGGATATGGTATCGCCATGCTCCACATCCACCCGCGACAAAATCTTTCGAGCTATATCCAATGCTTTAAATTTCATATCAGATGTTTTGTTTGTTTGTAAAATGTCATTCGGTTTGATTGCTGCTTTGCAGTAAGCTAAAGGGTTGTTTCCACCACCCTACGCTCGTGGCAGGGTATCCTCGCAATGACTTGGGGACGTGAAAAACGCAGTCATGTCTTGTTCCCGTAGCGTGGATGCTGAATCAAGTTCAGCATGACGAAAAAAAGAAGACCTTGTCGTTCTGGCTGTGGTTTGCTTTCAACTTTTAACCTTTATCGTAACTTCCTCTTTAACTTCTATTGTAACTCCCTCTTTAACTTCTATTGTTACTTCTTCTTTTAATTTCTAATTCTTCAAGACTCCCCCGCCCTGCGGGCACCCCCTCTGATTGCTTCGTTCCTCGCAATGACTGGGGACAGATAGACCGCTTTAACTCCCTATTTAACTTCTATTGTTACTTCCTCTTCCCTTCGATGGTTCGACAGGCTCCCCTTCGACAGGCTCAGGGGGCGGCAACATCAGGCTCGGGATGCGGAGAGTGGACCGCAAAGCGACGCATTAGTTTTATCTTTTAACTTCCCCTTTAACTCCTAACTCTTAACTTTTAACTTTCAACTCCAAACTAAATCACACCGTATCCATAAAGCTCTTCTGCACCTTGTTGAAAATCAGGATTCCGAAAGCCAGGAGGACGACCATGAAGACGAAGCTGTAGGCCAGCCAGCCCCAGCCGATGAACTCGCCGGCACCGAGAGCGCCGTATTTGAAAGCCTCGAGGACAGGCGTCACAGGGTTGATGCACATGATGGTGTATAAATCCATGCCCAGGGCAGTCTTGCCTTTCACCTGGCTGAGAGGATAAACGATAGGTGTCGCATACATCCACAGCTGAACCACGAACGAGAAGAGTATCTGCAAGTCGCGGTATTTGGTTGTCATTGAAGAAATTACGATACCGAAGCCAAGAGCCAGACCTGCCATCATAAGCACAAGGACGGGCAACAACAACAGATACCAGTTAGGAGCCACATTGATACCCATCAACACATAGTAGACATACACAACCACAAACAACAGAAGCTGAATCCCAAACCTGACGAGGTTGCTGGTGACAGTGGTGATAGGCATTATCAGCCTCGGGAAATACACCTTGCCGAAGATGCCAGCGTTGGAGACGAAGGTGTTGGATGTGCCAGTGAGGCAGGTGGAGAAATACTGCCACATGCACACACCCGACAGATAGAACAAGGGTTGCGGAACTCCGTCGGTGGGGATGCCCGCTATGCCGCCGAACACGACCATGTACATCACAACGGTCAGAATGGGCTGGATGAACCACCACAACGGTCCCAGAATGGTTTGCTTGTATTGCACCTTGATGTTGCGCTTCACGAAAAGCGTCAGCAGGTCGCGATATCTCCATATCTCTTTCAAGTCAACCTCGAAAAGCCCGGTTTTCGGTTTTATGACGGTGGTCCAATTTTCTTGTTGTTCCATGTATGTTTATATTTCAACCCACGGGCAGTAAGCCATGCCGTTGTTCTCGACAATGCACAGCTATCGCACCGTAAGTCACATTAAACTTTACTATTATGCTGATTTTAAGTCTATTGCAAAATGTTTATTTTTTTACAGTCCCATTCTCACGTTCCCAAAAACACAGAACAAACATTTTACTTTGCAAATATACAACATTTGTAAATCAAAAAAAGAAAAACAAAAGATTTTTTTTGAAAAAAACTACTTGGAGCGTTTTCTCTTTATCACGATGTTGGACACTATCTTCCAGAAATAACTCCAGTCAGTGCGGAAAGGCTTTTCAAGATAGGCTTCCGTATAGCGTTTCTCACTCTCCTGTATTTCTTCCAATGTCTCTGGCATATCGACATAGTAAGGCGGCAGCATTCCGGGCTTTGCTTTTATCCTTAGCTGCTGTATTTCAGGCTTATACAAACTAAAATAATGTTTGCTCAAAGGTCTTACTCCAACCAGCTTCATCTGTCCCTTTAGCAGATTGATGAACATTGGCCACTCGTCGATCCAGAGTTTGCGCATGATGTGTCCCCACTCGGTCACACGGTAGTCGTCGTCGAACTTGCCGCCTTTGGCGAGGCCGTTGTTGGCGTTGATGTAGCTTTGCAGAAACTCGGAATAGGCATACATGGTGCGGAACTTGTAAACAGGGAAAATCTTGCCGTCCTTCCCCACCCTGTTGAGTCGGATGAAGGCTCCATAGGTGTGCGGCTCGGTAGAGGGCTGTCTTTTCTTCTGTGCGATGACGACATAACGGTCGTGCACATAACGCTCCGACACAACATCGAAGCCGCAATAATAGAGACGTCCCAAAACCTCAGGACGAGGATAGACCTTCTTGACCTTCTTGGTGCACCAGAAATAAAACCTCTTTGTGAGCGTCAGTTTTGGAAAGAGCCTATGCCACACAAAATCAAAGAAATATACTATTTTTGCTATAAACTTGGGATATTTGCTGAATATATATGCCTTTCTCTTCTGAGCCGTGTCGAAAGCGGAGACGAAGTAGCCATCCTGCTTCAGTTTGGCGTTCACTGAGCGGAAGAAACGGTTCAGATAACGATAGTCGTTAAGATGCTTGTCGGCAAGGATGACCTCAGCGGTGCCATCTTCAACATCGAGCGACTTGGCTGCGTAGTCGTTGAGCCATGCAGAACGCTCCTCGCCTCTCGGCTTCTGGATCCATGTGATGAGTTCCTGCAACTCGGCTGGAGCGTCCTCAAAGTCGAATGACGGAGCGTGTTTCGTTTCTTCAACAGCGAGGTAGGCAATCACTTCGTCGTAATTGTCGCGGGCTGTTATCTTCTGAAAAAACGATTTCACGATGGCCATAGCACTTTTTTAGTTGACTGCGGGACTCGAGACTGCGAGACACGAGCCCCTTTCATTCTGACTTCTATATTCTAACTTCTTTCTTAATAATATCACAAATCATAACTTGCTCTTCCTCTGTTAGATACGGATGCAAAGGCAAAGCCAAAACGGTGTGGCTCAGTCTTTCGGTCACTGGGCAGAGGTTGTCGGCTGGGTTAAGGTATTTGAACGCTGTCTGGGCATGCATACCGATGGGATAATAGATGGCCGTCGGGATGTCGTGGGCCTTCAGTGCGTCTTGCAATTTAGGACGCATCTCTTCGTTCGGCAACTGAATGACAAACTGTGCCCAGCTTGAGAGGTAACCATTCGGCACAATCGGTGTTTTCACAACCCCATCAAGGAGTTTTGTATATCGTTGAGCCACAACATTTATATCATTAAGCTCATAATCGGCAAAAGCTTTCAGCTTGACAAGCAGTATTGCCGCCTGAATGCTATCCAGACGTGAGTTCATGCCTATGCGCACATTGTCGTAACGGTCGGAGCCTTTGCCGTGGACGTGTATTGAGTCAGCCAAAGCAGCCCATTCGTCGTTGTCGGTGAAGAGTGCGCCTCCATCACCGTAGCAGCCGACAGGCTTTGCGGGGAAGAACGAGGTGGTTCCGATGTCACCGAAGCCACAGGCTTTCTTGCCGTTCAACTCACCACCAAAGCCTTGTGCTCCGTCTTCGAGGAGGTACAGACCATATTTATCTGTTATTCTGCGTATTGCCTTGAAGTCGGCTGGCAGGCCGAAGAGGTCAACAGCGATGACGACACGCGGGGTGAGCTTGCCGTTTTTCAGCGTCTGCTCTATCTTACGCTCCAAATCATTGACATCTATATTATAAGTGTTCTCATCCACATCGACGAAGACGGGTGTAGCACCTTGCATGGCCACCACCTCGGCCGAAGCAAAGAAGGTGAAACTAGGCACGAACACGGCATCACCGGGCTTCACGTCCCACACCTTCAGTGCGAGCAGCAAAGCGTCGGTACCGCTGTTGCAGGCCAGACAGTGCTTCGAGCCGACATATTCGGCGAAAGCCGTCTCCATCTCTTTCACTTTGGGTCCCATGACGAAAGCGCTGGAAGCTACCACATCAAGAATGGCTTTGTCCATCTCAGGCTTCAATGCCTCATATTGTCTTTTTAAGTCTCTGAATTGCATTTTTATAAGTTACATGTTTGAAGTTAAAAGTTAAAAGTTTCATGTTTCAGGTTGAAAAGTTTCAAGTTTCAAGTTGGTTGGTTAGTTTTGGGTTAAAAGGCCGTCTTTTTCTGTGTAAGAGCGTCCGCATTCACATCTCAAAGTTCCATCGAGGCGTTTGCCGCACTCGCAGACCCAGCCTATCTGTCGTGCGGGGACACCTGCCATAAGAGCGTAGGGTTTCACGTTTTTCGTGACGACAGCGCCAGCGGCTATCAGGGCCGACTTGCCCACTGTATGGCCGCATACCACTGTGCAGTTGGCACCCAATGATGCGCCTTCGCATATAAGGGTCTTGGCATAGATGCCGTGAACGGGGAAATGAGCGCGAGGTGTTGTCACATTGGTGAACACACAGCTCGGTCCGCAGAAGACGTTGTCCTCTATCTCAACGCCCTCATACACAGAGACGTTGTTTTGGATGCGCACTCCGTTGCCTATCTTCACGTTGTTTCCTATGTTCACGTTCTGTCCCAAGGAACAGTTCTCGCCAAGCGACGCACCTTTTTGAACATGGCAGAAATGCCATATCTTGGTGCCTTTACCTATGGTGACGTTGTCGTCTACATAGCTGCTTTCGTGAACGAAATATGTTTTCTCTTGTTCCATAATCTATTTATTGCCATCCTGATGCAAGTACATCAGCAATATGTATTACTTTTATGGGAAGGTTTTGTTTCTCGGCATAAGCCCCTATGTGCGAGAGGCAGGTCATATCGGTCGAGACGATGTATTCTGCGCCGGTGTTGAGCGCGTTTCTGATCTTTCTGTTAGCCATTGCCGATGCGACAGGCTCGTTGTACAGCATGAGCGAGTGGTCGGAACCACAGCACATGTCGGACTGCTTCATCTCTATCAGCTCAAGACCCTCCACCTTCGACAGCAGCTGCCTGGGTTGTTCGACTATTCCCAGCACTCCTTTTGCACTGCAGCAGTCATGATATGTCACCTTATGTGGGAACGAGGCATTGAAGCTGTCGTAATGCAGAACATTGACAAGAAAATCCGTCAACTCGTAGATATGCTTGCGCACTTCCTTGTAATTGTGATGGTTGGGTGTGTTGAAAAACATCTTGTCGCCCTTGTCGACGATGTGCGCCACACATGCCGAAGATGGTACAACGATATAATCGCTCTTAGTTATCGCCTCGACGAACTTGTCGCCAAGCTCGATCGCATCGTCAATGAAGCCAAGGTTGTAGGCAAAACGGCCGCAACAAGTCTGATTGGGATTGTATTCCACATCAACGCCAGCCTTACGCAACAGCTTATAGACATTCATCGCTGTCTGCGGATAGAACTGGTCTAGATGACATGGTATAAACAATTCAACTTTCATACTTCAATGAAGAATTAGCTTGCAAAGGTACACAATTTTTTAATACAAGCAAAAAAGACTTGTTTTTGTTAAAAAAACAATTTAAGATTTTACACTAGTTGTCTTGGAAGCCAAGCTTATACATGTCATCCCAAAAGCCGGGATACGACTTTTGCACGACATCGGGCTCCAAGATGACGACAGATGGCAGACACAGGGCCAACATGGAGAGCGACATGGCTATGCGGTGGTCGTTGTGGGTTGAGAAGACAGGCGTTTTACAAACATCAATGCCTTTCTTTTGGATGACAAAATCAGGCTGGACCTCATATTCAGTTCCCATTTTGGACAACTCCGTGATGAGGACCTCCACCCTATCCGACTCTTTGTATCGGAGATTCCTCACACCCTTTAGTACAGCCCTGTCGCAGAGCGCAGCACAAGCCACAGAAACAGCTGGAAATAAATCCGGGTTATACAAAAAGTTGAAAATCAAGTCATCATCAGCAGACTTAAACTTGGTTATCTCCAAGCCCTCCGCCGTAAATGCACAATCGACACCCAGCTCCCGGAACATATCGACCGCCACCCTATCGCCTTGCAGAGAATTGTCGCTGAGATTCTTCAAAACAAGATGGCATTCCCTGCTCAAGGCAGCCGCTTCGAGCCAATAAGAGGCCGAGCTCCAGTCGGGCGAGACAACAAAACGCTTGGGAACATATTCCGACGACGACACCCTTATCACATTGTCCTCACGCGACACCTTAGCCCCGAAATGGTTCATCATCGCTATCGTCATGTCAACATAGGGCATCGAGCTTGGGTCGCCGGCGAGCTTCATCCGCACAGAGGCATGAAAAGTCGGTAAAAGCATCAGCAACGACGAGGCGAACTGACTGCTTTCGCTGACGTCAATTTCAATATCAATGGGCCTGAGTTCACCCCCTTTTATTGCTATGGGCAGATGTCCTTCCTGCTGCGAATAATGAATGTCGGCACCCATGCATCGCAAAGCCTCCACCAATGGCGCAATGGGACGCTGCCTGAGTCGCTCGGTGCCAGTGAGCAGCCAGGTCCCTTTTTTCTGTGCCAGGTAAGAAAGCAAGAAACGACATACGGTACCGGCATCGGCACAGTCGATGGTGTGAGCAGCGTCGCCGCTGGCATTATCTATCTCATCCAACAGCTTTGACAACAGGCGTGTATCGTTCGAGTCGGACATGTTCACCAACTCGCACTTTTGACCAAGATATGCATGTATCATCAACGCACGGTTCGATTCGCTTTTGCTGCCGGCTATGGTCAGTTCGCCTTTCAGGATGCTATCGGGATGTATGATTTTCATAGTTATTAAAAGGGAACTCCTACGGAGTACTGTGTCTTACTATTATCTATCTGTTATTAAAAGAGAACTCCTACGGAGTACTGCATCTTACATTTATCTATCTGTTATTAAAAGGGAACTCCTACGGAGTACTGTATCTTACTGTTACTTTACCTTTGTTATTAAAAGAGAACTCCTACGGAGTACTGTATCTTACTGTTACTTTACCTTTTTTGTTATTAAAAGAGAACTCCTACGGAGTACTGTATCTTATTTCTGTTACCTAGTTAAAAGAGAACTCCTACGGAGTACTGTGTCTTATTTCTGTTACCTAGTTAAAAGAGAACTCCTACGGAGTACTGCATCTTACTGTTACTTTACCTTTGTTAAAAGAGAACTCCTACGGAGTACTGTATCTTATTTCTGTTACCTAGTTAAAAGAGAACTCCTACGGAGTACTGCATCTTATTGTTACTTTACCTTTGTTATTAAAAGAGAACTCCTACGGAGTACTGCATCTTATTGTTACTTTACCTTTGTTATTAAAAGAGAACTCCTACGGAGTAGGTTTTTTGCCGGACAAAACAGATTGAAGGTTTGACAAAGCTTCGTTGACATCGCCTTCCTCGACATCCCCGTCGAAAACACAGTTGCGTTGCGCATCAAGCAGGACAAAGACAGGCTTTTTCTGATTGTTTTTCTTGTCGTGGATAAGCTTCTGCGGCACTTCGGCTATTATCCCGTCTGTCAGTTTGGCTCCACATTCACCAAGCAGCATATTCATCGTCGGAACATAGCTTTCCAACAGTGAAGCAGGCATATTGTGCCGTTTATGCGAAATAAGCAAGGCACAGTACATCCCCATCGCCACAGCCTCGCCATGCAGCATACTTTGTCCGTCATCAAGGCAGGCAGCCTCCAAGGCATGACCTATCGTGTGACCGAAATTCAACATACGACGAATGCCATAGTCGCGCTTGTCGTCGGCCACGATGGCCTGTTTCACCGCAACGGCCTGACTGATGAAACTCTTGTAATTGTCAGGGTTGGCATCAAGCAGCTGCGGAGCGGCAATGAAGCCATATTTCACCATCTCGGCCAGTCCCGACAAAAGCTGTCGTCGAGGCAGGGTGTCGAGAAAAAGTGTGTCGGCATACACCATCTCAGCGTCGGCAAAGAGGCCTATCTTGTTTTTCACGCCCTTGAAGTCGAAGCCCGTCTTGCCACCTATAGAAGCGTCAATCATGGCAAGAAGTGTCGTCGGGACATTGACGAAAGGTATGCCACGGTTGTAACACGATGCAGCAAAACCACCCATGTCGCTCACCACACCACCTCCGAGGTTGATAAACAGAGCATTACGGTCGGCACAATGTTCCACAAGTTTAGCCCAGATTTGAGCAACAGTGTCGAGATTCTTGTGTTTCTCCCCACTATTTAGCTGAATAACAACAAAATCATCACCAAACTGAGACTTGAAAAGAGGCAGACAACAACGCTGCACATTGTCGTCAGTGAGCAGAAACACCTGCTGGTGCTTGGCCATCAAGCCACGCAATGGTTCTGGACTGTCTATGTAATAGCCTTGTTTCATAAAGACATCATTCTGACACTGAGCATTTTATGACACGAGAGTCATCGGTTTCGCCTAGACTGATATCGACACGGATGTATTTGTCGGGCAACAGAGGCTCGATCATCTCGGGCCACTCGATAAGGCAGAGGCTGTCGCTGTAGAAATAGTTCTCATAACCGATGTCGTAGGCCTCCTCTATCTTCTTAATCCTGTAAAAGTCAAAGTGATAGATGGAGTTCTGTTCTTGGTCGAGATACTCATTCACTATGGCGAAGGTGGGACTATTCACCTCGTCAGCTACGCCAAGCTTGTGGCAGAGGTTCTTTATCAAAGTGGTCTTGCCAGCTCCCATCGCACCATAAAATGCGATGACATTGGCCTCCCGGCTCATCTGTATGAGGCACTCCGAGACCTGCGAGAGGCCCTCTAGTGATGATATTTGGTATTCTTTGGTCATTTTAAAGTATTTTTCTGACTTCGTGACTTGGGACTCGAGGTCCATTTAACTCCCTTCTATAACTCCTCTTTAACTTCCCTCTTTAACTCCCTTCTATAACTTCCTCTTTAACTTCCCTCTTTAACTCCCTTATATAACTTCCTCTTTAACTTCCCTCTTTAACTCCCTTATATAACTTCCTCTTTAACTTCCCTCTTTAACTCCCTTATATAACTTCCTCTTTAACTTCCCTCTTTAACTTCCCTCTTTAACTCCCTTCTATAACTTCCTCTTTAACTTCTATTTCTATCTTTACTTCTGTTTTTCTTGTCAAATCAACATTTTCAACTCATTTTTGATTTAAGATATACAATGGGTATCAGCATCTCGCTCATCGAGATTCCGCCATGCTGGAAGGTGTTGCGATAGTAGCTCACGTAATAGTTGTAGTTGTTGGGATAGGCAAGGAAATCGTTGGCACGGGTAAAGACGTATGTAGTGCTAACATTTGCCTTGGGAAGGAAGATCTTTTCGGGGTCGCGGACTTCGTAAACCTCCTTAGGGTTGTATTTCATGTTCTTGCCGAACTTATAGCGCAAGTTGGTGTTCACCTCCTTGTCGCCAAGCAGCTTGACAGGATTCTTGACATAGTTGGAGCCATGGTCGGTGGTGATGATCATGTCGCATTTCTTTTGTGCGATGAACTGCATCATGTCAAGCAGTGACGAGTGTTCGAACCACGACAGCATCAGCGAGCGATAGGCTTTCTCGTCGTCAGCGAGCTCACGTATTATCTCCATCTCGGTACGGGCGTGCGAGAGCATGTCGACGAAGTTATACACTATCACGTTGAGTTTGTTCTGCATCAGGTTCGACATCTGCTCAGCCAGTTTCTTGCCAGCCTGAAGGTTTATCACCTTATTGTAAGAGTACTTCAGTCCGTTGAGACCGAAACGTCGTAGCTGTTCGCCAAGTAGTTGCTCCTCATATTGGTTCTTCGTCCCTTCATCGCCTTCTTCAATCCACCAGTTAGGATAACGGCGTTGTATCTCAAGAGGCATGAGGCCTGCAAAAAGCGAGTTGCGGGCATACTGTGTTGTGGTTGGCAGTATGCTATAGTAAATGTCGTCATTGGCGACATGGAAATAGTTCTCGATGATAGGCTGTATCGACTTCCAATGGTCGTAGCGCAGGTTGTCGATCACAATCAGGAAGAGGGGTTTGTCGTTGCTGCTGTTGAGCACTGGCAGGACCTTGTCGCGGATGAGGGTATGTGACATGACAGGCTTGTCGCTGGTGTTTGGCTGCACCCACGAGGCATAGTTTTGCTGCACATAGCGCGAGAACTCACGGTCGGCCTCGCCTCTCTGGTCGGCGAAGATGTCCTTGATGCTGTCGTCGTTCACCTTTTGAAGGTCGAGGTCCCAACGGGTAAGGCGCTTGAACACATCTACCCACTGGCGATAGTCCAAGCCGCTGTTGATGTCCATGCTGATGTTGCGGAACTCCTGCTGGTAGGTCTGCGACACCTTCTCATCGCGCAGCTTCTTGTTGTCAAGGTTGCGTTTCAGCGATAGGAGGATCTGGTTGGGATTGACGGGTTTGATAAGGTAATCGGCTATGTTAGAGCCTATTGCGTTATCCATTATCATCTCCTCCTCGCTCTTCGTTATCATCACCACAGGCAGGTGCGGGAAAAGGCGTTTTATCTGCTCCAGAGCCTCGATTCCCGACACGCCCGGCATCTGCTCGTCGAGGAAGACGATGTCGAAATGCTGCTTCCCGACAAGGTCAACAGCCTCGGCCCCGTTGATGGCGGTCACCACCTCGTAGCCTTTCTGTTCAAGAAACATGATGTGAGGCTTCAACAAGTCTATCTCGTCGTCAGCCCATAATATAGTGGTTTTCTGCATAGTTTTTTCTTTTAATAACGGAAAAAACACTCCTTTTATTATAAATAACAATGTGCAAATATACATTTTTATTACTTTTGCAACTCATAAATAAGGGATAACGATGAACAAATTCAAAAGCATACTTGCCCTGGCGACACTCTCTGCCGTAATGCTGGGTTGCAAAACGTCTGACTATATGGAGTTCAGCAAGAAGGTGTATCAGGCGATGGGAAACACGACATTGGTGGAAAAAGACGTCAAAGTCATGGATTTCAGCCTGAAAGACGAACGCATCTTGTTTGTGGGCAGCGTCAACGGGAAGACCGACACAGTGCAGTTTGACACAGGCGTGAGTGCTCCGATAGTGCAGTTTGTCACACCCAAGACAGCAGGCAAGCGACAATTCTACGACTACCCCGTCACCACTGTAGAGGCCAGCACAAGCCAGATAGGCGTCGAGGAGATAGACCTTGGTTTCCCCTTCTACGACCTGCACAGCTACTCGTTGTTCTATCTTCTAGAGAACAGCAACGAATGCGAGAATCTCAACAGCATCGATGAATATGCATTGGTCGGCTCAGGAAGTCTGCTGCAGTTCGGCAACATTCTGAAAATGGACTTCACCAACGGCAAGATGGAGCTTCTGAGTGAAGGCTATACCGTCGACACCAACGAGTACAAACTCATTGAAGGGCACTATTTCCAAGGCATTCCTTTCGTGAAAATCACCATCAACGGCAAGGAGTATGAGTGCATCTTCGACACCGGCAACCAGGCTGGAGTGCTGTTGAAGGACACTGAGCGCATCGCCTTGGTAAAAGACAGCGACTATGCTTACGAAGGCTCCTACGGGCTTGCGGCTAGCGGCACGACGGCATCGCAGAAGTTCATCGTCGCGCCAGAGGAGAAAGTCACGATGTGCGGCATGGACAGCAAGAATTTCGTGCTTTATGTGGAAAACGTCTCGTTCAACAACGTAGGCATAGGCTTCATCAAGAACTTCGACTGGATTCTTGACACCTACAACCAGAAGATTTATGCCAAGAACAGGAACTTGGATTACGAGGCGCCCACTGCCGAAGCACAATACAGAACCACAATCAGCGATGGCAATATTGTGATAATCAACAGATTACTAAACAATAACCCCAAATTCTCCGTTGGTGACATCATCGACAGCGTTGATGGCGTTGCCGTGACAGAGGAAAACATCTGCGACATTCAGGAGAAGCTGAGCAAGGCTGCTGACTGGAGCAAAATGACGGTGACTGTAGGGACGCATTGAATACATCCCGCAGTGACGGAATTAACGGCAGTGCGACCTTTCATGGTGAGCCTTGGCAAGCCAAAGCAAGAATGACGAACCATCCTTATTCTGTCTTCCTGAACTTGATTCAGGACCCACTTGCTGGGAACAGGACAAGGCCATGCTTTTCGTGTCACCTTTCACGATGCCTTATCCGTTGAATCCGCTCAATCCGTGTTCAAATCTTTTCGTGCCTTCCGTGTCTTTAGATGTTATGAAGACAGGATAGTCGCAGGCATTGAAACCTGCGTACCATAAACCGCGCCCTTCGTATCGTCTTTGGTGTTCCCGTGTCAGAGATTATTGCACATTCGTGCAATGAGCTAAAGGTTGCCACCACCACGCTTCGCTCGTGGCAGGCTTCTCCTATCGTCGCTCGCAGTGACGGAAAGTGTGCTGATTTGGCATCTTGAGGATGCCCTTCGATGGTTCGACTTTGCTCACCAACCTCAGGCTCGGGGCGCAGAAAGGAGAACGCCAACGCAAAAAAGGCCTGCCCGAGGCAAGCCTTTCTTGAATGCTTTTTGAACGCTATCACTCGTCAGCAACGAGGCGGACAGAATGACCAAAGTGTCTGCCTCTAGTTAATAGACTCACGGTATATGATTCTATTTTCAGGCTATAGGCAACAGAGTTGTTTTCTGATGGTGTTGATGACCAATAATAACCAGTGTTCACACCTGAATCGATAGGGACAAATTGTGGTGTTACTGTCGTACCTTCACGATAGCATCCACAAGGCAGATACACCGCACCATTAGGCTCAAGAATGTTAGTCCAAACTTCTTCTGAAATATAATTGACAATATTTTCATTAGCATGAGCAAAAGTGTAACAAGCAGGATCCCAACTATCAGGAAGTATTATAAGACCAATAAAAACAAAACCATTAATAGTTCTTCTGACATTGGCAAAGCGAATGCCAGAGTTTGTGGTGCGTGTGTACAACAAATAGTTCCACTCATCATTCGAAAGAGTACGCCACATATCGGCTGTGTTACCTCCGTTGCTGATAGGATTAGCGCCCCAATCGACAAACGACGGGTATGCAGAATTAGTTGTAGTGGTTTTTGTTGGACTACTGCCCGTTCCCCAACCGAAAAGGTCTATCCAGCCATCGTATGTTGAAGATATATTTCCGTTGGATGACGCACAGAACTCATGCTGGATTTCTGCAAAACGCCATGTACCGGTGCTTGCCTGGTATTGCAAATTACCATTGGAGAAATATACTTTCTTGTCGGCAGCCACTGAAAAACGACAACCTGTTGAACCAACAGGGGCAACTAAGGTCACAAACTGCTTCACCTCACCGTAATATGTTCCATCGGCAGTAGTTACAAAGGCCTTATAATAATAGGTGGTATTTCCCGAAAGGCCGTTGACTATGGTCGAGAATGAATGACCATTGGCTGTGGCGCTAACGGTGCTTGTGAGGTTGGTTGCAGATGTGCCATAAACAAAACCATACGATGTTATGTCGTTGGCATCCATGCAGTAGAACTTGCCGTTCAAGGTGGCAGTTACGGCTTCGACATTGGTGGCTTTCGATGTCAGCACTTCCATGGTCGGACAAACAAGACGGACAGAATGACCACGATATGACTCAAGAACACCCACACCGAAATAGCTATTACCGAAGTAAAAGCCATAGACATTTGTACCCTGCAAATTTTGACTTTGAGACGTAGATGATTTATAGTCGGCTCCAGTACCAACATTGACAAGCGTTGTACCATTACGGTAGCCAGCTGCGGGCAGGAACACAGCGCCGTGTGCCTCTAAAGCACTCGTCCAATCGGCAAAAGTTATCGTGTTGACAGCAAAGGCCGCATCTGGAGTGTTGGCGCTGTTCAAAGAATAATAGGAAGTACTCCAATCGTCAGGAAGTATTATCATACCCGAAATTCCATTCACCGTAGCCTTGGCAAAACGTATGCCAGAAGTGGTGGTTCTGGTTAAAAGCAGGTAATTCCATTCATCTTTTGTTGGAGTACGCCACATATCAGCAACATTGCCTCCATTACTTATGGGATTGACACCCCAGTCGGTGAAAATGAAATAGCTGCTATTGCTTGTGGAAGTGTTTGTGGGGTTGTTTCCAGTACCCCAGCCAAAGAGGTCAATCCAGCCAGTATAGGTTGGAGAGATAAGAGCGTTGTTGCATTTAACTCCATTTTCATACACTGTGCCAAGCGTGTTGTCGCCTACATAGTCCAATTGGCTCTCGGCAAAACGCCAGGTATCAGTTGAGGCCTGGTATTGCAGGTTGCCTTGCGAGAAATAGACTTGCTTGTCGGCAGTTACCGAGAAGAGGCCTCCTGTTGAGCCTTCGGGGCCAGCAGACTCTGTAGTGAACTGTTTCTCTTCACCGTAGCTTGTGCCGACACTATTGGTGGCGTAGGCCCTTACATAATAAGAGGTGTGAGGCTGTAGTCCAGTCATAGCAGCGCTGAACGTGCCAAGACCTGAGCCGCTTGCCACATGGCTGTCGCTGATTGTCGGGTTCTGCGTCGTCGACCAGCAGATGCCTCTTTCAGTGACAGTAGCACCTCCGTCGGAGACGACCTCTCCGTTGCCGGTGGCAGTGGTTGTGCCTATCTCAGTCACATCGTTGGTAACGACAACGGCAAGTTCCGCCTCTGTTGTGAAACTTACCTCGTCGCCGTAGGCCACACCGACACTGTTCACTGCGTATGCCCTGACATAGTATGTTGTGTTCAGCGAGAGTCCTGTCATGGCTGCACTGAATGTGCCAAGACCTGAGCCGCTTGCAACATGGCTGTCGCTGATTGTCGGGTTTTGCGTAGTGGACCAGCAGATGCCTCTTTCAGTGACAGTAGCACCTCCGTCGGAGACAACCTCTCCGTTGCCGGTGGCAGTGGTTGTGCCTATCTCGGTGACATTGTTGGTGATGACAACAGCAAGTTCTGCTTCAGTGGTGAAGCTTACCTCGTCGCCGTAGGCCACACCGACACTATTTATGGCGAATGCCCTGACATAGTATGTTGTGTTCAGCGAGAGTCCAGTCATAGCAGCACTGAATGTGCCAAGACCTGAGCCGCTTGCAACATGGCTGTCGCTGATTGTCGGGTTTTGCGTAGTGGACCAGCAGATGCCTCTTTCAGTGACAGTAGCGCCTCCGTCGGAGACGACCTCACCGTTGCCGGTGGCAGTGGTTGTGCCTATCTCGGTGACGTTGTTGGTGATGACAACTGGCAATTCCGCCTCAGTGGTGAAGCTAACCTCGTCGCCATAGGCCACACCGACACTATTTATGGCGTATGCCCTGACATAGTATGTTGTGTTCAGTGAGAGTCCAGTCATAGCAGCACTGAATGTGCCAAGACCCGAGCCGCTTGCCACATGGCTGTCGCTGACTGTCGGGTTATGCGTCGTGGACCAGCAGACGCCTCTTTCAGTGACAGTAGCGCCTCCGTCAGAGACGACCTCTCCGTTGCCGGTGGCAGTGGTTGTGCCTATCTCAGTGACATTGTTGGTGATGACAACAGCAAGTTCTGCTTCAGTGGTGAAGCTCATCTCGTCGCCGTAGGTCACACCGACACTATTTATGGCGTATGCCCTGACATAGTATGTTGTGTTCAGCGATAGTCCAGTCATGGCTGCACTGAATGTGCCAAGACCCGAGCCGCTTGCAACATGGCTGTCGCTGATTGTCGGGTTTTGCGTAGTGGACCAGCAGACGCCTCTTTCTGTGACAGTAGCGCCTCCGTCAGAGACGACCTCACCGTTGCCGGTGGCAGTGGTTGTGCCTATCTCAGTGACATTGTTGGTGATGACAACAGCAAGTTCTGCTTCAGTGGTGAAGCTCATCTCGTCGCCGTAGGCCACACCGACACTATTTATGGCGTATGCCCTGACATAGTATGTTGTGTTCAGTGAGAGTCCAGTCATAGCAGCACTAAACGAGCCAAGACCCGAGCCGCTTGCCACATGGCTGTCGCTGATTGTCGGGTTCTGCGTCGTCGACCAGCAGATGCCTCTTTCAGTGACAGTAGCACCTCCGTCGGAGACGACCTCTCCGTTGCCGGTGGCAGTGGTTGTGCCTATCTCAGTCACATCGTTGGTAACGACAACGGCAAGTTCCGCCTCTGTTGTGAAACTTACCTCGTCGCCGTAGGCCACACCGACACTGTTCACTGCGTATGCCCTGACATAGTATGTTGTGTTCAGCGAGAGTCCTGTCATGGCTGCACTGAATGTGCCAAGACCTGAGCCGCTTGCAACATGGCTGTCGCTGATTGTCGGGTTTTGCGTAGTGGACCAGCAGATGCCTCTTTCAGTGACAGTAGCACCTCCGTCGGAGACAACCTCTCCGTTGCCGGTGGCAGTGGTTGTGCCTATCTCGGTGACATTGTTGGTGATGACAACAGCAAGTTCTGCTTCAGTGGTGAAGCTTACCTCGTCGCCGTAGGCCACACCGACACTATTTATGGCGAATGCCCTGACATAGTATGTTGTGTTCAGCGAGAGTCCAGTCATAGCAGCACTGAATGTGCCAAGACCTGAGCCGCTTGCAACATGGCTGTCGCTTATTGTCGGGTTCTGCGTAGTGGACCAGCAGACGCCTCTTTCAGTGACAGTAGCACCTCCGTCGGAGACAACCTCTCCGTTGCCGGTGGCAGTGGTTGTGCCTATCTCGGTCACATCGTTGGTGATGACTTCAGCGAGGACTGCATCAGTGGTGAAAGCCACCAGATTTCCGTAGTACTCACCCATCTCAGTAATAGCGTGTGCCTTATAATAATAGACAGTGCCTGGTTTCAAGTTGCTTATCGATACTGAGAACGAGTGATCAATGGTAGTCGCTGCCACATTATTGTCGAGGTTGTTGGCATCGGTGCCATACACAAAACCGAGAGATGTCACTGTGCTGATGTCCTTGCAATATAATTTTCCGTTCAGCGTTGCCGCAGAAGCATCGACATCTGAGGCATCCAGTGTCAACACTTCCATTACTGGAACCACGAGACGCACCGAACGCCCCCAATGGCGGTTGAAGTAGCCCGTTATGACAGCAACCTCATCGAAGCCCATGTTGTAGGCGTAGTCATTGCCACCACTCGACGAAGACCAGTAGAGGCCATACTCACCAGCGCCCTCCACCAAGGTGCCAGAGCGGTCGCCAGCGGCAGGCAGGAACATGGCACCATGCACATTGAAGACACTCTCCCACTCGACATCCGTGATGGTGTTTACCGTAAAGGCAGCACCCGAGACATTGGTGCTATTCAAGGTATAGTAGTCGGTATTCCACTCATCGGGGATTATTATCACGCCAGGAACACCATTCACCGTAGCCTTGGCATAGCGTATACCCGTGGTGGTGGCTCTTATATTCAAAAGATACTCCCACTCGGCATTCTTGAGGGTGCGCCACATGTTGGCAGCATTACCTCCATTACTGATAGGATTGACACCCCAGTCTATAAAGGAAGCATAGTCCGCATCGTTATCCGAGCTGTTGGTTGGATTGTTTCCAGTGCCCCAGCCCATGAGGTCTATCCATCCGCTGTAGGTCGGTGAGACATTGGCGTTGTTATTGCCAAGATAGTCCCACTGATGATCAGCGAAACGCCACACTCCCGTTGAGGCTTGGTACTGCAGGTTGCCATTGGAGAAATACACCTGCTTGTCGGCTGCCACCGAGAAGAGCCCTCCCGTAGTACCATCAGGAGCATCAAACATAGTCACAAACTGCTTCTCTTCGCCATAGCTTGTGCCTACACTATTCGTTGCGTATGCACGAACATAGTATATAGTATGAGGTGTGAGACCTGTCATTGCTGCATCGAATATGCCAAGACCCGAGCCGCTTGCCACATGGCTGTCACTGACTGTCGGGTTATGCGACGTTGACCAGCAGACACCTCGTTCAGTAACGGCTACCCCACCGTCGGAGACGACCTCACCGTTGCCGGTGGCAGTGGTTGTGCCTATCCCAGTGACGTCGAGAGTAATGACCTCAGGCAAAGGCAGTGAGGTCTCGAAACTTTTCAGATTGCCATATCTGACATCTACGCTGTTCACAGCGTATGCTCTCACATAATAAACAGTGTTGTATACAAGGTTCGTCATAACGGCGTTGAACTCGCCCAGTCCGGAACCACACACAACAACGTTGTCGTTCAGTGTGGGGTTGTCATGTGTTGCCCAGCAGAAGCCTCTTTCTGTAACCTCGTCACCTCCGTCAGAGACGATCTCGCCATTGGCTGTGGCATCATTTGCCCCGATTTCAGTCACGTCATAAGTTATCACTGTCGGCAAAGTGGCAAAAGTGACCACCGACTTCTGCAAGCCGTAAGCAGTTCCCACTCCATTGATGGCGTATGCACGGACATAATATGTTGTGTTAGGTGTCAAATCAGTTATATCTGCACTGAAAACGCCCAGTCCCGAGCCGCATGGGATGCGGTTGTCGTTGATGGTCGGATCCGGTTGCGTTGACCAACAGATGCCTCGCTCCGACACTGGGTCGCCACCGTCGGAATACACCTCGCCGTTGGCCGTCACCGAAGTAGCTCCAATGTTCGTGAAGTTGTCGGTTCTTACTTTAGGCAGAATGGTACCTTGCACAATAAACTGCAAGGTGATGTCCTCGCTTTGGTATTGGTGCTGTATAATAGCATTACTGACCTCTTCTTCATCGTATGCAGTGTATCGCATATTGTCGCCAGGCATGAAAGTGCCAACATAACGTGACTTGGTATAGTTTTTCTCGATATTCTTCGACACCATATCCACCTCGAGACCGTTACTCCCCATGCCATAGCCAGTGTTCATCAACTTGGTTGCGAAACATCCTTTTGAAGTATTGGCCACAAGAAGATACATCTGTGGTGCAGATGCATGGAATGTTATTCTATGCGTGCCTCTTGGAAGTGTGCCTTCATAGCGTGCAACCAGTTTGCCGTCGATTTGCATGGCCAACAACTCCACACTGCCCTCGTCCGAAAGCTGAAGTTCGGCATAAGCCGTGCCTTTAAACGGGTTGGGACCTGCTATAGACAGAGCATCGCCATAATCTTCATGTTCCTCTATGCCGTATGCGGAATGAAGTACCAGGACGGTGTCAGGATAAATCAACTCGTGCTGCCAGTTTCGCGTAAGGTTCTCCACCTTCACGGTCGAAAACTCATGGTAGTCGGCATATTGCGTTGAAGCAGTAAACCTCAACACAAAATCCTCGGCATGCACTTGCGATGCAAAGAATGGCAACAACACCATCAACATAAACAGTTTATAAAGTCTTTTCATATCAAATCATATTATCTTGTTTACAATAAATAAGCATACTTTAAAAAGCACTTAAAATCACTCCAACAAATACAGAGACTCGTCAATACGGGGAAGGACCTCGCCCGACTTGCCTTCGATGTAGATGTCGGTTATGTAGTTGGTATAGGTCGAGGGTTCCATGTTTATCTCAATTATCTTCGCCCCATGCCGTTTTGCTATCACAGGAATGGTGTTGGCCGGACTCACCTGTCCCGATGTGCCTATGATGATGAACACGTCGCAGCTGAGAGCGTCATCGACAGAGTTTTGATAGGCGTCAGACGGTATTCCTTCGCCAAAGAAGATGAAGTCAGGCTTCATCAGTCCCGAGCACTGCGGACATTGCGGCGCGTGGTCGGTGAATGTTATCTCGGAAGCCTCCATCTTATGACCGCACCTTGTACACACAAAACGGGCCGAGTTGCCATGGAACTCACGTATCACAGTGTTTCCCGCAATGCGATGCAGGTCGTCGCTGTTTTGAGTTATGACAGACTTCAATATGCCTTTCTGTTCCCATTTCGCCAAAATGAGATGACCTGGATTGGGTTTTATCTCCTTGTTATTGAAGAAGTTGTAAAACACCTCTTTTATCACCTTCCACGACTCATCGGTGTGACGCATATAGAAGTCCAACTCCAATGAATCGGGGTCATACTTGTTCCATATTCCACCCTCGCCACGAAAAGGAGGTATTCCGCTCTCTGCCGACATTCCGGCACCAGTGAAGGCCACCACCCTGCTTGCATCGCTGATAAGGGATGCTGCTTCTTGTATTTTCTCTTTGTCCATTATGATTTTATTTTTCAGATTACAAATTTCAAGATTTTTTCTGACTACGCGACCCGTGACCTCGTGACCCGTGTCCCGCAGTCTCGCGTCTTAACTTCTTAACTTCTTAACTTCTTAACTTTTTAACTTTTTAACTTCTTATTCTTAACAATTCAACAAATCAAACACTCACACAAAACACTGGTTCTCAATATCATAACATCTAAACTCAACATCCTCTTCCTGATGTATCTTGAGCAGCACTTCTATTGTGTTACCTGTGCCCCAGTTGCCTTTCAAGGTCGGCATTTTGACCAGCTCACCTATTTCGTCAAGAAAATCCTTCCGTGGTATGGCAAACGCACCCAGGCTCTTCAGATGAGGCGTCTCCTGCTGACAGTCGATGATTTTGAAGTCGTGCTGCTTCAAGAATTCATGCAGATGGCAAAACGCCACTTTCGAGGCATCGCTGACCTTATGGAACATCGATTCGCCGAAGAAGGCTTTACCTATGGCCAAGCCGTAAAGTCCACCCACGAGCTCATTGTCCTTATAAGTTTCGAACGAGTGTGCAAAGCCCATTTTATGCAAGTTGCAGTATGCGTCTATCATCTCGTCGTGAATCCATGTGCCATTTTGCCCGTCACGTTCCACAGTGGCGCAGTTAAGCATAACATTCTCGAAGTTGGTGTCAATACGCACTTCGAACTTGCCTGACGCCACGGTACGCCGCAACGATTTCGACACCTTCATCTCGCCAGGGCGAATGATGAGCCTCGGGTCAAGCGACCACCACAGGATGGGGTCTAGCTCGTTGTACCATGGGAAGATGCCGTTGGCATAGGCCATCAGCAAACGCTCTGGTGAGAGGTCGCCACCAAAGGCAAGAAGACCATCCCTGTTAGCCAATTCAGCCGACGGGAAAGAACAATCGTCGTCGTTAAGTTGATATATCACTTCCATACTGCGAAAATATGGAAAAATTCGGTATCTTGTCAAAGAAAAATATTTTTTTTCATGAATCTGCAAATTATGGTGTTTAATTCATGTTTTTTCCTTAAAAGTGAGGCCTTTGTGAAAAAAACGTATCTTTGCGCATTGTAAAGATGCCGTTATGAGCGAGAAACACCACATACACCTTCACCTTGCCCGCATGGGAGGCAGCGAAATGCACTACATAGAAGATGCCTTTAGGACAAACTGGGTTGCCCCGCTTGGGCCCAATGTGGAAGCATTTGAAAACAGTCTGGAGCAGTACTATAAACCCCGACATGCTGCTGTTCTTTCGTCAGGGACAGCCGCCATACATCTTGCATTGGTGATGCTTGGCATAAAAGCAGGCGACGAAGTAATTGTGCAGTCGCTCACCTTCTGCGCATCGGCCAACCCCGTCACTTACCTTGGTGCAAAACCCGTCTTTGTGGACTCCGAGCCCGACACATGGAACATCTCTCCCACTCTGCTCAAAAAAGCCATCGACGACAGAATAGCCAAAACAGGACACAAACCAAAAGCCATCATCGCTGTAGACCTCTACGGTATGCCCGCCAAACTCGACGAGATTGAACAAATAGCCAAACGTTACGACATACCCCTCATCGAAGACAGCGCCGAGGCAATGGGAAGCATATACAACGGCAGAATATGCGGTAGCTACGGACGATACGGCATACTAAGCTTCAACGGCAACAAGATGATAACGACATCGGGTGGCGGTGCGCTGCTATGCAACACGCCAGAAGAAAAAAACAAAGCCATCTTCTATGCAACACAAGCACGCGAAAAAGCCGAATACTACCAACATAAAGAGACAGGCTACAACTATCGCATGAGCAACATCTGCGCTGGCATTGGTCGCGGACAGATGGATGTCTTGGAAGAACACCTCGCCCATCACAAAATGCTTCACGACATATATCAAGATGCTTTCAAAGACGTTAAAGGCATTAGCGTGCACTCCAATCCCAACAGCCGTTTCGACAGCAACTATTGGCTGACAAACATACTGATAGACAAAGAAATATGCGGCAAGGACTGCACGCAAGTCATGCACCGTCTTGCCGAGTCGGGGATAGAATCACGACGACTGTGGAAACCCATGCATCAGCAGCCAGTCTTTGCCGAAGCACCAACATACACCGACGGCACTGCTGACAGACTCTTTAACCAAGGGCTTTGTCTTCCAAGCGGGCCTTGCGTAAGTAAAAAAGATGCGGAATTTGTTGTGAAAACGATAAAAGAATTCTTGTCTTAATCTATCTTTTTGATAATCAGATATCCAAGAGCAACCTGCAGCAACGTTCCAGGGATTCCCAGCATCAGGTTATGCGCCACCTGTGCAAAGTTGCCAAGTGCAATCCATTCCACAGCAGAGCCTAAAACCTGATAAAACAGCACCACAGCCAACAAAATCAGCAACGACACCCTGCCAAAACGCCTTGCCGCAAACGAAGCAGCGACAGCCAAAAGCACCGACTTGACCAGGATGAATGGCAAAATTGCCGTTGTTGGCATTCCGAACAGCAGCGAGTTGAGCACGGGTGACATGACAGCAGTCACAAGGCCTGTGACAAAACCATATTTATAGGCCGCAACCAAGGTGAAAAAATAAATCGGCAGGAAAATCAACCCACCCTGCGGTACAAAATGGCATAATTGGGGAAGCAACAGATTGCCTGCCACAAAAAGGGTTGCCATCAAATATGTCTTCATGTCACTGATACTCAGCGAATACAAGCTTGTCTCGTTATTCTTCATATCATTAATTTTGCTTGGTTTTCGCTTCCAAAGGTAAAAAAATAATCCAAGCATTGAGGAGAAAACTTGTTTTTTTTGCAAAAATGAAAATAAATGGTGTTGAATACAACTTATTTTTATACTTTTGTAAGTTTAATGATTTATCCATTAAAATAGGATATGAAAATTGTTGTAATAGGAAGCGGATACGTCGGCTTGGTCACAGGCTCTTGTTTTGCAGAGATGGGAGTCGATGTTGTATGCATTGACATAGACGAAAAGAAGATTGAGAACCTCAGAAACGGCATCGTGCCAATATACGAGCCAGGGCTGAGCGAGATGATACAGAAAAACGCAGCCGCAGGACGTCTTGCCTTCGACACTGACATAAAACCATATATTGAAGAAGTCGACGTCATCTTCAGTGCTGTCGGCACCCCTCCCGACGAAGACGGCAGCGCCGACTTGAGCTATGTGCTTGCCGTGGCACGCAACGTGGGAAAACTAATCAACAAATATGTGGTGTTTGTCACGAAGAGCACAGTTCCCGTAGGCACAGCCAAGAAGGTTAAGGCCGCAATACAGGAAGAACTTGACAAACGCGGTGTGAAGACCGACTTCGACGTGGTGTCGAACCCAGAGTTTTTGAAAGAAGGTGCCGCTATCAAGGACTTCATGAGTCCAGACCGTGTGGTGGTAGGCGTCGATAGCGAACGTGCCCGCACCATTATGTCAAGGCTATACAAGCCTTTCATGCTCGTTAACGACCGTCTTATCTTCACCGATGTGCCATCGGCCGAGATGATAAAATATGCGGCCAACTCCATGCTTGCCACGCGCATCAGCTTCATGAACGACATCGCCAACCTGTGCGAGATAGTAGGTGCCAACGTCAATATGGTGCGCAAAGGCATAGGCAGCGACACACGCATCGGACCCAAGTTCCTCTACCCTGGCTGCGGATACGGAGGCAGCTGCTTCCCGAAAGACGTGAAAGCACTTATCAAGACAGCTGAGCAACATGGCTACGACATGCAGGTGCTGAAAGCCGTCGAGAAAGTCAACGAGCGGCAGAAAGGCATACTATTCGAAAAACTCAACAAGCATTTCGACGGTGACCTCAGAGGAAAGACCGTCGCGATGTGGGGACTCTCGTTCAAGCCCGAGACCGACGACATGCGCGAAGCACCGTCGCTAGTACTCATAGAAAAAATGCTACAACACGGCATGAATGTCAAGGTTTACGACCCCGTGGCCATGGACGAGTGCCGCAGGCGTATAGGCAACAAGGTGACATACTGCAACGATAAATACGAGGCCACCATCGATGCCAACGCACTGATGCTCGTAACAGAATGGAAAGAGTTCCGCATGCCGAACTGGAACGTGGTGAAGAAGACCATGTGCCAACCCGTCATCTTCGACGGACGAAACCTTTTCGACGGCGGAGAGTTGAAAGAGAATGGGTTTACTTATTATAAGATTGGATAAATGGAGAGTAGCAAAATGGAACGGCTGGGAGTTATAGAAGGGAGTTAGAGAGGGAGTTATAGAAGGAAGTTAAAGAGGAAGTTATAGAAGGGAGTTAAAGAGGAAGTTATAGAAGGAAGTTAAAGAGGGAGTTATAGAAGGGAGTTAAAGAGGAAGTTATAGAAGGAAGTTAGAGAGGGAGTTATAGAAGGGAGTTAAAGAGGGAGTTATAGAAGGGAGTTAAAGAGGGAGTTATAGAAGGGAGTTAAAGAGGGAGTTATAGAAGAGAGTTAAAGAGGAAGTTATAGAAGGAAGTTAAAGAAGTTATAGAAGGAAGTTAAAGAGGGAGTTATAGAAGGAAGTTAAAGAGGGAGTTATAGAAGGAAGTTAGAGAGGGAGTTAAAGAGGGCTAAAAAAAGATGACATAGGGACATGGGATGGCAAGACGCGAGTTTTTTTAGTCTCTCGTGTCACGAGTATCGAAGTCACGAGTCTTAAATTATTAAATTGAAATCTATAAATAATGAAAATACTAGTCACAGGAGGAACGGGATTCATCGGCTCACACACTGTCTTGGAACTCTATCAGGCGGGACATGAGGCCGTTGTTATCGACAACTTGAGCAACTCAAGCCCCAAATCGCTGCAAAGAGTTGCGCAGATATTGAACATCGCCGAGATACCCTTCTATAAAGTCGATATACGCGACAGCAAAGGGCTGGACGAGGTGATGAGCCAACATCATTTTGATGCCTGCATACACTTCGCCGGACTGAAAGCCGTGGGAGAATCTGTCGCCAAGCCGCTTGAATACTACGACAACAACATCAACGGCACGCTCACTCTGCTTGAGGCATTGCGACGTCATGGATGCAAAAACATCATATTCTCGTCATCGGCCACCGTCTATGGCAATCCTGCATTTGTCCCAATTACTGAGGAGTGTCCAAAAGGACAGTGCACCAACCCCTACGGCCAGACCAAAAGCATGATAGAGCAGATAATGATGGACATGCAGAACGCCGACAAAGAATGGAACGTGGTGTTGCTACGTTATTTCAACCCCATCGGTGCGCATCCGTCGGGATTAATTGGCGAGAACCCCAACGGCATTCCAAACAACCTGATGCCATACGTGACACAAGTCGCCATTGGCAAACTTCCCGAGCTAGGCATTTTCGGCAACGACTATGACACTCCCGACGGCACTGGCGTTCGCGATTACATCCATGTGGTTGACCTTGCCATAGGACACGTCTGCGCACTGAAGAACATACAAGAACGCAAAGGCCTATCCATCTACAACCTGGGCACCGGCAAAGGCTATTCTGTTTTGGACATAGTACACGCTTTTGAGGAAGCCAACGGCATAAAGATACCCTACTCCATAAAGCCACGTCGTGCAGGCGACATAGCCACCTGCTATTCCGACCCGACAAAAGCCTTTAAAGAACTCGGTTGGAAAGCCCAGTACGACATAGCCGACATGTGCCGTGACTCGTGGAACTGGCAAAAGAAAAACCCCAACGGATATGATAGGGAATAACTTTTTCTCAATAAAAACGCAAAATATATCAATATAATACTTAAATTTGTGAATTTATTAAAAATAAAATTAAAATGAAAGGAATCGTACTTGCAGGCGGAAGCGGAACTCGCCTCTACCCCATCACCAAGGGTGTCAGCAAACAGCTGCTACCCATATATGACAAACCGATGGTATATTATCCCATCTCGGCACTCATGCTTGCCGGGATTCGCGAGATACTCATCATCTCCACCCCTCAAGACCTGCCAGGATTCGAGCGTTTGCTTGGCGACGGCAGCAATATCGGCGTGCATTTTGAATATGCCGAACAACCCTCTCCCGACGGTCTGGCACAAGCCTTCATCATTGGTGAGAAGTTCATCGGTGATGACAGTGCTTGCCTCGTTTTGGGCGACAACATCTTTTATGGTAACGGCTTCACCTCGTTGCTTCGCGAGGCCGTACGGAATGCCGAGGAGGACAAGAAAGCCACTGTTTTCGGCTACTGGGTTGCCGACCCCGAGCGTTATGGCGTAGCCGAATTCGACAAAGCGGGCAACTGCCTCTCAATAGAGGAAAAACCCAAAGAGCCCAAGTCGAACTACGCTGTGGTAGGACTTTATTTCTACCCCAACAAGGTCGTCGACGTGGCAAAGACCATCAAGCCATCAGCACGTGGCGAGTTGGAGATAACCACCGTGAACCAGCGTTTCCTTGCCGACGGCGAACTGAAGATACAACTTCTAGGCCGTGGTTTTGCATGGCTCGACACCGGCACACACGACTCGTTGGCTGAGGCATCAACATTTGTGGAAGTCATCGAGAAACGTACAGGACTGAAAGTAGGCTGTTTGGAAGGCATAGCATACCGTCGAGGATGGATAAGCGAAGAACAGATGCGAGCCAACGCCGCACCGATGATCAAGAACGAATACGGACAATATCTGATTAAGGTTATCGACGAACTGAAGAACAAATAAAAACAGAATATTTAATGAAAAACATCATCATCACCGGAGGAGCCGGTTTCATAGGCAGCCATGTTGTCAGACTCTTCGTCAACAAATATCCCGACTATAACATCATCAACCTTGACAAACTGACATACGCGGGCAACCTCGCCAACTTGAAAGACATTGAGAGCAAGCCCAACTACGCTTTCGAGAAATGCGACATCTGCGATTTCAACCGTGTCATGAAGATTTTCCAACTCTACAAGATTGACGGAGTGATACATCTTGCTGCCGAAAGCCATGTGGACCGTTCGATAAAAGACCCGTTCACCTTTGCCAAGACCAACGTGATAGGCACCCTCTCGATGCTGCAAGCCGCCAAACTTTATTGGGAAACACGTCCCGAAGGATACGAAGGCAAACGCTTCTACCACATATCGACCGACGAGGTGTACGGAGCCCTCGAACTAACCCACCCAGAAGGCTTGCACTCCGACATCTCGGCTCACGAAGTGTATGGCGACGAGTTTTTCCACGAGACGACAAAATACAACCCTCACTCGCCATATTCGGCCAGCAAAGCCAGCTCCGACCACTTCGTACGTGCCTTCCACGACACATACGGAATGCCAACCATCGTGACAAACTGCTCGAACAACTATGGACCTTACCAGTTCCCCGAGAAACTCATACCGTTGTTCATCAACAACATACGCCACCGCAAGCCTCTGCCTGTTTACGGGAAAGGCGAGAACGTTCGCGACTGGCTATATGTAGAGGACCACGCCCGCGCCATCGACACCATCTTCCACAAAGGCAAAGTGGCCGAGACATACAACATTGGAGGCTTCAACGAGTGGAAGAACATCGACATTATAAAAGTAATAATCAACACCGTTGACAGACTTCTTGGCCGTGAAGAAGGCGAAGACCTCAACCTCATCACCTACGTCACCGACCGCGCCGGTCACGACCTGCGCTATGCCATCGACTCGACAAAACTCAAGAACGAACTTGGCTGGGAGCCATCACTACAATTTGAGGAAGGCATAGAAAAGACCGTGAAATGGTATCTCGACAACCAAGACTGGATGGACAACGTGACAAGCGGCGACTACCAGAAGTACTACGATGACATGTATAAAGGAAGATAACACGAAATGAACTACTCATTTTATCCATCGGTTTTAATAAGAAACGGCATCCGCTACGGTGTCGTGGTCAATCCTTTCCCGTAAATGACGCAACTCAAAGCCAAAGAAAGGATATCAACCAACTTATTAACTAAAAATTGAATATATGGATAAAGTAACAATCATAGAATACGACCGGATATACAAGAACTTCATCGAAGACAAGTTCTTGCATGATGGTCATGACGAATATTACTACCGCGACCTACAGGCGAAAAAACCTGCCAACGGATGGCGACATCTGCGTTCCGACGAGATTGAGCGTCTCGTGAAAAACAGCAACTCGGCCACCAACTGGGACGACATCTGGGTTACCGACGAGTTAGACACCAGCATGATACACGGCAACCACTTCTTCGGCATGGTGCGCATAGGCCGGGTCAGCCGCAAAGTGCTGCAGTATCATGACCTTCGCGTTCCTATAGGCATCACCAACAGCAGCATCATCTCGTGCGACATAGGTGACAACGTTGCCATCCACGACGTGCATTACATGGCCAACTACATCATCGGCGACAACTGCATCCTGTTCAACATACAGGAGATGAGCACCACCGACCACTCAAAGTTCGGCAACGGCACCATCAAGGAAGGAGAGCCTGAAGACGTGCGTGTTTGGCTTGAAGTGATGAACGAGATCGGAAACAGAAAAATCCTCCCCTTTGACGGCATGATCACCGCTGATGCATATCTGTGGGCCAAATACACTGACGACACCAAGCTTCAAGAACGCCTCAAGGAAATAACCCAAGCCAGCGTCGATTCCCATCGTGGCTACTACGGCACCATCGGTGAATCATGTGTCATCAAGAACAGCTGGATCCTGAAAGACGCCAAGATAGGTCCGCACTGTTACATCAAAGGAGCAAGCAAGCTTAAGAACATCACAATCAACTCATCGGAGGAAGAACCTTCACAAATCGGAGAAGGAGTCATCCTCGTGAACGGCATCACCGGTTACGGCTGCCGCATCTTCTACTCCGTCGTTGCCACACGTTTTGTGTTAGGCGACAACTGCAACCTGAAATATGGTGCACGCCTCATACACTCGGTGCTTGGCGACAACTCGACAATATCGTGCTGCGAGGTGCTCAACAACCTCATATTCCCATCGCATGAACAGCACCACAACAACTCGTTCCTCATCTCAGCCTGCGTGATGGGACAGAGCAACATGGCCGCTGGCGCAACAGTGGGTTCGAATCACAACAGCCGTGCCACTGATGGCGAGATAGTGGCCTCACGCGGATTCTGGCCCGGACTCTGCTCCAGCGTGAAACACTCATCAAAGTTCGCATCGTTCACACTACTCAGCAAAGCCGACTATCCAAACGAACTAAACATCATGCTGCCGTTCTGCCTCGTCAACAACAACACAACAAAGAACGAGTTAGAAGTAATGCCAGCCTACTGGTGGATGTACAACATGTACGCCATTGCCCGAAACACATCCAAATACCAAAGCCGCGACAAACGCAAACGCAAGATACAAAACATTGAGTTTGAAACACTTGCGCCCGATACCATTGAAGAAATAATAGAAGGCCGCAAACTGCTCGAAGTATGGGTGGCAAAAGCCTATCTGCGTTCAAAAGGCGAAAACACAGACAACCACGATTATTATGAGCTGCGCTCCATTGGCAAGAAACTGCTCGACAACGAGCCTGAGACAGTCAAATCGTTGGAAGTCATAGGTGAAGGAATGGAGAAAGGCAAACGTAAAGTAATGATTCTCAAACCTCTAGAAGCATACCATGCTTACGGTGACATGATTACCTATTACACCATCACCACATGCCTGCGCTATCTTGAAGCCCATCCCGAATCCGACATAGAAACCATTGTGAGCCAAATGAAAGGCAAACGTCCACGCAAATGGATCAACCTTGGCGGGCAGACAATGCCTGAGGAAGACGTTGACAAACTTCGAGCCGATATCCGCAATGGTGTCCTCAACACATGGGACGAAATACACCACCGCTACGATGAACTATGGGAGAACTACCAACACGAGAAGCTGCACCACGCCTACTTCTCGCTGATGTTCCTATACAAAGACGATGCCGACACCCTCACAAAAGAGATGTGGCACGACAATCTGGAAAAAGCCATCCGCATACAACGTTTCATCTGCGAGCAGGTGTATGAAAGCCGCAAGAAAGACTACGAAAATCCTTTCCGCAACGCCACCTTCCGCAATGAAGACGAGAAACTAGCCGTCATAGGCTGCATCGATAATGTCAGTTTCGTCAAACAAATACGCAAGGAGACAGAAGAATTTGTTGAACTGGCAAACAAATACAAAACGAAAATTTAATTGATTCCTAACTTTTAACTATCAACTTGTAACTAAAAACTTAAAAATATGAGAGTTATTATCGAAAAAGACTACGACAAAATGTCACGTTGGGCAGCCAACCATATTGTAGAACGCATCAAAGCCTTCAAGCCCACCGCAAAGAAACCCTTTATTCTTGGACTTCCCACAGGCTCCACCCCAATCGGGACCTACCGTGAGCTGGTAAAACTATATAAAAAAGGCCAAATCTCGTTCAAGAACGTTGTGACTTTCAACATGGACGAATACGTTCGCATACCTGAAGACCATCCAGAAAGCTATCATAGCTTCATGTGGACCAACTTCTTCAGTCACATCGACATCAAGAAGGAGAACGTCAACATACTGAACGGCAACGCCAAAGACCTTGATGCAGAATGCGCCCGCTACGAGGAGAAAATAAAGAGCTACGGAGGCATAGACCTCTTCATGGGAGGCATTGGTCCCGACGGACACATCGCCTTCAACGAGCCTGGCAGCTCACTGACATCTCGTACTCGTGTCAAGACACTGACCTCAGACACCATCATCGCCAACTCACGTTTCTTTGAGAACGACATCAACAAGGTGCCAAAGACAGCCCTCACCGTTGGTGTAGGCACCGTCATGGACAGCCGCGAAGTGATGATTTTGGCCAACGGACACAACAAAGCTCGTGCCCTGGCACACGCCATCGAGGGTGCTGTAAGCCAGATGTGGACTGTCAGCGTGCTGCAAATGCACCCCAAAGGCATCATCGTGTGCGACGATGCCGCCTGCGACGAGCTGAAATATGGCACCGTCAAATACTTTAGAGATATAGAGAAAAACAATATATGATGAAAAATTTTGCAATCATTGGAGTGGGCGGATACATAGCCCCAAGACACCTCAGAGCCATAAAGGACACCGGAAACAACCTTTTGTCGGCCTACGACAAAAACGACAGCGTGGGCATCATGGATAGTTTTTTCCCAGACGCATCGTTTTTCACCGAACAAGAGCTCTTCGACCGCCACAACAATAAGTTAAAAGAACGTGGCATCAACCTTGACTTCATGAGCATCTGCACGCCCAACTACCTGCACGATGCGCACACACGTTACGCCCTTCGTCTTGGTTGCGACGTTATTTGCGAGAAACCCATTGTGCTTAATCCTTGGAACGTAGACGCTTTGGAACGAGCCGAGAAAGAAACAGGCCACAACATCTACACCATTCTACAGCTCCGACTCCACGACTCCATCGTCGCCTTGAAAAAGAAAGTTGACGAGGGTCCGAAGGACAAAGTCTACGACATTGACCTTACCTACATCACCTCACGCGGAAATTGGTACTATTCGTCATGGAAAGGCGACATCCACAAAAGCGGAGGCATAGCCACCAACATAGGCGTGCACTTCTACGACATGCTGGCTTGGATTTTCGGCGATGTCAAACAGAACATCGTCCACGTCAGCTCGCACGACCGTGTGGCAGGCTACCTCGACCTTGAGAGAGCACGTGTGCGCTATTTCTTAAGCATCAACGGCGAAACACTTCCCGAGAACGCAGTACAAGGCGAAAAACGCACATTCCGTTCCATCACCATCGACGGTGACGAGTTCGAGTTCAGTTCAGGATTCACCGAGCTTCATACCAAGAGCTACGAGAACATACTTAGCGGCAAAGGCTTCCGCGTGAGCGAGGCTCGCAAATGTATTGAGATCGTTCACGAGATACGCAATGCCTCACCAATAGGACTGAAAGGCGACTATCATCCCATGGCAAGACTGGAATGCACACCTCACCCATTTGGATGGTGATGTTTTAAAGAAAAAAATGTAATTTTGCAGGCGTTTTTTATCAGTAAACAAGTATAAAAGATATGAAAGACATTAAAATCGCCGTAATAGGCTTAGGATATGTGGGTCTCCCTCTCGCCCGGCTGTTTTCAACTAAACACCCCACCATCGGCTTCGACATGAACCAAGCCCGCGTAGACGCTCTGATGAAGGGCCATGACGCGACTCTTGAAGTAAGCGACGAGCTGCTTCAAGACGCCATTAACAAGCATGGATTCCGCTGCACCACCAAACTTGACGAAATAAAAGACTGCAACTTCTACGTGGTAGCTGTCCCCACGCCTGTTGACAAAGACAACCACCCCGACCTTAAACCTCTTTGGGGTGCCAGCGAAACCGTTGGTAAAGTCATCTCGAAAGGCGATGTAGTCGTGTACGAATCGACCGTTTATCCAGGCGTTACCGAAGAGGAATGTCTTCCCGTGGTGGAACGCGTCAGCGGACTGAAGTTCAATGTAGACTTCTACGCAGGCTACTCACCCGAGCGCATCAACCCAGGCGACAAAGAACACACCGTAGAGAAGATACGCAAAGTCACCTCTGGCTCGACACCTGAGATTGCCGACCTTGTGGACTCTGTATACAACTCTGTCCTCATCAACGGGACACACAAAGCACCGAGCATAAAGGTGGCAGAGGCCTCAAAGATAATAGAGAACTCACAGCGTGACGTGAACATAGCCTTCATGAACGAGCTGGCCAAGATATTCAACGCAATGGGCATTGACACTCACGATGTGATTGACGCTGCCGCCAGCAAGTGGAACTTCATAAAACTCAGTCCCGGCTTGGTGGGCGGACACTGCATCTCTGTTGACCCATACTATCTGATACAGAAAGCCCAGGTATATGGCGTTCTGCCACGCATCATGCACGCCTCGCGCCGCTTGAACGATGGCATGGGCGCATACGTGGCCAACCAGACCATCAAATGCATGAACAAAAAAGGCGTGATGGTGAAAGACTCCAAGATACTCATCCTCGGCATCACCTTCAAGGAGAACTGCCCCGACATACGTAACACCAAAATTGTTGACATCTACCACACCTTGCAGGAATACACCAGCAACATCACCGTCTTCGACCCATGGGCAAACGCCGCACACGTTAAAGAAGAATACGGCATAGATGTGACCAACACCTTGCCAAACGACAAGTTCGACACAGTTATTCTAGCTGTAGCACACAAAGAGTTCCTGCAACTGAACATCAAGGACCTGGTGAAAGAGAACGGTGTGATTTATGACGTTAAAGGCATCCTGCCACGAAACATTATCGACGGAAGACTTTGATTTTTGACACGAGACGCGTGACTGCGAGACTCGACAGACATGGAAGATTATAATTTCGACATAGAACAACTTATCGGGCGGAGGGTATCGTTAAGCATCAGCGACGATGCCCTCAACGCCTTGAAAGGCAAGTTTGTCGCTGTGACAGGTGCAGCAGGCTCAATAGGCAGCGAGATATGCCGGCAGCTTACATATTCCTGTGAAACCTCAGGGTTGCTGTTTATCGACAACGCCGAAACACCTTTGCACCATCTGAGACTAGAGTTAAGCGACAAAACACCCGAAAATTCACATTTCATCATTGCCGACATACGCGACAAAAGACGTATTGACAGACTCTTCGCACAACACCATCCCGAAATAGTTTTCCATGCAGCAGCCTACAAACATGTTCCGTTTATGGAAGAGAATCCGTACGAAGCTGCTTTTGTCAATGTCATCGGGACAAAAAACGTAGCCGATGCAGCAGCCGAAAACGGATGCGAGACTTTCGTCCTCGCCTCGACCGACAAGGCTGTTGAAGCCACAGGCATTTTAGGTGCAAGCAAAAGACTTGCCGAGATGTACATACAAAGCCGCAACTCAGCGACCAAGTTCCTGACCGTGCGCTTCGGCAACGTGACCGACTCGAACGGCTCGGTTCTGCCGCTCTTCCGCCAGCAAATCAAGAACGGAGGCCCCGTCACCGTGACCGACAGCCGCATGACACGCTATTTCATGACCATACCCGAAGCGTGCAAACTTATAATTGAGGCCTGCGCCTTAGGCCATGGAAACGACACTTTCCTGTTCGACATGGGCGAACCAATAAGCATCATGGAGTTAGCAAGAAAGATGATTGAGCAGTCTGGCCGCAACGACATTAAAATCGTGGAAACAGGGATACGCCCCGGAGAAAACCTCTCCGAGAAACTGCTCAACAAGGGCGAAACCACAGAAAAGACATCACACCCGAGAATAGAAAAGATCGTAACCCGCCATATAAGCGCAGAACAAGCAGATGAAAAAATCAATATCATCACCAACGTCCTAGAAAGCTGTGACGATGAAAGGATTGGTAAGACGATAAAAGGGCTTGTGGAGTAAATCCAGCCCATTGCATAAAACAAAAAATTGTGTATCTTTGCATCGTAAAATCAATGCACTCATGAACAGCAAAGACTTTGGGGAGTCAATCCGAAAAATCATAGCAGACGGCTTCACGCCCGAAGGTCTTCAAAAACTTGACCATTATGCAGAACTATTTATCAATGGACGGCTTGTATATAAACGATTTTCACCGTTCGAACAGCATGGCTGCTCAGAGGGAGGTGCTACGCATGTCATTGCATCCCTACTCGCGGGAGCAGAAAATCAAGCAGATAGAGAAATTGCACGATGAGTCAATGATTTCAAAAGAGAACTCCAACAGGGAGCGCAACAAGCTTCATGCATAGAGCAATGGGCAAAAGCAACTAACTGTTGGACAGACAATATTGACGACAATCTTCCTCGTCTGCTTGGAAAACAGATTGCCGAAGGCGGAGAGGCGGTGGTATATGACCACGGTGCGACTCTAATTAAATCAATTGGTCTTGACTACTTCATCCAACCTATTCTTGCCCTTGACCGCATCACCTTGCACAATGCCTATTTCCCCGAAACCACATTAAAAGTTATCGGCTTCGGTCGTACAACGAATAGAGAATTTAAAATCATTGCTGAACAACCTTTTATAGAAGGCTCACATGTTTCGGATGAAGAAATAGCCAAGTTTGCCCAAGCACTAGGTTTCACCCTTATAAATCCAAGGAACTGGACCTACGCCACACCCGACATCTATCTAAGCGACCTTCACGATGAGAATGTGATTAAGTCAAGAGAAGGGAACATTTTCGTAGTGGATTGCGACATCCGCATAAACACACCTGAATTGCACTGCGGGGGACGAAGAGAATTGATTACGGAGATGGAACTATTATAGGATGTTTTGGTAATCAGTCTTTTATCATTTTGAAAAAGCCTCCAAACGTTGCTCCCCATAACAATCCTTCTTTATCTATCGTTAAATCCTCAATATAAGAATGGGGTATCACGGACTTTTCAGGAGTATATAATTCCCAATAATAATTCTTAAAGTCATACATAAGAAGTCCTATGTGATAAGGTGAAAACCAAAGCAATTTGTGCTTTGCATCAAACACCAAGTCTCCAAAATCAAGAGTACAATCGCATTTGGAGATCTTTCACGAAAAGATACGGCTTATTTGGAGATATGTTGCAAACGAATGAAGAAAAGAAAAAAGCCAAAGAAGGTAAAGGTATAAGAGCCTATTTTCCCAAAGACGACCCTGTTCACGGTGAGGAATACCGCAAAATCACAGACCAGTACATGAACTATGAGAAGAAAATCTGTGACTATCGGGAAGAATGCAAGAACGAGTTCTTCAGACTGTTCAGTATGTATTTCTGGCATCTGTGGGATTAATACGACAGTTTTTTCCAAACTTTTTACATCAAACAATATTTTAAAATCCTCCGACCTCTCCTTTCAACATTTTTTCGTACTTTTGCCGTAAATAAAATCTATCATTATGGCACTCAATTGTGGAATCATCGGTCTTTCAAGCACTGGCAAGACCACCATATTCAACTGTATATCAAACACTAAAGCTGAGATAGGCTTCGCTTCGAAATCGAACATAGGAATGTGCGAGGTAGTTGACGACAGGCTGAAACTCATCGACAACATATCGCACTCGAAGCGCATCGTGCCCGCCACTGTCGAGATTGTCGACCTTCCCGGCCTAAGCAAGGGAGGACAAGGCGTTGGCAACAAACTCCTCGCCGAGGTGCAGACCATGGATGCCCTCATCCACGTGCTGCGCTGCTTCGACGACCCCAACATACCCCACAGTGAAGGCAGCATCGACCCCGTGCGCGACATGGAACTAGTTGACCTTGAGCTGCAGGTGCGCGACCTCGACCTCGTGACACGCAAATTGGAGCGCACCCAGAAAATGCTCAAAAACGGCGAAAAGGATTACAAGAAAGCCTTTGATGTGCTGACGGTATATAAAGAGACTCTTGAGAACCTCGGCAACGCCCGCGATGCAAAGGTAGCCGACGAGGACAAGAAATATGTGCAGGACATACAGCTGCTCACCGCAAAGCCCATCATCTATGTCTGCAACGTTGACGATGCCTCGGCAACCACAGGCAACCAATACTCCGATGCCGTGAAAGCCGCCCTGAAAGAAGGCCAACAGATGCTCATCATAGCTGGAAAACTGGAGGCTGAGATTGCCGAACTCGATGCCGACGACCGAGCAATGTTCATGGAAGACGCAGGCTTGACCGAGCCTGGAGTGAACAAACTTGTGCGTGCTGCCTACAGCACCCTCAACCTACAGTCGTTCTTCACCACCGGTCCCGACGAGACACGCGCCTGGACGATACACGTTGGCGACACCGCCCCCATCGCTGCTGGAGTCATACACTCAGACCTGCAACGCGGCTTCATACGCGCTGAGGTGATGAGCACAGACGACTTCCTGAAATACGGCTCAGAAGCCGCTGTGAAAGAAGCCGGCAAGTTCCGCATCGAAGGCAAGACCTACGTTGTGCAAGACGGCGACATTCTGAACATTAGGTTCAATGTGTAAGCTTATGACAGAACAAGTCATCCTCGTTGACGAACTCGACAATCCCACAGGACTGATGGAGAAGATGGCCGCTCACGACGGGCCGCACCTGCATCGTGCCTTCTCTGTGTTCCTCTTCAACAGCAAGGGCGAAATGCTGCTGCAACAGCGTGCCGCATCAAAATATCACTCTCCCCTGCTCTGGACCAACACCTGCTGCAGTCACCCGCGACAAGGCGAAAGCATCATGGAAGCCGCCACACGACGACTTCAGGAAGAGATGGGCATGCAGTGCGAGATGAAAGAAATCTTCACATTTATCTATATGGCAGAAGTCGGCTGCGGACTTACCGAGCATGAGTTCGACCACGTGCTGATTGGCACTTGCGACGATACTCCACAAATAAATCACGAGGAAGTTGAGAGTTACAAATATCTCTCCATAAACGATATAAAACAGAAACTATCGGAACATCCGGAACTGTTCACCGAATGGTTCAAGATTGCATTTGCAGAGTTACTCGTCGAACTTGGCGGCAAAGAATGAGAAATTGACCTTGCCATAGTGACGCTGTTCCATGAAGTTGGGGTGTTCGGCAAAATTTATGTGTTTGCTATGCTCAACAACGAGCATACCACTCTCTTTCAACAAACCAGCCTCGAAAATCTGCTGAACAAGCAAGTCGTAATGCTCACAATCGTAAGGTGGGTCACAGAAAACAAGATCGTATTTCAAAGTATGCTTTGGCACAAAGCGGAAAACATCGGATCTAACCACCGACAACTCCTCCATCGATAGTTTTGTTGCCGTCTCACGTATAAACTTAACACAACCTGGGTTTTCATCTACGGCAAGAACCCTTGGACAGCCACGCGAAACCAACTCGTATGAAATATTGCCAGTTCCCGCAAAAAGGTCAAGGGCTTCGACCTCTTCGAAGTCAAAATAGTTTTCTAATATGTTGAAAAGGCTTTCCTTTGCCATGTCGGTGGTTGGACGCACAGGCAGTGTGTGAGGAGCCTCTATACGTCGGCGCTGGTATCTACCTCTAATAATTCTCATCTTTATATCAGGCTTAGTGGGACAAACAAACAATGACTTGGCACATCAAGCATGTCGGGCAAACACACTTGGGTTTCGACAAACTGCACATTTCTGACATAACGCTTCAAAAGCGAGCAAACCTCCGATTCTGGCATAACCATACCAGCCAGCTGCAATTCAAGCTCTTCGACAGAGCCAAACCGCCTCATGACAGCAACAACATAATACACGAAGTCGTCAGTGCTATCGAAATTAAAGCTGTTATAGAATAACATTTTTCCATCACGTGCAACCATAATGTCAAAATCTTTCTGTCGGACATTGGCATACAGCTTCAAACCCTGATTTTGCGGTATGATTTTCTCAATTATGATTGCAGCCGAATGACGTATCGAGGGATGCACCGACATATCTCGCAATGTGTCAGAAAAATCCTTGTCCATTCCAAACACAACCTCACAGTCAGCTGCTTCAACATGTTCCGACAAAACCAAGCCGTCTTTATTTTCCCTGCAAAAGTCCAGGTAGGTCTTCTCTTTTCCTTTCTCAAAGAGAGGTGTTGGCACGATGGCATAGTTAGCATCGTCGACGACACACACGAAACTCTTCAGATCTATTATATCGATATCGTTATCTGTGCAAAACTCTTTCAGGGCAGGCATCACACAGGAAGGGCTGTCAATGTTGTTATAGGCGTGCAATGCCACCATTTGACGAAGTCCGGTATCATGCAGGACAAAAGAAAAACCACCCAATGATATTTGGATGGTTAATCCGTATTCCTTAATGCGGCTTGTGTCAAACTCTTTGCCTATATAGCTTATATAAGGTGATACAAGGGCCACAATCAGAGTTTTTCCCAGTTGCCCTCGGTTGAAGCTTCTTCCAGCGAACCAACCTTGAGACCGGCGTATTTGTCAATATCTTCCTGCTCGGCGATTGCATTTTTCACTCTCTGTTCGTCCATGCCGTTAAGGTAGACTGAATAGGGAGCCTTGGCCTCGAACACAGGGACTGAGATACCGCTACGCTTGATGATGCTGTCAGCAAGTTCAAACTCCACATTGTTGCTGAAAGGCACATAACGCAATTCGTTGACATTGAAGTTCTCATGATTCTTGAACAAAGAGTCCATCACCTTGACATAACCAAGAGTGTCGTTGATAGTGAGCGTGAAGGTGGTATCGTTAGGATCGGGGATAATGTTGATGATCGGTATCTCGCCATTAGCGCAGAAATTGATAAGCGTGTCGAAGTTGGAAGTGTAATGGTTGTAAGCCTGTTTGTACTGCAACTCGGCTGCACGGATGTCAAGCAGACGTTGGATAACCTGCACCTCACGGGCTTTTTTCTCGTTATTGAATTTGATAGGAGCCTGAATGCTTCTTACCACCATAATGGCAAGAAAAACCACTACGGCAAACAAAACTACATTGATTAAAATGTTTGTGCTTTTCTTCATATCTAACTATTTTTTATTTTCCAATTTTGGGTGCAAAGATACATTTTTTATTTCTTGCAACAAAAAAAAATGTTTTTTTTTATGAATGTTATTCATTTTCGGTTTTCTTTTTTCGTCTCCTCTGGGGCTTTCCGTCCTTATTCGAGCCGTCATCGGAGGGGTTAATTTCACCAAATGATTGGCCATTCTGACTGCCAACCGCGGCATCGGTCAGCTTGAAAATGTCAATAATCGACTTGGGACGTATTTCATCCAACCACTTGAATCCAGCAAGATAACGTTCTTTTTCGTTGATGTCTTTTTCAGGAAACAAAGTCTCGTCGATTCCTCCATAGTATTTTATGTGCGACACCCCCTGCCCTTCTTTTTTCATAATGATATTCATCGACTTTGACTTTGAGGTATTTATGCCAACCAAAGAGCCATCCTCTTCTCGCAGCCAATAGATGGTCTGGGCCTCGTCGGTGACTTTGACGTTCGACAGGGTGCCATCGTCGAAAAGCGAAATCATGCTGGTTCCTTTTATCTGGTTGAAGCCCTCTATGGTATCGCGCGAGACGATAAAGGCATTGCCATACTGCCACACCGTGTCTATCTTATGGTTTGCAATAAGAATATTTATGGAATCAGAGCTCATCTGGCTTTCTTCCGACCAAAGAATAGGTTTTCCTCTCATCAACAATGTCGAATCGGAGATGTTGTAAGCCATCGAGTCGCATTTGCCCTGCATGTCGGACTTGTAGAATCTGACATTGTAATATCCAAGCATCTTTTCTTCCTCGTTTAAGTCGCTCTTAAAATAGAAGAACATCGTGTCGGCGTGGATATGCAGAGAATCGCCCTCGTCATAATAGATTGCATGGGTGCTGTCGGTAACAAACGAAAATCCTCTGTTACGCCATAACTCGGCATAATCGCCCAACATCACAACGCAATATGACGTATCGACCACTTCGACGTCGCTCATGGCCTTCACAAACTTGTTTGCCCGGTAATAATACATCGAGTCGGCTTCGAGGGTCTGGGTTTTATTAAAGAAAAAAGGTCTTTTATCAAGATAGACAAGCTCTTCATTTTCAAGATAATAGCCATACTTACCTTTCAGAGTGTTCTCTTCATGCACAATAGTTGTCGGACCGTTAAACCACATCTTTTCAATGTTCATGTTGTAATGAAGGGTGTCGGTGTTCATGGTGTAGTCTGGACTTGTAAGCACCACGCTGTCGAAGAAGGACATTTCCTTGATATTGTCGTAATAGCAGCCTATCACGCTTTCAAGGGTGTTGTGTCCGCGTGTTGTTATGGCATGATTAGGGTAACTAGCCTTATGGGCATCACGGTCATAGGTGAGGTATTCGGTAACGAGCAAAGTGGAGTCGTCCATGAGCCTAACGTTGCCAAAGAACTCAGCAAAGCGTGTGTTGCCATCGTAATTCATCCTATTGCTATAGATATCGACACTGTCGTTTGCAATGATGTGCACATTGCCGTAGGCTTTCATGCTTTTAGAATTTTCATAGAGGAAAGCGGTGTCACAAAAAAAACGTGCCGAGTCGTGACGCAAAGCCACATCACCGACAAGCCTCTGTGCACTTTCCGTCTTCGAATAGCTTATCTCACGGGCACGGTCTACATAAATTTTGGTCTTTTTCTCCTGCGCTGTCAGTGCCAACGAAAACAGACAAAACGCCAGAATGACGGCATACTTTAGCTTTGCACAAAACATCTTTTTCGACATGACATCAGTCCCTTTCATACGTGCATAAGTCTGAACAACATCTCGCGATAAAGGTCTGCAACAGTACAACTGGGACTCACGCCATAGCCTTTCGACTTAATGTCGAAGTCGTGCAGAACCTCGATGCAACGTACACAAGAGTTGGGCGTGTAGTTGCGTGCAGCTTCCTTATAATCTTTAAGGAAGTTGTAAGGCACTCCAAGAGTCGACATAAGTGCAGAGTCGCTCTTGTCAGTAGCTGTGTGGAGTTTCAGCAGCTTCGCGAAATAGGTATATAAAATAGGTATATTGGCCTGCATCGGGTTGGCTTTTGGATTGTCACCGAAATAATTTATGATGCGGGTCGCCTTGACAACATCTCGCTTGCCTATGGCATTTTGGAGTTCGAACACGTTGTAGTCCTTCGAGATGCCTATGTTTTGCTCGACATCCTCATCGGTGATGGTTTTCGACTTGGGAATCTTGATAATCAGCTTGTCGAGTTCAGTACATATTCTATGTAAATCGGTGCCAAGGCTGTCGGCTATCATCTGCAAAGCTTTTGGGGCGGCTTTATAACCACGAGAGGCTAATTGTTCTTTAATCCAGCCTGGAATATAATTGTCGTACAGTTTTTTCGACTCAAACAATATGCCCTTCTTGTCAATATTTTTTGCAAGTGCCTTGCGTTTGTCTAACTTCTTGTATTTGTAACAGATACACAGCACTGTCGATGAAGGTATAACGGGTAAGTATTTGTCGAGGCTATCTATAGTTTTTTCGAGTGTCTGAGCTTCTTTGACGATGACGAGCAGTCGGTCGCCCATCATAGGGAATGCGCGTGCGGCAGTGGCTATCTGGTCGATGGAACTGATGTCGGAACCATACATAATAATCTGGTTGAATGTTTTCTCCTCTTCGCTGACAACCTCGTCTTCAAGAGCGTCGGCTATCATGTCGATAAAGAAGGGCTCCTCTCCCATTAGGAAATAGACGGGTGCAAAGGAGTGATTCCGTATATCAGATATTATTTGGTCATAAGTCTTAGCCATGCTTAGTATTTTAGATGTTTCACAGCTATGCCATTGTTGATAAGATGTTGTAGCGAGTCGATGCCTATGCGGAGGTGGTCGCCAACAAAATTCTTTGTCACTTTTTTGTCGCTTTCAGTCGTTTTCACACCTTCAGGCGTCATTGGTTGGTCAGAAACAAGCAGAAGAGCGCCAGTAGGTATCTCATTGTAGAAGCCGACAGAGAAGATGGTCGCTGTCTCCATGTCAACGGCCATGCATCGTGTCTTGACAAGGTATTTCTTGAACTCCTCGTCATGTTCCCACACACGGCGGTTCGTGGTATATACTGTGCCGGTCCAATAATCGCGGCCGTACTCGCTTATCGTTGTAGATGTTGCCTTCTCTATGCTGAAAGCTGGTAAGGCTGGCACCTCAGGCGGGAAATAGTCGTTCGACGTTCCCTCTCCCCTTATGGCAGCGATGGGTAGGATGAAGTCGCCGACCTTGTTCTTGCGTTTCACGCCACCGCACTTGCCGAGAAACAGCACCGCCTTGGGCTTGATACTACTCAATAAGTCCATAACCGTGGCAGCATTGGCACTGCCCATGCCAAAATTGATGATGGTTATATCGCCATTGGTGGCACATGGCATCGACTTGTCGCGCCCAACAACCTCAACGTTCTCCCACTCTGCAAACCGGTCAACATAGTTCTGGAAGTTGGTCAGGAGTATGTATTTGCCGAACCTGTCAAGAGGCAGGCCTGTGTATCGAGGAAGCCAGTTTTCTGTTATCTCTTGTTTCGTCTTCATAAACGCATAATTATCGAATATAACCTGCAAATATAATTCTTTTTTTCAACACATGGCATTTTGCTTTTTCAAAAGCCAAAAATTTCATACCTTTGCACAAAATACCATCATTATGAAAAAAAAGCTGATTTACACCTTTTTCATTATATCCCTACTGCTGTCGTCATGCACCAACAGGGACAACACGCCATCTGACAACGAAACGAGGCAACGCCAAAAAACAGAGGACGACTATCAAGCCAAGAAACAAGACCTTGCCCTGGACAGTCTTTTCTCGCTTTGCGACAGCGACTCACTTAGCGACAAGGAACGCGAAACGATGCATTTCCTCTACGCCTATATGCCCCTTGGCGACATCACCGACTACACTCCGGAATATCACCTCAACAACATACGCTACTCGTTCCGTGCCAAAGAAGAGATGCCTTGGGGCGACAGCATCCCCGAACGCGAGTTCAAACATTTTGTCGTGCCCAACCGCGTCAACAACGAAAACCAAGACATGTTTCGCAGCACCTATTATGAAGAACTTAAAAGCCGTGTCGAGAACCTCTCGCTCTACGATGCCGTGTTGGAGATAAACCACTGGTGCCACGAACACGTCAACTACAAAGGCTCCGACATACGTACAAGCTCACCCATGGCCACCATAAAGACCTCTTGGGGACGCTGTGGCGAAGAATCGACACTGCTCGTGGCAGCACTGCGCACCGTCTGCATCCCCGCGAGGCAGGTATATACCCCGCGCTGGGCGCACTGCGACGACAACCACGCATGGGTTGAAGCCTACGTCAACGGGAGATGGTATTATCTTGGAGCCTGTGAGCCCGAGCCGGAACTTAACTTGGGCTGGTTCAGTGAACCCGCATCACGAGCCATGCTCATCCACACTAGAGTCTTCGGCGACTACCAAGGGCCAGAGGAAGTCATCAGCCGCAACGACAACTACACCGAGATAAACGTTATTGACAACTACGGAGCCACCACCAAGACGACCTTCACTGTCGTTGACGAAAACGGCACTCCCATACCCGACATAACAGTGGAGTTCAAGATTTACAACTACGCCGAATACTGCACCGTGGCAAAGAAAAACACCGACGAGAAAGGCCAAACATGGCTTACCACTGGACTTGGCTCCATGATGGCATACGCCGCCAAAGACGGCCATTTCGGATATGAGGTGTTCAAAGCCGGCAAAAAAGACACTGTCGCGATAGTGCTCAACCACTGTTTTGGCGAAGACACAGCATTCGACTGCGACATAATCCCACCAACGGCAAGTTACAAGCACCCCGAGATAAGCGAGGCAAAAAAAGCCGAGAACTCACGTCGCCTGTCCTACGAAGACTCACTGAGAAACGCATATATTGCCACGTTCCCGACGAAAGAAAATGTGCAACACCTTAAAGAACTACAATATTTATTGCCAGAACAACAAGCACAAGTATGGGAACTAGTGCAAAAGTCACAAGGCAATCATCAAGTCATCCTTGACTTCATTATCAAAAATGGATGGCACTTTGAGGATTTTGATGATGTCTATGACTATTTAAAGAGTTTTTCTGACAAAGACCTCCGCGATGCCAGCACAGACATACTGGAAGCTCACTGGAACTTTTTTGATTGGACAAATTACGATTGGAAAGACAGAGATTTACCCAAAGCCTATGGAAAAGGTATCCTTCCCGCCCGCATCAGCGACGAGATGATTACCCCTTACCGTCAGACACTCTCGACCTTGTTCAGCGAAGAAGAAACACAGCAATTCCGCGACGACCCGCTTCTGCTTGTCGACTGGGTGAGACAAAACATCGTCATACGCGAAGACCTTAACCCACAACGCATACCCATCTCGCCCGTAGGAGTAATGACGGCACGCAAAGCCGACAAACACTCACGCGACATATTCTTCGTCGCCATGGCACGAAGCCTTGGCATTCCCGCTCAGATAGACCCAGTGACAGGAAAGGTGCAGTATTACAACAGCAAATGGATTGACGTGGATTTTGAAGAGGAAAAACCAAACTCAACAGAAAAAGGATTTCTAAACATGCACTACACGCCTACAGCCGCCACTCCCGACCCGAAATACTACACCCACTTCAGCATCAAGAAGTTCGACGGCACACATTTCAACCTCCTAGCCTACGACGCCCAAGACCCCGGCATCGACGATGGAATGAACCTATCAAGATTCCCTCGCCCAATCGAACTCGAAGCAGGTTACTACATACTCACGACAGGCACACGCCTCGATGACGGCTCCGCTTTGGTACACAGCCAGTTCTTCACCATAAAGGAAAACGAGACGACAAAACTCGAGTTTGTGTTGCGGCAACCCGACAAACAAACTAACATAATAGGCTCGCTAGATGCCGAGAGTCTGTTTGAAGACATCACCACAAGCCAAAAATGCAGCATAAAACAATGCGCAGACGATGGATATTACATATTAGGCATCATCGACCACGGCAGCGAACCAACGACACATGCAATCAGCGACATCGCCGTCTTTACCGACGAGTTCAACAAGCGTAACACTCCTATCATCCTCGTTTTCAAAGACAAAGATGAGTATAGCAAGTTCAAAATGAAAAACTTCGGTACCCTGCCCAACAACTTAATCTATAAAATAGACAACGGAGATATTCACAAACAACTTACTGAAAATCTGCAAATTGACAACAAAAGCCTCCCGATATTCATCATAGCAAATACCAAAGGCGAAATTGTATTTGTAAAGCAGGGCTACACCATAGGCCTCGGAGAACAGATACTTAAAGTGATGGCTGATTTATGAAAAACTCTATTTTATCATACCATGTTTTGAATGACATCTATCATTTCACCATAATTTGTCACTTCATGATAACGGACTTTGCTTGTTGAGACACTATTAAACAGCTTTTTGGCACAGTCAATCTTGGCCTTTTCAACACCTTTCAACTGCATAGAATCCAACGAGCCTTTTGTCTCGGCGATGAAGAAAACATGCTTAACACCCATGTTGTCATTGAAGGCGATGGCCCAGTCTGGAGCGTAGTTGCCTACTGGGGTCGGGATTTGGAACGACCTCGGCAGTTTGGCATAGACACACACTTCTTCCGCTTTGTCCAAATCTTCGGCAAAAGTACGCTCCCCTTGGCTGTCGGGGAATACATAATCCAAAATGTGCTTCTTGGCTTCGTAGGCTTTATCCACCGTTTGGCGACTCTTCTCCTTGGTGAAGATGTCGGAATCGTATTGGTTTTCAGTGCGGTTATAGCTGATGTGCTCCACAATCATCGTGGCTTTCTGCTCGCGGATGATATGGCTTACCTTGCGGATGAACTCTTCGGGGTTGTTCTTGAACATGTACAACTTCGACCGCTGGATTCCTTTCAGAATTCGCGTGACCGTGCGGCGGGTCAGCGTAGCTGCTTTGGCGATGTCGCCCACCAAATCGTAAGGTACATTGCTGGTTGACACATCACGCATTTCTTTTGTCCGCGTGCTCTGTTCGCCAGTGAAGTCCAAGTCGTCAGTGCCTTGCGTGCCTGTGGTCACTACATACTTCAACTGCGTGACACTCAACTCGCTGTTGATGGCGGCAATGGCTTTCTGAATCAGTTCTTCGCTGTCGTAATGCACTGTATATACATAGCGGTGGTTGATTTCGTTCCACAAGGCCTTGAATTCCTTCTTTTCAGCATTGTCGTTCAAACGCTCGTTCACCACTTCAGCCTTGCCGTTGGCATCTTCCACCATATCGTCCAAAGCGGCGGGATCAAAGATGCTCTGAATCAGTTTATGCACCTGCTCTTCAATGGGTTGCAGTTTTTTGCTCATCGGAGCCAAAGTACCCTTCTCCATATCGGTATGATAGTCTTGCAGAATGTTGCCTTTCTCATCAATATAGTCATTATCGAACAGATAACTTACGATGCTGGCAGCCTCCTGCTCCGATATGGTGTGTTTCTCCACACCCACTTTGACGGTAACGCCTTTGAAGTAATCGACTGTCGCTTGTGTCGGACGTTCACGCAAAGTGTCTTTGGTCTCTTTCTGCAAAGCATCAACGAAAGAACTGTAGTTCTCGTTGGCGATGACGGTCAGTTTGTTGGTGTCGTGTACGGCATCCCCCAAGCGTTCCTTGTCCATGCGATTGCCGTCGTTATCCACACAAATACGCAAACCGCGACCTACCTCCTGCCGTTTGGCGGTACTGGAGTTGGCATGGCGCAGAGTGCAGATTTGGAACACATTGGGATTGTCCCAACCTTCGCGCAAGGCGGAATGGGAGAAGATAAAACGTGTCGGTTCATCGAAACTCAACAAGCGTTCCTTGTTCTTTAGAATCAGATCGTAAGCCGAGATGTCATCCGATGTATCCTTGCCGCGTTTCACCTCACTATCAATTGAATGGCCTTTCTTGTCGATGGAGAAATAACCATTATGCACTTCCGCAGCCGAAAAACGACGCAGGTATTGCTGATAGTCGTCCTCAAACAGGGTCAAGTTCTCATTCAGATAGCGGTTGTATTCGTCCTCAAACATCTTCCAAAGCGGACCTTGCACCTCGTTTCCATCCGCGTCATAGCTCTTGTAGTTGGCCACCTCGTCGATGAAGAACAGCGAAAGAGTCTTGATACCCTGGTTGAATAATGCCCGTTCTTTTTCAAAGTGGGATTTGATGGTTTCCCGAATCTGAATCTGTTGAATGGCTTTTTCGCTGACATCGCCCATCACCTCGCCTTGACGCAGTTGTTTGCCGTTTTGGAAATAGACGGAGTTCGTCAAGGGGTTGATTTCCGTGATGACAAAATCCTTGTAGGCAGGAAGTTGCGAAATGGCAAACAGCGAATCGCCTTGTTCGAACTTGCAGAGTTGGCGACGGGTGGCAGCGGCTCCTTTCACCTCGATTTCAAGCCTGACCACCGGTGCGTGGTTCTTCGAAAGGATGATGCTGTCGAAATAGATGTAACTCTGCGTGCCCAGCAGGTTCTGCACCGTGATGCCTTTCACTTGGATTTTCTTCACCAAGCGTTGTTTGTAGGCATCGTAGGCATCAAGCGCATAGATGCAGTTGTGCGAGGTCTTGTGGGTGGCGGAATAGTTGAGCACAAACAGCGGTTTGAAGTTGCGCAAGGCCCTTTGCGTGGCTTCGCCCTCCATCTTCTGCGGCTCGTCCATAATGATGATGGGACGGTTGGCGGCAATCACGTCAATAGGACGGCGGCTTTGGAAATCATCGCGTTTGGAGTAGATGATACGCGCCTCCTTGTTGGCCGCACCCTCCTTGAACGAGGTGTTGAACGCCTGCACGTTGATAATCATCACGTTGATGCTGGCGTCGCTGCTGAACGAGTCGATTTGGGTGAGGTTGGCGCTGTTGTAAATGAAATAGCGGGCTTTTTTGCCGTAGAGCTCCATGAAATGCTCCTCCAGCATGGTGAAGCTCTTGTACACGCCTTCGCGGATGGCTATGCTGGGCACTACTACGATAAATTTCGACCAGCCGAAGCGTTTGTTCATCTCGAACATGGTCTTGATATAGACGTAGGTCTTGCCCGTGCCCGTCTCCATCTCCACATCCAACGAGCAGGCACCGAGGCCGTTGGTGGCCGCTAAGGACTTGCTCAGCGGGATGTCGTTCTGCACCTGCTGATGGTGGATGTTCTCCAACAACTGACTGGCGTTGAGTTCCACATCGGCATTGCGGTAACCCACATAGTCCTCCTCAAACTCAGCCTTCAACTGTTGCTTCTGCTTGCCTAAGTCGCGGCGATACTGCGCATTGGTCTTCGAGGGTTGCCCCGCGAACACGCTCACCGTACTATCCACCGCATCGGTCTGGTATTGTTGTATTTTGAATTTGAATTTCATGACTTATCTGCATTTTTCAGTGATTCTGCTTTCTTCTCATCAGCTTCGGCTTTGGTGACAAACTCTGTTTTTTTATTTTCATCAGATGTGATTTCAGCTAAAGCTCTATAACATTCGGATCGATATGAGTATGATTTCGAGTCTTTTTCATTTAATGATTGCGAGATCGAGAATTCATATATTGCCTCTAAATACATTTTCATAGATTTGAAAATTTGTCCTTTTGTTATATGAAATATATAATTAGCAGGTTCTAAACGAATTGCCTTGTCGGCATCTTCTAAAGCTTTTGAAAACTCTTTTTGTATAAGACATATATTTGCTCTTCCATTGTAAGCTCTTGCATTATTTGGATTTAGCTCTATAATCTTGCTGTAATCTGCCATTGCAAAATCATACTTCTTCATATCAGTATTATAAGTAGCTCGATGAATATATGCTGTCAAATCATTAGGATTTAGTTCAATGGCTTTATTAACATCAGAAAGAGCATCATCGCAATTATTTAAATCATAATTTAGAAAAGCACGACTTAGATATACGGTACCGTCATATGGATTCAAATCAATGGACTTGTTAAAATCATTCATAGCACCTTTTTTGTCATTCCTTCTAGTTTTTATTAGCCCACGAGCAAGAAAAGCTTTGGCATTGTTGGGATTAATCTCAATAGCCTTATTAATATCTTTCATTGCATCGTCTAATTTCTCTAATGAAATTAACAGTCCTCCACGGTCACAATACGCATCATCATTATTTGGACTTAATGTAATAGCTTTATTATAATCAGCCATAGCACCATCAAGATCTTTCAAATCGTTCTTTAGTGTTCCTCTATTAATAAAAGCTATAGCGTTGTTTGGACTTAATTCAATAGCCTTGTTATAGTCAGCCATAGCGCCAATATAGTCCCTATTGTTATTCTTCAAGAGCCCTCGATGAATATAACTTTTTGCTTCACTAGGATTTAATTCAATGGCCTTATTATAATCAGCCATAGCACCTTCAAGATCTCTTAAATCATATTTCAAATTGCCACGCATGAAGAAAGCATCTGAATTACTAGAATCAAGTTCAATTACCTTTGCGAACAATTCTATTGAATGCTGAACATCCTTTTTACTTTCCAAAATAGCTTGAGCAAACAATTTATTAACTTTGGTTTTTAAAGCAGCAAGTTCTGTTTCGCGTTTACTTTTATCTATTTCTCTTTTTATGATATCAATATCATTTTTTAGTGTAGTAACCACAGCCAAAGACTCTTTTGCTGATTTTGCATCCTTATCTACAGATTCAATTTGAGTTTTTAACTCCTCAACCATTTTCTCATAACTCTTTTTTAAAAGTTTATCGCTCCGATTAGTAATAAATAAAGGAATAGCAATACCAACAACAGCCATCATTAATCCCATAATGGTTAACCACTGAGATAAATTATCGTTAAAGTCTGCTACTTTTGTCCTAACATCCTCACGATACAGCTCAACTTCTTTTTCCATCTTTTCAAGTTGCGTTTTAAGAACTTCGTTCTCGGCTTGTAACTGCTTGATGGATTCTTGCTGATTGGTGGAAACTTGGGTAGATATTTTTTGAGGCTGTACTTGTATTGAGACAGCTTTAGGCTGTTGCCCGAAAACACACAGGCAAACAAAAAACATTAAAACTGCTAATGTATATCTTGGTTTCATATCTATTATAATTTAGTTATTTACGCTGTTCTTTCTTTCAAATGAATCCCACAAAAAGTTCACCAATGTAATACTGCTGCCGATTGCCAGTTTTGCATGGCGTTCTTGCAAACCTTTGTAAGATGCACTTTTTCCATGACCACTTCCATAGGCATTACGTATTATAGCAATCTGTGTTGCTATCCCTTTTAGACTACCAAGAATTCCTTTTATAGCACCAGCTTCTTTTGCTGTGTCAGGAATATGTTTAGGTGTTATTTCCAGTAGTTTCATGGTCTCATCAACAAGCTGATTAAGTTTCCAATCTTTATCAGGTGTTATCCCACTTTTCTCTAATATAGTTTCACAACAACTTTCAATAAGTTCTTTGGCTTTCCCTATAGATTCCGTTGGATTGGTTTCTTGATTATCAAGCATGATACTCATCTGCTTGTTAATATACTCGCTTGAAAATGCTTCTTTAACTGAATTTGCTGCGAAAGAAGAAAACTGATTGGAATTGATTCGTTGAGCAATCCCCTTACATTGGGCATAATATTTGGCATATACATCGTTGGAAATCCCATACGAAAAAGTATCATTAATTCCGTCTCTTTCTCTCTCGAAGTTTGGATATTGTGTTTCATAATACTCTAACAAATCAAGTAGCAATTTATTAGATAAGTCGTCTGAAGCCTCATTGACAAAAGCATTTAATGATTTTCCTTTAGACAACCCGTATTTGGTACATAGTTCGACTCCAACACTTGCCATCGTAAAATTGTCAAAGTCGGCAGAGGAAAAGTCCAATACATATCCACCACGATTGAACAATTTCAAGAAAATTCCCTTTTCATTGTTTGTCATATCTGCCAAAATTTTTTGAACATTAGTTTATTCTAAAATCCCGCCCGTACCATAGAAACTTTCTCCAACTTTTCCATAGAAACACCCAACTCTTCCCTCATTGCATTGAAGATATCTGTTTGGTATCTTGTATGTTCCTCTAATGTCAAAGGTTTTCCTTGAAGTGTTCTTTGCACGATGTCATTATAATGTTGATTGACAAGACTGGATAATCTTGGACCCGCAAACAATAAAATTTTATTTGTGCAGGCCTGTAACGACAAAAAATTATCTCTGTTGCCAGCATTAATCATGGCTTGAAGGGCATCTATGTATTCATTGTAAACCTTTCTTCGGATCTCTTCCAACTTGGCTTTTTTATCATTTTCAAACTCTTTTCGTTTTCCCAAATACGAAAATAAACTGGGAATCAAAGCTCCTAAACAAGCGGCTCCCGCTGCGATAAATGCTGTAAGCAATGTATTATCCATTTTGACTATATGTTGAAACTTAAATGATTTTTCTTACCGTCTCCTTACTATACTCCTCCCAAATCTGCTCAAAGTTGTCCGCTACGTTGTCCGTGGCGAGGCTGCTGTCGCGGAGGACGAAGTAGTAGGGATGCTGGCGGGCGATTTCGGTGATGGTGGTCTCGTTCACGTCCTTGTCGAAGCAGGCCATGAGGTAGTTGTCGGCGACGCTCCAGACGGTCTTTCCCGCGATTTCGCGTTGCTCTATCTTGGCCGAAAGCTCGATGCCGAGCTCTATCATGGCTTGGAAGAGCAGGTCCTCGTCGGTGCGGTCGTGCTTGATGTTGTCCTCGAAGAGCAGGTTCTCGTTGAACTGCTCGGGCGAGTAATACACATCCTGCATGTTGGAGCTGTCGAGCTTCAGCACGCGGAAACCAAAATCTAAAGATTCAAGCCTCTGTTTTAGGGTCTCTAATTTCTTTTGGCTTGGATCTTCCTGTGGGATTTCTGATTGTTGGTCCATTATAGACAGTTGCTTGGCTTTTTTCATATCATCTTTTATTGCCTGATCGATTGAAGCCTGCCAACCTTGTATATAGCTCTGCATTTGAAAGATAATATCTTCACCCGCACGTTTTATTCGCGTTTTTGCTATTTCGCATATATTATTGAAACCATGTTTCCGTGCTTCGCTCTTTTCATTTGTTTGTTCAGGTAGCTGAACCATAATGAACTTGCGACAACCCCCATCTTCCGCATTTAGTTTCATTACAGCATGGGCTGTAGTAGCCGAACCAGAAAAGAAATCAAGAATTATTGAATCTTTATTACTTGCGAAATCAACAATTCTTTGAATCAAATACAGTGACTTGGGGTTATCAAAGATTTTTTTTATTCCAAACAATTCTTCCAACAAAATAGTTGAAGCACGACCATCTTCATAAACAACTGTTTTTAATTGTTCTTTTGCTGTCTCTATTCTCTTTTTAACATGTGGCTGAGTAGATTCATCAACACCCCATTCCACTTCACCATCATTCGCATAATTCCAAAAAGTTTCCTCAGTCCATCGCCATCCATAAGCAGGTTTAGGGCAAGGTTTTTGGGTAATAGGGTGCAAAATATCATACATATACCCTCCTGGTTTTGTGTTCGATGAATTTGTATTAGCCGTATAAACGCCTTTTTCATCAACACAGTTATAGTGATCTACTTGTTTCAGGTTTGATTTATTAATCTTAATCCAATCCCTTAATTCTCTTTGAATCTCTTCAACTGACAGCTTTTTTCTCTTCAACTTTCGATAATATGCTATAATTTTATCAGCATTATCACTTTTTCTATACCAGTATGGAAGCACACTAGCTTTTTTGGCATAACAAAGCATATATTCATGTTCGGTGTTGATTTGGGTTGGGTTATTATCTGTAGCAGTTTGGATTATCAACTCACCAACAAAATTAACTCCGCCAAACACCTCGTCACAGACCTTTTTCAGATTCTCTTGCTCATTATCATCAATCGAAATAAATATCACCCCATCCTCGCTCAGCAAGTCCTTGGCCACTTTCAGGCGAGGATAAATCATGTTGAGCCAGTCAGTGTGGAAGCGGCCGTTGCTTTCGGTGTTGACCACGAGGCGGTTGCCCTCCTCGTCCTCCTGCCCGCTGTTGTGGACATAGTCGCCGACGGTCTGGGCGAAGTCGTCGTTATACACGAAGTCGTTGCCTGTGTTGTAGGGCGGGTCTATGTAAATCATCTTCACCTTGCCCAAGTAATTCTCGCGCAGCAGTTTCAGCACTTCGAGGTTGTCGCCCTCAATATAGAGGTTCTGTGTGTTGTCGAAATCGACGCTCTCCTCGCGGCAGGGGCGCAGCGTGTCGGTGGTCGGCGCGTTGGCCAGCCGGATGGCGTTGCGCTTGTCGGGCCAGGTGAACTGGTAGCGTTCCTCGGGGCCTTCCACGATGTCCTTCGAGAGCTCCTGCCGCAGCTGGTCGAAGTCAATCGCCACTTCCGGCTTCCCGTTCTCGTCGAGGCGCTCGGTGAGGCAGTTTGGGAAGAGTTCGGCTATCTTCTTTATGTTTTCGTCCACCTGGTTGGTGGTTTGCATGTGAAGTTTTTCCATATCGTTATATTATTCTAATTCAACTCCAAGTAGTTTTTCAAAATCTTTCAACTCCTTCTTTCTTGCCTCGCGTATCTTGCCGATGTCGAGTTTGTCGATGTATTTTTGAATGTTATTCTTTCCTTTCAAGCGGACGTAAAGGATATTCTTTTTCAAGAACAAATCTTTCACTTTCTCTTGTCCTGAAGCACCCTTTGGCTTGGTATTTAGCGGCAAGTTGAGCGCATTCAACAACCCCTCCAAGTCATCCAACATCCAATCCTCAATGCTTGTATGAGCTTCGATGCGACAGAAATCAGACACGTCAAAACCTTCCTTCAAATGAGTTTCTATCAGTTTCCAATCAGGTCGTTGTTGGCATTTCAACTCAAAGACATCCGAATCATACTCACAACATACCGTTTTAAAACGCATGACAGCATCTCCTGAATGACTTTGGATTTGTTCAAGCTTTGAAGTCATCTTGATTTCGGTCGGGAAGCCATTGGAATTCTCGATTTTCAAATCTCCATCACAACGCCAGCCTTTTGTCCTATAATAATCCAGCAAACGCCTAATCATCAGTTCGTCCGCATCACCCTCAACAAAGATGACGGTCACGTCCTTGGTTTTGTATTTTTTGGTTTTCTTATTCATGCTCTTACTCTCCTTTTTTTGATGTAAAGAACACGTCAATCAATGATGAATCACTTTCGGCATCATGAAGCAATTCAAACAGATACTCGCCAATAGCCATCTCACCTGCACCAGCAATCTGAAGCACCGACTTAACCTTAGAAGGTTTAATAGTTCTGAAATCAGCCTCGCCCTTGTCAGAAGGCAAACCAACATAAAGTTGTGGAGCCGCCATGTGCCTCAACAGATACGGCGAATGGCTTGTGAACAGTAGTTTGGTATCGCCCAAAAAACTATTCACAACATCCAACAACGCTGGCAACAGACTTGGATGTACAGAGTTTTCTAGTTCTTCCACAAGCAAAAGCTGAACGCCCTCTCGACTCGCTCTCATTATGGTAGTCAGCAGATACAACAATTTCATACTTCCTGTTGACAAATACTGGAAACGAGTCTGCTGATTGTTATACTTTTCCTTGACAACCAAATCATATTGATCAGGAAACTCGAATGGTGCATCATCATCAACCTTTAGATTATTGGCCGAAATCACAACAGGCTCTATTGATTCAATGGTTGGAACCAAAACAGTAACAGCGGACATCAATAGTTCAAACGCCCCCGGATCTTTCTTTTTCAAGTTATACAAATACGTGGCAATCTGTCCACCTGCCAAATACCTGTGCTTTTCGTCCCGAACAATCATTCGCAATGCAAAAAACTCTTGGGGATCAGAAAGATAATTGGCATCTGCGATTCTGATTTCCTTAATAGCTTGAATATATTGATGATAGAACAAATCATCGAAATTCGACAATTTATTCAAGGCCAAATCATTCCCATCGATTACCAATTCTTTATCGCATCGACCCGTCTGACTAGGAGTATATTTTGCCACATTGGCAGTTTTTCTGCTCATCAACGTGGTATATTTTGGTTTTTCACCAGTTTTAGACTTGATTTTCAAAAACTCATCAATAATAGATCCTCCAGTATCCGAAATATCATCTCCAATTTTTCGATACCGTTTCCATTCAAAACAATATCCATACTGAAAATCAACATTTTCGTCAATAGACCCTTCTATTTCAAACACAAATGGTTTTCCTGCAATAAATTTATTGACAGAAATACACTGCTCAAACCCCATCATTTTTTGCCTAACCATAGGCAACTGCTTTATGAACTCCATGCCAAAAAAAACAGCACTGAGAACATTACTTTTACCATAATTATTCGTAGCCAACAAAGCTGTAGTTTTATTCAAATTCAAGGTCACCGAGTCAATGTTAGCTATCCCTTTAATCGTAATTGAGTTTAGCGAAACCATACTTATCAAATATTTGATGAATTATGGCGCAAAGATAGAAAAACTTTTATGTATACGCAATAAAAAATTGCTTTTATTTCAAAAATAACACAATACAACATCCTACATATGTAAAAAAACTTCTTATTTCAATTTTTATCGTATCTTTGCAGAAAATAATTCGTCATGGGAATAATGTTTAGCGACCTTGTTTTTGGTCCACTTAAAAGCCGGAGATTGGGAGTCTCGTTAGGGATAAACCTGCTGCCCCACGCGGGCAAGATATGCAGTTTTGAGTGCATTTATTGCGAATGCGGATGGACACAGAAACCCGCCACCGAAGCGCATCTACCGAAACGAGAGGACATATACTCCGCTCTCGAAGCCAAGCTGAAAGAGCTGAAAGGCACTCCCCTTGAGCCAGAAAGCCTCACCTTCTCAGGCAACGGAGAGCCTACGTTGCATCCTCAGTTTGCCGAGATAATAGACGATGTCATCGAGCTGAGGGACAAATACTGTCCAAAAGCGGTTGTCAGCGTGCTAACCAACGGCACCATGATAGGCAAACAAGAGGTCTTCGACGCACTATGCAAGATTGAGAACAACATCATCAAACTTGACGGAGGCACACTGCAGTGCATCAACGACATAGACCAGCCCAAAGTGCCTTACGACCTCGACAAATACATCGGCCAGTTGCAGCAGTTCAACGGTGACCTCACCATACAGACCCTTTTCCTGCGTGGCACACACAACGGCAAGGTCATCGACAACACAACACCAACCGAGGTTGGAGCCTGGCTGCAACACCTTGTAAAAATAAAACCTCGCCTCGTGATGATGTACGTCATAGAACGCGCCACACCCGAGGAAAACCTCGAAAAGATAAGCCGCAGCGAGCTGGAAGCCATAGCGCAACAGGTCAACAAGCTGGGCATCAAAACGAAGATTTACGTATGAAACCGCACTACAACGTCAAGATACTGATGGCTTTCGCCTGCTCGTTCGACTACGAGGGAGAACAGTTTTTCGACTGGCTGCTCAACAACGGCTACCCTGAACTAGCAGCACTGAGCAACACCATCAAAGGCGACCGCAAGGCCAAGCAATGGCTGATGGACAACAAATTCTACCATCTCGCAGCCTTCGACAGCGCCATCGACAAGGTGGAAGCCGCCGAGCAATGGCTCATCCGCAACGACTACGAACTGATCCTCGTCACCGCACGCGCTGTGAATAACTACGAGGACGCTTTCGAGTATCTCGAGAAGCAAGACCTTGAAATATACGCCATCATAGCGAAGAAGATACGCAAATACCTGGACGAAAAATATCTGGACTATCACAAGATTCACTTCTAACGACACCTTTAATATATGAGAGTTGTATTACAACGCGTCAAGCACGCCTCCGTCACCATCGACGGCAAACTCTTTTCGGAAATCGGCAAAGGGATGCTGATACTGCTTGGCATTGAGGACTCCGACACCCAAGCCGACATCGATTGGCTGTGCAATAAACTCGTCAAACTGCGCATATTCGAGGACGGCGACAATGCCATGAACCTCAACATTTCCCAAGTAGACGGTGAGTTCCTGATAGTCAGCCAGTTCACGCTCTTCGCCACCACCAAGAAAGGCAACAGGCCAGGCTTCACACGTGCCGCACGTCCCGAGACAGCGATACCGCTCTATGAGAAATTCATCGAGACTCTGAACCAGCTTTATGGCAAACAATCCAAGACAGGCGTTTTCGGTGCCGACATGAAAGTAGACCTGCTCAACGACGGACCAGTAACCATTGTCATGGATACAAAGAATGTGGAATGATGTTCAACTATGACGATGACTAGATCGTCAAGGGGTTCTCGTGACACGTGTCACGAAGTCTCGGGGGCAACTTCTTAACATAAAGCATTTTTAACTATCTTTGCCGCTTGAAAATCAAATATAAAATATGGACGGAAAAAGATTAGAAAAACTGAACCAACTGATACTCAAGGAACTGAGCGAGATTTTCCGCAAGGAACTTCGTCCCGCAGTGCCGGGCTTGATGATAACTGTGACACGCGTCAACGTCACCTCCGACCTCTCTTTTGCGAGGGTTTATCTCAGCATTTATGGTGTGGACGACAAACCCAAAGTGGTTGAAGAAGTCAACAGCAATATGCACGCCATCAGGGGACTGCTTGGCAACAAGATTCGCCATCAGGTGAGACAGATACCCGAGTTGCGCTTCATTCATGACGACTCGCTCGACTACATAGAGAACATCGACAACCTGCTGCACCAGTAATGCTGCAAGCAATGACTATGACTATATCGTCAGGGATTCTTGTGTCTCGTGTCACGCAGTCCCGTGTCAGATCAACAAATAAACATTAAACATTATTTTCTGTTCTTAAATCATCCAACTCCCCCGGTCTGCGGTCACCACCTCTCAGAGGGGGACAGAGCTACACAAAGAGATTCAGTAACAAATCAACACTTCGACAGGCTAAGTGTGCGAATAAAACAGATAAACAAATCAACAAGCCAACAAATCAACAAATCAACAAATCAACAAATCAACAAAGTGAACACGCCTCTTTTCATAGCGCAACGTTATCTGCTCTCAAAAAAGAGCCACAACCTCATCAACATCATCACCGCCATCACGATGTTGGGCATAGGTGTGGCCTCATTTGCGCTCATTGTTATTTTGTCGGCTTTCAACGGTTTGGAAGATGTCATCTCGGGCATGAATGCCAAACTTGCCCCCGACCTGTTGATAGAGCCGAAACAAGGCAAAACCATAACTCTTGCTGAGTTTCCGATTGACGGCATTAAAGAGATTGACGGGATAGAGTTTGTCCTACCCTCACTTAAAGAAGACGCCCTGTTCCGTGTAGGCGACAAACAACACCTAGGCAAGATAAAAGGTGTCAGCAAGGAGATAAACTCCATCAGCAAAATAAACGAAACCGTCAATAGCGGTTCATTCGACATTGACGAAGCCGCCGTGGTGGGCGCAGGCGTAGCATGGCATCTCGACATCAACACAGGCGACCCACTTGCCACTATCAAGATTTATGTCCCACAGCATGGTAAAGCCACCTCTTTCAACATGGAAAATGGCTTCAAATCTGAAGTCATATCTGTAAACGGGTCTTTCTACACCGGACAAGAGTGCGACGAAACGACTGTCTTCACCGACTTCAACACCCTCGCCCGACTGATGAACATGGAAGGCAAAGCCAACAGTGTTGAGATCTATGTCAAGTCAGGCAACGACTTGCGGAAGACAAGAAAAAACATCGCATCATTGGTTGGTGACGACTTTGTCATAAAGGACATATTCCAGCAGCAAGCCACCCTCTACCACATCATGCACTCCGAGAAATGGGCTGTTTATCTTGTTTTGGCATTCATCCTCATCCTCTCGACATTCAACGTGGCAGGATCTCTTTCAATGCTAATCATCGACAAGCGAAAAGACATCGAGATTTTTTCGGCAATGGGCGGCGACAAGAGATTCAACAGAAAGATATTCCTATATGAGGGTCTGCTCATCGCCATCGCTGGCGGCATCATAGGACTCGTGCTAGGAATCCTCACGGTATGGCTGCAACAAGAATTCGGATTCGTGAAATTCGGCAGCGGCGGCGGCTCCTATATCATCGACACCTACCCTGTTGCCTTGCGCCTTAGCGACATCATCGCCATATTGGCCACCCTCATAGCAGTAGGCTTCTGCTCATCGGCACTTACGGTGAGGATTGCTCTGCGAAAATTAGCAAAATAAAAGTATCTCGTAATTTGTTTGTCAAAAAGACGAAATGGTTTGTGTGTATAAGCCACGTTTTTCATCATGAAGAAAAACTAATTTTTTTCTTGCACTTCTCCCCAAAATGACTATCTTTGCAGCATAAACCAATTAAAAAGCATAATTATGCAAAACATCTCACTAGAAGAAATCAAAAGCGACATCCCTGCCCAGGCTGACTTTTACGTAAGTAAAGAAACGGGCAACAACCGCAAAGACGGCTCAAAGGAGACTCCACTGAAGAACCTTCAGAAAGCCATTGATGCAGCCCAAGACGGCGCTGTCATCTTCGTGGCAGAGGGCAACTACTTCGGCATGCTTGACTGCGGCACCATCGAGATAAAGAAACCTGTCAAGATATATGGCGGATGGAACACGGAATTCACCGAGCGTGACGTGCTGAAACATAAGACCATGATTCAGCCCACGCCAGAGTCGAACGGCACCTGCAAGATGGCTACCGTGATGATTGAGGTGCAACAAGAGAGCGACACAGAGCTCGTCCTCGACGGCTTCATCATCGACCGCGGCAACAGCAACGCCTACCACGCTGCTGGTGAAGGTAAACCTGAAGGCGTGTTCTCGCCCATGCTGCTCCCCATAGCTGGCAAAGGCGTCGGCGGTGAGAACCTCGACCAACCCAATGTCATCTCAAGCAGCAACCCAACCATGAGGCTCAACGTGAAATGCCCCGCCACCATACGCAACTGCGCCTTCCTCAATTCGTTCAACTTCGCCATCCTCGGCAGCGGCGGCGTGAAGAAGATAAACATATTGAACAACCTCTTCGTCAACACATGCTATGCTGCCTGCGACATCAGCGGAAGCCTCGTGAAAGGCAACGTTGACATAGAGTTCGCATACAACACCGTACTCTTTAACTGGGCACGCCTGAAGGACCTCGCTGACATGGGCTACGGCTATCGCTACAAGAACATGGCAAACAGCTACGTACACCACAACATCATCGGATGCTCCACCTTCGCAGGACTAGACCGCACTCACACTGACGGCAACAAGGAACGTGAAGCACAACGTATAACCACAGCTGAGCACAACATCTTCTTCCTCAACCGTCAGGCCGACCTTGTAATGCCTGGAGGCGGAATGTTCATGCGCGTCTGGGCAAAAGACTTCGAGGATGTTGAGCAACTTGCCGAGATAGATGGTAACAAGTCAATCACCGATGCAAGCATCTTCAACGGCAAACTCGACGAGGCCTATCTGAAAGGCTTCCTCAACGTGACATACTCAGAGAAGGTAAACTACGACCCCAACAGCGGTGCCAACCAGTTCCGCGCCGCACTAGGCATGAACCAAGTGGGAACAATGCAGTCGTCGGCAAGCATGTACGCCAACCGCTACGAATGGAAGAAAGCATTAGAGCTCTTCAACGCTGTAGAAGGATACGGAGCACAGGAACCAAAATAACATGTTTTGGAACAATAATTGCTAACAAATCAAGAGAACAAAAATAATAATTTAAAACATCAATAAAATGAAGAAAATCAAATTATTAGTAGCAGCAATGCTTATGATTGCCTGCACAGTGGCACAAGCCCAGCTTCCAAGTGTGAGAGGCGTTGTCAACAAGGCAAAAGATGCCGCCAACCAAAGAAAAGAGGCCAGAAACAACAATAACAACAGTTCTTCGGTCTCACAATCAAATGTCGGGGCAGGTGAAATCTACTATGTCTGTAAGTCGACGGGCAACAACCGCAACGACGGCTCGAAAGACGCTCCCTTCAAGAACCTGCAAAAGGCTATTGAGGTTGCTCCCGAAGGTGCTTCCATCTTTGTTGCTGAAGGCAACTATTTCGGCACCCTCGACAAAGGCAACATTTCCGTAACCAAATGTGTGAAGATTTTCGGTGGATGGAGCACCGACTTCACCAAACGCGATGTGCTTAAATACCGTACCATGGTACAGCCTAACGGCACTTCCAATGGCACAGCCAGCGGACTTGGCACCATGATTATCAGTGTCAACAACCCCAATGGCGACGTGCTCATCGATGGCCTACTCTTCGACCGCGGCAACAGCATCGCCTACAACCAAAAAGGCGAAGGCAAACCCGAAGGTGTTGAGTCACCTATGATGTGTCCCATCGGCACAGGTGGCATAGGTGGTCCCGACCTCAAAGAGAGTGTCCATACCACAGAAACACGTGAGATTTACTTCGACAACCCGACCTGCAAGACGATAACAATACGCAACTGCGCTTTCGTCAACGCTCCCAACTACGGCATTGCCGGACAGTTCCGTGCTTTCCTCACTATTGAGAACAATATCTTCGTCAATACACGTATGATAGCCTGCGACGTTTGGGGCGGTGCCGCCAACGAGAACATGGAGGTTGAGTTCTGCTACAACACCATCCTCTTCTCATGGTCACGACTGAAGGACATGGGTGACATGGGCTACGGCTTCCGCTACAACAACCGCACCAACAGCTACGTTCACCACAACATCATTGGCTGCAGCGTCTATTCTGGCCTTGACCGCTGCCGCATCGACTCGCCCGCAAGCCGCGAGGCTGAGAAGATAGCCACAGCCGAGTACAACATCTTCTTCCTCAACAAACACAAGGACCTCGCCATCCCTGGTGGAGGACGTTTCCTCGAAGTCAGCTCAGAGGACTTTGACGATGTTGAGCAACTCACAACCGTTGGCCACAACAAGACCTTGAAAGACCCGTCGATACTGAAAGGCAAGATCAACGAGGCTTACCTCAACGGCTTCATCAACGCAACATACACCGAGAAGACCGACTTCGACCCCAACTCCGATGCCAACACATTCCGTCAGGCCATGGGCATGAACATGGTGGGCACCATGAGCTCGTCGGCTTCGATGTTCGCAAACCGTTATCCTTTCAACGACGCACTGAAGATGTTCGGTGCCGTGAAAGACTACGGAGCACAGATGCCGAAATAAACAAGGTGGAACACCTACATAAAAAAGAGCGTCCATTATATGATGATGTGACGCTCTTTTTTTTAATGCTTCATGTCATACAACTCATCCAGATGCTTCTTCAGACGACGAGCCATAGGGCGGAAAGTGTAATATGTTATTGTGGCTGAGATAGGAGCGCCAACTATAGGCAGCACCTTACCCACTCCCTTGGCAAACGACTCCTTCGTCATGTTGATGCCTATCCATTGCGCTATCTTGATGACGTATGTAGCAATGATGGTCTCCGAAATCTTGATGCCAGCGTTCTTCGACACGGTGACGACAACCTTCGACAAAGCCTCCACAGCAGCCTTGCTGCCCATCATGGCACCGACAAACAAGGTCATTATGTTGAGCGACTCATCGTCGAACTGCTGTTTCGAGTCGGTGAGTGACGGCCATCCGTAAAGGTACATCAGCTTCTGAGTCAAAGCCAATATGTGGGCATAGAACTGGGTCAAGTCGGTGGGTATGGTGCCGGCCATCCACCAGCCCCCAGGAAGCCCCATCAAGGCTGAAGCGCCGCACACCAAGGTCAGATGGTAGTTTATGCACGAGTTGGCTAACTTGTCGATCTCCTTCTTCGAAAGGACCTCTACAGGACTTTCGTTGATGGCAGTAAGCACCTCCATCGGCGTACAAAACTTCGACAACTCCTTCTCCAAGAATGCCGCCCTGTCAACCTTAACGAAAGGGATGCTCATGCTGGTTTTAAGCACCTTGTTCCATAACTCTACTTTATTGTCTGCCATAGTTTTTTCTTATTGGTTCAAATAATATGCTGCAAGTTTTGTTCCAAAAATATCGGCTGTCGGCGTTCAGCTAACAGCCTTAAGCTTTCAGCTCGTGTCAAATAAACAAACACCTAAAACGCCCCACTCCTACCTCTTTTTAACTTCCTTTTTAACTTCTATTTATTACTCCCAGCCGCAATATTTTGCGGCTCTACTTCATTTTACTTCTTACTTTTAATTCTTCAAGCCCCCCGCCCTGCGGGCACCCCCTCTGATTGCTTCGTTCCTCGCAATGACTGGGGACGGATAAACCGCTTTAACTTCTATTGTAACTTCCTCTTTAACTCCTATTGTTACTTCCTCTTCCCTTCGACAATCTCAGGGAGCGGGGAATTCCGACTTCTATATTCTGTCTTCTGACTTCTTAATTCTCAATTCAATACCCATATTTCTCCTTCCACTTCTCGCGCAACGACTTGCGTATCTCTCGCTCGCGCGGGTTGTCCTGCGGGTCGTAAAGCTTGGTGCCTGAAATGGCATCGGGCAGAAACTCCTGCTCCACGAAATTGCCAGAATACGCATGTGCATACTTATAGCCGTCACTGTATCCCAATTCCTTCATCAGCTTGGTTGGGGCATTGCGCAAGTGGAGCGGCACGCTGAGGTCGCCTGTCTGACGGACAAGAGCTTGGGCGGCATCGATGGCAGCAACAGCAGCGTTGCTCTTGGCTGACGAAGCCAAATATATCACCGTCTGCGACAAAATGATACGGCTCTCGGGCCAACCTATTTTGTTGACGGCGTCGAAACATGTGTTTGCGAGCAAAAGTGCATTAGGGTTGGCGTTGCCTATGTCCTCGGCTGCCAGGATGAGCATACGACGGGCTATGAAAAGCGGATCTTCGCCTGCGTCGATCATGCGGGCGAGGTAATAAAGCGCTGCGTTGGGGTCGCTGCCACGCATCGACTTGATGAAAGCCGAAATGATGTCGTAGTGCATCTCGCCCTGCTTGTCGTATTTGGTGAGGTTGTTCTGTATGCAACTCGTGGTGAAGTCGTTAGTGACGACAAGGGTATCAGCATCGGGATTCTTGTCGTAAAGTGAGCCAACGACCAGCTCTATGGCATTCAAAAGCTTACGCCCGTCGCCGCCGCTGATGCGCAGAAGAGCATCAGTCTCGCGCAGCTCAATCTTCTTTTCCAAGTCGGCCTCAAGCGTCTTGACAGCCTTGTCGGTAAGAATGAGCAAATCATCCTTTTCGAGAGCCTTCAGCACATAAACCTGACAACGCGACAAGAGCGGAGAAATGACCTCAAAGCTGGGGTTCTCAGTGGTGGCACCTATCAAAGTCACCAAGCCACGCTCCACGGCACCAAGAAGAGAGTCCTGCTGCGACTTGCTGAAGCGGTGAATCTCATCGATGAACAAAATAGGTGCCTCGGGCAACATTTTGGCTCTGTCGATTATGTCGCGAACATCCTTAACGCCACTGTTGATGGCACTAAGCTGGTAGAAATGTCGTTTCACCTGCTGGGAGATGATATAGGCCAAGGTTGTCTTGCCCACACCCGGAGGCCCCCAAAATATCATTGAAGGCACCCTCCCCGTCTCAATGGCACGGCGAAGCACCGCACCCTCTCCTATCAAATGGCGCTGACCTATGTAATCGTCCAACGATGATGGGCGGAGACGTTCCGCCAGAGGTATCAAAGATGTTTTCATATCATTGATAATTTCCACAAAGGTAAGAATTTTTACAAAACAACTTGAAAAAAGGAGGATGTTTAAAAGAAAGATAGTATCTTTGTAAACGGTAAAAGAAATCAATTTGAAATGAAAAAAATCAGCATTGACAACGTGGAATATATTGATGGACAGAAATTTTTGCTGATGTTCAGAGACGATAAACAACAGACTATAGATTTCAGTGATTTCTTTGAGAAACTAATACAGTTTCATCAACCCTTTTAATATATTTTTATTCTGCCATTAAATGTCTATAACATGCTAAACAAAAAGCAAAAATGCGAATACAGATCATCAAAATGGAGAGAACTTCGAAATAAAATCTTCATTAGGGATAAAAAAATGCAGTAAATGTGGTAAATCATTGGATGAAAATAATTATCAGGTTCACCATCTAACTTATCTTAAGAATAGAAATGTTTGGGAATATCCCGATGAATTTCTTGTTACATTGTGTAAACAGTGTCATGCTAAGGAACATGGAATTACTCCACCTTCATCAGGCTGGACCTATATGGACTTTGATGATTTGGGAGAAATGTCCGGAGAATGTGAAAAATGCCACACAAGTATTAGATATCAACATCATTTGTTTCATCCTGACTGGGGCGTATTGACAGTTGGAAAATTGTGCGCCGACAACTTAACGAGGACAGATATTGCTTCAAAAAAAGAAAAGGAAGTTAAATCTTATGCTAATAGACTTAAGAAATTTATCGTATCGAATAGATGGGAATCTATTACTGATTGTGAAGGTATTACTTCTTATAAAATTAGACAAGATAAATATAATATCTGGGTAAAAAAAGAGTTAAATGAATACGATGTATGGGAATACTATGTCTGGATTAGATTTATTGTTTCGCCTAAGAATAGTTTTCATAAAAAAGATTTTTGGAGTGAATGGTATGTAGGAAAAAAGAGATTTGAGAGTCTTGATGAAGCAAAAACCCATGTTTTTAGAATAATAAATTCAGGAGTTTTGGATAAGCATGTCAAGGAGGTCTTATTGCCGAAACACTATAAAATGATAGAAAAATTCGAAGAGACTCTTAGACGTTTATAAAATTTTCCATAAAAAAGAAAACTCTGACAAATACTGCCAGAGTTTTTTACTTATTCCATCATTTCTAGAAGTAAGCGTCGCGTTTCACGCTTATACTCCAAACGATTGTACTTTTCTCCTTGGCACAAAATGCAACTACATGGTGTACCTGTAGATTTGTACACTTGAGCCCAATGCTCTTTTGCTAACTCGAACCAGTGTAATGGAAGATGATACTCTCCTTGACAGTCAAAATAGTCCGTTTGGAATGACGCGTAATAAATCATACGTTTTTTTAACATGCGAAAGCATTGCTTCCGTCTCCAAAGTTTCGTTCTTTCTTTTTCCAACATCGTTATCAATTTTTAGTGTCAGGTGAAAGAACTTTACTGTGTGAATGTTGAGAAAACTTGTATTCATATTAGAGAAGTTTTATACGTCATATAACAACTTTGCAAAGATACAAAAATTTATAGACTCAACAATTAAACACATCAACAAATCAACAATTAAACATTTTTTCTTACCTTTGCGAAACAATAAACCTTGAAATAATCAAAATAAACTGATATTCAATATGATAGCAAAAGAATTACTGAATCCGAAAAGCATCGTTGTAGTCGGTGCTTCGACTGATGTGCACAAACCTGGTGGAAAAGTGCTGAAAAACCTGTTGGAAAGTCCTTTTAAAGGCGAGGTTTACACCGTCAATCCGAAAGAGACCGAGGTGCAAGGCATCAAATGCTTTGCCAAGGTTGACGACCTGCCGCAGGTTGACTGCGCCATCTTGGCCATTGCCGCCAAATACTGCCCATCTACCGTTGACATCCTTGCAAAGGAGAAAGGAACGAAAGGCTTCATCATCGTCTCGGCCGGTTTCGGCGAGGAGAGCAAGGAAGGCGCAGAATGGGAACGCCACATCACCGACACCGTCAACAGCGTTGGCGGCTCGCTGATAGGCCCCAACTGCACAGGCTTCCTCAACACCAACTACTGCGGAGCCTTCGACACCCCCATCCCAGCCCTCGACCCCCACGGCGTTGACTTCGTGACAGGCTCGGGTGCCACGGCAGTGTTCATCAAAGAATACGGCATCAGCAACGGCCTTACCTTCAACAGCGTATGGGCAGTAGGCAACTCGGCCCAACTTGGCATCGAGGATGTCCTTGAGCACCTTGACGACACCTTCGACCCCGAAAAGAGCAGCCGCGTCATTATGCTCTATATGGAGAAGATCTCCAACCCGCAGAAGATGCTGAAACACGCCCGCTCGCTCATCCTTAAAGGATGCAAGATTGCCGCCATCAAGTCGGGTGGCTCGGCCGCAGGCAGCCGTGCAGCAAGCTCGCACACTGGAGCATTGGCAACATCAGATGTGGCTGTTGACGCCCTTTTCCGCAAGGCAGGTATAGTGCGCTGCCACAACCGTCAAGAACTGACAACGGTGTGCGCCATCTTCATGCACCCCGAAGTGAAAGGCAAGAATATGGCCGTCATCACCCACGCAGGAGGTCCTGCCGTGATGCTCACCGACGTGCTCTCCAACAACGGAATGGATGTTCCACACATCGAAGGCCCAAAGGCACAAGAGCTGCTCGGCAAACTGTATAACGGCTCATCGGTAGGCAACCCCATCGACTTCCTAGCCACTGGAACAGCCGAACAACTTGGCTACATCATCGACGCCTGCGAGAACGACTTCGACGAGATTGACAGCATGTGCGTAATATTCGGCTCACCCGGACTGTTCGCCAACTGGGAGGTTTACGAAGTCCTCGACCAGAAGATGAAGACCTGCAAGAAGCCCATCTTCCCCATCCTGCCTTCCATCATCAACGTGAAGGACGAGATTGAGGACTTCATCAAGAACAAACACCGCATCAACTTCCCCGAGGAATGCGTGTTCGGAAACGCCCTCTGCAAGATATACAACACACCCAAACCGCAGCCCGAGAACGTAGAGATGCCAAAGATCGACACACAACGCATACGTCAGGTCATCGACAGCTGCGAGAACGGCTATATCGACCCCGACAAGATCTATCAACTGCTCGATGCTGCCGGCATAGCCCAGAAACAGATCCGCGTTGTTGACAAGAAACAGCAAGCCGTTGACTTCGCCAACGAGGTGGGCTATCCGCTCGTGATGAAGGTTGTAGGTCCAGTCCACAAATCAGATGTGGGCGGTGTCACCCTCAACGTGCGCGACATCGAGACCGTACAGCGCGAGTTCGACCGACTGATGGCCATCAAGGACACCTACGCCGTTGAAATGTACCCCATGCTTGACGGAACAGAGGTCTATATAGGAGCCATCCGCGATGAGAAGTTCGGTCATCAGGTGTTCTTCGGTCTTGGAGGCATCTTCATCGAGGTGCTGAAAGACGTTCAGAGTGCTTTGGCACCCGTCAGCGTTGACGAGGCAAAAGACCTGCTCGGCAAGCTACGCGGCTATAAGATACTGCAAGGCGTACGTGGTCAGCAGCCCGTCAACATCGACGTTTACGCTGAGCAGATAGCCCGCGTGAGCGCACTGGTGATGGCAGCTCCCGAGATTGCCGAAATGGACCTCAACCCATTGCTCGGCAACCCGAAGAACGTCGTCGCCGTGGATGCAAGAATACGTATTGAGAAATAATCAGATTTAAAACAAAAAAAAGGACATGCGCCTCATATAACGGGGAGAGTCCTTTTTTTTGATATTTTTATTATCATGAACAAAAAACTCCTCCTTGACACAATAAATGATTTAAGGAACAATCCCAACGCCTGCCAATTCAGGCGTATTTCTCTGCCCGACGAACAGTTGAGCTCTTTTTTGCATCATTTCTCAGAGCAAGGACTCACTGACAAAGACTATATGTCGCACATTGACAACATCCGTGGCAAAGACATATCCACATACACATTTCAGGAATCATGTACCATGCTTACATTCATCTGGCGCAACGACAGATTCTCAGAGGGTGCATTACACAAATATTTTCTAGACGGAACCCTGCTGAAGGTGTTGGAGAGGATGTATGAAACAATGGAATCAAAATAAGCTGACGACACACGTCGTGGGCAAAATCATTATTTGAAAAATTATATTTAATTTATTGATTATGAACAAGATAATTTTAATAACAGGTGCAACAAGCGGCATCGGTCTTGCCTGCGCGAGAAAATTCGCCGAGAATGGCGACAGACTGATTCTAACAGGCCGCAAGCCAGAACTCCTTGAAGAGGTAAGCAAAGAACTGACCGACAAAGGCACCAAGGTCCTCACTTTAGTTTTTGACGTGAGAGACCGTGAAGAAGCCACACGTTGCATCAATAGTCTGCCCAACGAATGGAAAGACATCGACGTGCTGGTGAACAACGCTGGTCTGGCCCTCGGCTTGGAGCCTGAATACGAGGGCAGCTATGATGACTGGGAGACTATGATCGACACCAACATCAAAGGTCTGCTGACCATGACACGTCTCATCGTTCCCGGAATGGTGAAACGCGACCGCGGACATATCATCAACGTGGGTTCTGTGGCCGGTGACGCAGCTTACGCCAACGGCAACGTATATTGCGCCACCAAATCGGCTGTGAAGACACTAAGCGACGGACTCCGCATCGATGTGGCCAACACCTCCATCCGTGTCACCAACCTCAAACCCGGACTGGTGGAGACCAACTTCAGCAACACACGCTTCCACGGCGACAAAGAACGTGCCGCCAACGTCTATAAAGGCATCAAACCTTTGACTGGCGACGACATTGCCGACGTAGCCGTATATGCCGCCAACGCCCCTGCCCACGTGCAAATTGCCGAGGTACTTATCCTCGCAACACACCAAGGCAGCGGAAGTGTTATAGTCAGAAAATAAGATCGCTCAATAAGACAGACTCTTCACCGGGAAAGTGAAATAGGAGTCCGGATACGGCTCTTCCTTCAGTGTGAAGTGCCACCACTCACAGTCATAAGGCTTGAATCCGTGGCGAAGCATTACCTCGCGCAGAATCATCCTGTTATGGAACTGTTCAGCGGTGATTTTGTCGTTTTGCTTGTATTTACCGTTGTTTGGGTTGCCGCCAAAATCTGGATGACTTTCTTTGCCAAACCAGTCGAACGTGCCGCCCATATCGATTTCTTTCTCCGTACGCATGTCGAAAAGTGTAAGGTCGACAGTTGAACCGCGCGAGTGACCGCTATGTTCAGCGATATATTCAAGGCGGAACAGGTCTTTTTTGTCCACATTGGGATAAAAATAAGGTCTCATCAGGGTGTCAGCCAAATCAGCGCCCCAGCGCATGAAGTGGTCAACGGCACACTGAGGACGATAAGCATCGTATATTTTCAAACGGTAACCCATTTTCATCAGCTCTTCGCTCACAGCGCGAAGACTATCGGCCGCCTGACGCGTAAGCAATGCCACTGGCTCCATATACCCGTCGACACGGGCTCCAACGAAGTTGTAGGTGCCATAATACCTTATCTCAAGAATGGCATCGGGAACGGCTTCGGCCAGATTAACGAACTGCGAGGCATCGTCGGTTGGCGAGAGCTTGCCAGTAAGACGTTTAAACTCGGCCTGTGCTTTACCTAACTGTTCAAGGAAAGCTTGACTTGTGTGCAGTCGAGCCAGTCCAATAGCACTTCCAAGGCGACTCATATCGACATCGCTCTGCCAGTGTGCACCCACAATGACACGGCTTTCGCCATACATGAAGCCACGAGCCATGATAGTGTCGGCATTTTCAGGATTTATCTCGGATAGCAGCAAAGCGACAGCATATCCGCGCTGACTGTGTCCGGATGGATATGACCCCTCACCCGACAAATACTGCTCTTCATAAACGGTGAGCATGTGTTCACGAAAACGCTCGAAGGGACGTTTACGCTTATAAAAGGCCTTTGGCTCTACACGCGTCTGGTCTATGGTGGAGAGACTGTTAACCAAACATTTGTATATCTCGGGCGTACCATCTTTCGATATCTTCAGGCCAAAAGGCACGTCAAACTCAGCAAAGAGAGCGTCGTAAGTCCAGACGGCATCGCGGTATGCAATAGCAGCGCGGACAGAGTCATTCCTCATTGTCTTTCCCCACATATAACGCATCACGTCATTGGCAAAGTCTGTTCCTATAGTGTCGGGCGGTGGTGGCAGGCATTTTATGAGGTCAGGCATCTCTTTTGCGCTAAAATACAACGTAGCTCCATCGTGTTGGGCTTTTAAGCTGCCGCAAAACAAGACGGCGGCAAACAGACAAATATAAATGCGTTTCATTTTTATAGTATTTGTGCAGTATGATTTTTTGTATCGACCTTGCCAATAGCATCGACAATAACACCTTGTTCATCGATGACGTATGTGGTACGCAACGTTCCCTCTGTCACCTTGCCGTACATTTTCTTCTCGCCCCAAGCCTCGTAAGCTTTCAAAATGGTCAAATCCGTGTCGGCTATAAGGTGGAATGGCAGGCTGTATTTAGCGATGAAACGTTGGTGCGAAGCGACACTGTCGCGACTCACGCCAAGCACATTATAACCCAAAGCGAGAAAACGTTCATAGTTGTCGCGCAAGTCGCAGGCTTCGGCGGTGCAACCCGGAGTGCTGTCTTTGGGATAGAAATAAAGGACCAACTTCTTTCCTGCAAAATCAGTTAATTTCACCGTATTACCATTTTCATCTTGTCCCTCGAAATAAGGGGCTTTTGTTCCTTTTTGCAACATAATAAATCAATTTCAATTTTAGCAACCGCAAAGTTAGAAAAAATAGTTTTTGATGATGAAAGTATCATCACCACACAAACGGAATCACCTTATACTTGACTTTTTGTTTGTATTCTCTGTAGCCTTCCAGCTCCTGTTCAAGCACCATCTCCTCATTGCGGATACGCTTGGCGATAACAGGTATGTAAAACAACATAACAGCAAACGACCATGGAGAGGCTAAAACCAATGGCATGGACAGAAAAAGAACCAAAGTGGCAGCATACATCGGGTGACGGACTATACCATACAATCCCGTATCGACAACCTTTTGATGCTCCTGCACCTCAATGGTACGCGAAAGCCATCTATTCTCGCGCAACACTTCGGCATAGAATGCATATCCAAGCAAAAAAAGCACAGAAGCCGAATAAACAGCCCAATCTGGCAGCATGAACAACATAAACCTACGGTTTAGTCCAGCCAGAACAAACATTAAAAGGAACATTACACCACTCATTGCTACAACCCATTTCTGCTCGTCTTGTTTCTCTTTGGCTTCCAAACGTTTACGCAGCAACCCGGGATCTCTAAACATCAGAACAATGCCCGCAATGAACATCGGCACAAAAAGAAGCACGATGAAAAGCCATGCCTGCCAGAAAACCAGCGTTCCTGCCGAAACAAAGAGCAACAGACATACTAACAGCAGTCCTGCGAGGAATTTTGTCAATGCTTGAATGAAAAGACGTGTGGTCATAAATTATATCTTTTTTTCGCAAAGATAGTATTTTAGACAAATACAGCTCAAAAAATCCTACCTTTGCATCTCGAATTACATTAAAACACCAAACAGATGAAGAAAATCGCATACATACTGATTTTGGTCACAGCCATAACAGCATACTCCTGCCAACAGAGCAACAAAGAAGCAATACACCAATCTATTGTTAATCAGCTCGATGCATACCCGAAATCAACATTGCAAGACATTTACAAATACTTCTATCAAGAACATTTCGGGCCTGAACATGCCATAAGCGACACGAACTCCGTCAAAAAACATCTTGTGAGCGAACTAAGCTTGGTTAAAGGAAGCAATAAATATTACGAGCCAATTGGCATGAAAGGCGAATACGTGCGGGTCTATCTCAACACAGTCACAGACGGGCTCATCTCTGCAGAAGACCTTCTGAACGCCTTCATCGCCAGTGCAAACGAACACCGCACCCCATCATCCAACTGGAAAAGGAAATGGGGAACCATTGTCAGCATAATAAAGGATGAAAACATCAAAATAAAAGGCCTTGAAGACAATTCCATGCTGACAGAGGCCGCACGAAAAGACCAAGCGGTACACCACAGCAAAGCCTACAACGAGGCATACCATCCGCACTACCGCATAGTTTCAAGAAGTATCTTTGAACGCGATTTGAAACCCATGATTGAACGATGACACCCTTAGAAAGAGGACTTATCCCCTGTCGTAATGCGGCATCTCATCAGGCAGAATAATGGAATACTCCACTAAACCGCCGACTATGGTTTTCGCGTCGTCTTCATACCACGGAGTCTGATAGATAAGCTTGCGCTTGCCTTTCTTCGATATAGTATAGACGTTTGTAGCCTTGTCATCAATAAGGTGCTGAATGATTTGGCGAGAACGCTCGTTGTGGCAATTAAGCATATTTTTGCCACGCACGTCGCCATTAACCTCAATTGAGCTGTCATTCTGGTAAAGAACCTCACCGTCCTTTGCGCTGACGGTGATGGCTAAATTCAATCCTTTATAAAAATCCTTTTCCATAATTATATGTTTTTTGTCCTTACAAAATTAGAAAATTCCAAGTAAAACCACTAATAGCCCTAATTCATTATTTATCTACCAAGCAAATACTATCATATTCATTGACAAACCCATATATCTGGTTTTCAACATCTTTTGCACTATCCACACCATCAAAAAACCAACCCTTAATACTTTCTCGGTTTTCGCCCGAGCGCACATTGCCAAAACCGAAAAACTCACAATTCTCAACAAAATCACACAAAGTCATTTCCGCAAAAAGGTTCCTACCATTGTATTTAGCATAAGCGAAATACTGATTATCAAGCGTTTTATCAACAAAAATCTCAAGCATTGCCTTTAATCGGTTTTCTTTTTTATCATGACTTTTATTTGTCGCAAAATTAAGTTTTTAATCAATCCAAAAGACACAAATCACAAGACAGAGTTTCGCTTTTAAGAGTTTTTTACTAATTTTGTGCCTATATTTTACGCATTATTGTTTATTCTTTACATAACATATTGATATTATGAGTGATAACAACCAACAAACAACTCAGAGCGATTATTTTGCATGTGTATGCATCGACGAGGCATTTGCCTACGAGATGTGGCAAAAAGGCATTGCAACAGGCAAGAAACTGAGCGACGACGTGTATGGTCGAAACGACGAGTGGCCGATATTCACGCACAACTTCTTCCCTCTCGTGAAGCACGACAACATCAACGCTGCTTACGAAACAATAAAGTACCATTGGGACAAATCGTATCCCGACGCACCCGACAAATACAAAGTGATTGCAATTAAAAACAACCACGACGAGATCAGCGAGTACTTCAAAAAAATGTGCATCTCGATGTACGGCACCAACGACTATTTGCGTCTCTGCGCCGAAATCATCAACGTTTTACCTGTGATGAAAGAGCGTGATTTGACACACAACTTCATGTGTACCAATTATTTGGTGGCTGCCAATCCAGGATGCGGTTTCTCGGAGATTGCAAGAACCATGTTCAATCTGCTCAAAAAAATGAATCTTTTTGAGACCCCGAACAAGAACAACATATACTGGGATTTTGTTGTCGGCGAAAGAACTGAAAACGGATTCCACTCCGTCGATGACATTATCGACATACTCAGAGAAGACGACAACAAATACACGACTGTGGCTTTCGACATTTGCTATTTTCTCGACAAAAACAAACACCCCGAGCTTCGCAACTTCCTATGCCGCCTGAACAGGTATCAAGACGATTACATTTTCCTGTTCCGTGTACCTTTCCTCGAGAAAAACGCCCTCAAGGACATAAAAGACATACTGACCGACATCGTCAGCATAAAGGAGATTATAGTCACACCGCCCAGCGACATCGTGCTGCTTGACTTCCTGGTCGACAAGCTTTCACGCAGCGGATACCACATCAACAACGAAGCTATAGAACTGTATTTCAACAAGATAAAAGAGGAAAAACGCGACGGACGTTTCTATGGATTCAAGACAGCGGAGAAAATATGCAACGAGATATGCTGGCTGAAGGTCAAGAGCCAATGCGACAGCATAAACGCAGGCATAGCACCGAATGAGTCGTTGATTGAAGCAAAGGACATTGACAAGCTTTGCACCAAAGTCGAGAAAAACCGCAACGGCTACGACATGCTCAACGACCTTATCGGCATGGACGGCATCGCCGAGCAGATAAAACAGATTGTGGCACAGGTGAAGATGAGTATCAGCAACAAGACCTTTGACCGTCCGTGTATCCACATGCGCTTTCTTGGCGCGCCAGGAACAGGAAAGACCACAGTGGCACGCATCATCGGCAAGATTCTGAAAGACGAGAAGATACTCAGCAAAGGCGAGTTCATCGAGTGCGCGGCCCGCTCGCTCTGCGGCGAATATGTGGGTCAGACAGCGCCACGCACAGCAGCAGTATGTCGCGATGCCTACGGATCGGTGCTCTTCATCGACGAGGCTTACTCGCTCTACACCGGTGACGGCTCGTCAAACGACTACGGACGCGAGGCTCTCGCCACACTCATCGCCGAGATGGAGAACCACCGCGACGACATGGTGGTCATCATGGCAGGCTACACTGACGACATGAACACACTGATGAAAGGCAACGCCGGTCTGCGCAGCCGTATGCCCTATATGATTGAATTCAAGACCTACACTCGCACACAGCTCTATGAGATATTCATGCTCATGGTGTCGAAGCATTTCCGCTGCACACAGGAGTTCTGCGACACAGCTAAAGCATACTTCGACAGCCTGCCCAACAGTATTTACAACTCGAAAGAATTCGCCAACGCCCGTTTCGTCCGTAACCTGTACGAACGCACATGGTCGAAAGCGGCCCTACGCATCACCTTCTCGTCGAAAAGCTCTATTATGGGCGACACCCCCATCATCGACAAATTCTCGTTAGGCGATGACAGCATCATTCTCGTAGCTGAGGACTTCCGCTCCGCTTCAAGCGAGAAAGAATTCTCAGAGAACCTTGGAAGCACCATAGCTCCAGTGGGATTCAAGAAATAAAAAAAATAGAATTAACTTTTCGTTTTTTCAAAAAAACACTACTTTTGTGGATTGGTTAGAAACTTAAAACACCATCAGATATGAAAAGAAACGTTTTATTAATCACCTTATTATTGTTTGCCTTTGGCATGACAAGCATGGCTCAGAGCCTAAACTCAAACCAACAAAACCTACGTGAGGGTATCTTTGCTTTCCTGAAAAAAGAAGGCTTCTCACCCAAGAAGGTCACCGACGACAAACTCTCGTTCAAGCGCGAGGGGCATGACTATTATGTCGCCATCGATGCTCAGAAACTCTCGCCCATGAAAGTGAGCATCAGCACGACGAAGGCTCTGCCTGACGGCTATGCCGAAAACACCGTGCTGCGTGCCGCCGCTGCCAACACCAACTCGGTGAAATACACCTATCTCAAAGGTGTGAACCGCGTAACGCTGAGCTGCGGTATCTATCTGAAAAACGTTGAGGCATTCAACGACGTATTCTACGCATGGTTAGGCGACTTCGACGACGCTGCGATGTCATTGAATCCATCCGTACAAGACGGCACTGTTGTGACAACAGAATCACCTGCCACACCTGCCGACTTCAACTCAACGAAAGCCAACCTCGTCATCACCAAACTTGATCTTGCCAACACACACAAAGACAACACCATAATAGACCTTTATGGCGAGGATTTGTTCAGCGACAAAGTGATGTATATTAAACCGCGTGTCAACTACCTAGGCAAAGTCAATGGCGAAATCATCCTTCGCGTAAAATGGTTTGACACCAACGGGAAACTTATTAGAGCCAATGAAAACGTCAAGGCAGGATTCTCGCAAGAAGAGACGTTCAACATTGGTACAAACGAGCGTAGCAACACCTTATTCCTTAAATGTTTCGGCTACGACAAACCAGGAAGATGGAAGGCTGGTAAATACCGTGTAGAGGTATGGGAGGGCAACACCTGCCTGATATCGAAAGAGTTCATCATTAAAAGCCGTAACATGCAAACTGTTGCCGACGACGACAAACTCACCAATATCGCCAACACAATAGCAAGCAACTATAATGAGCTGCCGGCGCGTTTTCCTGTTTACGAGGGCAAAGACGAACCATATTTCACCCTTAACCAAGTTAAAGCTGTGAAAGGAACGGGAATAAACTTGATATTCAGAACAACTACTCCTCTCAACACTCTTTCAATAGACGATAGAAGTGCTTATATCGATGCTTGCGAAGAGGTCTTCAACAAAATCGTCGATCAAAGCATAGGCCAGACCAACCCGAAGAACATGCCAACACAGCTCGACCCCAACGAAATGTATTTCTACTGCTTGGAGGATTCCAACGGTGCATTCATTTCAGGAATGAAATTCTAATTTGTCATACTTCAAATGAAAAAGCCGACTCGCGTCGGCTTTTTTTTTATTCTTTGGAATAGAACTTCCCTTTGGCGGCATCAAGCGTGTTTTGCAATAGTGAGACTATTGTCATGGGGCCAACACCACCAGGAACAGGAGTTATCTTCGACGCCACCTTATATACGGCATCATAGTCCACATCACCAGTTATCTTGTAGCCTTTGGGACTGCTCGGGTCGTCGATACGGTGTATGCCCACATCGATGACAACGGCACCAGGTTTCACCATGTCGGCAGTGACAAAGCCTGGCTTGCCTATGGCAACAATAAGAATGTCGGCATTACGGGTGATGTCGGCAATATTCTTGGTGCGGCTGTGACACATTGTCACTGTTGAGTCGATGCCTTTGCGCGACATCAGTATCGCCATAGGTGTGCCAACGATGTTGGAACGGCCCAAGACAACGACGTTTTTGCCAACAGTCTCAATTCCGGAACGTTTAATCAGTTGCATGATTCCGTATGGTGTAGCCGGCAAGAAACATGGCAAGCCAATCTGCATGCGTCCTGCGTTCACGCTGGTGAAGCCGTCAACATCCTTGGCGGGGTCGATGGCCTGTATCACCTTGTTCTCATCGATATGCTTCGGCAGGGGCAGTTGGATGATGTAACCATCCACCTCGGGGTCTTTATTCAAAAACTCGACAGTGTCAAGAAGCTCCTTCTCTGTGGTCTTATCCGACATACGATAAACCGACGAGACAATACCCACGCTGTGGCAGGCCTTTTCTTTAGAAGAGACATAAGTCTGGCTTGCGCCGTCATCGCCAACGAGTATTGCTGCAAGATGCGGTGCTGGAATGCCTTTGTCGATCATTTCAGCCACTTCGGCAGCAATCTCTTTCTTCATTTGTTCGGCAATAAGTTTGCCGTCAATTATTTTATTATCCATATTCCTGATTTAAAATTTCAAGATTTTATCTTCTTCTCATCGCCTGGGCCATGCGCATCATTTTCTTGCCTCCGCCCGACGTCATCATGCGCATCATTTTCGATGTTTCCTCAAACTGCTTTATGAGACGGTTCACCTCAACGATAGACGTTCCGCTTCCGTTAGCTATACGTTTGCGACGGCTGCCGTTAAGCAAAGCGGGATTCTCGCGCTCGGCGGGAGTCATAGAATAAATAATGGCTTCGATGCTCTTGAAGGCGTCGTCATCGATTTCCTCGTCTTTCAGCACTTTGCCCATTCCAGGTATCATGCTGGCAAGTTCCTTGATGTTACCCATCTTCTTTATCTGCTGAATCTGACTAAGAAAATCGTTATAGTTGAACTCGTTCTTGGCAAGTTTCTTTTGCAACTTGCGTGCTTCTTCCGCGTCGAACTGCTCTTGAGCACGCTCAACGAGAGACACAATGTCGCCCATGCCGAGGATACGGTCGGCCATACGTTTTGGATAGAATACGTCGAGCGCATCCATCTTCTCGCCTATACCCACAAACTTGATCGGCTTGTCGACAACAGTACGGATTGTCAAGGCAGCACCGCCACGGGTGTCACCATCAAGTTTGGTGAGGACAACACCGTCGAAATTCAAACGGTCGTTGAAGGCTTTTGCAGTATTAACAGCATCCTGACCAGTCATTGCATCGACCACAAACAAAGTCTCATGCGGGTTGACAGTCTCTTTCACTGCAGCTATCTCGTTCATCATCTCTTCGTCGACTGCAAGACGGCCTGCTGTATCTATTATCACCACAGCAATATTCTGGCTCTTGGCGTGGGCAATAGCATTCTGCGCTATCTGGACAGGGTTCTTGTTGCCCTCCTCACTATAAACCTCCACGTCAACCTGCTGTCCCAAGACCTTTAACTGCTCGATGGCAGCCGGACGATACACGTCACCGGCAACAAGAAGAACCGACTTGCTCTTCTTGCGTTTCAGATAATTGGCGAGCTTTGCCGAGAAAGTTGTCTTACCAGAACCTTGCAGACCTGCTATAAGAATAATGGTAGGTTGAGCTTTCAGGTTTATGTCGCTATGCTCCCCTCCCATCAACTCAGCAAGCTCGTCATGCACAATCTTAACCATCATCTCGCCAGGTTTGACGGATGTGAGGATTTCCTGACCTAAAGCCTTCTCCTTTATATTATTAGTGACATCCTTTGCTATTTTGTAACTCACGTCGGCATCGAGCAAAGCACGACGGATTTCTTTCATCGTATCGGCAACGTTCACCTCGGTGATGCGTCCCTGTCCCTTCAGTATCTTGAACGAACGTTCTAATTTTTCGGTTAAGCCTTCAAACATAATTCAAAATTTGGGTGCAAAGGTAGTAATTTTTTTGTTTAACTGTTGATTTGTTTGAATGTTTATTGTTGATTTTAAGATTTGACTTGAGACTATATGTCATTTTCGTGCTAAAAAGTCACAGATGACAGTCCAAGTCACTCCCATAAACGATAGACAATGTTATTGTTAATGGTCGTGACAAAAAAAATCAAAGAAAAAAAACATTTTTTGCATCACCTATTGATAAAAATTATAATTTTGCGCCCGCTAAAGAGAATTAAAAACTCAAAACAAAATAAAAAATGAAAAGAGCATTTCTTTTTGCCTTGGTAGGCGTTATCGCACTGGCTTTCGCATCGTGCGGTGAAAAACAAAGCAAGCAGTTCACAGAAATGAAAGCTGCAGTTGAAGACTTGACAAATCAAGTTGCTGAAATCACTTCTTGCGACAACATGCAAGGTGTTATGGAATCGGTTGTTGAGCTCATGGGCAAACAATACGACGAAGCCGACCGCATGAACGAGAAAGAAGAAGGCCTCATGAAGACCGCATGCGAGAAACTGCAAACCGCTATTGAAGAGAAGATAGCTTCTCTCGGCGGCTGCAAAGAAGAACCCGAGACTGCCGCAGTTGAAGAGGTTCAACTCGACGAGAACGGAAATCCCATCCTTGACGCTGCTGAAGCTGCCATCGAGCAAGCTGGCGACGCTGTTCAAGAAGGCGTTCAAACAGTCATTAACGAAGCCACTGAAGCCATTCAAGGATAATTGAAAGCCTCAGCTTCATGAAAAAAAGTCGTCGTTTTACCGCGACGACTTTTTTTGTGTTATTTTTGCAGCGCATAACACCACACCATGATTCAAGCCAAAGATCTGAAACGCTTTGAACTTTTCAGCGACCTGACAGACGATGTGACGGAAAAGTTTGTCAGAGAGTCGGTTGTATACTCGCGCAACTACGCGACAGGCAACATCTTCCTGCAAGGCATGCCCTGCGAGGCACTATATCTGCTCAGCGATGGCACCGCCAAGGCAACCATGACAAACAGCGAGGGCAAGACGGTCACCATTGAGACAATGACAGCGCCACGAGTACTCGCTCCCTCTGCCCTATACGCAACAGAGAACTATTTCCCCGTAAACATAGAAGCCGTGACACCTTGCCGTATCATTTTTGTCAACAAAAACAGCTTCTACGACCTGATGCACCGTGAACCCAATGTGATGGAAGCATACATCAGGATGCTGTCGGACAAGAGTCTTTTCCTCAGCCACAAGGTAAATGGCTTCGCTCTGCAAAGTCTGAAGAGCCGTCTTGCAGAGCATCTTCTCTCAAACAAAACTCATGAAACACAACAAGAAATTGCCGACACACTCAGCGTAGCCCGCACTTCGTTGGCAAGGGTTTTGGCCGAACTCATCGGCAGCGGGCTTATACGCATGGAAGGACGACACATTGTCGTTGCAAACGAAAAAGGACTGCGCGAAATGGTTGTTTAGCAACCTTCAACGATATCCTTAATCACCAAGCCGGCAATAGTGAAACCAAAAATAGCCGTGACATGTGCCGTGGTGCCGTTTATCTGAGCCTTTGACGAACACCATTCATGATTGACAAGTTCTGGGTTGCCCTGAGCTATTTGCGCCTTGGGACACAAACAGGCACTAGTCCCACAGGTTGTAACAGTTGCACCCTTGTTGGTTAAAAGCTCTGCAGAGAAAACACAAAGAAACTTTTTTTGTGGACTAAGGTTCAACCTTTTCATCTTTTTACGCAAAGCCCGCGCCAATGGGCAGCCTTGAACCTCCCAAAACTCAGCCACTTGAATCTTTGTAGGGTCCATCTTGAGGGCAGCTCCCATAGATGAAAAAAGCTTGCCATGACATTCGGAGGCATGGAGAATAAGCCTCATCTTGTTCTCCAAGCTGTCGATAGCATCGATGATATAATCATAAGAGTCAAGGTTGAACTTATCGGCATTTTCGGCCGAATATATCTCCTGCATAGCATTGACTTCGGCATTAGGGTTTATTTCCAAAAGCCTCTCTCTAAGCACATCCACTTTAACCTTGCCAATAGTTTTGGTTGTGGCCTGCAGTTGACGGTTGACATTTGTCACACACACGCAGTCGCTATCAACTATCGTCAGATGCGATATTCCGCTTCTGACAAGACTTTCGGCACACCAGCTGCCCACGCCGCCTACACCAAAAATGATAACTTTTTTAGTCTTGATTGTTGTCATGGCATCGCTACCCAGAAGCAAAGCCTGACGGTTGAAAATCGCATCTTCTATACCCATATAGCTAACTTTTTCTATAAGAATTTCATCATGGCAGCCACAGCTGCACCGAACACTGCACCGCTGATATGAGCACGGTGGCCTATGTTATCACCTCCTCGCTTCGACATATACACGGAATAACCCAGATATAGTATTGCGAAAAGCCACGCAGGAAGCGGTACCGGTATTGGAAACACAATCAACTTTGAGGATGGATTGAACACTATACCTGCAAACAACACGGCATTCACGGCACCCGAAGCACCCAAAGCGTTGTAGGAGTAGTCGTTGCGATGCTCAAAATAGTCCCATACTGACGATACAGCAACGGCAGCAATATAAAAAAGCAAATAAAACAATCCTCCTCTTGATCCATAATGCAAGTCGAAAATGCCTTCGACAATCGTGCCAAACGAGAAGAGCACGAACATATTAATAATAAGGTGCCCCCAGCCGCCGTGCAGCAACGCATGTGTAAAAAACCTCCAATATTCTCGTCTTTCGGACACAGCCCAGGCGTTGAACATATACTTATTGGCAGGAACCTTGCCCAAAAAAGCCAGCACCGAAACCAACGATGTTACAATGATGATTATTAATGTAATATGCATTTTAAAAAACAATAATTTGAACAAAAGATCAAAACTTGTAAAACAACAAAATCTTTACCTCAAATCACTTTTGTTTTACAGCTTCATACAAGATATCATGAAGCGAAGTTCTGATATTGAATTTAGATAGATTTGTATTTTCAGCATCAGGATAAACACGGTTAGAGAGGAAGATTATAAGCAGGTTATTCTCGGGATCGGCCCAGGCGAATGTACCAGTAAAACCTGTATGACCGAAACTGCTCATAGAGGCTGATTTTGAAGCCGTTGCGGGGCCTTTCTTGTCAATCGGAAGTTTGTCGAAACCAAGGGCGCGGCGATTGCCATTATCGGTAAAAGGAGCAGTTGTAAAATACTTAACAGTCTCTGGTTTAAGCAGTTGAGCATCTCCATAACGACCGCCATCAAGAAGCATCTGCATAATGGTCGCGATACTCTGAGCATTGGCAAAGAGCCCCGCATGGCCTGACACGCCTCCCATCATAGCAGCACCTTGATCATGCACGTCGCCCCACACCTGGCGGAAACGGAAAGACTTGTCATCCTCTGTTGGCGCTATCGTCTCGCGTGTGCGCCATGTGAGCGGACAAAATCCTATGTTGCTCAAACCCATAGGAGTGTAGAACTTGGCATCGAGATAATCCTCAAAAGTCATATTCGTCAACATCTCGACAAGCTTCGGCACAAAATAAAAACCCATGTCGCAATAAACATACTTCTTCGCTCCCATCTTGCTGCGCATTATGGTGTTGAATATGATCTTCTCATAGTCGTTTTGCAAATAAAGGCTGTCGGCAACGCGGACACGGTGCAGGTCGTCGATATGGCTGCTGAAATACTCGCGCATTGGGCCGTTAGCGTCGATAATCTCCTTATAGAAAGGTATCCACGCCTTCATTCCCGACTGATGTGTCAGTATTTCAATTATTTTAATGCTGCCCTTGTCATATTTCCTTGTATATGGGAAATAGTCCCCAAGGGTCTTTTCCAAGTCAAGAAGTCCATCTTCGTAAAGCTTCATTATGGCAAGTGTCGAGGCCATGACTTTTGTCAGAGATGCAAGGTCGTAAATATCATCAGGCTGGACTTTATGGTCGCCGTCATAGGTGAATTTGCCGAAACACTTGGAATATAGTATTTTGCCATCTTTCATAGCTACGATCTGGCATCCCGGATATGCCTTGTTTTCAATGCCGTAACGTGCCACCGAATCAAGGCGGAGCTCAAATTCACGGTCTATTGCAACGATGTCGGTATTCTCAGCTATGGTGAGTCCACAGCCTGCCTTGAACTGTCCCACAGTGATAGGCAGCTTGCCTTGCGGACAAAGTTTACCGGCAAGGAGTTTAGTGACAGCCACAACAGCCTCGTTTTTGTCCTCATAGCCCACAACTACGGCCTTCACATTGTCGCCAAGCTCAAAACGTGAAAGAGCATACGGACAAGCAAATAGATTTAGTACAAGCTTATTTTGTTTTGCAATATCATTTACGAAATCGACCGTTTCTTTGCTTATGCCATAGTCTTTTGTTGCAAACATACTTGTATTGCGCACGTTAACCACAACATAATCGTAAGCCTTGAGCGACTTCAGCATTTCCACCGACTTAGCTTTCACATCTTTTGGTGCAAGCGTAAAACGTGTTGCCTTAACACTGACTGCCTTGAGCGTGTCACACATCCCTGCATCATTGTCGCCTATGGTCAGAACTGCTATTTTTTTCCCATAAACCAAAGGCAAGACGTCGTCATCATTGCGAAGAAGCGTAACTGCGTTGTCGAAAAGATTCTGTTTCAGCGATTTGTACTCATCCTTATTAATATCACTGAGAAGATTGTCTGTCTTTATTGGAACGAACTTGGTGTTAAGGCCGACTTTGTACTTATAATGCAGTATTTTTTTGCAGCTTTCCTCTAGCCTGGCTGCAATCGAGGGGTCTTTCTCGGCAGCTTCTTTAATGGTTTTTATAGCGTATGGCACATCGTGTGGCAAAATCAGAACATCGTTGCCTGCCAGAAAAGCATAATATGCCACGCTGTCGCGGCTTATTGTCTGCGAAACACCTTTCATGTCGAGGCCGTCGGTGAAAATGAGCCCTTTAAAGCCGAACTTATCCTTCAACAAATCGGTGACAACACCTTTCGAAAGTGAAGACGACGTGTTCTCGACAGGCTCGATGGCAGGAAAATAGAGATGGCCCACCATAGCTCCGTTCACGCCGCGTTCTATCATATAACGGAAAGGAGGAAACTCCACATTCTCAACATCTTCGAGTGTTGCATTAACCGTTGGCAAGGTAAGATGCGAGTCAGTAGCAGTGTTGCCATGTCCTGGGAAGTGTTTCATAGTAGTTATCAATCCTTTACGCTGCATACCGAGAGCATAAGCGGCACCCTTCTCCCCCACGTTGCGAGGATTTTCGCCGAAGCTGCGCATACCTATCACAGGATTCGAAGGGTTGGAGTTGACATCCACCACTGGGGCGAAATTAACGTGAATGCCCATACGCAGACACTGTTCGGCAATCTGTTCACCCATGAGGCAAATAAGTTCATCATCCTGCAAAGCACCCAAAGTCATCTGATAAGGATAAGATATTGAGCCGTTTATGCGCATTCCCAACCCCCACTCGGCATCAATAGAAACCATTAGTGGAGTCTTTGCGAGGGCTTGCCATTCATTGGTCTGCTCAACCTGCGCCACGGCATCGCCACGGAAGAAACACACGCCTCCTATGTTATATTTCTTGATATATTTTGCCACATTCTCATCGTATGGCTTGCTCGGATTATTAGCCCGCATACAGATAAGCTGCGCAACACGCTGCTCAACGGAAAGGCTTTTATAAACAGAATCAACCCACCTGTCTTCCAATGTTTGGGCAAAAGCATTATTACAAATTATTGAAAAACAAAAAGTTAGTACATAAAAAGAAATATGTCTCACACTTCTCATCACAGATGTTTTTAAAGGTTAAAGGATAATTTTTGAATTGGCAAATTTACAAAAAAAACACAAAAAAAATCGTATTGCATCCTTGTAGAATAAAAAAAAGCGGTTGTTTTTTGTGGGCATCAAATAAAACACTACCTTTGTGGAAAATATTATATAATGGGAAGTGTTTTTGATCCTAACGCTGCGGCGACAGCCGATTCCGGCATCTACGGCCTGCCTTGCACGTCCGACGAGGCCGCAATAATCATCATACCAATAGAATGGGAACTCACCACGAGCTACAACCGGGGCACCGTCGAAGGTCCTGCCGCCATAATGGAGGCATCCATGCAGGTTGACCTCTGTCATCACGATTATCCCAACTTGTGGGAGAAAGGCATCTGGCTTGACCAGTTTCCAAAAGAGCTGCGCGAACTTCACGACAAGCTGATTCCTGCAAGTGAAGAGATAATCGACGCCCTCTACGAAAATAAAATAAACGAGGAGAACAAAGCCTATTACGACAACCTGTACGCCAAAATAGAGCAGGCCATGGACAAGCGTGACGAATGGGTCAAACAACGCATCAAGCATTGGAAAGAGAAAGGAAAGATTGTTGGCCTCCTCGGTGGCGACCACAGCTGTCTCCTTGCCTATCACCAATACTTCAACGAACAAGGCATCAATTACGGCATACTGCACGCCGATGCCCACATGGACCTGCGCGACACCTTTGAGGGATTCAAATACTCGCATGCATCCATCTTCTTCAATACACTGAAATTCAACAATGTAAAGAAACTTGTACAAGTCGGCATACGCGACTACTGCCACGACGAGAAAGCCCTGACCCAGAGTCAGCCCGAGCGTATAAAAGTGTTTTACGACCGTGACTGCCGCCGCAGAATGTTTGAGGGAGAGACATGGAAAAACATCGTCGACGAGATTGTCGCCGCACTACCCGAAAAAGTATATCTCTCCATCGACATCGACGCACTCGACCCGAAACTCTGTCCCAATACGGGAACACCTGTCCCTGGCGGCATGGAATACGAAGAACTCATGTATCTGCTTAACCGCATACGTGAAAGCGGAAAAGAGATAATAGGCTTTGACCTCTGCGAAGTCTCTCCCGGCGATGACGACTGGGACGGCAACGTTGGCGCAAGGGTTTTGTTCCACCTGTGTGGGATAGTAAGTTAGGAGTTATTAGTTATTAGTTATTAGTTAGAAGTTAAAAGTTGATATTCAAAATATATATTTGATATGAGCAATATTTTTAGAAAAGAGAAAAACGAGAAACATTTTTTTCCGACTTATATCAAGCAAGCCGAGACAGCACAGAAAGCGGCAAAATATCTCAAGGAGCTTGTCAAGTCCGACGACCAGGAAGAGCGCAAGCTTCTTGCCAGAACTATCAAGAAGCAAGAGACAACCGGCGACGAGTTGCTCCGCGACTTCTATCTTGAGCTCAACACGGCCTTCATAACTCCTTTCGATCGCGAGGACATGAACGACCTTGCCATGCATCTCGACAAATTCATCGACTACATCAACTACTCGGCCAAGACAATATTGATGTACAACCCTAAAAAGATTGACAAACAGATAGTGGAGATTATCGACAACATCTGCGAAGACTCGAACATCATTATCGACATCTTCAAGCGTCTCAACGACATAAGCAAAAACCAGCAGACACTCAGTGAGTTATGTCAAAAGATAACCCATATAGAGCATGTCGTTGACGATATCTTCAGTGAATATATCACTTTCCTTTTCAGCAACGAGGACAACGAGATAGAGCTGCTTAAATACAAAGAGATATCACAGTCTGTAGAGGACACCACCGACCATGCCAAGGACATTGCCGACACTGTGAAATGTATAATCATAAAACAATCGTGATGAACGCCTTGACCATTATCATCATCCTTTCCATCATCATCGCTTTTGTCTTCACCTTCCTGAACGGCATGAACGATGCTGCCAACTCCATCTCGACCATCATCACCACCAAGGTCATGACGCCAGTTCAGGCCATCCTTTGGGCCTCCTTCTGGGAGTTTGCGGCCTTCCTCATCATACGCCTCGTACTGAACCAGAATTTTGAGGTAGGCAACACCATGGCCAACTTCGCCGACCAGAACGTCATCGACCCATATCTGGTACTCTCGGCGTTGGTTGGTGCAGCCATCTGGGTATGGGTCTGCACAAAAAGCGGCATGCCCATCTCCACCTCACACGCCCTGATTGGAGGCATAGTCGGAGCGGCATGGTTTGTCAATGGCGGCTCTGTGCTTCACACACGTCCCATATTCCTCACATTAATATTCATCGTGCTGTCACCACTCATCGGTCTTTTCCTAGCCTTTTTCCTGGAATGCCTAATACTGCAAATATTCAAAAACAAACCTCGAAAGAAAGTTGACAAGACTTTCAAGGTGCTGCAGCACTTCTCCACTGCAGCCTTCTGCATTGGCCACGGCTCGAACGATGCACCAAAGACCATGGGTATCATTGCAGTGCTTATGGCAAGTGTCTTCACTACCGAAGGTGTAACCCAAGAGACACAGGACTTCATCGCTAGATTCTACGACAGCAGCCAGAGTTTCCACATTCCCGACACTCTTGCAGTGATGTGCTATGTGATAATGTCTTTAGGAATCCTCATCGGTGGCAAAAATGTTATAAAGACCATGGGCGGAGGTATATCAAAAATCACCCCCATCAGGGGATTTTCGGCCGAGTTTGCAGGAGCCACGACGCTGATTGCAACATCTTTCCTCGGCATCCCTGTCAGCACCACGCATACCATAACCGGAGGCGTGATAGGTGTAGGCCTTACCGATGGAGTGAAATCGGTGCGATGGATCACTGCACGTCGAATCATACTCTCATGGATACTGACAATCCCTGTCCCGCTTGTCATCGGCGGAGTTCTTAACATGTTGTTCAACTATATATTCAAATAACGATGAGCCTAAACAGTTTCTTCCAGTTTTTTGTACCAAAGGAGAAGAAGTTCTTCGGGATGTACCAGCAACAGGCCAAGCTCATCAACGAGGCCTCCGTCCTGCTAAAACAGATGATCTTGGAAACCGACATTGACAAGTTGGAGACGTTAAAGGCGGAAATCAAGAAATGCGAGACCAACGGCGACACTGTGCTCAACGACTTCAACACCCAACTCAACAACACCATCATTACGCCTTTCGAGCGCGAGGATGTGCATGATTTGGCCGAACTCATGGACAACATGCTCGACCGCATCGACGATGCAGCCAACATCATCCTCACACGCCGCTTCACCGATAATGACCCCGACCTCATCACTATGGCCGACAACGTCATCTTCACTTCGGAGAACATTCTTGAAATAGCCGAGAACATGGAATTTATGTCGACCACAAAAAGCAAAGACGCATCACGCCTCTGCCGCGAGATAAAAACCATAGAACACGACTGCGACGAGATGTATTGCAACTACATCAACAAATTGTTCAACAATGATTATAGAATAGTTGAAATAATAAAACGTAAAGACCTTATACAAGTGCTTGAAAACACAGTAAACTCCGCAAAATATATCTCAGACAAGATAAGAGGAATCGTAGCTAAAATGTCATAAAAAAGAATAAAAACACAAAAATTATATCATGAGAAGAATTATCAATAGTCTATTGGACAATGACCTGTACACTTTCAGCGTGTGCTATGCATATCTAAGCAAATTTCCCCGCGCCATAGGGCAATACAAATTTGTTGACCGTAACAACGAGGTCTATCCTGCCGGTTTTGCCGAGAAGCTTGTCGAACAATTTAAAATGATTGAAGACCTGAGGATCAGCGACGAAGAAGTCGCCTTCATGGAGCGAAAATGCTACTATTTCCCAAAATGGTTCTTCACTTTCCTGAAAGGCTTCAAGATGGACTCTTCAGAGGTAGATGTCATTCAGGACGAAGAGGGTCAGCTGCACATCACCATCACCGGTCTTTTATGGAGAACCATCTTCTGGGAGATGCCCATCTTGGCTATAGTATCGGAGCTCAGCCATGAGATGAAAGGCGAATTCGAGCATTATGATGCGGAAAAAGAGTACAAGAAATCGTATGACAAAGCCATCAGACTTATAGAACATGGTGTGAAATTCAGCGACTTCGGTACACGCCGACGTTTCTCGTTGGAGCACCAGGACATGGTAGTACGCTCGTTTGTCGAGGCACAGAAACAGTATCCATCAAAAAAATGCCTTGTAGGTACATCCAACGTCATGCTTGCACAAAAATACGACATCACACCTATTGGCACCATGAGCCACCAGTTTATCGAGACTTGTGCACTCTATGGTTACACAGAGGCCAACTATATCGCAATGGACTACTGGCAGGATGTTTATGCAGGAAGCTTGGGTATTTTCCTTTACGACACCTACACTCGCAAAGCCTTCTTCCACAACTTCACCGAGCTGCACGCCAAATTGTTCGACGGACTCCGCGTCGATAGCGGCGACAACATCGAGGCTCTTGAAGACATCATCAAAAAATATGAGGAACTAGGCATCGACCCGAGTCACAAGTCCATCATCTTCAGCAACGCCCTCGACACCGACAGGGCCATCAAGATACACGACATCGTTGCCGGACGCATGCAAGACTCGTACGGCATCGGCACACACTTCACATGTGACGTGGACAACGTGAAAGCAAAAAATATCGTCGTAAAACTCGTAGCTGCAAAGATTACAGAGAAACGCAACTGGAAGAAAGTCGTCAAACTCAGCGACGACCTTGGCAAATACACCGGCGACCCCGAGGAAATCGAGATTTGCAAGAAGACGTTGGAGATAAACTAATAACAACGACAGTCAAAAAAGAGAGGGAAAATCATACGATTTTCCCTCTACTTTTTTTGTCTTGCCATAAATCAGCGGACAACAGAAACACGTTTTACGATCTCATTGTCATCTGACACAACCTTCACAATATAGATGCCCGAAGTCATTCCGCCAAGCTCAACGGCATAAGTGTCGTCTGCATTCTCGCAATGGTAAACCACTTGACCCACTATATTGAACATTGTAACAGACCGTATTCCTTCTCCCCTGACATTGAGCAAGTCTTTTGCCGGGTTAGGATAAATGCTTATTGCCTCTGCCTCTGCCTCAGAAACGCCATCTGTCAAATCAACGTCCAGGACAAACTTCACATCGCTATTCTCGACATTGGCAGGTATTGAGATGCATTCGTCATCTTTTCCGACATTATACACAGCAACGACTTTATAGTGATAAACGCTGTTATAAATCTGAACACTATTGTCAGTATGGTTAGTCGCATTGGCGTTTTTCATTGCCAGAAGGCTCCAGTCACCGTTGTCGACCTGTTTATAAATATAATAGCCGCATTTGTTACCTGAGAAGTTTGAGCAGGTTGGCCTAGTCCAATAAAGTTTTATTTTTGAACTAGACGTTATCTCGTAGTTGAGATTGGTGGCTGGGCAACATCCGTCTTCAGCGCCGACCAGAACACACGACATGCTAAGCGCTTCGCTCTCGCCAGCCTCAGTAAGAGTAGTCACCGTATAGCAATGACCACCATAAGAACATTCTGGCAAGGAACAGGAATATGTTGTAGCATTGGGCACCAAGGCTATAAGTTCATCATTGTCATAAACATTATAGCCATAACCGTGGTTTGAAACTGCATCCCATGTAATTGTGACATCGTAATTGTTTGACGACGCACTCACATTGTTCACCACAGGTGAGGTAAAAGTGTTGTCGGATGCATTATTAGCCTTCAAGAACATCGATGGAATGTTATACGAAGCGTCTGTAATACTAAACACAGCCTCGTTTTGTGCATTGCGTATCACTATCGACATTTGTTCGATGGGATTTGAAGGTTCGTGCCATACAAATCTCAGATTACCTAGGGGCAGAGCCACGTTTTTGGTATCAGTTTGCGACGATGAGGTGGTCACACGTGCATACTCATTCCCCGCAGCATCAAGCACCTTGATGTAACCGTCCTTGAACCCACCGGTCTGGTTGGCCAGCATCATGAATTTCCAGTTGTTTGTAGGACCCACTTTCACAGACGATTCAATTGCAGCGCCTTTTGCTCCGTTTTTCACAGCATAGACCTTATAGTTGTGTGTCGAAAAATACGGCACGTTGTCAACCCATGTCATAGATTGGCCAGATGCAGCATTGTTTTGTGTATAAACCACTTCGCCATCACGCTCCACAACTATTTGGTTTATTGTTCCAAGGGAAGAACCGTTCAATGTTTGCGAGGGGTTGGTCCAGCTAAGAGTAACCTGAAGTCCATTGTTGGGCGCTGCTGTAGTCGTTAGGTTAGTCGGGGCTTTAGCCGTGGCGCTATAAATATTTGCCGGCACAAAGTTGACAATAACTCTCAGCTCGTCATTGAAGTTATAACCACTTGGTGTAATGCTGGTGTATGAATAGAAAGCATCGCCCGAGCCGCCCCAGCCCAGATTGAAATGGAACATGTCGTCATCGCTGTCGTAACCATCGCAAACAAATGCGTGACGCGCATGGGTGCCGTCGCTTGACGGAGATGCCGCTGCATAATACATAGGCCAGCCTCTGTTTATCTGTTCTTTTAAGACACTTTTAGTAGGAGTTACCAAATCGGCGCTTGATGTGTATCCGAAATATGTCGAGATAGCATAAGGCACCTCCTGCGACATAGCGCCACTTCCATCAGGTGCATAACCCATGTCGACAGACACACCGCAATGATACATCAATGTTGCCACTGCGCTAACCTCCTCGCTGGAAGACGAGCCCGAAAGGCTTGCCGGCATATTTTCCCAATCATAAACAGTGTTTCCGAAATTAGCCGACTGATAGCCTCCGTAATAGCTGTAATAGGAATGCGAACCTGAACCCTGTGCCGGGTGATTCCAGTATTTCATTATCTGGGCCATGGCCGTTGCCACACATCCTGTAGGACAACCTGACGGACAAAGATTGTTGTAATAGGGACTTTGGTTCCATCTTGTAGTCATGAGAAACTTTGCCGGCTCCGGGCAGCCTCGCTGCGGCGCACCTTTTTCCTGACGCAGATTTTCCCACTGCTGTGCGATCTCGTAATCAGCCCTTGTGCCTTTTGCTAAGGCGAATGATATCTCCTCGCTGTACCTGTCAAGCCAGAATTGCATTGCCGGAGCCACATTCTCAGGGTCATAAGCACCCTCGTATGAATAAGCCAACACCGGACGAGCCGCATCGGTGCCCGACACTACGACAAAGCCGTCTTCGCCCACATTAAAAATGTAGAAGCAAGCCTCTCCACGGGTGCTGGTCGAAGTATATACCAGATTCAAATCACTAGCTGCACGGTCAAAGCTGAAGTTGTTAAGGACAAACTGACGCCCAACCTCTTCTGCTGTTCTGACATCGACAGAGGACGAAAAGACCATACCGACACTCTTTGTCATGGCCAATAAAAACAACAAATAACGTTTCATATTATAATTATTTCAAGTTTAATACATACAATTAACAATTACAAGTTGCAAATATACATCTTTTCTGAAAAACATAAGCAACAATCGTTCCAATTAGGCAATAAAAAAAGCCCCTGTAAAAGGGGCTTTTTTAAAAACATCGTGACGAGGGATTATCTTACCACAGAAATGCGTTTCACAGTCTCACCGTTTGCGGTGTCAACTTTCACCATATAGATGCCAGATGTCATACCGCTGAGGTCGATAACTTGAACGTTGTCGGTATTCTCGCTACGATAAACGACCTGTCCCACAACATTATAAACTGTAACGTTCTGGATATCGCTACCTTTCACATTAATCTTGTCCTTGGCAGGATTTGGATAAATGCTGACCATGTCGTTGGCTGATTCAGCGACAGCATCGGTGTTGATTTCCAACACATATTTGTTGGTGCTGTATCTGACATTGGCGGGCATTGCCATGCACATGTCATCGGTATTTGCATTATAGATAGCAACGACCTTGTAGCAATATGTAACACCATATTGCACACTGTTGTCGGTGTAAGTAGTAGTATTGGCACCTTTCATAACGTATGTCCAGTCACCACCTAATTCTTTCTTGTAAATATAGTAACCGCACTTGCTTCCTGTGAAGTTGGCACAAGCAGGTTTGGTCCAGAACAGTTTCACCTTATTCGACGAAGTAAGTTCGCAATAAAGGTCGGTAGCGGGGCAGCATACTCCATTGGGGTCGATTTGCACGCAGGAAGTGTTAGAGGCTGCGCCTTCGCCACCATCGGTGAGAACAGTGATATAGTAGCAGTGACCACCGATAACAGGCTCGTTGTAAGTGTAGGTTGTACCACTCGTGACAAGAGCCATCAGCACGTCGTCTTTGTAGATATTATAGCCGTATCCAAGGTCTCTTGCACCTGTCCAGTTCAACGTAACATCGTTGTTGGAATTTGTTGCCACAAGGTTGGTTGCCTGCGAAGGAGTAACGCTTGCGTCGCAACGGTTATTGTAGGCAAAGAGGTTTGCCGGAATATCGTCCGAAGCGGTGTTGGTTTGTGAGAACACATTCGTGTTTTGAGCATTTTTGATGATGATCGTCACCTGTGATACATTTGTGCTGGGTTTATGCCACTCGAATTTGATATTGCCTAAGGGCAACTGAGGTTTAATGGTAGTGAGCGATGAAGTAGCTGTTGTATAGCGTCCGTACTCGTTACCAGCGGCATCGACGACGGCGATATAACCGTCTCTGAAACCTGCTGTCACATTTGAGCTCAACATAATAGTCCATTCGCATGTTGGGCCAACATAAACCGTTGATCTCACTCCACCTCCTCTGTTATCCGAAACAATTGCGTAAACCTCGTAGTCGTATGTGGTGAAGCAAGGAACATTGTCGGTCCAGGACATGTTGGCACCAGGAGTAACATTGTTTTCAGTATGAACAATCTGACCGTTACGTTTGACAACAATTTGATTTATCATCGAAATGCTTGTATTGTTCAAAAACTGGCTAGGATTTTTCCATGCAAGAGCCACTGTAAGAGCGTTGTTGGCTCCAACAGTTGCGGTGAAGTTGGTCGGAGCTTTTGGAGTGCTGCTGTATATCAGCGAAGGCACAGCGTTGATAACGCAGTTTTGACCACTTGTGAAATCATATCCGTTACTTGTCACGAGTGAAGCAACTGAATAGAAACCATCGCCTGAACCGCTCCAGCCAAGGTTGAAGTGGATGAGGTTGTCTGCATCGTAACCGTCAGCGACAAAAGCATGACCGCCACCAGCGTATGGCACAGGCCATCCTCTGTCAAGTTGTTCTTTCAACATGGCAATCCATGTGGCGTCAGCTGACTTCTGGCGGGCCTCACATGCTGTGGTATAATCGAAATATGTCTTGAGAGCATTGGCTGCTTTGTACATATTCGAGCCACTACCTTCAGCCTCGTAGCCACCCCAGTTCATGTCAACCGATACAGCGCAGTGATACATCAGTTTTGCAACAGCGTTTATCTCAGCAGATGAAGAACTTGACGACAACGAAAGAGGCATGTTGCTCCAGTCATAGATTGTGTTGCCGAAGTTAACTGACTGTGAAGGATAAGCGTGTCCTGCATCGTTAACGCCAGGTTGATAAGAATGTGAACCAGATCCTTGATAAGGATGATTCCAATATCTCATTGTCTGCGACATAGCACAAGCTACGCAACCAGCGTATGCACGACCACCAGGGCCTGTCTCACCGGAAACACAAGTAGGGCATTGGCTGTTGTAGGGATTATCCTGATCCCACAATGTCTCAAGCAGGATGAAAGAATCGGCAGCTTTCTGCGAGTTCATAAAACCAGTGTTCCTGATTGATTCCCACTGTTTTGCAACTTCCAACGAAGCCTCAATATTGTTTTCAATGACATAAGAAGCCTCTGCTTCGTATGTGTCGAGAAAATACTTCAGAGCAGGAGACATATTGTTAACATCAATGGCATTCTGGTATGAATAAGCCAGAATAGGCTGCAAAGCATCGGTTGCCGACACGATGACAAAGCCTTCCTCACCAACATTAAACAGGTAATAGCAAGCCTCACCCTGGGCTGTTGATGACGTGTAAGCCAAATTGAGTTCTGCATTGGCACGGCCAAACTCGAAGTTGTTTTTTGCAAACTTCTGGCCTATCTCTTTGGCAGTCTGGACATTGACAGGAGCAGAGAATGCCATTCCAGCACCCATTGTCAATGCCAAAATTAATGATAGAAATCTTTTCATAATAGCGATTTATTAATTAGTTAAACTTTCATTTCATACCGCAAATATAAAATAAAAATCAAAATAAAATATTATTTTTCAAAAAAAAAAGAATAAAAAAGCCTCTCACAAAGAGAGGCTTTATTTGATAATCAGAGATTTAGCATCAGCGAACCACAGAAACGCGTCTCACAACGTCGCCATCGTTGGTACTAACCTTGAGCATATATACACCTGAAGGCATTCCGCCGAGATCTATAGTCTGTTCCGTTGCTCTGTTTTGCGAGTTGTAAACAGCTTGACCCACAATGTTGTAAAGAGCCACCGCATTGATGCCAGCACCTTTCAGATGCAGTTTATCGTTGGCGGGATTGGGATAAATCATAACAGAATCGTCTTTCTCGGAAACACCTGCGATGGTGACATGTACAAAATCGGCACCATCGACTGTGGAGCCATAATCCGACTCGCAATTGGAATATTTCGCCGTCACCTTATAATAATAATCTCCTTCAACGGGATCGAAATATGTTTTCACACTTCCCGTAACTTCGGCTATCTTGTCGTAATCATTGCCATTGCCGCTTCTATATACGTAGTATTTAGCAGGATTCGCCTCCCCTCCTTTTTCCCATGTAAGCATCACACCCCACTGATTAGACTGCTGCATAACCTCAGCCTCCAATTCTATCGGTTCGGCACAGGCCTTGCACTCGTTGTTACCGCTATAAACGACCTGCGGGATGGATGTGGAACTTTGATTGGTGTATGTTGCGAGTGTCTGACCAGCCTCGTTTTGTATAAGTATAGTTACGTTGCTGACAGTAACACTTGGCTGTGTCCATTTAATAGAAATGTTACCCTCTGGCATGGTGACATATTCCGAATGCAGGCCTGATGAAGAAAGGGTCATTTCTGACACCACAACATTGCTTGAATTGTAAACGGTGAGTCCACCACCGGGCCAACCCTGTGTCGAGTTGGATGAGCACATAAAACGCCACTCGCACGACGGGCCATATAGAGCCTTGAGATGCGCCATGTTGCCTTTGCCATACTGCGACTCAGCGTAAACGGTATAATCATACACGCCCAAAGCCGACACATTGTCCACAAAGCTCATCTCTTGTCCAGGCTGCACCGATGTATAAGTCTTTATGGCATTACCATTACGCATCAACACTACTTTGGTAAGAGATGTGAGTGTCGTGTTGTCCCAGCTCTTGGTCGGGTTGGTCCAAGTCAATGTGCCTGAGAGCGAAGTTGGGTCAGTTTGATTGAAATTGAACGGGTCGGGAGCCAATGGCAATGACGCACCGATATAGTCAGGCATGATATTGATTATAGCCTGTTGTCCGAGATTGAAATTATAACTTGTATAAAAAACAGTGGGATTCAGTGCGTCGATGGCGAAATAAGAGTTGTTACCATTGCCGCTCCAGCCCCAGTTGAAGTGGAACTTACGGCTTGAATCGTAGCCATCGCAGACAAAAGCGTGACCCGATGAATCATCGTGACCCGAATAATGAATTGGGAAACCGTTATTGAGGCATTCTATCAGAAGATCCTCAAACTCGGTCTTAGAGTAGCTGTCGCGATTCAGCAGTCTCGACTGGTTCGAGTATGAGAAATAGGTACGCAAGGCGTTTGGCACCTTCGCCGACTGTGTTCCGCTGCCGCTTCCCGAATAGCCCATATCAACAGAGATGCCGCAGTGGTACATCAACAAAGCGACGGCGTTACGCTGTGTTGCAGAAGAGCTCCAACCTAAACTGTTGGGCATATTGTTCCAATCGTATGTGGCAGTGCTGAAATCGGCCGACATCTGAGTACCATTAAGTTCCGAGCCCTCCATATTGACAACATAGGAGTGGCTACCCATGCCTTGAGCTGGATGGTTCCAATATTTCATAATCTGAGACATTGCCGTAGCCACACAACCAGCGTAAGCTTTGCCACCGGGACCGCTCGATGTTGACGGACAATAATAGTTGTAAGGGTTGTCTTGGTCCCATGTGGTGCTCAGCAACGGGGTGACAACCTTGGCATCGCGCGACATGGGTAAACCATTCACGCGAAGATCCCGCCATTCGTTTGCGGTCTCCTCGTCCTGCTGAATGCCTTGCTCAACTGCAGCTTCAATCTGACGTTTGTAGAAGTTCAGGTAATACTCTATGCCTTCCGGGATGTCGTTCACATCAAACAAATCGCCTATTGAATAAGCCAACACAGGCTTAGCAATGTCGTCAGCCGACATAACCACAAAGCCGTTTTCATAATTCATTACATATAAATAAGGAGAGTTCCCCTCACCGCTGAGGGTATAAACAAGATTAACTTCCGTAGAACGGACGTTCGACATATTGGCACTGACATATTTACTTGCAAGTGCCCTAGCCTCTTCTATGCTGACTGGCTTTGCTTGTAAACCAATTGTTATCAGCATAATGGCAATAACAGATAAATATTTCTTCATGTTAAACATATATTTTCGTGTACGCAAAATTATATTTTTTTTCTAATAAATCTATGTTTTTTGCTCTTTTTTCTTCGCGGCGGGAAAAAGGACATTGTTGAGAATGAGCCTGTATCCTGGCGAATTGGGATAAATCTCAAGGTTTGTGGGCGGGTCACCTACCAAATGACGGTAGTCTTCTGGGTCATGGCCTCCATAGAAAGTCCAGAAGCCATTGCCAAAGTTACCGTGAATGTATCTGTCTTCTCCCAAAGCGGCATTGTCGCCCAACACCACCACATCAGGTTTTACGCGGCTTTTCACAAAGGCTGTCGTCTGTCCCATAAAACCTTTAATAAGCCTTTCGTGACACTGGGTAAGCATGGTTGGTACAGGATCCCATTTGGCAGAGAAGTCGAATAACAAAAAATAGTCATTCTGTTCGTTCACCTGATACTGCCGCTCCACGGGGACATCAATGTCAGCTATCTCATACTGGCTAGGATTGGTCGACACGTTGAAATTGGTGAAAGCCAAACAGTTGTCGTAGTTAAGACGTTGCGGGTCACCTGCATGAATGGGGTCACCGTCGAACATATAATCGCAAATGTCAAGCCCATCGGCAGCAAGAGCCACATCGAAACTGTCGGGAGCGGAACACATAGCAAACATATACCCTCCTCCTACCACAAAGTCGCGTATCTTCTTTGCCACAGCAAGTTTGAGTTGCGACACTTTCGAAAAGCCCCAGCGCTTGGCTGTAGCCTCCTGCTGTTTAACATCCTCGATATACCAGGGCTGATTGCGGTAACGAGCCCAGAACTTGCCATACTGACCTGTAAAATCCTCATGATGAAGATGCAGCCAGTCGTAGGTGAGCAACACATCCTGAAGCACTTCGTCATCATAGACAAGATCGTAAGGTATTTCTGCGTATGTAAGTGCTAAGGTCACGGCATCGTCCCATGGAAGCAGGTTTTTAGGCGCATAGACTGCCATTTTAGGTGCTTTCTGCAACTTCATCTCGTCCATATTAACATCAGGAGCCGATATTTGCTCAAGAATGGCAGCGGCTTGGGCATCAGCAATGACGTTGTACGACACGTTGCGCAGCCTGCATTCCTGCTCAAACATATCATGATAGGGTATCAGGTAACTCCCTCCTTTGTAATTAAGCAACCAGCTTATCTCCACCTCGCGCTGAAGCACGTAATATGCCACTCCGTATGCTTTCAGATGATTCGTCTGGGTCTCGTCCATCGGAATAAGCAGATAGGCGGCACGAAGCTGAGCCGCGACAAATAAAAATGATATAAAGAAAATACGTTTAAGCATTTCTAAAATTCCACATAATACCTCAATCTCGGATTAACCGTTCCTTTATTATCCAAAACAGCACAAAGCTGCTCCCAATCAGTTATAAAACCTCTTTTCTCACGATAACTAACGATGCTCTTCACTTGATCGTAATCGAGATACGGATGTTTAAGCAGCGCCTTAAACTCAAAGGTGTTGACATTTATCTTCACCACGTCAGCCTGACTCAAAGCGAGATACGGAGCTATAGAATAAAAAAAGGCTGTGTCGACACCTTTAACCTCCAGCAATTGCTCAACATCGACAAAATTGCCAAGGCTGTTCTTGTAGCGCACTATGCGCGATGCTAGATATTTGTTTATCCTGGGTAAAGTGGCCAACTGCGTCGAATCGGCGATGTTCAGGTCTATAACCTCATGTTTTGCCGAATTATGAGGGATTCTTTTATCTTCCTTAGCAGGCTTATTCGCAGGGGCATTGCCGCTTTTTTGTTTTTTGGGTTTGCTGTATGTCTCTGGCAACTGAATAAAGGGCTCCAACACCGAATATTCCTCTTCACTTATACAATAAAGCTTGGCAAAATCGCTTTTGGTCTTGAAGCTGCCGCCTTTCGACATATAATTGTTGATGGATTTTATCTGTCGCTCGCTCAGTCCCAGCTGTTCCCACTGCTGGTGGCTCATCTCGTTTGGGTTGAAATCAAATGGAGAGAGTGTCGTTGCTGAACCAAGGCTTGTCGTATTCGTATTGACGAGAGCCACATCCTGAACCATCAACAGGGAGTCGAGATTAGCGTGACTCTCAATCGTCTTGCGCGACTGCAGCAGCGGATAAAGATAGCTCACCCCCACCACAACAGCCATAACAGCGACAATGGTTATTATCGCTATTCTATCGGCTTTAGAGAAGACAAGAGGATTGCTGTTATCGGTGGTATTCATGACGATTATCACTGTTTTTCGCCGTAAGCCAGGTCACCTGCATCGCCCAATCCAGGCACGATGTAAGCGTGTGCAGTCAGTTCGTCGTCAACAGAACCTACCCAAATCGTGACAGGCATGTTTGAGAAGCGGCGTTTCACGTATTCAAGTCCCTCGTGGCTGGCAATGGCAGCGACAATATGTATCTTCGATGGCATCATATAATCGCCGAGAAGTCCGTTCAAAGTCTGCACCAGCGACTCACCTGTGGCCAGTGTCGGGTCGCAAAGTATCAAGACGCGACCTTCAAGGTCCGGTGACGAGAAATATTCCACCTTTATCTCAAAGTCTTCATTCTTGTCGTATTTGCGATATGCGGCCACGAAAGCATTGTCTGCACGATCGAACATATTGAGAAAACCATTGTGGAATGGCAACCCGCTACGCAAAATAGTCGCCACCACAGGCTGTTCCTTCAGCACTCGCATCTCCTTGATTCCCAGCTGTGTATGAATTTCTCTCATCTCATAATCAAGGGTTTTGCTAATCTCGTATGCAAGAATCTCCCCTATTCGCTCAAGGTTGCGGCGAAAACGCATACGGTCGCGCTGAATGTCCGAGTCGCGAAGCTCCGACATAATCTGGTTGAAAATGCTGTCGGTCAAGCCAAGATTGTTTACCTGTATCATAATTTTATGTTTGGCGCAAATTTAGTAATTCTTACGTTACAAAAAGTTATTTGAAAGATTTTTGTTGCAAAAAAAGGATTTTGACACGTGACACGAGAATCGTGACACGTGGTGATGCGCTTAGCGTTTCTTACTTCTGAATTCTGTCTTCCGAATTCCAAAAAAATGTATCTTTGCGGCGAAATTTACCGACTTATGGGAGAAAACTCACATAATGCTAAGATAGGCGGAGCCGTGGCAGTGGCTCTCTCTGCCATGCTGTGGGGCATCGACGGCATACTGCTCACCCCTCAACTATACAACCTCAACACCGCCTTCGTCGTCTTTGTGATACACCTCTTCCCTTTCCTGCTGATGAATGTCTTCTTCTTCAGGGAATACCGCAACCTGCACACCATGACGCGTTCCGACCTGGTTTATTTCCTGCTCATAGCCCTGTTTGGAGGAGCCTTGGGAACCCTGGCAATAGTGAAATCTCTGTTTCTGCTCAACTTCAACAACCTTTCGGTGATTGTCCTGCTTCAGAAACTACAACCTGTGTTTGCCGTCGTCCTCGCCCGTATCATACTGAAAGAAAGGATAAAACGACATTTTGCACTATGGGCGAGCATCGCACTGGTGGCGGGCTATTTTCTCACCTTCGGATGGGCTCTGCCCGACTTCAGCACCGACGGCATCGTCACGGTATATGCCGCACTGCTATCGCTGCTGGCAGCTTTCTCGTTCGGCAGCTCGACGGTGTTCTCAAAGAAAATACTCGGAAACTACTCATTTGTCAGCTCGACATTCTTCCGCTATGGCTTCACCACGCTGATAATGCTCGTCATAGTGCTGTTCACCGGACATATCGGCGATTTCTCGCAGATAACGCAACGCAACTGGATTTTCATCGCGCTGATAGGTCTGACAACAGGCTCGGGAGCCATATTCCTTTATTATTATGGTCTGCGTAACGTGAGAGCCTCCCTGTCCACCTTCCTCGAACTGATGTATCCCATCACCGCCGTGGTACTGGATTATTTCGTGAACCACACGGTCTATTCGCCAGTGCAATGGAGCGCTGCCGTGGTGATGCTGTTCGCAATAGTGATGCTTAATATGAATGAGAAAAAAAATAATAGTCTAGACAACCAATAACACAAAATGAAAAAAATAAAAACAGCACTTATAGTCGCGATTATTATGTTGGGTACAAATTGTATGGCCCAAAAGAAGGACAACCACAAATTACGGTACACCCCAAAACAAATACAAACAACTCTTGACAGCATTTGTAAAGAAGGGTTTGATTTGTATGTCGCAGAGGTAGTCAACTGGGTTTCAACAGACAGTGCTTTAGCTCATTATGATGGAAATGAATCCTATGGTGGCAGTTATATATGGCAACCGAATGAAAATACATGGAATGCTGTTTTCTTTGACAAAAACAAAGATAATTGCATCTTTGAATATTCTCTTGATTTGAGAACTGGCGAAGAAAATTTCAATTACACACCAAGACCTGTCACAGATACAGATACAAAACAGTTTACGCTTAAGAAAAAAATGATGTTGAACGCCCTTGAGAAATATGGCGATTCTTTAACTTACGACAGCAACTGCGGAAACCCTAATTTTGATTTTATCAGAATTGACAACAACACCATACGGTTGTACATTATTCAAGGCACAATTCATCCAAACATTATTCCTTTTGGCAACGATTATTCAATTGACTTTGACAATGAAGGAAATCCGAAACAGTTCCGAAAATATCATCAGTCTCTAATTGCCATTCCCACTGTTAACGAAGATGGAGAAAAAATACGCACAACATATCATTCGCACCTGAAAGACAATCCTTTCATAACCCCTACAGACATCTGTAATTTTCTCCTCTATCACGGCGATATGGAACAGACGTGGGTATTAAGCACAGCTTTGGACTGCTACATCATATATGACGCAAAGACAAAATCCGCCTCTTTCATAACTCGAAAAGCAATGAACAAAATAATGAAAAAAATGAAAGACTAACTACTAATAACTTCAATAATTTGATTACAAATGAGTAACTACATCCTCAAAGAGATAACCGACAAGAAAGATGAGCAACGTTGGCTCGACTTCCCTGCAAAACTTTACAAGGGCAACCCGCACTACATCCGTCCGATGGACAGCGAGATAAGAAAAATATTCGACCCAAAACAAAACAAACTCTTCCGTCACGGCTGTGCCACACGCTGGCTATTGACCAATGAAAAAGGCGAGATTGTAGGCCGCATCGCAGCCTTTATCGACCCGAAAACCGCCAATGCCAAGGACAACGAGCAACCCACCGGTGGCTGCGGCTTCTTCGATTGCATCGACGACCAGGAAGCCGCCAACACCCTCTTCGATGCCGCTAAAAACTGGCTTCAAGAGCGTGGCATGGAGGCCATGGACGGACCGACCAACTTCGGCGACCGCGACTACTTCTGGGGCTGCCTCATCGACGGCTTCGACTACGACCCCATCTTCAACATGCCCTACAACTACCCATATTACTCCAAACTCTTTGAGGGGTATGGTTTCCAAGACTACTACAAACAACTCACCCACCGCCGCGAGATATGTCCTGGTGGCCTTGACCCGATATTATATGAAAAGGTGAAACGCATCGGCCCCGACTACTCGTTCGAGATCATTGACATGAAAAACCTCGACAAGTATGCCAACGACTTCCTCACCGTATATAACGCCGCATGGGGTGTCATTCCAGGTGTGGCAAAGATAAGCCTAGCGCACGCCAAAGCCCTTCTCAACAGTCTGAAGCCCGTCATCGACCCAAGGCTAATGCACTTCGTATATTATAAAGGTGAGCCCGTCGCTTTCTTCCTCATGATGATCGACATGAACCAAATCTACAAAGGTCTGAACGGCAAGGACCACTTCATAAACAAACTGCGCATACTATGGCGTGTGAAAGTGTCGAAGATATGCGACCGCGTCATCTCGCTGGCCTTCGGTGTGGTGCCAGAACACCGATCCAAGTGCCTTGAAGCCGGTATGATTTGTGCTTTCGAGAAACAGGCCCTGCAAAAGGACTTCAAATACAAAGACCTGCAACTCAACTGGATTGGCGACTTCAACCCCGCCATGATAAAGATAGCCCTCAGCTCAGGCGCAACACTCTATAAGACGCACGTCACCTACCGCTACCTCTTCGACAGGACTAAAGAGTTCAAGAGAGCGAAATTGCAGAAGTGATATACGAGCTCTTTTGCTGTTTTTCCCACAAAAAGACGTTTGTCAGCTGACAAAAAGGTCACCGTAATTGTCGAGAACAATAGTTGCTATTTCCTACGATTTCCTATCCCACACCTCGAAACGATAGGAGAAATCCACTTGAGGGTCATCGTCGAAGACCTGCAGGTCGACAAGCAGCCAGTCTTCAAAGTTAATTACAGGAAAGAATGTGTCTGCTTCAAACGACTTATCCAACCTTGTCAGATACAGACGATTTGCCAAGGGCAGAAATTGCTCGTAGATGCTGCCGCCACCCATTATCATAATCTCCTCACAATCAGCGTAATTAGACATAACCTGCTCGACTGAGCTTGCCAACTCAAAGCCTTCTGGAGCAGTCTCCATGCGCTCCGACAGAATAACATTACGACGTCCTGGCAGAGGCCTTCTTCCCGGAAGGGACTCGTAAGTCTTGCGTCCCATCACTACTGTCTTGCCCATAGTCACCTGCTTGAAATGTTTCAAATCAGCCGACAGATGCCAAATCAAGTCACCTCCTTTGCCTATAGCTCTGTTGCGGGCCATCGCCACTATCATGGAAATTGTCATAAGCGTATTATTTAGGATGCAAAGATAAAATTTTTTCTGCATTTTGCCTTTGCAATGAAAGAAAGACAAAAAAAGAAAAGTCAAAAAAATAAGGTGAGATTAATCAAAAAAAAGGCACTATATTTGCATTTGATATCACAAATTAAAACCATCATGAAAACAAAACTTATAATCATGTCATTGCTATCAATAATAGGCATCAACGCATCAGCCGGCAACGGCAAAGTGATGTATTTGTCATACAGCTACCACGGCAGCATAGGCGGTGGTTCATACACCATCACTGTTGAGAAGACCAACGACACCACTCCCGCCACCATCACCCTTGATTATATGGACCATCGCGACTACGGCAAGCTGACAGGCAAGGTGAGCGACGCTTTCATGGACAGCATCAACGCACTCTGCGAGAAATACCAGATTCATAAATGGGACGGCTTTGACAAAATAAACCGAGAGGTACTCGACGGCTACGGATTCTCGCTCAGTGCAAAATACGAGAACAACAAACACATCAACGCACATGGGTCGAACAGCTTTCCCGCCGGCTACCACCAATTCAACTCTGAACTTGAGGAACTAATCAAACCGGAAAAAGAAAGGCTTTTCGAGGAAGCCCGGAAAAAAAAGATTGAAAGAGGCGTTGAAGGCAACCTGCATTTCATGATGATAAACTTCATCCAGCACGGCGACTCGGGCTACGACCGTTACGAATGCATGATTTCAGAGCCACAAGACGACAGGAGCAACATCAGCGTCACCGTCAACTCGGAAAATGGAGATTTTTTCCCTCAAGGCCGTCACAACTACTATGGCACTGCCACCAATGAGGAGATCGGATGGGACGACTTTGCTGCCATCATCAAGAAATACAAGATTGTGAACTGGATGGACTATTCCAAAACGGCAGAAGACTATAACAACGCCGAATGGTTCCAGCTCGGTTTCAGTTTCGAGAAGGGCTACATCAGTGCCATGGGCAGCATACCGCCCGACGCCAACTACGACGCTTTCAGGCACGACCTGTTAAAGCAATTGGCCAAGATGATTAACAAACTAGTCAAAAAAGGGACTGTCACCAAGTCCTGATAACAACAACGCGAGACTCTAAAAAGGGTCTCGCGTCTATTTTAATCAATCTCTTGCAAATCATTCCCACTCTATTGTCGCAGGCGGTTTCGAAGAGATGTCGTAGCAAACGCGGTTCACACCTTTAACCTTATTGATAATGTCGTTCGACACTTTTGCCATAAAGTCGTATGGCAAATGTACCCAGTCGGCTGTCATGCCATCGGTCGAGATGACGGCACGGAGGGCAATGGTGTACTCGTAGCTGCGCTCGTCGCCCATAACACCAACCGACTTAACAGGAAGCAGAATGGTACCTGCTTGCCAGATGCTGTCATACAGGTTGTCGGCCATCTCATTGGGATACGACGCACTTGGCAACTCACATTTATAGTTGCGCAGACCTTTGATGAATATGTCGTCAGCCTCGCGCAGTATGTTGAGTTTTTCCTCCGTCACTTCGCCCAAGATGCGAATTCCAAGGCTCGGTCCTGGGAAAGGATGACGACCTATCAGTTCGCGTTTTATGCCTAAAGCTCGTCCCACACGGCGAACCTCGTCCTTGAAGAGTGTACGTAACGGCTCAACAATCTTTAGATTCATCTTCTCAGGCAGTCCGCCAACATTATGGTGTGACTTGATCTTGCAACTAGGTCCATTAACGCTTACGCTCTCAATGACATCGGGATAAATGGTGCCTTGAGCCAGCCAGCGAGCGCCCTCTATCTTCATCGCCTCGGCATCGAACACATCGATAAACGTTGAACCAATTGCCTTACGTTTGGCTTCAGGGTCGGTTACTCCCTCAAGTTTTTTGAGGAACATAGCCCCTGCCCTCACTCCTATCACATTGAGTCCCATCTCCTTGTAAGAGTCAAGCACCTCGTCAAACTCGTTCTTGCGGAGCAAGCCGTTATCAACGAAGATGCATGTCAGGTTCTTGCCTATTGCCTTGTTCAGCAAAACGGCAGCCACGGTGCTGTCAACGCCACCTGAAAGACCAAGGATGACTTTGTCGTCGCCGAGTTTTTGCTTCAAAGCATCGACCGTTGTGTCGATAAACGAGTCGGGAGTCCAGTCGCCAGCACAGGCACAGATGCCAAGAGCGAAATTGCGCAACAGCTGAAGCCCTTCTGTGGTATGGAACACCTCAGGATGGAACTGCACTGCGTAGGTCTGTTCGCCATCGATGGTGTAGGCTGCATTGGCCACATCATCGGTCTTGGCTATGGCACGTCCATTCTGCGGCAGTCTGGCAATAGTGTCGCCATGACTCATCCACACTTGGCTTGTAAGCGACATTCCAGCAAAAAGGGGCGACTCCTTGTCGGTCACGGTAAGCATGGCCCTTCCATATTCCCGTGCCAGAGAACCATTCACCTCTCCTCCAAAGTGATGTGCCATGAACTGGGCACCATAGCAGATGCCCAACAGAGGCAACTTGCCTTTTATATTGCTCAAATCGGCCACAGGAGCCTTCTCGTCGCGGACGGAGAATGGGCTTCCGCTAAGTATGACACCTTTAATATTTGGCGTCAGAGCCGGAATTTTGTTGAAAGGATGTATCTCGCAATAAACGTTCAACTCGCGCAAACGACGGCCTATAAGCTGTGTCACCTGCGAGCCGAAATCAAGGATGAGGATCATTTCTTGCATAACAGAGTAAATTTTCGGCAAAGGTAAGATTTTTTACTATTTTTGCAGTAATAAATCCACATTTTAATGAAAGTTTTATTCATCAGATACAAAAAAAGCAAAGGCATATTCGAGGGCGGTGAGCGGGCAAGCCAGCAACATTTCGACTGCATCGGCGGCATAGTAGGCTGGAACAACATCGACACCTATTATGTCCACGATGAGAACAAAGAAAAAAACTTCTTCGACCAAATTAAAGGAGCGTTCTATTTCCTGTTCAATTATTTCTACGGAATGACTCCCAAGAGAGTGAGGCAGATAGTTAAGATGTCTGGCAACTACGACGTCGTCTTCATCGACAGGAGCGTGTTCGGCATTTTGGCAAAAAAACTGAAAAAAGCCGGCTACAAAGGAAAGGTCATCACTTTTTTCCATAATGTCGAAGTGCCATATTTCAAGGTCAAGTTGGGAGACAAAAACCCCATTGCACCCCTCATTCTGAAATGCATTGACAGAAACGACCTCTATTCATGCAAATATTCCGATAAAATCATCGTCCTCAACACTCGTGACGGCAACGAGATAACACGCCGTTACGGAAGGAAAGCAGATTATTTCCTGCCCATTTCGTTCAGCGACAAATGCGCCAACGACCCTGTTCCAGAGCAAACCTACACCTCCACGAAACCGTCATGTCTGTTTGTCGGAGCCTATTTCACCCCCAACAACGAGGGTATAGTCTGGTTTGTGAAAAACGTGCTGCCCCATGTCAACATCGACCTAAAGATTGTAGGCAAAGGAATGGCGAGGCTGAAGCAAGAAGAGCCCGCACTGAAAGACATCTGCGTAGAGAGCGACGTCGCCGACCTGAAACCATACTACGAGCAAGCCGACATAATGATTATGCCTATCTTCAAAGGCAGCGGCATGAAAGTAAAGACCTGCGAAGCACTCATGTACGGCAAGAACATTATCGGCACAAGCGAGACATTTGTAGGCTACAATCTGGATTATGACAAGGTGGGAGGCAAATGCGACAATGCCCAAGCCTTCATCAACGCCATCAACGGATTCATCGCCAACCCAAGGCCCCGTTACAATACATATTCGCGCCAATTCTTCCTGGAGCACCACTCCGAGACTTCAGCCGAAAGGCTTTTCCGCGAAATACTAAGCTAATCACTTGTTGAACTTGACAATCTCCTCGTTTCGGTACTGACGTTTGGGATAGTCATAGCGGGTTGTCTTGCGTTCTCCTATCGTCCAATTTTTAATTGGTGTCATGAAATCATCGCCATAGTTGTCTTTCAGCCATGACTCAGCTTCATCAGGCATATACAAATTTGCGCCCAAGAAATCATGCCTGCTAAAACCAGACTTGTTGAGCAGAATCATTTTTGTCGGGAATCCGTCAGTGGAGTTGGCTGTCTTCCAGTCTTTATATTCATGTCTGTCGGGCACATAAACCGTGAACTTGCCTTCATTGTCATTCTCAAAAAAGTAGTAAAAATCGACTGGGACTCCGTTATAACTGAACTGGTCGATGGTAATCCTGTTATCCTCTTTGAAATACGACTGTCTGATGACTTTGAAACCGTTTCGGCACATTATCTCCACAATATCATCCGGACGTTCGGAAGCCAAAATTCCCAAATCAAGATCATAGTCATAGGGGATGAAACCTTTGTCTCGATAAGCACCAAGCAGCAAACCGAAGCTAAGGAATGCTTTCGACCCATGTTCCGTTAGTATTCTATCAACCAAAGCCACGACCTCAACACCGTGCTTCTTCACCTTTGCGGCTTCTTTTTTCTCAATAATACGATTCAAAAAGGCCACCACCTTGCTATATATTCCCAATTTGGCTGTAAGTTTTGCCAACAAATCCCTCATAACTATTATCTCCTTTATTGTGCAGAAAGCTCATTCAAGAACTGCTCGGCGCACCAAAGTTGCCATTTCTGGTTGCCAGTAAGTTTTTGCATGTCAATGTCAGTTCTGAACTCTTTGCGTTTTGGTCCTTCCCAATCCTTGAAAACAGTATCGACAGGCCTTGGCATCGGCATCTTGAACGGAATCTCAAATTCCGGATACTTCATGGCATAAAGGCCTCTTACCAAATACTTAGGCTCGCCATTTCTCACACGATACATATCCAAAGGCTCAGCCATGACCATTCTCGCATACGGGTCATAATAAGGCATCCACGCAGCACCGAAAGCATTAAGGTAAGACCCGCTGCTTTCAACCGAGAAGACCTCATCCATGAAACGCATGAAATCAATCGAGGTTTCTCCGGTTCTGTATTTTTCGTACAATTCAATCTGATCAACAGGGTTCTTCAGCACAAGACTTGGTTCCAAGAAAGTGTATCGCTTGACAAAAGCGTCAAATGTCCATTCAGGAGAAATAAGCTTATCCATGCCACCAAAAACAAGGTCTGCACTTTCTCCAACAATCATCAGTTGCACGCCATCTCCCTTGGCCGTCACCGCTGCCTTGTAGATTTGCGGTTCTATGCTATGGACGGGGGCGAACTTGTGATGCATCACGATTGGTGTGTACTTTATGTAATCATCCATCGTGATATCGACGAGATGGTGTTCAAGCCCCAGTTTTTTGCAGTATTTTTTTGCTCTTTCAACATCGGCATCAAACTCACCCGATGCCGAATTAAACGTGTAAGCATGACTTCCCGGCTTCAGATACGTTGCCAAATTGGCACTGTCCATGCCTCCACTGAGCAAAATTCCTATGTTGTCGTACTTGGAATACAACTCATCAAATTGCCTCTGTATTTCACGATCGATATCCTCGGATGTTGTCACCCGTATCTGTTCTTCGCTTCCAAAAGGGCGATAGTTCTTATGCTGAAAACCCTCAGCAAAATCATAGCCGTCCTTCCATATATAACGAAAAGCCATGTACGAACTCAGACAGAAATCTTTACTAATCATACGTTATTATTTTTTATTCATTGGCTTCTTTTGTTCTGACAGCTGTCAGTGTCTCGTTTATTATCGTTGAAGAGACTCCTTTTGTATATGGGAAATAAATAATCCTTATCCCTTCTTTCGAGAATTCCTCTTCATATTTTTTCCATTTTTCGGTAGCATACCAATCGTCACCCACAAAAAGGATTTTCGCCCCCAACTTCTTGCAAGCGGTCAGCTTGTCCATGTCGTACTGAGGGATAGCTGCGTCAACATACTTTATGCTTCTGACTATCTCAATCCTTTCGTCAAAAGGTATCATTGCCTTCTTGTGCTTGTATGCAACCAGTTCATCCACGGTAACTCCAACCACCAACTTGTCGCACATTCCCTTGGCGTTCTTAAGAAGATTCAGGTGTCCTATGTGAAACAAGTCAAAAACACCCGTAGTGTAACCTACAACTATTTCCTTATTATCCATTTCTTTATGTTTCGTAACTATCACAAATTTATTTTCTCCGATATGCTGTACGTTCTCTTTTCACGCTGCGTGGAAGTGATCATCTCGGCGATGAAACCAGTCGAGAAGAGCTGCACACCTATTATCATGGCCAAAATGCCAAGATAGAACAAAGGACGGCTCGTGAGCGGAACATATACATGGGCAAAGTATTTCGTGCATACCAGATAGATGGCTATGATGAAACCCGCCAGGAAAGTGAGGCTGCCCAACACGCCGAAGAAGTGCATCGGGCGGTTGCTGAACTTCGATATGAAATTGATTGTTAGCAGGTCGAGGTAGCCACGCACAAAACGGCTCATGCCAAACTTGCTGCTGCCGTATTTGCGTTTTTGATGATGAACCACCTTCTCGCCTATGTTGCTGAAGCCTGCAGCTTTGGCTATGACAGGAATGTAACGGTGCATCTCGCCATAAACCTGGATGCTCTTCACGAGGTCGTTGCGATAAGCCTTCAAGCCGCAGTTGAAGTCGTGCAACTTTATGCCCGACATGCAACGTGTGGTCCAATTGAAGAACTTTGACGGGATGTTCTTGGCAATCTTGGAATCGTAGCGCACCTTTTTCCAACCCGACACCATGTCGTAGCCGTCTTCCTTTATCATCTTGTAGAGTTCGGGGATCTCATCGGGGCTGTCCTGAAGGTCGGCATCCATGGTGATTACCACATCGCCCTGCGCCACCTTGAAACCCTCGTTGAGGGCAGCCGACTTGCCATAGTTGCGGCGGAAACGGAGTCCCTTGATGTTGGGGTTTTCAGTTGAAAGCTGCGTTATTATAGCCCAAGAGTTATCGGTCGAGCCGTCATCGACAAAGACAATCTCGCAGCTGAGGTTGTTGCTGTCGGTCACTTTCTTTATCCATGCGGCCAACTCGGGCAGCGATTCGGCTTCGTTGAGCAGAGGAACGACTACGGTAATATCCATCACTTTTCAATTTTCGGCAAAGGTAGTCATTTTTTTTTGAAACGATGACACGTATGCAAAAATTACAGCTTAGCGTACTCCTGCTCAATACCAAAAGAAAAAGGATGACATCACTATCACCCTTTCCCTTTGTTTGTCACGTATAAACAACAAAACTTTTTCCTATGCATTGGCCAACATCTCGGCTACAGGATGATGCAGGTAAATCACCATTATAGCTATGATGAGAACAGAAGCGACACTAAGTTTAACCATGTCTTTTGCCGGTATTTTACTCAACACAAATGCAATCAAAAGCGGTATGGCTATAGTTATGGCAAACATCCACGAAGCTCCCAGCACGACGTCGAAACTTGCCATACGCATTTTCATCACTATCATTGAGGCAATGAAATACAATAACAGACAACGAGACCACTTTCTGTCTTTTGCTGCCAAACATAATGAATAGGCCGACAAATGAAGCTGCTATAGTCGTGCATTTCTCAAACAAAACGACATATTTGTCTGATGCATTATAACTATCTGTAACCAAACTTACATTGTACAATCCGATTACAGAAAAAGCGAGAGCAAACAAACTTGCAACTAACAAAATAATTTTCAATGATCTATCTTCCATAATATACTATTTTAGGGGTTATTATTATATATTAAACACGTTAATTGTCGTTACCTCCAGGATCGGGTGTCGGCTGGGTTCCTGTTCCCATGTCAAAACATGTCTTTTTGCATGGATATTGCATAAGGAAACCGCACCTTGACGAAGTTACAACACATACGCTACTTTGACAAAAACCATTCGGATCACCCGATAACATAACCCCGATTGCTGTTTTTCTAATCATTTTATTGTAGTTTTTGTATTAACACTGCAAATTTACAATTAAAAACAAATAAACAAGAAAAAAAATGTTTTTTTACAAAAAAATGTCAGTAATAATTAGGGTTGTTTTTCATAAACACAAAAAAAAGGGCAAGCTACTTATATCGCACCGCTCAACCGCCTACCCTTGCTACCTTCCGATCCTGGGGGAATTCAGCAGGAGCTGGTCGTATAAGACTTACCCGATGCAAAAGTACAACCTTTTTTTTAATTGGCAACTTTTTTTTGCAATTATTTGACAAATGGATTATAAAAAGCTAATTATCAAATAATTAAAAACACATCCCAAATACAAGGTGCGAGATGTGCAAGGCAAAAAAGAGGGAGGTGGAAAATGGGGAATTTTCCTGACCTCCCAAAAAAATATAAAAAAACAACAACTCAAATTTATTTGTGCCCGTAGCTGCTCCCATCGAAGCAATGGGTGCATAAACGGCACTTGTCCAACCCAATCGACCCGACGACATCGTCCAAAGTGTTGAACTTCAGCGTGTCGACTCCAACTTTCTGTCTTATCTTCTCCACAAGGTTGGCATATTGTTTTGTGGTATGGTCGCAATACAACTCCAGATTCTTTGTGCTGTCGCCCTCAAGCTCCTCGATGCAACGGCGCGAGATGAGTTCCATCTCTGTCTTTGAAGCCGAGAAATTGACGAACTGGCAACCATAAACTAAAGGCGGGCAGCTTATTCTGACATGTACCTCCTTTGCTCCGAAGTCGTATAGCATCTTGACATTGTCGCGAAGCTGGGTACCACGCACTATGGAATCGTCGCAGAACACCACCTTCTTGCCTTCAAGAAGCTTGCGGTTGGGTATCAGTTTCATTTTGGCCACATGCTCACGCTGCGACTGGTTCACAGGCATGAAGCTACGCGACCAAGTGGGGGTGTATTTCACTATACCGCGGCGGTAAGGAATATGCTTGCCTTCGGAATAGCCAATGGCCATACCGATACCCGAATCGGGAATGGCAGAAACGAAGTCGGCGTCTACATCGTCGCGCATACCCATGCGGCGGCCTTCCTCGTAACGCATCTCCTCAACGTTAATGTCCTCGTAATATGTAGGTGGATAACCGTAGTAAATCCACAGGAACGAGCAAATTTGAAGTTTGTCGGCCGGAGCAAGCAACTGCTCAACACCGTCAACAGTGACTTTGACAATCTCGCCAGGTCCTATGAAACGTTCTGTTTCATAGTCCAGTTTGATATAGCTGTGACTATCGAATGCCAAAGCATAGCCTTCGTCGTCTTTTCCTATCACGATAGGTGTACGGCCATAAAAGTCACGAGCGGCAATGATGCCGTCTTCGGTAAGTATCAGCATCGAGCATGAGCCTTTCACCATGCGGTAGACATTCTGAATGCCCTCTACATAAGACTTGCCCTGTGTGATGAGCATAGCGACAAGCTCAGTCGGATTTGTGGCACCAGAGCTGAGTTCAGTGAAATCCTGGCCTTTTTCGAGACAATAATGCTCCAACTCGTCAAGATTGTTGATTTTGGCAACAGTGACAATGGCAAACTTGCCAAGGTGCGAATTGACAACTATCGGCTGTGCATCTGTATCGCTGACAACTCCTATACCGAGGTTTCCTTTGAACTTGGCAACCTCAGAGTCGAACTTAGTGCGAAAATAAGTATTCTCAATATTATGAATGGAGCGATGGAAAAGCCCTCCCTCGCGTGTCACCATACCACCTCTCTTGGTACCGAGATGAGAATGGTAATCTGTACCATAAAAAAGGTCTGCTGCACAAGGGCGTTTTGATACTATTCCAAAAAAACCTCCCATTTCTTGTTTTTTTCTTTATTTTCGTGCTGCAAAATTACAAAATCATTTTTTTAAATGAACAAAAAAAAAGATTTTTTTATCAACTTTTTATAAACACCTATTTCTGTATACTTTACAAAACGTTCTCAATTTTCGTCCTCTTCAAGTTAAGCAGGTTCACAGCGTTACTGCCCAGTCCGCTCACCCTTTTGCCGACAAAACGCAGCACCTCGTCATAAAAAAGAACCACCACCGGGGCATCTTGCATTGCTATGCTGTCCATCGTGGCATAATAGCCGGCTCTTTGCTCAATGTCGTTACACAGCATCGACTTGCGATACAACTCATCAAATATCTGGTTAGAATAATGCGAATAATTAGGTCCGTCGGGCGAGAAGTTGCTGCTTGTAAAAAGGGACAGATAGTTTTCTGCGTCGGGATAGTCGGCCACCCACGACGACCTGAAGAACGGCAAGCTGCCATTGGCTCTCATGCTGCGCATAGTGGCGGGAGGAATCACTTCCATCTTGCACTTAAGTCCAACTGCTTCGATTTGTGACTGCACAAACTTGCCGATATCAGCATATTCGGCCGTGGTTGAGAGATTTACCATATAACCGTTCAGTCCGAAATCATTGACCAGTTGTTGTGCTTTCTTTGGTTGATAGGTGTATCCACATGTCGGGTTATAGCCTTGCAAACCTGAAGGAATAATACCACCGTAAGCGGGGATGCCAATGCCGTTACGCAGATAACGGAGCATCTTCTCCCTGTCGACTGACATGTTCACCGCCTGACGCAATGCCAACGCCTTCTCCTTACCCAAATCTTTCTGCATCTCAAGGTTGAAGGTGAAGTATTCCGTATTCAGAAAAGGCTGCTTGATAAGGTAAATCTTGTCGAAATACTTTTCACGCAGGTTGCCGTCGAAAGTAAGGAGCTCATCCTTGTAGCGTGCGTCAATACCTGACATAAAGTCGAACTTACCCTTGATAAACTCAAGAAAAGCCACTTGCTTGTCGATCAGGAAACTGACAGAGACAGCATCGATATACGGCAGTCTGTTATTTTCGGCGTCAAACTCAAAATAATCGGGATTTTTGCGCATGACAAGCTTCACCCCTTCTTTCCAGTACTGGAATTTGAAAGGCCCCGTTCCTACCGGTTTCTTGCGAAAATCGTCACCGAAAGTCTCAACGGCCTCGTGTGGCACAACAGAGGCATACGTCATTGTTAGTATTCCCAAAAAAGGCGGGAAAGGGTTTGACAGATGCACAACAAAAGTGCTGTCGTCTTTTGCCTCGAAGGCATAGCTGCCATCGTCGTGCCTGACCTGTGCAAAGATCCATGAACCGGGCGAGTTAAGCGTCTTGTCAACGACACGCTCAAACGAGTACTTCACGTCGCTGGCTGTCACACAACGCTGAGGGAAGGCCTCATTTTGATGAAACATAACATCGTTTCTGAGATGGAAAGTATAGTCAAGGCCGTCATCGCTTATCTCCCACGAATGAGCAATAGATGGCACTACGTTCATGCTGTCATCAAAGGCCACGAGACTGTTAAACATCTGGTTACACACCCAAATATGAGGCAAATCCTTGGCGTAAATTGGGTCAAGCGTAAGAATACCGCCAGCCTCGTTGTATCTGAACACAGACAAGTTGTCGTAATTATCGGCATTGCCACGGCATGAAGCAAGCAAGGCAACGACCGAAAAGAACAAAAACAAGGTGTGTATGAGTCTTTTCATCAGCGCTATCTTACCTTTTTTGAGTTTTGAAGCCTATCACCTCTTGATGCTGCTTGAGCAGGAACTTGTTGTAGTCCAAGTTGTTGATGTCTTGTTCTTTCTCAAGAGCGAGTTTGATGACATCCTGCATGTTGCTGACAAAGTGGAATTTCAGTCCTTTCGTGTATTCCTCTTTGATATCGATAAACTCCGGCTTGTTGTCGGCCGACAGGATTATCTCGTTTATGCCGTTGCGTTTGGCAGCCAGGATCTTCTCCTTGATTCCGCCCACTGGCAGGACACGTCCTCGCAAAGTTATCTCACCTGTCATAGCGAGTTTGTTTTTAACCTTGCGTTGAGTGAATGCCGAAGCCATTGCTGTAAGTATCGTTATGCCAGCCGACGGGCCTTCCTTCGGGGTTGCGCCTTCTGGAATATGCACATGGACGTGCCACTCGTCGAACACGTCTGGCTCGATGTCGAACAACGATGCGTGCGACTTGATGTATTCGTATGCAATAGTGGCCGACTCTTTCATCACATCACCGAGGTTTCCAGTAAGTGACAGATGTCCAACCCCTCTGCTCAGGCTGACCTCGATGGAGAGCATCTCCCCTCCCAGTGTTGTCCATGCCAAACCAGTAGCCACACCTGGCATAGTATGCTCTATCTCGTTCTCATCATGATGGCGTGGCACACCTAGAACTTTCTCCAAATCCGCACGTTTCACCTCTGGATTGAAGTCCTCTTCGTTAACGACTTGACATGCACGGCTGCGCATCATGTCGGCTATTTTACGTTCAAGGTTACGCACTCCAGCCTCGTGTGTATAACTATCAATAATATCCATGACAATGGATTTCTTGAATGTTATCTGCTTTTTGTTAAGGCCGTGTTCGTGCAACTGTTTAGGTATAAGGTGACGTTTTGCTATTTCATATTTTTCCTCACGCAGATAGCCGCTAATTTCGATTATCTCCATACGGTCACGCAAAGCCGGATGCACCGTAGAAAGGTCGTTGGCTGTGGCTATAAAGAGTATTTTCGACAAGTCATAGTCGAGTTCGAGGAAATTGTCATAGAAAGCGGAGTTCTGTTCAGGGTCAAGAATCTCAAGCAATGCTGCCTGCGGGTCGCCACTGACGTTATTGCCGCTTACTTTGTCAATCTCATCAAGGACGAACACCGGGTTGCCAGACTTCACCTTGCGTAGGTTTTGGAGAATACGTCCTGGCATTGCTCCAATATATGTCTTACGGTGTCCGCGCAACTCGGCCTCGTCGCGTAGTCCGCCAAGCGACATACGCACGTATTTACGTCCAAGTGCTTCGGCTATCGATTTGCCAAGAGAAGTCTTTCCCACTCCAGGAGGGCCAACAAAACATAATATTGGCGATTTCATATTGGCACGCAACTTCAGCACAGCAAGATGCTCGATGATGCGGTCTTTCACCTTTTCGAGACCATAATGGTCGGCATCAAGTATAGTCCTGGCACGTTTAAGGTCAAAACTGTCGGTGGTAAACTCGTTCCACGGCAAATCGACAAGATACTCCAGATAATTGTGTTGCACGCTATAGTCAGAGGCTTGCGGATTGATGCGTTCAAGCTTCTTCAACTCACGCTCAAACACATTGGCGACCTCTCTGGGCCAAGACTTCTTCTCAGCCTTTTCGCGCAGCTCTTTTATATCCTGTTCATTAGGGGTGCCGCCAAGCTCTTCCTGTATGGTGCGCAACTGCTGATTGAGCATGTATTCACGCTGCTGCTTGTCCATATCGCTGCGCACTTTGCTCTGTATCTGATGCTTGAGGTTATTCATCTGCATCTGTTCGGCCAACATGTCGAGCAAGACTGAACCCAGTTCCTCCGCGCTGTCGAGCTCAAGCATGGCCTGGCGATGTGCCACGTCGGTATTCACATTGCTGGCAACAAAATTGAGCAAGAAGCGAGGGCTGTCGATATTCTTCAGCGAAAACGACAACTCACGCGGCATGTCACGCTCCGACATCACCTGAATGGCTGCGTCTTTCACGCACATCATCAGTGCGTCGAACTTTTTCTTGGCTTTCGGGATCTTCAGCTGTGGCAAAGGTTGAATCTCAGCAGTGATATAAGGCTCTGTCTGCACCACATTTTTAAGAGCAAAACGGCTTACACCTTGTATTATTATGACAGTGCTGTTGCCATCAGGCATTTTCAATGTCTTGACAATGTTGGCAATAGTTCCGATGCGGTAAAGGTCTTTCTCCGTCGGGTCTTCCACATCGGGGTCGGGCTGCGTTATCACACCAATCTGCCTCTTCTTGCGGTACATCTCCTTGACTAGTCTCAGTGACTTCTCTCGCGCGAGAGTTATTGGTATGACAACACCCGGAAAAAGAACCGAGTTGCGCAATGTGAGTATAGGCAACACTTCAGGCACATCGGCACTTTCGGGCACTTCATAATCGTCTATATTGACGGGGATTATGGGCATATATTCGGTTTCCTCGTCCATATCGTCAGAAAACATCATGTCTAAATCGTTCATCTAAGCAAAAAATTAGTTCTTTATGTCATTTTGTCAGTCAACGGGTGAAATAAAGTCACACATAACGTCTGTTGTCACCTTAATTCACATTATTCATTGCGGGATAGTAATGTGTCAATTATTATGCCAAACAGAAAAAGCCCCCATCAATAGATGAGAGCTGATAAGTTTTAGATTGTGGCAACGCTTATTATTTTGCGCTACGATTTTCGAGGTGTTTCTTGTACTTGTTGTTGAACTTATCAACACGACCTGCCGAGTCAACAAGCTTCATCTTACCTGTGTAGAACGGGTGTGAAGTGCTTGAAATTTCAAGTTTTACCAAAGGATATTCCTTACCATCTTCCCAAACGATGGTCTCTTTGGTATTTATCGTTGAACGTGACAGGAAGGTATAATCGTTCGACATATCCTTGAAAACAACTAAACGATAATTCTTTGGGTGAATTTCTTTTTTCATCTCTACTTTTCCTTAAAATTTTCGGCTGCAAAATTACAACATTTCTTGAAACGGAGCAATATTATTTTGAAGTTTTTTACAAAAAATTGATTATCAGCAATATAAATCGCGAAAATATTTATTCAACAGAGTTTGACCATACAAAAAAGGGCATTTCGTGTCAAACCGGCATGGGTTTTCGGCCCCATTTTGCCCACCACAAAAACGTTATAGTTTACATCTAAAAAAAATAAATTGGCGGTTTTGTTTTTCTCACCGAAAAAAGACCTATCTTTGCGGCAAATATGAACTAATTATTAATTCAAATTCATACAAAATGAAAACTGCTTTTAATTTCAACGCAGGTCCTTGCGTCCTGCCAAAGCAAGCCATTGAGAACACCGTGAAGGCTCTCTATGACTTCGACAACACCGGCATTGGAATCGCCGAAATCAGCCACCGCACTCCAGGTTGGGAGAAACTCATGGCCGACACCCGTCAGCTGTGGCGTGACCTCCTCAACATCCCTGAGGAATATGAAGTATTGTTCCTTGGTGGCGGTGCCAGCACTCAGTTCTTCACCGTTCCTGCCAACCTCCTCAACAAGAAAGCCGCTTACCTCCAGACTGGTGTTTGGGCAAAGAAAGCCGCAAAGGAAGCCAAGTTGTTTGGTGAGACCGTTATCGTAGCCAGCAGCGAAGACAAAACTTACACCTATATTCCTAAAGGATGGACTGTTCCTGCCGATGCAGACTACTTCCACATCACAACCAACAACACCATCTACGGAACCGAGATCCGCAAGGACTTCGACGCCAGCGAAATCAACAACGTGATGCTCGTCGCCGACATGAGCTCCGACATCATGAGCCGTCCCGTTGACATCAAGAAATACGGACTCATCTACGCAGGCGCACAAAAGAACGTAGGCCCCGCTGGTGTCACCGTCGTCATCGTCCGCAAGGACATTCTCGGCAAGATAACCGACCGCCAATACATGAACCCGCTGCCAACAATGGTTGACTACCGCACACACGCAGCAGAAGAGGCAAAGAACATCTCCATGTTCAACACTCCTCCCGTACTCAATATATACATGATGTACGAAACCCTGAAATGGGTGAAAGAGACCGTCGGTGGCGTTGCCAAGATGAACGAGATCAACGTTAAGAAATCCAACCTCCTGTATGAGGAAATCGACCGCAACAGCATGTTCATCGGCACAGCCGAGAAAGACAGCCGTTCAATCATGAACCACTGCTTCGTCATGGCTCCCGGCCACGAGGACAAGCAAGACGCATTCATGGCATTTGCCAAGGAGCGCGGCATGGTCGGCATCAAGGGTCACCGCTCAGTGGGTGGCTTCCGCGCCAGCCTCTACAACGCCTGCCCAATCGAAGCTGTCGAGGCTCTCGTTCAGTGCATGCAAGACTTTGAAAAAGCAAACAAATAAATGTTTAATTGTTTAAATGTTGATTTGTTGATTTGTTGAAAAAAGAGTGATGTATGTTTGCTTATGGGTTTGAACGATTAAAGGTTTGGAATTTGGCAAGGGCTTTCTTTAAAGATGCCTACACCTTGATCGACAAATTTCCTTTTTTCGAGAAAAACAATCTTGTTGATCAGATTCGCCGAGCCACAACTTCAATCGTATTGAATCTTGCAGAGATGACCTCTCGTTCGTCTCTAAAAGAACAAGCTCATTTTGCAGAAATTGCTTTTGGTTCAACAATTGAAGTATATTGCTCCTTTTTATTTATTAGCATTTGACTTGAGATATATTAAGAACAACAGTTTAATGAAATTCAACTTAAGATTAAAGAAATCTCAAACAAAATAAATGCCTTGAAAAAGAGCCAATACGAGAGACATCAACAACTCAAAAGGCAAACGGATTCTCCCAAACAAATCAACAAATAAACATAATACAAATCAACAATGAAAGTATTAGTAGCAACAGAAAAACCTTTCGCAAAAGTTGCCGTTGACGGCATCCGCGAAGTTGTTGAGAAGAGCGGCAACCAATTGGCTCTTCTTGAGAAATACACTGATGTAAACGACCTTTACGCCGCTGTAGCCGACGCCGATGCTCTCATCGTGCGTTCTGACAAGGTTACAAAGGAAGTCATCGACCACGCCAAGAACCTCAAGATAGTGGTTCGCGCTGGCGCAGGTTACGACAACCTCGACCTTGAGGCTTGCACAGCCAAAGGCATAGTGGCAATGAACACTCCCGGCCAGAACAGCAACGCCGTTGCCGAGCTGGTCATGGGTCTGCTGGTATATGCCGTGCGTAACTTCTACAACGGCAAATCAGGCAGCGAGCTGATGGGCAAGAAACTTGGTCTGTTGGCATTTGGCAACGTTGGCCGCAACGTGGCTCGCATAGCCAAAGGCTTCGGCATGGAAGTATATGCTTATGACGCATTCCTCACCGCCGACCAAATCAACGCTTCGGGCATAGCCAAGGCTGTCGCCAATCAAGAGGCTCTCTTCGAGACCTGCGACATCGTCAGCCTGCACATCCCTGCAACACCCGAGACCAAGCAGAGCATCAACTACGCTCTCGTCGGCAAGATGCACAAAGGCGGCATCCTCGTGAACACCGCCCGCAAGGAAGTCATCAACGAGCCCGAGCTGCTCAAGCTGATGGCCGAGCGCACCGACCTGAAGTATGTGACCGACATCATGCCCGACGCTGATGCCGAATTCAAAGCCTTCGAAGGCCGTTACTTCGCAACACCCAAAAAGATGGGTGCCCAGACAGAGGAAGCCAACATCAACGCTGGACTGGCAGCCGCCAACCAAATCGTTGATTTCTTCAAGACTGGCAACAAAAAGTTCCAAGTGAATAAATAAGACACTAGACTGCTAGACGCGAGACACGAGACCACAATACAGTCACGTTGTCCCGCGTCAAGCGTCAAAAAACCACACGAATATGTCAGTTATCAAACCTTTCAAAGGATGGCGTCCTGGAGTGGACATCGTCCAGAAATTGGCCTCACGTCCATACGACGTGCTGAACACCGAAGAAGCCCGCAAAGAGTGCGAAGGCAATCCCTACAGCCTGCTCCATGTGACCAAGGCTGAGATAGACCTCCCTGAAGGATACAAGGACAGCGATCTCGAGACCTATTTGAAAGTCGTCGAGAACTTCAACTCGTTCAAGGACTTCGGTTGGATCAAGCAAGACCAGGAGGAGAAACTCTACATCTATGCCCAGAGCATGAACCCCACCGACGCCAACGCAAAATGGCAATATGGCATCGTGGCTTGCGCATACAGCGAAGACTATGTTAACAAAGTCATAAAGAAGCATGAGCTGACTCGTAAGGACAAAGAGGAAGACCGCATGAAGCACGTCCGCCTCACCAACGCCAACGTGGAACCCGTGTTCTTCGCCTACCCTGCCGTTGCCGAGATTGACGCCATCGTCAACAAAATCATTGCCGAGAAGCCTATCTACGACTTCATCGCCAAGGAAGACGGCTTTGGACACCGTTTCTGGGTCATCGACGACAAGGCCACCATAGCCCGCCTCGTTGAGCTCTTCGACAAGAAAGTCCCTGCCATGTACATCGCCGATGGTCACCATCGTAGCGCTGCTGCAGCCCTCGTGGGACAAGAGAAAAAAGAGCACAATCCACACCACACCGGCAAGGAAGAGTACAACTACTTCATGACCGTCATCTTCCCCGACAACCAGTTGAACGTCATCGACTACAACCGCGTCGTGAAAGACCTCAACGGCCTCAGCACCAAGGACTTCTTCAAAGCCCTGCAAGAGAACTTCGACATTGAGTGCAAGTGCAACTGCACCAAAGACGGCGGCACATGCAAATGCGAGTTCCCCTGCCACTGCGAGTGCGACACCGAATACAAGCCCAACAAGCTGCACAACTTCTCGATGTATATCGAGGGTGTGTGGTACAGCCTGACTGCCAAACCTGGCACCTACAACGACAGCGACCCCATCGGCGTGTTGGACGTCACCATCCTCAGCAACCTTGTCCTCGACAAGATTCTGGGCATCAAAGACCTACGCACCGACAAGCGCATCGACTTTGTTGGCGGCATCCGCGGCCTCGGCGAGCTGAAACGCCGTGTTGACAGTGGTGAGATGAAGGTTGCTTTCGCTCTCTATCCTGTGAGCATGAAGCAAATCATCGACATCGCCGACACAGGCAACATAATGCCTCCCAAGACCACTTGGTTTGAGCCTAAACTCCGCTCCGGCCTTGTAATCCACACTTTGGATTAATCAGATACGGGACTAAATGACACGGGACGCAAGATGAACTTGCGTCCCGATTTTTTTTACTGCCGAAGTTGTATGAAACACACAATTTTCAGCAACTATTAATATTACATTCCTCTCAATTCCATTATCACTTCATCAGCTATATACGCATCGCTGAAAGTGTATAACAATGTATCTGGATTATGCAGGTCTTCACAGACCTTTGATTCATAGAAAAGACTCATAGCCCTTTCCGTAGTGATGTCTAACTGCGTAGCCAAGGCCATAACCACACCACTTATTTTATACCACATTTGGTCTGTTCTAAGCATAGTCTTACATTTTTATTGATTCAACAAAGTGTAAATGCAGGTCGATAATCTCTTGATTCAAAATGCAAAACTGATTGTTTGGCCGATGCTTTGACAACTCCACCAAAGCAGCTTCGGCTGACATGCGGCCTCGGATATAGTCTTCCACCGTGTCGATAACATTGTCGTTGGCCACGCCGCCTTCAACCACATCGTAATCCTTCCACTCCATCTTTCCCATTCTATTGGCAACGATAAAATTGAGCCATGCCTTGTCGTAGGAATCAAATTCTAGGTAACGGTAATTTTGTTTGGCCGCATCCACATTAAAATCATAGACATTCAGCATAGGTTTTTCCATTCTCCTCGTCGCGATTCTCGTTGCCCATCTTTCGGCTTGTTCGCGAAGGTTGGTGACATAAAAGCCTTGACCAAAATCTAAATTTGGCCTACCCAAAGCCACCAAAGGATTTTCAACCTCTATTATAGAGCCCTGGTACACTGTAATCATTGACTTATTCCTTTCTTCTTTTCCCAAAACTCCAGTGTCTCGATAATATCAGCGGTTACATTCTCGCGACTTTCGGTATGAATAGTATCGTAACAAGGAATGATGTATTTCTGAATCAACTCGACACGCTCCATTCTGCGATACACTTCGGAAGTCTTGCAATTAAGTCTTTCGGCCACCGACTCAACACACGACACCACAAAAGTGACAATGCGCTCCTGTTCTGTAGGACGTGTATAGCCATTATCCCAAATATAGGTGTCAGTACTGGTATCAAACAAAACTCTTTGCATAAAGATTTATTTTGTTTTGCAAAATTACAAACTTTTCCGAAAACATCACAAAAAAATAGCGGAGATTGTGAGGCTCCAAAAAATTCATTATCTTTGCATCTTATGAGCAAGATATCCATCCGCTTCTTTGATGACCGCGAGGTCAGGGCTATTTGGGACGACACAAACAACAAATGGTGGTTCTCAGTGCTTGATATAATAGGCGTGCTAAACCAAGAAGACGACTATACCAAGAACCGCAACTATTGGAAATACCTCAAATCCAAACTGCGTAAAGAACAAAGTGAAGTGGTTAGTGCCACTAACCAGTTGAAACTACAAGCCCCAGATGGCAAACTCAGGCTAACCGATGTCCTTGACAATGACGGTGTTATCCGTCTCGCTCAATCCATGCCCAACACTAAATCCGCCCAATTCATACAATGGTTCACCTATTCAGATGAGACCATTGACGGAAAAAGCCGCGCAAAGGCGTACGCACTGTTTGAAAGCGAACTGATAGAAAATATAGAAGTGGGCACAACAAAAGGCTTGCAGCAGATTCACGCATACCTTTTCGGCGGACTGTATGATTTCGCCAGACAAATACGACAGGTGAACATCGCTAAAGGAGGTTTTCAGTTCGCGATAGCGCAATACTTGCCACAAACGCTTACCGCCATTGAGCGTATGCCCGAAAACACTTTTGACGAGATTGTGGATAAATATGTTGAAATGAATATTGCACACCCTTTCCGCGAAGGCAATGGACGAAGCACACGCATCTGGCTTGATTTGATTCTGAAAAAAAGATTTGGCAAATGCATTGATTGGAGTCTTATTCCAAAGAAAAACTATTTGGATGCCATGGTGCGGAGTGCGGTGGATGCCACTCAAATCCGCCAATTGCTTTATCACGCCCTCACCGACAAAATCAACGACCGCGAGACCTTTATGAAAGGTATTGATTACTCTTATTATTATGAGCAAGAAGATTAAACAAAAACAGCGGAGATTGTTAGACTCTGAAAAACATTATTACCTTTGCACTGTGATAATATAGCACCTGCAATGAACCTCACACCAAGCCTCATCAAAAACTACACCGACCACCTGCGCCTGGAGTTGTCGCTATCCGACAACAGCGTAGAGGCTTATAAGCACGACGTGAGCCTGTTCATGCAGTATCTTGAGCTGGAAAAGAAAACGACAGACCTTGACAGCATCGACATGCAGGTTATTGAGAACTTCTTCGCATACCTTTACGACATGAACATCGGAGCGAAGTCGCAGGCAAGGATATTGTCGGGACTGAAGTCGTTCTACCGCTACTTGCTTGAAGAAGAAATTGTCGATAAAGACCCTACAGAACTCATCTCCTCGCCCACCCTTGGCCGCCATCTGCCCGAAGTGCTAAGCTACGAGGAGATACAGAAGATGATCGACAGCATCGACCTGAGCGACCCTCTCGGGCACCGCAACAAAGCCATGATTGAGGTGATGTATGGCTGCGGGTTGCGTGTTTCGGAACTCATCAACCTTAAAATAAGCGATATATACAAAGAAGACGGATTTCTGCGCATATTCGGCAAAGGCGACAAGGAAAGGCTTGTCCCGATTGGCGACGGCAGCCTGAAGATTCTTTTCAACTATATTGACGGAGCAAGAAAACACATTGACATAAAGCCCAAATTCACCGACACGGTGTTTTTGAACCGTCGTGGCGGCGGACTGACACGACAGATGGTTTTCCTCATAGTGAAAGACCTGGCCTCAGCCAACGGAATTACCAAAACAATCAGCCCACACACATTCCGTCACTCGTTTGCCACACACCTCATAGAAGGAGGCGCCAACCTCATAGCGGTACAGCAGATGCTGGGTCATGCAAGCATCAGCACTACGGAAATATACACCCACATTAGCGACGAGCTGCTGCGCGACACACTGATAAGCTTTCATCCCAGGTTCTTGAAGAAACAGTAAGAAACCATAGATATTCACATCTGAGACAGGGAAAGGAAACAAGAAAGATTTTAACTTAAAAACTTGACATTCATATTATTTGTTTATACCTTTGGAGCGTAATAAAACCAAATATTATGCTTAACCAAAAAGATTTATCACAACTCCAACAAAGACAAATATCTGAATCACAGATAGATAAACAAATATCACGTCTGCGCAAAGGCACACATTATATCACCGCCGTGAAACCCGCCACAATAGGCGACGGCATCATCAGACTCGACGACGACAGCCTAAACGAACTCCTACGCAAATTCGACGAAGACCGCCAATACTACCACTTCACCAAGTTCGTACCAGCTTCGGGAGCGGCAAGCCGTATGTTCAAGGACCTGTTCTCTTTCGTTGAGAAATACGAGAACACCCCTACCCCTGCCGACTTCCTCGACAGCGATACACCTGCGGCAAAGTTCATTAACGGCATAGAGAAATTCGCCTTCTACGGACAACTTGACGAGATGGCAACCAAGAAATACAATCTCGGCATCAAACAGCTGAAGAACGCAAATCGCTATGTTGACATAGTCAAACTGGTGCTTGCCAACGACGGCCTCAACTACGGCAACTCGCCCAAAGCCCTGATAAAGTTCCACAAATACGGCGACGAGACACGCCTTGCCCTCGAAGAACACTTCGTTGAAGCGGCTGAATACGCACAAAACGACGACAAGACAGCCTGTCTGCACTTCACCGTGTCGCCAGAGCACAAAGCACTATTCACAGCACAAATTGAGCGTCTGAAGCCCATCTACGAGTCGAGATACGGCATAAAATACCATATCAGCATGTCGGAGCAGAAGCCTTCGACCGACACCGTTGCCATTGACGACAATGGAGAACTCTTCCGTGAGAAGGACGGCAGGATACTGTTCCGTCCAGGAGGACACGGAGCCCTCATAGAGAACCTGAACGACCTAGGCGAAGAGATTGTCTTCATAAAAAACATCGACAACATAGCCAAGGAGAACCTTGCACAAAACAGTTTCAAATACAAGAAAGCTCTAGCCTCATGCCTGATGCAGCTACAACAGAAGACCTTTGAATATCTTGAGATGCTCGACGAAGGCAACATCAGCAATGAGGAACTTAACGAGGTTATCGCTTTCGCTAAGAAAGAACTGATGATCAACATCCCTGACTTCATCGACACCTATTCTGAAATAGAGAAAATAGACTACCTGTACAACAAACTCAACCGCCCGATGCGCGTCTGCGGCATGGTGAAAAACGAAGGCGAGCCTGGCGGAGGACCTTACTGGATAAAGAACAGCAACGACGAAGTGTCGCTACAGATTGTCGAGTCGTCACAGTTCAACCATAACGACGCCAAGCAGGAGGAAATCTTCAAGGCAGCCACGCACTTCAACCCAGTTGACCTCGTCTGCGGTTGCCGCAACTACAAAGGCGAGAACTTCAACCTCAACGACTATGTTGACGAGGAAACAGGCTTCGTCTCAAACAAGTCGAAAGACGGACGCGAGCTGAAAGCACTTGAGCTGCCCGGACTATGGAACGGAGCCATGGCTGACTGGATAACAGTGTTCGTCGAAGTGCCTATTGAGACCTTCAATCCCGTGAAGACTGTAAACGACTTGCTGAAAAAGATGCACCAGGATTAATGCTGTTAGCCATATTTCAACAACCATCAACCTTATTCAGCAAACATCATCACTATATTCAGCATCACCTCAACGGCTTTCTCCATGCTCTGGAGAGGCACATACTCAAAACGACCGTGGAAGTTGTGTCCACCTGCAAAAATGTTGGGGCAAGGCAACCCCATGAACGACAGGTTTGCACCGTCGGTACCACCTCGAATGGGTTTCACGACAGGCTTAACTCCGGCCATTTCCATGGCTTTCATCGCCAGTTCCACGATGAAATAATGCGGTTCGACCATCGACTTCATGTTATGGTACTGATCAGTGACGACAGCCTCAACCACCTTGCCATATTTGGCATTCAATGACTCGCAGACCATCAATATCAGGTTTTTCTTATATCTAAACCTAGCCTCGTCGTGGTCGCGGATGATATAGTGCATCTTGGTTTGCTCCACTTCCCCATTGATGGATGTCAGATGGAAGAATCCTTCATATCCTTCGGTTAAAGCGGGCAGCTCGTCTTGTGGCAACATGGAATTCAGTTCCATTGCGATGAGCATAGAGTTGACCATCTTGCCTTTCGCCTCACCGGGATGGATATTAACACCTTTTATAGTAATGTCAGCCGAAGCAGCGTTGAAGTTTTCATATTCCAACTCACCAATGGCCCCGCCATCCATGGTATAGGCATAGTCGGCGGCGAAGCGTTTCACATCGAAATGCTCCACACCACGACCTATTTCCTCATCAGGAGTAAAGGCCGCTTTGACGGTTCCGTGCTTCACCTCAGGATGCGTTGTCAAATGATGCAGCATCGTCATAATCTCAGCCACGCCAGCCTTGTCGTCGGCGCCAAGAAGCGTTGTCCCATCGGAGGTTATTATGGCCTGTCCGACATAGTTCTTGAGTTCAGGATAGTCTTCTGGGCTTAAGACTATGTTTGTCGTTTTATTCAGCACTATATCGCCGCCATCATATTTCTCTATAATCTGCGGTTTTACGTCTTTTCCCGAGGCATCGGGCGAGGTATCGACATGGGCGATGAAAGCTATCGTCGGCACTTTTTTCTCGATGTTCGATGGCACTGTGACCGTAAGATAACCATATTCGTCAAGAGACGGCTTCAATCCCATTTCGACCAGTTCCTCACGCAACACGTTAAGCAGGTCGAACTGGCACTGTGTGCTGGGCTGCGTTGTCGAAGCGTCATCAGAGGTTGTCTCGATGGCCACATAACGCAAAAACCGACTTAACAGCCGGTTTTTGCTAAAATTATTGTTCTTCTCTTCCATGACAATTCTTGTATTTCTTACCGCTTCCGCATGGGCAGGGGTCGTTGCGTCCCACCTTCTTCTCCACCCTTATAGGTTGGGTAATTTGGCGTTCCTGCGTGTCGCTGTTGGCCTGCGAGAGGAGGTCGTTGCGCTGTTCGCGCAGCTTCGACCTGTCCATTGTCCTTGCCCTGTGCTCGCGAACGTTGTTGGGGTCTTGCACAGGTATGTCGGCCAGCATCAAGAAGGAGATAACATCCTCATTAATCTTCTCGATCATAGCCTTGAAGAGGTTGAACGACTCGAGTTTGTATATCACCAACGGGTCTTTCTGCTCATACGACGCATTGCGCACCGACTCTTTCAGGTCGTCGAGTTCGCGGAGGTGCTCTTTCCACGAGTTGTCGATAAGACCAAGAGTTATGCTCTTCTCCATGCTCAGAGTTATCTCACGCACGCCGTTCTCGAGGGCATTCTTCATATTTACGATAAGGGTCATGCCGCGTTTGCCGTCGGTGATAGGAATGGCAATATTCTCGAACTGCGTGCCTCTGTCGCACACGTTTTTGATGACAGGTAAAGTTTTCTCGCCGATGATACGTGATTTCTCACGATAATGCTCCATAGCTGCGTCAAACAGTTTGTCGGACAGTTGGTCAATACTGCCCTTCTCGAACTCAACCTCATCGAACGGCACTTCCATACCCATCGTTGAAAGGACTTTCATCTGTAAGCCTTCATAGTCCTTGGCATCTTTCGCGTCGGTGATGATTTGTTCGCCAAGGTCAAACATCATATTATTGATGTCAACAGACAGACGTTCGCCAAACAGTGCGTGACGGCGTTTCTTGTATATCACCTCGCGCTGCATGTTCATCACGTCGTCGTATTCGAGCAAGTGCTTACGCACACCGAAGTGGTTCTCTTCGACTTTCTTCTGTGCCTTCTCAATCTGCTTGGTGATCATCGGGTGCTGTATCACCTCGCCTTCCTGCAAGCCTATCCTGTCCATGATGCCGGCGATACGCTCAGAACCGAACATACGCATCAAGTTGTCCTCAAGCGACACGAAGAACTGTGAGCTACCAGGGTCACCTTGACGTCCGGAACGACCGCGCAGCTGACGGTCAACACGGCGCGACTCGTGACGTTCTGTACCGATGATGGCCAAACCACCCGCCTCTTTCACGCCAGGGCCTAACTTGATATCGGTACCACGACCTGCCATGTTGGTGGCAATGGTGACAGTACCAGCCTGACCTGCCTCGCGCACTATCTGAGCCTCTTTGAAGTGCAGTTTGGCATTCAGCACATTGTGCTTTATTCCAACTCTAGTAAGCATACGGCTCAAAATCTCGGAGTTTTCAACCGAGGTGGTACCTACCAGCACGGGGCGTCCTTCTTCAACAAGACGTTTTATCTCTTCTACCACAGCGTTCAATTTTTCGCGCTTTGTCTTGTAAATCATATCCTCGTGGTCGATACGGGCAATGGGACGGTTGGTCGGGATAACCACGACATCGAGTTTGTAGATGTCCCAGAACTCACCAGCCTCTGTCTCAGCGGTACCTGTCATACCGGCCAGCTTGTGATACATCCTGAAATAATTCTGCAAGGTGATTGTGGCGTATGTCTGCGTGGCAGCCTCCACCTTCACATTTTCTTTGGCTTCAACAGCCTGATGCAGACCATCCGACCAACGGCGGCCCTCCATGATACGGCCTGTCTGCTCGTCAACAATCTTGACCTTGTTATCAATGATGACATAGTCGGTGTCTTTCTCGAACAGAGTGTAAGCCTTCAGCAGCTGGTGGACAGTATGCAAACGCTCCGACTTCTCCGAGAAGTTACGCATCAGTTCAGCTTTACGCAAAACTTTCTCGTCGTTGCTGAGGTTCATCTTCTCCATCTCGGCAATCTCCGAACCCACATCGGGCATGATGAAGAAATTCTCGTCATTATAAGCCTTCGAGAGAAGGTTGATACCTTTCTCGGTGAGGTCAACAGTGTTGAGTTTCTCGTCAATCACGAAGAACAGCTCATCATCAATGATGTGCATGTTCTCGTTCTGGTTCTGCATATAGAAGCCTTCGGTCTTCTGCATCAGCGACTTCATTCCCTCTTCGCTGAGGAACTTTATCAAAGCCGTGTTTTTGGGCAGACCGCGATAGGCACGGAACAGCTGGTCGGCGCCGTGTTTCTTGTCCTCTTCCGATGCGTTGGGGTCTTTCAGCAGTCGTTTTGCCTCTGCCAAGATGCCAGTCACCAACTGTTTTTGGTTCTCATAGAGTCTCAGAACGTCGGGTTTCAGCTGGTCGAACTCCTGATAGTCGCCACGTGGAGTGGGACCAGAAATGATAAGAGGAGTACGGGCATCATCAATCAACACCGAGTCAACCTCGTCAACGATGGCGTAGTGATGTTCGCGCTGCACCAGCTCATTGGGATTACCTGTCATGTTGTCACGCAGGTAGTCGAAGCCGAATTCATTATTGGTACCGTATGTGATGTCGGCCATATAAGCCTTGCGTCTTGCCTCTGAGTTAGGCTCGTGCTTGTCGATGCAGTCAACGGTGAGGCCTAGGAACTCATACATGGCGCCCATCCACTCGGAGTCACGCTTGGCGAGGTAGTCGTTCACAGTGACGACATGCACACCTTTTCCCGCGAGGGCGTTCAGATAGACCGGCAAGGTAGCGACGAGGGTCTTACCCTCACCAGTGGCCATCTCAGCGATTTTGCCCTGATGCAGCACTATACCGCCAATTATCTGCACATCGTAGTGTACCATATCCCAGGTCACCATGTTGCCGCCTGCCATCCAACTGTTCTTGAAATACGCTTTGTCGCCTTCAATGGTGACATGGTCGTATTTGGCAGCAAGGTCACGGTCCATCTCGGTGGCAGTCACCTCCACCACCTCGTTTTCGGCGAAATATTTTGCGGCAGCCTTCATCACCGCGAAAGCCTGTGGCAGTATCTCGTTAAGCGTATCCTCGATAATGTCGAGTTCTTGTTTTTTCAGCTTGTCTACTTGATCGTAAAGCTTTTCCTTCTCGTCGGGATCCATGTCGGGGTTGAGTTCCGCCTTCTTGCGCAGGTCGGCAATCTCGTCAACCACGCTCTGTGTCTTTGATTTGATGTAATCCTTGAACTCGACCGTCTTATGACGAAGCGAGTCGATATCAAGCTTCGATATTTCCTCGTATGCTTTAAGTGTCTGCTCTAATATTGGCTGCAAAGCCTTGTTGTCGCGCGAGGCCTTGTCACCAAAAAGATTCTTCAGAAATTGCAGAAATCCCATTTTCTATTATTTTTTCGTTTATGCCGTATTATTTACAAATATCGTGCAAAGGTAAGAAAAATAAAAATACGCGCTTAATAGCATGACAAAAAGTCAGAATTTGATTTTATTAGACAAGGAAACATCCTCTATTTCCCGTACAAACTCGTCACATACTTATCCAAAAACTGGTCGGGAGAGGGCGCAGGAGCCATGCCTATCTTGTTGTTGCGCCTGATGATGACATATTCGGGGAACATCCTCACCTCGTACTGCTCAAGCAGAGCCGTATTGTTCTCAAGGTTAAGTAGAGGCCAGTCGATATGCAATGCCTTGAACTTGCTGCCAAACGTAGAGATCGATTCCTTTGTCGCAATCGTGATTATCTGAATGGTATCGCCCCACTGTTGATGCAGCTCCTTAAGGCGCTCAAAATGACGGTCATAGAGTGGAATATAGCTATCAACGAATTGAAGGAGAATCATCTTGTCAGCATAGTCGGTCATCTTATGCTCATTGCCTTGCGCATCACGCAAAGCGAATTCTGGAGCGTCAGCACCACTGGAGAACCGGTTTTTCTTTGCGTAGAAATTGTTTACAACACGCTTGTTGTCAGGGTATTTGGCATTATCTTGCAGGTATTTGAGATGCTGATCCGCCAAATTGCGTGTGTTACGGTCGTCATACATCCTGAAGAGGTTATAGATAAGTACAAGTTCTGACAACTGCCTGTTTTTTGCCAAAAACGGGTCGTTTTCGAGGCATTGCCTAAGCTGGCCGGTGTTTGTATGGAAAGCATCGTCGAAGCAGGATGAGAAGTATTTCTGCTTGAAGAAATAATCGTTGAACAGTTCTTTGAACACCTCCATATAGGCAGGATGCGCATAAAGCACAGGTTTTTGGTCGAAAAACTCATTCTTCACCTTTGTTCCACCGTCGGCATCGAGTGCCAATCGCAACGAGGCAAGCTTAAAATTGGTGTACTCATTGACATAGTCCGTCTTGACGCCTGGTACATACTCCTTGACATCATCCTTGATGGAGTCAAGAAATTTATATTCATGACCACGGCAAATCTCAACATAATGGTCAAGCATATAAGAGGTGAAAATAGCATCAATAGTGCTTATTTGTCTGTTTACACCTTTGTCGTCGGCTTTGCGGAAGCGAATCTTGGGCATAGGCCGTTCGAAATACGATTGGTTAGCCTCTGGCTCATAAATGGTTATTACAATGTCGAAGTCGGAATTTGGCGCAATATAAAAATCAACAGTTTCCATGCCAATCGTTATCGCTGCCGGTAAAATCTGTTTCACATTTGTCTCAAGGATGAAAAAACCCTTGTCATCGGCGAAAGTCCTTGTCAGTTCCGTAGGCTGCCAAGTAATAAGGTCGTCGTATGCCACAAGACGCATTTCTGTGTCAGGTCGGTTCACACGTCCCGTTATCACCACATTCTGCGCCATTGCCTGAAGCATCGCGAAAAGGGAAAACAACGCTGTTATAAGTTTCTTCTTCATACAAAAGAAACGCTTATAAAGGTCTTATATTGTCAGATTGACTTCCGATGGTACAAATTTCGACACATCGCCGCCGTTTTTGAAGATGTCGCGCACCACGCTCGAAGAGACGCCAACCAACTCGCTCTCAGTAAGCAGGAAAACGGTTTCCAACTCAGGGTGAAGGCGTTTGTTGGCATGGCAAATCATGTTTTCATATTCGAAGTCGCTGCCGCTGCGGAGACCTCTTATTATATAGCGAGCTCCCACTTTCGAGCAGAAATCTGCTGTCAGGCCCTCGTAGCTCTCAACAATGATTTGAGGGTAGTCACTAAACACGTCCTTTATCCATTTCAGTCTGTTCTCGAGGCTGAAAGTGCTACGTTTCTCCATATTGACACCCACTGCGACATATATTTTGTCGAACATAGGCAGAGCGCGAAGCACTATCGAACGATGTCCGAGCGTGATAGGGTCAAACGACCCGGGAAATACGGCTATCTTTTCCATTTAATGAGATTTAGGGCTACAAAAATACTACTTTGCCACAAAATAACGCAGATTAGGACAAAGAATTTCGCTGATTGAACGATAAGTTTTGCTTAAAAAGGCCTCAACACCCTCTTTTCCCACCATAACGACTTCAGTGATGCCCTCCTCTTGCTGCGGCGAAAACACTATTTCCTTCACAGGTTTCATCCGATACCAGAATGTTTGCTTCAGGACCCATTGGCCGTTAAGCTTATAACAATGCCACGTCGCCGGCAGCTTATCCATGATCTCACATGCTATTCCTGTCTCCTCCTCCACTTCACGCAAAGCGGCTACTGAAGGGGATTCTCCTTTTTCGATATGGCCTTTGGGTAAATCTGGAATACCATTACGCATGATGGCGACAAAAGACCGGTCCTGACAAACGACTCCACCCGCCGCAGGTGCCATTTTAAAAATAGACTCGAGGGCACAAGTTAATATGTCGGCATCGGCAAAATCATCAACAACATAATCTATATCACTATTATTCAACCAATTAAGAATAGCATCAATACATTTACTTTGTTTTTCGATGTCATCAGTGTTTTGTCTATCGGAAGAAAAAACATCATTTTCGTCGATATTTATAAAATTTAGAGCTCTGTTTTCAAAGAAAATCTTGTACATTTGTAGAGTTTTATTTTAACTGCAAAAATAATAAATTCATGGAAAATAATTCAGCAATTCTTGCAAAACACCTTTTAAGGGTTAAAGCAGTCAGACTTAGCCCCAACGAGCCGTTCACATGGGCTTCAGGACTGAAAAGTCCCATCTATTGCGACAACCGCATAACACTCTCTCACATCGATGTTAGGACATTCATCCGCGACGTGTTTGTGAAAAGCGTAAAAGCATTCTACGGCAATCCTGACGTGATTGCGGGTGTAGCTACTGGAGGCATCGCACAGGGCGCATTGGTGGCCCAAGAATTAGGGCTTCCCTTTGTTTATGTACGTTCGGAGAAGAAAAATCACGGCATGAACAACCAGATTGAGGGAGAAATCAAGGCAGGACAGAAAGTCGTTGTCATCGAAGATTTGGTTTCAACAGGAAAGTCAAGTCTTGCCGCTGTTGACGCACTGAGAGAAGCAGGTGTTGAAGTCGTAGGCATGCTAGCAATTTTCACCTACCAGATGCAGATTGCAACCGACAATTTTGCCGCCAAGCAATGCGAGCTTCACACTCTGACCAACTACACCACATTGATTGACGAGGCCATAAAAGAAAACTACATCTCCAAGTCCGACCTCGACTCACTGATGGAGTGGCGCAAAGACCAACAGGCGTGGAGCGACAAGTTCAACGGTTAAAACAAATCAAAAAGGAGTGCTCTTTTTGGGAGCACTCCATGATTTTATACGAACTTTATCTGTTTGACGTCAAAGGCTAACTCATTAGAACCTTCATCCAAAAGCAAAAGTCTGCCAAAAGAGTCCAAACCTTTCATAAACAAGCATTTAATTTCTCCATCAATAGAATAGTTGCCCCATTGATGATAGCGATATAAATACTTAAGATAGTAGTCGTTAATTGCAGGATAACCATCAGACCTGAGCAATTCCAGAGTTTCATAAATTGATTCGACTACCGAATGCAACAACGTCTCTAAATCAAATTCTTTTCCTGTTATCATTTTCATGGAAATAGGATGAGTTGGCCAATCCTGAAATTCAACTTGGTTAACATTTATGCCTATTCCCACTATCGATAGGTGCATTTTATTGTTTTTCAACATATTGCTAATCAAAACGCCTGATAGTTTCTGATTGTCAAAAAGAATATCATTGGGCCACTTGATGAATAATTCGTTTATATTCAAATAATTTGAAAGGAATTTATGTAAAGCCACAGCGATAGATTGAGAAAGTTGAAACTGATTGCCTACTTCGATAAAAGTAGTATTAAGGGCGATAGAAAAAGTAAGATTTTTAAACGGTTCACTCTCCCAAGTATTTGAGCCAAGACCTTTACCATGTGATTGCGCATCAGCATAGACGACAATGTTTTCAACATTTTGGGCAGATACTTTTTCAATCAGGAAGGTATTTGTTGAATCAGTGGACTTAAGATGTATAAAAGAGGGTTTCATTCTATTTAGTATAAATAAAAAAAGCAGGTAGCTAAAGCTATCTGCTAAGGGTGGGCGGCGACCTACTTTCCCACGTTTCACCGCAGTATCATCGGCGCTGCGGGGCTTAACTTCTCTGTTCGGAATGGGAAGAGGTGCGCCCCCGCGCAATAACCGCCTCG
>Ga0247611_10000041_pt1 | contig 237287 bp, 200 predicted proteins | sample 177DNAGHGhighgp2_FD_192422 | JGI IMG/M metagenome (GOLD analysis project Ga0247611, IMG submission 192422) | Sheep rumen microbial communities from Palmerston North, Manawatu-Wanganui, New Zealand - 1770 DNA GHGhigh gp2 | ecosystem: Host-associated > Mammals > Digestive system > Stomach >... | reverse complement strand
TGGGAGGGGCCGGAGTGAGCGCAGCGAACGGAGTTCCGCCAGTGGCTGGACTCCCTTCCGGACTATTACATAATAAAAGAGGATGACCTCAAGTCAAATTGACTTTTTAGTCACCCTCTTTTTTGTGTGGGCGCAGACGGATTTGAACCGCCGACCCCCTGCTTGTAAGGCAGGTGCTCTAAACCAGCTGAGCTATGCGCCCTTCAAGGGAGTGCAAAGGTAAGGCAAAAAAATCAATCCGCCAACTTTTTTTATTCCCGCGGGCGAATCTTTCTGAAACGGAGCCCTATTACGCCCCAGAATGCCTCTCCGAATATGCTACCGCTCATTTTGCTGGTGCCTTCCTTGCGGTTCACAAAGATTACCGGCACTTCAGCAAGCTTGAAGCCGAGCTTTACGGCGGAGTATTTCATTTCTATTTGGAAGCCGTAACCTTTCATCTTCACGGCATCCCTATCTATTGTTTCCAGGACCTTGCGGCTGTAGCAGACGAAGCCTGCTGTGGAATCGTAGATTTTCACGCCCAGAACTGTGCGCACGTAAACAGAGGCGAAGTAGCTCATGAGAATGCGGGTGATGGGCCAGTTGACCACGCTCACACCGTCTTTATATCTGGATCCCACGGCGAAATCCGCTCCGTCCTCTGCGCATGCTGCATAAAGACGGGGAAGATCGGCCGGAGCGTGGGAGAAATCTGCATCCATCTCGAAGACATAGTCATAGCCATGCTCCAGAGCCCACTCAAAACCAGTAAGATAGGCGGTACCAAGCCCGAGCTTTCCACTGCGTTCGATAAGGAAAAGCCTTTCAGGGAGTTCCTTCATGAGGGTTTTAACAGCAGCTGCAGTGCCGTCGGGAGAGCCGTCGTCTATGATGAGGATATGATATCCGCCCTCAAGAGCAAAGACGGCGCGTATGATCTTTTCCGCGTTCTCTATCTCGTTGTATGTGGGGATAATTACCAGTTTCTTGTCCATAGCGTCGCGAAGTTACGGAAAATAATTAACTTTGAGGTATGAACCGAGTCAAAATCTTCCGTCTGGGCGATTTCAGCACCTCCGCCATACGTGATGTGGCTGCAAACGCCGATTCCGACTACACCCTTCTGTATACCCGCCCCACTGATTTCCGCTTCGTGGAGTTCGGACTTGAGCGCATGGTGCAGGTGGCCGACAATACCGGCGCGATGCTAACCTATGCCGATCATTTCAATGGCGAGGAGCCCTGCCCCGTGACGGAGTATCAGCTGGGATCGGTCCGGGACGATTTCGACTTTGGCGGCCTGATGCTGATACGCACCGCAGCCTTAAAAGAGGTGGTTTCCGATATGGATGTGAACTACCGTTATGCAGGCCTCTACGACGCTCGTCTGCGTCTCAGCCGCAAAGGCGGCATCGTCCATGTGGGAGAATTCCTCTATTATGAGATAGACACCGACGACCGCGCTTCCGGGGAAAAGCAGTTCGATTACGTAAATCCACGAAACCGTGAGGTGCAGATAGAGATGGAAGCGGCCTGCACGGCTCACTTAAAGGCGATAGGCGCCTGGCTTAAATCGGAATTCAAAGACGTGGATCTCTCGGAAGGCTCTTTCCCGGTAGAGGCCAGCGTGGTGATTCCCTGCCGGAACAGGGTAAAAACCATAGCAGACGCACTCAAAAGCGCACTTTCCCAGAAGACTGATTTCCCGTACAATGTCTTCGTGGTAGACGACAATTCAGACGACGGCACTGTTGATATCATTAATGAGTTCCTGTCCGATCCCAAACTCATCTATATCGCCCAGCCTAAGAGTTGGCATGGCATAGGAGGCAACTGGAACGCAGCGGTGCATCATCCCCAGTGCGGCCGATTTGCCCTTCAGCTCGACAGTGACGACGTCTACTCTTCCGAAAATACGGTGCAGCACTTCGTGGATGCCTTCCGCGAGCAGAACTGCGCCATGGTTGTGGGAACCTACGAGATAACAGACATCGACCTGAAACCCCTTCCTCCCGGAAAGATCGACCATCGCGAATGGACTGAAGACAACGGCCGCAACAACGCGCTTAGAATCAACGGTCTGGGAGCGCCCAGGGGCTTCTGGACACCGCTCCTTCGTACTGTTAACTTCCCGCCCACAAAGTATGGGGAAGACTATGCAGTGGGGCTGAGAATATGCCGAGAGTATAGAATCGGCCGCATCTGGGACACCATGTACTACTGCCGCCGTTGGGGAGGCAACTCGGATTCGGCGCTCCCGCAGGAGACACTCAACCGCTACAATTTCTATAAAGACAGCATCCGCAGCTGGGAAATTGAGGCTAGAATCGCACAGAATCGAAAATAATTCATACCTTTGCGCACTATTTCCTGGGGATGTTCTGGTTTTGACAGCATCGACGTCGGGAAGTAAGCACGCCGGGCCATGGGGTTATGCCCGTTAAAACACACTCCGAACAACTAGCTGGCAACAGCAACTATGCACTCGCTGCCTAATCTGCCAAGCGGATTGGCTTAATGACGCCGCCAAGGTTGCGGCCTCACGAGTATCCCTCCCGCTTCAGGGCGTCCATGCCGGGGTCAAGGGGTATCATTCAGGATGTCTGCTCGCGGGGACTCCCTTAAACCGCGCTAAGATTTAGGGGATAAGGTCCGGGTGGCCTGTCTTCCGGCAGCCCTCTCCCGACAACCAATGGAAGAATAAGCGTGTAGAAAGCTTTTCGGTGCGTTGTTTGGACGGCGGTTCGACTCCGCCCATCTCCACACAAAAAAGGCCGCGATCCAAAGTCGCGGTCTTTTGTGTTTATATAAGTCTTAGGGCTATCCTCCCCCGCTCCAGATCCACATCGAGTACAGTCACTCGAACCTGCTCGTGGAGACGGACCTTGCGGCGCATCTGGGAGGTATGAATCAGCCCGTTCTCGTGAAGGCCAATATCTACGAAGGCGCCGAAGGCGGTAATATTGGTCACGATACCCGGCAGTTCCATGCCAGGCTTCAAATCCGAAATGCTGCGCACATCATCGGCAAAAGAGAACTCAGATGCGGCTTCGCGTGGGTCCAGTCCAGGTTTAGCAAGCTCACGCAGGATATCGTTAACGGTGGGCAGACCTACCTCTCCCCCGACATATCGGGCGGGGTCGATACGAGAACACAGCTCAGCATTACCCACCAACTCCTTAACGGATACACTCAGATCTGCAGCCATGCGATCCACCACGAAATAGCTTTCCGGATGCACAGCTGAATCATCCAAGGGATTGGCAGCACCCTTTACGCGAAGGAAACCTGCGCACTGCTGATAGGCTTTGGGTCCCAGACGCGGCACCTTAAGCAGCTCTGAACGAGAGCGGAATCCGCCACGCTCGCTGCGATAATCCACAATAGCACGTGCCAGCGACGGACCTATACCTGCCACATACCGAAGCAGCCAGGGTGACGCTGTATTGAGATTCACTCCAACGGCATTCACGCAAGCCTCTACTGTATTGTCCAGTTTCTCACGTAGCAGAGTCTGGTCCACGTCGTGCTGATACTGGCCGATTCCGAGGTTTTTCGGGTCGATTTTCACCAGTTCGGAAAGCGGATCCTGAAGCCTCCGGCCGATGGAAACGGCCCCGCGTACGGTAACGTCTTCATTAGGAAACTCCTCCCTCGCGGCTTCAGACGCCGAATAGATGGAGGCACCGTCCTCGGAAACCGTCCATATCCGACAATCAGAGGGAAGGTCTATCATCTTAAGGAATTCCACACTCTCGCGCGATGCAGTACCGTTACCCACGGCTATCGCCTGCACATGGTAACGGTCCACCAGGTCCTGAACCGTAGTTAATGCCTTAACTTTCTCATTCTGAGGAGGATGCGGATAGATTATCGTGTGGCAAAGCAGGTCCCCCCGTTCGGAAAGGACTGCCAGCTTGCAACCGTTACGGAAACCGGGATCGAGGGCAAGGGTAACTTTTTGCCCGACCGGTGCTCCAAGCAGCAACTGACGGAGATTTTCTCCGAACACCGCTATACTCTCCACATCGGCCTTTGCCTTTGCCTCACGAATAACTTCTCCAGATATTGAGGGCTGAAGCAGACGGTCGAAAGAATCGCTCACTGCCTCCTGCACTTGAGATTTACACCCCGCGGACGGAAATCCTGCGGCCTTGCAGTAATCGTAAAACACCTTTGCAGAGCATTTCTCCGAATCAGTGTCCAGATCAATCGACAGGAAACCCTGGTCCGCGGCACGAAGCACTGCCAGCAGATTGTGCGCGGGCACACGGGCGATAGGCATCGACCAGTTGAAATAGGAACGGTATTTCGCAGCCTCAGGATCTTCAGAAGCAGCCTTCGTGGCTTTGGCAATAATTCTTCTCTGCCTGAAAGAAGCCCTCTGATTTTCCCTCACAGGAATGCATTCAGACACCCTTTCAGCAATTATATCGCGGGCGCCGGCAAGAGCGTCTTCCACCGTAGGCACCCCCTCTTTCACGAAAGGTTTCGCCGCTGCTTCCGGATTTGATATGCGGGCAGACATAAGCGCATCTGCAAGAGGCTCAAGGCCGAGAGATTTTGCAACGGTTGCGCGAGTGCGACGCTTCGGCTTCCACGGAAGGTAAAGGTCTTCGAGTTCGGTAGAGGAGACGGTTCCCTCAATCTTAGAACGAAGTTCATCCGTAAGGGCGCCGGCCTCATCTATCACCTTGAGAATCGTGGCTTTACGGGTCTCCATCTCATCGAATACATCAACCCAATGCTTCACCTCTGCCACGGTGGCGTCGTCCATGCCGCCCGTCTTCTCCTTACGGTAACGGGAGATGAACGGGATGGTGTCGCCGTCTTCCAGCATAGTGGCGCAGTTCTCGACCTGCCACGCCTTCACCTGCAGCTGAGCTGCGATATGTTTGATATAGAGTTCTTTCATCAGTCTTCGGAGCTGATACGCATGAGTTCGCGTCTGTAGGCCGCGAGGATGCGGGAACGGGAGATTAATCCGAGGTAGCGGCCTTCGGCATCGATTACGGGCAGACGCCATGCTTCAGTGCTGTCGAATTTGCGCATCACGCTGGCGCCGTCCTCCCCCTGCCGGATCTCCGCTGCTGGTTCCTTCATCAGCGAACGCAACTTTACCGCACCGTTTTTGCGGGCGTCGACCATATGCTTGCGCACGTCGTCAACCTCCAGCATACCTGCAAGGCGACCGTCTTCCATTAGCACAGGGAACACCGCCACGGGGCTGTCTGCAACCACCGGAAGCACGTCCAGGAGCGTCTGATCCACGCGGAGACGGGGATATTTGTCCGACACCAGCTCCGCAGTGTCCAGAAGAGCCAGCGCTGCCTGGTCACTGTCGTGAGTGAGAAGTTCGCCTCTGGTAGCGATTCGTTTCGTGTAGATGGAATACTTCTCCCAGATTCGAGTGACCCCGAACGACACTGCAGAACAGAGAATGAGAGGCAGCAGCAGATCGTAGCCACCCGTCATTTCCGCAATGAGGAAGATAGCAGTCATCGGAGCCTGCATAACGCCCGCCATAAGGCCTGCCATGCCAACCAGCACGAAATTCTGCTCCGGCAAAGGCATTCCCAGAAGGCTGATTGTGCGGGCTACCACGAATCCGGCTAGTGCGCCTGTAAACAGGGTGGGGCCGAAAGTACCGCCCACTCCCCCTCCTGCATTTGTGAGAGTCATGCTGATAACCTTGACCAGCAGCACAAGGAGCACGAATAACGGCACTCCCCACGGGGTATGCAGCATGAACGCCAGGGGCGATTCACCATCGAAGCTCCAGGCGCTTCCACTGAGAAGATTTCCAAGGAAATTGTACCCTTCTCCGAACAGAGGCGGGAAAAACAGGATGCAGAGCCCCAATCCTATGGAGCATAGCAACCACTTGACCCAGGGATTCTTCAAGCCTGCGAACTTGTCTTCCAGGAACAGAGTGAATCGGGTAAAATACAGTGAAAACAGCCCGCAGAACACACCCAACACCAGATAGAACGGCAGATTCCCCATATTGAACGGGGCCAGCGTACAGGTGAAAGGAGTGCCGGTTCCGGTGAGAAGCAGCGACACCACGGTAGCGGTGAGCGTGCTTATCAGCAGCGGCATCATACTGCTCAGGCTCAGCTGGAAGAAAAGGATCTCCAGGGTGAACAGGATACCTGCCAGCGGGGCCTTGAAGATGCCGGCTATTGCTCCGGCGGCGCCGCAGCCGACCAGAATCGTGATGTTGCGGTAATTGAGATTGAACGCCCTGCCGATATTGCTGCCTATAGCGGCTCCCGTATAGACGATAGGAGCCTCGGCACCCACGGAACCGCCGAATCCTATGGTAACGGCAGACGTGGCCATGGAAGACCACATATTGTGCGGTTTGATGCGGGATTCCTTGCGGGAAATGGCCTGAAGCACCTTTGTAACTCCGTGGCCTATGTCGTCCTTAACCAGGAAACGGATAAGGAGCAGCGAGATCATCATACCCAGCGCCGGGAACAACAGGGCAACGAAACTGAATCCTCCCTTGTTTACAATTGGGAAGACAAAGTTTTGTATAAGGGTGATGAGTTTTTCCAGCAGAACCGCCGCACAACCGGAGCCGAGGCCAGTGAGGAAGCTCAGCAGAAGGAGTTTAGCTCTTTCGGAAATGTGTGGCGGGCGGAACATTACTCGTCGTCGTCGGCGCCTTCGCCTCCGTACTGCGAGATATTGTCGTCGGGAAGAGTGTTGTCTTCGGGCTCGTTGTCGGGGCCGGCGCCTGCGACCTGACGGTTCTCGGCATCTTCCTCGCCCTCAAGCCAGCGTTCAATATCTTCAGCGTCGTCGGTCTTGACCTGTATCTTGACAAGATAGATAGCGTCGGGGATTTCAACGGTAACGGCATAGAACGACGTTCCGTCCGGCTTCGGATACTTTACCAGATCGTCAAAGAAATCCTGATATCCGCGGGGATACTTTTCATTGAAAGCCGCAAGGAGTTCCTGCGACATATTCTCATAGCTCACTACATGCCTTTTCTTGTCCATAATTCAGGTCTTGGTTTCAGGGCACAATATTAAGCCAAAAAAACGGATTTGCAAAAAAATCTTACATTCTTTCCGGCAAATCTATTCCGAGGAGTTCCATACCGCTGCGAAGCACCTTCGCAACGGCATCCAGAAGCGCCAGTCGCTGGCTTCTCACATCAGCATCAGGCTCGCGGAGAATCTGGGTGTCGTGGTAGTACTGGTTGAACTCCTTGGCCAGATCGTAGCACCAGTTGGCGATGAGGGCCGGAGAAAGGCCTGCAGCCGCCTCGGAAACCTTCTGCGGGAAGGCGGCAAGGATCTGCACAAGGCGGATTTCCTTCGGACTGAGTTCGGCTCCGGTAGGCTTCACCTCAAGCCCCTGCTCCGCCGCCTTGCGGAGTATGCTCCTGATTCGGGCGTGGGTATACTGGATGAACGGACCGGTGTTGCCGTTGAAGTCGATGCTTTCGTGCGGGTCGAAGAGCATGGTCTTCTTGGGATCCACCTTGAGAATGAAGTATTTAAGGGCGCCGAGACCTATCATGGAATAGAGCCTGTCGCGCTCCTCTTCGGGCACATCGGCCAGTTTTCCGCTTTCCTCGGAGACGCTGCGGGCCTCACTCTTCATCTGGGCGATGAGGTCGTCTGCATCCACGACGGTGCCTTCGCGGCTCTTCATCTTGCCTTCCGGGAGCTCGACCATACCGTATGAGAGATGGTAGATCTGGTCGGCCCAGGGGAAGCCAAGCTTGGCAAGTACGAGTTTTAGCACCTGGAAATGGTAATTCTGCTCGTCGCCCACCACGTATATGTGGCTGTCGAGTTTATTTCTTGTGAAGCGCTGCTCCGCCGTGCCGAGGTCCTGAGTCATGTAGACAGAGGTGCCGTCGCTGCGAAGCAGGAGTTTGCGGTCGAGTCCGTCGGCTGTGAGGTCGCACCATACGCTGCCATCGGGATCCTGAACGAAGACACCCATGTCGAGTCCCTTCTGCACCAGGCTCTTGCCGAGCAGATAGGTGTCGTGCTCGTAGTAAACCTGGTCGAAACTGATTCCCAGGGCCTTGTAGGTCTCGTCGAAGCCGGCGAAGACCCAGCCGTTCATCATTTCCCAGAGCTTGCGGACTTCAGGATCGCCCTCCTCCCACTTAAGGAGCATCTCGTGCACCTTCTCATTCACGGAAGGATCTTCCTTCTCGAGCTTGGAATATGCCACATAGCAGTCTCCAACGAGGTGGTCGCCCTTTATTCCGGTGCTTTCCGGGGTGGCGCCGTTCATGCATTGCTGCCATGCGTACATGCTCTTGCAGATGTGCACGCCGCGGTCGTTCACCAGAGTAACCTTTATAACCTTATTGCCCGCCGCGGCCAGAAGACGGCTCACCGAATCTCCGAGGAGATTGTTGCGCACGTGACCGAGGTGCAGGGGCTTGTTGGTATTGGGCGACGAGAACTCCACCATCACCGTTTTGCCGGTGCTGGGAAGCTGACCGTAGTCTTTCGAAGAGACGATTCCGGCGAAACATTCCTGCCAGAACAGGTTGCTCAGGCTCAGGTTAAGGAAGCCCTTTACACTGTTATAAGCGGCGATTTCAGGGCAGTTCTCCTGAAGCCAGGCACCTATTGCAGTGCCGGTGGCATCGGGAGCTGCGTGCGAGATTCGCAGCAGCGGGAACACCACAAGGGTATAGTCACCCTCGAATTCCTTCCGGGTGACCTGAACCTGCATCTGATCCGGGGCGACCTCCGCTCCGTACAGGGCCTTAACTGCTTCTGAAGCCTTTGAGGCGATGAACTGCTCCGCGGTCATTTATCCGAGGTAGCTCTTGAGGAGTTTTGAAGCGGACGGCTTCTTGAGTTTCCGAATGGCCTTTTCCTTAATCTGGCGCACACGCTCACGGGTGAGGTCGAGCCTCTCCCCTATTTCTTCCAGAGTCATTTCCTGGCAGCCGATGCCGAAGAAGCTCTTGATGATCTCGCGCTCACGCGGAGTGAGAATCTGAAGTGCCCTTTCAATCTCGATGCTGAGGCTCTCGTTGGTGAGTCCTTTGTCGGCCATCGGGCTGTCTTCGTTGGGAAGAACATCCAGAAGCGAGTTGTCCTCGCCTTCCACGAACGGGGCGTCCACGCTCACGTGACGGCCGCTCACACGCATGGTGTCCGCAATCTTGTCCTGTGGGATATCAATCATTTCGGCCAGTTCTTCGGTAGACGGCTGACGCTCATGCTCCTGTTCGAACTTACCGAGAGCCTTATTGATCTTATTGAGTGATCCGACCTGGTTCAGGGGCAGACGCACGATACGGCTCTGCTCAGCGAGGGCCTGAAGTATGCTTTGGCGAATCCACCACACTGCGTAAGAGATGAACTTGAAGCCGCGTGTTTCATCGAACTTCTCAGCGGCCTTGATAAGGCCGAGGTTGCCTTCGTTGATGAGGTCGGGCAGGCTGAGGCCCTGATTCTGATATTGCTTGGCTACTGAAACGACGAAACGGAGGTTTGCACGGGTTAGCTTCTCGAGAGCTTCCTGGTCTCCTTTACGGATACGCTGTGCAAGTTCTACTTCCTCTTCCGGGCTCACAAGCTCTTCGCGACCAATCTCCTGGAGATACTTGTCCAGCGAAGCGCTCTCACGGTTGGTGATGCTTTTTGTAATCTTAAGTTGTCTCATACACCCTTTTATACGGAAGAATCCCGCGTAAGTTTCACACTCGCGCGGGATTTTTCCTAAAAAGTTTCATCAGTCTTTACCGAATCCAAAATAACCGGGCTTGCCCGTAGCGGTAACGCCCTCGATGAAGATGGAGCGTTTGCTCTTTTTGGCAATGTCTATCACATCCTGCGGCTTGGAGACCTTCTGGTCGTTCACGTAACGGATGATGAATCCGTCTTCACCGCCTGCAGCAGCCACCTTGCCGCTGCCTGCGGATACGATTTCAACGCCGTCCTTGGCTTCGCGAAGCTGAGCGCCGTAGAAGGCTACGGTTCCGTCGCTGCCAACGGTGCCGTTCTCGATATTGCCGTCCTGGAAGGTAACGGCCAACTCAAGCGTCTTTCCGCCACGGAGCACCTTCACAGTTGCCTTGTCTCCCGGATGGAAGGAATTCACCTTTGCCTGGAGCTGAGGCATCGTGGAAATGTGGGTGCCGTCGATATCGGTGATGATGTCTTCCGCCTTGATGCCGGCCTTGTCGGCTGCACCGCCCTTCACCACCTCGGCCACGTAAACGCCTTCGGGAGACGACAGTTTGTTCTTGTTCGCGATTTCATCGGTCACGGTGCCGCCGCTGATGCCAAGCATTGCGCGCTTCACGCTGCCGAAATCGATGAGGTCGCTCACCACTTTCTTCACCATATTGGACGGAACGGCGAAAGAATAGCCGCTGTAAGCGCCTGTCTGTGAGACAATTGCGGTATTGATGCCAACCAGCTCGCCCTTCTTGTTCACAAGTGCACCGCCGGAGTTGCCGGGATTCACAGCCGCATCGGTCTGGATGAACGATTCAATCTTGAATTCGCCGCTGTAGTTGGGCATGCTGCGGCCCTTTGCGGAGACGATGCCGGCGGTGATGGTGCCCTTCAACTGCTCGCCGAGCGGGGAACCGATTGCCAGCACCCACTCGCCCAGGCGGAGATTGTCGCTGTCGCCAAAGGGAACGATGGGCAGGCCGTCGGCGTCGATCTTGATCAGAGCAACGTCGGTAGCCGGATCCGTGCCGATAACGGTGGCGGGATAGACCTTATTGTTATTCAGGGTTACCTCGATCTTTGTGGCGCCCTGAACCACGTGATTGTTCGTTACAATGTAGCCGTCCTGACGGATGATAACGCCTGAACCGCTGCCCTGCTGCTCGCGTTCCTGGCTTTCGGGAAGGCCGAAGAAATAGCGGAACAGCGGATCGATGTTGTACTGCTGCGTGGTTTTAACTGTAACCTTTACGAAGACGACGGCGTCCACCGCTGATTCGGCGGCGTACGTGAAGTCGGGATAGTCGGTTTCTGACAGATTGACAGTGCGATATGCGGAACCGTCGATGGAATAGGTAGTAGTGGGAGCTGCAGCAGTTGCTTTGGGGGCTGAAGTCTTGACTACAACGAGTGCCACGAGGGCGCTGCAAGCCACTGAAAGGATGGTAGTTAATACACTCTGTTTCATATACTGGAATTATTTTTCAATTTTCTTTCCAAAAGAGTCTAAAAAATCAAAAGATATGCCAGATTCTAAAATTAAATAGGTATATTTGCAATCCGACTAAAAATAGAAAGACATATGGAATTCAACGTATCTAGCGCAGAACTGCTCAAAGCAATGACGGACGTCGCAAGGGCCGTCCCGGCCAAGACTTCCCTCCCCATCCTGGAGTATCTCCTCTTCGTTCTCAAAGGGGACAAACTGGAAATAACCGCATCCGACCAGGAACTCACGCTTCGCACCGTGATAGACGTGGATTCCAAGGAAGACGGCAGCATCGCCGCTCCCGCCGGCCAACTCATCGCCCTCTTCAAGGCCCTGCCTGATCAGCCGGTCACCATCCGCACCACCGGAGAATCCTCCTTCGAGTGCGTCTGGAGCAACGGTAACTCTTCCCTGCCTTTCTTCCCGGCTGCCGACTATCCGGAAATCAAGAACGTGGCCGACGACGCCCCGTCCCTCACCATTCCTGCGGAATCCCTCATCGAGGGCATCTCCAGCACCGTTTATGCCACGGCCGACGACGAAATGCGTCCGGCCATGAACGGTATCTTCTTCGATATCGCTCCGGAAAGCACCACCCTCGTGGCGTCGGATTCCCACAAGCTCATCTGCTACACCACCGCAGATGTAAAGGCAGCCGAGGCGGCATCGTTCATCCTGCATAAAAAGGCCGCAGCTGTGCTTCGCAGCACCCTTTCCAAGGAAGACGGCGACGTGCTCGTGAAGTTCGACTCCACCGGCGCAGCCTTCACCTTCGGCGAAACCGTAATGATCTGCCGTCTGGTTGTTGGCAAATACCCCAAGTATCGCGACGTCATCCCGCAGAACAACAGCAATGTCCTCCGCATCGACCGCGAACAGCTTCTTGCCACCGTGCGCCGCGTGAGCGTTTTCGCCAATAAGGCCTCCAACCATATCAAGTTCGACCTTAAAGACGGTCAGATAGAGCTCACCGCCCAGGATCTCGGTTTCGCTATCGCAGCATACGAAAAGCTCCCGTGCGACTATTCCGGCGACGATCTCACCATCGGCTTCAAATCCTCCTTCCTTGTGGACATCCTGGCCAACATGAACTGCCAGACGATAGTCCTCAAGTTCGCGGACGCCCGCCGTGCAGCCCTCATCGTCCCCTCCGAAGAAGAGGCCGACAGCGAAAAGGTCTGTGGCATCCTCATGCCAATAATGGTTTCGTAAGGAGGTTTCCATGGAACTCAATCTCAAACGGCCCCTGCTGTTTTTCGACATCGAAAGCACGGGCCTGAATATTCCGACCGATTCCATAATAGAATTAAGCTTCGTGAAGGTCTTCCCCGGCCAGCCGGAGCCCAAGGTAAAAACCTGGAAAATCCGCCCCTGGGACTACGAGAACAATTGCCAGAGGCATATCGCCGAGGAAGCATCCAAGGTGAACGGCGTAACGGACGACATGCTCGTCGCCTGCCCCCGTTTCATCGAGGTTGCACCCGAGGTTGTGGAATGGCTGAAGGATTCGGACCTTGCCGGATTCAATTCCGCCAAGTTCGACCTTCCCATGCTCTCGGAAGAGATTGAAAGGGTTAAGCGTTACTGCCTTCAGCGCATAGGTTCCTGGGACGCACCGGAGGTTCACAAGCAGAAGGCTCGCGAAACTCTGGCCGCAGTGGACATCAATCTACACGAGCCTGCCATGGTGGACGTGCAGAACATCTACCATGCAATGGAGCCGCGTAACCTTCGTGCCGCCTACCGTTTCTACTGCGGAGGCAAGGATTTCGAGGACGCCCATACCGCAGAGGCTGATACCGTGGCCACCTATGAAGTGCTCAAGGCCCAGCTCGATATGTACAAAGAGCCCGCCCCCTACCGCGAGCAGGTGCTTCAGAACGACATAGCTTCGCTCAGCTCTTTCTCCGGCCGCAAATACGTGGACTTCTCCGGCCATCTCATCTACGACGATTCTGGCAAGAAGGATCCGGCCCACATCCTCATCAACTTCGGCAAGCACAAGGGCAAAACAGCCCTGGAGGTGTACGAAAACGATCCTTCCTATTTCTCCTGGATCGACGGCGGCACCTTTACGCTCGACACGAAAGCCCAGTTCGCCCGCATCCGTAAGGAGATCGACGCTGCGAAGCGCGGGCCGGCGTCTCCCGAAAAGCTGGACGCTCTCAAGGAAAAGTTCTCCGGTAATCTTTTCAAATAGACATGACCGTCTCCGTCTATCTCGGTTCCCGTCCAGGGAACGACCCCGTCCATTGCCAGAACGCCTATAAGCTCGGTCGTCTGCTGGCTGAGGCCGGCATTGCCGTAGTATACGGCGGCGCCAGAGTGGGCACGATGGGAGAGCTTGCACGCGGGGTTCTCGAAGCCGGAGGCAACATCAAGGGCGTGATTCCAACTGGCTTCAAAGGCCGTAAGAGCTACGCTGATAAGGATATGGACGTGTGGCTCCCTGGAATAGAAAAGATTGAGACGCCCGACTTCCCCACCCGCATCACCACCATGGAGAACATGTGCGACGCGTTTATCGTACTGCCCGGCAGCTGCGGCACCCTGCATGAGTTCGCATCGGCGCTGGAAGGGAGCGTACTGGGACGTTATGAAAAGAAGATAGCAATACTCAATACAGGCGGATACTACGATCCCCTGCTGGAGCTCATTTACAACATGGAGCGGGAAGGCTTCACCGATGTAAAAGATTCAGGGTGGCTCGTTGTAGCGGCCACCCCGGAAGAGCTTGTGAACAAGCTAAAATAAAAAGAGCCACTTGCGAGACTCGAACTTGCGACCTGCGCGTTACGAATGCGCTGCTCTACCGACTGAGCTAAAGTGGCATTGGGTTTGCAAAGATAGAAATAAAATTTGTTTCACCGAATATTTTTTGAGCCATGAAAGCACTCTTCGTAATTCTTAGTCTTATCCTCGGAATATTCCCCTTCAAGGAAGGTGGAGCCCGTTTTGGAGCCGGCGAAAAACAGGTTTTCGTCGTCCATTACAAATGGGGCGTGCTCAATGCCGACGTGGCCCGCGTAACCTGCGAATGCGACAGCATCATGTATCGCGGCGTGCCGGCGTACAAGGCGAAGATATACGGCAAAACCGAGAAGTTCTGCGAGGCCATTGTGAAGGTGCGTGAGGACTTCCAGAGCACTTTCCGGGCAAGCGACTTCCGCCCCTTCAAATCCAGCCGCAAGGCTCAGGAGGCCAAGTTCAACGGAGGAGAAACCTATAAATACGACTGGGCTGCTAATAAGCTGGAGATGAACATCACCACCAAGGGCGGAGAGAAAAAGAAGAACTTCGACCTTGAGCCCGGAGTGCTGGATGTAAACGGCCTCTATTTCGCAGTGCGCAGTATCGACATCGCCAAGGTCTCAAACGGCAAACCCTTCAGCGTAAAGCTTGCGGTGGGCGACAATATAGAGAAGATATCCATGCGCTACGACGGCCGCGAGATGCTGCAGGCACGCGGTGTCGACAAAGCCATGGCCCACAAGTTCCGCATCAGCGTTACCTCTGGCAACACCTTCGACAACAAGAGCGATATCCTTATCTGGTTATCGGACGACGATTGCCTTATCCCACTCTATTTCGAGGCACCCATGAGGCTCGGAAAGGTGGTTGGCCGCCTGGAAAGCTCTACCGGAAAGTAATCCGAAGGCTGCCCATAGCGGTTATCCCGGCAGCGGGGATCCAGCCGATCTGGCAGTAGCGATTGTCCAGGGTATAACCGTAGCTCTCGCTAACAGCAGAATACACCCAGCCGCTTGCGGCGTAATGGGAATTGAAGATGTTCCCGATGTTCAGCCCGAACACAGCTTCGCGGATGAATCTCGGGAACTTCAGTTTATATGAGAGCTCCAGGTCAGAAGCGCTGAAAGCAGGCAGCGAACGCGTTTTGTTCGCGGTGTTATCCAGATACTGCCTGCTCACGAAGCCCGTATGCCATACCGCGGCGAATCCTCCAATACGGAAATCTATAAAGCCGTTAAGGATTGCGGAAGGAGAATATGCCAGGTTGGAGTTGTCATAATGCACTGTAACAGGATCTCCCTCCCAGTTTTCAACAACCTCGTCGAAGTCCAGGATACGGTTGTGGCTCAGGGCTGCGTTCGCTTCAAGATTCAGACACGGCATCACCTGGTACGCCGCCGTAATCTCGGTTCCGAGCCGGTATGAATCCTTTATATTCGTGGTCAGGGCCTCCCCTATGTCGCTCTGCGCCCCCGTCTGCACAAACTCATTGGTATAATCCATCCAGTAGATGTTCTGCGTTGCCCTGAAGCGCTTGCCGGAGTATTGCCAACCAGTCTCAATATCCAGCACCCTTTCCGGTTCCGGAGCCGGATAAGCTCCGTTATCTGTGAAGTTGTTGCGTTCCGGTTCACGGTGCGAGATCGCAGCGCTAGCATATGCTCTGAAGGCCTTCCTGCTCCAGTTTACACCAAGTTTTGGATTGAAGAAATTGTATTCCTTGTCAATGTCCAGCACCTGATTCTTATACGTCCCGTCATCCTGTTTTATGAACTTGTCGTTCACTCCGTCTGTAGTGTATCTCACGTATCGGTACTGAAGGTCCGAGAATACCTCCCACTCGAGTCCGAATTGGCGCATTATCTTCACGTAAGCGCTCGCGTCTGTTTTTTTCGCATCCGAATCGTAATACTTATACGGCCCGTCAGCCAGAATATCCGAAGAGAGCCCGTCCGACACATAGGTCAGGTATCCAAAATGATTCCCCGTGAAGGCCTGCGCTGAACCGCCTGCAATCCACTCCCACGCTTCACCTTTGTAATGCCCGCTCATCACCATGCCAATAGTATTCTGCTCCAGGCCTTTCTGACGTACGAAATCTGCCTTGGAATACACCGGATCTGTGAGTCCGAACTTCTTCAGTTTGTTCTGCGGCCTGAACTCCTCGTAGTAGCCGTACCCATAGGTATAATGCAGTGCGGCGTTCCAGTCGAAGTATTCGTCCACCCTCTGTGAAAGGGACAGGATATTGTGGTCCTGCCAGAAATTGTCGGTAGTCTGCGGCCAGAAAGAGCCGTCATTCATGGTATAACGCTGCGTGGTATAGTTGCCGTCGGCGTCTTTCGGGAAAACCCAATTCACATCGTCGAAGACCAGCCGTTCATAGAGAGAATTGAAACGGCCGAGGCCGTGAGCGTACATGTCGGAGTAGGTGAAGACGCCGTCGTCCAGCAGGGAGGCGTCGTCATTGCCGGCCACCACGCCGTTCCATGCCTGCCCCGTGTGCTCTATGTTGCCGATGTTGCTGTAGCGCACCATGATGTCGTCGCCCAGATATGCCACGCTGCCCAGCCAACTGCCGGAATTGCCCGCGGTGCCGTGCAGATAGCCTTCGGTTGCGGTTCCGCTGGCCGTCGCCTCAATCACCCAGTGCCCGCCGAACAGGCCGGTAGAGAAGCTCAATCGACCGTTCATAGTGTTGTAGGATCCGAAAGACGACGACAGCTCTGCATACGGCTTCAGCGAGGGTGCTTTGGTCGACAGCGACACGCTGCCTCCGAAGGCGCCGTCTCCATGGGTCGACGAGCCCACTCCCCTCTGAATCTGCGCGCTGCCGAGGAAGGCAGCATAGCCGTTCATATTGGCCCAGAAAACGCACTGGTCTTCCGGAGAATTAAGCGGCACACCGTCAATTGTAACGTTGATCCTCGAATCCCCCACTCCACGAATGCGCATATAGCTGGTGCCGGTACCAAGGCCGTTCTCGCCCCAGGCAAGCACACCCGGAGTACGGGAGAACAGCAGCGGCAGTTCGCGACCGGTTGTCGAGAAATCCATAAGCTCTGCCTTGCGCAGGTTAACTACCGCGAAAGGCGCGTTCTCACGGGCGCGCACCGCGCTCACAACGGATTCGGAGAGTTGTTCGACAATAAGGGAATCCTGCTGGCCGTATAGGGCGGCCGGAACAAACAGAAGAAGAGAAAAAATAAAACCTCGCATAACGTTACTTGTGCGGGGTTTTTCTGCTTCCTTCGGAGGTATTGGCCTCATCAGGTTCAAAGGGTATGATCTCAGCCTTTCGGCACCCCCGCAAATTTGTTACAAAGATAAACTATTTCTTTGATACTTTGACCTTGTATAGTTTTGGCCAGTTCTTCCCGGTAAGGAAAATCTCGCCTTTCGAATTCACGGCAATGCCGTTCAGCACGTCCGTGTCGCGACTGCGAAGATTCTTTGGCAACAGGCCGGTGCAATCGATCTTGTCTGTCACCTTACCGTCGGCCGGGTCGATTACCACTATCATATCCGTGGTGTATACATTGGCCCAGATTTTACCGTCCACCCACTCGAGCTCGTTCAGATAACGCAGCGGACGGCCGTCTATACTCACGAAGATTGTGCGCTTGAGCTTGAAATCCCCGTCCAGGACGTAGATCTTGTTGCTGCCGTCCGAAGCATAGAGCAATTCGCCGTCAGTTGTGAGGCCCCAGCCCTCACGGGGATAGCTCCAGGTGCTTTCGTATGTAAGAGATTCGGCATTGTATACGAAAGCCACCTTGCTGGTCCATGTGAGCACGTACAACTTTCCGTCCAGCACACAGGATCCTTCAGCGAAATACTTGCGGGAGAAGTTCACCTTCTTCAACACCTTGCCGCTTGTGAGATCCACCTTGCGTAGCGAACTCTCGCCGTACTGGCCGGTGGTTTCGTAGAGGGTATCATTCTGGAAGAAGAGGCCCTGGGTGTAGGCTGCGCGGTCGTGAGGATACGATTCCAGCACGGTTACGCGATAATCCCTGGGCCCCGCCGAGCAGGCAAGACAGACAAAGAGAAGCAGTATTGCCGGAATCTTTCTCATGGCTTTGCAAAGGTAATCATTTCCACTGATTTTTATTATATTTGTAAGTCCTAAAACCTACGCAAATGGCAGAATTACATCCGGAATACTGCATACATATCGATAAGGTTATCGCCAAGAAATTCCCCGGGAAAAAATTCCCGAAGTGGTTCATTTCCTGGATCAAGAACTTCATTCACGAAGACTTCCTTAACGATTTCTTCATTAAAGGATACGAAGGCATTGAGTTCTGCACCGAGTGCACCAAGGCCCTCGACATTCATCTGGACGTACAGGGCCTCGAGCGTGTAAAGGTTCCCGAGGGAGCAAAGATCACCTTCGCCAGCAATCACCCGCTCGGCGGTATCGACGGAGTGTCTCTCGCCGGAGTCATCGGCACCCATTTCACAGACCGCGGCATACGTCTGTTGGTAAACGATTTCTTAATGGCCATCAAAGGCTTGGCCACCATCAGCATTCCGGTCAGCAAAACTGGCGCGCAGTCCAGGGATCTCCCCCGCCTCGTCAACGAAATCTACGAATCCGACAATAACATAATGATCTTCCCGGCAGGCCTCTGTTCCCGTAAAATCAAGGGAGTCATCCAGGACCTGCCGTGGAGCAAGAATTTCATCAAGATGAGCGCCAGAACAGACCGCTGGGTCGTTCCTGTGCACTTCATCGGCCAGAACAGCAAACGCTTCTACCGCGTTGCCAACCTCTGCAAAAAGCTCGGATTCAAGTTCAATTTTGCTATGCTCTTCCTGCCGGACGAACTCTATCGCGCCCAGCATGGCAGCTATCGCATAGTCTTCGGGGATCCCATTCCCCCAACTACGTTCGATTCATCAAAGACTCACGCGGAATGGGCCGCATGGGTAAGGGAAAAGGTATACAGTCTCGAGTAATATGGAAAAGATTATCGACCCGGTACCGGTAGAGCTTCTGAAAGCCGAGCTCACTCCGGAAAAGAAACTCCGCAACACCAATAAGGGCGGAAACGTCATCTACATAGTGGATGCGCACGACTCCCCCAACGTGATGAGGGAAATCGGCCGTCTTCGCGAAGAATCCTTCCGTCAGGCCGGCGGCAGCAGCGGTCTCGAAGCCGATATCGATGAATTCGATACCATGGAGAATCCGTACAAGCAAATAGTTGTATGGGATCCTGATGCCGAGGCTATCCTCGGAGGCTACCGTTACATAATGGGACCGGACGTACGTCTGGACGAAAAGGGCCAGCCCATCCTGGCCACAGCCCATATGTTCCACTTCAGCAAGCGTTTTATCGAGGATTATCTTCCCCATGTGATGGAACTGGGCCGCAGCTTCGTGGCTCCGGACTACCAGAGCTCCAAAGCCGGCGCAAAGGCTCTTTTCTCGCTGGACAACCTCTGGGACGGCATCGCCACAATCGCCGCCGAGCACCCGCAGATCATCTATTTCTTCGGAAAAATGACGATGTATCCGTCGTACGACAAGCTCTCGCGCGACCTCATCCTGCACTTCCTTTGGAAGCATTTCCCCGATCCCGAAGAACTGGTGCGCCCCATCAAGCCCGTACTGCCCGAGACCAATCCGCGCCTGATGGACGTCATCCTCGACGAAGCCGAATTCAAAGCCGACTACAAGAAGCTCAAGGAAACGGTGCGCAAACTCGGCACCAATATCCCACCTCTCGTCAATTCATATATGAATATCTCGTCAACCATGAAGATGCTCGGCACCGCCGTGAACGAAGAGTTCTCTGACGTGGAAGAAACCGGCATTCTGGTATGTTTCAATGAGATGTATCCCGAAAAACGTGACCGTCACGCCTTCTCCTCATGGGGAGAATGGATGGAAAAGGTGCGAGAGCGCTTCCCCCGCCTTTCAGCCAGTGCTGACGACCGTCTTCTCGAACGACGCGAAGAAAAGCGCCGCCGCATTTTCGAGAGATTCAAGAACAAGGGAGATAATAAATAAAAGGCGGGGCCGTAAGCCGGTTTCTGTTTTTAAATCTGCCATTTATCTTCGCAACCTACCCCCCGGCAGGAAGCGGGCCGCTCCCGTTTGCCGGTATATTTGGTCTTGCAGGCCCCGGTGCCGTACCCCTTTTGCATCGCTGCAACAGGTCGTGAGCTCTTACCTCGCGTTTTCACCATCGCCCTTGCGGGCAGCCTTTCTCTGTTACGGCTGGCATAAGATTACTCCCATCTGCGCTTTCCGCAGCGGGGTGCCCTACCCTGTCCGGACTTTCCTCTGGCAAAGCCAGCGGCAGATCGTCCCGCCTTTTATTCGGGTTGCAAAGATAGTATATTTTCAGGAAAAACTATATAAGTTCCGCGAGCAGGTCATATTCCAGAGCTTCGGTTATACGAACATTGATGAACTTGCCTACAAGCGCTGCCGTGTCTGTCCCCTCCGGGCAGGTTACGATAATCTCGCCGTCAACCTCCGGACTTTCGAATTCGCTGCGGGCGATGAGTTTGCCGTCCAGCACCGAATCCACCAGCACACGGTACTCTCTGCCGACCCTGGCGGCATTGCATTCGGCAGAGATCTTCTGCTGAAGACTCATGAGCTCGTCGTAACGGCGCTGCTTTTCCTCCTGTGGCACATCGTCCTTCAGGTGCTGAGCTCCCCAGGTTCCTTCTTCTTCGGAGTACATGAAAGCACCGAGCCTTTCGAAGCGGGCCTCCCGGACGAAATCCAGCAGTTCCTGAAACTCGCTCTCCCCTTCACCTGGATGGCCTACAATAAGGGTTGTGCGAAGCGCTACTCCCGGAACCTCTTCGCGCAGACTCCTGATGAGCTGCCTTGTCCATGCACCGTCAACATGCCTGTGCATATTGGAAAGTACTTTGTCGGCTATATGCTGCAGCGGAATATCCATGTAACGGCATACCTTGGGATTGTCAGCCAGTTCGCGAAGCACGTCCTCCGGGAAGCCTTCCGGATAGGAATAATGGATGCGCAGCCATTCGATGCCTGGCACCTCCGAGAGGGCCCTCAGAACATCAGCCAGACGCCTGCGTCCGTACAGATCCAAGCCGTAGTAGGTTGTATCCTGCGCGATGAGCAGCAGTTCCTTCACTCCCTGTGCGGCCAGCTTTTCTGCCTCCTCCACTATCTTTTCGATCGGAACGGAGCGATGAGCGCCACGTATGTGCGGAATTGCGCAATATGAACAGCGACGGTCGCAGCCTTCTGATATCTTGAGATAGGCGCTTGCACGGCCGTTGAAGTGTCGGGACGTCCGCAAGGCGTCGCTGGGATGTGCGCCAAGGGCAAGGACGATGGGATCAAGATCCCGGGCCCCGAACCAGGCGTCAACTTCCGGAATCAGGGCCGGCAGCTCAGCGGCGTAACGCTGCGACAGGCAGCCAAAGGCGAAAAGCCTTCCCGCCGTCCCCGTCTTCCTTCGCTCAGCCTGGCTCAGAAGCATCTGGATGCTTTCTTCTTTGGCATCGCCTATGAAACCGCAGGTATTTACCAGCAGATAGTCCACAGGACCCGTCCAGTCTTCGGAAAGCACATTAAAACGGTCACCGGGCAACTGTGCAAGCAGATGCTCGGTGTCCACTGTGTTCTTGGAACAGCCCAGGGTTATGACCTGGACAGATTTCACTTCTCTTCCGGAGCTTCTTCTTCCTCGACGAAATCGAGAGAAGCGTACTTTACGAGTTCCTCATACCATTCGATGATCTTCTTCATATGGGAAGCATAAAAACGGTCGGAATCGTAATCGGGAACAGCCTTGTCGAAGAGAGCCTTAACGGCTGCCGCATCCTTAGCTGCCGGAACCTCCTTGCCGGCCAGAGCCTTCTGAATCGCAAGGAAGACCTCTTTAAGTTTCATCTCACCTTCGGCAGTGAAGATGCAGATGTCGGCAAGCGTGGTGATGCGGTTGTGGGCATCGAATACGGTACGATGACCGTCCGCCAACGCTTCAGCGATGACGGCATTACCCCTCGAAAGGGCAAGGAAGCGGTAGAGGCCGTGTTTGCCGTTTACCGCGAGGATCTTTGAAAGATCAGTTTTCTGTGTATCCATTTTGAATGATTTTGTCTGTTTTGTCGTAAAGCGCCTCCAGCGTGGAGTCGTTGTCGATTATCCTGCTCACAAGCGGGCTGTCGAAACCTCTCTGAAGCGGATCCCTCACGAGAACTGCAGGATTCCGTGCCAGGCGAGTCTGATAGGGTGCCCGGAGAAGCCAGACCTCGTCGTAAGTGCCGTCGAATGCCGGTTTCTGAAGGGCGATAGCCGATTCCATAAAGAGGAGCGGCGCCGTTTGAGCGGTCTTCCAGGCGGCAAGGTCAGCCAGCACTTCCGGGTAGACGATTTCCTCCAGCACGCGCAGTTTGGCCGCATCCTTGAAGACGATTCCGATTTCAGAAAACGGCACGCCTAGTGCCTCTTCGATACGGGCCTTAAGGCCAGGTATCTCATCGTAGAGGGCCTTTGTGCGGGCGTCGCACTCGTAAACCGGATAGCCAAGGTTCTCCAGATGACGGCAGAGGGCAGATTTTCCGCTGCCGATAGGACCGGTTATGAGCACTGTCCTACTCATCGGCAGTCTCCACGCACTCCACCACGTCGGGAGTGATGCTGCATGAAATAACGCCTTTTGGAAGCGCACCGTGATGCACCACGCAACGGCCGGTGATACTCCTGGCGAACTCGCCGTAGTCCACATGGAAATCCACCATGCCGCGGGGGTCAGAAAGGAGTGGGAACACGCAGCGGAACACAGCCTTAACCGTTGATGGATATACCCTCAGGGCCACTCCGGAGGGGAGATTGCGCACCGTAAGAGGCGACTCCATCTCAAGTTCCACATAGCGCGACACCTCTATGGAATACTCCGTCTTACGTTCGGAAAGACGGGTCCCCGGAGGCGGCACCAGTTTCACTTCTCCGTGGACGTTGCCGTGAAGGTCGCTTAGCGAGAAACTGGCAGTGCGTACCTCTTCTACCCTATCCAGCACCTCGGCCGGTCCATAAACCGTTACCGAGTCGGGCTTGAGGGCAAGGGGCGACACCTGCGTGTACTGCGCCCTGAAAGACGGCAGGCAAACCGCCCTGAGCGGCACTCTGCGGTTGTTTTCAGGAATGAAACGGAACGATGCTTCGTCGAACAGGAAGGCCTCCACCTTAGCGCCTTGGCCGTAGATATCGCCTGCGTAACGGAGGAGCTTGCTGGACGGGATGCCGAAGTAGTCGTCTCCAAGCGGCGAAAGATCTTCCGGAGCAAACTGAACGGTAACAGAGCCTTTGCGGAGCCCCACGCTCAGCAGCCTGAAGCCGGAAGCGCTGACTCTCGCAGCCATGGTCACCGCGTCGCTGGAGCGCGCGGCCCGACCTTCGAGGCTGCTTTCCGCCACAACCTCCTGACTCACGATGCTGGTGTGCACCTGAGAGAGGTTATAGACGAGCCAGATGCTTGCCGACAGCAGAAGGCACGCTATGAAGAACGGCCACCTGCGCATATTATTTCTCGGCTTTGGGAGCCTTCTCAGCCTTAGGCTTTTCTTCCTTTGCGGCGGGCTGGGCGGGAGCTGCAGCGGCTGCGTCGGAGAAGTCCTTCTGGATAGAATTCTTGTCCACGCGGAGCTTCACCTCGCCGTCGACCTTGATAAGGACGGTCTTTTCCTGGATTTCGAGAACGGTTCCGTAGATGCCGCCAGCGGTGACGACCTTGTCGCCCTTCTTCAGAGCGTTGCGGAAAGCCTCGAGTTCCTTCTGCTGTTTGCGCTGCGGGCGGATCATGAAGAGCCACATCACCACAAACATGAGGATAATCATAATCCAGAAACCGGCACCACCGCCGGGCTGTCCCTGAGCGGCTGCGCCCTGGGCCTGGAGAGCAATGTAAAGGAGATTCATAATTATTTCTGTTTTTTGTTGATTAGTCTGTCAAGTATACCATTCACGAAGGCACGGCTCTCAGGAGTAGAGTAGAACTTGGAGATTTCCACGTACTCGTTGATGATGATGCCGCTACCCTGCTGCGGGAAGGCGGCATTCTCTGCCAGACCGGCCACGATGAGCGCCAGGTCAGTGGAGCAGATACGGCTGCGGTCCCATTTGGGAGTAATGGCGGCGATTTCGCTAACGTATTCGTCGAAATGGGCGAAGGCTGCGCGCAATACCTTCACGATGAAGGCCTTGTCGCTCTCTTCCTTCTCGGAAAGATCGCTCATATACAGGGGTGGAAGGCTCCAGCGCTCCCCTTTCCCGAGGGAATCCATGGTGCGGCAGCACCAGTTGAGCGCGTACGCCAGGTCGTCGTTCCACCAGATGCCGAGGTCTTCCAAAATCTCCTCCAGCTCAGCATTGTCTTCCAATTCGGAGGCGTAGATATTGGCCCAGAGGGCGGCGTCTTCCGAAAGGGAACGCTCTTCAATCGCCATGTAGGAGGCATAGTAGCCGCGCGTGCGCAGAGTATCATAAAGGTGGCGCAGCAGCACATCGTACTGCTCCCACGAGAACTTCTTTTTCTGTATGATCTTTTGGAAATCGGGGTCCTCCTCCAGAAGCGGAGCGATGAGGTTATCCGCGAACTTCATATTGGGATTGAGTTCTTCCTCGGAAGGATTGAACTTGCCCCTGGCAGCCTCTATTCTGTTTCTAGCCTCTGCTGTTAGCGCCTGCGGCAGGGCCAGCAGGAAGAGATACAGATCCCTTGTAGCCTCGCACGAGAGTTCCAGCTGGGCTTCGCCCTCCTTCACGGTCATGGCCGGGTTTTCCGTGCGCGAATAGATTGCCTTGAATGCCTTGATTCGGAGAATTCTTCGGTTAAGCATCTTTTAATGTCAAAATTTACGCAAAGATAGCATTTACTCGCGAAAAAAACTTAACTTTGGGGGTAATAAATTAATAATTGAACAAATTATGTACAGAGAAGACAGAGATCAGGACAGATTTCAAAACAGAGATTCCGAAGATGTGTACTCCAAACCTGTGAGGGCCGGTAAACGTACATATTTCTTTGACGTCAAGTCAACTAGGGGCAGCAAGGACTTCTACCTCACCATCACCGAGAGCAAGCGCCGCAACAACCCCGACGGTTCATTCACTTTCGACAAACACAAGATCTTCCTTTACAAGGAGGACTTCCAGAAATTCAAAGAAGGGCTGGACGAAGTCGTGGAATACATCCGCGTGAACTGCTTCGGCGGCGAAATCCCCGTCAGGCCCGAAGCCACAGAGGGAAACGAAGACTTCTAGCGCTTCCTGCTATGGCATCCATCCTCCTCAAGGACGTTACCATAGCTGATGAACGCAAGGATGTGTTCATAGACAAAGGACGGATCGAAAAGATCCGCCCCGCTGGCTCTTGTGTCGATTGGGACATCGCAGGCGACTGCGAAGTGTACAATTGCAGCGGCAAGGTAGCCATCCCCGGATTCATCAACATGCACACCCACGCCGGTATGTCCCTCATGCGCGGCATAGGCGAAGACATGGTCTTCCACGACTGGCTTTCCAAGATCTGGAAGATAGAAGCGAATTTCGATCACGAATACGTCTACTGGGCGGCCAAGGTTGCCTGCCTGGAGATGATCCGCACCGGTACCACCACCTTCAACGACCAGTACTGGTTCTTCCAGAGTTGCCAGAAGGCCGCCGCGGAAACTGGCATACGCCCCGCCGTCGGCTACGACATCATCGACCACGGCGATCCGGAAGAAGCCAAGCGCCAGATGGAACAGTGCGAGCAGAAATACGAGGAAGTGGCCGACCTTTGGGATAAGGAGGGCTCAATTTACGAACTAGCCTTCCATGCCATATACTCGGTCAGCGAGCCCATGATGATATGGGCCTCCGATTTCGCCCGCAAACACGATATTCCGCTTCATATCCACCTTTGCGAAACGAAGAAGGAAGTGGAAGACTGCAAAGCAGCTCACGGCGGGCTCACTCCGGTGGAATACCTGGAGAGTATAGGCATTCTGGGCCCGGAGCTGCTGGCAGCACACTGTCTGTGGCTCAGCGAACACGATATCGAGCTCCTCGCAAAATATGGAGTCCACTGCATCCACAACATCAATTCAAATACAAAACTCTCCTCCGGCTACCGCTTCCTATACAATGAATTGCGCGATGCCGGTGTGAACATTTGCATCGGCACCGACGGCTGCGCATCTTCCAACAATCTCGACATTTTAGAGGCTATGAAGACGTCGGCCCTCTTCCAGAAGGCCTGGAGGGGCGACCCGAAGGCACTACCGCTGCCCGAGCTGCTGAATATGGCCACCGTTAACGGCGCCAAGGCACTACGGCTGAATTCCGGCAGGCTGGTGGAAGGCGCCCTGGCAGACATCTCCCTGGTGGAGACGGACAGCACCTACTTCCTCTCCCCCGGCCCGTTCCTCGCAAACCTCGTCTACTCCGCGCACTCCGACTGCATCGTCTCCGTAATCGCCGGAGGCCGCTTCGTCATGCGCGACCGGGAAATCCCCGGCGAAAAAGAAGTGCTGCACGAAGCACGAAAAGTATTATCGCAAATCAAAACACCCTGATAACCATGGACGAAAGAATCGAACGCATAAACAAAGCCGCCGCTTTCATTAAGGAGCGCCTCGGAGGCCGTCAGCCCAAGGTCGCCCTCATTCTCGGCAGCGGTCTCGGCCCCATCGCCGACAGCGTAAAAGACCCAATAGTAATACCTTATAAGGAGATCCCTGGCTTCCCCGTCTCCACGGCTGTAGGCCATAAAGGCAACTTCCTTTCCGGCACACTCTACGGCATGCAGGTGCTAGTTATGCAGGGCCGCTTCCACTATTACGAGGGCTATCCCATGGAAACTGTAACCATAGGCGTGCGTGTATTCAGGCAGCTCGGAATCGAATTCCTCTTCGTGTTCAATGCTGCAGGTGCCGCCAATCCGGCATTCAAGGTGGGCGACATGGTCATGATAACCGACCATATTAACATGATGCCCAACCCCCTCATCGGCCCCAACATGGAGGAATTCGGCCCCCGCTTCCCCGACATGACCTGCCCGTACGATCTTGAGCTTCAGGAACTTGCGCGCTCCAGCGCCGCAAAGATTGGAGTCGAGATTCACGAGGGCGTGTATTTCGGAAGCACTGGCCCCACCTACGAGACTCCGGCCGAGGTTCGCTTCTACCGCAGCGTTGGCGCAGATCTTCTGGGCATGAGCACCATTCCTGAGGTAATCGTTGCGAGACATTGCGGCATCCGCGTGTTCGGTATGTCTGCGGTCACCAATGTGTGCAACACCACCAACAAGCCGGTTAACTTCAACGACGGTCACGATGTGGTGCATCAGGCAGAGAAGGTAGTTATCAATATCGGCCGTCTGCTCGGCGAAATGCTCCCCAACCTCTAATGGAAACAATGGCACGCATAAAGGCCGCGGCGGAGTATCTCCAGGGTAGGCTTGGAGGGCGCAAACCCGAGGTAGGCATTATCCTCGGCAGCGGTCTTGGCAATCTGGCCGACAAAATCACGGACCAGATAGTTATTCCCTACGTTGATGTGCCGGGCTTCCCTGCCGCCACTGCCATCGGACACAAAGGCAACTTCATCTCCGGCATTCTCGGCGGGAGGCAGGTGCTTGCAATGCAGGGGCGCTATCACTTTTACGAGGGTTACGGCATGGAGGTCGTGGTTCTCCCGGTTCGAGTAATGGCTGCCCTTGGAGTAGGCTACCTGTTCGTGTCAAATGCTGTAGGCACCATGAATCCTGCCTATTCAATCGGCGACCTGGTGCTTATCCGCGACCATATCAACATGATACCCAATTCGTTGATCGGCCCAAATCTGGAGGAGCTTGGTCCCCGCTTCCCCGACATGACCTGCGCCTACGACCTGGATCTTCAGGAGAAGATGGTATCGATTGCCGAAATGGAAGGAATTCCTATTCAGCGCGGCGTCTATGTCTCCACTTCCGGCCCCTGCTATGAGACTCCGGCCGAGTATAAGTTCTTCCGCGCCATCGGAGGCGACACCGTGGGCATGAGCGTCACTCCCGAGGTCATCGCTGCCCGCCATGCCGGTTTGCGTGTCCTGGGAATGTCGGTCGTGACCGATGTCGCCCATGAAGCGGGCGATGGCTACGTTACCGACGAGAATGAGATCGTCCGCCAGGCCGATGCTGCCGCTCACCGCATGGAGAAGCTGTTTTCCAGGTTGATAGAGGAGCTGTAAGGGCTTTTGGCGCCTGGGAGCGTTTGCGAATGCGTTTGCGGACGCTCGGCAGTGTGATTAGATGCTCGGCAGTGTGATTAGATGTTCGGCAGCGTGATCGGCAACTCATTGATTCATAAGTATTTACTAAAAATGCCTCCTCGTTTCGAGGAGGCATTTTTTGCAATCGGTTGATACTTAGCGAATTACTGATCACGCACCATTTGAAGTTCCGCTTCGCCCCGGAAGTCGCGAAGGGCCTCGCCGAGATTGGCGGAGCATAAGACTGCGCCGAAGGCAATCTGTCGGATGCAAGAGGTGACTGGCAGTGCCAAATTTCCCCGGAGCTTCGTCATTGCCTGCTTGATGGTGCTTATGAGTTCAGCCCTTTCGTCCTCAGACATGTTATCCGGGATATTCGATCGCAGAATGATGCGGCCGTTGCATAATTTGTGCAAGCTAAGTACCGTTCCAATCATGCCGTCGCGAATTTGAAGTTTAGCTCTCCCCCGAAGTTCTTCAGAATCCTGTCCCTTGCAGGTGCCAGTTCTTCTACCGTTTGATTAAACATCGCCATAGTGAGTGCGGGCCTCTTTACCGAACACACATCCGCCAGGCCGAGGATACGAATGGCTTCCATCCAACGGCGAACGAGCCTCTGATCCGTTTCGAACAGAAGACTTACGAAGACGTCCTGATAAAGATTCATCCCCCGCAGCGCATTGTAGTGGCTCTCGAACGACACATTGCCGTCGGGCTCAATCTTGATTTCCAGTAATTTAACCATATGTCTTGAGTATTGATTTCGGAAAAAAGCCCCGGCAACTAGATGATCGACAAATTGGAAAAGGATTTTAAGAGACCAGCTCATGATTAAACCGGGGCCATGTCCGATGCAAAGATTGCAAACGGAATTTTCCCCTGCAACGGAGTAAATCGATTTCCCCGCAGATTTTTCTGTTTCTTAATTTCCTAAAGATTTTTTCGAGGGTATGAATAAATCTTTAGATCCATCCAAAAAAAAACCGGGAGCCATAAGACTTCCGGTTTTTCGTGTGCTTTTCAGCGAAAGGATTACTTCATAATGACCTTTGCCATTTCGCAAACCTTGTTGCTGTAGCCCCATTCGTTGTCGTACCAGGCGCAAACCTTAACGAAGGTGGGATCCAGCTGGATACCGGCCTTGACGTCGAAGATGGAGGTGTGCGGGTCGCCACGGAAATCGGTAGCCACAACAGCCTCGTCGGTGTATCCGAGAACTCCCTTGAGTTCGCCCTCGGAAGCCTTCTTCATGGCTGCGCAGATCTCATCGTAGGTGGCTTCCTTGTTGAGCTCGACAGTGAGGTCGACGAAGGAAACGTCGGAGGTGGGAACGCGGAGGCTCATGCCGGTGAGCTTACCATTGAGTTCGGGGAGAACCTTGCCCACTGCCTTGGCGGCGCCGGTGGAGCTGGGGATGATGTTCTCGAGGATACCGCGGCCGCCGCGCCAGTCCTTCTTGGACGGGCCGTCAACGGTCTTCTGGGTGGCAGTAGCAGCGTGAACGGTGGTCATGAGGCCGCGCTTTACGCCGAATGCGTCGTTGAGGACCTTGGTGATAGGAGCAAGGCAGTTGGTGGTGCAGCTTGCATTGCTGATGATGGTCTGGCCAGCGTAAGTCTTGTGGTTCACGCCGTAGACGAACATCGGGGTGGCGTCCTTGGAAGGAGCGCTCATGATAACCTTCTTTGCACCGGCCTTGATATGGGCCTCTGCAAGCTCAGCGGTGAGGAAGAAACCGGTGGACTCAACCACTACGTCTACTCCGAGAGCACCCCAGGTGATGTTTGCGGGATCTTTTTCTGCGAAGACCTGAATCTTCTTGCCGTCCACGATGAGGTAGTTGCCTTCAACCTTGATGTCGTGGTTGAATTTGCCATGTACGGAGTCGTACTTGAGCATGTAACCAAGATAATCTGCATCCAGAAGGTCGTTGATACCGACAACTTCGATGTCCTTCGAGAAGTTCTCGACGGCGGCACGGAAAACCATACGGCCAATGCGGCCAAATCCGTTAATACCAAGTTTAATCATATTGACTTAAGTCTTTTAAAAATTAGAGTTTTCAATTAGGAGGCACAAAAGTAGAAAAAATTTCAGTGAAAATCAATATCTTTGCATGAATAATCAACGGCACGAAGCGATGAAAATCCTCATTACCAACGACGACGGCTACACTTCCAAAGGCATTAAAACACTGGTGGAAATCCTTCGCCCCTATGGAGATCTTACCATAGTGGCCCCCAAATACCACCAGAGCGGCATGAGCATGGCGGTTGCATTGGGTCACAAACCCATGGCAGCCCGCAAGCTCTCCGAGGTGCCCGGCGAGCGCTGGTACTACATCGATGCCACGCCTTCGTCGTGCGTGAAATTCGGAATCGACAATATCTACGTCACGGAAAAGCCGGATGTGGTGGTGAGCGGTATCAACCACGGCATAAACGCCGGCATGTGCGCCCCCTACTCCGGAACTATCGGTGCAGCCAGCGAGGCAGCCCTCGCCAGAGTCCCGTCCATCGCTGTCTCGCTCTGTGATTTCAGCAGGGACGCGGATTTCTCCGTGGTAAAGGAACTCTTCCCTCCCATCTTCGAAAAACTTCTCGCTGAGGGCAAAAGGTCTTTCGGCACATTCTATAATGTGAATTTCCCCAAGCTTCCGGCCTCTGAAGTTAAGGGCATACGTGTAACGCGCCTCGGCCGCATGCACTGGGAAAGGGAATTCCAGCCCTTCGATCCGGATATCTACAATAAGCTCGGTCTCAGGCCCCTGGAAGATCTTGGAGTCACTTGGCGGCCGGAGCCCGAACCCGGGGAAGACGTGTACGCCATGGTGGGCGACATGATAACCGATCCCGACACCCCGGAGAACTCCGACCAGATCCTGGTCAGCCAGGGATATATCACCATCACCCCGCAGAACATCGACAACACCGACATAGCTGAAGTCGAGCGTCTGCGCAGCCTCGGATTCGAAAGATAATGAAGTACTACCTCATAGCGGGCGAAGCATCGGGCGACCTGCACGGCAGCAACCTGATGAAGGGCCTTGTGGCCGAAGACCCGAAAGCGGAGTTTCGCTTCTGGGGCGGAGGCTTCATGGAAGCCGTTGGCGGCACCAAAGTGCGCGACTACGCCGCCACTGCAGTTATGGGGCTTAACGATGTCCTCAAAAGCCTTGGTAAGATCTCCAGGAACCTGCGCGACTGCAAAGCAGACATCCTGGAATGGAAGCCAGATGTAGTTATTCTCATCGATTATCCCGGCTTCAATATGAAGATCGCGCAATTCTGCCACGAGCACGGCGTGCGCGTCTTCTATTACATCGCTCCAAAAACCTGGGCATCCCGTGAGGGCCGCAACCGCAAACTGAAGGCATGGGTAGACAAGCTCTTCATAGTTTTCCCATTCGAGATCCCGTACTTCACCGAAAGGGAGATTCCCTTCATTTATGAGGGCAATCCCCTTCTCGACGCGGTGGACAATCACGAATACGCAAGGCCTGAAGAGGGCAAATACATCGCAATCCTTGCAGGTTCCCGCAAGGGCGAGATATCTCACACCATGCCCAATGCCATGGCAATGGCAGATTCCCTGCACGCTCTGCCCCAGTACACCGACTATAAGTTCCTGGTGGCGGGAGCTCCGGCCAGGAGCGAAGAAGACTACCTTAAATATATAGGTGACCGCAAGTACGTAAAAGTGCTGTTCGGCCGCACCTACGATATTCTAAAGTTCGCCGATGCCGCTCTCATCAACAGCGGTACGGCTTCCCTGGAAGCAGCACTTATCGGGACGCCGCAGGTAGTGTGCTGGAGCACGCAACTAATCACAGCCGTGCTGGCCAAATACGTGTTGCGGGTGCTCGATCACATCAAGTACATTTCTCTTGGCAATCTAATCCTGGACAAACTCGCTTTCCGTGAACTCATCCAGTTCGATTATACTCCTCAGGCAGCAGGCGACGAAATCCGCCGCCTCATCGAAGATATCCCCTACCGCGAGGCTATGATCTCCGACTATGTAGAAATCCGCAATCGCCTCGGCGGCAGCGGCGCTTCAAGAAAGGTGGCGAAGGCAATGATCGCCGAATTGCAGTAAACAATTCAACGCATAAAAAAACGGCCCCCGAAACCGGGAGCCGCTTAATGTGTTAAGCTTTAATTAAAGCGTTACATTCTGCAGATCGGTTTTGTACCACTCGTAGCCAACACCAATCTGGAGAGCGCCTGAAGCCGGCAGATTCGGAACTTTTGCCTTGGGAATGCTGACTTCAAGATAATAATCCGCGCTGTCGCCAGTTGCGCTGGAATCGGGATCTGCACCAAATGCCTTGATACCGGCATCAGTAACATCGCTTCCATTAATGCTGGCTGCATCTATCGCTCCATTTATGCAGGTAGGTGTACCGGTACTTGCATTTGTAAAGGGCTGGAATTTCACGACTGCCTCAAGACCTGATAAATTGTCGCCGGAAAGGCTACCAGTTTCGTCCCAACTGAACCCGACAGTAAATGGATAAGCTGTGGACATCCTATTCTTTCTCACTACGAGATAGAAATAAAGGTTCTCTGCATCGGAAGCAAACTTCCAAGAACGGATTCTGGATGTTCCGGTGCTGGTCAGGGCATCAACTTCACCCCATTCACCCATATTACCATCAATGGTGATCTTGACCGGGGCAATCTCAATCTTTGTAGCCCTGAGATATGCGAAAGAAGAGCTATTATTTGCTCCGGTGAACCAACCGGTAACCGTTACGTTCTTACCATTCAGATTGGAATCGATTTCGCCGGAAAGGCTACCCTTTGCGGTTGAACCGTCGATGACGAGGTTCGTGTAGGATCCGTCAACGACATACTTGCCGGAAGCGGTATAGAGGCCGGCGGGCTCGTTCTTCGCAAGGAAGGTATCGAACGACTCGATTGCCACGGGGGTGAGTTCCGGAACTGCAACTCCTTCAGCAAGAACTGTTACTTCAGGATTCTTTACCGATTCTATAAGCTTGTTGTAAATGCTTATTTGACCTTTGGCATACACAAGGTCTCCAGCCTTGTAAGTGTTGTTTGACGCGGGATTGAAGAAGAGATAGAAGCAGTTTGTTCCATCAGTTACGATTGCAGCAGAGTTTTTGTCGGAAATCTTGAACGACTCTGCAACAACTGCGGTGAGTTCGAAGTTGGCATTGGCATCAAGAGCATTGACGGCACTGAGGTCGGTGTAGGTGAGTTCCTCGACAATGATGTTGGAGATCTTGATAGTTGCGCCAGCGTGGCCACCAAGACCAAGAGTCCAGTTCACGTTATTGCAAGCCATTCCATCAGCGACCTTGATAACAGTTGTAAAGGTATGCGGAGCGTCAGCTTCAAGCTTGACATCGCCCCACTCCACGAAGCAACCACCTTCGTGCTTCTTGTAAGCCTCGGAGTTGTGGTCTTCATTCTCCTTAGGATCATACTGAGTGAACTTCACAAAAGGAGTCATGGCAGCAGAGGACTCGATGGTGATGGATACACGGTAGAACTTGCCAGCAGCAAGAGGGAGATATGCCTTCTTGGGATTCGGGCGAAGGAAGAGCTGTGCCATCCAGAGCTCAGGAGCACCATTGGTGATATTGTAGGTGTAGACACCGTTCGCAAAGGAAACATTGTCGAAGCTGTCGGCCTCAGTAGCGGGAACGGTCGGGTTGCCCCAGTCACCTGTTGTCCAGTACTGGAAGAAATTGATGGCTTCTGCTTCTTCTGCAGCAGCCCATGTAGCTACTGCGATGGCCGGTTGAGTTTCGGGTTCGAGGTCCTTCACGAATTTGATCTTTGCCTTCTTGGTGAGGAGGTTGAGGGTGACGCTGTAGATACCGTCCTTTGCGCCAGCAATATTGTCTCCATCCTTCTCGAGGTCGAATTCAACATCATCGTCAAATTTCTGGGTTGCACCGGTCTTGGGCGATGCACCGAGATTGATGGTCCAAGCTCCGTCTTTGACGAACTTGAAGCCTTCGCCCTTAACGGCGACTTCGGCTGCAGTCCACACGTTGTCGCTCTCGGTCATGGCTACACCGCCGTCGGCAGCCCAACCCTGGGCTTTACCGGTGATGGTCCAAGTGCCGACGAGTTCCGGATCAACTTCTTCGGTAGGAGTTTCGGGCTTCTTGTTGTCATCGGGTTTCTCAGTGGGTTCCTTTTTGCAGGAAACCAGCACCATTGCAGCTGCTGCAATGATGGAGAGAGTGGTAAATAATACCTTCTTCATAATTGAAAATAAATGGTTATTGCGTTTTTGCTCGTTATCTGTTGATTCACAAATATAGTAAAAAACTAAAAATAGCGGTTTATTCCCTACGGGAATCCGTCATTTCTGTTTCGTAGAGTTTCATTAGTTCGTAGTATGCTTTGCGGGGCACCAGGTCGTAAAGCCGCCCTTCGCTGCCGTATGGGAGCTTCGCGCAAATGCCGAACCACTCCTCATTCATATTCTCACTCCCCTTCACATAGTCAAAGTAGTACCCTCCGTTATGCCACGAAGGCTCTGTGTCATGCTCGCACAGACGCACGTCCTGACCATGTTTCCACCACTCGTCGCTCCACTGGAAGGTAAAGCCGCCCAGGCAGCGCCCGGCAGCGGATTCCGCAAGGATCTCACGCCAGTTCGCAACATCTATTTCGGCCTGTCCGTCCTGCTCTTCGGCAGCTGCCAGCACATTGTAGGCATCCGAGCCGAACTCGGTGAGCAGCAGTGGCTTGGGGCATTCAAAAGCCGCACGGTCGAAAAGATTGGTAAAGGATGCGCCGCGGTATGTATTCACTCCGAAGATATCCACATCCGGACACTCCTTCACGAAAAGATCCAGGAACAGGAGGTCTCCGTTTGCAATTCCAACCGGAACCGAGGGATCAATAGCCTTCACCTCCTTCGCCGAGGAGTTCAGCAATGAATACAGGTACTCCGCACGTGCAGTCGACACCGAATCCGGTTCAGGAATGTCTTCCGTCTCAGCTCCGTCCCAGAAAAGGCCGTAATTGTTTTCGTTGCCTAGCAGGTAAGCCAGCAAGCCGGGAGTTCCCTTGTATCTCAAAGCCATGTCACGCGCCTCCGCCACCAGCATTTCGCGCACGTCGGCATCGGAATAGTCGGTATGCGGCTCCCACTCCCCTCTCACCGTAAGGCCGTAGCGCCCCTGAGTGCAGTTCACCATCGTCCGGATGCCGAAACGCTCCCATATATACTCTATCCAGCGGGCAGGAATACCATTGTAGATGCGGACGGAGTTAATTCCCATATCACGCATCAGGCCGAAATCGTAGTCGAGTTGAGCTGCAATCACCGAATCCGGCTCTTCCCATATGTTGAAGGCATAATTGGTGCCGATTGGGTAGCAGCTCCAGTTCATCCCCAACACGGTGTACGGTTTGCCGTCTACCAGAAGACGTCCGTCGCGCACCCGCACCCCCGAAGGAGCGCACGCGCAAAGCAGAGCCGCCAGGCTAAGCAGAACCAGTATCTTATTCAGCCTTCCCATGACGCAATGCGAGTTGAGCCTTGATCTCCTTCATCTTTTCTTCAGAAAGGTCATAGCCTATCATGACAACCACCGCCAGCAGGGCCGTAAGCGATGGGATGAGAATGTCGGCGAGACGCAGACCGGTGATGGTGGATGCCGCCTGATGCACCTTGGCCGCGTCGAACGAGATGCTCTTCAGCACCACGCCGCACACAAGGCCGGCGATGCTCTGGCCGAACTTAACCATCCACCAGTAGATGCTGCCGAAGGTGCCTTCACGGCGGCGTCCGTCGTTCTGAAGCTCATCCAGGTCGCACACATCGGCCGTCATGCTCATCATCAGGGTGAAGAGTCCGCCTATACCGAAGCTCATGAGCGGCAGGGGCAGGAACATCAGCCAGTTTGCGTCGGGCGTAAAGCACCACCACTTGAGCACATATCCTACAATGGAAATGATGGTAGAAATCATGAACGCCTGCTTCTTTCCGTACTTCACCGCGAGCTTGGTAATGATTGGGATCACCAGGAAAGCGGTTATGATAGAGTTGACGCAAGAGAACAGAGCCGGCCAGTTGCCAGCGGCCACCTGATTGCCGTCGAAGAGGTAGTAGACGATGATGTAGTAGCTGTAAGAGCCCACTACCTGATATCCGTTGAACACCAGGAAGGTGGCGCCGCACAGCATGAGGAAGTATTTGTTCTTGAATACTTTACCTATACCGGAGAAGAGGTCGCCCAGAGAGCTCCAAAGACCCTTCTTGTTAGAATAGGCGGATTCAGGAACCGGTTTTTCCTTGCAGAAGAGAGCCGGGGTCACACCAAGGACGATGCAGATGACCGCCACCACCATTGCCAACTGTTGAACGCCGGCTGCGGTTGGATTCATCACCACCTGGCCTGTAACGGAATCAAGGATCTCAGCTCCTGTTGCCGGATCGATTGCGGGAGCCTTCGGGAAGAGGTCGCTTGCAACCAGCACCCAGAACCAGGGAGAGATAATCCATGCGAACTGCCCGACGACCTGTGAGAAGCCCATCAGGCGGGTGCGCTCATTATAGTCGTCCGTGAGTTCGTAACCCAGTGCTACATAAGGCGTTGCAAATACCGTCTCGCAAGTGAAGAACAACAGGCTCACCAGCAGGTAGTACCAGAAATTGTGGCTTCCGCCCGCAGCCGGATCCATCTGCCAGAGCAGCACGAACACCACGCCGCTGAGAATTGCACCAATGAAGATATACGGGCGACGCCTGCCCCAGCGCGAACGGGTGTTATCCGAAATGTAACCCATTATGGGATCGGTAATGGCATCATACAACCTCGGCACAAGGCTCAGGATTCCGGCCACAAGCGGGTCGATCCCGAAAATGGTAAGAAGGAATACCGAGAAGGTGCCAAGGGCTCCTGGAAGGAAATTATTCACGAAATTTCCCAGACCGTAGGCAAGTTTCTGCCCGAACGGCAGCTTTCCGGCAGTTATGGTTTTAGTCTGTGTCATTTGATTATAATCGTCTGAATTGCTTCCTTGGAGATGGTAATATTGTGCGACTCACCATCGATTGAAAGGTCGACGCCGACGGGCGCGCTACCCATATTCAGCAGCACTGCCACGAGCGAGCCGTCGGGGTTGCGAGCGGCCGTAGCCATGAGCTCGCCCTTCGGGCAGACGACATCCAGCACACGGGCCCCGGGACGAAGCCAGCGGCTGAAGTGCACCATGGCGTAGTAGATGGGGGTATAGTAGACTTCGTCGGCGTCGGGATCCACCAGCACGGGTGCAAGGCACCAGTTGTTCGCCCAGTTCGGGCCACCCTGACGGTCGAGTACCATGTTCCAGTCGATCCAGCCGTCAACCCAGCGGTTCAGGCAGCCGATAAGGTCGCGGGCGTAGCGGTACACGGGAACGTACTTGGGATGCAGGTAGCGCTGATCTGCCGGTGCCCAGTCCCAGCCCCAGTCGGTAGCCTCGCACTGCCAGTACCAGGCATCGTCTTTCCAATGGGGCACTTCTGCGTCGTCGCAGCCTTCGGTTTCGATGATATGCTTGTCGGGAGCGGCATTGTGCGCTGCTTCCAGAAGTTCCGGGAACCACTCCCAGGTGCTCTCGTACCAGTGAATTGCGAGGCCTCCGAAATAGCGGGCGTTCTCTTCGTTTGCGTACATTTCAGCCGTCCATTCGGGGATACCTGCACGGTTCTGATCGTACCCCAGAATCTGCACTTCCCCGAATCCTGCCGCCTCGAAAGTGGGACCAAGGACGTCACGCACGAATGCGGTTTCCTCGGCCGGCGGGAAGGACATACTCTCCCAGTTACCGCCGTTGCCGTAAGGCTCGTTCACAGGGGTAAGTCCCCAGATATCTACGCCCTCAGCTTTGTAAGCCTGGAGGTAACGGACAAGATAATCCGCGTAGAGTTGCCAGTATTCGGGAAGCAGGCGGCCGTCGATCCAGGAGCCATTGTCCTTCATCCACCATGGAGCCGTCCACGGCGAAGCTACGATGGCAAATCCATCCTTCGATACTGCCTGCGCATCCTTTATCAGGGGCAGCAGGGTTTCGCGGTCCGGGTCGATGCTGAAATGCTCCAGAGCGGTGTCGCCCGGCACTTCGGCATAACAGTAGTGGCCACGGGAGAAATCGCAGGAGCCCACATGGGTGCGAGTAAGCGAATATGCCGCTCCCTTGCTGCCGAAGTAGGCCTGGATGACTTCGTTTCGCTTCTCCGGGCTCATGCGGGCCAGGAGCGAAGATGTCGCCTCAGTGAACGATCCGCCTATTCCGGTAATGGTCTGCTTTTCGGCCGCCGTATTCACTTCCACGCGAACAACGGTGTCCGCCTTTGCAAACGAGGTCTTGCGTGCCAGTTTGTCCCCTGCTGACGAGGTTTCGTAGACCGTCACTCGGGAACATGCTGTAAGGCAAAGCACCATGAGGATTAAGGTTTTAGCTTGCATTATGCTGTTACGTTTATTTCTTCAAGTCTACGGGCAAAGAGGTCCTGGCTCTCTTCTTCAGATAGTTCCAGCCGGCCTCCCTTATGCAGGGTCACCTGTGCACCGCAATAGCTGAATTTCAACGTTCCGTCTGGCAGAAACTCCGAGTCGGAGAGCAGGGTGGGTTCGATGCTCACTCGGCCTTCACGGACGCGCACTCCCAGTTCTCCGAAGCGGCAGATGATGTCTTCCTTCACCTGTCCGGTCATGCCCGGCTGCCTCGCTCCCTTGCCCCAGGGGGTGTGGGAATAGGCATCAGTGGGGAATGCTCCATATTCGCGGGCGGTTTTGTGGATACCCGTGCCTTCCAGGATTTCGTGATAATGAGCTGCCAGTGCGGCTGTCTCCGGAGCACCTGCGTCGAGCGCAGCGAAATAGCATTCTTGCACGGCGACCAACAGCTTGGAGACCATGTGCCAGTAAATGCTGCCCAGTCCTTCATAGGCGAAAAAGGTGCCACTTCGGCCCGTAAATGCCTTATGGTCAAAGGTTTCCTCAAAGAGGTCCAGGACGACGCCAGCCTGTTCGCCGCTGATTCCAGCCTTATCCAGCGCGGCCTTGAGACCGTCGGCATTGCGGAAATCTCCGTTCCAGTGAAGGCCTCCGTCACGGTCTTGGGAGACGATGACGCGATCCCCTTTTGCCACCATTTCCGCCAGCGCCGCCGAACGTTTCAGGGCATCCGATGGCAGATTGTTCTTCTGCAGGAATCCCGGCAGTTCGCGGTTCGGATAGAGCATATAAGACCGCTGATCTTCACGCCAAAGTGCGCTGTGTCGCAGTGCGTCCAGCAATTGCAGAGCTTCCGCGGACGAAAGCACTCCGCTGCTCAGCACAGCTACCTGGCCCTCAAGCATTTCCTGAAGATGGCGTATTCCGGCAAAGCGGCCTTCAGAGAGTTCCAGCAGATTATACGAATGCCAGAGTCCATCGGCACGGCGGTTCGCTCGGATGGAGGCTTCCACCGCGGCAAGGGCAGTATCGAAGAAATCCACAGCCTCTTCGCTCGAAAGTTCGGCCTTGCGGCCCGAGAAAGATTTCTCGTAAATACCCTTTCGGTATGCGCTCGAGGATTCTCCAAGGGCATCCATAACAGCCTGGGTGTCAGAGAGTTTTAGAGCCTCTGCGGTGGCACGCATCCATGCAAGCACTTCTTCTGCCACGGGTGCCGCATCCTTAACTATTCCACGGATGAACGCCAGCTCGCGGCGCAGATAACAGAGAGTTACCACCGAAAGACCGCCGCCCACGAGCGCGTTGTTGGCGTCGTTCCACTCTGGGCGCTGGGTATTCATCCAGATTCCACCTCCGGGAACAAAGTTAGCCAGCTTGGCCAGGATGCTAACAAGCAGTTTCTCCATCATGGAGGCCTTCACAGTGCTTCCGTCACAGCCCTTCACATATGCCGCTTCCACTCCTTCGCGGGCCATTCCGGCCTTCAGGCTGGCGGAAAGATCGAAATCGAACTCTATTGTGGATTTGGGATTCTTCAGAATCTCGCTGTATGGCTTTATACGATACGGAACGTTTGCGTATACAAAATTCTCGCATGCCAGCATACCGGCAAGGCTCCCGGGGAAATGTGCCTCCTGGGCCTCCAGAAGGCGCTCCAGGTAAATCACCTGATGGTCGCCCCAATAGCCTATGTACGACCAGGGATTCTTCGGATCCACGGTTTCCCAGTCAAAGCCCGAGCGTGTAACACGGTAGGGATTATAACCGTCGGCCGTACTGCAGTCGAGGAACTTGGCAATCATGGCTCCGGTAAGCTTCGGCCACGATATCGCGAGCGCTTCCCAGTTCTGGAAGATGTCGCGCCAATTGCCTTCGTAGTCGAGGATGGGCTTGCCGGTAACAGGGTCCTTGGTGTTGATGTTGAAGACATTCCATGGGCGGGTCGGGTCGCCGTGACGACGGCCGAAGCCGAGCGGCAGCGGATTGTCGGCCGTTGCGGGCGCCATCGGCACTCCACCACGCATTATATTGAACATGGTGTTCGAGAAGTGGCGGGCCGTGCGGGCGGCGTCTGCCGTTGTCTGCACTCCGTCGGCCGAAGCCACGAGCTCTACCAGCCGCGCAGTCGAAGCGTTGACGTCTTTCCGAACCTCTTCGGCCGCATCGGGGCTGCTGAGCAGGAAGTCCTTCAATTCGACCACCCCCGTTGCGTCTTTTGCCACGTCGGCCACTATCATCCAGCGTTTGCTCTCCCCCGCTTCCAGACGGATCAGGCTGCCCAGGAGATACGCTCCCGGCTCGCCTTTCACTACCGTCTCCTTGCGCACTCCTGCACATCCGCGGAACTGGGCGAGCTGCTCGGTGCTAAGCAGGTGCACCGGATCCTTCAGGCCGCTCTGCCATACAACGTTACATTTCAAGGCCTCGCTGGGTTCGGCCCGGTCGATTATGATGGCACTCAGGCACACCATCGCCAGTCCGGTCTCCGCATCCAGCTCCGTCTTCTTGTAGGCATTCACGAGGTTCGAGCTGCTCTGCTGCAGGCCGCTAGGTACGCCGCAGGGCATTATGTTTTGCAGGCCGTCGATTATTTCCACTCCGACGGCGTCGTCCGAAAGATTCTCCAACTTCGCCTCACGAACGAAGCCGAAACGGTCGCTGCTAGTCCAGCTCCAGCTGAATCGGAGCCCCCAGTCGAGGTTCGTCTCTTCGAAGATGATGCTGTTGCCGACGCGGCTCTTGTAGAGGTTGCGCTCGAGGCGGAAGCAGGCTTCGCTGCGGACAGAGAACGGCTCCCAGCACACGCCACCCTTGCGGATGATGGTCTTGCTGCCGGTGGTTTCCGCCAGGTCTGTAATCTTGTCGTCGGTGTAATACGGGAACAGTGCGAACTCCGCGCTTCTACGGCCGGCAGTGATGCCTCCGTTGCTGGAGGCGAAGGTCCACAGGTCGCTGCCGCTCACGATGTTCATGAAGAACGGCGGCAGGGTGTTCACATTCCCTATCTTGAAGTACTCAGAATTCTCCATCTTCGATTATTGAACTGATTACTTGTATGCGTTCGAGGTAATTGGCCTTCAGGCGCGCGCAGGCATCGTCGAAGCTGAGCTGCTCGTCGCCATTGATGTTGCCAGCGCCTGCCGGGTTCCACATCGCCCGGTTGATTTTGTCGGATTCGCGCAGATAGTCGCGCGTCTCGTCAATGAAGTCGGCGCACTTGAGGAGCTCCGGCTTGAGGGTTTTCCACCTTTCCGCCAGGAAATTGCGGTATCCTTTAATATTGTGGAGTTTCCTATACCACACTGCATCGCGATTCACCAAGCCGGTTTTTGCATGCGGAGAAGTGTAATACGAGAGGCCTCCCCAGTCAAAGTCCCACACGGGCCCGGCAGTCCATTTGCCGTTCTTGTTTGCGTACGTGAAGATGCTGCCTGGATTTCCGAGCTCATGGTTACCCATAACCTCGAACACTATCCAGAAGTCGGCGAAAGACTGAAGGTCAAGGGCAGCATCGACATTGCTGAAATTGAGCGACCAGCACACATTCAGTTTGTTCGTTATGTATTGCTGAGCCTTGCTTTTAAGGGCTTCAGTCATATTCTGATCGTCGGGATATTTCACGCAGAACGGGATATTGTGTTCGCTCCAGGCCCAGGGCTCATCGCCGTGGAAGTCGCTCTCGAAGAGCCAGCTGCCTTCAGCGCCCTTTTCAATGGGAACACGGTTTGTGTCAGGCCGCACTTGCTCTGCAAGCAAGTAATTGCCCACGTGTTTTCCATTAAGGATCAACTCCACATAACGGCAGCGCGGCGTCCAGACCAGCGAAGTGCACTCCGCTACATGGAATCCCAACGCGTCGCGCATAAGGGTACGATCCATATAGTTGGCCAGCAGCACCCAGTGCTTCTGAGCCGGCATACCCAGAACCTGTACCTTTTCGTCCAGCATCAGCGCATAGGGCTTCTTGCTCCAGTTCCAGGTGGAGTTGCCGCGACCGCGGATGTTGCAACTCAAGGTGTCGAGCGTAACGAAACCATCAGCATCAAGAATCTTGATTTCCGCCTTTATCCAGTTAACCTTGTCGTTGATCTTGCGCCCATTATCGGTACTGATTACCACTACCGGGAGGCCGGTTTTGATGGGAAGCGTCTCCTGACGAGGTTGGGTTATCTCTTCCTGAGGCGGGGTAATCTCCGTATTACCTTTTTGTTCAAACGGCAACATGTCCTGCCGGCACGCCGCCAGCAAGACTGCCAAAGCCATTATCGCTACCGCAAAACGGACTTTCATAACTTGGGAGACCCCGGCCCGGTCAGGGGCCGGGGTCTAAAAAATACTATGGGCACCAAACGAACCAATGTAATGCTTCGGTAAGATTTGTCCCATCGCTGGAATAAATAACTACTTTTGCAAATGCAGAATATGAGGGAGTTTGAATACTAAGACCGATTGTTTTAGCAGTATTATTTGCTCCTACTGGTACACACAAAGCAAACTTTATTGCATCTTGGACAAACGCTGCGCCATTCCCAGATACACCACTTCCTGCAGGATCAACATTATCTGTTGCTTCAGCAATCACTGCAGCGACAATTGCAGGATCCGTAAGATCAACTTCAGAACCATCTGCATATGCAATATTATTCAAAGTAGCATAGTGACCGGTACAATCAGAGTTAAGGCCAAAGCCAAATCTAGCGTCGTTCGCATAATTACCCCATCCTAAACCGAATCTAAATACAGGGCCTGACGCGCCACCGCCACCTGTTCCAGCTGCCTGTGTAAAGGTAATAGAGGAGGAAGTCGCACCAGTTACAGTTAGGGTATAATTCTTTGTAGATGCAGTTTCGTTTGCAGGGAAAACAATCTGCACATGACCGGCAGCATCGGTAACTGTTGCTGTTGCTGCACCGCAAGAAATCGTAATTTCATATGTAGCCATATCTGCAGCAACATCCACCGAAGGAGTTCCGTTGATATCAAGGCTAAGCGTCGCTGCTTCAGCAATGGTTTCGCCATCCTTATTAATATCAGCAAGATACACCTTGGTGAGGGTTGGAGTTACGACATAATACGGGCCGGCATCCTGATTGATTGTTATATAATTAGTAGAACGTGTGCCGTCATATTCGAGATAAACATAACCGGTTCTTGCATCAGCTGTTGTATTTGCATCAGCCTTAATAAGCATCTGGTAATTGTTTGTATTCTCGAATGAAGCATGAAGCCATGACGAAGAAGAGGCATCAGTAACGATTGATATTTTTTCTGCGTCGAATGAAGGTTGGCGCGCTCCCGCATTGAAAAGATAAACTCCTCCGTACACAAGATTCTGAATTGCTCCATTCATGAACTGATCAGCACCGCTCTTTCCAAAACTAGCACTAGCCGCGGGATTTCCATATACAAAAGTGAGTTCAACTGGACCTTCACCAGGCTTAGTGGTAGCATTCTTAAGGTCAAGATTGATAGGTTTGATTTTGCCAGCCAGGAAGGATATTGAGCCGTCAGTGTGGAAAGCATATTCACCTTCACTGGTGTTGACAGTAATTGTATACCCTGTAACATCACATGGCATTACACCAAGGAAAACTGAATTAGCAGAGGCTTTATCAGTTACTCCATCAAGAGAATATGGCGAGCCCAGCACAACAGTTACGGAATTATTCCCTTCTGCATATTCATAAAGCTCAGGGGTAGCATCGTACGGGAATTTCACGTGTGCTTTACCGGCAAGGTACTTTCCAGCAGCAACTGCATCTGCTTGGAATTTAACCGAGGAGACTGTAACATCCGTAGCAACAGAAGAATAAATATTGAAGCACGCATACGTGGTCAACATCTCGAAATCTGTTTTAACAGACGTTTCAAATCCGGATAAACTCAGTGATTGGCTAGTCAAGATTGCTTTATTGTGCATGTTATCCAAAACGCCTGCCGATGCCTGACTTTGGTTAGCGTCCATATTGAACCAAGAATAAGCGATACCGCCCTGCTGTTCCGCAGTATAGCTGTTGCCATAATACAGATAGCCCTTCGTCGCTGACGCATTGACATCGACCGCAACATCTGCTCTTTTATCCCCGCCTATTGTAAGACCAGTGGCGGCCGCATGGCTCGGTAAGTTCGTAAATAATCCAAAATTCGCTTCATCTCCTGCCTCCCAGGCAAATCCAGAAGAAACAGAGAGTGTTGCTCTGCTTATAACATCATCGCTAACGATAAAATGAACTTCACGGGAAGAATCCTTGACTTCTGATAATTTCTGTTCTTCCTTCTTGCAGCCTGCAAGCACAGTAAGTGCGGCGGCAATAATAACATAGTACTTTTTCATATCTCCAAACGATTAAGCGAAGGTGTTATCTTCAGTGTCAAAATCAATGTCAACATCCGGAGCTCCGTCACTCAAACTGAGCAGTGCCCCAGTCATCCTAAGCTCGAGTTCCTCGGCTTCAGGAGATAAATACAAGTTTTTACTCTTCATAAGTGATAGTGTTATAAATTTATTCGTATGCCTGGTCTATTGTCATTGAAATGGTTTTCACCTTAACATTCTCATCAGTAGTAGTGACTTCGAAGTGCCAAGTGCGGACAGCACCAGTATCATTATTTGGAATTGCGTCGATAGCATCATCAAAGCTTCCGGTTTTCTCTTTTGCTGTCCAGCCTGCGCTCAAGTATACTTTCTCAAGCCCATTCATATAGTAAATACTCGCTGTGGAAGTAACACCAGCTGAATTAGTCTTGAACCAGTATGTTGGGACACCAGTCGCAGGGATTGATTCAACCTTGACATTTCCAGCAGAAACAAGTCCCTTTTCTATTTCACCGTCCCGCCACCAGGTAAAGGTCTTACCATCTCCTTCTGCAACAATAACAGTTATTGTTGCTGTCGATCCATTCGAAGCCTTTGCAGTGAATACATATTTCTGTTCGTAAATAGTATTGTTGACCGGGAAATTGCGGACATAAACAAGAACCTTGTTTTGAATAAAAGCATTAACTCCATTCGTAAGGGTTGCGACTTGTGAGGTTTCTGCATAATCACCTTCAGCCGTAGATTCAATGAGAACATCGTTAACGTAATAGTCGATCTTCATCGAGTATTCCATGGCAGAAGGATTAATAAGCGTAATGCCTTCCTGCCCCATGCCTCCTTTTTCGACATTTAGGCTTGTTGTGGCAAACCTAAATTCAGATGAGATTGTCGCAGAAGTAAGAGTACCCAAATCTATCAAATCACTGCTATTGATAGTTAATGGCTTTGTTGCGTTCAATGTCACTTCAGGAGCACCTCCCGCATAGCGAAGAATGAACAAGAAGCCATTAACAAGATCTGCAGGCAGAACAGAGATATAATAATCCACTCCCTGTGAGAATGTGCCACCTCCTGGGGCGGTATAATTAATCCATGTGCCAGTATAACCGGAGATATCCAGGTTTTTACCATTGACGCTTGCTGTAAAACTTCCTGAAATTGGGATATCTCCTTTACCACCATTAGTAGCAAAGGCGACTTCCCTGATGTCATCTTCTCCTACTCTGAATTTAATCAGAGCCGCAGCATTACGGAAAACCAGATTTGTAGTATTCTCCGCGACTGCGATCATCGGATAATACTCGGGATTAACTCCATCTGCAACCGCTGTCTGAAAGTTTGTGACTGAAGCGGAGAAAACACCAAAAGCACTGAGGTCTGCCAAAGTGGACGGATATACGGCAGTAATATCTTCGCCAACAACAGATGCTGTAAAGACTCCTTTCTCTCCATCAGCTGCAGTATTCGCTACGGTCTGATTCGTTGTGCCGTCGTACAATTTGATTGTATTTCCATTATTCCAACGCATCACACTATTTGACTCATCCAAATATACTCTGGACAAGCCATTGTTGCTAGCAATGAATGTTTTAGTCCGTGCTTGAGGAGTTGTGGGAAGTTTCTCAGACTGACATGCCGTAGCTGCAAACCCGGCAACTATAGCGGCCATAATAAATAATCTCTTCATAACTTACTAGCTTACCAAGTATATGGGCGGGAATCCATATTCTGCATTCCGTCAGTGTCGTCTGGATTAGAAATAGTCAGCACATTGCTGAGCAAGTAGAACTCTTGAGAAAAGATCTCAGGTTTAGCGTATTCCTTTTTCATGCTTTATAATTATTCAATTATCATCCAGTTAATCATGATTGCTGCAGCGCTGCCTCCCTTGAGTACGAGGTCGCTCTTGCCGGCAGGAAGGTCCAGTTTAACCGAACCTGTCTTCCATTCATGGGCGGTATTCTGAAGTTCAATAGACTTCATCGCGCCCTCAGTGCCAATAGACATAGAGCTGTCCATATAGGTCTGGAATCGGATCTTGAGAGTGTAGGTTCCGGCCGACGGCATATTCAGATGGTAGCGAACCTCGCAGTTCTTTTTAAAGGCGGTCACATCCAGGACTCCTCCATCGGTTGATGGAGCAAGGCTGAAGAGCCCGTCGGCATAGCAATACTGTTCTGCCGGGATAACGTCTCCCTTTTCGTATACGATTGAGTCGTCAAAGGTGGAAATGTTAAGGAACACCTTCCCAAGGTCAGTCAGGTCGTAAGGCTGTGAAGCCTGTAAGAGGCTGTTATGCCACTTTGAATTGAAACTGCCACTGCGCCCCATAAACCAAGCATATCGCTCTACCAAATCATTCTGCTCAAGCATGTTCAGGGTATTGGACATGTAGGCCATCTGAGCAGCCTCGGAAATGTTGTTACTATTGCCGTTGCAGAACTCAGTAAGCCAGATAGGTTTGCCGTATTTTCGGAACAGTTCGATGAAATTCTTAACTGCACCGGACGATGGCATATAGCAATGGATGGCTATCGCGTCAATGTCGTCCAAAGAGCAACCCGGCTGGGCGAAGAATTCATCCAGCCATTTGATTGGATCGTGGTAGCCCTCAAGCGTGCCGTAGTTCATTGCAGGCGACACCAGCTTTTTGCCGGATGCCTTTGCTATTGCCACGAGTTTTGGCCAGTGCTCCGCTGCCTGGCTTGGGGTCATATTACACTGGTCTGTAAGATTCGGTTCATTGAATCCAAGTATCCATTCATTCGCTGCCGTAAGGCCTGTCTCGTTGTAATTTGCATTCCAAGCCATGGGACAGTAATCTACAGAGTTCGCCTTTAACGCTGCGGAGAATGCATCTGAGAGTGCGGTCGAGCTCCAGTTATAGGTCCAGGACATTGCAGGGCCGAGCAGAGCCAAATCTTCTTTAGGAAGAGCCCAGCTGTTTTGCGCTACTCCCCTTTTGGGGCTGCGTTTCTGCGAGAGAACATAGGTGTGAGTTTCTACAGAAGGATCGGAAGTGTTTTCTTTTCCGCAGGAAACGATTGCCAGAGCGGCCAGAATAATCAGGAGTCTGTATTTCATTTCTGATACACTTTTACGTAGTCGATATACATGCTGCGCTCACCGTCGGCAAGGGCCGTTATACCGTCTGCATTCCTAATGCCCGGGAAATTGCCACCCACGGCAAGGTCGTAGACAATAAAGAAATCATGATGGAAATACTTTCCTACAGCCCAGTCACCATTCACATCGGTAATATTCATCGCGAAATAGGGCGCTGCATCGGGATATTTGTCCAGATCCAGATACATCTTGATAGCCTGTTCATCCCAGATCATGGTGAAAAGGTGGAATTCTCCATCCTGAAGGCTATAAGAATTGGTAGTAGTCTTCGCGTAGTTGGGGTATGAGCCGTCTTTATAGAAACCCCAGTGACAGGCACCATTGAATACAAACTCCTGCTTTCTTGACTTAATTCCGGAAGAGTTGCCCATCTCGAGGATATCAATCTCACCGCATCGCGGCCAACTCACCTCGTTGAAGTCGTTACCAAGCATCCAGAACGCCGGCCACAGGCCGTTCGCAGTCTTGGGTAACTTGATAGAAGACTCTATCTTGCCGTGAGTAAAAGCTTTCTTTTTGTTGGTATTGAGCCTACCGGAAGTGAAGTGCTTTCCATGACTCTCTTCTTTTTTGGCAGTAAGTATGAGGCATCCGCGACCTGAGCCGTCATCGCCAACCGTAACATTTTCGGCAGCGTAATACTGAAGCTCATTGTTGCCTCCGCCATTGCCATTCACCTCTACATTCCAGACAGAAGTGTCCAGAGTTCCGTTGTTGAAATAATCAGCCCAAACAAGATGGTAGCCATCCACCTCGCCGGTGCCGTTTTCATTGTAACTCTCAGGTTTCTGCCCTTCAGACTGTTGCTCATCGCCCGACTTCTCATTCTGTGTATTGTTCGTGAACGAAAAATCCAGGCCCTCGCAGCCATATAACAATGCTCCAGCAGCGACAAATAAAAGAATCTTTTTCATAACACTTGATATTGGGAGGCGCAGAGGGATTCCTCCCCCTGCGCCCAAAAGGAGTTTATTTCTTATAAAAGAATACTGCATCGAGGTTTATGGTTGTTCCAGGCACGCCACCGGAAAGACCGCAGAAAATATTCTGACCATCTTCTTGGGCGGGGGCAGCGGTGAAGTCAATTCCCATATCAGAAACCTTGATTTCATATTCGTTCCACTCGTTGGCAACGAACTTGCCACCATTGCTGATAGGCACGGCGAATTCGAATTTGACACCCTTGTCTTCAAACTCGTTGCCCTCTCCAACGGACATCTTATATGCACCGCTTGCTTCGGGTCCCCACCAGGGATACAGAGCGTGAACTGTGTTCGCAGCTCCCTTGTAGCAGAAGTGGAAATAGTAGTCTCCGGTAATCTCCTTCATCTTGCCAAAGTTGGGATCACTAATCTTCATGAAGTGACCGAATCCAGACCAACCTGCACCTGCGGTAACCTGCAGGCACATATACTCACCGGCAACTCCGTAGAAGTTGAGGCCTTCAGCGGTGCCACCAGCATAGCCGTTCCAGATGTAAAGGGGACGGGTTGCTTCTCCGTCGGCGCCATCCTGCATACGGATGTCAGCCTTCACCTTCTTCTCGATCTTTCCGAAGGTCTCGCCGTCCATCAGAAGAACGTAATAATCGGAACCCTGAAGAGAAGCATGGAGATTCTCTTCGGTATTGCCGCCCTTGTCGTCGATGAGGTTGTCGTCACCGCCCTTGTTGTCCTTGCCGCAAGAAGCCATGGCAAACACTACTGCCAGGCTAGCGAGAAGCATAAAAACTTTTTTCATGATTGTTTGTTTGATTAATGGTTAATAATATAAATGGTTTAGGATTAACTGTAATTGGGATTCTGTTCCAGATTGCTCAGGCGCTGTTCTTCCTGAGGAATCGGGAAGAGCTCGTGCTTGCCGACGGTAAATGTGGCCATTTCTGCCTTCGCCTCAGCAGATTCGCCGGCCTGATAGGCATCCATAACCGTCTTCACAGTGCCCCAGCGGCAGAGATCGAACCAACGATGGCCCTCCATTGCAAGCTCAACCCTGCGCTCATGACGTACTGCCTTACGGAGGTCGTCTATCGTATCACTGTACCCATTGTATCCGGGGAATGCAGGAAGAATGGCAGCGCCACCGCGTGCACGGTCACGCACCAACTCAAGATATGTCTTTGCCGTAGCGGGCTTGTTAAGCTCAACTGCCACCTCAGCAATCATCAGATATACATCGGAAAGACGAATCTGTGGATTGTTCATGGCACCGCGGGAATCATGGTCGAGATGAGAGTAGGTCATCGTACTCATATCCATGATGGAACGCTTAAGGGAAAGATACTTGTTTCCGCAGTAGATCTCCTCTGCTGGATTTGTGATTGCTGCAGGCACGAGTATGGTTGCATCGCGGCGTGGGTCGCCGGCTTCGAACTCGTCGTAGAGGTTCTGTGTAGGATGGTTGAAACCCCATCCGCTCTCGCCATAGGCGGTTCCACGGCTGCGGGTAAGCTTCACTGTGAAAGTACCACGCGAGAAGCCGTTGCCCTCGCCGTAGTCGCTCTGACCGTCTTCCATGTACTGAATCTCGAAGACCGATTCCGGACCGTTCTCACCAGCAAGAGTGAAATTGTCGGCGTAGACGGGGCACAGGGAGTATTCGGTTGCCTGATCCGTAAGGAACTTGTTCCCCCATGTTTCAGCCAGACCATAATGTGTTGTTGCTTCTGCGGCATTGCCATTGTTGGCATTCCACTGAGCGTAATAGAGATGAGTCTTCAGAAGCATGGCCTGCGCGGCGCCCTTGGTAGCACGACCAAGATCGGCAGTGGCATATTCACTCTTGAGAGGAAGTGCGGCTTCTGCCTTTTCGAGATCGCTGAATATAAGAGCGTAGATATCTTCCACGCTAGCACGGGGCTGCTTCCAGTCCGAACTGAGATATACAGGAGCCGTTACCTTCGGCACGCCGCCAAAGAGACGGACGAGACGGAAATAATAGTAAGCACGAAGGAAATATGCTTCAGCTGCCAGACGATCGCGAAGAGTCTGCGGGAAATTGTCTGTAACGGCAATTTCCGGGATCTGCTCAATAGCCAGATTCGTACGGGCTATTCCCTGATACTGAGCACGGTAGAACTGAAGCACTATTCCGTTGTTCGCAACCACCTTGAAATTGTCGATATCGTAGAGGTCGGGGCCGTCGGCTATGTTCTGGCCACCCTTGAGGGCGTCGTCCGAAGCGATGTCTCCGAAATACCACTCCGGGAAGTATCCGTCCTGATATTCCCACATGAGCGGAGTATAGCATCCGGTTGCAACCTGTTCAGCCGTTTCTGCGCTTGTGAAGAAGTCGCCTACACGGTTCACCATGGGGCCGTCTTCAGTAAGCCAATTATTGCATCCTGCAAAAGCAATTACTGCTGCAATGATTATGATAGCTTTTTTCATGACTGAATCCTCCTCTAGAAATTAAGGTTGACACCAAGCATAACGGTTCTGGCCTGCGGATAGTTACCGTAATCCACGCCTCCACCGACTTCCGGATCATATCCGGAATATTTGGTAAGGGTGAGCAGGTTGGATCCGGAGAGATAGAATCTCACATGGCTCAGACCTATCTTGCCCACAAGGGTCTTCGGAAGAGTGTAACCTAGCTGAACGTTTTTCAGACGCAGGTAGGAGCCGTCTTCCACGAAGCGGGAGTTGTTGTCCTTATTGTGAGATCCTCCAAGAGGATTGGGAATGGTTCCGTTCGGGTTGGCAGTGCTCCACACATCGCGCATCGTGGTGGACAATGTGGCCTCGTTACCTGTACCCTCAGTCCTAAGACGCAGGGCGTTGTAAATCTCGTTTCCATAAACACCCTGGAAGAAGACCTGAAGGTCCCAGTTGTGCCAGTTAACGGACCCGTTGAGACCGTAAGTGAGCCACGGGAAAGGATTGCCCAGGTTCTGAAGGTCGTTGTCGTCAATCTTCCCATCCTTATTCACATCTTCATAACGAGCGTCGCCCGCATGATAGGTTTCAGCCGCACCGGGAGCATAGAGATGCTCAGCAACTTCGGCGTCGGTCTTGTAGATTCCTTCGTACTTGTAGCCCCAGAAGGTGTAGAGAGGCATGCCCTCGTCGCAGATGGTGCGGTCTCCATAGACGGGAGCGCCACCGTTCAGGGCGGAGAGCTCGTTCTTGATAAAGGAGACGTTGCCGCCCACGCTGTAATCCCAGTCGCCCACACGGTTGCGGTGTTCGAGAGTGATTTCAATACCGATGTTGGTAACAGTACCCACATTTGCAGTAGCAGAATACCTGTTACCCACATGAGCAGGAGCGGTAACGCCGAGGAGCATTTCCTTGGTGTCGCGCTTGAACACGTCCACGTTACCGGTAAGCCTGTTCTTCCAGAGACCAAAATCCACACCAGCGTTTAGCTGCTCTGTTGCCTCCCACTTGATATCGGAGTTCACCAGAGTAAGGATGGCGGCGCCACCAGCAAGACTCTGGTCTGCACCGAGCACATAGTCAACGAAGGTGGGACCGTTGTTGAATATGGTCTGAACCGACGCGTTGTCCACGATCTTGTCGTTACCTATACGGCCCCAACCAGCGCGGAGCTTAAGGGATTCAAGAACATCGGATGCATTGAACCACTGTTCCTTGTCGATGCGCCATGCTGCCGCGAGCGACGGGAAGTACCCCCAAACATGATTGGTGAACTTCGAAGTGCCGTCAGCTCGGAAGTTAACGGTGACCATATAGCGACCGTCATAGCTGTAGTGAGCGCGTCCGAGGAAGGACTGGCGCCTGGTTTGCGCAGCGCTGTCGCCTGCAGGATTGCGGTCCTCTGTAGTCTGGCTCAAATACCAGTTATTCTCACGTGGTACCAGGATGGAACTGCCGCTGCCGCCTATGGAATCGTAGTTATACTGTTCCATCGTGGCGCCGCCCATCACGTTCACACTGTGCTTGCCGAAATCGTGCATCCATGTAAGAGTTGTCTCACCTATGATAGTGCAGTAGCGGCTCATGCTCTTCTCGATGAAGTTCTTGTCCATCTTATCGAAGTTGGAGATCACGTAAGCCTCCTTGAACGAGCGATGACGGTTGTTGGTGAGGTCCATCGAGATGTCTGTACGCCAGGTAAGTCCTTTAATTGGGAGAATCTCCGCGAAAACATCGCCAACCCAGCGCTCGCTGTAGTCCATCGGGTGAGTATAATCCACCATTGCGTAAGGATGGGTGACGTTCTTGAAGTTGGACGCGGCGGCATAGTGACCGGAAAGATCGTCTCCGGCGGCATTTTTAGCCCCATTGGGATACTTTACCGGATCCCATGGCGCCATTGCGATTGCAGCCGACAGGATGGAGGCCTGAGCCGAACTGCTGTTGTTCATTGCCGTGCGTCCGTGAGAAGTCATAAAAGTGAGGTTCTCACCTATGCGTACTTTATCATTAATATTATAGGATGAGTTGGCCCTGAGGCTCAGACGGGTAAAATCACTGCCGATGATCGTACCGTCCTGGTTGAACCAGCTGGCGCTCATCGACCACTGTCCCTGCTGGTTGCCGCCATTCACGGCAACATGGTAGTTCTGGATAATGGCGTTGCGGTTGAACACCTCTTCCTGCCAGTCGGTTTCCACGCGATCATAACGCATGTTGGACGGGTGATACTTGGAAGAAGAACCGATCAGTCTTGCCCTGACCCATGCATCCAATCCCTGATTAGCAAGCACGTCGGCACCGCCAACGGTACCATTGTTTGCGAGGAAGTTGGAAAACTCGGCAGAGTTCATCAGATCCAGCTTTTTCCAGGGATTCTGCACACCTGCATAAGCATCGAACGAGACCGTAACAGTGCCGTCCTTGCTTCCCTTCTTCGTGGTCACCAGGATAACACCGTTTGCGCCTCGACTACCGTAAATTGCGGTTGCGGAAGCGTCCTTCAGGATTTCCGTGGACGCAATGTCGCTGGGGCTCAGGTAGGTGATGTTGTCCACGATGACTCCATCCACTACATATATAGGTGCACTGTTGTTCACGGTACCGATACCACGGATGCGCACCTCTGCCGCTGCACCTGGCTGGCCCGTGGAAGAGTTCACCGTAACACCGGCGGCCACGCCCTGGAGGGCCTGGTCCAGACCGGCGGCCGGGGTCTTCTGGAGCTGTTCTCCCTTAACTGAAGCCACCGAACCGGTGATGTCGCTCTTCTTCATTACACCATAACCCACGGCAACAACTGCATCGAGCTCTAAGGCGTCGGTTTCCATAGCTACGTCGTACACGCCCTCAGCCTTGACCTCGATTTCATGGTCGCGGAAGCTGATGTACGAGAAAACGAGTGTGGAACCGGCGGGAACTGAAAGCTCGTACAGACCGTCAAGATCGGTCTGGGTTCCCGTAAGCGTTCCCTTTACCACAACGGCTACGCCGGGAAGGGGGAAACCGTCGTCTTTGGCCACGACGGTTCCGGAAACCTTGACGTTCTGGGCGAGTGCCACAAAACCTATCAGGGTGCCGGCAAGAATGGTCAGAAACTTTTTCATTGAGTCTGCTATTGGTTATTAATCCAACGCAAATAAAACAATTATTATTCGCAATCCCTCTCGCGCGCAACTCACAAAAACTCAACAAGGGAAAATTTGGTATTTTCAGTATTAATTGCTAACTTGCAGTCCCTTACCAGTTTATAGATGAAAAAATACTCAATAACGCTGCTTTTGCTCCTCACAACATGGAGCTTATTTGCAGACACTCCTCTCATAAAAAACTATCATCGCGAAACTTATCGCGCCGGCACTCAAACCTGGGCGATAGAGCAGGTACCGGGTGGCACGATGTACTTCGCCAACAACGACGGAGTGCTCTCTTTCAACGGAGAGCAGTGGCAGCTCACCAGGCTCAATAACCGCACCAGCGCGCGCTCGCTATATTACGATAAAGAGGAAGGCCTGCTGTATGTGGGAGGTACCAACGAGCTTGGCACCATAGAAATCACCCAGTCCGGCCCTGTCTACCGTTCCCTTCTGGATACCCTCGGAATCTACCTTAATGAGATCTGGGCCATAGGCCGCAATTCAGAAGGCAATCTCTGGTTCGAAGACAACAGCACCCGTTATACCTTCACTCACGATTCCCTCACCCGAGAAGACATATCCCGTTACCAGGCGCAGGGACAGGTATTCTGCACGGCGGAAAATGACCGATACTATGCTGAAGGCACCATCAGCGACGGCATTCGCCTCCGTCGCAAATCCGACGGAAGCAGCGTTCATCTCACCACTGGGAACGGCCTGCAGAACAACAGCGTGCTATGTCTCTATTTCGATCGCAACGGCGGTCTGTGGGCCGGGCTCGACCAGGGTATCGACTATGTGATGCTGGATTATCCGGTATACAACCTCTTCGGCAATAATGACGACTTCGGCGGAGGCTACGCCATCTGCCGTTGTGGGGACTGGCTTTATCTGGGCACCAATCTTGGGCTTTACAGAGTTCGGGAATCCGCAATGGGTCTTTCCCTTAAAGACTCCGATATCGAGCGCGTGCATTGGGTAGACGGTCAGGTGTGGAGCCTCGAATGCGTTGGCGACGAAGTGATCGCCTGCTGCGGCAAAGGAGTATTTGTCTGTCGTGGAGCTCGCGTGATCAATTTCATTCCAACCGACGGTGCATGGAAGGTGGAACCCCTCCAGGGTCATCCAGACATACTCCTCGGGAGCAGTTATACACGTTTCTTCACTCTTGAGAAAAAGCACGGCAGATGGGGTTTCGGCAGCTGGCTCTCCGGATTCGACGAAGCTGGAAAGGCCTTCGAGCAGGACAGCGACGGCCGAATCTGGTTCTCGCATCACGTAAAAGGCCTCTACAGGCTCACTTTGAGCGAGGACTGCCGTAGCGTTACTCTTGTAGAGAAGATGGGCAATGCCCAGGGCTTCCCCACCGACCGCACCAACTATCCGGCCGAATACCACGGAGCCATCGTCTTCACCACCGAAGGCGGCTTCTTCAGTTTCGACAACACCACCGGCAGAGCCGTTCCGGTGAACGATATCAACTATCGTTTCGCAGGCACACCGAATTCGCTCAGCGTCTTCGAGACCCCGCTCGGAAACATGCGCTACTACTCCTCCGGAGCCATGCAGGCAGTGGAATACCGTAGCGACAATGGCTCTGTTATGGACAGCCTCAGCCTCCGTTCCCTGATCAACCATCGTCCTCTCGGCTTCGAATGCATCACCAGTCTGGACGAGCGGAACCTTCTTCTCAACAGCGACGACGGCTTCATGGTGCTTGACCTCGACCGTCTCATCCGCTCAAGTTCAAATACCGCCGACACCGTATTCATCAGTAGCGTCAGGGCTGCGGAGAGCGGAGAAACCCTTTACTACGGATCCGCTCCCGTAAAGGCGAAACAGACCTTGCGCATCCACCATAAGCAGAACTCCCTCGAGTTCGCCTTCATATCACCCGTATTCGACTCGTATTCCCAAACCGAATACTCTACCATGCTAAAGGGATACGACAGGCAGTTTTCCGCTTTCGACCCGGCGAGCAGCAGGCGCTACTCCCGGATTCCGTCGGGCCATTACACCTTCCTCGTCAAAGCCCGCAATCCCCTTCACGGCAACAGGGAAACAGAAGACTCAATTGATATCACCATACTCCGTCCATGGAGCGGGAGCGTGGTTGCATGGATTATTTACATAATTGGAGCAGGCCTGTTGGTACTGGTGGGAATACGTGTATTTAATGCAATGGCAGAACGAAAGGCCCACAAACTGGCCGAGGCAGAAGCGGAAAAGATGCGTCAGGCGCAGGTCCGTAAGAATCTGCACGAAAAGGCTGACGACCTTGCTGCCAGCACCATGAATCTGCAGCGGAAAAACGAGCTTCTGCAACGGATCTCGGTCGACATAGACAAGACTATCGAAAGCGAAAAGCGCGGCGAACCGTCCGAAGTGCGGCTGAAACGGCTGCGCGCTCTGAGTGAACTGGTGCGCGAAAATATAGTTCACGACAACGACTGGCAGAAATTCCAGCACAACTTCGACCTTGTGTATGACGATTTTCTGAAGCGCCTTGGCGAAAAGTTCCCTTCGCTCTCGCTCAGCGACAAGAGAATCTGCGCTTACATAAGGATGGATCTCGGCAGCAAGGACATCGCTCCCCTGCTGGGCATGACAGTACGCAGCGTGGAAATGACTCGATACCGGATAAGGCAGAAAATCGGCCTCACCAGGGAGGACAATCTCACCGCGTTCCTGCAGAAATTCTGATAACAGATTGACATACAATGCTGAACGCCCGCTTCACAGCGGGCGTTCAGTAAAAAGTTCGTAGTGTTATTAGTATCGTTGGTTAGAAGTAGTTGTTTCGCGATGTTTCGTTCTGGGTGCAAATATAAGGATTATTCGCCAATCTCCAAAGAAAATCGCAAAAATTTAGAAAAACCTTTTCGGGTTTTTAAAATTTTTTAAGAAGTTCGGGCCTCAATAGTTTAGTCCTTTCAAGAGCCTGCTCATCCTGCCAGGCCTGGATTAATTTCGGATTTCCGCTCAGAAGCACATCGGGAACCTTCCAACCGTTGAATTCTGCGGGGCGTGTGTAAACCGGAGCCGAGAGCAGTCCGTCCTGGAAGGAATCGCTCAGGGCGCTTGTCTCGTCGGTGAGGGCTCCGGGAATAAGGCGAACAAGCGAATCCGCAAGAATTGCCGCCGGAATCTCTCCCCCGCTCACTACATAATTGCCTATTGATATCTCGCGCGTTACTAGGTGCTCTCGGATGCGATGGTCGATGCCCTTATAATGCCCGCAGAGAATGATTATATTCTGCTTGAGAGAAAGTTCGTTCGAAATACTCTGGTCGAGTATCTCACCGTCGGGAGACATATAGATCACCTCTTCGTAATCCCTCTGTGCCTTGAGGTCCCGGATGATGTTGAAAACAGGCTCCACCATCATCACCATACCGGCGTCTCCGCCGTAGGAGTAATCGTCCACGTTGCGGCGCGGGCCCAGGCCATATTCGCGCAGATTGTGAACCTCAATTTCCACCAGTCCCTTCTTTCTTGCCCGGCCCACTATGGAATGGCTGAGAGGGCTGTCGAGCAGCTCGGGAACAACGCTGATTATATCTATTCTCATGCCTAATTGAATTTCTGCAAAATTAAAGAAAAAAGATTATATTTGTAGGTTAAACAGTAATAAGGAGTTAAATGAGCGAAGAAATCAAAGAACAAGCCGCGACCAGTCTGGCAGGCAAGACCATAGCGGAGCTGAGCGAGATCTTCAAGGAATTCCTTTCCAGCGAAGACAAGCTCACGCGCGGCCATGAGGCGGAGACCATCAAGTCCGCATTTTACCGCACTCTTGGTGACGTTCGCAGCAAGGCAGGTGCCGTGGTGGATGAAACCCTCGATTCCATAGAGGAGAATTTCAAGGCCCTGTATGCCGATTATAAGAAGCAGAAGGCAGAATACAACCGCGAGCAAGACGCCCTCAAGGCAGAGAATCTCGAAATCAAGAAAGGCATAGTGGAAGAGCTCAAGAACCTGGTGGACAGCCAGGAAGACGTGAGCGCTCTCTTCCCCGCCTTCCGCGAGCTGCAGGACCGCTGGCGTGCCACCGGCCCCGTTCCGGCCACCGATTTCCGCGATCTCAATAACAACTACCAGTTCAACGTGGAGCGTTTCTACGATAAGGTTAAGATTTCCCACGAGCTGCGCGACCTCGACTTCCAGAAGAACCTGGAGGCCAAGGAGAAGTTCTGCGAAGCCGCTGAAAAGCTTGCTGAAAACGAAAACGTGATAGCCGCATTCGCAGAGCTCCAGAAGCTCCACGAGCAGTGGAAGGAATTCGGCCCCGTGGCCAAGGAATTCCGCGAAAGCATCTGGGCCCGCTTCCAGGCAGCCACCAGCGTAATCAACAAGAAATACCAGGCACACTTCGAACAGCAGAAGGAAAAGCAGAAAGAGAACCTCGAGGCCAAAACCGCACTCTGCGAGGAGCTGGAGGCTATAGTAGCCCGCGAAATCACCACCGGCGCCCAGTGGAGCGCAGCTTCCAAAGAAGTCATGGCCCTTCAGGAGAAATGGCGCAGCATAGGCTTCGCCACCCGCAAGGACAACCAGAAGATATACGACCGTTTCCGCGCCGGCTGCGACACCTTCTTCTCCCGCAAGAAGGAATTCTACAGCCAGTTCAAGGACGAAATGGAAGTCAATCTCTCCAAGAAGGAAGAGCTCATCCAGAAGGCCGAGGCCCTCAAGGACAGCACCGACTGGAAGAAGACCACTGAGGCCTTCATCGAGCTCCAGAAGCAGTGGAAAGAAATCGGAGCCGTGTCCCGCAAGAAGAGCGACGCTCTCTGGAAGCGTTTCCGCGCAGCATGCGACGCCTTCTTCGAGGCCCGCGACAAGAATTCCGACGCCGCCGGCGGCACCAACTACTACGCCAACCTCAAGGCCAAACGTCAGTTGATAGAAGACGTCCGCGACTACACTCCCTCCGAAGACGAAGCCGCCAATCAGGAAGCAGCCGCCAAGTTCGCGGCCGACTGGCAGGCAGCCGGTTTCGTCCCCATGAAGGAAAAGGACGCCGTGAATTCCGAGTTCGCCGCCGCCATGAAGGACAAATTCCCCTTCTGGCGCAAGGAAGGCAGCCGTCCCGCCCGCGGCGAGAGCAAGCCCTCCAGCAAGAAGGAGCAGCTCGTACGCAAGTACAACGCCCTCCAGCAGGAGATTGAGACATACGAAAACAACATAGGCTTCTTCGCAAATTCCCGCAATTCCGAGGAAATCATCAAGCAGATGCGCAAGAAGATAGAAAAGAGCAAGGAAGATCTGGCCGCCCTCAAGGAGCAGATCCGTAAAGAAGAGCAAGAGTAATGGATAAAAATACAGTCATAGGGTTCATCCTTATAGCCGTAATTCTTTTTGGTTTCACATTTTATCAGAAGCGCCAGGCCACAAAGGCTGCCGAGTGGCAGGCACAGCAGGATTCAATAGCGTTGGCTAACAGGCTTCCGGAAGACACGGTGGAAATCGTGCCGGCCGTGCCCGTTCAGGCCCCCGCTCCCGCCCCAGAAACCGCTATCTACAAAGACGAAAGCCTCAATTCCCTCCACGGAGGCGAAGGCACCATAGTGAATCTGGAGAACGACAAGATCATCCTCTCCCTCAATTCCAAGGGAGCACAGCCCTGGAGCGTGGAGGTGAAGGACTATCGCAACTACGACTCCACCGCCCTGCAGATATTCAAGGCTGGCGGAAGCGAGTATTCGGTGAGCATCTACACCGGCGAATACATCCAGACCCGCGACTTCAACTTCCAGATTGCCGAACTTACCGACAGTTCGGTAGCCTTCAGGCTCCCCTTCTCCGGAGGCGGCTACATCGAGCAGCTCTACGTGCTGCACGAAGGCCAGTATATGGTCGATAACGTGCTGAGTTTCAACGGTATGGAAAGCATCATTCCACGCAACGTCTACTCCGTGGACATCGACTGGGCAGTCACCATCCCACGCATGGAAAAGAGCTACAAGAACGAGAGCCAGTACTCCAAGCTCGACTTCTATCAGCCCGGCGACAAGAAGCCCGTGGAAATGGGCCGCGGCCGTAACGGCAACAAGACTGCTGCTTCCAGGCTTTCCTGGTTCGCATTCCAGCAGCAGTTCTTCAGCGCCATCATGACCTCCAAAGGGGACTTCGCATCCGGCAAGTTCGCGGTCAACTTCGTCAACCAGGACGATCCGAGCCACAACCTAATGGTTTGCAACGCCGCCCTGCGCCAGGAATTCACCCGCGGAGGCCGCGTTGAAATGCCCTTCCAGTTCTACTTCGGTCCGTCGGACTTCAAAACTCTCAAGTCCTACAACCAGAAGTACGAAAAGATCATTCCCCTTGGCGGCTGGCTCGTCGGCTGGTTCACCAAGTTCGTGATAATCCCGCTCTTCGATTTCCTGAGCCGCTACATAGCCAACTACGGCCTCATCATCCTCATCATGACCATTATCATCAAGCTGGTGGTGCTGCCGTTCACATACAAGAGCTACGCCTCTTCCGCGAAGATGCAGGCCCTGCAGCCGGAGATGGAAAAGATCAACAAGCGCTATCCCAATCAGGAAGACGCCATGAAGAAGCAGCAGGCCACATCCAACCTGTATAAACGGGCTGGCGTGAGCCCCATGGGAGGATGCCTCCCCACCCTGCTCACCTTCCCGATACTCTGGGCAATGTTCCGCTTCTTCCCGGCATCCATCCAGCTGCGTCAGCAGCCCTTCCTCTGGGCGGACGACCTTTCGGCTCCCGATAGCATCATCGACTTCGGCAGCCGCATTCCGCTGCTCGGCGACCATCTCTCGCTCTTCGCCCTTCTCATGGCCATAACCATGTGGGCTTACAGCAAGATCACTGTGAGCCAGCAGACGGCACCCAATGATCCCAACGCCAAGAGCATGCAGTTCATGAGCGTGTGGATGATGCCCATCATGATGTTCTTCATCTGTAACAACCTCTCCAGTGCACTTTCGTACTACTATCTCATCTCCCAGCTCATCAGCATGGCCCAGATCCTGGTAATACGCAAGTGGTTCGTGGACAAAGACGCCATCCTGGAAAAGGTTCGCGCCAGCGAGGGCAAGCCGCTTCCCAAGAGCAAATGGGAACAGAGACTGGAAGAAGCCCAGAAGATGCAGGCCCAGCAGGCTAAATACGGTCGTCGCAGATGATAAGCGAAAATCTTGAAAGCATTTTGAAGGAGCTGCCGCAGGGTGTACGCCTTGTGGCAGTTTCCAAATTCCATCCTCTTTCCGAAATTCAGGAAGCCTATGCCATGGGGCAGAGGGCCTTCGGCGAGAACCGTCCGCAGGAGTTCGCGGCCAAGGCAGTGCAGATGCCTCAGGACACCGAATGGCATTTCATCGGCCATCTCCAGACCAACAAACTCAAGCTCGTCCTCCCCTACGCCTCCATTGTTGAGAGCGTAGACACCGAACATCTGCTGGAAGCGATAGAGGCCTGGGGCGAGCGCAACGAGCGCTGCATCCGAATCCTGCTGGAGGTTCACATAGGAGCCGAAGAAACAAAGCAGGGATTCACGCCCGAGGAGATACCAGCCATCCTGCAAAAGGCGGCGGACTACCCCCACATCGAGTTCTGCGGCCTTATGGGCATGGCTTCGCATACGGACGACGAAGAATCCGTGAGTGCCGACTTCGCCCGCATCAAGGCCCTGTTCGACCGCTGCCTGGCCGATTTCCCTCATCTCGAAAGCTTCCGCGAGCTTTCTATCGGCATGTCTGACGACTGGCGCATTGCCATAAAAAACGGCAGCACCGAGGTTCGTCTCGGCACTGCCATCTTTGGTCCCAGAGAGTACTAGTTACTTGGCGTACGCCACGCTGCGGGTTTCCCGAATAACCGTTACCTTCACCTGGCCGGGATATGTCATCTCGTCCTGGATCTTCTGGGCGATGTCGCCGGAGAGGCGTCCTGCCTGCTCGTCGGTAACCTCTTCAGCAGCCACTATAACGCGGAGCTCACGGCCGGCCTGAATTGCATAGGTCTTGGTGACTCCGGGATAGGATGCGGCAAGATCTTCCATGCCTTTGAGACGCTTGATGTAGCTCTCGATAACCTCACGACGGGCACCGGGACGGGCACCGGAGATGGCGTCGGCCACAAGCACTATGGGCGAGATGGCGCTGGTCATTTCCATTTCCTCGTGGTGTGCTCCCACCGCGTTCACGATTTCCGGGCGCTCTTTATACTGCTCTGCGAGCTTTGCTCCGAGAAGTGCGTGCGGGAGTTCAGGATCCGCGTCAGACACCTTACCTATATCGTGCAGAAGACCTGCGCGCTTTGCGAGCTTGGGATTGAGCCCGAGTTCAGACGCCAGCGTGGCAGCGATATTCGCAACTTCACGGCTGTGCTGAAGCAGGTTCTGACCGTAGGAGGAACGGTACTTCATGCGGCCGATAAGCCTCACGAGTTCGATGTTTACTCCGTGGATGCCAAGGTCGATGCAGGTGCGCTTGCCGGTTTCCAGCATTTCTTCCTCAAGCTGGGCAGACACCTTAGCCACTACCTCCTCGATACGGGCCGGATGGATGCGGCCGTCGAGCACAAGCTGATGCAGGGCAAGACGGGCGACCTCGCGGCGCACCGGATCGAAGCCGGAGATGAGGATGGCATCGGGAGTATCGTCCACCACGATTTCCACGCCGGTAGCGGCCTCCAGGGCGCGGATGTTACGGCCTTCTCGACCGATTACGCGACCCTTGATTTCGTCGTTCTCGATGGGGAACGAAGTAACCGCATTCTCGATGGCGGTTTCTGTGGCGGTGCGCTGAATGGCGTTTATAACGATGCGTTTGGCTTCCTTAGCCGCGTTGAGACGGGCTTCGTCTATGGTGTCGTTAATGTATGCCTGAGCCTCGCTGCGGGCCTCTGCCTTCATATTGTCGATGAGCAGGTTGCGGGCGTCCTGAGCGGACATGCCGGCTATGGTTTCCAGCTGCTTGTTCACCTGGGCGGTGAGGCGCTCGTATTCGGCCTCCTTGTGCTCCAGGGATTCTGCACGGGCGGCGACGCGGCCTTCTGCCACTTCGAGTTCGTGCTGTCTGCGGCCCAGCTCTGCATTCTGCTGGCCCAGCTGGCTCTCTTTCTGGTGGATGCGGTTCTCCGCTTCCTGAATCTTAGAGTTCCTTTCGGCAACCCAGTTTTCGTGCTCACCCTTGAGCTGGATGAAATGCTCTTTGGCCTGCAGAACCTTCTGCTGCTTGATCTTTTCGCCTTCCAGCTCGGCCTTCTCTATTATGGCCTCCTTGCGGCCCTTCAGAGTGGCCCGATGGAGGAGTATGTAGATGGCGAGTGCGAGGACTGCCCCCGCTACAAACGCCGCTAGAATAAAGTACCACATAATGTATATATATCAAAAAACTGTCAAACAAAAGGCAGCATCCGCACACAAAGTACAGATGCTGCCCGTAAATCGCCGTTAGTCCCTGAGCAGAAATAATATCTGCAAGATTTGGGTTCCGTCGGGGTTCTGGTTTCCCACTTAAGGGCTTACCATCCGCCCGTCGAGCTCGCCCGGTTCCGTGGAACTTGTTTGTTTCGCTGGGACGGACTAACGGTTTTTCTCTATGCCGGCAAGATAGTGCCCGAGTTCGTCGTCGAGGGTGTCGAAGTCTGATGCGAGCTTCGCAGCTGCGCGTTTTGCAGAGATCTTGCTCACCGCCTGTCCCAGACACACCAGCGCCATTTTATCGTAGTCGCTGCGGTCGGGATAGTTGGCATTGTAGACCGAGAGCATGTTGTTTATATCCTCCGCCGCAAGCCGCATTACCTGCTCGGCTTCCGGAGACTTTGCCTTGAGGGGATATTCCTTTCCGGCAATACGGATGGTTATGTTCTGCTCGTCCATTCTAGTCTGCCTTGAGCAACGCTATGCACTTGTCTATCTCTCCAACCAAGGCTGCCAACGCTTTTTTCGCCTCCGGAGTACCCGAAGTGAACGCGCTTTGCAGCCGCCCGTTTTCTATCTTGTCTTTAAGTTCAGCAATCTGCTTTTTCTGGCTCTGCAGGGTTTCCTGACACTCCGAAAGCGAAGCTTCGAGCTCGCTTGCGCGCTGACGCTCGCCTTCGTAAAGAGCTATAAGCCTGGTGATTTTCTTTTGAACGTCCTCAAGCATGGGGCCCTACAGTTACCATTTCGACAAAAATAATAAAATTTTTGTCAGTGTGTAACGTTTGCAGGGACAATTATTTGCGTTCGCCGGGGATGGTTACCTTGCGGTAACGTTTCTGGCGTTTCTGCCAGCGGTCCTTCGCATACTGTTGCATATCCGAGACCTCGTCCATCTCGTCCATGATTTCCAGACCGAAAACCGTTTCGATGATGTCTTCCAGAGTGAGGACCCCCTGGAAGGAGCCGTAATCGTCGATTATAAGGGCTATCTGCTCACGGCTGCGGAGCAGGGCCTGCCAGATTTCATCGAGATTCGCCTCTTCATTGAAGAAGGAAATCTGGCGTTTGATGTCGCCGAGCTTCTTGTCGAACTTGTCTTCCGCAAGATCTTCAAGGGCGTCGTCGCGAAGGATGTAACCCGTTATGTATTCGGGGCTTTCCGCATAAAGAGGAATGCGGGAATGATGCTCGAAATCCTCGTTCTCGAAGTACTCGCGGAGAGTCATGTCTTCCGGAGCGACCGAGCAGACCACGCGCGGGGTCATGGCGTCGTAGGCCTTAATTTCGTCCAGACGCATGATGTTCTGGATAACCTTGTTCTCGCCGCTGTCCAGCACGCCTTCCTCTTCGCCCACGTTGGCCATTGCACTCACCTCTTCACGGCTCACGGACACGTCGTCGTCTTCCCTGGAGAGAGATTTCTGAATCAACTGGATGAGCTCAACGAAGGGCCACATGATCACGAGAAGGAAACGTATGCCTGCAGCCGTAAAGCCCATGAGGCGTTTGTAGCGGTTAGTGCCAATCGTTTTGGGGATTATTTCCGAGACGATGAGGATGAGCAGGGTGACTATCGCAGACATCAACCCCACCCAGTTGTTACCGAAAGCTCGGGCCGTGAAAACGCCAACCAGGGATGCACCGAAGGTGTTGGCGATGGTGTTCATTGCCAGGATGGCGGCGATTGGTCTGTCGATATTGGTTTTGTATTTCCTGAACCTGGTGGCGGGCCGGAATCCTTCCTCCTCCCTCATCGAAATATACGAGATGGGGGTGGACATGAGCACAGCTTCGAGTATGCTGCAGAGAAAGGAAATGCCCACTGTGAACAGCAGGTCCACAATGAGCAAAAGAATATAGCCCGATTGATTCATAAATCAGCGCAAATATACGAAATAATCGTCAATAACCACTACCGACGATGCTTATCCCGCCAATCCTGGGGATTCATTCCGTACTCCGAAAAGAACTGCCTTTTGAAATTGGTCCTGTCGGGAATCCCCACCCTCGCCGCAATCACCGCCACGGGCACATTCTTCTGTTCCACAAGCATACGCGCCGCATCCTTCAGGCGCAACCTTTTCCGAAGGTTCAGAAAGCTCGTGCCATAGACTCTGCCGCACACCCAGGAAAGGTCGGAATGGGACAAGTTCAAACTGTCGGCCACCTGCTGCATGGTCTGTTCCGCACGGCAGTACCCCTTCTCCCTTACCCACAGGTCGAAGATCTCGACCACCCTCTTTTCCATAATGATGTCCTCGGTTTCCGTTTCCTCTGCGAGCGCCTCCTTGAAGCGCTGCAGTGCATTGTTGGTTGAATTTTTCATAACGCTAAGTTTTAGTGTAGTGAGTATTCTTAAAAGTACCGAATTTTTCGTACTTTTGCGGTCATGTTTGAAGCACTTCAGGAAAGACTCGAGAAATCCTTCAAGCTCCTCAAAGGAGAAGGAAGGATTACCGAAATAAACGTAGCCGAAACCGTTAAAGATATACGCCGCGCCCTTCTGGACGCCGACGTCTCATACAAGGTCGCCAAAGAATTCTGCGACGGCGTAAAGGAAAAGGCCATAGGCACCGGCGTGCTCACGGCCGTGAAGCCGCAGCAGATGATGGTCAAGATAGTGCACGACTCCCTTGCAGAGTTCATGGGCGGGGGCGGCACCGACATCAACATCAAGGGCAATCCGGCAGTAGTGCTGGTAGCAGGTCTGAACGGTTCCGGTAAAACCACCTTCAGCGCCAAGCTGGCTCTCCGCCTCAAGAAGAAGGGCGTAAAGGTCATGTTGGCCGCGTGCGACACCTTCCGTCCCGCCGCAATCGAGCAGCTCAAGACGCTCGGCGCTCAGGTAGACGTTCCCGTTTTCAGCATCGAAGGCGAGGCCGACCCCATCAAGGTGGCAAAGGCAGCCATCTCCCAGGGCGGCCAGCAAGGCTACAGCGTAATCATCGTCGATACCGCCGGCCGCCTCACCGTGGATCAGGAGCTCATGGACGAGATCCGCGCCATGCACGCGGCCGTGAAGCCCACTGAGAGCCTGTTTGTGGTCGACGCCATGACCGGTCAGGACGCGGTAGCAAGCGCCACCGCATTCAACGAGGCCATCGATTACGACGGCGTGGTGCTCACCAAGCTGGACGGCGACACCCGCGGCGGTGCGGCCCTCTCAATCAAGGCTGTCACCGGCAAGCCCATCAAGTTCGTCGGTACCGGCGAAAAGATGGAAGCGCTCGACATCTTCTATCCCGAACGCGCAGCCGACCGCATCCTCGGCATGGGCGACGTCGTCTCCCTTGTGGAAAAGGCGCAGGAGGCTATAGACGAAAAGGAAGCCCGCGAGACCCGCAAGAAACTCGCACGCAACCAATACAACCTCAACGACTACTACAACCAGATCCAGCAGGTTCGCAAGATGGGCGACATCAAGGAGCTTGCTGCCATGATTCCGGGAGTAGGCAGCCAGATGAAAGATGTCGACATCGACAACGACAAGGCTTTCAAGAGCACCGAGGCCATCTACCATTCCATGACTCCGTGGGAGCGCGAGCATCCCGAGGCCATCACCGGCAGTCGCCGCAAGCGTATAGCCGACGGCTCGGGCACCAATGTAGCCGAGGTGAACAAACTGCTCAAGCAGTTCGAAGGCAGTCGTAAGATGATGAAGATGGCAGCGGACGGTTCACTCCGCGAGCGTCTGAAGCATTTCCGGGGCTAGAGCTTATTTCCCGAACAACAGTTCCATGTCCTTCTCCACGGCCTTGCCGTCGGGGAGGAACTTCCAGTCGCCCAGGGCTCGAACGTAGATACTGACGGGATTGATCACCCCTTCCTTGACAACAAAGTCTTTTACCGCTGCGCGGATATTGCCGTAGCGCCCCACGATGCGGCTTTCCAGTTCTTCCTTGGGAATGCCGGCCCCCCTGATGAGAAGGTCTCCCCCGCCGTTTGCCCGGTAAGACGTTACCGCCACTGTGTACTCGGCATTTTCACTGAAAGGCTTGCCTCCCGCGAGGCTCTTGATGGTAATCCTGGAACCAGTGGGTTTTCGGAGATCTACGGTGTACACGAGGCCGCCTACCGAATCGAAGTTATAGTATGCGCCACTGAACGACCAGCCTTTTTTGCCGTAGCGGGCGTCGTCGCGCGGGCGTATTGCCAGGGCATGGCCGCTACCCGGCGCAGCCAGCCATAGGCCGTAGGCATACTCCATATAGCGCTTGATTTCGCGCCCGGAAAGCCTTATCGTATACAGATTGTTTTCGAACGGATAGATAGTAAAGAGCGAGCCGTTTGTAAGCACTCCCGCAGGGATTTTGCCATTGAAGGTGAGCGGCGCTGCAAAGGAGAGCTGCGCTCCCGACGCCTCCAGCTGCACCCGGTGGAGCAGGTCCGTGTAAGGGCAGCGGCCGGCATAGGCCTCGCGCGTGAGGATGTCGTCCGCCAGCAGGCCGATTTCTTCTACGGTGAAGGCGCGCACGGCCTCGAAATCGGCCCGGAAAGCCTCGCGCATGGCAGGATCCGCCTTTTCTTTGTCGACCTTGAGCAGGCCCGTTTCGATTCTGCGGTTGCCGTCGGGCTCGAGCGTAATCTTTCCTATCCCCAGATACGAGGCACGGCTGCCGGAATTCAGCAGGCCGATGCTGTCGGCACACATCGCTGTCTGCCTGTGGTCGTGGCCGCAGACCACCAGATCCACGCCGCGAAGGCTCTTGAAGAGGTCCAGCGCCTGATCTTCCAGCACCTTGCCGTCGCCACGGCCGACTCCCGAATGCACTACCGCTATGGTCACGTCGGGTCTGATGGCAGCGCGAAGATAGTCGGCATCTTTCTGCACCAGCGGGATGAGGCTCTCGAAATGCATGTCAGGCCAGAGGCCGCGGTCGAGCCAGGCGGGAATGTTGGGATTCTCGTAACCGAGCACCAGAATCTTCATTCCAGCGCGCCTGAAGACCTTGTACGGGGTGAAGACTGGCAGGCCGGTGGAATCGCTCACAGCGTTGCCGGCCATGAAGGGGATACCGTGGGAGGCAAGTTCGCGCTCAACCTTCCGGTACACCGCCGGACCCGCCTCGATGTCGTGGTTGCCCAGCGCTATTGCATCGTATTTCATGTAGGCCGCCAGACGGCTGAAGAGGTGCTCGCCCGTAGTGTCCACGTAGTTGTAGTAGTAGGCCGCATTGTCGCCCTGAAGGCAATCGCCCGCGTCGAGCAGCAGCACATTCTTCATGCCGTCGGCCGTGCGCACGCTGTCAACGTAATAGTTCACGGCCATGAGGCTGTTCCGCGAGCCGGAGCCGGTGTAGGTTGAATCGAACCAGGTGCCGTGAACGTCGTCCGTGGTGAGGACCGTCAGCTGACGGGGGCCCTGAGTGCAGGCCACAGCTGCCAGGAGCGCTGCTATGAGAATGCGGGATTTCATTTACAGTGAGAGATATATGGGCGTTTTGCGGGGCTTGGGCTGGCCTATGCGGCCTGCTCCCCAGCTTGGATGACGCAGACGGTCGAGGTCGAAGATGAAACTGAGCGTCTGGGTATTGCCTATGTAGCCCTGTTCGCAGAAATGGAAACGGGCCTTGAGGGCTAGGGAGAGACAGCGGCCGAGACGGGGCGTCCAGGCGAGTTCGGCGAAATCGTAGAGGCTGTAGCCGTAGAAACGATTGCCGAAGTAGAGATTGCGACCGTATTTGTAGCCGCCCAGATCTTTGTTTTCGTAGAGATACTGGAAGCCTTCACCGCTGAAGAAGGTGTTGGTTACGGAGAGACTCTTGAATCTTGCCTTGAACACGCCTTCGAAGCCGGCCTTGATGGTTTGTGACTCCTCACGCTTGCGGTCCCACTGGTAGGTGCCCATCAGGCCAAGCTTGAACGATAGTTCATTGAGCGGGGTTGCCTTGGCCAGGTCGAAACGGACATATGGGTTGATGAGGTTGTTGTCCACCACTCCGGGGGCGACGATGCTGCCGGCATAATGGTAGAAGGTGCCCGCGAAACCCAGTTGGAACCAGTCTGCCGGACGCCACTGCAAGGCGCTGATAATCATGAAACGCTCCTTGCGGAGAGAGTCTTTCTGGCCCATCCAGTCCGCTCCCAGCTCTGCATAAAACTTGTGCGAGCGATATTTGAGAAGGGTTCCTTCCAGGTTGCGATCGGCAAAAAGGGTGGAGTCGCTGAAGAAGGCCTGGCCGTATTCCCCTTCGCAGAAGTGTCTCGGGAAGATGCCGATAATGCCTTCGAAACGCGAGCCGTCCTTAAGGGCCAGATGACCGTCGTAATGGGCTGTCACTTCATCCAGATAACGCCCGCCACGGCCGGAGCCCATGCTTTTGCGCACGTCAATTCCCAAAGTGAGACGGTGGTTCACATTGCGGCCATCGAAGAAACTGAGTCCCACGGTTGGAGTGAGCGCCATCTCGTTGATAGTGCTGGAATGCAAGGGGCTCGCAACCTTATAGTCGAACTCTCGGTTCTCGAAATAATACTGGTAGTAGGTATCGTATTCGAACTGCACGGAATTGCCGCGCAGCTGGGCTTGCGACGTGACCGCCACCAGCGCCAGAAGGAATGTCAGAAAGAGTTTTTTCATTATTTGCGTAAAGATAACTATTTTTGTCTTATGATAAAACTCAGCACTCCCGTAATGGCGGCTCCCCTGCCGGTGCAGCTTTCCCTGGGCGACCGCATCATGGTTCTCGGCTCCTGCTTCGCGGATTCCATGGGATCGCGCCTCTCTGCTGCAGGGTTCGACGTCTGCGTGAATCCCTTCGGCACCCTCTACAATCCGGTTTCCATTTGCAATTCCGTTGCAAGGCTCGCTTCCGGAAGGCCTTTTACCGAAGCGGACTGCGTGGAGATGGGTGCGGGCGCGGGGCTCGTTTGCTCATGGAGCCACCATACCTCCTTTGCGCGGCCGACTGTAGAGGAGTTTCTGCGCGATGCGAACGCCTCCCTTGCCAAGGCCTCGGAGTTCTGGAAATCCGCTAATAAAGTGCTGATCACTCTTGGCACCGCAATGGTATGGAAGCTGGTGGGCGACGAGAATGCCGGCGAGGGGGCACGCGCCGGCGAGGTGGTCTCCAACTGCCTCAAACGCCCGGCTGCCGAGTTCTCCCATGAGATGCTCGGAGTGCAGCACGTGGGAGCGCTGCTGCAGATGCTCGTCGAAGGCAATCCGGACAAGGAATTCATCTTCACAGTGAGTCCCATTCGCCACCTCGGAGACGGAGCGCATGCAAACACGCTCTCAAAGGCTACTCTGCATCTGGCGCTTGGCCGTCTTCCCGTTTGCTACTTCCCCGCCTACGAGATTCTTCTGGACGAACTGCGCGACTACCGATATTTCGCAGAAGACCTCGTTCATCCCTCCAAGCTCGCCGAAGACATCATCTGGGAGCGCTTCGTCGCCGCCGCCGTCGTCCCAGGCGACCGTTCACAGCTCGCCCTCAACGAAAAGGCGGCACGCCATTCGGCGCACCGCCCCATCAGATAATAACACTACTTGTTTAATTGGCAGCGGCTTAAAGCTTGGCTGCTATTTCTTTCGGGCTTATTCCAAGCAGACGGGCTCTTTCCGCGAAGGCCGGGAGTTCCTCATTGAGGAAACGCTCACGCGCGTCCTTGAGAATGAGCTCGCGGGCATTTTCCGCGATAAAGAATCCTATTCCGCGCTGCTGGTATATGACTCCCAGGTTTGTGAGCCTTTCGTACGAGCGGGCCACGGTATTGGGATTCACCCCAATGTCGGCCCCGTGCTCGCGCACCGAGGGAATCCGCTCGCCCTCAGGGAGTTCTCCGGAGAGAATCCTGTCGCAGATGGCATCCGCTATCTGCAGATAAATGGGCTTGTTGCTATCGAATTCCATAGTACTAATGCTTTAAGGTTTTCATCCTGAGATAGAGGGCGAGGTCCTGAGCAGCGAACCACACGAAGTAGATGGCAAATACTATCCAGTTCATGGTGCGGATAATTCCGGCCTCGGTGAATTCGGAGGTGTCAATCTTGATTCCGTCCATACCGATCGCTTTCATTACAATAATGGTAACCAGCGAGATAACCATTCCAATGGCAAATGCCAGAAGGAAAGTCTTCACGACCTTGGTCTTCTTGAAGAGTATGGCGCCAAAGGCGAAGAACAGCACGCCCTCGCACCAGCTGAGCCACATGGCTACCGGCCAGGAGATGAAGAGTCTGCCGGCGTCGGTGCGAAGTTCGCCCCAGAATTTCGACACGGTATCAATTATGCCGGAGATGGCAGTTGCACCGTAAGTGCCGCCGAAGAGAAGGCTCATCAGGCCGTCGGTGAGCAGCAGTTCAGCCAAAAGGACGAAGGGAACCACCACGCATGTGACCAGCAGCATGGAGAACCACTTTTCAAGGGTAGATGCAGGCAGCATGAGCCAGTTCGAACCCTGTTGCTTATCGGTGAGTCCACCATAGTGCCTTACCGGGAAGAAGATACCGGCAATAAGGATTGCGGAGATATATGCGGGGATCTTGCCCCAGGTACCCATATCCATTGCGTGACCGGAGAATACCAGCGAGAACACCTCAGGAATGAGGAACTGGAAAATGGGCATTGCGCCTATGATTACCAGTGCCAGGCCACTGTCGGCCACGGCGGTGCGGATGTCGTGCAGCAGATAGTTGCCGAATCTCTTGATTTCGAATGTATTACTCATGGCTGAAGATTCCTTTAACAAGATCCTTATGTGCGTGTACGGTGTTGAAGAGAGCCTCCACGTTCACCTTGCTCTCCTCTCCCTTTGCGTTCTGATACACCTGGATGAAACCACCGGGTACCTGCTCGCTGTAGAGGGATTCGGGATTGAGGACATTGCCGTAGTCGAAGAAGAACTTGGAGCTGATTTCTTCCACTGAAGCGTTGAGAAGCACATCGCGACGGTCGAGGATGACAATCGGGTCGATGATATTCTCGAGATCCTTCACCTGGTGGGTGGAGATGACGATGGTGCTGTCGTCTGCGGTGAGCGACATTATAACCTTTCGGAACTGAGCCTTGGAGGGGATGTCAAGACCGTTGGTGGGCTCGTCAAGGAAGAGGTAACGGGTGCCGCATGCGAGCGCGAAGGAAATATAGGTCTTCTTGAGCTGACCGGCGGACATGGCGTTCATCTTCTGGGCAGGATTGTTCTCGAAGGTTTCCATCGCTTTGAGGAACGTCTCGTGAGAGTAATTCGGCCAGAAGGTGCCGCAGTCCTTCGCCCATTTCTCGGCTACCATGTTCACGGGAGCCACTTCGTCGGGCAGATAGTACTGGTCCTGGAGGAAAGAGGGAAGACGACGGATGGGTTCTACCCCGTCGGTGAGGATTTCGCCCTTAGTGGGCTTCTTGAGGCCGCAAAGGAGGGTCAGGAGCGTGGTCTTGCCCACTCCGTTCTCCCCCAGCAGGCCGTAAATCTTCCCGGGCTCAAGCTCGAGAGAGATGTTTTCCAGGCACGGAACATTGCCGTAACTGAAGCTGAGATTGTTTACTTTTATCATTGTCTTTGTAGTGTATTAGTTCATTAGTACACTGCAAAGGTACAACAATATTTTTAATCTCCAAATATTTTTTCAAAAAAAATTACCTGTCAGTTTAAAACCGGCAGGTAATCACCTTATTCTATATATTCCTTAATAAGCCGTACCATCAGGTCGTTCAGCAACTCAACCTCATACTTCCCTACCGAAGCATCGATGTGCTCTCCTCCGATACCACTATCGTTGGTGATGAACACATAGGTACCTCCGGTTGCGATCGAGAAGAATCGGCACATGAACTCGGTGCTCTTGTCGGTACCACTGGCGGTTACAGGAATGATGCGGATGCCGTTCTTGGCAAAGGCTCTGATAGAAGTCTGGAGGCTCTCGATCACAGACTCTTTATGGTGTGCCGGAGCGTCCAGCACAAGGAAGGCGATGCGGTTGCGGGCGCCTGAATCCCACGAGAGGTTCTGAAGTGCGGTGGATAGGGCGGTATGCACAGCTTCCGGATAATCTCCGCCGCCGTCGGCGTACTGATCTTTTATAAAATTGATCGTTTGTTCCGGTTTTGGGGAGAAATCCGAATAGCGCGTCACGTAGTCGTCGTCATCGTCGCGGTAGAAGACAGCGGCGGTATGCACATTGACCGAAGACTCTGCCGATTTCACCTTGCTGAGAATATCCGTCAGGTCTGCTTTAAGGAAATCGATTTCGTCCATCATTGAACCGGTGGCGTCTACGATAAATGCGACTTCCGCCATGTCCGATATCAGGAGCGACTCCGTAAGGCTCACATTGTTAACTATTGCCACAGAATCACGTAAAGTGGTAATAACGGGGACTCCGGGAACTACGTTTCCGGAAACTGTAAGTGTGAGGGCCGTCGAATCCAGGGGCGACGGCATGTTGTACAATCCCATCCAGAGCGATGCGTCGCCGTGATTGTCGGTGCGGGCCTCCCACTCGGGAACGTCATTATAGTATAGTTTCACCGGGATATTCGGTGCGGGAGAACCGTCGGGACAGGACACGTGAACTGCAACCCTGCCGCGGGTATCAAAACCCCAGTACTCAGGCATGCTGGAATACGAAGTTTGCCCCTGGGAATTCATGAGCTTGCCCCAGAAGCCCCAGTTGCGGAGGTCGTTCCACTCGCCTGCGGTTATCTTTCCGGCATTGTTAATCTGTCCGGAATTTCCGGAAGAAGCACCTGAAGACGAGCGATATCCGGAATCACTGGCTCCACCAGAATCCCAGCTTTCGCCTTTTGAACATGAAAGTGCGAGCACAGTAAGTGCGCAAAGGAAAAGAATATGTTTTTTCATATGCAAGAACAACTTCAAAGAAGATGCATTCAGTGGCCGTAGCGTTGCAGTTCCCGGGAATTAACCAGATTTTGCCAGATGGCATAAATACCACCTACTACTGAAGTAACCGGAGTCATGTAACCGAGCCCCAGCCAGATAAGGAATCCTGTATTCTTCTGCCCCAGCACTTGAGCGGAGGTTATAGTCTCCACAGGGCCGAACTTTCGAGCCACCCGGCGCCCTATCCAGAACTGCGAAAGACAGGCCACCAGAGCCACCAGCGCTATCAGCACGGCAATCCAGAATGGCGTATGGGAAAGCACCAGGCTGCGGGTCGCGAGCGACATTGCCAGCAGAAGACTCACCCCCCACACCCAAAAAGCATAACCGGTATAACGGGCCAGCCATCGCTGCACTCCGGGCAGTAGATATCTTATGATCCACGCCAGCGCGCACGGCAGCACCAGGATCGAGAAGACCCTCTCCCCTATCACCAGCAGACGTTGAAGATAAGACATTCCCTCGGCCGGATGCACCAAAGGAATTATAAGCGGAATGAGCAAGGCAGCCAGCAGGTCGCTCAGCAGCAGATAGGCCATGCCCTGTTGTAGAGAGCCTCCAATTCGCGAAGTAATTACTCCCGATGCCGCTGCAGTTGGGCAGATGAAGCACAGCATCGCGCATTCGGCCAGAAGTGCTGCTCCAGGCAGTGCCGGAAGCCCGAGGCGGCCGGAAAGGGCTACCGTGAGAAGTGCGAACACTCCGAAGAGCAGCGCTTGCACTACCAGCAGCCGCGCATGCCAGCGGTGCAGCCTCAAATCGGCCGGAGCAGTGACGTTGAACTGCAGGAAGAGCATGATGCCCACGAACCCAGGCTGCAGCTCGCGCGCAAGCGAACTGTATACCTTCTCCACTCCGGACAGCCCGGGGACATAATATAATATAAGGAGGATGCCGACCCCGAGAGTCATCGAGATCACCAGCATCCAGCTTCGAAGAAATGCCTTGGCAGCCCGGAACCCGCTATTCGACATACAGCAGCAGGCCCTTCAGATACTCCCCTTCGGGGTGATAGATGTTCACTGCGTGATCTGCGGGCTGACAAAGGCGGTCGATCACGCGCACGCGGCGGCCGGTCTGCGCGGCGGCGGAGAACACGGTCTCAAGGAAGGTCTGGCGGTCCACCACCTGCGAGCAGGAGAAAGTGAACACAAAACCGCCGGGAGCCACGGCCGAGATTGCGGCGGCATTGAGCCGCTGATAAGCCCGGAGTGCGGTTCCAAGCGCTCCGCGATGCTTCGCGAAGGCAGGCGGATCCACTATGATAAGATCATATGCGTCGGGCTCCAGAGAACCAAGATAATCCTTCACATCGGCACAGATTTCGGAGTGCTGCTCAGGCGTGAAGCCGCCCAGTTCCAGATTCTTGCTCGCGAGAGCTATAGCTTTGGCCGACGAGTCCACGGAATCCACCTTCAGCGCACCGCCCCCAAGGGCATATACGCTGAATCCTCCGGTATAGCAGAAAAGGTTCAGCACCTTGCGTCCCTTGGCGTAACGTTCTACCAGTGCGCGGTTCTCGCGTTGATCGAGGAAGAAGCCGGTCTTCTGACCTTCCGTCCAGTCTACCAGGAACTTATGTCCGTTCTCAAGCACAGTGCGGGGCCCGTCTTCATAGCCGGGGGCCTTGTAGATGTAGCCGTCTACCAGATCCAGGCCGGCCTTGAACGGAGCTGTGCCGCTGCTCTTATCGTAAACGGCCTTCAGTTTGCTGCCGTACACCGCCTTGAGCGCATCGCAGATCTGCGCCTTCGCGCGGAACATTCCGGCCGAATGAGCCTGCAGCACCGCCACACCGTCGTACCAGTCCACTATGAGGCCTGGCAGACCGTCGCCTTCGCCGTGAACGAGACGGTAGCATGTGGTGCGGCGCGAACCGGCCAGTCCCATCGCGGTACGCGCTGCCAGCGCCGCACCGAGGGCATCCTCCCAGAAAGAAGGGGCTTCGGGGTCGCCCGCAAAAGAGAGCAGGCGCACCGCTATCGACCCTATCTGCCAGTGCCCGGAGGCAAGAAATTGTCCGTCAGACGAATAGACGCCCACCACGTCGCCTTCGGCCGGCTTTCCCACCACGTTCGCCACCGCTCCCGAGAAGACCCAGGGGTGGAAACGCAGGACGGAAGCCTCACGGCCGTGCTTAAGATATATTTTCGCTGTCATTTTCTGTAGTTTTTCTGCGTCTGCGGTGACGATGCCTGCGGCGACGACGCTTCTTCCCGCCTTCCGCCGCTTCCCTTGCCGCACGCTGCTCCTCTTCTAGGCGGGCCTTCTCGGCCTTCTTCTCCATCTTTGCCAGATGCTCAGGGGTGCTCATCTGCTCCTCCGTGAGGGGATTACGCTCGCTGGCGGCTAGTTTTAGATACATCTCCCGGCATATCCAGGCATCGGTGGCGGCGTACTTGCACTGCGCGTCGCTCAGGGTTTCCGCCTCCCAGTTACTGAGCTGCTGGGTTTTGGAGATGCGAACGCCGAGGATGATGGCCGACATCTTCTTCACGCTCTTGTCCTTGATGCCATACTCCCACACCATTTTCTGAAGGTCCACGAAGCCATGCGCGGCGAAACCCTCGATCTTTTGCAGGCCGCGCACGTCGTCGCCGGAGGCGGCACCTACCTTGAGAATATGTGGATTAGAGAGAACCTTGCGAACCTCTCCTATCTTTCCCATCACCCCTACCCTGAAGAGGAAGGCCTGGTGGGGACCCGAAAGCTGCAGTAGCGCCACTCCGTGATTGTGCTGCCCAGGCGTGAAGACTGGACGCGACTCGGTGTCGAAGCCGACTATCTTCTGCTTCAGCAGGTAGCGCACGGCCCTGTCGTATTCAGGACCTTCTTTGGAGATGACGTGAATCTTGCCCCCGAACGCCTCCAGCGGCAGCTTTTCAATCTCTTCCGGAGTGATGCTGATTTGAAAGGACATTTATCTCAGGGGGTCTCCGTTGTCGTACGGGGTGAGCACGAAGGTGGAATCCGGCGCCGCTACAGTCTGGAATTCGAGCGAGCGCGGGAAAGCGATGTTATGCGTGAAGAGATTCCCCTTCCTGAGGATGGCGTAACACTCGTCCGATACGGCCTCGGTGATTTCCTGAAGCACGCAGCCGGGAGCGATGAGTTTGCCATAGGAGAGGGATTCTGAATTGTCGGGATTGGTGATGCGGCTGAGCGTCATGCGAAGGGCATCGGCATCCGCATTCGGGTCGTCCACGATTATCGCGTCGAGCGGACGCACCTTTTCAGTGACGAGGCAGCTGTCCAGGAAAGCGAGCAGCGGATCCACGGCCATGATTTCCGATGGGAACACGATGCTTTCGCAGCCTTCGCGGCCTTCTTTAGCAGCCTTGGCGGCAAGAAGCGTGGCGTATCCTTCCGGACTGAGGCTCTCTTCGCCGGTGATGAAGCCGACAGCGAGCGAGCCCTTCTTGGCGGCAAATACCTTGTCCAGCATGCTCTCGACCGGGAACACTACGGGCAGACGGCAGCCGAGGGCCGTCATGAGGGTATCGATATCGTATTTGCCCCATGCGGTTGCATATGGGGAAGTCATTACCACAGCCTTGGGAAGAGGCTTGGAAGCCATGCCGGTTTTGTCGTATTCGTTGATGAAGCAGAGGGTGTCCATTGCCGCAAGAAGGTTGCGGACGGAGATCTCCCGAAGGGCGTCTTCCCTGCCATCGAATGCAGAATATGGGGTGTTTGCGAAGTCCACGATGGTGCACACCACCTCGCCGGCGAAATCGGGCAGCCCGTCGGGACTGCGGCGGCCGTCGATGTTGTCGAAATCGTCTACCTCCATAAGCCTGAGGCGCAGGGACTCACAGAGCTCGGGGCTGCCGACGAGGAAGATGCTCTTCGAAGGATCGGCGGGATTGTAGTCGGCCACCAGCTTGTGGGCCGGCATGGACGTATTCTCTATTATGGCGCTGACGAGCACGATGGGGGGCTCGCCGGTTTCGGCCTTCTTTTTGCAAGAAACAGCGACAATGGCCGCGATGCAGCAGGCCAGGACTAGACAATATCTTTTCATTTCTGCAAAGTTAACACAAAAATCACTATATTTGTAAGACTTGTTAAAGTTTGTTCCAGTATATGAAACGCATTGTCATAATCGCATCTTTCGCGCTGCTCTGCTTCGGTGCAGCGGCACAGCAAAAAACCAAGGTTCAGTTCCCCGAATACGAATTCACGGTCGTTAAGGAAAACCCCATCACTTCCGTAAAGAACCAGAACCGCAGCGGCACCTGCTGGGCATTTTCCACCATCGGTTTCCTGGAGTCCGAAGCCATCCGCATAAACAACATCAAAGACACCCTCAAGTATCCCGACTTCTCCGAGATGTTCGTGGTGCACAGGTCCTACTCCGACAGGGCCGATAAGTATGTCAGGCTCGACGGCAACCTCACCTTCGCCGCCGGCAGCGAGGCCGACGACGTGCTGGACATCGTGCGCGACTACGGCATCGTTCCCGAAAGCGCCTATTCCGGCATGAACTACGGCACCGAGCTCCCCGAGCAGGCGGAGATGGACGCAGTTCTCAAGGCCTACGTTGGTGCAGTTGCAAAGGTCCCCAACCGCAACCGTCTCACCACCGCATGGAAGCGTGGCTTCAACGGCATCCTGAACGCCTATCTCGGCGAAATCCCCGCCCAGTTCAAAGTAGACGGCAAGAACTACACCGCTCAGAGCTATCGCGACGCTCTCAAGATAGATCCCAAGAACTACGTCACCCTCACCTCCTACACCCATCACCCGTTCTACACGGATTTCGCCATCGAGGTCTGTGACAACTGGCGTGGCGATAAGGCCTGGAACGTTCCCATCGACGAACTCATGAACATCCTCGACGCAGCCCTCAACAACGGCTACACTGCCGCATGGGGCGCCGACGTGTCCGATCCCGGCTTCACCCGTGACGGTCTCGCAGTGCTGGTAGACATGAAGGCCATGGAGGCCGCCGGTTCCGACCAGGAGCACTGGGTTGGCAAGGAAGAAGGCGTTAAGGAAATCCCCGCCCCCAAGGAAAAGGTCGCCACTCAGGAGACCCGTCAGCAGGGCTTCGACGAAAAATCCATTACGGACGACCACGGAATGCAGATCTTCGGCATCGCCCGCGACCAGTTCGGCAACAAGTACTACATGGTTAAGAACTCCTGGGGCGTCACCGGTAAGTACAAAGGCATATGGTACGCCACCGAGGCCTACGTGCGCAACCAGACCCTGGACATCATGATCCACAAGGACTGCCTCCCCAAGGATCTCAAGAATAAACTCGGTATCAAGTAGTATTGTCTATTGTAAAACACATACCGAATGTAATTACATCCTGCAACCTCCTCTCGGGGGTTGTAGGATTGTATTTTGCGTTTCAGGGCAATTTCGAAATCGCTACTGTATGCATGCTGGCAGCCGGGCTGTTCGATTTCCTGGACGGTTTTGCGGCCAGGCTCCTGAAGGCCAGTTCCCCCATCGGGGCGCAGTTGGATTCTCTTTCAGACGTAGTGAGCTTCGGAGTGCTGCCCACGGTAATGCTCTGTGGCTTCTCCCACACCCCCTATCCGCTGTTCATGGCAGCGTTCAGCGCGGTGCGCCTGGCCAAGTTCAATGTCGACGACCGCCAGCACGAGAGCTTCATCGGTCTTCCGACCCCAGCTGCCGCCCTGTTCTGCGCCGGACTCGTAAGCTGGTGCAGCGCCAGACCGTCATCTGTGCTAGCCTCCGTGTTCGGGCACTGGTGGGTGGTATTGATTCTGGCCGCGTTGCTCAGTTTCCTTCTTATCTGCGAAATCCCCTTCTTCTCCTTCAAGGGATTTGGCAAGAAAGCTGAGTTCCCCGAGAGCATCAAGCCTCTATGTCTGCTGTGTCTCTGCGTGGTTGTGATAATCCTCACCCTCGTGCTGCATTGGCACTGGAGCGCACTATTGCTGGGATTTACCCTGGCTTATTTACTTGAGAATCTGATTCTTGCAGCCTTCAAAATTTGAAGGCTTTTTTATTGCCCCGCCGTCTAGCCGCGGAAGGCTTCCGCAACGGCAGCGGCGCAGCGAATGCCGTCGATGGCGCTAGACACTATTCCTCCCGAATAACCCGCACCCTCGCCTGCCGGCCATATTCCCGGCACTGAAGAGTATTGCAGAGTCTCCGGATCCCTGGGGATACGGACAGGACTCGAGGTACGCGATTCCACTCCCAGCACCAGACCGGCTCCTGGGACGCAGTAATTATTGATCTTCACCCTGGGGAACACCTTGCGGAGACGGTCCGCCACGTGTGCAGGAAGCAGCTTGTGCAGAGGAGCGCTTACTATTCCGGGGTGATAGGTGGTTTCGGGAAGAGATTTCGAAAGACTACCAGCGATAAAGTCCTCGAGCCGCTGGGCGGGAGCCGCAGCCGGATTGGACGGAACTTCCACCCTGGACGGTCTCAGTCCTGCGCGGGCGGCAATCGCCTCAAGCTCGGCGCCTCCGTGGCGCACTGCATCGCAGTAGCGGAACATCGCCGCCTCAACGTTGTGCTGGAAATCCATCAGGCGGAACGGGTCGGTTCCGGGAACGTCTTCCGGCTCAATCTGCACCACCACGCCGGAATTGGCGAAACGGCCGTTTCGGGACGAATTCGACATACCGTTCAGCACCACCGTACCAGCTTCAGTGGATGATGGCACCAGTATACCTCCGGGGCACATGCAGAAGGAGAACACTCCGCGGCCGTCCTGTTGCTCCACAAAGGAGTACTCGGCCGCCGGCATTCCATGGCGCCACTTGCCGTGGTACTGGGCATAGTTGATCTTTTCCTGGGGATGCTCCACACGCACTCCAAGCGCAAAGCCTTTCGCCTCCAGGGCACCGCCTCCGCGCTGCAGCATTTCATATATGTCGCGAGCGGAATGACCTGTTGCGAGGATTACCGCAATGCCTTTATACTGCGCGCCTTCAGCAGTAGTTACAGTGAAATCTCCGACCTTGCCTTCAATTGCCGTGACACGCGCCCCGAAATGATACTCGCCGCCATGCTTCAGCACACAGTTCCGGATATTCTCCACCACAATGGGAAGTTTATCCGAACCGATATGCGGATGTGCGTCGTATAGTATCTCTTTGGAGGCCGCAAACTGCACTAGCTGGTAGAGCACCTCGCGGTTGTCGCCACGCTTGGAGGAACGGGTGTAGAGTTTGCCGTCGGAGAACGCCCCTGCTCCCCCTTCACCGTAGCAATAGTTGGAGTCGGGATTCACCTCACCGGTACGCGAAAGTGCCGCCATATCGATTTTACGCTCATGGACGTCTTTTCCGCGCTCCAGGACCACGGGTTTCAGGCCCAGGGTAAGGAGCTTCAAAGCGGCGAACATTCCGGCCGGACCGGCACCCACCACTATTACCTGCGGTTTGGATTTAACATCCTGATATTCAGGGAGTTTATAGGGCTCGTATTCACCGGCGGAGTAGGCTTCGTAGCGATAGCGCCAGAGGGGTTCCTTGCGGGCGTCGAGGCTCCGCTTCACAAGCACCGGCTCCAGACCGCCCGCATAAGAGGCGATCTGTTTGGCTGTGGGTTCATGTCCCACCGGAACTGCTATCTCGAACTCTTTCATTTTTCAATAACTCCGCTTCCCAGCATCTCGTACTCCTGACCGCCGTCGCCGACCTTCACATACCAGGCGGCGAACTGTCCGGGAGTAATGCTCCGCTGGGGTTCATCGAAAACGATATAAAGACCGGCTTTGCGCATGTAAAGCGTGGCCGCCTGAAGCGGCTGACGGTAACGTATGCGCAGCGCCGCCCTCATCTGCTCGCCCGGACTGAGTGCCAGATCCGGCCGTATCCAATGGATTTCGTCGGGGGCGATGCGAAGACAACTTCTGAAGAGGCCGGGGAAGCTCTCCCCCTCGCCCACGAACACCATGTTCCGGGCCACGTCGGTGCCCACCACGAACAGCGGATCCTTGTGTCCGCCAATCGCCAGGCCCTTGCGCTGGCCCTGAGTGAAGAATTGCGCACCCTCGTGCCTGCCTGCATGCTTCCAGAGGCCGTTTTCACGGTAGCGCTCCTTCTTGATATGATGCTTTCCGCTGCGGTAGAATTCCTTTTCCAGGACCACATCGGCGTAGCTGAGCGGTTCCGCCAGCAGTGCCAGCTCGGCGTCGGACCATGGGGCCGCGTTGCCGTCTTCCCGTCTACACAAAAGCTCCTGCTGCCTAACGTGCAGTTCGCTGCCTTCGTAGTAGGCCGGTAGAATCTCCACCACGTCGCCTTCTACGCTCTTAAGCTGTTGCTGGAGGAAGGTCGGCAGGTCCACCTTGCCAACGAAGCAGATGCCTTGCGAATCCTTCTTGTCGGCCGAAGGCAGGTCCGCCTCTTTTGCCAGACGGCGCACCTCCGGTTTTGGCAGGTCCCCTATCGGGAAGACGGCGGCGGCGAGCTGCTGCTGCGTGAGCTGGCAGAGGAAATAGCTCTGGTCCTTGTTCGGGTCGGACCCTTCCAGAATGCTCCAAATGGGCTGACCGTTTGCGTCTACAAGAGGCTTGCCATCCGCGCCGGTTGCCTGCACTTTGCGGCAATAGTGGCCGGTTGCGACCATGTCCGCCCCCATTTTGCGCGCAACCGAAAGGAAGGCGTCGAACTTGATTTCCCTGTTGCAGAGGACGTCGGGATTGGGGGTGCGGCCACGGGAATATTCGTCGAACATATAGTCTACCACGCGCTTGCGATATTCCTTGGAAAGATCCACGAAGTAGAAGGGAATCTCGAGCTTGCGGGCGACCATCTCGGCCACGAAGCGCTCCTCCTCCCATTCACAGTCGCCGTGAAGGGTCGTGGAGGCGTCGTTCCAGTTCTGCATGAACATGGCGAAGACGTCGTAGCCCTGCTCTTTCAGAAGCAGCGCCGCAACCGAAGAATCCACTCCTCCGGACAAGCCAACGCAGATTTTCATGTTCGATTTCACTGCGCAAAGATAGTCAAATTCAAAATTATTTGCCATATTTGTATGTTTACCACACGATTCAGGCACATGAGCGACAAAACCATCAATATAACTTACCACGAATACACTTCTCTCAGCGAACTCTCCCCGGCGGATCAGGCCCTTGCACATGCAGCCATCGAGGCCATGCAGGGCGCCTATGCCCCCTATTCACATTTCCATGTGGGCGCGGCGGTTCGTCTCTCAAACGGAGCAGTGGTAAAGGGCGCAAATCAGGAGAACGCAGCCTTCCCGAGCGGCCTTTGCGCAGAGCGCACCGCAATGTTCTCGGCCAGTGCCAACTACCCCGACAAAGACATGGAAAGCATCGCCATCGCGGGCGGAGTGCACGGCCGCCTGGCCAAAGCCCCCGCAACCCCCTGCGGCGCCTGTCGACAGGTAATGGCCCAGTACCAGACCAAGGCCGGTAAGCCCATGAGCGTCATTATGGTGGGCGACGGCTGCATCTGGAAGTTCGACCGCGTAGACGATATCCTTCCGCTCATTTTCGACAGTATTTAAGAAATAATTCTTATCTTTGCGGCGGGGAAAGTCGTACACGACCAGCTCCCTCTGAACTCCCCCAGGGCAGGAATGCAGCAAGGGTAGGAGGTCGTAGCGGTGCGATGTGCTAAGCTTTCCCTTTTTTTGTTTATGTATTCCGACGTATTGGTGATTGGCGGTGGCGCGGCGGGTCTAATGGCGGCCTGCGGCGCAGCTCGTACCTTGGCTACGGCGGGGTCTTCCGCTTCTGTTACGGTGCTTGAACGCATGCCCCGTCCGGCCCGAAAGATTATGATCACAGGCAAGGGCCGTTGCAATTTCACCAATGTAAAAGACTGGAACTCATTCAGTTCCCATATCCGCACGAATCCGAACATAGTGCGGCCTGCATTCTACAACTTCACCCCTCAGGATTCGCTGGCGTTCTTTGAAGGACTCGGCATGCCTACGGTGGTGGAGCGTGGCGACAGGGCCTATCCCGCCAGTCATCATGCTTCCGACGTGATAGACGCGCTGGTCCGCGCCTGCACCGCTGCCGGAGTCAAGATCATCACCGGTGTCGAGGCCAAGCAGATAGAGTACGGCGTGGCCACCAAGACCGGTCAGGGGTCGTTTCGGGTAGACGGCAACTATCGTTCCGACTGCCTCATCATAGCAACGGGTGGGCTTAGCTATCCCACCACAGGCAGCACGGGCGACGGCTACCGCTTCGCCGAGGCTGCCGGCCACAGCATCACTCCGCTGTTCCCGTCGTTAACGGCGCTGGTGCCAAAAGGGTACAAGCAAACGGTTCCGGCGTTGGCATACGAAGCTTCGCAGGGCGAACTTCCGCTTCCGTCTTCCGGTCCACACCACCTGGACCGCAGCCTTCCCCTTGCCGACCTTGGCAAAGCCCTCTGCGGCCAGCAGCTCAAGAACATAGGAGTCCAGCTCCTGGTGGAAGGCACTGTTGCTCAGGAGGATTTCGGCGATGTGGATTTCACCGACGGAGGCCTCGAAGGTCCGGTCGGGTTCCAAATTAGTCGCAAGGCGGTGAAGTCGCTCCTCAACGGTTCCCGAGTAGCAGTGGTGCTGGACCTGAAGCACGGGGTGCCTTTGTCAGAATTGGAGGCCCGTATCGCCGAGTTGAAGGCCCAGATAGAACACGACCCGCGAAGCAAGCGCTTGAATGACAAAGAGAAAACCCGGATTTTGCTCGGCAAACTCATGCCCTGGGATCTGATTCCCGCATTCCGGCAGATGAATCCCTCGCTTGGGTCGGCGGGACACCAAGGCAAGGCAAGGGCAGATTCCCGAGGATGGTCCGGCGCTGATCCGGCCGCAATAGCCGCAGCTCTGAAATCCTGGCGCTTTGATATCGACGGTTACGTTGGATACGAACGTGCTGTGGTCACAGCTGGAGGCGTAGACACCAGCGAGGTGATTGCCAAGACCCTGGAATCCCGCAAGATGCCAGGTCTCTATTTCTGCGGAGAGGTGCTGGATATCGACGCCGATACCGGTGGATACAATCTCCATCTTGCCTTTGCCACAGGAAAACTCGCCGGTGAATCCGCCGCAAAGGCGCTCCTGTAGATCGTTGCTCGCTTCTGTCAGGGTGAAGCGAAACTCGTTGATTATTAGCGAATTCCTGATTTTCCCCTCACTAAAATGATGAGGGGAAAATCAGCAACTTATTGATTGATAGTGAGTTGTGCGCCACCGCCCGAGACCCCACTGAACGACTAACGCAGCCCAGACGCCAGGTTTAGAAATCCGCCATGCGGGACACCGGGGCGACGTCGAGTCCGGTGCGCTCTCCGGCGAGGTAGTGGTACCAGCCGGCGATGGCTATCATGGCGGCGTTGTCGGTGGTGAACTTGAACGCCGGCAGGTAGGTCTTCCAGCCGCGGCGGCGGCCTTCTTCCACGATGCGCGCACGCAGGCCGCTGTTGGCCGACACGCCGCCGCCTATCGCGATCTCGCGTATGCCCGTCTGCTTCGCGGCCTTCACCAACTTGTCCATAAGGATGTCGATCAGGGTCTTCTGGAAAGAGGCGCAGATGTCTGCCTTGTTCTTCTCCATGAACTCGGGATCGCGGGCCATTTCGTCGCGTACGAAATAGAGCAGTGAAGTCTTAACCCCACTGAAGGAATAATCCAGCCCCGGTATATGCGGTTTCGCGAACTTGAAGCGCGAGGCATCTCCCTGGGCGGCTAGTTTATCGATGATAGGACCGCCGGGATAGCCAAGGCCCATCATCTTGGAGCACTTGTCGAAGGCCTCGCCAACGGCGTCGTCGATGGTCTGTCCGAGTATCGTAAACTCAGTCGGGGAATCCACGCGGACAATCTGGGAATTACCGCCCGAAACCAGCAGGCAGAGATACGGGAACGAAGGCTGCACCACAGGCTGACCGGGTTCCTTCACAAAGCCAGCCAGGATATGCCCCTGAAGGTGATTCACCATCACCAGAGGCACGTCCAGGGCCAATCCGAGGGCCTTTGCAAACGATGTTCCCACCAGCAGCGAACCCAGCAAACCGGGGCCGCGGGTGAAGGCGATAGCAGTTAGTTCAGAGGCGGAAACCCCGGCGCGCGACAATGCTTCCGAGACCACCGGAACGATGTTCTGTTCGTGAGCCCTGGAAGCCAGTTCAGGAACCACTCCTCCGAAAGCCCTGTGGACCTCCTGAGAAGCGATCACATTCGAAAGAAGCCACCCGTCGCGGATGACGGCAGCCGAGGTGTCGTCGCACGACGACTCTATGCCCAAAATGATATCTGACATGTTTGCGGTGGCAAATTTACGAGCAAACCGAGAGAAAAGCAAATTTACTTGCTTTTCCGAGGTGCAGCCGGAAATGCCGCGTAGCGGAATTTACAAAATATTTCATATTTTTGTAGATTGCATATATATTGGCTCCAAGAAACAAAATGGCCGGAAGAAATCACGACATAGCTGCCAGGATTCTGGGATTCGTCGTCACCCTGCTCGGCAGCGGGTGGCTGGCACTCCAGACTCCCCAGGTGCAGACCGGCCTCGCCGAGAAGTTGCTGGACAAAGTTGCCGGCGACTTCAGCGGCAGCATTCGTTTCGGCGAAATCTCCATCGAGCCGGTGAATTCCTTCACCTTGAAGCACTTGGCCATTCTGGACACCAACCCGTACAACCCGGAAGACGGGCTCGACACCCTCTTCTGCGCCGAAAGCGTCTCCGGTAAAATCTCCCTCGGAAGCATCCTTTCCGGAAAGGGCGTGAGAATCAGCCGCCTGCAGGTCGACGATTCCATGCTGGCCATTGCCATCGAGCCAGACAGCATCCGCACCCATCGCATCATCACCAACATGGAGCGCATCTTCGGCATGCCGGAACCCGATACAAAGGAGTACAAGGCCACGCCCGATCTTTTCGAAATCGAGCAGGCAACGGTGAACCGCTTCCGCTACCGTATGGTGAACTACACCCTGCCGTTCGAGGCGAAGAAGGGCTGCATCGACTGGGACGACCTCGACCTCACAGCCGACGCCCGCATCCGCAACCTCAAATACACCGGCGGCCGAATGTCCGGAATCGTGGACATGCTCACGATAGACGAAAAGTGCGGCTACTCCGTGGAAAACCTCACCGGACGCGCCCGCGTGGGCATGGGCAAGGCCACCATCGACCACATCCGCTTCAAGGACGCCTGGTCCGACGCCTCCATCCCCCTCTATTCGATGGGCTGGAAAGACGTCAAGGAAGACTTCAACGACTTCACCGAGAAGGTGCGTCTTGAGCTTAAGGTCGACGGCGGCAACCTGGACCTCCGCTCCATCAACGCCTTCAGCAGCGCCGGACTCCCCTCCCTCGACCTCGACCTTCAGGGCGGCCGCTTCGCCGGCTATATCAACGACTTCTCGCTCGAGCACCTGAAAGTAAAAGAGCGCAGCAGCGGAGTTGCAACCGACTTCTCCGGCACCCTCACGGGCGCAGGCGACCCGGCAGGCCTGCTCCTGGATGCAAAAGTAAACAACCTCACTTTCACCACGAAGGGCCTCCAGGGCCTGCTCGCCAAGTTAGGAGTCAAGGCCGACATCAAAGGCATCGCCCCGGGCCGCGTCTTCTCCTTCAGCGGCCGCGCCAAGGGTCCGCTTAACCGTCTGCAGACAAACGGCAAGCTCGGCTCGCACATAGGTCGCGCGTCCTTCAACGCATCGGTCCGAAATCTTGCCGACTCCAAACGGCCCCTCCAGGTTCAGGGCACCGTCGGTACCCGCAACCTTAACATCGGCGAATTCATCGGCAACCCGCAGATCGGCGAGTGCACGGCCGAGGCGGGCTTCAAACTCACTTCGAAAGGGCAGAAGTTCACCGCCTCCCTCGATTCGCTGCTGGTCGACCGCCTCGGCCTCTTCGGTTATGACTACACCGGCATGAAGGCCGTGGGCGACTGGGGCGGCAACTCCTGGAACGCCCGCGTGCTCTGCGGCGATCCTGCCCTCAATGCGGCGCTTGAAGCGAAAGGCGACATAAGCGCGAAGAGCATTAATCTCAGCGGCAACATAGGCTACGCCGACCTTCAGGCCATGGGCATAGACAAGCGCGGCAAGAGCCTCGTTTCCGCCGGCGTGAATGCAAGCGTGGCAGGCGGCAACGCAGACGTGGCCATTGAAGACCTCTGCGTGGAGAACGCCCTCGGCCGCAAGGAACTGGGCAACATCTCCGTGAAGACCGCCGACACCCCGGGCCGCCATTCCATCTCCATGCATTCCGGCTTTGCCGACGCCTCCTACGAAGGCGAAAAGGACGTGCAGTCGCTGCTGGCCGATCTGCTGGAAGTCACTGTGAAACGCGAGCTCCCGTCGCTCTTCAAGCAAACACGCCGCAGCAAGTCCACATACGCATGGGGTAACGCTAAGGTGGATCTGCACGACACCCGCGACCTCCTCTCCTACCTCATGCCGGGCCTCTACATCGCCGACTCCACGGCCCTGCGCGTGAATGTGAACCGCGCCGGCCTGCTGGACGCCAGCCTCGTGAGCTCGCGTCTTGCCTGGAAGACCGATTATCTCAAAGGGCTCGATCTCAGCTTCGATAACCGCGACGGCAGCCTCAACGCCCTCGTGCTCAGCGACGAAACGAGCGTCGCCGGCATCGGCTTCTCCAACGCCGCCCTCACCGGTTACGCCCACGACGACTCCTTCTTCGCCGGCTTCTCCTACGATGGCATCCGCGGCCTCGACAACGTCGGCGAAATCTACCTCGACGGTCAGGTCGCCCGCACGCCCGGCGACTCCCTTCAGATCACCGCCAGGCCGCTGTCGTCCTTCATCCGTTTCGACGGCGAACAGTGGGATCTGGACGAATCGCTCATCACGCTGCAGAGCGGCCTCGCGCGTGTGGACGGCTTCCGTCTGCACAACGGCAGCCAGAGCATCAGCATCGACGGCGGCGTCTCTCAGGCAAAAGCCGACACCCTGCGGGTGAAGCTGGAAGACGTGGACATGTCGGTCATAAACTATTTCCTGAAAGACAATTACGACATCCACGGCCGCACCGGAGGAAGGGCGCTGCTGACGTCTCCCCTCTCCGACGGCATCAAGGCGATAGCCTCCCTCGACTGCGATTCCCTGCAGATCGGTGGCGTGAACGCCGGAACGCTGCGCGCCGGGGCATATTGGAACGACGCCGAAGACAAGCTGAATGTGGTGCTGCGCAACAACCTTAACGGCAGCGAAGTGCTCAGCGCCTCCGGAACCTATCATCCAAAGGCGAACACCGTTGAACTTGGGGCCGACCTCGACGGCATCAACCTCGTCATCGCCAAACCTTTCGTGAGCGGCTTCCTGACCGACATCTCCGGCGGCATGCGTGGCACCCTCACGGCATCGGGCCCGCTCGACAGCCTCACCCTTTCGAGCCGCGGCGCCGCCATCGACCACGCCCGCATCGGCATAGCGGCCACCGGCGTCACCTACGGCATCAACGGTCCCTTCCATATCGACAACGACGGCCTGCATTTCGACGACATAACGGTTACGGGCGACGGAGGCGGCAGTGGTACTATCTTCGGCAGTGTCGGCCTGCGCAATCTGAATAAGATCATGCTTGCCGTAGGAATGCGTCTGCGCAGGCTCGAAGTGCTCAATCTCGGCGGCAGCGAAGGCGTGCGCGGCAAGCTCTTTGCCGACGGTCAGGTGTATGTGTCCGGTCCGCCCGAAGCGTTGCTGCTCGACGCCGACCTCTCCACCGCCGGCACCGGTAACCTGCACGTTCCGCTCACCAGCGCCATCTCTGCCAGCCGCAGCGACCTGCTCACCTTCACCAGCCACGAGCCGGTGTACAAGGATCCTTATGACGACGTGCTCGCACAGCTCCTTGAGCAGAGGCGCAAGGCGGTCGAGGAGGAGAATTCGGGAAGCGACTTCATCGCTCGCGTCCGTGTGCGCGCCAACCCAGGCCTGCAGGCGGCCATCGAGCTGGATAACACCGGAGACAATTTACTTAAGTTTAGCGGCGACGGCGCCGTGAACGTGAACTTCAGGCCTTCCAAGGACCTGCTTGAAATCACCGGCGACTACAGCATCAGCGAGGGTAGCTACCGCTTCGCCGTACCTGGCATCGTGAGCAAGGACTTCAGCATCGACAACGGCAGCTCGATATCGTTCACCGGTGACATCATGGAGAGTATCCTCGACATCGGCGCAACCTATTCGCTGCGCACTTCGCTGGGCAGGCTGCTGGCCGATACCACCTCGGTTTCCACACGCCGCCCGGTGAACTGCGGCATACATATCTCCGACCGTCTGGCCGCGCCTTCCGTGGCGTTCAGCATCGACGTTCCCGACCTCGACCCGATTACCAAGTCCGAGGTGGACGGCGCGCTGAATACGGAAGACAAGGTTCAGAAGCAGTTCATCGCGCTGCTGGTCACGGGATCGTTCATCCCCAACGAGCAGTCGGGTGTCGTGAACAATCCTAACATCCTGTATTCCAACGTGTCCGAGATAATGTCGCGGCAGTTGAGCAATATTCTTTCGAGACTGGAAATCCCGCTCGACATGGGTCTGGGATACCAGCAGAACAGCATGGGCACCGATTTGTTTGACGTTGCGGTGAGCACCGAGCTCTTCAACAACCGCGTGGAGGTGAACGGCAGCGTTGGCAACCGTCAGAGTACCACCGGAACCACCACTTACGGCGATGTGGTAGGCGACCTCGACATCGACGTGAAGCTCGACAAGCAGGGCCAGGTGCGACTGAACCTCTTCTCGCACTCCGCCGACGAATACACCGCCTATCTGGACAACACCCAGCGTAACGGCGGCGGCATCACCTTCCAGAAGGAATTCAACACCTGGGGAGACTTCTTCCGCAGCATATTCAAGAGAAAGAAAAAGAAGGCCGATGAGTAAACTTTACCTTATCCCCACTCCCCTTGGAGACGTTGCACCCGAGGTTACGCTTCCGGCGGCGACGTTGGATGTGCTACGCCGACTGCGCGTGTTCGTGGTGGAAGAACTGCGGAGCGCTCGTAGGTTTCTCAGCGCCGCCGGGTTCCGCGGAAGGGTTGAAGAGCTGGAGTTGCATGTGCTGAACGAGCACACGACGCCGGCCGAGCTGGAGGCGCTTGGCGCCTTGTTCCAGCGGGGAGATGTGGGACTTTTCAGCGAGGCCGGCCTGCCCGCCGTCGCGGATCCCGGTGCCGGATTGGTAGCACTTTGCCATCGGCTCGAAGTTCCTGTCGTACCGCTCGTCGGGCCGTCGTCTCTAATGCTCGCGCTTATGGCTTCCGGACTCGACGGCCAGAGCTTCGCCTTCCGCGGGTATCTGCCCGCAAAGACTCCCGAAAGGCGCGCCGCCATCCACCGCTCCGAGAAAGATTCCGCCGCGCTGCGGCAGACACAGATATTCATCGAAACCCCCTACCGTAACGATTCGCTCCTTGCGGATCTTCTTTCCGGGCTTGCCCCCGGGACTCGGCTCTGCATCGCCGCCGACCTCACGCTTCCCACTGAAACCGTGGTGAGTATGTCGGTCGAGGAGTGGCGTCGGAAGGCGGTGAAGGCGGGTTTCACAATAGGAAAAAGACCATGCGTATTTCTAATCTTGGCTCGATAAGCCTCGAGGCCATGCAGTTCATGGCTTATCACGGCGTGCTGCCCGAAGAGCGCGAGACCGGGAACCTCTTTCTCGTCGACTTCAAGTGCACCTACGACATCTCCCGGGCTATGGCCTCGGACGACCTTGCCGACACCCTGGACTATGGCCACATCCACGCCATCGTGGCGGAAGAAATGGCCGTGCCCTCCAAATTGCTGGAGCACGTCGCTGGTAGGATAGCCGCGCGGATTTCCGCCGAGCATCCCGAAATCGTATGGTTCGCCGTAACCGTCTCCAAGCAGAATCCCCCTGTCCAAGGCCGCGCCGAATGGTCGCGAGTCACGGTGGAGGGAGGCAAGGCGGATTCTGCGGCCAAGTAGCCTGATTTCGCTATATGACGGAGCGGAAGGATATGCAAAAGACGCTGGAGCCGAAAACGCTGGAGCCGAAAACGCTGGAGCCGAAGACGCCGGGGGAGCCGAAAACGCCGCTGAGGATCGCCTTTGTGACGCTGGGCTGCAAGCTCAACTACGCGGAGACCTCCACGTATGAGCGGGGTTTCGTCGCGGCGGGCTTGGAACCCGTTGGCTGGCGGGATGGCGCCGACGTCTTCCTTGTGAATACCTGCACCGTCACCGAAACCGCCAACCGCAAATGTCGCAGCGAAATCCGCAAACTCCATCGCCTGAACCCCTCCGCGCCCATCTTCGTCACCGGCTGCTACGCTGAATTGAAGTCTGACGAAGTGGCCGCGATCGAAGGCGTAGTTCGCGTCTTCCGCTCCTCCGAAAAAGCTGCGGTTGTGCCGGAGACGCTGGCAAGGCTGGGAATACAGCGAGAGGCATTATCGCGTGCGCAGCGTGGGGCAGTGCCCCCTGAGGGACGTGCCACCCGCGGCACGGAAGCGGGGGGACCGTCGCCAGACGGTGGGGTGAGCCCGAAGGGCGAACTCCCGAAGGGAGCAGCTGCCCCCGCTGCGCCTGAAGCTGGAATATTCGGAGCGTATTCTTCGGGCGAAAGGACAAGGTCATTTTTGAAGGTGCAGGACGGCTGCGACAACTTCTGCCGCTATTGCACCGTGCCCTACGCCCGCGGTCGCAGCCGCAACATTCCAATTTGCGAAGCTGTCCGCATGGCTCGGGAAATCGCTGCCGCCGGGATCCGCGAGATCGTCCTCACGGGAGTGAACACCGGCGACTTCGGACGCACAACCGGGGAGAGTTTCCTGGATTTGCTCAAGGCGCTGAACGAGGTCGACGGCATCGACCGCTACCGCATTTCCAGCATCGAACCGAATCTCCTCACCGAGGAAATCATCGACTGGATCGCCTCTGGCACCAAGTTCCAGCCCCATTTCCACATTCCGCTTCAGGTCGGCTGCGACGAACTTCTCGCCGCCATGGGACGCAAGTACACCACTGCCGACTTCGCCGCCAAGATTGCATATGTCCGCAGCGCGATGGAAGGCGCAGGACGGCTTCCTGTCTTTTTCGGGATTGACGTCATGGTGGGCCTTCCGGGTGAAACTCCGGAACTGTTTGAAAAGACCTTCCGGTTCCTGGAAGAGTTGCGCCCGGCATTCCTTCACGTATTCCCCTACTCCAAGCGCCCGGGCACTCCAGCCGCTGTGATGCCGGGACAGGTTCCGCCGGAAGTGAAGACAGAGCGGGCCGCGCGGCTGGAAGAGCTTTCCAGCCACCTCCACGCCGACTTCGCGGCCCGCTGCAAAGGCATGCGCGCCACCGTGCTGTGGGAATCCCGCGAAAAAGACGGCACCATGGGCGGTTACACCGGCAACTACATCCGCGTCTCCCGTCCCTTCGATCCCGCCCGCGTCAACACCCTCGAGGAAATCATCCTCTAATCGCCCAGTCCTACGCCCTAGCAAAAGATTCGACATCCTGACTGCTCGCAACCTGTTATTTCGCAGCAGGTCACGAGCATTTTGGCCACTTTTTGCTCGCAACCTGTCAGCTATTTGCAGGTTACGAGCACCCTCGCTCTTCAAAGTGTCGGAGACGTCCCAAAAACCGGGACGTCTCGGTCAAAAATGGCCCAAAAACGTCGGAGACGTCCCAAAAATCGGGACGTCTCGGACACCTACCGCAAAAAAGGCCGAATTTGACCTAGGTGTCCCAAAAAACGGGACACCTACCGCACCCTATGAGATGAAACACCGGGAGCGGAGGGATGGAAGCGGGAAGGGGGCCCGAGAAGGGATCCGATCGCGGGAAGGTGGCCCGAGAAGGGATCCGGTCGTTGGAACGATGCTCGGGGAGCGAGCAGGAAGAGCGCACACACCTTTACTCCGATTCCAACACCAGGCCGTCGTAGGCAGGATGGACGTGGGGAGGGAGCTCGGCGGCGAAGTCCGCGTGGCGGGGCAGGCGGTGCGAGAGATGGGTGATGTATGATTCGCGGGCACCGACGCGCTCGAAGAAGGCCAGGGCTTCGGCGAGGGAGAAGTGCGAGAAGTGCGGGTCCTTCTTGACACAGTTAATCGTCACGGCATCCAGACCGCGCAGCTTTTCGAACTCGGAATCCGGGATGGAATTCATATCGGTAAGGTATGCGATGTTCCCGAAGCGGTAGCCCAGGACTGACAGTCCGGGCTGCTTGTGATGCCATCCATGGATGGGCACGACCTCCACCGAGGGCACACCAGGGAGGCCACCAGGAAAGCCGTCCGGAGAGTCCACCGCAACCCCGACACGTCCGGTGTATTTATACCCCGATCCGCTCACCCAGACGAGTTCGCGTTCGGCAGCGTTGGAATACACCCGGAAGGGTTCATAGGATTCCAGCACATGCATATGCCATTCGGGAGAACCGGGATAGCGGGGCTCGCGGAAGGCGTAGGCGAACACCTGACGCAAACTATCCTCGACATACTTCTCGCAGTAGATATTCACCGGCTTGTGCTCGAAGAGATTCAGTGCACGGGTTTCGTCCAGGCCGCCCACGTGATCCATATGATTGTGGGTCAGCAGGATTGCGTCGACATGCTGCACCCCGGCGCGGAGCAACTGCTGACGGAAGTCCGGGCCGGCGTCGACCACAATCGTCAGGCCGCCGCACTCCACGAGCACGGAGGCACGCAGGCGCTTGTCCCGTGGGTCCAACGACTTGCACACCGGACAGTTGCACGCAATCATAGGCACGCCGGAAGAGGTGCCGGTTCCGAGAAATGTGAGTTTAACTTTCATTTGTGAGTTTAACCTTCATTATCGAGTATCTCCCTATATATTTCTATTGCACGCGGGCTGAGTTTATTTGATGGATTTGCGCAGAAAGCCCGCACCTCCTGAAGCGTTGCCCCGGGATGCGCCGCCAGAAAAGCCAAAAGCAAGGAGCGGGTCTCAGCCTCGGCCGCAGTCGCACCCGCAGCCTTCGCAGAGCGGACCTCATCTTTGGCAGAGCGCTTCGCAGCCTTCGCGCCCCGGCAAACATCGCAATGCCCGCACGGAGCGGAATCCGATTGCCCGAAATACCGCAACAGCTGCACGCTCCGGCACTCGCCCGAGTTCTGCACGAACGAAACCATGGCCTCCGTGCGCGAGCCGGACATCTCGCGGAGCCGCTTGTAGACCGCTTCCTGCAGGTCGACGTTGCCCGGCTCCAGGCGATTATGGTGGAGTAGAACCACATCCGCCGTCTCTCCCGGAATATAACGAATCACATGCTCCAGCGAAAGCCGGTAGAGAAGCTGATGGAAGCGGGGAACGTCGAGTCCGAGGTCGGCCGCCAGCGCATCGTCGCGGATCGCTACCGCCCAGTCGAAGATGCCGGGGTAGCCGCGCATCAGGCGCTCCAGAAGCTCCTCCATCGCCGGTTCGGGCAGCTGAAGCCCATAGAGGGCGGTGCGGTCGAGCACTATCTTCACCTGAGTGGGGATGTCGGCGTCTACCGTAAAAGAGATGTGGCCTGAGCGCTCGAGGTAACGCAAAGCGCTGAGCGTCTGAGGCTTCGAGAGAGCGAAGGCGCGGCAGAACTCGTCGGCATTAAAGCGCAGCTGGCGGCCCTCCCCCTGTTCGTATGGTATCTGGTAGAAGACGTGAAGTTTCTGGTAGACGTCGGCGATGTACTCGAGGCTCGGGAAGCCGATGGATTCGAGCTGACGCATGCGGCGGATGTCCCCGCTGTTCCAGAGGAGAACGGCGTACGACGGCAAACCGTCTCTGCCAGCGCGACCGGCTTCCTGGAAATATGCCTCCGGGCTCGAAGGAACGTCGCAATGCACCACGAAACGGACGTCTGGCTTGTCGATGCCCATACCGAAGGCGTTGGTGCATATCATAACGCGGGTCTCCCCTGCCTTCCAGGAAGCCTGACGGGCGCTGCGCACCCTCGTCTCGAGCCCGGCGTGATAGAAGGAAGCGCTGATGCCCACCGACTTCAAGAACGCTGCGGTTTCCTCACAGCGGCTGCGGCTGCGCATATATACGATGCCACTCCCCTGCACCCCGTTGCAGATGTCCAGGAGCTGGCCGCGCTTGTCTTCCGTTTCGCGGACGATATAACTAAGGTTCGGACGCTCGAAGCCGGACTTGAGGAGGTTGCGCTCGCTGAAGCCGAGCTTGTCCATAATGTCCTCCGCAACCTCCGGGGTGGCGGTGGCGGTAAGAGCTATCACGGGAGCGTCAACGGTTTCACGGAGACGGCCGATCTGGAGATAGTCCGGGCGAAAGTCATAGCCCCATTCCGAGATGCAGTGGGCCTCGTCGACCACTATATAATTAATGTCCAGGACTTCCAGATAGCTGCGGAACAGACTTGTGCCGAGACGCTCCGGGGAGACATAAAGGAACTTGCAGCCTCCGTAGGCGGCGTTGTTCAGGGCATTGTCCACCTGATGACGGTTCATTCCCGCATGCACGGCGATTGCACGTATGCCGCGGGCCTCCAGATTCTGCACCTGATCCTTCATGAGGGCCACAAGGGGCGTGACCACGAGGGCGGTGCCGTCACGCAGCAAGGCAGGTATCTGAAAACAGACGCTCTTGCCGCCGCCGGTGGGCAGGATAGCGAGAGTGTCGCGACCCTCCAGGGCGGAGTTCACGATCTCCTCCTGCATGGGCCTGAAGGCGTCGTAGCCCCAAACCTGCTTTAATATGTCCAATGCCGCCGACATGTCACACAAAATTACTAAAAAATTGCTAACTTTGTGGGATGTAATGAAAATTCAATTCACAGTATATCATGGATAAAAAAGCACTCGCCAAGTATGGCATCACGGGCGTAAAGGAAATCCTTTACAACCCCACCTACGAAGTCCTCTACAACGAGGAAACCAAGCCCGGCCTCGAAGGCTACGACAAAGGCCAGGTAACCGAGCTCGGAGCCATCAACGTGATGACCGGCATCTACACCGGCCGTTCCCCCAAGGACAAATACATTGTCTACGACAAGACCACCAAGGAAGGCGCTCCCGGAGAAATCTGGTGGACCACCGAAGGCTACCCCAACGACAACCACAAGATGTCCGAGGCAACCTGGAAAGAGGTCAAGAAGCTTGCAAAGAAGCAACTCAGCGGCAAGCGCCTCTTCGTGGTAGACGGCTTCTGCGGCACCCATGCCGACACCCGCATGAAGGTCCGCTTCATCATGGAGGTCGCATGGCAGGCACACTTCGTCACCAACATGTTCATCCGTCCGAAGAACCAGAAGGAATTCGACCAGGAACCCGACTTCGTGGTTTACTGCGCTTCCAAGGCAAAGGTAGATAACTATAAGGAGCTCGGCCTAAGGAGCGACACCTGCGTTGCCTTCAACGTCACCTCCCGCGAGCAGGTTATCCTGAACACCTGGTACGGCGGCGAGATGAAGAAGGGTATGTTCTCCATGATGAACTACTACCTGCCCCTCAAGGGTATCGCAGCCATGCACTGCTCTGCCAACACCGACATGAACGGCGAGAACACCGCCATTTTCTTCGGCCTTTCCGGCACCGGCAAGACCACCCTCAGCACCGACCCGAAGCGTCTCCTTATCGGTGACGACGAGCACGGCTGGGACAACAAGGGCGTGTTCAACTTCGAAGGCGGCTGCTACGCCAAGGTCATCAAGCTCGACAAGGAGTCCGAACCCGACATCTACAACGCCATTCGCCGCGACGCCCTTCTGGAGAATGTAACGGTCGACGCCGCCGGCAAGATCGACTTCAACGACAAGAGCGTCACCGAGAACACCCGCGTGAGCTATCCGATCTACCACATCGAAAAGATCGTCCGTCCCGAGAGCCACGGTCCCGCAGCAAAGCAGGTCATCTTCCTTTCGGCCGATGCCTTCGGCGTGCTGCCACCGGTTAGCATCCTCACTCCCGAGCAGACGAAGTACTACTTCCTCTCCGGCTTCACCGCCAAGCTGGCAGGCACCGAGCGCGGCATCACCGAGCCCACTCCCACCTTCTCCGCCTGCTTCGGCCAGGCCTTCCTGGAGCTCCATCCCACCAAGTACGCGGAAGAGCTCGTCAAGAAGATGAAGAAGAGCGGCGCAAAGGCCTACCTCGTGAACACCGGCTGGAACGGCACCGGCAAGCGTATCTCCATCAAGGATACCCGCGGAATCATCGACGCGATTCTGAGCGGCGCCATCGACAAGGCTCCCACCAAGCACATCCCGTACTTTGACTTCGAAGTGCCCACCAAGCTTGAAGGAGTCGACACCGGCATCCTCGATCCCCGCGACACCTACGCCAAGCCCGAAGAATGGGAAGAGAAGGCAAAGGACCTCGCAGGCCGCTTCATCAAGAACTTCCACAAGTACGAAAGCAACCGCGCAGGCAAGGCCCTCGTAAAGGCCGGCCCGAAGCTGTAGCTTGCAGGCTCGGCTTGCCGGGCGCTGCAAACTGCGGCCAGCCGGCAGCATTTTCGGCCAAAAATGACGCACCCCCCAGCATTTTCGCCGGGGGGTGTTTCATTTTCAGGCTTTTTTGCTTCTGCTATCTGGAGGTCTTCGGAGTGTGAACCTTCAGGGCTCCGCGGTTCATGTGATTCTTGGTAGCTGCGGGACCGCTCGGCATGCGATGAACCTTCGCGGGAGCGTTCAGGACATCGATGCGCGTCATGGTGAGAGGCAGGGTGGGCACGCCGCCGTTGTTGTAGTGAGCCCAACTCTTATCCTTATAGACATAGCGGGTGTAGCGCATGGTCTTGATGGGAGCGGTGAAGCCGTTGTCGAACTCGAGCGTTACGGGCTTAATGCTGAAGGTTTCGCCGGACTGCTCGGCATAGGCGATATCCCACTGATAGTCGGCGCCTTCGCCGTCCACAGTTTCGCCTTCAGTTCCGTTGATGTAAGTGCCGACAAACATCTCGTCCACGTCGCCCAGAGTCTCGTCTTCATAGGCGGAGACGAACTGGCCGTAGAAGTACATGTTGCCGTCGGTCTTGTTGTAACGGGTGTAGATCCAGTCCTCATCCATATTCATCTGTTCCGTTACGGACGGACCGGTCTCCCAACCGTCCACGAAATAGAAGTAGTTGTTCTCTGCCTTGCTGACGGTAAGGTCATAGGCGGAGTAGCCGTCGGCCACGTGCCACTTGCCGATCCAGCGGGAGTAGTTGGCCACGGGCACCTCTTCCTCAACCTCATGATTCACCTTTGCGTACTGGCCGGTTATATTGCCCTTTGCGTTCATCTCTATAATATAGGTGACGTAGTTGCCGTGGAAGAGAAGGTCGAACGCCACGGTGCCGGTCTGCCCCTTGTCAAAGGCGTTGTTGTTATTCTCGTACCACTTGTCGCCATCCGCAGCATCCACGACCGCCTTGGCCTCAGCAGTGAAGAAATCCTTCAGGCTGCCGTCGTAGGAATCCTGAAGCACGCCATCCTGAAGGCTGCGTACGATGAACCAGTTATTGCCAGTATACTTGAAGCGGAACTCCTCCACGCGGGACACAGTGCCGTCGGCCTCTTCGAAATCAGCGCGTCCGAGGTAGGTCACTGTCCAGTCGGGATTCTCAACGATCTTCACCTCTTCTGGCTTGTTTTCGTTATTACCGTTATTGTGCCCGTGGGAAGGTCCAAAATGATCCTTTTTACATCCGGTAAATGCCAGTGCCGCAACAAGGGCGGCTGCAAGGATTACATTGATTCTCATATCCTGTGTGTTTGTTTTCGTGTCTCTAACCTGCAAATATAGCGATTCTACCCTGCAAATGCAAGAAACAAGCCAGAAGGGGATTAGCAGATTTTTGTTATCTTTGTTTGGCTAATAACCCACACGAATAAGCCTAATCACTTTCAATATCTATGAAAAAATATCTACTAGTGTTCTTGACCACGGTCCTGGTCTTTTTCGCCTTCAACACTCCATCTTTTGCAGACACGCCCATTCTGAAACCAGGAGAGACATACGTCATGCAACAATACAAGAGCAAAGGCGACTTGTTTAACATGTCAGGCCCGGAGTATCATTCTTTTGAAATCACCACGTACAGCGACGGGTCAGCAGGATGCGTGTACAAGGTTGGATTGTACGATTTCGATGAAAAAGAGGCCTTCAAGGTTAATTTGACCGGCAAGTGGAAATACACCTCACAGCATGACCAAAGGGTTGTAAGAATATTCGTTGAGTGTGACACGGAGACCCGCTACCTGCACTATATTATCTATGTGGATGCGAAACTCAATGCATATCTTGGAGACATGAATAACGCTCCTACGAAGCTTTATCTCAAGAAGGATCTCACGGCGGCTAAATTGCAGCAGGAGGCTGCCGAACGTGAGAGAGAACGCTTAGATGAAGAAATGTATGAGAAGAATAAGCAAGAGTATTACACGTCGTTACAGAATTCCAGAGCTTATTTTGAGCTCGTTGATTTGGGATTGAGTGTAAAGTGGGGCAATTTGAACGGTACCTATGAATGGGGGGAGGAAGATACCGATTTCAATACCGAAACCCATCTGCGAGATTTACAGAACGACCATCTCAATGTTGTAGAATGGGCATCGAACTGGTCAAAGTATAATCCAGAGGATGAGATTCGTCGCTCTGGTCGCATTAGTAGTCCTCCTTTCCGGTATTTCGAAAGAGATTATGCAGGAAGGGTTGTTTGCACAAAATATTCTTCATCTTATAAGAGTTCTATGGGCAAATATGCTTTCATAGGGGATCCAGATAATAAATATCTGATAAGGGCTCTATTATTCACACGAAAGCACAAGAACCAGGATTTCGCCACACCTGATGAACAAAAGGAATGGGAAGAAAGAATTAAGGAGCACCCAGCCCACATCCCCACAAAGGCAGAATGGCAGGAATTGATGGATAATTGTACGGTCTCCGGGATTGAAACAGTGCCGGCCCGCTCTCTTCGATATTTTGGAGGTCTTTGGTATAACAAGGATAGGTATTATGATCGGAGGATTCTGCGGTTAACCAGTAAAATCAATGGAAACACAATTCTTTTTCCATTTGATTCAGAGTTAGGTGCATATTATGATGTATTATCAGTCACAAATATCATAGATCCTCACAAAAGAATCCTTGTATATGTCGATTCAACGGGGTTGTCTTTCAAGGAGGAAGAGCGATCGGAAACGCCAAAGTTAAGATGTGCTGGAGCTCGCATCGTTCATGGTAAAATAAACAATTACGACGAGCTTAAGTCCGAACTGGATACTTTCAAGAAGGAACAAGAAGTGTTGGCACAGGAGTATGAAGAGCAATTGATGAATGAAGTGATTACGCTAGGCCCCCCAAGTTTTTTCGTGAAAAGCAGATCAGAATATGGTTCGTGTGTGGTAGAGGTTAAGGCTCCCGTTATTTCTGGTATCTATACCGGCGATAATCATGTGTATTGTTATGTTGACGTCTCAGGAACATCTCCTGTCGACTTGTTCAAGAATTATCATCATGAAGTAAAAATAATTGGCGAGAAGGGAGAAAAACCAGAATACGTTGTTAAAGAGATATCACTTAGCGCCAAAACCTATGCGGGAAGCCCCATAGAGAATCATTCCATCTACTTCGTTTCCGACAATAACGTGGGCAAATGCTCGGAGGGCTATTTTTATGATGACTTTTTGCGTTCCTACGAATACAAGACATACTATACTGGAAAACACGCGAATTACTTAAACGAAATGGTAGACAGGAGATTGCTGATCTCCCCAAAAACTGTATTTAAGGTTAACGAAGACAAGACCGTTAAGTACATATCCGGTTCCGTCCCCCCAACACCATTCACAATCACTTCTCCAGAACTCGTAAGCGTTGGCGCATATCAATTCAAGGATTCAACAGGAATCCAGGTAGGAGTCCCCATCATTTTGGCTCCTGGTACTCCAAAGGGGAAGAAGACGGTGAAATATCATGAAGTCGAAATTGGATTCGATATCAAGGATTTTGCTTCGCCTGCCGACAATTCGCGTATTCAGTCTTTTGACCTTGCCGTAAAAGGTGGCGAGAAAGAGAAAATCAAAATCACCTACAATGGAGAATCTGGGACTACCCACAAATACATAATCGCTTCGATGACTGCGGGACAGACCTATCTTGTCGAAGGATGCGTCAAGGATGAGAATGGCAAGGAATCCAGGACAAGCGCCTCGTTAGTTCTCAATCCAGATCCCAATGAACCCGCAGCGATCGAGTTGCACAAGGTTGCGGCATGCTTCGATGTCAAGCATATTGACTGGCCTTTCGTCCTTTCAACAATACAGTCGTATAATATGACCGTCACTGGAAGTGTCGACGAGCAAGTCAAAATGGAGCATACGGGAGATTCTGGCGACACCCGCAACTATGTTATCGAAACCTTGACGGTTGGAGAGCCATATACTTTCGAAGGATATGCTATCGATGCTACTGGAGAGGAATACAGGTCAAAGGCAATAATAACGCTAAAACCAGACGGTTCGTTTTCAGTTATGAACGATGAAGGCAATAATTGATGATTGCCTAAACAAAACGATCTTACAATGATTCAGCCACCCTTGGGAGGTCCCAGGGGTGGCTGAATTGATATCCGGAAGAACAGATCTGCTACCAGAGAGAAGCACTCATGTTCTCGGCAGAATTCTGTAGGGATGTCGGCACGTTCGCGAACAGGTTGAATCCGGAGAGAGTCTCGATAGCATCGATGGTCGTACGGTTCGCTGCGTCGTTGTAGTTTCCGGTGTAAGCCCTATTCTCGAAGAGATATGCCACGCCGGATGCAGCGGTCATGTTGCCGCCGGCATCGAACGAGCACTTCATCAGACACTTGTAGAAGTGGCTGGGACGACCGACATTGCCGCCGTCGTTACTGGCATGCATGTTCAGCGGGTCGAACAAAGTGCCCACCACCACATACAGGGTATCACGTCCGGTTGGCGCATGCGACTGGACCGCACCCTCCAACGATGCCCAAATGCCTCCGTTGAAACTGTTCTGGATCTGCGGAGACTGGTTCGTATAGTAGAAGGTCTGGTCGTTCGCATCACGGCATGACTGCCTGTCTTCAGAGGCACAATGATGCCCGCGTGCATATCCGGCGCCATTGTTATAGTCGTCGGTCGAACCGCTCGACTGCCAGGAGCGCGGGATTGCCGGATCGTAAGACGTGGACGTGCTGAAGTCGCCGCGCTTCACGCTATTGTTCGGATAAGCCGTTGCGTGCATAGGATAAGCTGTGAGCACCGCACAACGGTAATCCTGATCGACAATCGCGGTGTAGTTTCGATACAAGCCGCTGTTATACTCGTAAGTATGCGTTACGACTTTGCGGGTTGCGTCATTAGTATCGTACTCATACCAGTAGGTATCGCCAAACGTCTCCCCTCCTGTAGATGTATAAGTCTCAGTGTTCACAAGATCGAACTCCGGCATCTCGTAGCAATGCAGATACTGCAACGGAGCGGACGGATCCACTGGAACAGGCACAACCGGAGTATCCGGCACGCCGTCGGTAACCTCGTAGTCGAGTTCACCGAAATAGATATACACCTCGTCAAGGAAGAAACGGGCCTTGGATGCCTGAACACCTTCGAACTTCACGGTAAACGAAGACGTAGAATTGGATGTAATTATGTCCAATTCATATGTTGACCATTCTCCGCGAAGCGTGGTAACCTTTCCGTCAGATAACGCAGCACCCGAAAGAGTTGTTCCGGTACCGGAGACAGATACTGCAAGAGTAGTCTGTTCGCTAGCGTTATCCCATGCAGCAGCCATGAATGAGAGCTTCAAGGTCTGGCCTCTATAAGCCGCAGGCAACGAGATAGAGGGGGTTCTCGCAGAACCTTGCGATCCGCTTGTACCAAACCGTGCGGCATGGCCATTCGCTGCCGATCCATATTCGTTAACTAGAGTCCAAGACGGATTATCAGAAGAGAACGAGGCATTACCATCGCCGATCACCGACTCCGGTCCCCCGAATGTCTCCTTGAAGAACGTCTTGTTCACGTTATTCACGGAAATGTTCAGCGGCTGGATATGTCCGGGCTTCAGTTCGATGTTGGAAGGCAGCACGATATCCTTATAGAAGGTTGCATTGGTTGTCTCGCCTTCTATGAAAAGATGCGTCCCTGCTGCGAGAGTCTGCGGATAAACCACGAGGTAGATGTAGTTCTCCGAATTCATCGTGAATTGTCCGCCTGCAGTATAGTCCGCCACTACCTTATCACTGTAATTGGTAATGCCGGTAGCCACCCCGTCCTCGAGCCTCACGGCCACATCTCCGGCCAGCGGCACCTCAGCGGTAAGTAGCACCTTCTTTATGTTCTCCGAGCCGATGATAGCGTTGCTCAGCTTTATCTTCAGCACTGCCCCGAGGCGACGAAACTGCGTCTCCACCGATCCGCCAGAGGTGAATCCACGGGAGACGAGAATGTCGGCCGATCCATCGAACGACGTGCCCGTCGGCTTCTGTCGTGCCGGAATCACCAGCGTCGCCGAGGATGCCGAGGCCGAGCGTGCGTTCGAAGGATAGTAGGCGTGCGCCTCAACGGAGGTGTTGGGACTCGTCAGCGACACCGAGAAGCTTGCCTCCGTGGCATCGCTCGCCAGGGCAGACGACTGCGCGGTCACGACTTCGGATGATGTGTTGGTGTAGACCACCGTCACCTTGTCGCCCGACTTCCAGGTGGGAGTCGTTCCTGAGATGGCGGTACGGGATTCAGGAGTGCCGGTGTTGATGGTAAGGAGAACCTGATCTTCGGGAACCGAAGGCAGATCGAAATCCTTCCGACACGAAGCCAGCACGAGGACTGCCGCCGCTGCTACGAACAAATGTTTTGCAAATCTCTTCATGGCAGCATTCATTAAAGGTTAAACGGATTATCCTCGGTGAGGCTGCTTCCCGCCTCCCCGTTATCACCGAACATACCTCCCGACGCCGCCTGAAGGCAGTTCTGCCCAGGCAGAATCACCAGCGCCTCGACGATGGGAGGAGTATAGGGTTTAAGAATCATGAGTCTTTCTTTATAAGTTCTGCAGGGTTGCCCCTGCAGAACTTATTGGATTGATTCCTCCTCGAACTACTGTCGCCGTAGCCTACGGAGTGGGTTTACTTCAATTACTATAAGTGATTTCTATCCTATAAATATACAAAGAACCTCCTGGGGCGATTTGGAAGTACGGCTGATCATCAATGTCAAAATCATAGTAATTTGCCGTAGTGTCCTGATTATCGGTCACTACCTTATTCGCATAACTACTATACTTGATACCCACGCTTCCAGTTGGAGTTGATGGGCGTGTTACAGAATTCGTTGTCGGATTAGTTGTACTTCCCGATGTGACGGTAAAACTATTCGTATTTGCAACGGTATACACGCGTATTTTGGATATCTTGTTTAGAGATGTCTTATTGTATATCGTACTCGTATTCTTTGTTTGTATCACTTGATTCTTAGCCCAACCGGAAGGCGTACCATTAGAGCCATTTCTCATCGCATTAACATATCCGAAAGATATCGAGGATTCCGTAAAGGTGTTCTCTGTCACGTTGTATGAGGTATTTGTGAAATTCTCATACGTCAAAGTAATTGTACTGCTTGCTCCGCCGCTTTGAGTCGGAGTGAAGGTCGTAGTGGAGCCAATCACTTCGTCTCCGTCGTCATAGACAGCATAGGCATAGTAGGTGTACTCGGAGTCCTTGGTAAGGCCGGTCAGGTCGTACGAGAAGGTGGTCGTGGAAGTGGGAGCCGCGGCGCAGGTTACCTTACTATAGGAGCCGGCAGACGAGAGCTTGTAATAGAATCCCGCCTCGGTGACGTTCGCATTCACTGCGCCATTTACAAGAGTCAGCGAACCGTTGAGCGTTGCCGTGGTTCCGGTAGCGGTTGCCGTAGCAGTAGCTGAAGCAGTGCTAACGGTAATTCCCGGGACAGGAGCACCTGCGACAACGGAGAGGTCGTCAATACGGGTGTTACCATTCTGAGCGTTAGAGAAGGTAAGACTAAGAGTTTTCGTGCCGCCAGGTACAGTTATGCCATATACCGGGGCATTCGCAGTACCAATGTTGGAACCAATTGTTGCCGATTGCGTAGAAGTGCTGACAACGATATTGCCGTTATTTGCTTTGAAAGACAAAGTCATGCCCGTTGCATTACCGGTAGGAATGCCGGATACGGTAAATGAACCACCTGACTTGGAGACCAAGAGTTCCGGCTTCGCACCTCCTGCCAAATTCTCATTTCCGTAAACCTGTGTCGTTGAACCACCATTAACACAGGCATATGTAACGGACTTCGAGCCATACACTGTTGTCTTTTCATTGCCGGCAGAGGGGGCGACTTTGTCGCCGAAACCGCTAAATGCTTCAGCCCAAAGTGTATCACCATTGCTTGCATCACCGACAGCACCTGCCTGAGTAATCGTCAGTACAACAGGTGTTACGCCCGTAGCGGAAACCCTGAGGGTGATACTCTTGTCGGATGTCGTTGTATTCTCATTAAGAGTAACGGTAAGCGTTCCCGCAGCGATTTCTGTATCGACCACAGCATTTCCTTCATCGGAAGTAACAGAAACGAAGGGACCATCATTGAGGAACACTGCCGTATAATTGAATACTACGGAAGTCGATTCGGCATCGACCACTTTGCTGGTTACCGGGAATGTAAGGGTGGGAGTGCCGGTAGCAGGGATGAGGTACAGGTCCTTTGTGGTTTGGGCATTTGCGTAACAACCAAAGCCATTTGAACTGTTCATGTAAATATAGCTCGTACTAAAAAGATTGTAAGTGCCTGATGCAGAACCATTCGATACCTCAAAGATACTTCCCGTTGAATCAAGGGGGAGAGTATTGCTACCATATTTCATGTAACGATTAGTATCTCCCGCAAGATTTATCTTAACTCCACCGACGACATTGGTAACAGTCCATATAATGCTGTTTGCAGCGGTGTATGGAGATACTGTTGTATAATCGGCAGGATTAAAACCTTCAGTGGTTATTACCGAACGATCACGCCTTTCGCTGGAAGCATTCTGCGCACTGGAGATTGCATAATACGTGTCACTATTCTTTGCCGCTATCACATAATTACCATTCTCTATAGTGGTATTTGCTTCGCCAGAGACTCCCGTCATGTTTACGGTGAATTTCGTTAGTTTCCCTTGAGCGAACTCAAGCGTACGAGGCCCCCCTGCTAAGTCAATCACTTTAGTATAGGTCTTGGCGTTCGTTCTTACGGTTACTGTGAAATTATCGCTTAAAGTAATAGCACCGCAGCGGAACCACACAACAATATTATCTCCCGACCATGTCGTTGTAGTCGCAGGAGTAAGAATCACTTCTTTTTCTCCAAAATAGATATCATTAGTGACGGTTCCATCTCCCGGAGTTAACTCGTAATAGCCTGACAGATTACCTTCTGTTGTGGAGAACGTAATCCTTTGGATAGTCTCACTTGTGGATGGAGCCTTGATTACCATTCTCGCCGTTGCGCCGATACGTGCGAACCTTAAGTGCTCAACAGTGGCTGGACGCTCTGAATCGCTATGGATATGCTCTGACAAAAGAATGTCTGCATTTGGATCAAAGCTATTAGCCGCGAAAGTTTGATTTTTATTCAAGTGAATGCGATACTTTGCCCCGCTCTTGTCAAGGGCAGAAGATGGATACACAAAAGAATAATCATACGGCCCACTTGGTGTACCGCCAAAAGACAAGGTGAAAGTGGCGGTGCCTGATGTGGACACACTCGGATCTCCACTATCGAAATCCAGCGCAGAAGAGGTGGTCTTGTTTTGAACTTCTCCATCGGCTACCTCATAGACACCTATTTTGTCGCCATCTTGCCATTTGATGAGATAATCCTCTCCGGATTCTTCAATAACAGTCTTCGTTCCAGCATCGGGAGTAGAGACTGTCATGATAAAACCATCATAATTCTGCTCTTCTTTGACAACTACGTCAGATGTAGACATCTCCTTTGCGCAGGATGCCACAAATACAACAATCGAAACTATTTCAATTATTCTCAAAAATATCTTTTTCATAGTCGCAGGTCTAAAAGTCATCATCAATTGTTATGATAGTGTCATCTCCTGAACTGAAGATGACTCCAGGAGCATTATCCTGGCCAAAATTACTGAGACAGATCAACCCCTCCGAACGCAGTTCGAGGAGATCTGTGTTAGGTTGTGTGTAAAACAGTTTTTTGTTCATAATGTATTGATTGTTAATTTGTTTGTTGTTTCTTGGTTAGGTCGGCGCATTTTGGTGCATCCAAAGTGACAAATATAGGAACTATCTTTCAGATAGACAACATAACCGAAACACTTTTTAGACTGAAGTTATACACATTTTTATCAACGGCCGCCCGGGATATCCGAGCGGCCGCTGTTCAGTTTCGTAACATGAGTGCTTAATCTGACAAGATTGCCATCAACGAGGTATTGAACCAGATGAATTCCTTGCCCACTCTTTCTTTGCTGAGAACACCCTGAGTCTCTAACTGCGAGAGATATTTCTTTGCAGTGTTGATACTCTTGATTTTGTCTGAAAGCAGATTCTTTGGCCTGATGTATGGTTGCTCAAAAAGCTTTGGCACATCCATACGTGCAATCGGCATCTTATTATCTAGCATAATGGTACGAGTATCCTCCATGAGTGTTTTTATACGGAGAATCTTGTCCGTAGTGTATTCTGCTGTCTGGGAAACCGCTTCCAGCATATACACAATCCAGGGTTTCCACAATTGTGTTCCTGTTATACTGTTCAAACGCTGGTAATACTCATCCTTGTTCTGAAGGATATAAGCACTAAGATACAGGATTGGTAAGTCAAGAAGCTGTTTCTGAATAAGATACAGGATGCAAAGGATTCTTCCTGTACGACCGTTGCCGTCCCGGAATGGGTGAATGGCTTCGAACTGATAATGAGCCATAGCCATTTTTAGCAGCGGATCAATGGGGAACCTTACATCGTCGTTCAGGAACTCGAGGAGTTCTGCCATTTTTTTCTCCACAACACCCTTGCCTCTTGGCGGAGTGTAAACAGTTTCCGCTACGAGTGAGCCCCAGCCTCTTTTCTTGATTACCACTTCTGCCTGATAGGGGCGAATACCGTCTTGAGTCAGTTTAACCTCACGATAGATATCTAACACCGTTTCCAGCGTCATTGATTTGTTTGCAGCTATGTCTTTGAAGCCTTTCCACAACGCTTGTCGATAATGCAGTATTTCTTTGGCCGGTCCTTCAAGATAATCATCTTCCTGATATGACAGGGAACGATATAGTTCATCGTCTGTTGTAAATATGTTCTCAATGGCGCTACTGGCCTTGGCTTCACGCAGGGCTATTGTATTGACAAAGATGGATTGGTTCGGCAGCGTGGAAGCAAGCCCCTTGAGTTCCGCGAGACGACGACTGGCCAGCATCAATTTGTCAAGCACTTCCTCATCACGGTACAGCTCAGTTGCAGGAGGCAGCGAGGGCAATTGGTTGTAAGGTATGTTACGGTCGTAAGCTTCCATCTTTTTGACACTTTTCGTTTCAACTGTCAAAAATAGCAAAATTTTGACAGATGCCAAAATAATCCGTCAAAAATCACGCAAACTTAATCATCTCCGCAAGTTGCAGGAAATAGTCATTGGACCAGATGTCCATACGTTCCTGTTGTTGACTGTCAATGTATGGCATCACGTCTTGCTTGACAAGCCCTATATCAGTTGTTGATAGCTTTTTACGAAGCAATTGCAAAAATTCATCCTTGCTCACCAAAACGCCACTGAATTCATGGATTCGTTCTTGCAGATGTTCCCAATCAAGCGATATCCCGTTTCGGACATACCACTCGAAATCGAACCAGTCGCGCCCCTTAACTCTGCGTTGCCAGGCCCGGTAAACCAAAGCGTGCATCTTTCCTGCGAAAAGATCCGGCAGGGTAAAGCAGCGTGTCATAAATGAATACGGTTGCATGAGTAGCTTCTGTTCAGTATTGAACAAAAGTGGCGGATCGGTATCCAACTCTATCTTAACTTTGACTAACTTCTTTGTATGGAACTTGATGTCGTAAGCCTCCGTACCTTCCTTCAGGAATGCTGATTCTACCTTACCAAACGCCTTCTTATCCTTCTTGGTAATTGTTACATCAAATCCAGCGATATGAAACTCTTCTCGGATAGCGTCGAAATAGTTTTCCAAATGAATGTCATTTCTCTTTTCAATCAAGGAGAAATCCATATCTTCGGAGAATCTGGGTAATCCGTAAAAGAGTCGAAGACATGTTCCCCCATAGAACGCCGCATGCTCAAAAAAACCACCACGTCGCAATCCGGCGAGTGCAATTTTCTGACAAATCTCCTGCTCAGCGTTATGTACAGCTATTTCTCCCCCGGGCAGCGTGTATGCGGCCAGCATTGATTCGAAAGTGGTCATGACTTAATAAGTTTAATAAGGTTTAACATAGTTTGCGACTTAGGTCCTGTCTCAGCGCACTTTTCAATGATGGCAGTATCAAGTTCAGGCAGGACATCCATATCAAGACGCATATCCTCTTCCAGGTATATTCTCAAACCCTTAAGGGATTGACGCGGTACAAAAGCATCGTATAATATTGTATCGCACAGGGCCTTTTCGCGACTGGCCATCAGAAAGCTCACGCCTGACTCTTCTCTACACTCGACGCCGACGGGGAAATACCGGGGCGACACCTGCATGAAAGAGAATTTACCAATAGGAGTGGAGAATTGTCTGGAACGCTTAGTAGTTACAGATGTTACTGTGTAAACTCTCTCGAGAATCATCCCATAATACCGAAGTGCCCACTGAAGAGATACATAGGAAGGTCCATACAAGTGATTTGCGCAAAGTTCCGGCAATGTTTCCTTCATTGCTAGATCCGGGTTCACGATGAACAGATTACGCTTTAGGCGAATCAATTCGCCATTCCGCTCCAGAGATTGAATCTTCTTTTCAGGAGAAGCCATGTCAGAAAAACAGGACTTGACTTCACTCCCCGACACAGGAATTCCTGCGAACTGTATAAGCGGATTCATCTTAAACATGGCGCAAATATAACAATATTTTCATAGAAAAGGAATAATTTCTTCTTTTTCTGTGCAAATAATGTTGTTTTTACCACTACTATGAACTTTTTATCAATGGTTTTTCAAAATTATTTGCTTTATAACTAAAGTTATGAATACACTTAAGTACAAAGGTTACATTAGCTCCGTTGCATATAGCAAGCCCCACAAAGTCTTTTTCGGAAAACTGGAAGGAATCGATGATTTTGTCAATTACGAAGGCAAAGGGGTGAAGCCTGAAAAGAGTTACTCGGGTTCTTTCAACGTCCGGCTCTCTCCCGACACTCATCGGAGCATCGCAAGGCTTGCTAGTGAGTCAGGCGTTTCAATCAACTCATTCTCATAAAGTGGGCCAAAAGAGCGGCATGGAGGCGAGCTGGGCCGCAGCGACTTTCAAAGGGAGTCGGTGGCACGGACGACCGAGGTGGCGAAGGCTCGCCTTCGGCCACGAGGGAGGACGGGCCAGGCCGAGGGGCCGGGAAGCGGCGTCTCGATGCGAGCACTGTTCGAGGAGGTTAGACACGAGCGCAGCGAGCGGCTAAAACTCCGAGTTGCGCAGCATAGCCGCTGACGGCCCCGAGGCCAGACTCCCTGCCGAAGGAGCGAGGCCCAGCCCGCCTCCCCCGCCAAAGAGTCATCTCAATATTTTTCTTTCAACAATATTTGCATTGCAACTAAATTTTAGTTACATTTGCACATGAGTACGAAAGAGAAACTGATAGAACGCTTGAAAGGCCTGCCAAAAGACTTCACTTTTGATGAAGCATGTAGACTACTGCTCCTTTTTGGATATATTAAATCCAATAAAGGAAAGACCTCTGGATCGCGTGTATCTTTTTGTTCTCCGGGAAAGACTCCGGTGATGCTGCACCGCCCTCACCCCGAAAAGGAAATGAAAAGATATGCTGTAAAACAATTACTTGAAGAATTAATTAGAAACAAAGATATAAGCTATGAACTCTCTTAAATACAAAGGGTATATTGGCTCTGTTGCGTATAGCGAGCCTGACAAGGTCTTCTTTGGAAAAATCGAAGGTATCGACGGTTTGGTCAATTACGAAGGCGAATCGGTATCAGAACTCACAGCAGCCTTCCACGAGGCAGTGGAAGATTATCTCGCATTCTGCGAAGGCGAAGGCGTAAAGCCTGAAAAGAGTTACTCGGGTTCGTTCAATGTACGAATCTCCCCCGACACTCATCGGAGCATCGCAAGGCTTGCTAGCGAGGCGGGAGTATCAATCAACTCTTTTGTAAAAGATGCTTTAGCAAAAGCTGTAGAGAATCCCGTCCTGGGCGCCGCCTCTTTGGTGGATGGCTATTGCGTTCCAGCCAGATCCGGCGCAGCGCTGCGGGAATCTTCCCCGCTTGAAGGGAAACAAACGAAGATCGTTCTGGATGTTCCTGCCGGCGATATCACCTTTGCGAAACAGCTCTTCGCCCGCCTTGGCTGGAAAGCAGAATAAAATGGCATTGATCTGTATGTGCAACAGGCTAATCGGCAATGTTTTAATCGCAGCATGGTGATTTTGTAAAATATATTTTATAAATTTGTAAAACAGATTTTATAATTATGTTATACGAAAGACAACAACTAACCGTCTTAAAGAGCCGGATGTCCGAACTTAGACGCCGAATGCAGATTATTATGGGACCACGTCAAGTGGGGAAATCTACTCTTGTAGGACAGTTCATCGACAGCACGGATGTTCCTTTCGATTTTTTCGCTGCTGATGCCGTAAATCGCTATGACACCACTTGGATTCCAGCCCGTTGGCAAGAAGCACGTATGAGGATGGACCTGCATGAGGATCGAGAACACATCCTAATCATAGATGAGATTCAGAAAATCATCGGGTGGAGCGAGCAAGTAAAAAAGGAATGGGATGCAGACACCCGCAACAAGCGAAATCTGAAAGTAATCCTTTTGGGCTCATCACGCGTTCTTTTGGAGAAGGGGCTCAACGAATCACTTGAAGGCCGGTTTGAACCAATAAAAATGGGCTATTGGGATTGGCAGGAAATGCGGGATGCTTTTGATTTCAACATAGAACAATACATCTACTTTGGCGGATTTCCTGGTCTGGCATCTGATATAAACGATGAAGATCGATGGCGGGATCTTATGGAAAGTACCATAATAACGCCAATTCTTACCCGGGATATACTGGAGATAGAAGAAATCCGCAATCCGGCCCTACTCAGGCAGGTATTTGAGCTTGCTTGCATGGAATCGGCAAGGGTATTATCCCTGACAAAAATGCAGGGGACGATGAACAGTGGCACAGTTCCGACTATAAAGAATTATCTGAATATTCTGGACCAGACAATGACGGTGAAGCCGTTGCAAAAACATTCACCCTCCCCCATCAAAGAAAAGAATTCAGTTCCGAAGATGCAGGTTTACAATAGCGCTTTCCGCAATCGATATGGTCTACACACCTTTGAAGAAGCGCTAACAGATGCCACTGAATGGCGGCGTCAGGTTGAATCTGCAGTTGGAGCCCACCTCGCCAACCGCTCACAACTAGACGGCTTTGAACTTCTGTATTGGCGTAATGACAAGAAAAAAGAGTGCGATTATATTCTAAAAAAAGGACAGGCACTAGTAGCCATCGAAGTCAAAAGCAGCAGTGCAGATGACACATCAGGGTATGAGCTTTTTAAGCAACTATACGCCGACCGCATAACATCTGCTTTTATAGTAGGTCCAGAAGGTTTGCCGCTGGAAGATTTCTTTTGTATTAACCTGAAAACACTCTTTCGGAAATAGCTATAAATGACTATCTTTACAGCGTGAGCAACCTGGACAGCGACATACAGTACATCTCCGGGGTGGGGCCCAAAAGAGCGGCACTCATCAAGGCGGAGCTGGGCGTGGCCACCATGGGCGAGCTGCTCCGCATCTACCCCTATCGCTACATCGACCGCAGCCGCTTCTACCGCATCTCCGAAATCGCCGGTGAGGAGGCCTACGTTCAGATAAAAGCCAGGGTTGTGAGCCGCGCCATGTACGGCCCCAACGGCACAGTGATTCCTCCCGGCGACAAAAAACTCCAGTACGCCGTCAAGCGCCTCAGCGTCATCGTGGAAGACGGCACGGGCGAGATGGAAATGGTGTTCTTCAAAGGCATCAAATGGAACTACGCCCGCCTTGTGCCGGACTCCGTTTTCGTCTTCTTCGGCAAGCCCTCGCTCTTCAATGGAAAGCTAAACATGGTGCACCCGGAGATCGACTCCCCACAACCCGAAGGCTCCGACCTTCAGAGCGGCCTCACCGGCGTCTACCCGAGCACCGAAAAGCTCCTGAACGGGGGCGTAACGGGCAAAGTGATGTGCAAGCTCCAGAGCGCCGCCCTAGCCCTTTGTCTGCCCGAAATCAGGGAAACTCTTCCCGAATACATCCTCACGGAAAACGCCCTCTGCGGCCTTCAGTACGCCATCCGGAACATCCATTTCCCGGCCGACCAGTATGCCCTCCAGAAAGCTACCCGTCGGCTCAAGTTCGAGGAACTTTTCTTCCTGCAACTGAGCCTGCTCAAACAGAAATTCATCCGCTCCCACGGCAATCCGGGTCTCACGATGCCCAAGGTGGGGGCGGCCTTCAACTCACTGTACGAATCGCTCCCCTTCCAGCTCACCGGCGCCCAGAAACGGGTGATTCGGGAGATCTTCGAAGACATGCGCAGCGGCCACCAGATGAACCGTCTGCTTCAGGGCGACGTCGGCTCCGGAAAGACAATGGTGGCGGTTCTGTCGGCGCTGCTGGCGGTAGACAATGGCTATCAAGCGTGCATCATGGCGCCCACGGAAGTGCTTGCACAACAGCATTTTGCCAACATCAGCCGGTATCTGGAGCGCACCGGGGTAAGCTGCGCCCTGCTCACCGGCAGCACCACCCAAAAAGACCGGCGCGGCATCCACGCCGGCCTGCAAGACGGCAGCCTCGGCATCATCGTCGGCACGCACGCGCTTATAGAAGATAATGTGACTTTCAAGGCTCTCGGACTGGCGGTAATCGACGAGCAGCACCGCTTTGGAGTTGACCAGCGCGCCAAGCTCTGGGCCAAAGGACCTGATGGAATGGCGCCACATGTTCTGGTGATGACCGCCACCCCCATCCCTCGCACCCTTGCAATGACGGTTTACGGAGATCTGGATGTATCCGTTATCGACGAACTGCCGCCCGGCCGCAAACCGGTGAAGACCGTTCTCATCTCCGACGCCAAAAAAGCCGCCGTGTACAAGTTCATGGCCAAGCAGATTGCGCTTGGAAGACAGGTGTTCGTGGTATATCCCCTTATCTTCGAGAGCGAAAAGATGGATCTTAACAACCTCCAGATAGGTTACGAAGAGATACTCAAGCGCTTCCCCGATCCCGAGTACAAGGTGGCCATCGTGCATGGCCAGCAAACTTCGGAAGTGAAGGCGTTCAACATGGACGCGTTCGTGTCCGGAAGGGCGCAGATACTGGTATCCACCACCGTTATCGAGGTAGGCGTGGACGTGCCAAATGCCAGTGTAATGGTGATCGAGAGCGCACAAAGGTTCGGCCTCAGCCAGCTCCATCAGCTGCGCGGACGGGTGGGGCGCGGTGCCGACGAGAGCTTCTGCGTGCTGGTGCACGATTTCAAGACCAGCAAGGAAGCCCGTGAGCGGCTGGAACTCATGTGCCGCACCACCGACGGCTTCGAGATAGCGGAAGAAGACATGCGCATGCGCGGCCCCGGCGACCTGGAAGGCACTGCCCAGAGCGGTCTGCCGGTGAGCCTCAACATCGCCTCGCTCGCCCGCGACGGCATAATGCTGGGAGAGGCGCGCGCATATGCGACTCGCGTCCTGGAGGCCGACCCGGCCCTGGTGGATCCTCGCAATGCCCTACTCCTCAAAGAATTACGAAAAGACAAATACAACATAAAAGACTATAGCCGAATATCATGAAAACCACTAAACTTTTTGCGCTGGCCCTCGGGCTGGCAGCAATCTGCAGCTGTATGAAAAATGAAGAAAAGAGCGGGTACATCGGCCCGCAGGAAGTGCAGATAACAGACGGGGTAATGACCCCCGAAGTGCTGCTCGCACTGGGTCGCCTCAGCGACCCGCAGCTCTCCCCCGACGGCAGCCGCATCCTCTACGGCGTCGCCTATCAGAGCATCCCCGAAAACCGTTCGAACCGCAACCTCTGGATCTGCAATGCCGACGGCACGGGCGCAGTCCAGCTCACCCGCTTCGCAAAGAGCGTCTCATGCGCCCGCTGGAGCAAGGACGGAAGCCACATTTTCTTCATTCAGGGAGGCCAGCTCTGGAAGGCTACCATCAAGGGCAACAAACTCGGTAAGAAGGTGAAACTCAGCGACATCCCAGCCGGAATGGGAGAGTTCAAGATCTCCCCGGACGAGTCGCAAATCATCTATACGAGCACCGTTAAGAACACCGCCCTCGTGCAGCCGGCCGACACCGATCCGGCCCTCGACAAGGCCCAGGCCTACAGCACGGAGGACCTCATGTACCGCCACTGGGACCACTGGGTCACCGAGGTGCCGCGCAGCTACGTCGCCACCCTGGTTAACGGCATCATCACCCCGGAAAAGAGCATCGACATTCTCGGCACCGAGGAACTCTTCGAACTGCCCACCGAACCCTTCGGCGGCATCGAGCAGCTCGACTGGGCACCCGACAGCAGGCACATCGCCTACAGCTGCCGCAAGAAGGTCGGCAAACAGTACGCCTTCAGCACCAACACCTCTATCTATATATATGACATCGTGACCGGAGCCACCGTGGCCGTTACCGAGCGCGGCGGCTACGACACCGACCCTGTTTGGAGCCCCGACGGCGCGCATCTGGCCTGGATATCCATGCCGCGCGACGGCTACGAGGCTGACCAGCAGCGTCTTATGGTGGCCGATATCGCCTTCCCGCAGGACGGTGCCGACGGGCAGAGCGCCGACGTCTGCATATCCGGCATCCGCCGTCTCGGAGAGAAGTTCGACCACGACGTGGCCGGCCCCATCTGGCACGGCGACAAGATCTACTTCGCCGCCCTCATGAACGAAGCGGTGCAGAGCCTCTTCCGCGTCGGCCTGGACGGTGCCGAACCGGAGCGTCTCACCCCGGGCGACTGGTGGACCGACCTTTTCCCGCCCTTCGCCGTGCTCGACCGTGAAGACGGCGGCGTGGAGATGCTCACCTGCTACTACAGCCTCGAGTTCCCGGCCGAGCTGGCCAGCGTGACCGCCGGTGCCGGCGAGCCGAGCCTCAAACAGCTGGGCAGCGTGAACGGCAGTATACTCGAGAAACTCTCCCCCATCCATGAGGAGTCGGTGCTCGTCGAAACCGTCGACCACAAGCAGATGCAGTGCTGGGTCGTCTATCCGCCCGAGTTCGACGAAAACAAGGTCTACCCCGCCATCGAAATCGTCCTCGGCGGCCCTCAGGGCACGAATTCCCAGGACTGGAGCTACCGCTGGTGCTATCGTCTCATGGCACAGCAGGGCTATATCGTGATACTGCCGAACCGCCGTGGCACCACCGCCTTCGGACAGGAGTGGAAGGAGCAGATCAGCGGCGACTACCCCGGCCTGAACATGCAGGACTACCTTGTGGCCGGCCGCTATATCAAGAGTAAGCCCTACGTGGGTAAGCTCGCATGCGTGGGTGCATCGTACGGCGGCTATTCCGCCTACATGCTGGAGGGCCTCCACGGCGACCTCTACGACTGCTTTATCGCGCACGCCGGCATCTTCGACGAGAAGCAGCTCTGGTTCACCACCGAGGAGATGTGGTTCGCGAACTGGGACAACGGCGGCCTCACCGAATACGCCTACACTCCCGGCCAGCAGGGTCCTGCAGGCGACGGAGTGACCTTCGGCGGCATGCAGCAGGCCGGTGCGCCCTATGCATCTACCCCCAAGGCCCAGAGGCACTACGCCAACTCTCCTTCCAGCATGGTCACCAAATGGCACACCCCCATACTCTGCATCCACGGCATGATGGACTACCGCATCCCCTACGAGCAGGGCATGGCCGCCTTCAACGCCGCCCAGATGATGGGTGTCCCGTCGAAGCTCATCGTCTTCCCGGAAGAGAACCACTGGATTCTGCAGCCGCAGAACGCACTCTTCTGGCATCACAATTTCTTCGACTGGCTGGATCGCTGGTGCAAGTAGCCTGATTGGCGGGCTGCCTCAAGTGCATCGACTATGGAACAGGCGCAGGTCGAAAGATTGCTCCGGCTGATGAAGCTTCTCACCGGTAACACCACCTACACGGTGGATGAGCTGGCGGAGAAGCTCGATACCAGCTACCGCAGCATCTACCGTTATCTCGACACCTTCCGCGAGGCCGGATTCGCCGTGCGGAAGGTGCGGAGCGGGGTGTATGAGCTGGTGGCGACGGGGCGACGCACGCGCGACCTGGACCGGCTGGTTTATTTCTCGGACGAGGAGGCCGGGATAATCAACGGACTCATCGAGAGCCTGGACAACACCAATGCCCTGAAGCAGAACCTTCATCAGAAACTGGCTGCAATCTACGATGTGGCGCCGGTAACGGACTTCATCAGCAAGCAGTCCAATGCTCTGAACGTGCGGGAACTCTCCGACGCGATACAGCAGCGGCGCTGCGTGGTGCTGCACGATTTCAAATCGTCTTCCGGGCGCAGCGGCGACCGCCGCATCGAGCCTTTCGCATTCACTACCAATTACATACACGTTTGGGGATATGATTTGGCGGACGGACGCTGCAAGATGTTCGGCGTGGCCCGAATCGGCGAGGTGGAAGTGCTGCGCGGCGAGCCCTGGACCCACGAGGCCGAGCACCGTCGCACCGAAATCGACGTCTTCCGCATGAGCGGAGAACGGCGGTTCCACGTGAAGCTGGCGCTGGATCAGCTGGCCCGCGACCTCCTGCTGGAAGAGTATCCGCTGGCGGCGGCGGAGGTTCGTCTTTTGGAGTCTGGCGAGGAGGCCGGGTGGTCCCCCGATTCTGGCGGTTTGTCCTCCGATTCTGGCGGGAGGTTCCTCGACTCTGCCGGGCGGCTCCCCGACACCTGGCTCTTCGAGACCGACGTGTGCGCCATGCAGGGCGTGGGCCGCTTCGCGATCGGCCTTGCCGACCATGTGCGCGTGGTAGATTCGCCCGAACTCAGCGAATACATCAAAGATTTTTCGAAAAAATTTCTTGCCTGATAATTTTTGACGTTATTTGGCAAAATGCTGCCATATCTTTGCATCGTGGAAAGGAAATCCACGATGCTTTTTTGTAAACTTAAAACAGATCAGATATGTCAGCCACAGAATTCTTCCTTCTCCGTAACCGCGTTTCCGAGGAACTCACCGCCAACAGCTACAAGCCCGAAGAGGCAGCCCGCATCACCCACAGCCTCTCCCGCGACGCCCTCTCCCTCATCGCCGAACTTGGCCTGGAGGTAGCTTGATGCTCTCCACGACTTTTCCGTAATTTTTTTCGATAACCTTTGATCAGTTTGCGGACGAAAATTTCGTCCGCAAACGCTTAGTGCTCGTACCCTGTTTTTTTCTTGCAGGTCGCGAGCATTTTTGGCCTTTTTTGCTCGTACCCTGCGCAGCAATTGCAGGTCACGCGCAGTACCCCAAAAAATCTATGTCTGTCTTCCAATTTTTCTTCGTATCTTCGCCCTGCGATGGAAGATAAAGCGGCAAGAATACTCGAGGGGCTGGACACGGCCCAGCGGCAGGCGGTGGAGAGCATCCACGGCCCGGTACTCATTGTAGCCGGTGCTGGCTCGGGCAAAACGAGGGTGCTTACCTCGCGTATCGCCTATATCCTTGCCACTGAAGACATCGACCCTGCTCGCATCCTTGCGCTCACCTTCACCAAGAAGGCCGCAGGCGAAATGAAGGAACGCATTGCCGCAATGGTGGGTGACAGACGCGCCCGCAGGCTCGTGATGGGCACCTTCCACTCCGTGTTCGTGAGGTTCCTGAGGGACTATGCCGAATCCCTCGGCTACCCTAAGAACTTCACCATCTACGACCAGTCGGATTCCACTTCGGCGGTGAAGGCTTGCGTCAAAGAACTGAAGCTGGACGACAAAGTGTACAAGCCCCGCGAGGTGCTCTCACGTATCTCCTCTGCCAAGAACGCCCTCATCGGCCCTGTAAGCTATAAGGCGGATACGCAGCTTGGCCTGGCAGATTCCGCCGCAAAGAAGCCGCGAATCTGCGACGTTTACGCGCTCTACCAGCAGAAGCTCAAGGCCAGCGGAGTGATGGACTTCGACGATATCCTGGTGCAGATGAACAAACTGCTACGCTCCAATACCGAAGCCCTTCAGGAAATCTCAGGCCGCTTCTCCTATATACTTGTAGACGAGTACCAGGACACCAACTATCCCCAGTACCTCATTCTTCAGCAGCTGGCGCGTCCGCATCACAACATCTGCGTGGTGGGCGACGATTCCCAGAGCATATACGCCTTCCGCGGAGCCCGCATCCAGAACATCCTGAACTTCCAGAAAGACTATCCCGAAAGCAAGATACTCCGCCTCGAGCGCAACTATCGCTCCACTTCAAACATAGTGGAGGCGGCAAACGCTGTCATCGCCCATAACGAGGGCCGCATTCCCAAAAAGTGCTATGCGGGAGACGAGTGCGGCGAAAAGATAGAACTCCTCAAGGCCTGGACCGAGCAGGACGAGGCCATCATGATAGTATCCGACATCATCTCCCGGATGCAGAAGGAAAAGGCCCAGTATCAGGACTTTGCCATCCTCTACCGCACCAACTCGCAGTCGCGTGCGCTCGAAGAGCAGCTCCGCCGTCGAAACATGCCCTACATGATCTACTCCGGCAATTCATTCTTCGACCGGGCGGAGATCAAAGACATGATGGCCTACTTCAAGCTGGTCGTGAACACGAACGACGATGAAAGCTTCAAACGCATAGTGAACGTGCCTGCCCGCGGAATCGGCGACACCTCGGTCTCGGCTTTGAACGAATGCGCCCGCGCTCACGGCTGTTCGCTCTTCAAGGCGGCGTTCATGCAGGACGCCACAGTCTTCGGTCTCAGGCCCGCCGGTCTGGAGAAGATTCAGGCATTCTGCCGCATGATAGACGGCCTTGCTGCCAAGGCAGCGGCAACGGATGCATACGATATGGCGAAGGAGGTAGCCGATGTGTCCGGTTACTACGCTTTCCACAAGCTGGATACTTCTATCGAAGGCATGGCCCGCACTGCGAACCTCGACGAGTTGCTGAACTCTGTGCTCAGCACTGTGGAAGAGCGTCAGGACGAATTCGCCGACAACGGCATTCCGGAAGACGAATTCCCGGTGGTTACGCTGGCCGACTTCCTTGAGAACATCGCCCTGCTTTCCAATGTGGATGTGTCCACCGAGGAAGACACCAACAACAAGGTAGCGCTCATGACGGTTCACTCAGCGAAGGGTCTGGAGTTCCCGTATGTGTATGTGGCGGGCTGCGAAGAAAACCTGTTCCCCGGCGGCGGCCTGCTGGCCAGCAAACAGGATATAGAAGAAGAGCGCAGGCTTTTCTACGTGGCTCTCACCCGCGCTAAAAAGGCGGTTAAGGCCTCGTACTCAATGAGTCGTATGCGCAATGGCAAACACGAGAACAATTCGCCCAGCCGCTTCCTCTACGAACTCGACCAGCATTGCGTTGAGAATCCGCTTCAGAAGGAAGAAGCTTATGGCGGAAGCGCAAGCGCGCGCAGTTCGTTCAGCGGATTCGGCTCTGCGCGTGGATCCAGCTCGGGATTTGGCTCCGGGCGCACCTCGGGTTCAGGCTTCGGCGGCGGCTCCTATGGCAGCGGTTCTTACGGTTCCGGACGCCGAGGCGATTCCGGTTATAAATACGGATCCTCCTCGAGCGTTCGTTTTGAGCATAGAAAATCATCCTTCGGTTCCTCGTCGTCCTTCGGCAGCTCCACGCCGACGCGCCCGGCACCGCAGCCGTCTCCAGTAATCAGGCCCTCAGCCGCGCCGCAGATAATCGACCCGAACTTTGTTCCTGTGGATATGCGGGAACTCAGGGCCGGCCAGCGCATAGAGCACAACCGTTTCGGGGCAGGTAAAATCCTCGAAATCACCGGAGAATATCCTGAACTCAAGGCCGTCGTGGATTTCGATGATTACGGCCGCAAACAACTCCTCCTCAAATACGCCAAACTCCGTCCGGAGAAATAGAGCACCCACGCCATCCAAAGTGTCGGAGACGTCCCAAAAACAGGGACGTCTCGGTCAAAAAGGGCCCAAAAACGTCGGAGACGTCCCAAGAAACGGGACGTCTCGGACACCCCAACCCCGATCTGTGGCACCCATGAGAAGGGAGCCAGGCCGTGACCTGCGCAGCTACAAGTGCGAAGGTGCCGACAAAAAAGAACTTCCGATTATCGATTTTTTTCGTTATCTTCGCAGGATAAAAGCCGTTTAAAGAATTTAAACGAAAATTCATCCAAAATATGTCCAAAAAAATCGTTTTGAGAGGTGGGCTCGACCTCCCCGTAACGGGGCTGGCCGAAAAGCGCATCGCCAAGACAGTGAACCCCGCTACGGTGGCGGTTTGCCCGGATAACTTCCCGGGATTCACGCCACGCCTGCTCGTCCGGGAAGGCGACGCAGTGAAGTGCGGGTCCCCCGTGCTTGCGGACAAGAAGAGACCCGAGGTTATCGTGGTCTCCCCTGTCAGCGGCACGGTGAAGGAAATTGTCCGTGGCGAAAAGCGTAAGCTCCTTGCAGTGGTGGTGGAGCAGGACGGCAAACGGGAGGCTCTGGATTTCGGAGCCAAGAGCCCCGCAGAGCTCGACGCCCACGCCATCAAGAAGGCTATCCTCGAGAGCGGCCTCTGGCCGTTCATTATCCAAAGGCCCTACGGCATCATCGCCAATCCTGCCGATGAGCCCAAGGCCATTTTCGTATCGGCATTCGATACCGCCCCGCTCGCGGCAGACGCTGCCTTCACGCTGGGCGACCGTCTTCCCGACATCCAGAAAGGCATCGATGCGCTGGCCAGAATCGCCAAAGTTCATGTCGGCCTTCCCGCCAAAGACGCCGAACCGTTCGACAAGCTCGAGAACGCCGAGAAGCACGTGTTCGAAGGCAAGCATCCCGCCGGCAACGTGGGCGTGCAGATCAGCCACATCAGCCCAGTTACCAAGGGCAGCATAGTGTGGACGGTGTCGCTCCTGGGCCTCGCCGCCATCGGCCGTCTGTTCGCAACGGGCAAGGTGGACCTTCGCCGCAAGGTAGCGGTCGCGGGCAGCGCCGCCATCGAACCGGCCTATGCCGACACCTATCCCGGTGCGCCCATGAGCACGCTCGGCGGCTTCTTTGGCAACACGGACGACCTCCGCGTCATAAGCGGCAACATCCTCAGCGGCAAAACCGTCGGCAAAGAGGGCTGGCTCGGCTTCTACGACAACACGGTCACCGTTCTCCTCGAAGGTTACGAGAAGGAACTCCTCGGCTGGGCCAGGCCCATACGCTGGAAACTCTTCAGCACCGACCACAGCTACTTCTCCTGGCTCATGCCATGGCGCAAGTACGACATGGACACCAACCTCCACGGCGGTCCGCGCGCTTTCGTAATGAGCGACGGATATTATAAAAAGGTTCTCCCGATGGACATCTTCCCCGTGTACCTGATCAAGGCCTGCCTTGCCGGCGACATCGACAAGATGGAGAAGTTCGGCATCTACGAGGTCATCCCCGAAGACCTGGCCTTGTGCGAGTACATCGACCCGTCGAAGAACGATATTCAGGAAATAATCGCAAACGGCATACGCCTGATGCTCAAAGAAATGGAATAAATCATGAAAAAATTCTGGGCAGCAACAGTCGATGCGTTTGCGACATTCCTCCATGTGCCGGGCACGGTAACCCGCAAGGGTGCACACGTGCGCGACGCGGTGGATCTCAAACGCATCATGATCATCGTGGTGATAGCCCTCGTGCCCGCAGCCCTCTTCGGCATGTGGAACGTGGGTTATCAGCACCAGCTGGCAGTGGGAGGCGGCTTCGGCGCGCATATCCTGGCCAACTGGTGGTGGGGCTTCCTCAAGACCCTCCCGCTCTTCGTAGTCTCCTACGCGGTAGGTCTGTTCATCGAGTTCTTCAGCAGCGGACTCCGCGGCGAAGAGGTGAACGAAGGCTACCTCGTCACGGGATTCCTCATCCCGCTCATCGTTCCGGTCACCACTCCCCTGTGGATGCTCGCACTGGCAGTCGCCTTCGCGGTCATCTTCGGAAAGGAGGTCTTCGGCGGCACCGGCATGAACATCTGGAACCCCGCTCTCCTCACCCGGGCGTTCCTCTTCTTCAGCTACCCCTCCGCCATGTCGGGCAGTGAAGTCTGGATCGCGAAACGTTCGGGCGAAGTCTTCGCCGACGGCTTCACCGGTGCCACTCCGCTCGCCCTCGACGGCGCGGCTCAGTACAGTAATACCGTCTGGAGCCAGATTCTCGGAACCATCCCGGGCAGCGTGGGCGAGACCAGCATCATCGCCATCCTTCTCGGCGCAGCCATCCTGCTCTGGACGGGCATCGCCAGCTGGAAGGTGATGTGCGGCAGCGTGCTCGGAGCCCTTCTAGTGGGCTTCCTGGGCGACATCGCCGGCATCAGCACAATGCCCTGCTGGAATCAGCTCATCGTTGGCGGCTTCGCATTCGGTACCGTCTTCATGGCCACCGATCCGGTTACCTCCGCACAGACGGAGACCGGCAAGTGGATCTACGGACTGCTCATCGGTGCGCTCTGCATAACGGTCCGCCTCTTCAACCCCGGCTACGCCGAGGGCATGATGCTGGCCATCCTGCTTGGCAACACCGCAGCCCCGCTCATCGACCACTGCGTTGTGACTTCTCACATCAATCGCAGGAACCGCAAACTCAGTAAAGCCGTCTAGCCATGAATACCAATAACAACGTCTATACAGTCATCTATACCACGATAGTCGTGGTGATAGTGGCAGGCATTCTGGCGGCAGCGGCCACGTTCCTGAAACCATCACAGCAGGCCAACATCAAGGCCGAAACCATATCCCAGATGCTTCAGGCCGCACAGTTCCCTACTGATGGAATGAACAACGCCCAGAAGCTCGACAAATACGCGGAAGAAATTGACCGCGCGTTCGTGATCGACGCCTCCGGCGCCATTGTACGCGAACTTGACGTGACCCGCAGCAACATAGAACTGGCCGATAATCTCAAGGCCGCCAACTATGGAATTGCCGGCAAGAGCGGTTATAAGCACGAACTTCCGGTATACATTCTCAAAAACGGAGTAAACATTATCGCTTGCTACGGAGCCGGCCTTTGGGGCCCGGTCTGGGGCTATCTGGCATTGGAGCCGGACGGCACCACGATCAAGGGAGCTTACTTCGACCATGAATCCGAAACCGCAGGACTCGGCTCCCGAATCAAGGACGACCCTGCTTTCCGTGCGCAGTTCGTCGGAAAGCGCATCGCCTGGGATGCCGTACCGCAGTTTGCTATAGTCAAGGGCGGAGCGCCCGAGGGAGCGGAGAACGCCATCGACGCCATCACCGGCGCCACGATGACTTCCCGCGGACTCGACGATGCCATCAACACCTGGCTGTCGGCCTACAAGCCGTACTTCACAGCCGGCAAAAACGCAGAGGAGGACTAAGCCATGACACTTAAAGAAACGTTCCTTCAGCCTCTCTTCAAGGGCAATCCCATTACCGTGCTGGTGCTCGGTATATGCTCGTCCCTTGCTGTTACCGTAACCCTCAAGGGCGCGCTTGTGATGGCCCTGTCGGTCACCGTGGTCTGCGGCCTCTCGAACCTGGTGCTGAGCCTCCTTCGCAAGGGCATTCCCAACCGCGTGCGCATCATCGTACAGCTGGTCGTGGTTGCAATGTTGGTGATTCTGGTCGACCAGATACTCAAGAGCATCGAGGTCACCTTCCCCATCGACAAACAACTCTCCGTATACATCGGCCTCATCATCACCAACTGCATAGTGATGGGCCGAATCGAAGCGTTCGCTCTCGGCAGCAAGCCCTTCCCCTCCCTGGTGGACGGCCTTGCCAACGGATTCGGCTACGGCATGATACTCCTCATTGTGGCCTTCTTCCGCGAACTCTTCGGAAGCGGCACCCTCTTCGGCCTGCAGGTAATGCCCGCAGGATACGTTACGAACAATCTCGTAATTCTGCCCCCGTTCGCGTTGATACTCATCGGATGCATCATCTGGGTACACCGCAGCGTGGACAAGGAACTCCAGGAAAAGTAAAAAGCACAGCCATATGGAATACGTAAGCCTTTTCGTAAAGTCTATCTTCGTAGACAACATGATATTCGCCTACTTCCTGGGTATGTGCTCATACCTGGCGGTAAGCAAGACCGTGAAGACGGCAAACGGCCTCGGCCTCGCCGTTATCTTCGTACTGCTCTGCACCCTTCCGCTGAACTACCTGCTCAACCGCTACGTGCTCCAGCCCGGAGCTCTGGCATGGCTGGGTCCGCAGTTCGCCGAAGTAGACCTGAGTTTCCTCAGCTTCATCCTATTCATCGCGGTCATCGCGGCCTTCGTGCAATTGGTGGAGATGGTGGTGGAGCGATTCTTCCCGGCCCTGTACGGGAGCCTTGGTATCTTCCTGCCGCTGATTGCGGTGAACTGCGCCATCCTTGGCGGTTCGCTCTTCATGCAGCAGAAAGATTTCGTGAACGTCGGCGAAAGCGCCGTGTACGCCCTGGGTTCCGGTATCGGCTGGTATCTGGCCATAGTGATGCTGGCCGCCATTCGTGAAAAGATGGCCTACAGCAACGTTCCGAAGCCCCTCAAGGGAATCGGTATCACGTTCATCACCGTGGGTCTCATGGGCCTGGCCTTCATGATCTTCATGGGCATTAGCTTATAGGAGGGAAAGATATGACACAGGTAATCATAAGCGCAATAGCCATAACGGTCCTGGTGACCATCATCCTGGTGGTCCTGCTGCTCTGGGTGAAAGCCAAGATCACTCCGTCCGGCACAGTAAAAATCGACATCAACGACGGCAAGCGCGTGCTTGACGTGCCTCAGGGAGGCGACGTTATGCACACTCTGGCCGATCAGGGCATTTTCCTCCCCTCCGCCTGCGGCGGCAAGGCCAACTGCGGCCAGTGCAAGGTGCAGATGATTGAGGGCGGCGGAGAGATACTCGAAACCGAGAAGGGCCAGTTCAACCGCAAGCAGATCAAGGCCGGTATGCGTCTGGGCTGCCAGGTTAAGGTGAAGGAAGACCTCAAGATCCGCATCCCCGACAGCACGCTGAGCGTGAAGAAGGTCGAGTGCGAGGTCATCTCCAACCACAACGTGGCGTCCTTCATCAAGGAGTTTACCGTCCGCATCCCCGAAGGCGAGCATCTCGACTTCAAGAGCGGCGAGTACATCCAGATCGACATCCCCAAGGGAGTCTTCGACTACAAGGACATAGAAGTGGACGAACCCTACAAGGCAACCTGGGAACGCTTCGGCTTCTTCGACCTCAAGTGCGTGAACCCCGAACCCACGGTGCGGGCCTACTCCATGGCCTCCTATCCGGCCGAAGGGCAGATTATCAAGCTCAACGTGCGTATCGCCACCCCGCCGTTCGACCCGAACGCTCCGAAGGGCAGCAACAAGCTCCTGCCGGTGAATCCGGGTATCGCCTCATCGTACGTATACACAAGGCATCCGGGCGACAAGGTGACCATCAGCGGTCCCTTCGGCGACTTCCTTCTTCCGGAAGACGATCCCATCGAGACCGAATACATCTTCGTGGGCGGCGGCGCCGGTATGGCTCCGCTCCGCAGCCACATCATGCATCTGTTCCGCACCCTGAAGACCAAGCGCAAAGTAAGCTTCTTCTACGGCGCCCGCAGCCTGTCCGAGGCGTTCTACCTCGAAGACTACTGGGCCATCGAGAAGGATTTCCCGAACTTCAAGTTCTATCTTACGCTAGACCGTCCCGATCCGGTTGCGGACGAGAAGGGCGTGAAGTACACCGCAGGCTTCGTGGCTCCTGAAATGGGACGCCTCTACCTGAACGAGCACGAGGCTCCCGAGGACATCCAGTACTTCATGTGCGGCCCGCCCATGCTGGTCAAGACCGTGGAGAACCTGCTGGACAGCCTTGGAGTTGATCTGGAGACCAATCTCCACTTCGACAACTTCGGTTAGTAGGATTTCCGAATCGGAAAAAGTTCTCAATTCGCATACCCCCGGCCCGAAAGAGCCGGGGGTACCTGTGTTTTTTTCTTTATAATCTTAAGAAACAGAAAAAGTTACGGGGAAATCGATTTACTCCGTTGACAATGTAAAAAACGCTCCATAGCTTTGCCTCCGGATTCTCATTCTTCATGACAATGATCCGGTTTAGCTTTTTTCATGTGTTTGTTGTGCTGGGTGGGCTGATCGCCGCCGCCGTGACGGTACCGGGATGCAGCACCGAGAATCTCCGCCCTCGAACGGTCCCCGCCGGGATTGAATTGTACATAGAATCTCCCGGCGGAGTCCGTTCTCTCGACCTCTTCATATATCGCGATACCCTGATCCGCACGTTGGAAAGCCATCTGCGCCTGGAGGCCCCGATTCCAGAAACCATATTCGCGAACTCCAGCCCCGGGGACAGGCTTCTCGTCGCCATTGCCAACAGTCCCGCTCCATTTCGGGAAGAGGCCCTGCAACGCTTCGAGAGCGCCGAACAACTGGAAATGTATTACCGGGAGGAGGATCCGGAATATCCCCTTATGAGCGCAGTAACGGCATTCAGCGAAGGGCCGGTGCGGATAAAACTCTCTCCCCTTCTCTGCCCGGTTGACATACTTTATATAAACAATCTTACCGGTCTGGCGCTGAGCGGAGTGCGCGTTCAACTCCACAATGTAAACGCCCATGCGCAGATGCTTCGCACCGACGGTTTCCGAACAGTGGAGACCGAGGACAACCCGGCAACCCTAGCGCATCCCGAAATGATGCGCCGGGATATTCGGGAAAACATAGGCCACGAACTGGCACCAGACCTCACTCTTTACTGCTACCCCTTCGACGGAGAAGGTCCGTCGCGCACTACCCTAACACTCACAGCTATGGCCGGAACCGAGCAAAGGGAATGGTCCTTCGCACTCCCACCCCTTTCCAGAGGTCAGCCTGCGGCAATGGAACTTACTCTCAAATGAGATATTTTTCGTATCTTGTTCCCGATATGAAACTGATAATCAAAAAGCTTCCCGAAACCACCGTCACCTACGCTCAGCTCACGGACCTTATCCACGCAGCTTTCGAAGAGCGTCTGCAACAGGGTCTGCACTTCACCTGCTCGCGTATGGGCGAGAAGGATTTCGAGAGGAGAATGAAAGATGGCACCGTGTTCGTCGCGCTAGACGAAGAAACCGGAGAACTGCTCGGAACGGTGAGCATCTTTGTCAAGACGGACTACAAGGGCCGCAAATATGGTTATCACGAGTTTCTGGCTGTAAGTCCCAAGGCAAAGCATATGGGAGTGGCCATACAGCTCACACAGGCATGGACCGAATTCGCCCACGAAAACGGGCTTCAGTACATCAAGAGCGACACCGCCACCAGGGCATACAGCTCAGTGAAATGGCACCTCAAGAACGGTTTCCATAAATACGGAGTAATGGCTTTCGATAACACCGATTACGTTTCGTATCTCTTCATAAAGTATCTGGACTGCCCAACAAAAAGGAGCCCGATTATTCTCAGGCTCCGTTATCTCTATTCGAGGTTTCGTTATTTCTTGTCTTTCCAGAAGAGACGTATATAAACGAGGGACTTCCATTTACGGTCTTTCTTAGGCGGCAGCTGCATGTAGTCGCCGAACCATTCGGTGAGCACCTTGTCGTAGTTGGCAGGTGCGCAGAACGCTGTGTCCTCGAAAGGCAGTTCAATGATATTCTCGAAGTCCTCAACGTCGAACCACTCACGAATGCTGCGGTCGGGGCAGGCATATTGCGACAGGTGCTTCGTGGGAGTTGCGCATAGATTCTTCATCATATACTCCAGCCACTGGGCCATCTGCACTGCATTCTGACGGACCACGCGCCTGTTGAAACGGGGACCGTGGGCGATACGTTTAATATGGAACTTCAGCGGCATGCCGGGGAGTTTCTTCACAAAGGCCTTACGTACCCTGTTGGACATCTCATACACAAAGCAGAAGAGCTTCTGCAGGGTATACTGATCTTCTTCGGTATCAGGAGCATAGTCCAGTGGGAAGATGTCGATGCGCACCCCCTGATCCTGAACGGTGCCATTCCAGGGGATGTAGGTGCGGGATTCGGTATCCCTCATGTCGGCCACCCTGGCGTACGCCACGTAGGCGTCCGGCTGACGGGCGCTGCAGAACAGCTCATACCTGTCGGATTTGTACTCACGGCAGAAGCGGTCGTAATCCGCACGCGGCATAACGATGTCGATATCGTCGTCCCAGGGGATGAAGCCCTTGTGGCGGACAGCTCCCAGAAGGGTGCCGTAGGCCATGGAGTAGCGTATGCCGTTTGCCTTACAGAAGGCGTGAACGTCTTTCAGGATTTTCACGCTTTCCTGCTGTAATTCTCTTTGAGTAAGTTGTTTCATGAGCTAATCTTTATTCGAATTCCTTGATACGTGCCGCCAGGGCTGCGAGCTCCTCATGGGTCTGTTCGCCCATGTGCGAGATACGGTAGAAGCCCGGAATGCCGCCTGGCATTATGTAGGTGGCGTATTTGTCGATGAGGCCGCGGAACACCCTGCGGGAGGCGTCGTCTGCCGTCTGGATGGCGGTGATTGCGTAGGTGGGCGACTCGGTGGGCATGGCCCAGCCGTATTTACGGCACTCTGCACGGAAGAGCTCAGCCCTTTCGTGTACACGGGCGATGTTGGCTACCTCTCCCCCTTCGGCCTCCAGCTGTTTCAGGCGGGCGTGGAGTTGAAGGAAGATGATGGTTGCCGGGCTGTAAGGAGTCTGACCGCGGGTGAGGTTCCGGAGGTTCTCCTCGAAATCCCAGTAATAGCCCTTGTGTTTGAAGGGGAATTCCGCAGCTTTCTTTGAAAGGAAAACTACCGAAAGGCCGGGAGGTACGTTGAGTCCTTTCTGGGTGCTGGTTACGCACACGTCTGCCCCGATCTCATCCATATTGAAAGGCTCTGCAAGGAAGCTACTTATAACGTCCACCACGAGCGACACTCCGTAGCTGCGGCAGATTTCGCCTATGCGCTTAACATTGAACAGCACGCCCGAAGAGGTTTCATCGTGCTGGCAGAGCAGCACGCCAGGACGCTCGGCCGCTATCGTCTTCTCGAGTTCAGCGTAATCCAGGTCGCGCGCGAAAGGAACCTTGAAATGCACGAATGGCAGGCCGTAGTAACTACAGAGGTCTGCCCAACGGTGGCCGAATGAACCGCCGTCGATCACGAGGGCCTTATCGAATCCCGAGGCGTAGTTCTCCACGATTGCGCTCATGGCGCCGGTACCCGAACCGGTGTAGATGATGGTACGCCCGCCCTTGCAGTGGATGAGATCCAGAAGGATGCGTTCGGATTCGAGGTTGATGCGGGAGAACTCATCGGTGCGCATGTACGGAATGGGCTCCGACCCTATACGGGCAATGCTTTCGGGAATGTCTCCCGGAAACGCATATGAGTGCATTGGCAGGTTCATTATAGTGTTTTCAAATTATATCTGCTGTTGAAGGCTTCCTGGATGCCGGCCATGGCGATGATTTCCTTTTCTGGAAGCTTGGTGTAGAAGTAGCCCTCTGCCAGAGCCGCGGAGGCGAACTCCTTGATTTCGTAGCGCAAGCCCTCTCCGGCAAAGGGATAGAAGCATTTCTTGTTCTGGTTCTGGTCTTCGTAGCGGAGCTCGAAGAAATCGGTCTTCCACCAGGGGGCGGGCACGTAGGCGTAGCCTTTGGTGCCGGAAACCACCATACTGCCTTCGGTCTTTGCGCCCAGGCCAACTTCGAAGCTTGCGGAGGCGTGATCAAAGAGCATGATGGTCTTGGTATAGATGTCCACTCCCCCCTTCATCTGGGCGATGAACATGGTTTCCTTAACATCGGTTCCGAGCAGATGGAAGATAGGCAGGAGCGGGAAGCATGCGTTCTCGTTCATACTGCCGCCGAAGCGGGCGCTGTCCATCTTTTCAGAGCTCAGATCCGTAATTGTGGTGGTGGCCGCCTTGATATCCACTATGTCTCCTATAGCGCCGGACTGCAGCAGGGTCACGAGATGCCCGAAGGCCGGGCAATAGGCGGTTTTGTGCGCCATCATGAGCACAAGCTTTTTCTTGTGCGCAAGGGCGAAAAGCTCCTCCGCCTGGGCCTTTTCGAGCACCAGCGGGGTTTCGCAAAGCACGTGCTTTCCGGCTTCAAGGGCCGACTTGGCGTATTCGTAGTGGGTATAGTGGGGCGACGCCACATAAACGGCGTTGCAATTTGCGTACAGTTCTTCCAGACTGCCTGCACAAACGGGAACGTTCAGCTCACGGCAGAAGGCTTCGCATCCGGCGCGATTGGGATTGTATGCGGCCGATATTGCGATGCTGTTCACATGTGAGGATTCGGGAACGAAGCGACGGGCGATGCTGCCGGTACCGATAATACCGATGCGAATCTTGGCTTGCTCTTCACGGAGCATAGTGCTTGAGATACCCTCGGTACGGGGCAGATAAACCACCTCGCAGAACTCTTTCAGGTAATCGAAATAGCCTTTCCAGTCGGATCCTATGGCGAAAATGTCCACTCCGTATTTGTGGATGTCGTCGATCTTCTGACCGCGGTATTCTTCGATGATAACCTCGTCGGCAAGACCGGTTGCTCGCACCGCGTCGATGCGCTTCATCACGTTGTCGCTGGTATTGAGCTTGCCCCTTTCGAGGTCGAAGTTATCCGTGGTAACGCCCACGATGAGCCAGTCGCCGAGTTCCTTTGCCCTGCGCAGCAGGTTGATGTGACCCTGATGCAGAAGGTCGAAGGTTCCGTAGGTTATTACTTTTTTCATATCCTGCAAAGATAGTCATTTCTCCGGAAGAGAAAAAGCCCTGAGTGCGTGGGTTTTCCGCTTGTCTTCCGGCGGAAGCTGCATATAGTCGCCGAACTGCTGACGCAGGAATGCGTCCCAGTCGCGGAAGGCCATGAAGGATCCGCCTTCGAACGGCAGTTCCACGTAGTTTTCGAACATCTCTCGAGGGAAGATCTCATTGTTCCCAACATAGCGAACCGACATGCTTCCGCAGAGGCGCGAGCCTTCGAAGGGGTACTCCTTCATGGTAGACGCCATCCGCTCGAACCACTGGCGCGGCGTGAGCTTGTACGACGCCAGATGCGCTAGCAGCGGATCGTGGAAACTCAGCGGCCAGAGGGGACGGAGGCGCATGTAGAGATGGTGCACGTCGCTGCAGAAACTCCGCTCGCGGCGAAGATTGACGGCCTCGTCGTCCGGTTTACCGTCGACCGGGAAGATGTCGATATTAAGGCCGAAATGGTATGCCGGCATGCGGGGCTCGATGCTGCGGGTGCGGGTGTCGTGCACCTTGGCGAAGAAGTTCATGAACGCCGCTTCAGGCTTGTCGGTTCCGTAGAGCACCTCGTACGGACCATGCTTGCCGTATTCCGCCACGAAGCGCTCAAAGTCCGGCCTCGGCATGAGCAGGTCGATATCGTCGTCCCAGGGGATGAAGCCCTTGTGCCGGACTGCCCCGAGCAGCGTGCCATAGGCCATGGAATAACGGATGCCGCGCTCCCGGCAGAAGGCGTCCACATCGCGCAGAATATCCAGCAGACGCATCTGTATCTCCCTGCGTTCCAGCGGCTTACCGCCGAGGCCCGTCATGCGCTCCAGGTAGAGCAGCACCTTTTCCTGCTCGTCGGGGGTGCAGTAGTTGAGCGAATTGAAGCAGACGAACTTGCCGGTGGTGTCGGCATCGAAGGCCGCGATCTTTTTATCCACATAGCCGGGAGCGCTGCGCCTTTTGAAATAGCGCACTACGTTCCCTTCCTTTTCCAGGATGAGGCGCCCTTCCGCCGCCATGCCGAGGTAGAAAGGCTCCTGCGCCTCGAACTGTAGCACGTTGCGGAACTTGAAGCGAAGATTGTTCTCCACCATGTCCGGCCGCTTCTCCACCCACTCTGCATACCAGCTCTTGAGAAGCGGATGCGGGGTGTGCACCATAAGCACAAAGCGGCGGCCGCCCATCATCTCCATAGCCCTGAGCATGGATGCCTTGAAACCTATATGACGGGGCTTGAGGGCCCGGAGCAGCCTTTCGAACCATGCGGGAAACCAGCCCCCGTAGCAAACGACTTTGCCGTCGCGGAAGAAGTCTTCCGGAGTAACGGGACTCATGAGCATGAGGTCGTCGTTGAAATAGATGAAGTGCTCGGAAAGGTCCGGAATGTTCCAGATGAGGGTGTCGATGGAGTTGGAATTGAATACCGGCAGATACTGTTCCCTGCCCCGGAAGATGACTTTATGGTCTACCGTGACCACATCGCCCACGCGATCCGGGAAATGCTTTTCCAGCATGGGCCCGAGGGCCGGATCCTGACCGTCCGTAACGATGAAGATTTTACGCACCCAGGGCGCGTAACGAAGGATCGATGCCACGCTGTAGCGCAGCTCGCCTATCTGCTGATATCTGGTGGGGCCTCCCGATTCGTCGTTGCCGGTTTCTCCTCCGCTGGCAAAGGATGCCCTTCGGGCCGAGAGGACGGGATCGCTTCCGTCCACCCATGGAATCACGGCATCTATCGGGAAGGGAGCGATCATATGATTTTCTGGAATCGTTCAGGAATACGGACGACGATGATGGCGCCCAACATGGCGGGTTTGTTCCATGCGTAGACCGGACGGACGATGCTCTGGCAGATGCGGGCGAAACGGGTCCAGCGGCTGAATTCACGGGCGGGCCTTTCGGTTACCAGCCGTATGGTGCGGGAGCGCTTCTTGAGGTGCTTGCCCCAGCCCTGGGCCAGACGCGATTTGTCAGAGAAACGATCCTGCAGGCGCTTCATGTCGAAGTAGCCGAAGTGCAGAAGGTAAAGGTCTTTCTGAATATGGAAGTTGTGCTTCTTGATGCGATGGAAGCCGCTTCCCCATCGAAGGGGCTCGGCCATCACCGAAGGCTTGGTGTAACGGGTGACGATCTGGGCGTAATGCCTCTGCTGCAGGAAGGGGCGGTCTTCGGTGACGTCCGGTTCCTCGCCCAGCTTCTGGCCAAAGTCCAGACCGAGACCGGAGACAGAGCCCTTGATCTTCAGACTGCTAAGGAACTCCGCGAGGCTCTTTCCAAGGGCCGGGTCCACTACGAGGAATTCGTCGGCGTCGGTGCCTATCACCAGGTCGTAGCCGGAGGCCATGAGCTCATGCGCCTTTTCCGAGAGGAAGGCCAGACGGCCTTTTTCGGCCGACACCACCTGAGTGCCTATCTTGGGGACCTTGGTGGCGTGGGTGCCTTCGCAGAAGGGGGCTATCTCCTGGTCTGTGCCGTCGAAATAGATAAAAAGATTATCCTTCCCTCCCAGTTCGCGTCCGTAGTATTCCACCCATTTGCGAAGGTAGAAATCGTCGTTACGGACCATCGTTAATGCAGCGATTCGGGTCATGTTACAAATATAATCAATTTTCGCGTAGATACTGCGCCGTGAAGCCCTGGGATTGCTCAACCAGGTCCTCCGGTGTGCCTTCGAACACGAGTTCGCCTCCGGCCGCTCCAGCATCGGGACCGAGGTCTATCACCCAGTCGGCGGCGCGGATAACGTCGGTATTGTGTTCCACCACCACTATGCTGTGGCCGGCGTCGAGCAGGGCGTCGAAGCTCCGGAGCAACTTCTCCACGTCGAAGAAATGCAGGCCGGTGGTAGGCTCGTCGAAGATGAAGAGGATACGCTCGGAAGAGTGTCGGCCGCCGTCTCCACTCATGGAGAGGAAGTAGGCGAGCTTGATGCGTTGGCTTTCGCCTCCCGAAAGGGTGCTGCTGCTTTGGCCGAGCTTGATGTACCCCAGGCCCACATCTACCAGAGGTTGCAGGCGGGCCGCAATCTCCTTGGCCGCGTCTTCAGTGCCTAGGGAGAAGAAGTCTATGGCCTCTTCCACGCTCATGCCGAGGATGTCGTCGATATTCATACCGCGGTAGCGCACCTCCAGAATATCCGGTTTGAAGCGCTTTCCGCCACATTCCTCGCACACCATGGTCACGTCGGCCATGAACTGCATTCCTATAGTTACCACGCCTTCGCCCTGACATTCCGGGCAACGGCCGCCCTCCTGGTTGAAGGAGAAGAACGACGGCCCGTAACCGTTCACCTTGGCGTACTGCTGTTCCGAAAGGAGCTTGCGGATGAGGTCGTAAACCTTGAGATATGTAACAGCATTGCTTCGGGTGCTGCGGCCGATGGGGTTCTGGTCCACATATTCCACGCGGGTGATACGGTCCAGATTGCCTCCCAGGCCCTTGTGCGTGCCGGGAATCTCTCCTCCCTCGCCCATGTGACGCATGAGTGCCGGATAAAGTATATCGCCCACGAGCGACGATTTGCCGGATCCGCTAACACCCGTTACAACCGTGAGCGCCCGGAGCGGGAACTTCACGGTAATGTCTTTCAGGTTGTGCTCCATGGCCCCTTCCACGCTAATGTAATAGTGCCACGGCCGCTTTGCCCTCTGATAGCGTTGCTTCTGCTTGTAGACGTACTGGAGCGTGAGGGATTTCGACGTTGCAGCGGGCGCCTTTGCGCCAAGCTTTCCCTTGAAGACGACTTCGCCTCCATTCACGCCCGCAAGCGGTCCCATGTCGATAAGGAGGTCCGCCGCCCGGATCACGCCTTCGTCGTGCTCAACCACAACCACCGTATTGCCCAGGTCGCGCAGGCGCCGCAGCACTCCTATCAGGCGCTCGGTATCGCGCGGATGCAGGCCAACGGTAGGCTCGTCCAGGATGTACATGCTGCCCACCAGCGAGCTGCCGAGGGCGGTTACCAGATTGATCCTCTGACTCTCACCTCCGGAGAGCGTGTTGGTGGCGCGGCTCAAGGTCAGATACCCCAGGCCCACCTCGGAAATATATTGCAGCCTCGAGCGGATTTCCTTGAGTGGCTCCGCCGCGATAGTGCGCTCGTCTTCGTTAAGTTGCAGGCCATCCACAAAGGGCAGCAGGTCTTCCACCGTCATGGAAAGCCACTCGTGGATATTTTTACCGCCCAATTTCACATAAAGGGCTTCGGGCCTGAGGCGACTGCCGTGGCAGGCGGTACAGGCGGTGCGGCCGCTGAAACGGTTCTCCATAAAGCGGTACTGCACCTTATAGCGCTGGGTATGCACCCAGTCGAAGAATTCCTTTATGCCTACTATGCTGTCTTCGTTGCCGGGCTCGCTGTGGCCGTTCCAGATGATGTCTTTCTCGCGTTCTGAAAGGTTGCACCAGGGCACGAAGGGCCGAATGCCGTAGTTCGAAGCCACGTGCACCAGGTGGTCCTTGAACCATACCATTTTGTCGCCCCGCCAGCAAGCGATGGCGCCGTCGTAAATGCTCTTGCTCTTGTCGGGCACCACGAGGTCTTCGCTGATGCCTATTATCTTCCCCAGGCCGCCGCATTCCGGGCAGGCCCCCAGGGGGGAATTGTAATTCAGAAGATATTCGTCCGGCCTTTGGAAGACGATGCCGTCGCGCTCGAAACGGGAGCAGAAGCTCTTTATCGAGCCTCCGCACACGACAGACATGTCTCCCCCGCCACGTTCGAAGGCATCGGACACGCTCCCGAGCAGACGGGTACGGAGGTCCGGATCCGAGGCGATGTCGGCCGCGTCGTCCAGCTTCAGGCGGTCTATCAGCAGCATAGCCCCTTCCGGATACGATTTAGTGCTGAGCATATCCTCTATGTCGAGCGCGCGGCCTTCCGCATAAAGACGGGAGTAGCCCTGAGCCTTAAGCGAAAGCAGGAGCTCGATACGGTCGGTCCTGTCGTCCCAGCCTATGGGGGCGAGGATATAGAAGACCTTTTCGCCGCTCTCCTGCATATACGCCAGCACGTCCTGCACAGTATCGGCGGTTACCTCTTCACCGCTCACGGGAGAGTAGGTTCGGCCGATACGGGAGAAGAGCAGCCGCAGGAGATCGTAGATTTCGGTGGTGGTGCCAACCGTGCTGCGTGGATTCTTTACGGATACTTTCTGCTCAATGGCGATGGCCGGAGGGATGCCGTCGATTTTGTCCACGTCCGGCTTGGACATGCGGCCCAGGAACTGTCGGGCGTAGGAGGATATGCTCTGGGCGAAACGCCTCTGCCCTTCCGCATAGAGGGTGTCGAAAGCAAGGGAACTCTTTCCGCTGCCGCTGATGCCGGTGACAACCACCAGCGCCCCGCGCGGAATCTCCAGGTTGATGTTTTTGAGGTTATTGACCCTGGCGCCCTTTATTTCTATGCTTTCGGACATTTCACAAATTTACGTGCAAACCGAGAGAAAAGCAAAAAAAAATAAAAACATTTGCAGGTTTGAAAAATATCCGTATATTTGCATCCGCTTTTGACGGAAACCCGTCACAAAGCAACCCGGTGCGGTAGTTCAGTTGGTTAGAATGCCGGCCTGTCACGCCGGAGGTCGAGAGTTCGAGCCTCTTCCGCACCGCAAAAAACCCCAGGATTAGTCCCGGGGTTTTTTCGTTAATTGATCTGCATCTCGGAAAGCACCGCCTTCATTCCGCCGTAGTGCTCGAGAGTCCACAGCACAAAACGTATGTCCACGCACACGCAGCGGTTGTAATCCGGGGTGAACAGGAAATCCGATGCCAGCGACTCCTTGTTACCGTCGAAAGCCAGGCCTATCAGTTCCCCATTTGCATTCATTACAGGGCTGCCGGAGTTGCCGCCGGTGATGTCATTGTCGGTAAGGAAGTCCACAGGAAGCGGCTTCTTCAAGCCTGCCAGCAGGGCCTTCCAGTCCGGGAAGAGATGGAAATCATACTTCCCGGAATCTTCCTTTTCCAGGATTCCGTTCGAGAAAGTCTGCCAATGGCCGGTTACACCGTCGCGGGGAGAATAGCCCTTCACGGTGCCATAGGTAAGACGCATGGTGGAGTTGGCGTCGGGATACTGAGGGATTCCCATCGCTTCGCGCCAGCTATAGAGGGTACGGGTGTACTCGCGCCCTAAATCCGCCACGGGGTCGCTGCCCTGCAAGGCCTCGGAGGCGCTGTTGAAAACACCTATGTTCACGTCGCCGAAGAAGCGGCAGAGGTCGTCTTCCGCCGTCATTTCACGCTCCACCCAAAGGGCCTCGCAGAGAGCATCGTAGTCGGCCCCAAAGCGAGCCTTGAGCTCCTTCTGGAAGGGGCCCCAGTAGCTGCAATCCACGTTCTCGTAATAGGCCTCCAGGGCGTAGCGAAGAAGGTCTTTCTCTACCCGCAGGTCCATTTCGGCATAGTCGTTTTTGATGGTAGAGAGTACCTGCGCCTCGCGTTCCGGACTGCTCTTCCCGCGCTTCAGGGAATTCAGGCGGGTGGCCACGAGTGCCAGGCGCGTGCCACGTATCAAAGTCTCCCGATACCACACCTTGTTCCTTTCGGCAGCGGCAATCGCTTCATACCCGGCATCCAGTTTCGCCAGCACGTCGCTCCGCCAGGGAACGCCAGCCTCAAGGGCCTTCTTGGCATCTTCCACGCCATAGCGGCGGCAGCACTCCACCTCGCCTTGCTGGAGCTCCTGGACATTGCTAAGGGAGAAGAAACGGTCGGAGTATTTCAGTCGTACCGCAGGATCGGCATCCATGTGACGACGGATGATCTCCATCTGAACGGCGCGTGCCTCGTTGCTTACTGGAAGCGTGACCTCGGTCATGTGCTTCACCTTGGCCGACGATGAGTAACGGTCCGTGCGGCCGGGATAGCCCATCACCATCGCGTAGTCCCCCTCGCTGATGCCGCGGGTGCATACGGGGAGATATTTCGCGGGCACCATGGGAACCCCCGCGTCAGTATATACTCGGTACATGGCAAAATCGCATTTGTGCTGAGGCCACTCCCAGTTGTCTTCGTCTCCCCCGAATGCCGCTATGCTCACGGGAGGAGCGGCTACCAGGCGCACGTCTGTGTATACCTCGTACAGGGCCATGTAGTATTTGGAACCAGCCCACATCGAACTCAGCGACGCTTCCCAGCCAGTTTGCTTGCTGTAGCGCGTTTCCATTATATGGCTGAGCTTGCGGCTGCCGAAGGGTTTGCCCTCAGCGGTGAGTTCTTCCTTAAGCGCTTCCAGTTCTTCCGTTACGTCCAGCACCTTCTTCAGGAAATAGACTCTCTTGCCGGGAATGGGGATTTCCGCCGCACGGGTCTGCGCCCAGAAACCTTCTTCCAGGTAATTGTGCTCCGGAGTGCTCAGGGAATGTACGTCGGCGTATGCGCAGTGATGATTGGTAATGAGCAGGCCTTCGGGCGACACCATGCTTCCGGTGCAGCCGAAGTCGAGCGATACGATGGCGTCCTTGAGCGAAACCGCGTCCTCGTTGTAGATTTCACGGGGGCCGAGTTTGAGCCCCTCGTTTTCCATGTTCTGCACAATCGCGCGCGAAAGGGCGTTCACCATCCACATCCCCTCATCCGCCGCGAGACGCAGCGGAAGCAGCAGGAGCAGGAGTGCGAGAAGTCTATTTTTCATAAGGGTAGCAGATTCCGGGTTCATCGAACTTGAGGCGGGGATCTTCCTCACGCACATCGTCCACCTTGTAAGTAATGGTCCACTTGGGCATGGTCATGAGCTCCCAGATACGGTCGGCCGTCATCGGTGCGGCGAAACGGACCTGGATGCAGGGCTTCAGGGCCTTGTTGAGGGTAAGGTAGACCCCTATCACGCCCTCTTCCTTTGAGAGATGGTTGCTGAGGAACGGCAGGCCGCGCTTGATGATAGGCTTCTCGTAGTTCTGATCGGCGATTTCGTAGATGAACTGGGGCTTGCCTTCATAGACCTCGGTGCGCTTGCGCACGACGGTGCTGTCGCCCTGAGGATAACGGCCGCTGAACTCAGCGGAGAACGGGTCGAACATGCGGTGCAGGTATTCGTCGATACCGATGTAGCTCTCTCCCTTCTCCATGCGCACGAACTCGAAGTCGACCGGGGTTTCCTTCACTCCGCCGCCGTGGACGGGCATCTGGAGGACCTTCTTGTTCACAATTTCTTTGAACCAGGCCTCGTCGAACTCTTCATTGGGCGACACGTAAACGTGCACGATGAGCGGGCAGTTGTACTCCGACTCCACGCCGAAGATACCCCTTCCCGTCTGCCGGAACTGAAGGCCCAGGTAGTTAAGGTCGAGTTTGTCGTACATCTTCTCGGTTCGGATGGTCAGGATCTTAAGCTCCTTGAGTTTTTCCGGATCGGGCGACCACACACGGAAATGCGATGGCACGAACACCTCTTCCTGTATCTTTTCGGCCGTGGTCTTCGAAGGATCGTAGCTGATAACCACGGTATGACTGCCAACGTAGGTCTTCACTCCATGCACGCCGCGCACCTTCTCCATCCTGGCCTTGAAGGCCATGGAACTGCCGTAGCACTTCACGGACTTGAGGTTTTCTATCTTCACGGTGCTGAGCGCCACTCCCTCGGGCACATCCCACTTTTCGTCGATGGTGGGAAGCTCAAAACTGCTGCGGAACACCAGGCCGGCGGCTACCAGAACAACGGCAATGATTGCCGGAAGCCAGCGCATCCATTTGCGGCCGGGGGCCTTCTTTGCACAAGATCCGATTCCAAGAACATTCAGATTACACGCGTTCACGCATTCCCCGCACAGGGTGCAGTCTACGGATGTGATCTTTCCGCTGCGGCCGGCCACGTCTATGGCATACGGGCAGGCTTTGTTGCAGAGGCCGCACCGGGTGCAGGCGGCATCGTCCTTTATCACATAGAGCGTCTGCAGATGCGACTCTCCCCTGAGTATTTCGAACAGATAGCCCAGCAGGCAAACGGCGGCCAGCAGCCACCACCAGGCAAGCTTAACTCCGCAAAGGGCAAGCACCCACCAGAGCAGGCCCAGGCCGAGCAGGGGCAGCCAGAACTTGAGAGTGTTGGACGCAGCTCCCAGAGGGCATATGTAACGGCACCAGAAACGCTTTATGAAAAGGCCTCCGGCAATCACGAGAGTTACCGTGGTGATGGACATCCACAGCACTATCTCCCCCTTGAAACCGGTTGCTACTGCGTAATACGGGTCGAGCTTCTTGCAGAAGAGTTCGCTCGCGCCTATCGTCATGTAGAACACATAGAAGAGCAGCACATACTTGACGATGCGCAGTGCCTTGTCTCCCACGGAACCGGCTTTAGGACCTTCAGTACGGATGTTCAGGGCTTTGCGCACGCGGGTGAGGAAGTCTTCCACCGTGCCCACGGGGCAGAGATAAGCGCAGAAGAGCTTGCTGAAAAGGATTACTGCCGCGGCCAGGGCGATGCCCATCAGAATCTGCGCCGAGCTCATGGAGCACGGGAGCGAGCCCCTCACGAAGAAGGTACTGAGGGCCTGCAGGCCGCCCACGGGACAGAGCGCCTCGGGGTCGGCCGGCTGCTGGTTCGGGAAGATCTTCACGGCGAGGCCGCTCAGGAAAAAAACCAGGGCCGCCAGGGTTCCCCATTGCAGAATGATTCTTGGCCAGTTGTGACGTTTCTTTGCCATAGTGTTATCAATTAAAAGTTATATCCGAGAGATAATGTCACGACGCTGCGGGACGTTCCCGCTTCCATTGCGCGCTGCATTGAATAGCCGAGAGCGGCGCTAAGCTGCCTGCCAGCCTTGAGAGCGTACCGGCACTCTGCCCGAAGCGAACATTTAACCACGTTTGCGCTCCAATAGGCGTACTCGGCATCGAAGGGGGCCTGTAGCTGGCGCACGTCGTCTTCAAGAGTTGCAGTTCCATAGCTATGCTCGGCAAGTCTGTCTCCCCCGAGACGGTATTTGTACGCAGCGGAGGGGCGGACCTGGAAACTCCAGGCCGGAGCGGGACTGAAGCTCCAGGAGAAGGCCAGCCATGGCTCCGCAAAGGAGAGCGACTGGGTATAGACCACAGGATACTCTTTGTATGAGTGACTGGCATCCAGGTACGACGCACCGGCACTCAGCGACCAGCGTTCGGCTTCGTACGAATAGGAGCCCTTCAGTTGAAGGACCTCCCTCCAATAGGTCTGGGAAGGATTGCCATAGCTGAACCAGCGGCGTACCTTCGATGCCGGATCGAGTTCCTGCCGCTGGATTGTGCGGTAACCGGCCATCTGCTCTAGCGAGCCGGAGAGCGACAGGGAGTGCTGTCTGTACTTGAGCAGCAGGGCGTCATCATAGACCATGGTGCGGGTATCGCCGTGATGGAGGTTGTTATAGCCCGTTTCCGTCTGGGTTGAGAGGCTGCGGCGGAGCGCCATGTCGTGGGTAGCACTGAAGTCTCCGCCATTATACGAAACAGAAAGGTCTGCGAAAGTGCCCTGTCCGGAAAGGAATCGTCTGGTCTCGGCACTACTGAATCCGGAACCAGTATAGAACCAAAGTCCGTAGGTCTGGAAAAGATACTTTTCGGTGCTTTCGTCCACCTGCATATATTCCACCTGTTCTGTGCTACGGATGTATCCGGCCGCAGCGGTGAAATGGAAGTGTTCGCCGTCATAAGCCGCGCAGGGCGCAATCGAGAAATCCATACGGGTATTCTTGTTGCGAAGGTCGCGGTGCTTGGCCATCAGGGACGTGCGGTAACGGCAATCCGCCCCCAGACGCCAGCGTCCGGTATGGAAGAGTACCGCCGCCTCCATGTCGTAACTTTCTTTGGATATCGAACCCGGGATGGAGTCGCAAACCATGAAAGGAGTGGAATAAGGATCCATCCATCCCCTCCAGGTGGCTCCCTTGCCCCAGTCGTAGCCGTACTCGAAACGGCCGTATGCCGATATCGAGCCGTTCCGAGTTGCCCCCTGGGCCCCGATGCGATTATCCAGCTGGGTGGAGGCGTCGAACGCGTTGCGGTATTCGCCCGTGCTCACAGCGCTCTCCAGCCACACCCGATTAGCCTGGGTGCCTGTGAACGGGAGTATTCCCGAAAGGAGTATGGCAAACAGTGCGCTAATCATTTCTCAGGCGTGGTGCAGGTGTTTGGTCGGGGAGGAAATCCTCGGCGGAATTATTTGTATCCCGATAGAAGTCTATGCCATCTTCGGTGAACTCCAGCGCGCGGCTGATGCATTTGCCGGAATAGTGCGAGGAGCGCATCCACACGTAGGAAGCATCCACAGAGGAAGGCAGACGCTTGATGGAGGCCGACGGCGAATCGGCGCAGTCCACGCCGTCCAGGATCCATTCCTTGGCGATATGTCGGTAGCGGGTGCCGGAAGACTCTCCCGGTGCGTAACGCTCCCACGTGGCGGCGTCGGCCATATACTTGGCCATGCCCATGGAGGGCTTGAAGAGCACCACCGCCGGAGAATGTATGGACAGGGCCCAGGCGGTTCCCTGGCCCGTCATATACATTACCATAGGAGTCACGCCGGCCGCTATCTCATGTTTGGAAAGTGCCTCGTCGTAGCATCCGAAATGGGCTTTGCCCAGGTTGAGCCCGGAGGTGCAGCGGCCGGAATGATCCACCGCCGCGATTGCCGCCACCACGGCCGATTCGCCGGGAGCGAGGGCATAGCTGTGGCCGTCGCCCGGGAACATCCATATCATCTGGAATACCGGGATGGTGTCGCGCCCGGCCCAGGCGTTGCTGCCGGTGGTGGAGTTGGCCGGATAAAGCGCCGCTATGCACAGGGAATCCAGGTAGAGGGTCTTTCCGTGGGCTCCGGTATTGTTGTAAATTTCAAGGTAGGTATCCTTGGTGTAGGCCGCTCCTTCCATGGTCACGCTGCCGTGGTAGTAGATCTCCCGGAAAACCAGCTCTCCCGGTTTGGAGGCATTGAGCGTGATGCTCAGTTCCGGAGCCGCCACGCTGCCGTCTTCCGCTATTATACCCTCTTCCGAAAGCAGGAAGTCCGGGACGCTGCCGGTAACCGCAACACCAAGGTCGGCGAAAAGACGGCTCGCCAGCACGTCGTACTTGCCGGCCTGAAGGCTCAACTCCGTGACGCCTGCGGCATCGGGATGCACCGTATATGAGAACGGCCTTTCCTTGTTCTGGATCTTGATCGCGACGTCCTGAAGCGGAATGTCCGGCGTCTCCGGAGGAGTGAGAGTAATCTTGAGACGAGCAGCTCCCTCCCCTACATGCGCCGGATCGGACACCTCGTTACGGAGGCATCCTGCCAGGGCCAGGATCAGAAGTATGGGAAGAAGCCGTCTCATTTGATGGTAAGTTTAACCTCCGCGCCGAAGTAGAGCGGAGTGTTCTTGTCGGAAGGATAACCGGTGACCGAGTTGCGCACGCGGCCCTTCATATTCAGGAAATTGTTAGCGTAGAAGCTGATGGTTGCCCCCTTCATCTCTTTGGTAAGACGGAGGTTCAGCATCGAATAGAATGGGAAACTCTGCTTGAGATAATAGCTTGCGGTATTGGTGGTGAGCAGAAGGTTGCGGTAGGCGGGATCCTGCTCCATCAGCTGGGTGAAGCGGACTATCTGTCCGTCGCGGCCCATGATGTAAAGCGGCGAGATGTATTTGGTGTGCTCTGCATCGGTGAGCACAACCGCTCCCGACACGCGGTTGCCGGAGTCGTTATAATAGTACGGGAGCGAGAGTCCATCGTACTCGCATAGATACGTGGTGCTTTCGTGGAAAACCATCTGCGCCGTGAGGGTGAACACCATCGCGATACGCGGGATATGGGTGACGAAACGCACATTGGTGTTGAGCCTTTCGCGTATGCTTCCGTTCGACGAGGTGGATGTGCCGGCATAGATACCCACGTAGGGATAGCTGCGGCCGTTCTGAAGCCCGCCATAAAGCCTGCTGGTAAGGCCGCCGGTGCGCAGTTCCATCTGCTGCCAGGCACCGCTCACGCTAACGGTGGTGTTGATCGCCTTTATGGTGGGGAACTCAAGGGTGAATTCGAGTCCGCGCTTGTGGTTCGAAATGTTGTTGGATGGAACGCTCCGGGCGATAAAGGTGGTGTCGGAAATATACGGGAGATCGCTGCCCGCACTGCTCACGGCACCGTTCGAGTACACGGGGGCAGCGCCCGACGGCAGCGTGGTCTGGGAGGGCGAACCGTCCACCCAGGTGTAGCCGTAGCGTCTGTATTCCACCGGCAGGAACTCCGTAGTGAAGCCGTATCCGTCGCTCATGCGCTCGTCGTACCACACGATGGAGCCGCTCACGGTGCCGGAATCGAACTCAAGGCCGAGTTCGGTGTTGAGGGATTTCTGCAGACGGAGTTCCGGGTTCGCAGTTTCAGCCTTGGCCGTAGTGATCACCGCCAGGCCGTAATTGTTTGCGTCGAAATCGTTGTATGAGAAGGATACCAGATCTTTGTATGCCGGTTCGGGATAGAGGTATATCATCGACGGCATCTTGCACGAAAGGCCACGGCCGGCCCTGATGCTGAGAGCCTTGAACCCGGTGTTCTTCTTGATGAGGTGGTACTTTACGTTGATTCGCGGTTCCAGGCAGGAGAAGTTATCCGTGGCTATGCCTTCCGCCAGGATGAGGTTGGCACGAAGACCGCCGCGCAACTCCAGGGTAGTGGGGCCTATAGGCATGGAGAAATCGTCCTCCGCATAAGCCGTGAAACGATTGAGGAAGGGGATGTCGGAGAAACTGCGTTCCCTGTACGCCGCCGCCGATCCTGGCGACGGGGGCCTGTTTATGTCGAAGCTTTTACCGGGGCCCTTGTTCCCCTGAATCTTCCATTCACCGCCAGCCAGCACCTTGTTGGACACTTTACCGTATTTACCAAAGAGCCTTGCTGTAATCTTGGCCTGGGCGTCGATTGGGATACCGTTCACCACCACGTCGGAATAGTACTGCGGCTCCGTGAAGAAACCTACCGACTCCCCTTCCTGCATGGATGTAGTGGACGGAGTGTAACCAGCCGAGCCCTGATACTTGCGCTGCCGGGAGTACTGTTGTGCAACACTTCCCGCGAGCAGATACTCCACGCCGGTAATCCATGGTTTGTTCAGCATCCATCGCCCGTTCACGTTAAGACGGACTCCCATGTCACGCGACTGGCTGAGTTCGTCCAGCACCAGGTCAGGGTCCGAGCGATCGCTGGCGTTGGAATAATGCGCCTGAAGCTTGGTGTTGATTGTGAAGACTTTATTGAAGGTGTTGGACCAGCCGGTCTGGAGGTTGAAGCGTCTGTAAGCAGACGAAGGCGTGCGTACGTCGCCAAGGGCGTTGGCAAAGTCAGTGTCGAAATTCACCGCTCCCTTGCCTTCGGGCAGTTTGAAGCCCTTTCCAACCACCACCTGCTTGAGTTGCGGGTCGCTCTTGAGTCGCACCGACCAAGGCGATGCTCCGGCCTTGGTCTTGACCACCACGGCGCCGGATGTAAGGTCTCCATAGACGACGGAAGGAATGCCTCGGATGACCTCGACCGACTCGATGTTGTCGGTAGCCACCTGACGGGCGTCCACTCCCCCTCCGGCCGTACTGGCCACATTCTGCGACTCGCTGTTCATGGCCGTACCGCTGGAAAGCATCTGCATGTTGGAATCGTTGCTCACCGAGGCTCCGTCAAGAATCAGCGCCGTGCCGGCGATGTTCGAGGCCGTATTGCCTATATCTCTGATCGACAGCTGATTGGTGCTGGTTAGCGACGGATTGGCGGTGATGCTGCCGGGAAGCAGCTGCATCACGTCCTTGAGGCTCGACGGCTGCACATGCTCGATGGTTTGAGCGGATATCTTGGAAGACGACGATATCTCACCGCCCTCCACAGCCGTGACCACCACTTCGTTCAGCGACAGGCTGAGGGCGTTCAGCGAAATTGCCAGCCCAGTGAGGTCGCCGGTTAGAGTGAACTTTTTCTGCCAGTCTTCGTAGCCCAGGAAACTCACCTCCAGATTTATCTGCCCCGCAGGCAGGTCCTTGAGGAGGAAGGCCCCGTCGGCATCGGTAACCGCCCAAAGACCAAGATCCTTCGCCACAACATAGGCCATATACACCGGTTCTCCGCTTGCCGCGTCAGTCACCTTTCCGGAGATCGCGCATTTACGCGGAGGGGCTGCAAAAGCCACACTGCCCACGGCGAAAAAAGCCGTGAGCAGCAGGCAGATTGCTATGATGTGGCGAAAGCCTTTCACCTGAGCTATTTCTTGTCCATTATGCAACGGACCGATGCACCACCACGATAGTTATGCATGGCGCCATTACATGTGCCGCCGTTGGTTTTAGCCGGCATGATGGCATAGAACTGCGTAATGGTATTATCGGTTCTTGCGACTCCAGTTGAAGACAGGATATACGACATTGCATTGATTACGGTTGCCTTTGTCGCAGTAGCAGTCGCGTTCAGATAACCGAAGCCGACAGTAATATTGAAGCCATCCTCGTTGGCAAGGGACAACTTTGCGTTGCCGGCAGTGGCATCCCAATAAGGTGCAGTGGTAATCGGGCCCGGATCTTTCTTGGCGTCATATTTCGATCCTGCAACTTTTCCGACAAGATTTGCAATCTCATCGAGAGTTGGGATATGCCAGCCTTCGGGGCAAAGGCCTCGTGCTCCTTCATAATCGGTATAATTCGTAGCGGTGAGCGTCTTTGCCGGGATGCCGAGTGCAGCTTCCACATTGTAAAGATAACCCTTGAATGCGACAGTGTCCGCGTCGTTAGTTACTTTCTTATTGGTGATATCGACCGGATACCAAATACCGTTGTCGAGGGCCCCAAGGTCAGTGCTGACGGACTTTCCTTCAGGAACGTAACGAAGGTTTTCAGTGAACCAGTAATTACCATCGGCGAGTTTCTTCACATTATAAGTGTATCCGCCCCATTCAACTTCGGTGAGTTCTGCGAGCTGTGCAAGAGACACTTCCGCGGTGGCGGAGCTGTCGCCGCCGTTTGCGGTGAATACGACCTTGCCGGTTGCGGGTTCCTTACCCTTGTTTTCGGCAACGGTGATGGTCACCTCGGTGGTTCCGGCATCGCCACTCTCGGGATTGATGATTACGGAAGTAGTTCCGGTGCTGGCAGCAGTCCAGGCATAGTTGGAGGTGACGGATACCTTATACTCTTCACCAGCAACGGGAATTTCTTCGATGGAATCCTTGTCCACGCTGATAGCGGGAGCTGCGGCCTGGGTGATGTTGATCACCTTGGAGGCGGTGGTGCCGCCACCGGTTGCGGAGAATGTCACCTTGCCTTCGAGAGGCTTGTCGGTTTCATTTGCCGCTACGGTGATTGCCACGTCGGCATCGCCATTACCCTGGGAAGGATCCACCGTTACCTTTACTGTGCCGTCGATAACAGCAGTCCACGCGTAATTTGCTTTGAGCTTGATAGTTACGGATGTGCCCGCGGCGGGAGCCTCGATGGTATCATCTCCGTCGAAATTAACGGCTGCCTCGGGATCTTTTGCGCATGCCGACAGGGCCATTGCCACTACGGCTGCATAAAAAAACAACTTCTTCATAGTTACAAATATAGTTAATTCTTTTCACTTCTCACAATCATGGCCCTGATTGCGTTAAGCACGGCGAGTATCATCACGCCCACGTCGGCGAAGATGGCGAGCCACATGTTGGCAATTCCGAGTGCTCCCAGAATCAGGCAGACACCCTTGATTCCAAGCGCCATGATGATGTTTTCGCGGACGATACGAAGTGTTTTCCGGGAGATGCGGATGGCGGTAGCTATCTTCAGCGGGCTGTCGTCCATAAGCACGATGTCGGCCGCCTCGATTGCAGCATCGCTGCCTGCGCCGCCCATTGCTATGCCTATGTCGGCCCTGGAAAGCACCGGTGCATCGTTGATGCCATCGCCCACAAAGGCGATGCGGTCGCCCTCGGATTTGGCGGAGAGCATCTCCTCCACCTTTGCCACCTTGTCGGCCGGCAGCAGCTCTGCATACACCTCGTCAACCCCCAGCACTCCGGCCATCTGCTTCGCAACGTCGCGGGAGTCGCCCGTGAGCATAACCGTGCGCTGCACGCCGCAAGCCTTGAGTGCGTCCACAACCTCTTCCGCATGAGGCTTGAGCACGTCACCCAGCACTATGTGCCCGGCGTAATGCCCGTCTACCGCCACATGTACGATGGTTCCAGCGGTGCCGCAGTGACAGTATTCCAACCCGAGGCTTTCCATGAGCTTTTCATTGCCCACGGCGACCTTGCGGCCGTCGATGAGGGCCGTGATTCCGTAGCCCGCAAGTTCCTGAATATCACTGATCCGGCTATGGTCGATGTCCTGGCCGTAGGCCTTGCGGAGAGTCTTGCTTATGGGGTGCGACGAGGCGCATTCGGCAATTGCGGCAAGCTCGGTGAGCAGGCGCTTTTCCTCCTCGTCCGTTTCCACATGGTCGTGAATGTCGTGCATGGCGGACACCTCGAACACTCCCAGCGTGAGGGTGCCGGTCTTGTCCATCACCACGGTGCGCACCTTGGAGAGGTCTTCCAGGATATTGGCGCCCTTCACCAGGATGCCTTCGCGGCTGGCACCGCCGATTCCGGCGAAGAACGACAGCGGAATGCTGATAACCAGCGCACATGGGCAACTGATAACAAGGAAGGTGAGGGCCCTGTAGATCCATTCGTTCCACATCGGATCAAGGCCTGGAAGGAGGAGCCTCACCAGCGGGGGAAGCAGGGCCAGTGCGAGAGCGGCCCCAACCACGGCCGGCGTGTACACTCGGGCGAAGCGGGTGATGAAGTCTTCGGAGCGCGACTTGTGCGAGGCGCTGTCTTCCACCAGTTCGAGTATCTTGGAAACCGTAGATTCCCCGAATTCGGCCGTTGTGCGGAGGGTCAGCACGCCGGTGAGATTGATGCTGCCGCTAAGCACCGTGTCGCCCTCCTTTACATCGCGAGGCAGGGATTCTCCCGTGAGGGCGGCGGTGTTGAGCGACGAGGTGCCGCTGGTCACGACCGCGTCGATAGGCACCCTTTCGCCCGGCAGCACCACTATAGTGGCACCCACCTCCACGTCGTCCGGATCCACCTTTTCCAGCGAACCGTCTTCCCTGGGAATGTTGGCGTAGTCGGGACGGATGTCCATAAGGGCGCTGATGCTCCGACGGCTGCGGCCTACCGCGTAGCTCTGGAAGAACTCCCCTATCTGGTAGAAGAGCATTACGGAGATGGCCTCCAGATAGTCGCCGCTCCGCTCATAAAGGGCGAGCCCGAAGGCGCCGGCGGTTGCCACCACCATGAGGAAGTTTTCGTCAAAGACGCGGCGGTTGCCTATTCCGAGCACGGCCTTGCGGATGATATCCCAGCCGATAATAGCGTAGACTACAAGGTAATAAAGGATGCCTTTGCAAATGCCGCCGAGGGGCAGCACGGTTACGTCGGGCAGCAGTGCGAGCGTCGCGGTGAGCACTGCTGCCACCACGATGCGCACAAGCATATTTTTCTGCTTGGAGGTCATCCCAGAATCTCGAAGTCCGGTTCCACCTTCTTGGCGGCCTTCAGGGCCACGGCCATCACGGCCTCAGGATCCGCATCCTCTTCAAATTCAACCTTCATCTTCTGGGTCATGAACACAACGCTGGCATCTTTCACTCCGGCAACCTTCTTGATTGCCTCTTCAACCAGATTCGCGCAGTTTGCGCAGTCAACTTCTATTTTATATGTCTTTTTCATATCAGTTTGTTTGGTTCCGCAAAGATACTCATTCCGCGCGTATTGGTAACTACCAAATAATAGTGAGGAAACAATAGTGCGCGTTTTTTCTTATATTTGTAGCCACTAAAGCCTTAACCTTATTATGCAAGAACGCAAGAGAAGATGGGGAGACAGGTGGGATGCCTACCGTCTCCGTGGTCTTGACCCTGTGCACGTGATGATGCCGTATATGTTCGGCGACCGTACCTCCAACGAGGCAGTGCTGGGAGAAGTCATGGACCTTACCGAAGTGGACAAGTACCTCGCAAAGAAGAACGCTCAGAATCCCGAATTCAAGTACACCTGGTTCCATTTCATCACAGCAGCAATCTCCAAAGCCATACTGCTCCGTCCCAAGATGAACTACTTCATCGCCGGCGGGCGTTATTATGAGCGCAAGAAGATACAGGTAGCCTTCAACGTGAAGCGTCAGTTCTCCGACGAAGCGGAGGAATCCATGGCCAAGTTCGTCCTGGATCCCGAAGGCGGCTCCCCCGTGGAACAGGTACACGACTACGTGCACAAGTTCGTCACGAAGGTCCGCAAGGAGAACCAGAACGTGGGCGTGGACGACATGCTCAAGTTCCTCAGCCATCTTCCCCGCTTTGCGTGGCGCATCATGAGCTGGGCGCTCAAGCGCATGGAATACTACGGCATCTACCCGAAGAGTCTCGCTATGGACGATCCCTGCTACTCCAGCGCCTATCTGACCAATCTGGGCAGCATCAAAATGAACGCCGACTACCATCACCTCTTCAACTGGGGCACCATCTCCTTCTTCGTGACCATTGGCGAAAAGAAGATGAGGCCTTATTTCAAGGAAGACGGCAGCTATGAGATGCGCAACACCATAAAACTCGGGCTCACCATCGACGAACGCATCGCGGACGGCTATTATTTTGCCAAGACGCTCCGCCTCGTGCGCAAGATCTTCCAGAACCCCGAGCTGCTGGACGCCCCGGCCGCTACCCCGATTGACATCGAATAACCTGAATCCCTAATGAAATACAAACTCGACAATGTTGCCACCCCTTGGCTTGAAAGCTATGGGGAGGTAGCCCCCAATCTGAACTATAGCGAAAAAACAATATCCGGAGCTATTCTCGACACCGCCGCGGTGGAACAGGACTTCCCCGCCCTCACCTTCATGGGCAAGCCAACGTCGTACACCCGTCTGGCAAAGGAGCTGGACCGTGTGGCCCGCAGTTTCTACGCCCTTGGCGTGCGTCCCGGGCAGAGGGTGCTGGTGTGCCTTCCGAACGTTCCCCAGGCGGTCTTCTGCCTTTACGGCCTGAACCGTATCGGCGCAATTCCAACCATGGTGCATCCGCTCTCGGCCGTGTCCGAACTGGCATTCTACATGAACGAGGCGAACTGCGATATCGCGGTAACCCTGGATCAGTTCTACGGCAAGTTCCTCCGCGTAAAGGAGCAGCGCCCCATCAAGAAACTCATCGTGTGCCGCGTATCCGACGAACTCCCCTTCCCGCTTTCGATAGCCCAGAAGCTTTTCACCGAGAGCAAGTTCCCCAAGGTCTCGGGAGCTAACGACATAGTGTGGAGCGATTTCATGAAGATGGGAGAAAGCGTTACCGACGGCTACGTCGCCAAGAAAGACTACCGCACCGAGGCCGTAGTGCTCTTCTCGGGCGGCACCACAGGCACCACCAAGGGCATCATGCTGAGCGACCTCAACTTCAACGCCCTGGCCTGGCAGACCGCCAACATGGCCAACGAGGAAGTGCACCATGCAAAGATGCTCGCCGCAATGCCGGTATTCCACGGCTTCGGCCTTGGAGTGTGCATCCACACCCTTATGTTTATTGGCGGCACCTCCATCCTGGTGCCCCGCTTCAACGTGAAGAGCTACGCGAAGCTCATCCGCAAAACCCAGCCCAATTTTATCGCCGGCGTGCCCACCTTGTTCGAAGCCATCACCCGCAACCGCTATCTGGACGGAGCCGACCTGGGGTGCCTTCGCGGCGTATTCTCCGGCGGAGATTCGCTCACCATAGAGCTCAAGAAGAAGTTCGACGCCTTCCTTAAACAACACCACGCCCGGGTACGCGTACGCGAAGGCTACGGCACCACCGAGTGTGTGACCGCCTGCTGCTTAACTCCGTACAATAAGGAGAAGGAGGGCTCTATAGGCATCCCGTTCCCGGACACTTACTTCAAGATCTGCAAGCCCGGTACCCAGGAAGAACTGCCTTACGGCGAAGAGGGCGAAATCTGCCTCACCGGTCCTTCCATGATGCTCGGCTATATCGGCCACGAAGAAGAGAACGCCCAGACGCTCCAGAAGCATCCCGACGGCCACGTTTGGCTGCACACCGGCGACCTTGGAAAGATGGACGACGAAGGCTTCGTGTACTTCCGCCAGAGGATCAAGAGAATGATAGTTACCAGCGGCTACAATGTGTATCCTTCTCAGCTGGAGAACATCATCGAAGGCCATCCGGCCGTTCAGCGCAGCTGCGTTATCGGCATTCCGGATTCCCTGAAGATGCAGAGGGTAAAGGCATTTGTCGTACTGCGCGACGGCTATACGGCCGACGATGCCATGCGTGAGTCCCTTATGGCCCACTGCAAGGCCCATATCGCGAAATACGCGCTCCCCTCGGAAATCGAGTTCCGGGAGTCCCTGCCTACCACCCTGGTCGGCAAGGTGGCTTATACGATGCTTGAAAAGGAAGAGGCGGAGAAGCGGAGCGCCTAGTTTTTTCCCCGAACGGAGTTCCGGAGTTGGGTGAAGCGTAAGTCTCTGAGTATCAATAAAATCCTGAAAAACGCCTCGTCATTTCGATGAGGCGTTTTTCAGCAAGTAGCTGTCTATCAGCTACTTGTGCTTCACCGCGCAGACAGCTAAACTAAAGCAGGAAGAACAGCGAAACGCCGGCGACCGATACAAGGGCGCCGATGAGACTGCGCCATGTGAGCTTCTCCCCGAACATCCAGTGCGAGGGAAGAATGAGCAGGATGGGCGTAAGGGCCTGTAGGGTGCTGGCGATGCCGGCGGCTGTGTAACGGAGGGCCATGAGCGAGAAGCCCACGCCCACGACCGGGCCGAAGATCACCACGATAACCAGGGACAGCATGGACTTGCGGTCGCGCGTTGCGGCGAGCACCTGCGGCATACGCCTGCTGACGACCATCATGAAAAGAGCCGCAAGAAAACCGGAAATGCAGCGTATCATATTGGCGCTGAACGGAATAACCGGAGCCACGCTATCCATCACATCCGCCGGTATTTCCGTCATGTAACGACTCAACGCGATTCCGCTGATAACCAGTCCGAAACCCTGGCACACCGCAGCCGCTATCCCGAGCAGCACACCCTTCAACGGAATCTGAAGACGAACCTTGTGCCGCTCCCCTTGCCCGAGCACGGTGATTCCGATACCGATGAGGGTGATTCCCATAGCGAGGAGGCTCTTCCAGCCGAGCTGCTGCCCCATGAGTATCCAGCCAAATAGCGCGGCTGAGGCCGGAGCCAGGGTCTGGAACAGCTGGGTGGTGCGGGCTCCTATCAGCACATAGCTCCGCAGAAGGCAGAGATCGCCGAGGAAGAATCCGATGAAGCCGCTGAGGGCCAGCAGCCCCCATGTACCCGCACCGGCATATACAGGCCAGGGCCTCCCCAGGAACAACCAGCACATCACCGCATACATGAGCACAGATAGCGCCATCCGCCACAGGTTCATGACGGATGCACCGAGCCGTTTGCTGCTGTATTCGCTCCAGAGTGAACCGATAGTCCAGCATATAGCTACTCCTATGGATATTATTTCTCCCAGGTACGCCAAAACGGATGCAAATATAGCATTATTTGCTTTGCAAAAACGGAGAGTTTTAGTATTTTTGTCAAATATAGACGAACTATAACCAAGCTCCATATGCAAGACAAATTACAGGAACTCACGGAAAAGCTTTACAATGAAGGTCTTTCCAAAGGAAAGGAAGAAGGAGAGCGCCTTCTCGAGCAGGCCAGAAAGGATGCGGCGGCCATAGTAACCAAGGCTAAGGAAGAGGCAGCAGGCATCACCGCCAAGGCGGAAAAAGACGCCGAAGACCTTCGCTCCAAAGCCGAGTCCGACATCCGCATGGCTTCTGCCCAGGCCCTTCAGGCCACGAAGAAAGACATCGAGAACCTTCTCACCGGAAAGCTGGCAGACGCTTCCGTCATGGAAGATCCCGCCTTCCTCAAAGAGGTCATCAAGGCCGTGGCCCAGAAGTTCGACTCCCAGCAGGCGCAGGACATCTCTCTGGTTCTTCCCGAAAAGCTCCGTGCAGAACTGGAGCCCTGGGTGGCCGGCGAGCTCCGCAAAGCCCTTAAACACGAGGTTAAGGCCAGCTTCAGCAAAAAGGCGGCCGGCGGATTCAGCATCGGCCCTGCCGATGGCGGCTGGTTCGTGAATCTCACGGAAGAAAACTTCAAGGCCCTTCTGGCCGAGTATCTCCGTCCCGTCACCCGCAAGCTCCTCTTCGGTGAATAATTACGAGTACATAATCGCTTCCCTACCAGTCCTGCAGGCCGGCTACCGCGGTCCGTTGGATGCCGAAGGACTTCTGGAAGAAATCCGGGAGCAGCTTTCGGAATCCGACGCTGCGGCCCTACAGCTTGTGCTGGACGGCTGGAACACCAGCGAACTCACCGAAGAATTCTACGCCCGCGCGGCTAAGAGCCGCAGCGCCTTCATAAGGGAGTATTTCCTTTACGACAGGCTGCTCCGCAACGCCAAGGTGGCATGGCTCAACAAATCCCTGGGCCGTCCGGAAGGGCAGGACGTCATGCCTGCTCCGGGCTCAGATGCCACCGACGAAGACTTCGAAGACCAAGCCCGTGCGGCGGAAGTGCTCGCAGGGTCAGATATCCTGGAAAGGGAACGCGGGCTGGATAATCTTCTTTGGGAGCGCATCGACGCCCTCACCATAATGCACGTCTTCGACCTGGACGTAATTCTCGGCTTCGCGGCAAAGCTCCAGATCGTAAACCGCTGGCTTAAACTCGACGAAACCACCGGCCGCGAACTCTTCGCCAGACTGGTGAGTGACATGAAATCGCAATATCTACAACAAGAATAATGGCAACTACAGGCAAAGTAACAGGAATAGTCTCCAACCTGGTCACCGTCCAGGTGGACGGCCCCGTTGCGGAGAACGAACTCTGCAGCATCGACCTCCATGGCACCGGGCTTCTGGCCGAGGTGATCAAGGTCACGGGCGACAGGGCCTCCGTGCAAGTGTTCGAAAGCACCCGCGGGCTGGCTGGAGGCGCGAAAGTGGAATTCCTCGGAAGGATGCTGGAGGTAACGCTGGGCCCGGGAATGCTGGGCAGCGTGTACGACGGTCTCCAGAACGACCTCACCACCATGACCGGCGTCTTCCTCAAACGAGGCGAATATACCGATCCCCTGAACCACGAGAAGAAATGGGAGTTCAAACCGCTGGCCGCGAAAGGCGATAAAGTTCAGGCGGCCGACTGGCTGGGCGAGGTCACCGAAGGCTGGCTTCCCCACAAAATCATGGTCCCCTTCAGCTTCAAGGGTGAGTTCACCGTGAAGTCCGTGGCCCCGGAGGGCAGCTATACGGTAGACGAGACCATCGCCACTCTCATCGACGCCGAGGGCACTGAAGTGCCGGTCACCATGACCCAGCGCTGGCCCGTGAAGGTTGCCGTAAAGGCATATCGCGAGAAACCGCGTCCGCAGAAGATAATGGAAACGGGAGTGCGCGTAATCGACTCCTTCAACCCCATAGCCGAGGGCGGCACCGGCTTCATTCCGGGCCCGTTCGGCTGCGGCAAAACCGTTCTGCAGCACGCCATCGCCAAGCAGGGCGAGGCCGACGTCATCGTCATGGCAGCCTGCGGCGAGCGCGCCAACGAGGTGGTGGAAATCTTCACCGAGTTCCCCGAACTCGTCGACCCGTATACCGGCCGCAAGCTCATGGAGCGCACCACCATCATCTGCAACACCTCCAACATGCCGGTTGCTGCCCGTGAGGCCTCCGTCTACACGGCCATGACCATCTGCGAATACTACCGTGCCATGGGCCTCCGTTGCCTGCTGCTCGCAGACTCCACTTCCCGCTGGGCCCAGGCTCTCCGTGAAATGAGTAACCGTATGGAAGAGCTCCCGGGCGCCGACGCCTTCCCGGTAGACCTTTCCGCCATCATCTCCAACTTCTATTCGCGCGCCGGAATGGTAATTCTCAATAACGGGCAGACGGGTGCGGTCACCTTCATCGGCACCGTCTCCCCTGCGGGCGGCAACCTGAAGGAGCCCGTGACGGAAAGCACCAAGAAGGCCGCCCGCTGCTTCTACTCCCTCGAGCAGAACCGCGCCGACCAGAAGCGCTACCCCGCCGTGAACCCGCTTGATTCCTATTCCAAATATCTCGAATATCCCGAAATCTCCGCCTACCTCGATGCAAAGGTCGAGAAAGGCTGGGTGGAAAAGATAGTGAAGGCCAAGATGCTCGTGCGCCGTGGCAAGGAAATGGCCGACCAGATCAACATTCTGGGCGACGACGGCGTGCCAATGAGCTACCACGAGGCCTTCTGGAAGAGCGAGGTCATCGACTTCGCCTTCCTACAGCAGGACGCATTCGACGCTATCGACGCCCTCTGCCCCATGGAGCGCCAGAAATACATGCTGGACCTCATCCTTGAAATCTGCGACAGGAGCTTCTCTTTCGAAGGATTCGAAGCCTGCCGCGACTATTTCAAGAACCTCATCAATCTGCTCAAGCAGATGAACTATTCCGCCTTCGACGGCCCGGAATTCAAAGATTACCGTACTCAGCTCGACAAACTCCTCCAAGAAAATGGCAGATCCTAAAGTTTTCCAGAAGATATACACGCGCCTCGAGGCTATCACCAAGGCCACCGTGTCCCTGCACGCGCAGGGCGTGACGAACGACGAACTTGCCACCGTGGAGGGGCGTCTTGCCCAGGTGGTGAAAACCCGCGGAGACCTCGTAACCCTGCAGGTCTTCTCCGGCACCGAAGGCATCCCCACCAACGCCGAGGTGGCATTCCTGGGAGAGCCCCCCACCCTGAAGGTGAGCGATCAGCTGTCCGGCCGCTTCTTCGACGCCTACGGCCATCCGATCGACGGCGGCCCGGAGGTGGAAGGCGAGGAGCGCGAGGTGGGCGGTCCGTCCGTGAACCCCTACAAGCGTCGTCAGCCGTCTGAACTCATCCCCACCGGCATCGCCGGCATCGACCTTAACAATACCATCGTCTCCGGCCAGAAGATCCCCTTCTTCGCCGACCCGGACCAGCCGTACAACCAGGTAATGGCCGATGTGGCTCTCCGCGCCGACGTCGACAAAATCATCCTCGGCGGCATGGGCCTCAGCAACGACGACTACCTCTACTACCGTCACGCCTTCGAGGGCGCCGGTGCGCTGGACCGCATCGTCTCCTTCGTGAACACCACCGAAGACCCGCCGGTGGAGCGTCTGCTCGTGCCCGACATGGCTCTCGCGGCCGCCGAATACTTCGCCGTGGACAAGAACGAAAAGGTGCTGGTGCTGCTCACCGACATGACTCTCTACGCCGATGCGCTCTCCATCGTGAGCAACCGTATGGACCAGATTCCTTCCAAGGACGCCATGCCCGGTTCGCTCTATTCGGACCTCGCCAAGATTTACGAAAAAGCCGTGCAGCTGCCCACCGGAGGCAGTATCACCATTATCGCCGTAACCACCCTGAACGACGGTGACATCACCCACGCAATCCCCGACAACACCGGTTACATTACCGAAGGCCAGCTCTTCCTGCGCGCCGATCCCGACAGCGGAAAGGTCATCGTGGACCCGTTCCGCAGCCTGTCGCGTCTGAAACAGAACGTGCAGAACAAGAAAACCCGCGAAGACCACTCTCAGGTGATGAACGCTGGCGTACGTCTCTACGCAGATGCGCAAAACGCCAAGACCAAGCAGGAGAACGGTTTCGACCTCTCCGACTACGACCGCCGTTGTCTGAAATACGCCGTGGAATACGCCACAAGGCTCCTCAGTATCGATGTCAACATCACCATCAACGAGATGCTCGACACCGCATGGGAGCTCTTCGCCAAATACTTCACGCCCGCCGAAACCGGCATCAGGCAGAGTCTCACCGATAAATACTGGCCCGGCAAAGCGGAATAGCAATGGCCATCAAGTTCCAATATAATAAGACCTCGCTCACGAACCTCGGCAAGCAGCTGAAGATTCGCCAGAACGCCCTCCCCACCCTCAAGAACAAGGAGAGCGCCCTGCGATTCAGTGCACTTGCCGCCCGCAAGGAATCCGAAAGGCTCGAAGAGGAACTGCGCAGCAAGATGGCCGAATACGACTATCTGGCCGCGCTTTGGAACGAGTTCGAGCCCGGGCTCATCAGCATTACGGATGTAGACCTTGCCACTGTGAAGATCGCCGGCGTAAAGTGCCCCGAACTTCGCGAAGTGCATTATAAACTCGCGGAGATCAACGCCTTTGCCGCCCCTGCCTGGTATGCCGACGGAGTGCGTATCCTCAAGGAACTCACCCATCTGGGGCTCCAGAGCGAGGTGAGCATGCGCACCAGCCGTATCCTGGACTTCCAGCGCAAGAAGACCACCCAGAAGGTGAATCTCTACGAAAAGGTGCAGATTCCCGGATATCTGGAGGCCATGCGCAAGATTAAACGCTACATGGAAGACGAGGAAAACCTGAGCAAGGCCTCGTCCAAGATAGTCAAGGGCCGTCACGAACTCGAAGAAGAGGAGGAAGCAGTATGATTGAACGCATGACCAAATACTCCTTCGTGCTCCTCTCCAGTCAGAAGGAAGAGTTCCTCCAGAAGCTTCAGCAGCTGGGCGTGGTGGATATTACCCGCAGCGAAAAGCCAGTGGATGATCATTCCGCAGCGCTTCTTTCCGAGGCGGAAATGTTGAGCCGCGAAATCGCCGACATTACGGCAGGTTGCGACGCTCATCTTACTGAGCTCCGCGCCAGCCTCGCCTCCCTTCTCAAAGAGCGCGACGAAATCGCCCCTTGGGGTAGCTGGGATCGCGATCTTCTGGAGCAGACGGGTCTTGACCTGCACTTCTACATGGTCGCCTCGAAGCGCTTCGACCCGCAGTGGCCGCAGCAGTTTGCCATCCAGAAGGTTTCGGACGACGGCAACCGCGTGCGCTTCGTAATCGTGGGTTCTACCGACGGCTTCCCGCTCAGGGAACTGCCGGCTCCCGCCCTTACTCTTCGGGAAGCCGACGCAGCGGTTGACCAGAAGGAAAGGGAGATAGCCCTGTATTCCAAGGCCCTGAAAGACCGCACCGCCGAGCTTCCCACCCTCAAGGCTGCGCTGGCTGCAAAAAAGGAGGAGATCGCACGCTATCTTGCCGGACTCTCCGGCGAGGCGGCCGCAGCGGATATGCTTGTGGTATTCGAAGGCTTCGTTCCGGATGCCCAAGCCTCCGAATTCGAAGCCGGACTCGCTGAGCTTCCCGCCGTCTGGTTCAAGGATGCCGCCACCGTGGAGGACAAACCTCCCGTGAAGTTCCGCAACAACAGTTTCGTGGAACTGTTCGAAGTACTCACCGACATGTACGGCAGGCCCGCCTACGACGGCTTCGACCCAACGCCTTTCATCAGCATATTCTTCACCCTGTTCTTCGCCTTCTGTATGGGCGACGCAGGCTATGGTCTGGTGCTCCTGCTGCTCGGCTTCCTGCTCAAGGGAGCGCTCGGCAAGCAGACGAGTGCGCTGGTGGTCACGCTGGGCATTGCCACCTTCGTGATAGGCTTTGTATTCCACAGTTTCTTCAGCCTGGACATCAGCCAGTGGGGATTCATAAGGGCTCTTGGCCTGCACCACATAATGGTTCCGTCTGACAGCCAGTGCGTGGTTCCCGGCATGGGCGCCTACGACTGGAACATGATAATCGCCCTGGCCTGCGGCGTGGTGCACATCGCACTTGCTCAGTTCACCAAAGCCTGCGTTGAAACCCGTAACAAAGGCTTCCTCGGGAGCCTCGGCACCTGGGGCTGGACACTGCTGATAGTCGGCGGCACGGCAGTTGGCACCTTCGGCCTGCTGGGAGTGTTCGACAGCGACATCACCAAGACCGCAATCATAATCGTCGGTATCATTTCAGCCCTTTGCATCTTCCTGCTACGGGACATTCACAAGAATCCGCTCGCCAATATAGGCAACGGACTCTGGGAAACCTACAACACCGCAACGGGCCTGCTTAGCGACGTGCTCAGTTACCTCCGTCTCTACGCCCTCGGCCTTGCCGGCGGCCTGCTCGGAGGAGCCTTCAACAACCTGGCGGTAATGGTCCGGGGCGACGGAGGAGCTGGCTGGATTTGGTTCGTGGCGCTGCTTGTCATCGGACATGTGCTCAATATAGCGATGTGCGCGCTTAGCGCCTTCGTACACCCCCTGCGACTCAACTTCCTGGAGTTCTTCAAGAATTCCGGATACGAAGGCACCGGGCGCAAATACACTCCCCTTTCGAAAGATAATTCAAACAATTAAAATCAATAAATTATGTCACCAGAACTAGTTTCAATCCTCGGTTACATCGGACTCGGCGCAGTGCTCGCCCTCGCGGGCATAGGCAGCGCCTACGGAACCACCATCGCAGGTAACGCGGCAGAGGGAGCCCTCAAAAAGCGTCCCGAAGGCTCGGGTAACTACATGGTTCTTTCGGCTGTTCCGGCAACCCAGGGAATCTACGGTTTCGTAGCATTCCTTATCATGCTCGGCAAATTCAACGCAGATCCCACCCTCGGAGTCAAGCTCTTCGGTATCGGTCTTTTCGTTGGAATCGTGTGCATGCTCTCCTCGATTCGCCAGGGCCAGGTTTGCGCCAACGGCATCATCAACATCAGCCAGGGGCACAACGTCTTCGCCAACACCCTTATCTACGCCGCTCTCCCTGAATTCTACGCAATTCTGGGTCTGGTAGGCGCTATTATGGCTTAAAGGCTTCCGGATAGAAATAGCGGCGTCCGAGAGGGCGCCGTTATTTTTTATAGATATAGAGGATTTGTCCCGGACGGATGATGTCGCTCTTGAGGTGATTCCACTTCTTAATCTGCGCCACCGTCACACCGTTCTTCAGGGCTATGCGTCCGAGGATGTCGCCTTTCTTCACCTTGTAAGCCACGCGCTGAGGCACTCCCGCTTCTTCTATGTTCTTGAGAACCTGCGGGTTCAGAAGGTCCGCCGCACGATGCACGTACAGGGAGTCGAGTCCGCCGATGAAGGCTTCCGTCCAGGTGGCCGGGATATTCAGGATGCAGACGCCGCTGTTTCCGGGGATAATCTCATGGGTATACTTCGGATTGAGCAGCTTCACAGTATCCAACGGCACTCCCACTACTTCGCTGATCTGGCGGAAATGCAGGTTGCGGCGGATTTCAAAGGTATCCACCTCCACCGGCATGTTCAGGTCCGCCGGCTGAAGGCCGTATTCGCGGGCATAGTGGAAGGCATACATAGCCCCGGTGAAAGCCGGCACATAGCCTCTGGTTTCGCGGGGAAGATACGGCCAGATGCTCCAGAAATCGCGTTTTCCGTCTGCCAGCTGAATAGCCTTACGTACGTTGCCGAAGCCGCAGTTGTATGAGCAGATGGCCAGGTTCCAGTCGCCAAACACGTTGTAGGCGTCCCTTAAGTAGCGAGCTGCCGCATCTGCCGACTTCTCCACGTCCAGCCTTTCGTCCATGAAGGAGGTTATCTTGAGGCCGTAGAGCTTTGCCGTGCGGAACATGAACTGCCACATTCCCAGGGCTCCGGCCTTGGATTCTGCGGTGGGGCTCAGGTGCGACTCTATCACCGCCATATACTTGAGTTCCAGCGGAAGATGGTATTTCGCCAGTATCTCCTCGAAGATGGGGAAATAGTACTCTGACTTTGCCAGCATCTGCCCCATCTGGCGCGGCATCTTTTCGGAATAGAGCACCATGTAGTTCTTCACCGTGGAGTTGAAAGGCAGGGTGATGAACGGGTTCATGGCCTCCAGACGGCGCATCAGCTCTTCGTCGGACACGTTGGTGGTAAAGCGTGTGCTGTCCGCAATCTCCTCCTGGGCCGCCATGCGAAGGCAGCTCAGAAGCAGAGCAAGCAGAAGCAGGAATCTTTTCATCAGAAGGTGAGGCCGAAATGCATTCCGAACGCGGGACTCTGACCCAGGGCATAGGTGGCTCCGGTAGGCATCACAGTGGGGCTAACCTTGATGGCCAGGTCGTCCGAAACGGAGAAATCGTGCATGTACGAGAACACGTTCGCATCGATCACCTGTAATAGATAACCGGCGAAAATGGTAAGTAGCGAATAGTCGCGGTACCGGCGGTACAGGTTACGGTAGTAGAGTGCCCGCTCCGCGGAGATGGGGCCGTCGTTCGTCGTGTCGTCGTCGGTCATTTCACGGTATATGCGCTGGAAACGCAGGTAGTTGGTGCGGTTCAGGAAATAGAAGTGCGCTCCCCCGGCCATGATTCCCCAGTAAAGAGGAAGTTTCCAGGTTTCGTGATTGTATATCTGACCCAGGCCCGGCACCAGCACTGCATACAATGTGGCTTTGCCGTGATGGGGATAATCGTTAGGCCTGTAGCTGATAACTCCGTCCATAAGCGTGGCCCAGTACGCTGCTCCTGCTCCTACGAACCACCATTTCGCGGCATCATGGTTGCCCTGCATGTTCTGATACACTCCCATGCCGGCAGTGCCGAGTATGCCTCCGTAGACGAGCGGAAGTTTCCAGTAGTCGCGGTTGTATATCTGGCTACTGCCTAGGAACACCGTGCTGCCGGCGAACATCACACCTATCTTGATGTCGTGCTTGTGACTGAGGCCGCCAAAGAAATCCTTGAACGAAAAGAGCACGTCCACGGAATCCTTGGAATCCGCGGGATCGTCGTTATAGCTCTGGGAGAAGGCTTCCTCCTTGAACTGCGCATGCGCCGGAATGCCAGCACCCAAGGCCAGCAGCAGCGGCAGCAGTATGCGAAGGAGCCGTTTCATTGCCTAAAGTCCTGAGTCTTCAAGAGCCTTGAGGAAGGCGTTCACCTCTTCGTCGGAGTTGAATCGGACGGTCATGGTTCCCTTTCCGGATGCGCTGCGACGAAGGGAGATGTCTTCGGAGAAGAAGCGGCCTACCTTGCTGAGCAGACGCGTGTATTCGGCCGGAAGCTCCTGCTCCTGACGGGCTGCCTTGGTGCGGGGCTTGCGAAGATACTTGCGCACCTCGTCTTCCAGCTGACGCACGCTCAGGCCCTCCTTTACGGTGAGGTCGCAGAGCTGCTGGAGGAGTTCCTGGTCTTCCACGCCGAGCAGAACCTTGGCATGACCGACGCTCAGAAGGCCTACCTTAAGGTCGTGCTGGACCTTTACCGGGAGCTTGAGAAGACGCAGGGTGTTGGCCACCGATGCACGCTTCTTACCCACGCGGTCCGCCATCGTCTCCTGGGTGAGATTGCATTCGTCGATAAGACGCTTGTAGCTGAGAGCTGTTTCGATAGGATCGAGATTCTCCCTCTGGATGTTCTCCACGAGGGCCATTTCCAGCATGCCCTGGTCGTCGGTCTCACGGACGTAGGCGGGAATCATGGCCATTCCGGCCATACGGCATGCCTTGAAACGACGCTCACCGCTGATTATCTGGTAACGGTTTTCTGAGACCTTGCGCACCGTAATGGGCTGGATGAGCCCGAGGGTGCGGATACTGGCGGCCAGTTCTTCCAGGGCCTCTGCGTCGAAAGAGCTGCGGGGCTGGAAGGGATTGGCTTCCACCATGTCCACGGGAATGCGGAGCACGTCGGAAGCACGCGCGGCGGGTTTGGTTCCCGCCACATCCTTGTTCACATAGCCTACCGGCTTGCGGAACTGGTCGGCTTCTTCGCCGAGAAGGGCGCTGAGGCCGCGCCCGAGGCCATGCTGCTGTTTTGCCATATTATTCTGCGGAGATGCCGTTCTTTTCGAGCACTTCCTTTGCCAGATTCAGATAGTTGTTGGCGCCGGTGCTCATAATGTCGTAGAGAATGATGGGTTTGCCGTGCGACGGGGCTTCGCTGAGACGGATGTTCCTCTGGATGATGGTGCGGAACACCATGTCGCCGAAGTGCTCGCGGAGTTCGCCCACCACCTGGGTGTGCACGCGGGTACGGCCGTCGAACATGGTGACGAGGAATCCCTCTATGGTGAGGCTGGGATTCACGCCCTCCTGCACCAGACGTATGGTCTGGAGGAGCTTGCCAAGACCCTCGAGTGCGAAGAATTCAGGCTGAACGGGAATGATTACCGAATCCGCTGCAGTGAGGCAGTTAACCGTTACGAGGCCGAGCGAAGGCGAGCAGTCTATGAGGATGAAATCGTAATTGTCCCTTATGGGAGCAAGGGCGTTACGAAGCACGGATTCCCTTTCGGCCACATCCAACATTTCGATTTCCACACCCACCAGGTTGATGTGGGAGGGGATCATGTGCAGATTGGCTATCTCGGTTTGGATGAGGGCGTCTTCCGCAGAAATCTTGCCTTCCATCACTTCGTACACAGTACGCTTCTCGTCGCTGTCGGGCGAGAAGTTCAGACCGCTGGTGGTATTTGCCTGAGGATCTGCGTCAATTACCAGCACCTTGTGATCGAGCACGGCCAGCGAGGCCGCAAGATTGATGGCGGTGGTGGTCTTCCCCACTCCTCCCTTCTGATTCGCTATCGCTATAATTTTTCCCATAACTTACAAATGTAAGGAATTTTCCCGATAATCCATCCAAATAGCAGGCCAACCGCCGTGCCGACGAGCACGTCTCCAAGGAAATGCTTTCCTACGAAAACGCGGCTAATGCTCACCAGGGCGGCCCAGCCGAAAAGCAGCCACGCAAGGCCGCGGTAGTTCCCTCGTTTGTCGGCCCCTTTGAAGCCCATCAGCACGCACATCGCAACACCGAAACTGTTGGCCGCGTGAGCGGAGAAGAAACCGTAGAAGTTGCCCCTCCCCTCGAGCCTATGCAGACCCCCCGCCACCATCCAATTGTCCCAGACGGGGCGAAGACGAGCCACGGAGTCCTTTATCAAATTGGCAAACTGGTCGCACGCCAGCACGGTAAGGGCCACCGAAAGCAGCACCACCAGGGCTTTTTTCCAGCCTGCCCGCACGAACAACAGCACCGCCAGCACCGCGTACATCAGGTACCAGACCTTCTTGTCGGAAAACAGTATCCATACCGCATCCGTGAAGGGACAGTGCAGGGAGTTCAGATCCAGCGTGAGATGCTGGTCCAGATGGTGGAGCCACATTACGAAGTTCATGCGTGAAGGGCTTTCCAGAGCAAGTCGATGAGTTCCTTGAGACCCTCCTGGGTGAAACTCGAGATGAAAACGTGCGGAATGTCTTTCGGGAGGGTGGGCTCGATTTCGGCCTCAAGATCCTTATCCAGCATATCGCACTTGGTAATGGCCAGCACCCTGTCTTTCACCAGCAGTTCCGGGTTGTACTGACGGAGCTCTTCCAGAAGGGTGTTGTAGCCGGCGGCGATGTCGTCTTCCTCGGCCGAAACCATGAAGAGCAGCACCGAGTTGCGTTCGATGTGGCGAAGGAACCTAATGCCTATGCCACGGCCTTCATGAGCTCCTTCGATGATGCCCGGAATGTCTGCAATCACGAACGACTTGTCGTCGTAGTAACTTACGATGCCGAGATTCGGCTCAAGGGTTGTGAAGGCGTAGGACGCAATCTTGGGTTTGGCCGCTGTGACCGTAGCCAGAAGGGTGGATTTGCCGGCGTTCGGGAAGCCCACCAGGCCCACGTCGGCGAGGAGCTTCAGCTCCAGCACAAACCAGCCTTCCTCCCCTTCTTCACCCGGCTGGGCGTATCGGGGCGTCTGGTTGGTGGCGGTCTTGAAGTTGTTGTTCCCCAGGCCTCCGCGTCCGCCTTTGCAGAGCACGAATTCCTGTCCTGGATCCACCACTTCGCCTATCTGTTCCTCGATGCCGTCTTCCTCGTTGATGCGCTTTACCACAGTTCCGGGAGGCACGTCCAGATAGATGTCGGGAGCGCTCTTGCCGGTCTGAAGGCCCCCGGAGCCGGGTTCGCCATCGTCGGCAATCACGTTCTTGCGGTATTTCAGATGGATGAGCGTCCAGAACTGTGGATTGGCGCGCAGGATTACGCTACCGCCCCTTCCGCCGTCTCCTCCATCGGGACCGCCCTTGTACTGGTATTTGGCATGATACAGGTGCGCACTCCCCGCCCCTCCGTGTCCGGAGACGCAGCGAATTCGCACGTAGTCTATGAAGTTGCTTTCAGCCATACTATACTAAAATCTTTTCCAGCGGCAGCTTGGGCACATAATGTATGCCGTCCTGCCTGTAGTAGTCCTGACTCCCCTCCGCACGGGGCACCAGGAAAATGCGTTCAGCGCCTTTCCCCACCGCCAGCACCGCCAGCGGGTGCAGCCCCTCCGTTCCCGGGAACGACAGCATCGCCTCGCGGTTGAATGCCCTTATCATGAGGCAGTTAAGCCCCATCTCCACGGCTTTGAGGCTCATGCTCTGAAGGGAGATGCCGAGGTCGATGTCGAGGCTGGCGTCTTCCGTATGGGTGCCGTAGACGACGATGAAGGCCTGCGGCTCGGTGCCTGCCAGCGGCAGATCCGGGCAGTCCTGCTCCGATGCGGACGGATCTGCAGCGCGGCGCGCACGGAATAATGCTCCCATTTTCACGGCGGCGTTCATGCGCGCCGCGCCCTCGGGGTCGCAAACTATCTTGAAGCGAAGCGCCTGCTGGTTCTTGGAAGAGGCGATTTTTGTATTCACTTCAACGATGCGGCGAAGCTCTTCTTCGGAGACTGCCCTTCCGTGGGAGAAACCTCTGGTGCTGCGGTTTCGAAGCAGCAGCGAGTCCAGCGAAGGACCGCCCTTCCGCACAACCTTCTTCTCAGGCTGCCGGTATTCTTCGAAACGCTTCTCCAGGTAGTTGTCTGCCATTATCTGCCTTTATACATGCTGTCGTAGTACTTCTGGTAGTCGCCGGAAGTCACGTTGTCCAGCCATGCCTGGTTGTCCAGATACCAGCGGACGGTGCGCTCTATGCCCTCCTCGAACTGCAGGCTCGGCTCCCAGCCCAACTCACGCTGGAGCTTGGTGGAGTCGATGGCATAGCGGAGGTCGTGCCCCGCACGGTCGGTCACATAGGTTATGAGGTCCATGTCGGCTCCTTCCGGACGGCCGAGCAAACGGTCTACCGTATTGATGACAACCTTGATGATGTCGATATTCTTCCACTCGTTGAAGCCGCCGATATTGTAGGTTTCGGCCACCTTACCCTTATGGAAAATAAGGTCGATGGCACGGGCGTGGTCTTCCACATAGAGCCAGTCGCGCACGTTCTCGCCCTTGCCGTATACCGGCAGCGGCTTGCGGTTGCGTATGTTGTTTATGAACAGCGGGATGAGCTTTTCGGGGAACTGGTAGGGACCGTAGTTGTTCGAGCAGTTCGTTACGATGGTTGGCATGCCAAAGGTGTCGTGGAAGGCACGCACAAAGTGGTCTGAGCTGGCCTTGGCAGCGCTGTACGGGCTGTGCGGCTGATACTTCAGGTCTTCCGTGAAGAACTTCTCGCCGTAGGCCAGATGGTGCTTTCCGCTCGATGCCTTGGTGGTGAAGGGAGGCTCCACTCCTTCCGGATGGGTCATTTCAAGGGCGCCGTACACCTCGTCCGTGGAGATGTGGTAGAAGCGTTTGCCTTCCCACTCGCCGTTCCATGCGGCCTTTGCCGCCTGAAGCAGACTGAGGGTGCCCATCACGTTGGTCTGTGCGAAGGTGAAGGGATCCTTGATGGAACGGTCCACGTGACTTTCAGCCGCGAGGTGGATTATTCCGTCTACCTTCTCATCCTGCATGAGCTTCAGCACCCCTTCGAAATCGCAGATATCCATCTTCACGAAACGGTAATTGGGCTTGTCCTCAATGTCTCTGAGGTTGGCCAGATTGCCGGCGTAGGTAAGCTTATCCAGGTTTATTATCCTGTATTCGGGGTACTTGTTCACAAAAAGCCTAACCACATGGCTCCCTATGAAACCGGCTCCGCCGGTGATGATGATACTGCGTTTGAATTCCATATCCGCAAATTTAATCTTTTTTTTGCAGCCCTGCAACGGAGGTTGGACTTCTTGCATCTTTAAATCGGAAAACAAAAAGAAACGCTATATGAAAATCCGTAAATACCGCAAATTCTTATCGATGTTCTTCTGGGCAATGGTTTAGCCCCGAAAATATTGTTGGTTAGTTCAAAGTAAAAGAGAGGCCCCTGGACCTCTCTTTTCTTATTTGATGAGATTAAGGAACTCGTTCCTGGTTCGGGAGCTTGTAAGGAATACTCCCGAGAAGGCCGATGTGGTTGTAACCGCGTTGTCCTTTTCAACGCCGCGGATCTGCATGCAGGTGTGATGAGCCTCAATGACCACGGCTACGCCGAGCGGATGAAGGGCCTCGTCTATGCAGTCCCTGATCTGGACTGTGAGACGCTCCTGAACCTGGAGGCGGCGGGCGTAAGTCTCCACCACACGGGCGATTTTGCTGAGGCCGGTGATTTTACCGTCCGGAATATAGGCCACATGGCACTTACCGATGAACGGAAGCATGTGGTGCTCGCAGGTGGAGTAGAGATCGATGTCTTTCACCAGCACCATCTGCCTGTACTTCTCTTCAAAGATTGCCTTCTGTATGATTTCTGTTCCACTCTCCGAGTATCCCTTTGTGAGGAATTGCAGGGATTTCGCTACTCTTTCAGGGGTTTTCAGAAGCCCTTCGCGGGAGGAATCTTCTCCCAGCAAATCCAGAATCTCACGCACGTGTTCCGCGATTTTCGCGGTTACCTGCGGATCGTATTCATCTTCTCTTGTGTAGGCCATTGCAGCGCGAAGATACGGAATATTTTGCAATACCCAAAAATTGTATATCTTTGCGATAAATTTGAAGAGACTATGTTTTGGACACTAGAACTTGCCAGCTCCCTGGACGATGCTCCATGGCCGGCAACTAAGGAAGAGCTCATCGACTATGCTAACCGTTCCGGAGCCCCCGAAGAGGTTATCGAAAACCTTCAGGAGCTCGAGGATGACGGTGAAATATACGAGACCATCGAGGACATCTGGCCCGACTACCCCACCAAAGACGATTTCTTCTGGAATGAGGAAGAATATTGATTTGATAATCAAATAGTTAGCCTTTTAGCCCGTTTCTTATTGAGCGGGCTATTTATTTTGTATCAAGGTTCTTCGGCAAGTACCCAGCAAGTAAAATTACAGAGGTAATCCATATCGGACAAACTCTCCCGGGCTTTCCAGATACAGATTCCCGTAGGAGGCGGCGCCCACGATTTTTGCGTGCGAGCCAAGGGTATGGGCGGCGATGTAGAGGAACAGATCCCGGAAATTGCATTCCGGATTCTCCGTCAGATAATCTGTCAGACTGAGGGAGAACCTGTCGCACATCCAGATGCGCGCCGAGGAGTTCCAGTGCTCAGCCCACGACATTTCGTTGGCGCTTGCCCCGGAAATGGCGAGGACTCCCCGGATTCCGTCAATATTGCGTATGACAGCCTCCCCGTAGCACGGTTCGGCGCATATCAGCAGCTTTCGGAATGTCATCTTTTCCGCTGTCTCCTTGAGGAGCCCGGCGCCGAAGCCTTCGCCCGGGGGTTTGTCTCTCCAGCAGAATTCATCGGCTCCGTCGGTGGGCTGGCTGTGTCCGTGGCCGCTCCAATAAAGAAGGACATTCGCTCCGGCGTCCTGCGGCAGCACTGTATGGAGCCGTCCGCTGCTCCTGCCCAGCAGGATGTCGGCTATATCTGCGGGGGAGAGGTCCTTGCTGTCGTAATCCATGACGGCGGCGGGAAGGGCGTCTGTGCCTCCAAGAAGGTCGGGCCCGTCTTCCGCGTTCCTGACAATCCCCGGTTCGGGATTCATCTCGTCCGAAGCCATGTCCTTGTCCAGAACGAGGATGATATGGTCGTCCGGGAAACCGCGGCTGCGGAGCATCTGATACACGCCGAGCACATCTGCCTGATGCCGATAGTTGCTGAAACCGTTGCTGCCCTGCACAAGGACAGCATACTGGCAGTCGAGTTCGGGATAGCTGAAATCCGCGCCGCCCGAAGCCTGGGAGTCGAAATCGGACCTTGCCTGCTGCTCGCTGTAGAGATATCGCCAGGCGGCGTTGGCATCGGCGGTACGGCCTCCGGATCCTCCGAAATAACCCCGGTGATGGATTTCACCGTCCAGAATCTGCCAGAGGACATAGGTGGTTGAAGTGGCCGCGGTGTAGGTCTGACTGTCGAAACTGATTTCTCCTGACGCACCGATGAAGTGAAGCAGCCGCCCCTGCTCGAGTGCATTCAGATACACTTCCATGGATGTGGCGTTCCAGGCCGCTCCGCCGAGTTCCTCTCCGTCGGCGTTCATGGTGATGTCGATGATGGCATGGTTGAAAGCCTTGTTGTCGGCATCCACGCCCGAATGTTCCACATGGCATGCGGCGAAACCGACGACCATGAGCGCATCGTAAAACTTGCATTCGGCGAAGCCGGGTTTGGTACCGAAACGTACCTCGTAGCTGAGTTCGAAACCCGTGGAAGGGTCTGCGTAGGGCGAAAATCCTTCGTATCCCTGCAGGATATTCCATGAACGCGGCCCTATGGCATCCACATCTTCTTCATAAAAGCCAGGGATTGCAAAATATGTGTTGTACGCCGATTTGAACAGCTGCCAGTATTTGTCGTTGGCGGGGTCGTCGGGATCCGTGCTGTCGTGAAGCAGACTCCAGAATTCATCGTTCATAACCGCTGCGCGGTTGGCGCGGGCCACCTCATACATCTGATCCGCCGTTTCCGCCACGCAGAAAACAGCGGACTCCGCCACTCCCTGCCCGGTTGCAACCGCACGGTATTTGTCGAATATGGAAAGCAGTTCCTGCGTGTTGCCGTACTGCAGGTTCTGCTGGAGGATGATATTGTTCTGAAGTGAATAGAACGGCGCCCAGTAGTTGAATGTCATTCCGTATGCATCCACGGGAGAGAAAAATGCGGCCTTCGGACTGCGTATGATGGTGTCGTAGTACTTGCTCACAGAAGCATAACGGGTCATCATCAGGCCGGTGAAGGAGACGTCACTTTCCGTCAGGGCCCATAGGAATGGCTCCTTGTTTATATTCAGGCCGCTCGTCGTAACTGCATACCGGCGTATAATGTCTTCGCTGGTCGCCGTCGGCGCCATGAGAGGCTTGAGCGTTCGTTTGCAGGCAGGAGCGAAGTCGGCGATGTTCTCGTTTCCGAAAGGCCCCACGACTGCAATCACATCTTCCCTTCCGGCCAGTTCGCGGCTCAGCTTCACAAGGTCTTCCGACAGTTCGTCGTACCATTCAAGTTTGAGGTCGATTGCGACGGCGTTGTGTCGCTGCGCTTCCCGAAAGTTGTCCAGGAACCATTTCGCCGTGCGCTCAAGCCGCTTTTTGGAAGTTTTGTCGCCAATGGGCGCCACGATGGCTACAGTGCGTTCTGTCCAGTGACGCTGACTCTGATACACCGTCTCTTTATTCCCGCATGCCGTCAGGATCAGGCCCGCGGCGATGCACAGCAGGATACCAATCAGCCTTTTACTCATTCCCGGCCTCCTTTTTCATGGCGTCTGCGTGTATGGTTTGGAGCAGATCTTCCGGCAGATAACGTTCAATGATGGCTTTCTGCAAATCGGTGTAGGGATGCAGGACGACTTCCGTCCATCCGTCGGCAAATGACAGGGTCTGGTGCTTTGGCATCCCCTCTGAAGACAGCCACTGGCCGATGCACAGGTCAATGGCCCTGTCGATATGTTTGACTACTGAAAACGGGCAGTGGTTAGAGATGCTGACAACGTCGATGCCTATATAATCAAATCCTCCGAACAGGCCGCTCATGCGGTAGAATGTGCCGGAAGCGCCCCCGCACACCGGAAATACGAGCTGGGCGATCGGGAGGGTTTCGGAGTCGTAGACTATGCGCATCGCGTCTTCGTCGTCAATCCTGAATCCGCCCCCTTCTTCATCGGAAATCCATTCCACCTGAAGCTCATGGTCATCCCCGGTCAGGACGTATTTTGCATTGAAGCCTTCTGTAAAACCTTCCACGGACTCCCTTATGGCCGACGCAAGGGGATTCGCGGCAATCAGGAGCAAGTTGTCCGAGAACGCGGTTGCGACCGCTCCGGCCTCGTACATGGCGCTGTAATACGGCAGGCAGATGGTGGATCCTTTGCCAGGAAGCGGATCCTTCGTTTCAAGGTACAGCAGGTCAGCGCGCGGACATGCTCCCAGCTCATCGCTGTGCCGGCGGAGATAATCGTCGTATTCGCTCCCCGCCACTATGAGAAGTCTCCGCACCGTGTCCCGGAGCATTGACATCTGCTCGAAATAAGTCTGGAGGATTGCAAGGCCCTCCGCGCTTGTGGACGGTGAAAACTGCATTGTGCGCAGCCCGTTTGCGAGGGCGGTCCGCTCGACTCCGGCATAAATCAGATCGTTGTAGCTCCTGTCGCCCAAAGCGCCGGGATCGTACACGACTGTCACCAGAGCTTTGCCGGAGGGGACGTCGGCGGGGTCCGGTTCATAATGTACCTTCCTGCACCCCATAGCCACCAGGGCAATTGCGGTCATCAGCAGATATTTTGCAGGCAGAGTATTCATTTTGCATTCTCCTGTTCCGCAAAATTACCTTTTTTTTCGTAATTTCGCGGCCAAGAATGAAATGATGAAAATAAGGATTATGAAAAAGTTTGGTTTTATGCTTGCAGCTTTCTGCTGCTTCCTTGGTTTGTCGACAGTGGTGTCATGCAGTAAAGATGACAATGGAGAGGAGACAAGTGATCTTCAGCGTGTGCTGTACAGCGAACTCGGCTTGCCGGATGACGGATCCAACAGCTCGAAGTATGGAATCAGCGACGAAGACATCGAGACCCGCGCAAAGGGAATGGGTGTCGAGGCTGCCGCGCTGAAGGCAGTCTGGAAGGTGGATACCGGCGGTCACGGTGGTTTCCTGGCCAATGGCGATCCTATGATTCTTTTCCAGGGACATATCTTCTGGCAGCAGCTCAGGACGAGGGGCCTTAATCCTCAGAATTACGTGAAAGGCAACGAGGATATTCTTCACCAGAGGCTGGACAAATCGAAGTTTGTCGGCGGAGTCGGTGAATGGGAACGTCTTGAGAGGGCCGTCGCGATTCATGAAGATGCCGCTCTTTCTTCTGCGAGCTGGGGCATGTTCCAGATAATGGGTTTCAATTACGGAAAGTGCGGCTGCAAGTCCGTGCAGGAGTTCGTTTCCAAGATGAAAGAAAGCGAGGTCGCTCAACTTGATTTGTTCGTGGCTTTCCTGAAATCGAATTCAAAGATGGTCGAGGCTCTCAAAAACCGCTCCTGGGTAGATTTTGCCAGACTTTACTACGGCCCTACAGATTACAATATCTACGCTGAAAAGCTTTCCAAGGCATACGCAGCCTTCAAGTAGGATATAGCAAATTGCACTATATGTGGAATGAGGAAGAGTATTGATTTGATAATCAAACAGTTAAAAAGAATCCCGCGGCAAACCGCGGGATTCTTTTTAGATCGCTCCGCCGCCCTCGGCATTGAGCTCTTCGTCCACCTTTTCCTTCTCCTGAGTGAGAAGATCCAGCAGCCAGTCTTTCTGTTCGTCTACCAGACCAAGGTCGCGGCAGGCGCTTTCATAGCGGCCGATCACAGCATCCTGATAACGGTGATACCTCATCGATTTGCGAATTTCATCCTCGATGGTTTCGTGCTCTATTTCGTAGCAATCCTTATAGTAGTCCTTGTACACCTTTTCCGAGGTGTAACGGATGCAGAAGAAAAACAGTCCTACTGCAAGAATCACTATGCCGAGTATACCCAACACGAGAGGCACCTTCTGGATGAGTCCGAGCATACCCAGAACTGAGCCCACCAGGAAAATCACCAGGGCTGCCAGTTCGTTAGCGTGATATTTGAAAAGGTCTTTGAATTTCATAATCTCAACATGTTGGTTTTGCGGTTCTGCAATATCTTGATCTTGTATTCGTTTTCAGATTCCTTGGCCTCCATGGCCTTCTGGAAGGCACGGCGGTTGGCCAGGATCTGATTGTTCTTGCGGCGCATCTCCTCAAGATTCTCACGGAGTTTCCACTGGCTCACGAGTATGGCCACGAATGCTATCGCGAACATCACCAGGAAACCCATGAGGATGAGGAACTGGTTGCGGGCTTTGAGCTTCTGGGCCTCTTCCCGAAGCTGAGCGTTGTTCATTTCGGCGTCCAGGATGGCGAGGTCTTCGTTTTGCACCTTGATATAGGTGGAATCCTTATTCGCGGTGAGCAGCACCAGCTGGCCATAGGCCAGGTCGTATGCCCGCATGTCGGCATAGATGCTCTGCTTCTGCTCCAGACGGCCACGCAGGGTGCCGAGCGAATCGGCCACCGCGAGGGCCTCTTCAAGCATGCCGCGGGAACGGAGGTAGCTGATATCCAATCCGAAGCGCGAGTCGGCGTCGGCCTGCATGGAGTAGAGAGGATCCTGCAGGAGATTGGAATACATCTCCTGGAAATCGTCCATCCTGCCGGCGGCGTAGAACAAACACGCTCGGGTTACCTTCGCCCCTAAATTTATTGAAGGATAGTAATCCTTGAATTCTTCGGCCTTCCCTATATACTCTTCAGCCTTGGCAAAGTCCTTCATCTTCACGCATTCCTGCGCCATGAGCAGATAAAGGACCGGCAGGTTCTGCGCGGCGTGCGCGTCACGACTGAACTTCGCAGCTTTTTCCAGATTCTGGATCGCCAGGTAGTGATTGTCTCGGGCGCTATGGATCAGGCCGACGATGCGGTAGGCGTACATGCGGCCGAGGGGTTGCCGTTCCGCTGCTGCAAGCCGTTCCATCTCGCGGGCCAGAAGCATGGCCTCGGGAGCCCTGTCCAGACGAACCAGATACTCGCAGTACTCGTGCAGGAACGGGAAATAGAACTCCCTGAGATCCTTGCGGCCTCCGATGAGTTCCTTTACCTCGACCACCGTAGAGTCCATCCGGGAGTACTCCCCCAAATAATAACGTACCGGCATTTCCAGGGAGAGTGCCAGACATTTGTATCGATAGTCGTCTTTCTGTGCGCCTACGGTGTAGATCGAATCCGCCAGCGCCAGATTTGCGGTATTGAACTGCTGCATGCGGCCGTAGGCATAGCGCAGGAAGACGTTCTTGTCGACACGCATACGATTGACGATCTGCGCTTCGGCAAGCGTGCACGCCAGGCACACTGACAGGACAAGCAGGAGTTTACGGAACACTTGCTACTTGTTTTTTGCCTCCACTATCTGCATCTGTGTGACTACACAGGTGAGCAGTTTCTCCATGATGATGGGCTTCATGATGAACTCATCTGCTCCCATGTTATAGCCCTTCACCACGTCCTCGTTGGAGTTGAGGGCGCTCAGGATCACCACGCGGATATCTGCCGTTTCGGGGTTCTCACGGACGCGACGGAGCACTTCGAATCCGTCGATGCCGGGCATCATGAGGTCCAGCAGGATAAGGTCGGGTTTCTTCTCCGCAATAGCATCCAGGGCCTGCTGGCCGTTGGCTGCGGTACGCATGGTGAAATTGAAGCGGGAAAGCATCTTCTGCACGAGCAGAAGGTTCAGCGGAATATCATCCACTGCAAGCACGTTGTACTTCGAGTAATCGTGTTCTTGTGCGTAAAGAGGTGTCATTGGTTATGGTTTTTCTTCTTTATCTTCAAAACGATGAAAGCCACAGCTGCGGACAGGGCCGAGGCGAGCAGGATTACAAAAATCCAGAGAATGAGAATCCTGCGTTTTTCCTCTGCTATCGCCGCGTTGGTACTGGAACTCTGCATCAACGCCGATATCTCCTCCATCTTCAAGTCGTTAAGGAAACTGATATCCCCGTATAGAGTAAGAATAATCTTTGTTCCCAGCCATGCGGCCACGTCTTCCCTGCCGTATGCGATCGCGATGTCGCGCAGGTACAACAACTGCTGACGACGGCTCACAATTTCAGCTAGGGGAGTGATGTGGTCAAGTGATTCTCCGGCGATAATGGCGTCGGCGCAGTTGAAGAACTTTTCACCCTCCATCACCATGGCCGGGAAAGCGGCATCGGAAAGGCAGAAATCCCTGTAGCGGCGGTACTCCCGCTGCTGCTTATCCAACGCCGCGAGCTGAGCCTTGCAGTAATTGAAACGCAGGGTATCGCCATGGGTACGGGCATACTTTTCTGCAAGCCGGTAATAAATCCGAGCCGAATCAGTGCCGTGAAGGTAGGTATCGCCCATGTCGCAGCACTGGCGCGTAAGACCCTGACGGCGAATCATATCCGACGATGTTGTGGTGTAAATGTCAATAACCCTGCGAAGATATTTGCGCGCATTCAGGAGGTCGTTCTGCCGTTGATACAGAACCGCAAGATAACGCAGGCTCTGCCATAAACCGTATTCATCTTCATCCCTGGACGCTACATCCATCATCTCCTGAAGCAGCTTCTGAGCCTGGACTTCCTGCCTGGTATTCACGTAGTAGTTCTGGGAAAGCTCGTAGGCATAATAGAGATACTGCGAATAACCGGTTTCGCGGGCCACCGCGATGACTTCTTCTCTCGCTTTGTCCACCATTTCGTTGGCAACGGACCTGTCTTTCATGGGCCTCGCCACTCGGCAGGTCCTCTTGAGCCTTCCTACCCAGTAAAGAGTGACTGCCTTCTGATCCCCAAGTTCCTGGGCCTTACGGAGAAGGGCATCGTTGGCAATTTCGAACGCATCGTTAGTGAGGTCATCCACCAGAATCTCGGTCATGCGGAAATACTCGAAGCAGACGTCGTCGATGCCGTAAGGGTTATTCTGAGACAGGGCCGAAGGCAGCGCGAGCGCAAGCGATGCGATTATGAGCACTAATCTTTTCATGCCTCTTCAACTTTATCAGGGACCATAAACACAAAGCGTGCGCCGGGGCCGGGATAGCTTGTATCCAGGAAAACCTTTGCCCCCATGCGGGTAGCGATATCGCGGCAGATGCTGAGTCCCAGACCAGTCCCCTGCACGAACTCATTCAGTTTTGCGAAACGCTCGAATATCTTCTCGGCCTGATCTGCCGGCACGCCGGTACCGGTATCTGTAACTGCGAATGTTACGTATCCGGGATTCTCGGTGAGCGAGCTCGAGAGCTTGATTTCTCCTTGAGCCGTATGCTTACAGGCGTTGGTGAGCAGGTTGATGAGAATCTGCTGAACACGTCTCGGATCGGTGCGGAAGGTGAACGGGGCCTCTTCTTCAGGAGCGTAATACATCCGTACTCCGGGCTGAAGACGGTGCTCCGCACTGGAGATGGCTGCTTCGCACATGAAGTTCTTTTCGCCGTCTTCATAGTTTATCCTGTAGCTGCCGTTATCCATTGCAGACGCGTTCAGAATATCATCCAGAAGCATCGTGAGCATTTTGGTGTTGTTCACGATGTGCCCTGCATATTCCTCCTTCTCTTCCGGAGTGAGGGTGCCGTCGGGAAGCGACAAAAGTTGGGAAAAGCCCACGATGGCGTTAAGCGGAGTCCGCACCTCGTGACTCATGTTCTGAACGAAGCGCGTTTTGGCGGCATCCGCCATCTTCACCTTTTCATTGGCTTCCTGCAGCGAGGCAATCTGTTGGGCGTCTTTGATCTTGGACCTTTTCAACTGCCGTATGTGGAGGAGAGAGAAGGTTATCGTCGCTGCCAGAACAAGTCCGAGCAGCAGGAGCAGGATGCCGGAGATCCGCGATATTTCGTGTTCTTTGGTAACGAGCTCGGCATTGAGAGCCGCCTTGCCCATGGAGACGTCCAATTCCGTTATGCGGGACGTATTTATTCTGGAAATGACACTTTCCATGAGGTTGACTAACTTTTTCTCCACCGTGAACGCAAAATCCTTGTAACCCTTGTTCTCGCAGAGGTTGGCTATCACCTTCATTTCGCGGACCGTAGTAAGGCTATAGATGTCGGCTTCGCGCTTCAGGATACTACCGTCCCGGGTTGCGTCGATAAGGGAAAAGAAAAGCTCTGAATCCGGCGAGATCCGGGAAAAATCCGGATCATCCACACACAGGGCCTTGAGGCGCTCATATTCACGCTGGTTGTTGTCCAGAGCGGCCAGGCGCAGCAGATAGTAATTGCAACGCAGCGAATCCATGCTGGTTTTTGCAGCCTCCATGGCTTTATGGACATTGATGCGCACCGAATCCGAAGCTATGGGATAAGTGTCTGCAAGGTCGCAGTAAAGACGAGTCGGAGATTCGCTCAGGATTGTCTCGATGTCCGTGGTATTGTAGAGCTTTATCGCCTGGAGCAGATGCGATTTGGCGCTCACATAATCGTTGTTCCGGATGTACATGTCGGCCAGATACTTGGAACTTGTCCAGATGCCGTACGCGTCATTGTCGGCTATGGCCTTTCCCTGCATCTCCTGAAGAAGCAGCAGCGCGCGGTAGTCTTCCCCGCGCTTGACGAAATACTCCTGTGAAAGCTGGTAGGAAAGATAGAAGAAGCCGGGCTGATTCTTTTCTTTTGCAATCTGCTTCACCGTTTCGCGGGCTGCATCCACCATGGCGTCGTTAACCTGCGAAACCGGATGGGCTGTAAGGTCTTTGAGTACCTCTACATGGTACAGCACCAGGGCTTTGTCGTCTTTCTTTTCCGTGGCTGCACGAAGCAGCAGTTCGCTTGCGGGACCGAAGCCGGGTTTCCCGATCTGCCGCTCAGTCTCCTTGTAAAGGGCGTAGCAGGTGTCGTCTATGCCAAGTGGATTATTCTGGGCAAAGGCCGTAAAAGCAGGTGAAAAAGCCAGAACCATGGCTATTGCGGTGAGGGCTATTCTTTTCATATTTCCAGTCAGAATGCGCAATTCACAAATATATAAAAAAAACCGCAAAAGAAACGATTGCAAAAAAGGAGAATAGTGCCTAACTTTGTAGGATATGGATAGATTTTCTCTGGTAAAGGAATCCTTCTGTAGGAAAGAAGTGCCGGCTGAAGCTCCGCCAAGCAAGGTTTCAGACTGGTACGGCGAGCTTGTTTTCGACCGCGCAAAAATGGGCAAGTACCTGGATGCCGAAACGCTTCAGTCGCTGCTTGCCTGCATCGACGGCGGAAAGGCTCTGGACCGCAAAACCGCAGATGCAGTGGCCAGCGGAATGAAAGAATGGGCCATGGAGCATGGAGTAACCCATGTCTCCCACTGGTTCCAGCCGCTTACCGAAGGCACCGCCGAAAAACACGACTCCTTGATCGATTACGACGGCCGGGGCGGAGTGATCGAGACCTTCGACGGCACGATGCTCGCGCAGCAGGAGCCGGACGCGTCTTCCTTCCCAAACGGCGGCATACGTGCCACCTTCGAAGCCCGCGGCTACACAGCCTGGGACCCCACCTCTCCCGTTTTCATTCTTGACGACACCCTCTGCATCCCCACGGTCTTCATTTCCTATACCGGAGAAGCTCTGGACTACAAAACTCCGCTTAAAAAGTCCCTTAAGGCCGTGAGCGACGCGGCCGTTCCAATCTGCAAACTGTTCGACCCGTCCGTCTCAAAAGTGTATGCGTACCTCGGGTGGGAGCAGGAATTCTTCCTGGTAGACGAAGCCCTCTACGCCGCCCGCACCGATTTGATGATTACAGGGCGCACCCTGTTCGGGCACAATTCCTCGAAGAACCAGCAGCTGGACGACCATTATTTCGCCGCAATCCCTGCCCGAGTGGCGGAGTTCATGCGGGACCTTGAAACCGCCTCCTACCGTCTGGGCATCCCGATTAAGACACGTCACAACGAGGTGGCCCCCAACCAGTTCGAGCTGGCCCCCATCTACGGGGAAGCCAACCTCTCCAACGACCAGAACCAGATAGTGATGAACCTGATGGGCCGCATCGCCCGCAAACACGGTTTTGTCGTTCTCCTTCACGAAAAACCATTCGACGGCATAAACGGTTCGGGCAAGCACAACAACTGGTCGCTCGGAACCGACAACGGCACTCCCCTTCTGGCACCAGGTAAGGACGCCAAGGGAAATCTTCAGTTCATCACCTTCTTCGTGAACGTGCTTGCCGCCGTGCAGAAGCACAACGCCCTTCTCAAGGCTTCTATTGCCAGCGCCACTAACGCCCATCGTCTGGGAGCCAACGAGGCTCCGCCGGCCATAGTCTCCGCATTCCTTGGCAAAACCATGACGGACGTGCTCCGCAAACTCCTGGAGCTTCCCTCCGACACTCCGATTGAAATAGCCGGAAAGAAGGGCAAACGCCTGGGTCTTGTGGAAATTCCCGAGATATTCGTGGACAATACCGACCGCAACCGCACTTCCCCCTTCGCCTTCACGGGGAACCGCTTCGAGTTCCGCGCGGTGGGGTCCAGCGCCAACTGCGCCGGCGCCCTCACCACCCTCAACGCGGCGGTGGCGGAGCAGCTCATGGATTTCAAAGCCGATGTTGACAAAGGGATCGCCTCGGGAAAGAAGCTTGGCGTGGCCGTAATGGACAGTCTGAAACCTATCATCAAGTCCGTACTGGACGTTGTCTGTTTCGAGGGCAACGGCTACACCGAGCAGTGGAAGAAGGAAGCTGCACGTCGCGGACTCGACGTGGAGACGAATGTCCCGAAGATGTTCTGCGAGTTCACCAAGGCTTCTGCAGTCGAGATGTTTGCGAGAACCGGAGTATTCAGTCAGAAAGAACTCGAAGCACGCAACGAGGTGAAGTGGGAAACCTACGTGAAGAAGATTCAAATCGAATCCAGGGTGATGGTCCGGATGGCAATCAACCATATCATTCCCGCCGCCCTCGAGTATAAGGCCAAACTGCTCAAGGAAGTGGAATCCGCAAAGGCAATTTACGGCAACCTGGACAGCTGCGCCACGGAAATGCTCCTTCTCGACGAAATAAGCAAGTGTGTGGATGAGGTGAGGATAAAGGCCGATGCCATGAAAGAAGCCCAATTAAAGGCGAACGCCATGGAAGACACCTATAGTCAGGCACTTGCGTATCACGACATTGCCGAGATCTTCCCGTCCCTCCGCCGTCCCATCGACAAGCTTGAGGAAGTGGTCGATAACAACCTCTGGCCTCTGCCGAAATATCGCGAGTTATTATTTATAAACTAGCTTTGATTTTTGCCGGATTTTTACTAAATTCGTTGCACTATTCTAAAATACTTTATGAATAAAGGAACAATACTCGTAGTCAACACCGGTTCCATCACCACGAAATTCGCTGTGTATAAGGATGGTAAGGTGTTCCTGGAGCAAAAGCTCGAGCATTCTGTAGAGCAACTTTCCCAATTCGCAGATGTCATGGATCAGGAGCGCATGCGCACCGACGCCATCGTGGACGCTCTCGTGGAAAAGGGCATGAAACTGGAAGACATCGACATCGTAATGTGCCGCGGCGGCCTCTTCACCCCCTGCATCACCGGAGTCTACAACGTGAACGCCGACATGCGTGAAGTGCTGGCCACCAGCCGTGACGGTAAGCACGCCTGCAACCTTTCCGCCCTCATTGGAGACAATCTTGCGCGCGAAATCAACCAGATCCGTGAAAAGAAAGGCCTTCCGGCTCCCTTCGGCAAGTGCGTCGCCTATGTAGCCGATCCCCCGATGGCCGACGAAATGCTTCCCGAATGCCACGTGGGTGGCCTGCCGGAATTCCCCCGCAAGACCCTCTTCCACGCACTGAACTCCCGCGCCATCATGCGCCGCTATCTTCGCGAAACCGGCCGCAAGGCGGAGGAAACCACCGCCATCATCTGCCACATGGGCGGAGGCGTCACCATCTCCCTGCATCGCGGCGGCAAGGTCATCGACACCTCGCACGGCCTCGGCGGCGACGGCCCAATCACTCCGGAACGCGCCGGTTGCTGCCCGCCCTACCCGCTCATCGACATGTGCTTCAGCGGCAAATACACCAAAGAAGAAATCAAGAAGAAACTCATCGGCAAGGGTGGAGCCGTGGCGTATTTCGGCACCAATGACATGCGCGAAATCGTAAAGCGTGCAAACGAGGGTAAGGCCGATTACGCACTTTTCATGAAAGCCTTTGTGCTCAATATCGCTAAATACATAGTATCACAGGGTGCCGTGGTGGACGGCAAGGTAGACGTTATCATCCTCACCGGAGGAGTCGCCTACAGCAAGGACATCACCGACGCAATAACCAAAAAGGTCAGCTGGCTCGCCCCTGTGAAGGTATACCCAGGCGAAAACGAGCTGGAGTCCCTGGCGGAAAACGGCTATATTATCCTCGCCGGACAAACCAAGATCCACACTTATAACAAAGACCGCATAATTGAAGACTAACACAAGTTCAAACTAATAACCATGTCAGAAATCGATTACTCAAAACGTTCATTCAACTATTATCCCACAAACGCGATAGTATTCGCCAAATGCATTGACGGGAAATGGACTAAACCGGAGGTAACTTCAGACTTCAATTTCAATCTGCATTGCTTCGCCGGAATATTCCACTATGCTCCGTCGTGCTTTGAGGGCCTCAAGGCATACCGCGGCGTAGACGGCCGCGTGCGTCTGTTCAGGCCGGACGAAAATGCAAAGCGCATGCAGTCCAGCGCCACATATCTGGACATGCCGGCTCCAAGCATGGACCTGTTCATCGAAATGTGCGTGATGTGCGTCCAGGAGAACTGGGAACATATACCGTCATACGAAAGCGGCGCTTCCCTCTACCTGCGCCCGGTGCTCTTCGGAATCAATCCCCAGCTTGGCATCAAATCCGCCAAGGACGTGATGTTCGCCGTAATGTCATCCGGAGTGGGAACCTATTCCGGCGGCAAGAGCCTTACAACCGTTTCCGCCGTGATGTCGCGCAACTACGACCGTGCTGCCACCTATGGCTCCGGCGGCTACAAGCTCGGCGCAAACTACGCCCAGTCTCTCCACGCATACAACCTTGCTCACAATATGGGCTACAAGGAACTCCTGTTCCTCGACAGCGCCACGCACAGCCATATCGAAGAGTTCGGTTCGTCCAACTTCTTCGCCATCAAGCACGGCTGCTATATCACCCCCAACTCCCCCAGCGTACTGCCTTCCATCACCAACAAGAGTCTGCGCAAGGTAGCCGAGGAGTTCGGTCTCAAGGTCGAGCGCCGCACCATCTTCGTTGACGAACTGGATACTTTCGAGGAAGTGAACTCCTGCGGCACCGCAGTGGTTATCACCCCGATCTCCCGCATCGACGACAAGGCCACCCTGGAAAGCGGCACCATCACCCGTGAATACAAATACGGCGACGAGTGCGGCCCCATCAGCGCCAAGCTCTACAACCGCATCGTGGGTATCCAGAAGGGTCTCGAGGAAGACACCTACGGCTGGTGCATGTTCGTGAACGATCCCAAATAATGAAGGAGCTCATCCGGAATCTGCTTGCCACTGAAAAGGCCGACGAAGCGATAGCGCAGCTGGAAGCCTGGCGCAGTGCAGGTGGCGCGATGGACGACGAACTCTTCTACCTGCTGGGCAACGCCTGGCGCAAGAAGGGCAACTGGCAGATGGCCATGAACAACTACCTCGAGGCCGTCGCCCTGAACCCCGAAAGCCCGGCACAGCAGGCCCTCGACATCGCGAACGAGATTCTGGATTTCTACAACAAGGATATGTACAACCAATAAATAAAACACTATGGCTAAAATGAAAGGAGCGACAGTGGTGGACGTCGAACGCTGCAAAGGCTGCGGCCTTTGCGTGGTGGCGTGTCCGCTGAATGTCCTGGCCCTTACCACCAAACAGGTGAACCAGAAGGGCTACAACTATGCCGAAACCGTCCTCGAGGACACCTGCACCGGATGCACATCCTGCGCAGTCGTCTGCCCGGACGGCTGTATCACCGTTTACCGTAAAAAGGAGGAATAGTTATGGCAGAGAAAGAAGTAACCCTCATGAAAGGCAACGAAGCCATCGCCCATGCCGCAATACGTTGCGGCTGCGACGGCTATTTCGGCTATCCTATCACCCCGCAGTCCGAGGTTCTTGAAACCCTCGCCGCCGAAAAGCCCTGGGAGACCACCGGAATGGTAGTCCTTCAGGCCGAGAGCGAAGTGGCATCCATCAACATGGTTTATGGTGGAGCCGCCAGCGGCAAGAAGGTCATGACCTCCTCTTCCTCGCCGGGTATCTCCCTCATGCAGGAAGGCATCTCCTACATGGCCGGAGCTGAACTGCCGGCACTCATCGTGAACGTCTCCCGCGGAGGCCCGGGCCTCGGAACCATCCAGCCCAGCCAGGCCGACTACTTCCAGACGGTCAAGGGCGGCGGCCACGGCGACTATCGTCTCATCACCCTCGCCCCCGCGTCGGTGCAGGAAATGGCAGACTTCGTGGATCTCGCCTTCGAGCTCGCGTTCAAATACCGCAACCCCGCTATGATTCTGAGCGACGGCGCCATCGGCCAGATGATGGAAAAGGTGGTCCTGCCTCCCTTCAAGCCCCGCCGCACCGAAGAAGAAATCGCAAAGCAGTGCCCATGGGCCACTACCGGCCGCATCGGCATGCGTAAGCCCAATATCATCACCTCCCTCGAGCTCCGCTCCGAAGAAATGGAGCAGAACAACCTCCGCATCCAGGCCAAGTACCGCGAATGCGAGAAGAACGAGGTGCGCTACGAAGAGTACATGTGCAATGATGCCGAGTACCTTATCGTTGCCTTCGGCAGTGCCGCCCGTATTGCAAAGAAGGTCATCGCCATCGCCCGTGAGCAAGGTCTCAAGGTGGGGCTTCTGCGTCCCATCACCCTCTGGCCGTTCCCGACCAAGAAGATCAGCGAACTGGGAAGGAAGATGAAAGGCATACTCTCTCTTGAAATCAACGCCGGCCAGATGGTCGAAGACGTACGCGCCGCTGTGGAATATTCAGTTCCCGTGCGCTGGTACGGCCGCCTGGGCGGTATCATTCCCGAACCCGAAGAGGTCGTTAACGAACTTAAGAAAATGACCCTTTAAAGCGAAAGACCATGACAAAAGAAGAAATCATCAGGCCCGAGAACCTGGTTTACAAAAAACCGGAACTCCTCAACGACGTGCCGATGCACTACTGCCCCGGCTGCAGCCATGGCGTAGTCCACAAACTTGTTAGCGAGGTCATCGCCGAAATGGGAATGGCCGACAAGACCATAGCCATCTCCCCCGTGGGATGCGCCGTGTTCGCATACAAATACATCGACGTAGACTGGCAGGAAGCCGCCCACGGACGCGCTCCGGCCCTCGCCTCAGCAGTGAAGCGCCTCTGGCCCGACCGCCTCGTCTTCACATATCAGGGCGACGGCGACCTCGCGTGCATAGGCACCGCTGAAACCATCCACGCCCTCAACCGTGGCGAGAACATCACTATCATCTTCATCAACAATGCCATTTACGGAATGACCGGCGGCCAGATGGCCCCCACCACTCTGCTTGGCATGAAGACCGTCACCTGCCCATACGGCCGCGACCCGAAACTCCACGGCTACCCGCTCAAGATGGCGGATATCGCCGCTCAACTCGAAGGCACATGCTATGTAACCCGTCAGAGTGTGCAGAATGTGGCTTCCATCCTCAAGGCTAAGAAGGCCATACGCAAGGCCTTCGAGTACTCCATGAAGGGTCTCGGAAGCAACCTCGTGGAAATCGTTTCCACCTGCAACACCAACTGGCGCATGAGCCCGGACAAGGCCAACAAGTGGATGGAAGAGAACATGGTTCCCTACTATCCTCTCGGAGACATGAAAGACAAAGGCAAAGAATAGGCAAAGAATTATGACAAACGAGATTATTATTTCCGGATTCGGAGGACAAGGCGTCCTCTCCATGGGTAAGATCCTGGCCTATTCCGGCCTCATGGAAGACAAGGAAGTGACCTGGATGCCGGCATACGGCCCGGAGCAGCGCGGCGGCACCGCCAACGTGACGGTGATCGTGAGCGACGAGCCGGTCTCTTCCCCCATACTCAGCTCATACGACGTTGCCATCGTGCTCAACCAGCCTTCGCTTGAGAAATTCGAGAGCAAGGTAAAGCCCGGCGGCAGCCTCATCTACGACGGCTACGGAATCAACGTTCCGCCTACCCGCAAGGATATCCACGTTTATCGTATCGACGCCATGGACAAGGCAGCCGAAATGAACATGATCAAGGTGTTCAACATGATCGTGCTCGGCGGTCTGCTCAAGATCCGTCCCATGGTTACGGTAGAGAGCGTACTGAAAGCGCTCAGGAAAACTCTTCCCGAGCGCCATCATCATCTCATTCCTATGAACGAAGAGGCTATACGCCTCGGCATGGATATTATCCGCGAAGTCTAAGGAAGCTGTAGCCGAACCTCTCGCAAGCGGCCCTCTCCAATTCCTCCCGGTCGTCCGGGTGTGCAATTGCGATGAGGGCCTTTGCTCTTTGTGCGAGCGACTTGCCGCGAAGATACGCTATCCCCCACTCCGTAGCCACGAACTGGGTCTGGAAACGAGTGGTTACCACGCCTGCACCCGGGGTGAGAATGGGCACTATCTTGGCCTTCCCCTTGGTGGTGCGCGAAGGCAGGGCGATGAAAGTACGTCCTCCTTCCGCCAGCGAGCAGCCGTACATGAAGTCGTGCTGGCCGCCCACGCTGGAGAAGATGCGTTCGCCTATGGAATCCGCGCAGATCTGGCCTGTGAGGTCCACTTCAATTGCGGAATTAATGGCGCATGCCTTCGGATTCTGGGCGATGATGAACGGATCGTTCGTGTACGCCACGTCGAAGAACTCCATGGTGCGGTTGTGGTCGATGTATTCGTACATCTCTTTGGAACCGATGGCAAGAGCGGCCACGCTGATGCCCGGCTTCACCTTCTTGAGGGAATTGTCGATTACGCCCTCCTTCATGAGACGGATCACTCCGTCCGTCATGGCCTCGGTGTGGAGGCCCAGGTGCTTGTGGTTCTTGATGCCGTTGAGCACTGCGTTCGGAATGCCGCCCACGCCTATCTGGAGACAGGCGCCGTCGGGAATCTCAGCCGCGATGTTGGCACCTATTGCCGCCTCAATCTCGGTGGGCTCCCCGAATTGCATTGCCACTGGAGCCACGTCGCAGAGCACTGCTGCCGAGATCTTGCTTTCGTGGATGAGGCACTCTCCGTAGAGATACGGGATGTTGGGGCTCACTTCAGCTATTACTACACGTGCTACTTCAGCGGCTGCCACGGCTATGTCGGCCGAGATGCCAAGGCTGCAGTAGCCGTTTTCGTCCGGCATGGAGCAGGTGATGAAGGCGACGTCTACCGGAAACTCGCCGCGGCGGAACATTCCCGGCACTTCCCCGAGGAAGGCGGGCGTCATGCTGCCCCAGCCGGCACCGATGTAGGCGCGCTGATCGGCACTCACGAAGATGCTGTTAACCAGGAACGAGTCTTTGTATTCCTCCTTGCAGAAGGGGGCCGGCTCCTTATGCACGTTGAATCCCGAGGTGATGGTCACGTCGCGGAGTTCTGCATGGCGGCGGGCAAGAGCTTCTTGAAGCAGGACGGGCACGGACGCGCCTCCCTGGCAGCAGACGGTATCGCCGCTGCGTACGAGCTTCACGGCCTCGTCGGCACTTACGTATTTCATTCGTTTACGAGTTTTACAAACAGTTTAAGATGCTGGTCGAGCAGTTCGAAGTCGTGGTCGTCCAGCAGACGGGACACACAGACGCGTATGCCGCTCTGGCCGCTTCCGGTGGTATTCAGCGGAATGGCGATGACACCGCAGCGGAGCAGTGCGGCCAGCAATTCGCGGTTGCCGAGCTTCTTATAGCCTACGGTGTAGAAGAAGCCGTCGCTGATGGTCTGCTCAATGTCTTTGTCGTACACCAGATGGAAGCCGTTGCGCTCGAAAATCTCGCGCGAACGATGGGCACGCAGACCGTAGTTGCGGAGTTCCTTCACGAAATTGTAGCGCCCCTCAACCGCAGCTTCCATCATTGCCGAGAAAGCGTACTGGGCCGAGTGGCTGGCGCCTGAAGTGTTGACGTAAAGGTAGTTCAGGATGAAGTTATCACCGAATGTACCAATACCCCACTTCTCCTTGAGGGCCGGATACTCGCGGGAATACAACTTGTCCGAGATGCACACCATGGCGATGCGCTCGCCGGCATAGCTGAATATCTTGGAGGCCGACAGGAGCATTACGTAATTATCCGTATAGCGGGCAACCGTGCTCTGGAAAGGCGGCTGGAACGGCACCGACATATCTTTGCGGAAGTCCATGCACAGGTAGGCCATGTCTTCCAGCACTATGACATCGTACTTGGTAGCCAGTTCGCCGATAATCTGAAGCTCTTCCTCAGTGAGGCATATCCATGCCGGGTTGTTCGGGTTCGAGTACAGAATGGCGGCGATATTGCCCTGCTTAAAGTAGGATTCCAGCTTGTCGCGCAGCTTTTCCGCGCGGTATTCGTAGATATCGAAGGTGAGGTTCTTGATTCCGAGGATATCCGGCTGCCTGCCATGGGCCGAGAAGCCCGGGCAGATATAGAGGATGGTGTCTTTGCCGGGCTGGAGCTGAGAGCATTCGAGAATGCTGGTCATGCTGCCCTGCATGGATCCCACGGTGGGGACTATACCCTTCGGGTTGATATCTACGTCGATGAATGCCTTCACGAAGCGGGCGGCATTGCGTTTGAGCTCCGGGATGCCCTGCACCGAAGGATAGATGGAGGGGATGCCTTCGTCCAGCGCCTTCTTCTGCGCTTCGATGCCTATGGGGCAGGCGGGAATGCCGGGAACGCCGAATTCGAGGTGGGAGAACTTCTCCCCCGCCTTCTCTTCCAGGGCCGCGCCCAGCATGGAGCATTGACGTATGGTGGTACGGGAAATATCCTCAATTCCCATTTCCTGCATCTGTGCCAGCAGGATGTCGTTTGATAAAGCTTCCTTCATTACTATTTCTGCTTCCTGGAGAATTCGAGCCCGGCGTCGAAGGCCTTGAGGTTGGCGTCCACAATTGCGTCGCCTTTACGGGCGAAGATACGGCGGATACCGTCGCGGAGCTTCTCCGGCTCAAGGATTTCCATAACGGCTGCGCTGGCTCCGAGAAGCACCATATTGGCGCTGCGGGGCGACTGAACCTCTTTGGCTATGGCCTCTGCATCAAGTGCAACCACGTTCTTAACCTTAGCCAGGGCTGCGTTTACCGCTTCCATCTCCGGATAATTGGGGATGTTCTTGAGCGGCACCGTGTTGGTGATGATCCAGCCGTCTTTGGCCAGGAACGGCAGATAGCGAAGGGCCTCCATGGGCTCCATGGAGATGATGATATCGGCTCCTCCAAGAGGGATGAGGTCTGAGTGAATGGGGGCGTCGCTGAGACGAAGGTGCGACTGCACGTCTCCGCCTCTCTGGCTCATTCCGTGGACCTCCGCCTGCTTGAGGCTGAGATTCTGTTCAAGGGCGGCCGAACCTATAACGGTGGCTATCGAGAGGATACCCTGTCCTCCGACGCCTGCAAGTATGATGTCTCGTTTCATTTTTTTGCGTGTCTTTTAGCGGTTTGGATGCATTCGCGCCTGCTGATGATAACAGACACTCCGTGATACTCGATCTCTTCCTTGATGACGCGTTCCATTTCGGGATAGTTGGCAGGGAGCGGGACGATGGTGCGGATGTGTTCTTTGGGAACTCCCAGGCCTTCGCAGATAGCTTCAAGCTTGCCAGTGCCTGCGGAGTCCTGGCCGCCGGTCATGCCGGTTGTGAGGTTGTCGGAGATGCAAACCAGGATATCGGAATTCTCGTTAATCGCGTCCAAAAGACCGGTCATGCCGCTGTGGGTGAAGGTGGAGTCTCCAATTACTGCCACAGCCGGATAGAGGCCGCTGAAGGCGGAGCCCTGTGCCATGGTAACGGAGGCACCCATTTCCACGCAGGTAGTGAAGGATTCGAACGGAGGCAGCCAACCGAGGGTGTAGCAACCTATGTCGCTGAATACCTTGCCCTTGGGGTAGTTCTTCATGACAGCGTTGAGAGCCGTGAAGAAATCCCTGTGACCGCAGCCCATGCAGAGGGCGGGCGGACGCGGAGCAGGAACTTCGGAGGCTGCGCAGCCTTTGTTTGCCGGCAGACCGAGGGCCTTGCGTACCGGATCGGGCGAAAGCTCGCCGGTGCGCGGCAGAGCGCCGCTCAGGCGGCCGATGATTTCCACTCCGTGAGGCAGTATGCCAACGAGCCTTTCTTCCAGGAGGGGCTGTCCCTCTTCCAGCACGAGGATGCGCTTGCACATGCCTGCAAGCTTGAGGATGAGTTTCTTCGGGAAAGGATACTGGGATATCTTGAGCACCGGGAACGGACAGCCGTTCGGGAAGTTCTCCATTAAATAATTATAGGCGATACCGCATGCGATGATGCCAAGACTCTTGTCCGGACCTTCCGTGAGCTTGTTGAAGCGCGACTTAACCGCATCTTCCTCGAAGCCTGCGTAGTCCTTGATAAGCTGGGGGTAACGCCTGCGGGCATTTGCCGGGAGCGTGCACCACTGCACTTCGTTTGCAGGGAAATGCATTTCATTGGTGGGCTTGGCCTCGGCGTTGTCTATTCCCTCTACGATTGCACGGGAGTGAGAAAGGCGGGTGGTGAGACGCATCATTACCGGGATGCCGCGGCTTTCCGAATAGTCAAAAGCCTCGCGCGCCATTTCGTAGGCTTCCTGCTGCGACGACGGCTCAAACACTGGCATGAGGGCGAAGGACGCGTAGAAGCGGGAATCCTGCTCGTTCTGGGAGCTGTGCATGGACGGGTCGTCGCAGGAGGCGATGACAAGGCCGCCGTTGGCTCCCGTCATGACTGAGCCCATGAAAGGATCCGCACAGACGTTCAGGCCTACATGCTTGAAGCACACCAGCGAACGCTTGCCTGCGAACGACATGCCGAGTGCCTCTTCCATGGCGGTTTTTTCATTGGTGGACCAATGGCAGTGTATGCCACGCTCCGCTGTGAGCGGATGGCCCTGGATATATTCGGTTATTTCTGTGGAGGGGGTGCCGGGGTATGCATAGACCCCGCTGAGTCCGGCATGCAATGCGCCGAGCGCCAGAGCTTCATCCCCCAATAACAATTGTTTTTGAGACATATCTGGTTGTTAGTTTCAGTGGTTCAACAAAGATACTAAATCTTGGTGAAATAGTAATTAAATTTCGTAACTTTGTAGCATGAGTCAAGTCCACGTAATAGATCATCCCATGATCCAGCACAAGCTGACGATCATGCGTAAAAAAACAACCGGATCCAAGGATTTCCGCGAGTTGCTTAAAGAAATCGCCCTTCTCATGGGCTATGAGGTCACCAGGGACATTCCTCTGGCCGATGTCGAAATCGAAACTCCCATCTGCAAAATGACCGCCAAGGAGGTGTCCGGGCGCAAGCTCGCCATCGTTCCCATCCTCCGCGCGGGTATAGGCATGGTGGACGGTCTTCTGAGCCTCGTTCCCGTTGCAAAGGTCGGCCACATCGGCCTCTACCGCAACGAGACCACCCACAAGCCGGTGGTTTATTTCTGCAAGCTTCCCGAAGATATCCAGGATCGTCTGGTCATTGTTACTGATCCCATGCTCGCCACCGGCGGAAGCGCCTGTGACGCACTTTCCATGCTCAAGGAGCGCGGCTGCCACAACATCCGCCTCATGTGCCTCGTAGGAGTGCCCGAGGGCATAGCCAAGGTACAGGCTGAGCATCCCGACGTGGATATCTACGTCGCTGCGGTGGACGACCACCTGAACGAAAACGCATACATCGTCCCCGGCCTGGGCGACGCTGGCGACCGTATCTTCGGCACCAAGTAAAAGGCCGTTTAACCACATAATGAAAAAGCTGATCGTTTTTTGCCTGGCGGTCTTAGCAGCCGTTTCTGCAATGGCCCAGGGCGGTAACACCGGAGACGGCGGCGCCGACGGCGACTATATTTCCCTGGCCAAAAAGATTGCAGGCCTGGAAAAGAAGTCGGAAAACTTCAACCTGTTTGTCAACTACACTGCTGCATACCAGCATACGCTCAATCCCTACGCTGCCGCTTTCAGGGCCAAAACCCTGCGGCTGGAGATCAAGGGCAGTTTCGGCGAGCATCTCTCCTACCGCTTCCGTCACAGGCTGAACGGTTCCGAAGCTCCCGCCAGCGAAGACAACTTCGCCAAGGCCACCGACATGGCCATGGTGGGCTGGCGTTTTAACGACAAGTTCGAGATCCTTGGAGGTAAGATCTGCCAGTTCTGGGGAGGTTTCGAGTACGACGAAAACCCCATGTACATATACGAGTACTGCGACCTGCTGGACCGCATGGACATCTTCTTCGGAGGAGCAGCAATCGTATATCACCCAGTGCCCAGCCAGGAGTTCGTGTTCAACATAACCAATACCTTCAACGGCAAGTTTGCCGATGAATATGTTCCAAACGCAATCACTGCCGGAGGGTACAGGCTCACTGGCCTCAACTATCCATTTACATACATCCTGAACTGGAACGGCAGTTTCCTGAATGGCATAGTCAAAACCCGTTGGGCTGTGGGAAGCAGCGCCTTGGCCAAAGGCACAAACACTCCCGGAACCGATGTCGTTCTCGGGGAACAGTACACCTATCTGGCATATCTGGGCCAGATGCTGCATCTTCCCACCTTCCAGTTCTATGTGGACGCTTACTTCAACCATGAAGATCTGGACCGCACTCGTATAGCGTCGGATCTATTCTGCGCTCCCGGAACCTATCTGCTGGACGTTGACTACGCCAGCTTCGTGGCCAAGGCCAACTGGCAGTTCGCGCCCAAATGGAATTTCATAGGCAAGTTGATGTACGAGACCGCCAGCACGACGGATTTCAAAAACTTCCGCCGTTCAATCGGAGGCGTGGCCTGCATGGAGTATTACCCGATGGACGACCAGGACCTCTGCTTCTTCCTCGCCTACATCCACAAAAACCGCAGTTTCTCAGCTGAATGCGGTCTTCCGGCGGCATTGGCCGCCGGCGTAAACCGGGCCGAGCTGGGCATCATGTACCGCATCAAGGCCTATTAACACAATAAGACAATGGCAGTAAAACTCTCGGAAAAAATAGGATACGCCCTGGGCGACGCCGCAGCCGGCGGTATTACCTGGAAGGTGATGTCCATCGCATTCCCCCTGTTCTTCACCAATATCTTCGGGCTCACCATTGCCGACACCGCCACGCTGATGCTGGTGGCACGCCTGTTCGACGTAATAACCGACCCCATGATGGGCGCAATCGCAGACCGCACCCAGTCCCGCTGGGGCACTTACAGGCCCTGGCTCATCTTCGGCGCCATTCCGCTGGGCATCGTGTTCGCGCTGCTTCTCTACACGCCTGATTTCGGCCCCGTGGGCAAGCGCATCTACGCATATACGCTGTACCTGCTCATGATGGTTGTATACACTGCCGTGAATGTCCCCTACGGCTCGCTGCTGGGAGTCATGACCTCCGACGACAACGAGAAGAACCAGTTCTCGTCGTTCCGAATGGTGGGCGCATATGCTATGGGATTCGTCACCCTTCTCACCTTCCCCTACCTTCAGAAGATGGTCGGAGGCACTCCGGCGCATCAGTATGCGACTCTGGGTGCCATTCTGGGAGGCGTAGCGGCCCTCGGCACCCTTGCCTGCGGCCTGCTCACCAAGGAGCGCCTCAAACCGGTACGGGCGGAAAAGTTCTCCTTCAAACCTTTCGCCGACCTGTTCCGCAACAAGCCCTGGATCTACCTTACGCTTATCGGCATCTGCACCAACTTCTTCAACGGGTTCCGCTATGCGGTGGCCGGCTATCTGCTCGAATACTGCCTGCACGGCAACATCACTGTATCGGGCCTCATCATCAACTACACGGTATTCATGATGTTCGGCGAAGTCACATGCATGATCTTCGGCGGCCTGGCTCCCGCCTTCACGAAATGGGTGGGTTCAAAGAGACGCGCTTTCGGCATCGCAGCAATAGTTTGCGCGGCAACATCCGTACTGTTCTTCTTCATCCCCATGGATCCGAAGTACATCTGGCCGATGATCGCCCTGGTTATCCTCACCTCAGTCGGCATCGGCATCTATTCACCCCTGCTCTGGTCGATGTATGCCGACGTGGCCGACTACGCCACCGAGAAGAACGGCACCTCCTCCACCGGTCTCATCTTCTCTTCCGGCACCATGGCCCAGAAGTTCGGATCCGCCATTTCCGGCGCTCTGGTGGCACTGCTGCTCGGCCTGGCAGGCTTCATTTCAGGAACTGACCCTGTCACTGGACAGACTGTGGTCACGATTACCAACGAACCGGCGGTGCAGAAGATGATCTGGTCGCTGTTCTCCCTCTTCCCGGCAGCCATCGCGATGCTGATCCTGCTCCTTCTCCGTCTTTATCCTATCAAGAAATAGTACAGTACTTCAACATTTTTCTGATTGTAATGACCGCCATCGCGGTGGTCGTGTTCGTGGCGCTCTACTTCGTGAACGCCGGCTACGGAAAATTCTACAACAAGCACTGGGGCCCAACGCTCGACAATCATCTCGGTTGGTTTCTCATGGAAGCCCCGGTATTCGTGGCTATGCTTGTTCTGTGGTGGCTATCGGACCGCCGTAGCGACTACGTGAGACTTGTTTTCCTGCTTCTTTTCGAAGCCCATTATTTCCACCGCTCATTCATCTTCCCGCTTCAACTCCGCGGCCACAGCCGCATGCCATGGGCCATCGTGGGCATGGGCGCGCTTTTCAATACGCTTAACGCCTTCATGCAGGGTGGCTGGATATTCTACATCTCCCCTGCCGACATGTATCCTGCGTCATGGCTCCGCAGCCTGCCGTTCATCGCAGGCGTGGTGGTTTTTGCCGCAGGGATGTTCATAAATATTCAGTCGGACACTATAATCCGCAATCTCCGCCAGCCAGGCGACACAGCTCACTATCTCCCCAAGGGTGGCATGTTCCGCTATGTGGCGGGAGCCAATTACCTGGGAGAATTCATGGAATGGGCCGGTTTCGCCCTGCTCACCTGGTCGTGGGCCGGAGCCGTATTCGCCCTCTGGACCTTCGCCAACCTCGCCCCCAGAGCAGCCCGCACCCACGATCTCTACGCCAGCGAGTTCCCCGAAGAGTTCGACCCGCAAAAAGTCAAACGCATCATACCCTTCATCTATTAAATGGAATCTCCCATCTTCACTCCGGTAAAAATCGGCCCGGTGACGCTTCGCAACCGCGTTATCCGTTCAGCTGCATTCGAGAATATGGCCTATGGAAACAGTCCCTCACAGGACCTGTACGACTACCATGTGGCAGTGGCCCGCGGAGGAGTTGGGATGACCACTCTGGCATATGCGTCAGTTAATCGGAGCGGCCTCTCCTTCGACGGCCAGCTTTGGATGAGGGAAGAGATAGTCCCGGGCCTGAAACGCATTACCGATGCAGTACACGCCGAGGGTGCCAAATGCTCCATACAGCTGGGGCATTGCGGCAACATGACCCATCGGGCCACCTGCGGCTGCACGCCGGTTGGTGCGTCCGGCGGATTCAACATATACTCCCCCACCATCGTCCGCAAACTCAAGGTCTCCGAACTGGATGCCCTCGTGGAAGACTTCGGACACGCCGTGGATCTGGCCCGTGAGGCCGGCTTCGACTGCGTTGAAATCCACGCTGGCCACGGCTACCTCATCAGCCAGTTCCTCTCGCCCTACACCAATCATCGGCACGACGAATACGGCGGATCGCTCCAGAACCGTATGCGTTTCATGCAAAGGGTGATACGCTGCGTGCTGGAACATGCCGGCAGCGACATGGGCGTAGTTGTGAAAATGAACATGCACGACGGCTTCCGCGGCGGAATGCAGCGAGCCGAGTGCCTGGAGGTTGCGCGCGAGCTGGAGCGTCTGGGAGTGCACGCCCTTGTGCTGTCGGCCGGCTTCGTGAGCCGTGCTCCCATGGAGGTGATGCGGGGCGCCATGCCCATACGAACCATGGCTCATTACATGGACACTCGCAAGTTCTGGTGGCTCCAGGCCATGCTTCATCTTGCCGGCCACATCCTCATACCGACCGTGCCGTTCAGAGAGGGTTATTTCCTGGAAGACGCGAAGGAGTTCCGGGCCGCAGTGAAACTGCCTCTCATTTATGTTGGAGGCCTCAATACGAAAGAAAAGATGGAAGAGGTGCTGGCAGCAGGATTCCAGGGCCTTCAGATGGCCCGTGCCCTGGTACGCGACACCGACTTCGTGAACAAGCTACGCACGGGCGAAACTACATGCAGCGGCTGCGGCCATTCCAACTACTGCATCGCCCGCATGTACACCCTTGAAATGAAATGCAACCGCTGCGTGGAAGGTCTCCCGGCCTCGCTGCGCCGCGAAATCGACAAGGCGGAAAAGAAATGGAAGGATACACGATAGTAACCGGTGCCACCGGAGGGATGGGTGCGGCCGCAGCGGAAGCGCTGGCTTCCCAGGGGCGCCCCGTGCTGCTTGCCTGCCGGAATGCGGACAAGGCTCTGGCCGTGCGCGAACGCTTGCTTCAGTGCTACCCTGGCACTCCCATCCTGTTCGAGCAGCTGGACCTGTCTTCCATTGCCTCAATACAGAGCTTTGCCGAAGCCGTTCCGGAAGGAATCTCCGGACTCTTCAACAATGCCGGCACCATATCGCGAAGTGGCTTCGTCCTCACGGCCGACGGCCTCGAATCCACTTTTGCGGTAAATTATTTCGGCCCGTGGCTGCTCACAAATCTGCTGCTGCCGAAGATGGACCCAGGTGCCGCCGTGGTGAACATGGTGTCGCTCAGCAGCAAGTACGTGCGCTTCTCCGAAGGGTCGCTGTCGCCGTCTTCCGAAAGCTTCACACAGCTCGGCTCGTACGCCGCCAGCAAAAGGGCACTCATCTCATTCACCTGCGAACTTGCCCGCCGCCGCCCGGATCTGCGCGTGAATATGGCCGACCCCGGAATCGTCGGCACCGATATCCTCAACCTCGGCCGCTGGTTCGACCCGCTGCAGCGCGTTATCTTCAAGCCATTCTGCAAACGGCCGTCGCAAGGCGTGAAGCCGGCACTCCGTGCGCTGAACGCCGAATGCAGCTGCCGGTATTTCGTCGGCCGGAACGGCAAAACCCTCCCACGCCGATATAATACGCCCGGACTTGACGGCCGCGTATGGGACGCGACGGAACGCATTTTGAATACAATTACGAGCCGATGAAACGTCTTTTCGCAATTCTTCTCCTGGCCCTTCCGCTGCTGTTCACTCAGTGCCGGCAGGAACCCGCGTTCGTGAAACCGGAGGAGGCGGAAAGCGGACAACCCACGGACATCAGTGAAGACAATGACGACGCCGATGACGTGAACTGGGCTGCCGCGATGAGTTATGTGTTCGACGCGGGAGTTATTCCCGAGATCCACATAACGGTGAGCGAAACCCAATGGAACAAGCTTCTGGCAGCCTATGACAAGAACTCCGACACCCAGGAATTCGTGGAATGTGACGTCCGCTATGTGAAAGGTGCAGAGACCGTGGAGATCAGCCGCACGGGGCTCAGGCTCAAAGGAAACACCTCCCGCCGCCGGCCCATGGATAATGGAGGAGGATGGCATCACTGCCACTACGGCCTGGATTTCCATAAATACGAGAAAGATGCCGCCCACACATTGAAGGGCGTGCGCCGCGTGGATCTCAAGTGGTTCAAGGACGACCCGGCATACGTCCGCGAAATCTACTGCTACGACCTTTTCCGCCGTTACGGGGTATGGACGGCCGTAAACGACGTATATTCCCGCCTCTGGATAAAGGTCGGAAACAGGGCGGAAGCCTACCTTGGAGTATACGGCATGCTGGAACATGTCGACAAGAATTATCTCCGCGTCCGCAGGAAGGATTTTGGCGACGAGGACGGCAACCTCTGGAAGTGCCGTTATCCCGCCGATTTGCGTGATGTGAACGCGGATTTCGGCGTGGACGACAACGTTCACGACCACACCTACGTACTCAAGACCAACAAAACCGACGGCTTCGCAGCGGCTAAAGCCCAGATGCAGGACTTTATCGGCAAACTTAACTCCCTGTCCGGGGCTGCCTTCAACCAATGGTTCGCCTCAGTAATGGATGTGGATCTGTTTCTCAAGACTTACGCCGTGAACGTTGCCGTGGGTATGTGGGACGACTATTGGAACAATAGCAATAATTTTTACCTGTATTTCAACAGCACCGACACCGGCAAATACAAGGTCTTCTTTATCCCTTACGACTACGACAACACCCTGGGCACTTCCGCCTGGTGCGGCGTGCAGGGCGACTCCGGAAGACAGGATCCGCTTAACTGGGGACATGACGATTATCCGCTTATGACCAAGGTGCTGGCCAATTCTGAGTGGAAGGAGAAGTACAAGGGATATCTTCGCGAACTCTGCGGTCAGGGAGGTCTTTTCTCCTGGGAGCTGTCGCACACACGCATACAGACATGGCAGGATTCCATCAAGGGCTATGTGTCCAACGACACGGGGGAAGATATGGCTATCAAGGACCGTCCGGCCGGCTGGGGCAATCATTATGAATATCGCATCATGGAGGACTGTTCCGATAATTACTTCAAGGTGAAGGCCTCTTCCGTGGCAGCAATGAAATAAACAACCGATATGAAACGCCTTATCATTTCTCTTCTGGTCGCCGGATTCACGGCATTGAGTTTTGTGGCAGCTGCTCAGAAAGGCGGCACTTTCCGCAACTTCTACTGGTATGGGGACTTCGAAAACGCCACCGACGAACTGTTCCACTATCAGGTAGACGGCGAACGCTGCGGATGGTACCTCAGCTGCGAAACGGCAGAGCTCATTCTCGATCATCCCAAATGGATAACCGACCGCAACTGGCCCAATATGTGGCTTGGAAGCAATGCGGAGGAGGCAACTGCTGCACTCACCTCTCTGGATTCACTATTCTTGAAGCCTATAGGCACCACGGCGGAGCTGCTATATATAGCCAGCGACGCTGAGATGGAAGGCCCGCTCGTGCCGGCCACGGCAACTGTCAAGAAGCATCCCATCTTCCCCTGGAGCACCATTATCACTGTGGAGTTCGATATGACTCCCTATCCCCAGAAGATGAATCTGGTCAAGAAGGAGATTAAGTTTTTCCTCAAGAAAATGCCTAACGCCGAACAGAGGCGCCTGGCAAGCGAGGAAACGTCAGCGGATTAACTGGTAGGCCAGGCGTTCGTCGCCCGATTCCAGATAGATAATGCCGCAGTAGGTGAAGCCGTAGCTGTCTATACAGTGCTGCATTATCCGGTTGTCGCGGTGAGTGTCGATGCGGATGTTAGGATCGCGTTCGAAACACCAATCCATAACAGTTTTAAATATTCCGTGCACCTCGGGATAACTTCCTATGCGGTGCACCACATGATATGGGATGCTGTCGTTCAGCCAGTCCCCGCCGTAAATTCTGGCGTAAGTGGGCTCGGGAGAGGCAATGAAGGCGAAATAGGCCACTATTCGGCCGCCATCCAACACCACGAAACCGTTGCCTCCCGCGATATCTTCCAGAATCACCTCTTCCGAAGGATAGCCGTTTACCCACTGTCCGTCATTTCCCGATGCGCGCATTATGCCCTTGGCCGCGGCCAGTACAGCCATCACCTCGGCCAGGTCTTCGTCATGAGCGATGCGGATATCCATGGGAGCAAAGATAAACTATTATTGGCGAATTATTTGCCTTTGGAAAAAAGTTTGTATTTTTGGTCTTCCATTAGTCAGTAGTATGAAGCCTCTATTCTATCCCCTTCTGGCCTTGGCTTTCGTCGTTTTCACAGCACCCGCAGGTGCGCAGACGGTGAAGGATGCCGGGTATCGCACAGTCGCCCATATCGAATCGGACGGAACCATCAAGGATGCCGGGTATCGCACCATAGGTCACATCGAGTCGAACGGAACGGTGAAGGACGCCGGATACCGAACAGTGGGGCACATTACGTCTACCGGAAAGGTTCAGGACGAAGGATATCGCACCGTTGGATACATCAAGGACGATGGCACCGTTCAGGATTCGGGCTATCGCACCATAGGCCATATTCGGGACGACGGAACCGTACAGGATGCGGGCTACAGGGCCATCGGTCATGCCGAAGGCATCCCGCTGCACTGGGCCGCATTCTTCTTTTTCTTTGTGAAAGACTAGGCCATGAGGAGGGTTCTTGTTTTGCTTCTGATGGCCTTTGGCATGGCAACGCTCTGGAGCTGCCAGAACGTTCCGGAAGCACGGGTTACCGAACTCTGCCGGCATCTTCCGGATGTCGACAGTCTGAAACTCAGTGAAGGCTGGCTGACACAGGAATACTATTCCGCTCTCGAAGCCATGATAGCCATTCCGGATTCCACAGAGCTTCTGCATGAATGGGAATTCTGGTTCGTCGCGGCCGACGGTAGCCCCATCGCTCGCGCCAGCTGTACCCTGCTGTCTGCCCGAAGAATGGGCGCCGGAAGCGCCGAGGCGGTCATTTTAGTTCAGCCGGAAGATTCCGACTATGAGGCTGAAGAGCACTGGCTCCGTTTTGAAAAAGTTAAGGGCAACTGGCTGATATCGGATTTCGACGACACAAAACAACAGGCAACAAATAGAGTAGCACATGAAAGCTGATTACTCAAAGGGTGTAAGTATCGCCATAATAACGGGTATCTATATTATTGCCGCAGCGGTCGGTATTTTCGTTTTCGACAAGGCTGTCGCTGTTATGCCGGAAGTCCTGGCGCTGCTCCTGGCCGATGTAGCCGCAACCATCATCACCTGGGGATTCGGCCTCGTGTATGAGAACGTATCAGTGTACGATCCCTACTGGAGCGTGATTCCTCCGGTGGTGTTCACCATCTGGGCATTCTATAAGGCCTGCTGGACACTACCCGTTATCCTATTGCTGGTCGCGGTTTGGTATTGGGGTATACGTCTCACCGGAAACTGGGCCCACACGTTTAAAGGCCTCGCCCACGAAGACTGGCGCTATACCAAATACCGGCAGACTCAGGTCCGGCCGCTTTTCCACCTCACCAACTTCTTCGGATTGAACATGATGCCCACGCTGCTGGTATTCGCCTGCATGCTTCCTGGCCTTGGTCTGTTCGAGACCAACGCTCCCGCCAATCTGCTCACCTTCCTTGGCTTTGCCGTCTGCCTGTCGTCAGCCACCATCCAACTGGTTGCCGACACACAGGCGCAGCACTTCCGTCTCGCTAATCCAGGGCAAGTCTGCAATGTTGGTCTGTGGAAGCACGGCCGCCATCCAAACTACTTCGGAGAAGTCCAGATGTGGTGGGGAGTTTGGTTGATGTACGCCTCTTTGCAAGGGTTCGATTGGCTCATTCTGGCACCAATCGCCATGACAGCACTATTCCTTTTCATAAGTATCCCATTGATGGAAAGCCGTCAGTTGCAGAACAAACCCGACTACGCTGAATACAGCAAAAACACAAGAATACTGATATGAGAAAGAAAATATATAGCTTGCTTGAGTCTTCAAGAGACGGCGACTGGTATGACATTCTGATGCTGGTGGCTATCCTGAGCAGCGTCGTTCCACTGATGTTCGTGGAAGAGTATGCGGTGTTCAGGGTTATCGAGATTGTTACTGTATCCATCTTCATAGTGGACTACATCCTTCGCTGGATCACCGCGGATTACCGCCTGCAAAAGGGTGGCTGGTCGTTCATCATCTATCCGTTCACCGCCTGGGCGGTCATCGACCTGCTCTCAATTCTTCCGGCACTCAGCCTCATCGGCCGCGGATTCAAGATCCTGCGAATCACCCGTCTGCTCAGGATACTCCGCCTTTTCAAACTCATACGCTATTCCGACAAGATCCAGGTTCTTGGAAAGGTTATCCGAAAGGAAAAGGGCGTACTGCTCACCGTGCTGGGCATCGCCATTTTCTACGTATTCGTTACGGCACTCATCATGTTTAACGTGGAGCCACACGTGAACCCGGCAACCGGAGCAACCACCTTCGCCACCTTCTTCGACGCCCTCTACTGGGCCACAGTCACCTTAACCACGGTGGGATACGGAGACATGATTCCCGCGACCGACATCGGCCGTTTCGTGAGCATGCTCTCATCGCTCTTTGGAGTTGCCATCATCGCCCTGCCCTCAGGCGTCATCACCGCCAGCTATCTGGAAGAACTTCGCAACCTCAAAAAGAATAAAAAAGACGAATGAAACTCATCGGCAACATACTCTGGCTCATTCTCGGCGGACTGCTGATAGCCCTGGTTTACTACCTCATCGGCCTGTTGATGTGCATAACTATCATCGGAATTCCTTTTGGCGTTCAGCTTTTCAAACTCGGCACCTTCTCGCTCTGGCCCTTCGGACGTCAGACGGAGTATGGTCCCGGTGAGCCCGGATGCATTTCCATGGTAATGAACCTGATCTGGATACTGTTGGGTTGGTGGGAAGTGGCCATACTGCACCTCCTGGCCGGCCTGCTGTTCTGTATCTCAATCGTGGGTATTCCCTTCGGGCTGCAGCATTTCAAAATGGCCCTTTCGTCCATTTCACCGTTCGGTCAGGTAATCAAAAAGAAGAAATGATTCCCGAGGCGCTCAGGCAATACGTTGAAGCGGAGATCATCCCCCGCTATGCGACCTTCGACAAGGCTCACCGGGAAGACCATGTGCGGTCGGTGATTTCCCGCGCGCTTGCCATGGGGGCCCGGTACGACATCGACGAAGGCATGCTCTACGCAGCGGCGGCTTTCCATGATCTGGGGCTGGCTGGCTGCAGGGAGACGCATCACCTCGAGAGCGGCCGCATCATTCGTGATGACGCCCGCTTGCGCGAGTGGTTCGATTCCGGGCAGATAGAAACGATAGCCCAGGCGGCAGAGGACCACCGGGCCTCGGCCAAAACCGCCCCCAGGAGCATCTACGGCCGTCTCGTGGCCGAGGCCGACAGGATGATAGTGCCGGAGACGATCATCCGTCGCACCGTCCAGTTCGGTCTCTCCAACTACCCAGAGCTCGACCGCGAAGGGCACTGGCAGCGCACGCTTGAGCATCTGCACGAAAAATACGCCGAAGGCGGGTATCTTCACCTGTTGATTCCCGGCTCGCCAAACGAAGAACCGCTGGCGAGGCTGCGGGCCATAATCAAGGACACTTCCCTGCTGCGGAAGATGTTCGAAGACATTTATTCCGAAGAACTGCCATGAAAATCTACTTTGCTGGATCCATTCGCGGAGGCCGTGAAGACGCGGCCCTATACGCGCGTATGATAGACTATATCAAGCGCAATCACACAGTTTTAACGGAGCATATCGGGAACCTGGCTCTAAGCGCCAAGGAAGGCAGCAGGCCCAAGAGCCTTGCGGAAGGCGCCGATGTGGACCGTGCCATTTATGAGGAGGATTCCGCATGGCTTCGTGAAGCCGACATGGTGATTGCAGAATGCACCACGCCTTCGCTTGGGGTAGGCTACGAGATGGCTTATGCAGAGCGATTCGGAAAGCCGGTGCATATCTTTTATGACAGGTCGCGCACCCGGCTTTCGGCAATGCTCACCGGCAATGAGTTTTTTCACATTCACCCATATTCCAGCGAACAGGAAATCTACCCGGAGTTGGACAAAATCCTGAAATAAAATGATTGGAGAAGATTACCAGATAGTTTCTGATACCATTGGCGCCAATGGCATGCGCCACATTACCGCAGTTCCCAGCGTGCTTGTGTGTTCCGTCCAGATAGATTTCGATCTCGATGCCGAAGGGCGCATCCACAATCTCGTATATACCCGCGGCTGCAACGGCAATCTCCAGGCCATAGGTCGCCTGCTCGAAGGCATGCCCGCCGCCCAGGCCGCCGACACCCTTTCGGGCGTGAACTGCAGCGGTCGCGGCACCTCCTGCACCGACCAGCTCTCCCGCATCCTCAAGAGCCTGTAGGTAGAGCTGGACCCAGTCCCGCCTCTACGCTGCCAGTCAAAAGGGATCTGGACAGAAAAGGGCCGAAAACTGTGCAGGTCCCCCTGAAAAACCAGGGACCTGGACAGAAAAGGGCCGAAAACTGTGCAGGTCTCCCTCGAAAACCAAGGACCTGGACAGAAAAACGTCGAAAACTGTGCAGGTCCCCCTCGAATTCTTAAGGAATGGTCTCACCATTGTCGCGCATTCCTTCCAAATGGAAACGGAGCGTTTCACCGTTCATACTGATAATCCTCGTGAAAGGAGTAGAAGGAGTCGTCGGCCACCACTACGTGATCCATGAGGGAAAGATCGAAGCGGTCGCAGGCTTCGCGGAGTTCGCTGGTATGCACTATGTCGGCGCGGCTGGGTTTTGGATTTCCGGAAGGATGGTTGTGCACTACCGCAACGGCGAAGGCTCCTCGGTCGAGCGCACCCTTCACAACGCGTCGCACATCGAACGTGGTCGAGTTACCGGAACCGGAGGTAACCTTGTCACATCCCAGATAATACCAGGAAGAATTCAGATACATTACCCAGAACTCCTCGTGGTCCAGGCCCTTGAGGCGCGGAAGCATGAGGTCATAAACCATGCGTGCGCAGGTTACCGGTCGCTTTTCAGCCACAGCTCCTTCCAGCATAAAACGCCGCGCCAGCTCGCATGCGGCCAGCACGGCGCAGGCCTTCCCTGGCCCTATCCCGGGCACGGCACGCAGTTCCGCTATGCTCATTAAAAACAATCTGGACAGGCTCCCCTCCACCCTGCCAAGCAGCCGCTGAGCCATCTCCAGGGCACTTTCACCCTCACGTCCACTGCGAAACAGCACGGCCAGCAATTCCCCGTTGCTCAGGGCTTGAGCCCCGCGCAAGCACATCTTCTCGCGGGGCCGCTCCTCAGAAAAAAGTTCCATCATTTTCATAGCCCGCAATATGCGAAAAACCGCCACCCAGCACATTCAAAAACAGAAAAATCGCCTTTATAAACAACGGCTGTTAATATCTTTGTGGAAAAAATTGTAAGAAGGTGGAAGAAAGTGGAAAATAAATTACTACCTTTGCAACACTTGCGTATATGAATTATGAACTCGTTCATCGGTAAATACACTTCCCGGCTCGACGAAAAGGGCAGACTGGTGTTCCCAGCACCTTTAAAGGGAGTGCTATCCCCCGATTCGGACACTCGGTTCGTGGTAAAGAAGGACATCTTCCGTCCTTGTCTGGAAATGCTCACCTATCAGGAGTGGACAGCCCAGACGGATGCCATGAAAGCCCGGCTCGACTTCCTTAATCCAAATCACGCAAGGTTCTGGAGTCACTACACAAGCGAGAATTACATTGTGCGTCCCGACGATAAGCTCGGCCGCATAAGCATTCCCCGTGAACTCCTGGATTACATCGGTGCAACCAAAGAGGTGGTTTTCTCCGGCGGCGTGTTCAAAATCGAGATCTGGTCTAAGGAAGGCTACGAAAAGAGTCAGATTACTCAGGATGAATTCATTGCCATTGCAGAAAGCCTGTCTCAGAGTAGATAGGAGATTTCTGTAAATGAGCGTGTACCATAACCCTGTCCTGCTCTCCGAGAGCGTCTCCAATCTCATAACAAACCCCGCTGGAACCTACGCCGACGCAACCTTCGGCGGAGGTGGCCACAGCCGTGAAATCCTGCGCAATCTGAACAGCAACGGCCGGCTCATAGGATTCGACCGTGATTCCGATGCGGAAGCGAACGCCCCGCAGGACTCCCGCTTCACCTTTGTTCACAACAATTTCAGATTCATACATAACTACACCCTTCTGCTCGCTCCGGAAGGGCTCGACGGCGTCCTGGCCGACCTCGGGGTGTCATCTCATCAATTCGATACGGCGGAAAGGGGTTTCTCATTCCGCTTCAGTGCTCCGTTGGATATGCGAATGAACGTGCAGGGCCATCTGACGGCAGCGGACATTGTCAATTCATATACGCAAGACGAGTTGGAAAAGATTCTCAGGCTCTATGGCGAGTTGTCCGGAGCCGCACGCATGGCGGGACTCATTGTCTCGGCACGCGCTAAAGCTCCAATTCTCTCCACAGATGATCTGGACAATGCCGTTGCCCCGGCCCTGCCGTCTTTCGCCGAGCACAAGGTCCTGGCAAAAATCTACCAGGCCCTGCGCATCGAGGTGAACGGTGAAATGCGCGCGCTGGACAAGTTCCTCGCAGGCGCACTCGAATCGCTCAAACCCGGCGGACGCATGGCAATAATCACCTATCACTCCCTGGAAGACCGCGCAGTGAAGGTGTTCATGAAAGAAAATATGCGCCTCATTACGCGCAAACCCATAGAACCCTCGGAAGAGGAGATATCAGAAAACACCCGCGCCCGCAGTGCCAAGCTGCGAGTCGCAGAAAAGCCCGGACAGGCCGGGCGCAACGAATAAAGTATGGCCGAAGAAACCGCAGCACGCAAATGGAAACTCTCCGACGTCGGAGTCTTCCTGAAGAACAGCTTCCTGGCAATAGTCAGGGGCCAGTTCCTCATGCGCCTGCGTATCGACGAATACTTCATACATATAGTTTATGTGTTCTTCCTTATGGCAATGCTCATCCTCATCAGCCTCGGAGTGGAAAACTCCCTCAACAAGGTGGAAGAGAACAAGCAGACTCTCAAGGAACTCCGCATAATCTGGTCCGACAAGACCTTTGAAATGGCCGGCGTGAGCAGCCGGAGTGAAGTTGAACGCAAGCTCTCGGAAATGGGTTCGAAGCTCGGCGAGCCCGACCGGAGCGCAACCATGTTACAGAAATGAGCGAGGCACCCGAAAAGCAGAAGAGGGACCGGATAGGTGTGATCCTAACCGGACTCTACATATGCCTTCTGGTGGCCTCGGTTGCCATCATCGGCAAGATAATCTACATCCAGCTGGTGTGGAAGCCCTCTCCCAAGATCGAGAGCGCCCTCACTCCGCGCAGGACCACCCGCACCCTCGAGCCGGTGCGCGGCAACATCATCGACTGCAAGGGCAGGCTCCTGGCCATGTCCTACCCGGTATACGACATCCACATGGACTGCAGTGTCCGCCTTGGAGAGTTCGCCAAGATGCGCGACCGCGAGGCGGCTGCAAAGAAAGAGGCCGCGTGGATGGAAGAGGCCGGCAAACTCGCCGAAGCACTTGCCGCCACCTTCCCCGGCAAAACCGCCGAACAGTACTACTCCCTCATCAAGGAAGGCCGTTCGAAGGGCCGCAAGTACGTTCCCATCGCCCGTGGAATCGACCGCAGCACCATGCTTAAGGTGAAGCAGTTCCCGCTGTTCCGCGAAGGCGCGAACAAGGGCGGCTATATCGAGCAGCAGCGCTTCGTGCGCAAGTACCCCTACGGCCGTCTTGCGCGCCGAACCATAGGCTTCGTGCGCGACAACTCAGCGGCCGTCGCCAATACGCACATAGGCCTTGAGGGCCGCTTCGACGCCGTTCTTCACGGCAAAGACGGCCGCGAGTGCCTGCGTATGACCGACTACGGCAGCGTGCGCGACTTCGACAGCGCGTACGTAAAGGCGGTCGACGGCCTCGACCTTCGCACCACCATCGACATCGACATGCAGGAGCTGGCCGACAGGGCCCTCCGTGCGGAGATCGACTCCCTTGCCGATATCGACGGCGGCTGCCTGGTGCTGATGGAGGTGAAGACGGGCGCCATCCGCGCCATGGTGAACCTTCAGCGTGACCCCTCCCGCGGCGGCGCGCTCGAAGAGATTACCAATCACGCCATCGGCCGCAAGTGCGAACCGGGCAGCGTGTTCAAGACCGTTACCCTGCTCACCGCAGTGGACGACGGATATGTGAAATCCCTCGATGAAACCATGCCCACCAACCACGGCTGGGTAGCAGGCACCGGGCTCAAGCAGGATATCCACATTGCCGACTGGGAGCGCGAGCACAAGACACGTGAGATCAGCATCTACGACGGATTCAAGATCTCCAGCAACTACGTGCTCTCCACAATAGCAGTAAACAATTATCGCAACCGCACCCGCCACTTTATCGAAAAGATATATTCCTACGGGCTGGGCGACAGCTTTGATTTCGACCTCGAAGGACTGGTGACTCCTACGATACCCAGGGTTCCGGAGAAACGAGAACTCAATGCAACCACGCTCGGCAGCGTAGGATTCGGTTACTCCACCGAGGAGACTCCCCTTCACATCCTCACCTTCTACAACGCTATCGCGAACAAGGGCCGGATGATGAAGCCCTACCTCGTGGAGGATACCGAAAGGGGCGGTGTGGTCCGCGACCGCCGCGGTCCGGCCATCCTGAACGGCAGCATCTGCAGCAAGGCAGCAGCCGACACGGTTACCCGCGCCCTCATCGCCGTAACCGAAGAAGGCACCGCCAGGCGCCTCAAGAACGCCAAGTGCACGGTAGCGGGCAAAACCGGAACATCCTTCGCCACCTTCGAGAACGGACAGTACTCCGACCGCGAAGGCCGGCACAAATACCAGGGTACATTCGTGGGCTTCTTCCCCGCCGAAGACCCGCAGTACAGCATTGTCTGCTCGGTATATTCCAAGCCGACGAGGAGACAATACCAGGGCGGCGGCATCCCGGCCCGCACGGTCCGCACCGTCGTAGACCACCTGGTAGACACACAACCCTACTGGAGAAACTCAGTCAAGAAAGCGAAATGAGACTCGAAGACATCATAAAAGGCACTAACGCCGTCATCCTTCATGGAACGGCCGACACCCAGATCAGCAGCATCTGCAGTGATTCCCGCAAGGCCTGCGCAGGCAGCCTCTTCATTGCGGTGAAAGGCTTCGCAGCCGACGGTCACGACTTCATCCCGGCAGCGCTCGAAAACGGCGCCGCTGCAGTGGTCGACGCCAGCCGCCGCGACCTGGCCCTCATCGCCGACGCCTTCTACGGCCATCCGAGCGGAAAACTCCAGCTCGTGGGCATCACCGGCACCAACGGCAAAACCACCACAGTAACGCTGCTCTTCAACCTCTTCCGCAGCCTTGGCTACGAATGCGGACTGCTGAGCACCATCGCCAATTTTGTGGGCCCGAAGCGCAGCGAGACCGCCAACACCACCGCCGACCCCATCACCATCAACTCTCTGCTTGCAGAAATGGCGCAGGCCGGCTGCCAGTACTGCTTCATGGAAGTAAGCAGCATAGGTCTGGAGCAGGAAAGGGTGGCCGGTCTGGAGTTCAAGGCAGGCATCTTCTCGAATCTCACCCACGACCATCTTGACTACCACAAGACCTTCGCCGAATACCTCCGTTGCAAGAAGCTCTTCTTCGACGGTCTGGCAAAGGAAGCCGTGGCCATCATCAACGCAGACGACCGCAACGGAAGCGTGATGGTGCAGAACTGCAGCGCAAGAGTGGTCACATTCTCCTGCCGCAGTGCCGCCGATCATAGCTGCAAAGTGCTGGAAGAGAGCTTCGAAGGCATGCTTCTCCGTATCGACGGAACCGAGACCTGGGTGCGTCTGGTTGGCCGGCACAATGCCAGCAACCTGCTCGCCATCTACTCCACAGCTGTGGAACTCGGCATCCCGAAAGACGAGGCACTCACCGCGCTCAGCACCCTGGAGTCCGCCCCCGGCAGGCTCGAGGTCATCATGTGCCCCCGCGACCTGGCGGTAGTAATCGACTACGCCCACACCCCCGACGCACTTGAGAACGTGCTTGAGACCCTGCGCGCAGTGGCTCCCAAGCGCGAGCTGGTGTGCCTCTTCGGATGCGGAGGCGACCGCGACCGCAGCAAGCGCCCCGAAATGGCAGCCATCGCCGAGAAACTTGCCGACAAGGTGATCGTCACCTCCGACAATCCCCGTACCGAGGATCCCGAGGCCATCATCGCCGAAATCATGAGCGGATTCAAGAGCACCAGGAAGGTTGTGAAGATCACATCCCGCGAAGACGCCATCCGCGCCGCAGTGCAGTTCGCAACTCCCGGCTCCACCATCCTGCTTGCCGGCAAGGGCCACGAGACCTACCAGATCATCGGCACCGAGAAAAAGCATTTCGATGAACGTGAAATAGTGAAATCAGTATTGTAATGTTATACCATCTCTTCAATCTTCTCAAGGACGTCAACTTCCCGGGCCACCATCTGGTGACGTTCCTGTCGTTCAGGGCCATCGCGGCCGTGGTGATAAGCATGCTCTTCGCATTCTTCGCCGGCGGAGCCATCATCCGTCGTCTGCAGAAGGCCCAGATAGGCGAAACCATACGCGACCTCGGCCTGGAAGGCCAGATGCAGAAGAAGGGTACCCCCACCATGGGCGGCGTGATCATCATCGCTTCCCTTCTGGTGAGCGCCCTGCTCGTCTGCGACCTCAGCAATATCTATGTGCAACTGCTTCTCCTCACCACCTTATGGTGCGGCGGCATCGGTTTCACCGACGACTACATCAAGGTGTTCAAGCACAACAAGGAAGGCATGAGCGAGAAGATGAAGCTGATACTCCAGTTCGTACTGGCGCTCGGCATCGCCCTCATCTTCTGCTTCTCGAGCAAGATCTGGGGAGACGGTCCCAAGCAACTCATCACCACCATCCCCTTCGTGAAGGCGAACGAGTTCGACTACTCCTGGCTTTCCCCCTTCAAGGGCCAGCTGGGAATGTACTTCTCCTGGGGAATCTACGTAGTGATGATCATCATCGTCATCCTGGCCTGCTCCAATGGCACCAACCTCACCGACGGGCTCGACGGACTCGCATCCGGCACTTCGGCGGTAGTGGGAGTCGCCCTGGGCGTTCTGGCCTATCTCGGCGGTAACATGATCAACGCTAACTACCTCAACATAATGTACCTTCCCGGCAGCGGCGAGGTTGCGGTATACATGGCAGCCTTCGTGGGAGCCCTCATCGGTTTCCTCTGGTACAACACCTTCCCGGCCCAGGTATTCATGGGCGACACCGGCTCGCTCACCATCGGCGGCATCATCGGAGTGGCTGCGGTGCTCATCCGCAAGGAACTCCTCCTGCCCCTGCTCTGCGGCATCTTCCTCATGGAAAGCGTGAGCGTGCTCATGCAGCGCAGCTGGTTCAAATATACGAAACGCAAATACGGAGAAGGCCGCAGGATCTTCCTCATGGCTCCCCTCCACCATCATTACCAGAAGAAGGGCATGCCCGAACCGCGCATCGTAACCCGCTTCTGGATCATAGGAATTATACTGGCAGTCAGCACACTGGCCCTGTTAAAGATAAGATAATGGCACGTTTGACAGTACTCGGAGGAGCCGAAAGCGGAGTTGGCGCTGCGGTCCTCGCAAAAGTGAAAGGATTTGAAGTTTTCCTGTCCGACAACGGGAAGATCAAGGAAGAATATGCGGCAATGCTCCGCAAATGGGACATCCCCTACGAAGAGGGTGGCCACACCGAGAGCAAGGTGCTTTCGGCCGACGAGATCGTGAAGAGCCCGGGTATACCCGACAGCGCTCCGCTCGTGAAGAAACTCGTCGCCCAGGGCACTCCCGTGATCTCCGAAATAGAGTTCGCAGGGCGCTACGACAACGCCAAGAAGATCTGCATAACCGGTTCCAACGGCAAGACCACCACCACCTCGCTCATCTACTACCTGCTTCAGAACGCAGGTCTGAACGTGGGCCTTGGCGGCAACATCGGCAAGAGTTACGCCCTTCAGGTGGCAACCGAGAAGCACGACTATTACGTGCTGGAAATCAGCAGCTTCCAGCTCGACGGCTGCTACAGCTTCCGCCCGGACATCGCCATTATCACCAACATCACTCCGGACCATCTGGACCGTTACGACTACAAGCTCGAGAACTACGTGAAGAGCAAGTTCCGCATCACCCAGAACCTCCGTCCGGAAGACTGCTTCATCTTCGACAGCGACGACGCCATCACCATCGCCCATCTGGATAAGATAGTACTCAAGGCCAAGTCCCTCCCGTTCAGCCAGGAGAAAGAGGTGCCCCAGGGTGCTTTCCTCCGCGGCGGCGACGAGATCGTGGTGCGCTACGGCGAAGACGAGAGCTCCATCTACCTCAAGGAACTCGCGCTCGGCGGCAAGCACAACGTCTACAACTCCATGGCAGCTGCGCTCGCAGCGAAGGCAGCCGGCATCGACAATGAGGTTATCCGCGAAAGCCTGCGCACATTCAAGGCCATCGAGCACCGCCTCGAGCCAGTACTGAGCGTGGGCGGCGTGCTCTACATCAACGATTCCAAGGCCACCAATGTGGACTCCGCCTGGTACGCGCTCGACGCGCAGACGAAGCCGGTGGTGTGGATCGTGGGCGGCACCGACAAGGGCAACGATTACTCCCAGCTGGCGGAACTCGTCCGCGAGAAGGTGAAGGCCATCGTCTGCCTCGGAGTCGACAACAGCAAGATTCACGCGGCCTTCGAAGGCATCGTGGGGGCCGACAAGATCGTGGACACCCGCTCCGCCGAAGAGGCTGTAAAGGCTGGTGCCCGCTTTGCGGAAGACGGCGACGTCGTACTTCTCTCCCCCTGCTGCGCCAGCTTCGACCTCTTCAAGAATTACGAGGACCGCGGTGCCCAATTCAAGGAAGCCGTAAGAAAACTGTAAGGAACCATGGCTGCGACTGCAAAAAAGAAAAGGAACCTCTGGAACATCTTCGAGAACTTCGAAGGTGACAAGGTGGTGTGGATGATAGTGCTGCTGCTCATGCTTATCAGCGTGCTCTGCATGTTCTCCTCCACCTCCCGCCTGCTTTCCAGCGGACAGTCGCGCATCGACGTAGTGAAGGACCAGCTCATACTGGTGGCCTTCGGAATCGGCATAATCATACTCATATACAACATACGCAACCTCGGCATCCTGCGCTGGCTGAGCAAGTTCGGCTTCGCGGTATCGCTCCTGCTTCTGGGTGTGCTCGACCTCAAACTCGACCTCGGCTTCGTGCGGAGCATCGAGATCAACGGCGCCCGCCGTATCCTTCAGGTCGGTCCCGTGCAGGTTCACGTTTTCGAGGTGGTAAAGGTTGCGATGATAATGTACCTCGCGTGGGCCATGGACGCCCTGAAGCGGGGAAAACTCAAACGCGGCAATACCGAACTGGCTAAGAAAATAATCTACATCTACGCGCCCTTCGTGGTGAGTTTCCTGATGATTATCCCGGGCAGTAACTCTGCCGCCCTGGTGATCGGAGGAATGATGTTCATCACCATACTCATAGGCGGCGGCAACCTCCGCGACCTGGCCATACTCGTGGCCGCGGGAGTGGTGATGATAGGCATGGTTCTCGGCATCTATACCCTCTCGAAAGGCAAGGTCTTCGGCCGTATAGGCACCGGCATCAGCCGTATCTTCGAGAGCACCGATTGGGAGCAAAAGGTACTGGATTCGCGTATGGGTTCGGTCGACTACTACGAGGCCCTGGACCAGATACGGCAGCCCTACAGCGCCAAGATAGCCATCCACGAGGGCGGCATCATAGGCAAGGGCCCCGGAGCCAGCACCCAGCGCTACGTGGTGCCGGACATCTCGGAAGACTACATGTACTCCTTCATAATCGAGGAATACGGCATACTGGGCGGCATAATAGTGCTGATGCTCTACATCAGCCTCCTCGCCCGAGGCTCGCTGATCGTACGCAACTGCGGCAGCGAACTCTTCCCCAAGCTCGCGGTGGCCGGGCTTACCATGCTCATAGTCATGCAGGCCTTCCTGCACATGTTCGTGAACGTGGACATCGGCCCGATGACGGGCCAGACGCTACCGCTGGTGAGCCACGGCAGCTCGGCATTCCTATGCTTCTGCGTAGCCTTCGGAATAATCCTGTCTGTATCCCGCTATGCCAGCCGTAAGATACGCAAGGAGCAGATGCAGAGCGCACCCCTTGTGGAAAGGGAGGAGATTAAAGACGATTTGGACGACTTAAACCAACTTGAAGATGAAATACTCTAAACTCAGGGTGATTATCAGCGGCGGCGGCACAGGCGGACACATTTTCCCCGCTCTGTCCATAGCCGGCAAGCTCCGGGAACTGAATCCGGAGACAGAGATTCTGTTCGTGGGAGCCGAAGGCAAGATGGAGATGGAGAAGGTTCCCGCGGCCGGTTACGAGATCGTGGGTCTGCCGATAGTGGGCCTGCAGCGCCAGCTGACGGTTAAAAACATCATCAACGACATTCAGGTTCCCTTCAAGTGGATTGCCAGCCAGCGCAAGGCCAGGCGTCTGCTCAAGGAGTTCAAGCCCCAGATAGCCGTGGGTGTTGGCGGTTATGCCAGCGCTCCCCTGCTCAAGCAGGCCACCCGCCTTGGCATCCCGACGCTCATCCAGGAACAGAACGGCTTTGCCGGCCTCACCAACAAGATGCTCGGCAGCAAGGTCGGCTGCATCTGCGTCGCCTACGAAGGCATGGAGCGTTTCTTCCCGGCCGACAAAATCGTCTTCTCGGGAAATCCCATTCGCAGAGAAATCCACCCCTATACCGACGCCGATCGCGCAGAGGCTCTGAAATTCTACGGACTCAACCCCAAGAAACGCCACATCTTCGTAGTTGGCGGCAGCCTCGGAAGCGGCACGCTCAACAACGCCATGAAGGCATGGATCACCGCCGGGTGCCCCGGCGGAGACGACGTGGAGGTGCTCTGGCAGTGCGGAAAGTACTACAAGAAAGGCATCGACGACTTCATGTACGGCCGCGAGGTGCCGGGAGTGCAGTATTCCGACTTCATCGCCCGTATGGACCTGGCCTATGCGGCCGCCGACGTGGTGGTGTCCCGCAGCGGAGCGTCTTCCGTTAGTGAGATCTGCGCCGCCCGCAAGGCCGCCGTTTTCGTGCCGTCGCCCAACGTGGCCGAAGACCATCAGACACATAACGCAATGGCCCTCGTGAGCCGTGACGCCGCCCTTCTGGTGCGCGATGCCGAAGCAGCCGAAAAGCTGCTCCCCACCGCCCTCGAGCTGGTGCACGACGCCGACCGCATCGCCCGTATCGCTGAAAATGTGGCTCCCCTGGCCCGACTCGACGCCGCCCAGACCATTGCCGACGAAATCTATAAGCTAGCTGCCAAATGAAGACCTACACCGACATCTACTTCCTCGGAATCGGAGGCATAGGCATGAGCGCCATCGCCCGTTACTATGCGTTCAAGGGACTGCGCGTGGCTGGTTACGACCGCACGCCATCCCCTCTTACCGCAGAGCTCGAGGCTGAAGGAATAGAGGTTCACTACAATGACGACCCGTCGCGCATTCCTACCGATGTGGAGTCGACACTCGTGGTTTACACTCCGGCTATCCCCTCCGACCTGACTGAATACCAGTTTGTGATGAGCCACGGCTACCGAGTGATCAAACGCAGCCGCATGCTTGGCGAAATCACTCAGGGACAGAAGTGCCTGGCAGTTGCCGGTACTCACGGAAAAACCACAACCAGCACCCTTGTAGCCCACATCCTCACGGATAGCGGCGAAGGTTGCAGCGCCTTCCTAGGCGGCATCTCCAAGAACTACGGCACCAACCTGCTGATGAGCAAGAATCCGGTAGTGGTGGCCGAGGCCGACGAGTTCGACCGCAGCTTCCTCCAGCTGCATCCGGCAATCTCCGCTATCACCGCAATGGACGCCGACCATCTGGACATCTACGGTGACCTGGAGCATTACCAGCAGGCTTTCCGCGACTATGCCGCTCAGGTATCCGATTTCCTGATCATCAAGAAGGGCCTTCCAATTGCCGCGAAGGACACTCCCGCACATATTCTAACCTATCATATAAGCGATCCTACGGCCGACTTCCACGCCTCCAATATCCGCACCGACGCTCTGGGGCATTGCACCTTCGACCTGGTGTGGCCGGAAGGCGTTGTGGAAGACGTCCGAGTAGGTACGCTCGGTGCCCTCAACGTTGAGAACAGCGTTGCAGCTGCCGCGGTATGTCTCTGCCATGGGGTAAGCCCTTCGGCGGTGAAGGCAGCCATAGGCAGCTACCAGGGCGCGAAGCGTCGTCTGGATGAGCACGTGAACAACGGAAAGCTCACATACATAGACGATTACGCACATCATCCCGAAGAACTGGCAGCAGCCATTTCATCCATTCGCGGTATGTTCCCGGGACGCAAGATCACTGCTGTTTTCCAGCCGCACCTCTACACTCGCACGAGGGATTTCGCTCCGGAGTTCGCAGCTGCGCTGAGCAAGGTGGACAAACTCATCCTGTTGGACATCTACCCCGCCCGCGAGGAGCCCATTCCAGGAGTCACTTCCGAGATAATCCTACGCGATGTCAAGAGTCCCGAAAAAATGCTCATTCATAAAAACGAGCTCATGGACACCCTCGCAGCCGAGCCACTCGATGTACTGGTAACCTTCGGGGCCGGTGACATCGACCGTTTCGTGCAGCCCATAACTGAAATGCTTTCAGCAAGATAATGAAGAAAGGAATCCGCATACTGCTCCTGGCTCTCGTGCTTGCCCTCGCAGCCGCGGTGGCGGCTCTGGTTGCAGGCAGCGCCTCCCGCACCCGGCACGGCGTAACCTGCAACGAGCATCTGGACATACGCTTGCAGGATTCCAGCTTCGTCACAGAGCAGGAGGTAAGGGATTGCCTCACAAGGCGTTACGGATCGTGGTCGGGCCAGCGCATCGACAGCCTGGACCTCCACAGAATGGAAGAGATACTCAACGGACTAACCGCCGTAAAGCGCAGCGAAGTCTGGGTCACCCCCGACGGAATGCTGCACGTCCGCATCGTCCAGAGGCAGGCTGCCGCGCGCTTTGAAACCTCCGACGGAGGCTTCTATTCCGATGCCGAAGGCTACATCTTCCCTCTCCAAAAGAGCTGGGAAGCCCCGGTGCGCACGGTTACCGGCAGCATCCCGCTCACGTTGCCTAAGGGCTACAGCGGTCTGGCTCCCTCCGAGCAGGATCAGGAGTGGCTCAAGGGCATGCTGGCACTCGTGCACTTCATCTCAGGCAGCAAGGTCTGGAACGCCCGCATCGCCAGCATCTCCATCGAACCCGGAGGAGAAGTGGTCCTGGGTCTATATGACGGACGGGAAAAGATTCTCTTCGGAGGCAGTGATTCCATCCAAGAGAAATTCAAACTACTGGATGACTATTACACCTATATCCGGCCCTCCAAGGATCCCGGATACTACAAGACGGTGAACCTCAAATACCACGGACAGATTATTTGCAGACAGAAATAATTTAACCATATGAAAGACAGATACATAGCAACAGTCGACCTGGGCAGCTCGAAGATAGCGCTCTCGGTTGCCAGGGTGGTCGGCGAAGACGTGCAGGTGCTCTACTACCGCGAGACTCCTTCGGACGGAGTGCGCCGCGGCAGCATCTTCAATCCGGAAAAGGCCTCCAAGGCAGTGCGGGAAGCGATTAACGCCGCCGAAGAAGAGCTTGGCGTGAAGATACGCCAGGTGGTGATCGGACTCCCCCGCTGCGGCATCAGGCAAGAAATCGCAATCGCGTCCACCGAGCGCAGTGACGCTTATTCCTGCATCTCCCAGGACGAGATTGACGCCGTGAAGAACATGGCGCTCGACACCTATCCCCTCGAAGACGAAGAGGTGGAGGAGATGTACGGAGCCGTGGCCCAGTCGTTCAGCACTGAAGACGCCTACCATTACAGCGAGGCCGATGTAGTGGGCATGCCGTCACGCAGTCTCGAAGGCGAATTCAAGGTGTTCGTGGGCAAGAAGAAAGCCGTGCGCAACATCGATATCATGCTCGAAAAGGCAGGAGTGGCCGAAGCCGCCAAGTACTTCCTTCCCCTTTCCACCGCCGACGCGGTGCTGTCGCCCGAAGAGAAAGAAAACGGCGTGGCGCTCATCGAAATGGGAGCGGGAGTTACCAGTCTCACCATTTGTCAAGACGGCATCCTGCGCTACTACTGCGCCATCCCCTTCGGCGGACGCAATATCACCGCCGACATCAAATACGAATGCGGCTTTACCGAAGTGCTGGCCGAGAACATCAAGATGGCCTTCGGCGCCTGCATGCCGGAAAGGCTCCAGAATATGAGCGAGAAGACCCTCCAGATTCGTGATGAGGTGGACGGTTCTTCCCGTCAGGTTACAGTGAAATACCTGTCCGAGGTGGTTACCGCCAGGGTTAAGGAGATCGTAGACGCCATCCTCTTCAAGATTCAGGAGAGCGGCTACGCCGACAAGCTCCGCAACGGCATAGTGCTCACCGGTGGCGGCGCCAATCTGGTAAACTGCGGCAACCTCATCAAACAGATGTCGGGCTACAACGTGCGCATAGGCTACCCGAGGGCGCGCAGGATTTCTGTTAGCGGATGCCCAGGCATCTCCGAAACCAGCGCTGCCGCTTCTGTAGGCATGCTGATGCTGGCATCGGCCGACACCCATATCGACTGCGCCTCCGAAAAGAAGGGAGTCAGCCCCGCATCGACCCGAAAGGCTGCGGCAAGCGCCGAAAAAGCTCCCGCCGAACCCGGCAGGGAAACACTCTTTGGAGACGATGAAGTCGAGGTGGTGAATCCTCCCAAGAAGGAGGCCAAGGCTCCGAAGAAAACCAAGGAATCGGGCATTTTCAAATGGACCAAGAAGAAGTTCACCGACTTCATGGGCGATCTTTACGACGGAATGGAAGAATAAAAATCAGCGGATATGAACGAGAACGACATAATCATAGCACCCTCCGACTGGGTGGTTTCGGACGCAACGATAAAGGTACTCGGCGTTGGCGGCGGTGGCTGTAATGCGGTTACCTACATGTACGAACAGGGCATCCAGGGATGCAGTTTCATAGTGTGCAACACCGACTCGATGGCTCTCACCCGCAGCAGCGTACCCAATAAGATTCAGCTGGGTCGCGGCCTCGGAGCCGGCACCAATCCCACCAAGGGACGCAACGCCGCGCTTGAATGCCAGGACGAGATAGCCGCGAGCCTTTTCGACGGCCGCACCGAGATGCTGTTCATCACCGCCGGCATGGGCGGCGGCACCGGCACGGGTGCAAGTCCGGTTATCGCCAAGATGGCAAAAGACCGTGGCATCCTCACCGTGGCAGTGGTAACCATCCCCTTCCTCAATGAAGGCAAGCGGGCGCTCACACGCGCCATCGAGGGGATCCACGAACTCGAACAGAATGTGGACAGCCTCATCATTATCAACAACGAAAAGCTCTACGAATACTTCGGCGCCGAACTGGTGCACGACGCCTTCCCGAAAGCCGACCAGGTGCTCGCCACGGCAGTGCGGGGTATCATCGAGATAATCAAGAAGCCCGGCTACATCAATGTGGACTTCGAGGACGTGAAGACCCTCATGAAAGACAGCGGCATGGCGCTCATGGGGTGTGGAACCGGTTCAGGTCCGAACCGTATCGATGAGGCCGTGCGCGGCGCTTTCGAATCCCCGCTGCTGAACGATTTCGACCTCACCAGCGCCAAAAACGTGCTCGTGAACATCACCGGAGGAAAGAACGACAAGGGCCTCAAGATGACAGATCTTCAGGCTATCAACAACAAGATTGACGAATACACCGGCGGAGCCAACAAGTTCAAGAGTGGACTCATCTGGGACGAGGATCCCGAAATCGGCGACCGAATCCAGATTACCTCAATCGTAACCGGTCTGCGTTTCTCCGACGTGCTGGGCGAAAAAGAGAAGACTCTGGACAACTACATCGTTATCGACAAGAACTTCGTATACGACAAGGAAGGGCTCGCCCGCGAAGGCGGAATATCCCTTTCAGGCGACTCCAGCGCCCACATCGGCTTCTCCAGCAAGGAGAACGAGCGCGCCTTCCGCTACGACCCCGACAACCGTCCGGTTCTGCTGGTGCGTGAGGGCGACAATATCTCCGCCCTTGAAGATATTCCCGCTATAAGGAGAGCAAGTAAGTAAAAAATTACTATATTTGTCACTTCTATGGCAGACAAAAGGAAAACAAGGGTTCGTTTTGCACCGTCACCCACTGGGCCGCTCCATATAGGCGGCGTGCGCACGGCGCTTTACAACTATCTCTATGCAAAGCAGCATGGAGGCACCTTTGTGCTCCGTATCGAAGACACCGACTCCAACCGTTTTGTCCCCGGAGCCGAAGAGTATATCATCGAGGCTCTCCGCTGGTGTGGCATCACTCCCGACGAAGGAGTTGAGAACGGCAAGGTCGTCGAAGAGGCGTCTGCCAAGCATCCCTACGGCCCCTATCGTCAAAGCCAGAGAAGGGCGATATACCGCCAGTACGCCGAGCAGCTCATCGAGGCCGGCTACGCATACTACGCCTTCGACACAGCCGAAGAACTGGCGGCGAAGAGGGCCGAGGCGGAGTCTCACGGACAGACCTTCATCTATAATCAGGAGTCCCGTAAGACCCTTCGCAACTCGCTCACGCTCAGCCCTGAAGAGACGAAGAAGCTCCTTGAGGAAACCACTGGCTGGACCATACGTTTCAAGATGCCGGAGAACACCGTGGTGAAGATGGATGACCTCATCCGCGGCCACATCGAAGTGAACACAGACACCCTGGATGACAAGGTGCTCTGGAAGAGAGCAGACGAGCTGCCCACATACCATCTGGCCAACATAGTTGACGACCATCTGATGGAGATCACCGAGGTTATCCGCGGCGAGGAATGGCTCCCGTCGCTGCCTCTGCACTATATGCTCTACAAGGCTTTCGGTTGGGAAGCCACCCAGCCGAGGTTTGCCCACCTGTCGCTGCTTCTCAAGCCCAGCGGCCAGGGCAAGCTCAGCAAGCGCGACGGCGACAAACTCGGATTCCCGGTATTCCCGCTGCGTTGGGTAAGTCCCGAGGGCGAAGTCACCCGCGGTTACCGCGAAGACGGCTACTTCCCCGAGGCCTTCATCAACATGCTTGCATTCCTTGGCTGGAACCCTGGAGATGAAAGGGAAATCCTCTCCCTGGATGAACTCGCCCAGGCTTTCTCCCTGGAAAGGGTAATCAAGTCCGGTGCCCGTTTCAATCCCGAAAAGGCCAAGTGGTACAACAAGGAATATCTCCGAATGAAGAGCGACTCCGAGCTGGCGGAACTCTATATGCCAATACTCGAAGCCCATGGCGTGAAAGCCAGTGCTGAATACACTGCAAAGGCCATTTCTGTGATTAAGGACCGCGCCACCTTCGTGGAAGATTTCTGGACCGCTGCCCCCTATCTCTTCGTCGCTCCAACCGAGTTCGCCGAAAAGGACGTGGCCAAGTTCTGGAAAGAAGAAAACTTCTGCCATCTGCCGGCAGTCCGCGACCATATCGCCGCCTACGCCGGACCTTGGGAAGTGAAAGCCATAGCTGAATCGCTCGAAGGCTACATCAAGGGCGAAGGCTGGCCGATAGGAGGAGTTATGAATTGCCTGCGGCTCACCCTTACCGGTGCCGCAAGCGGCCTTGGAATAGCAGAAATAATCTACACCACCGGACTCCAAGAGGCGGTGGCCAGAATAGATAAAGCACTAAACACCATTAAGTTATGAGAATAGGCATTTGCTCCGATCACGCCGGCTTGGAATACAAGACCAAGCTCATCTCCTACCTTCTTGGCAAAGGCCACGAAGTGGTGAACTTCGGCACCGACAGCAGCGAATCATGCGACTATCCCGACTTCGCCCATCCCCTGGCTTTTGCCGTTGAAAAAGGTGAGGTTGATGCAGGAATAGCCCTTTGCGGAACAGGCAACGGCATGGCCATGACGCTGAATCACCACAAAGGAATTCGCGCCGGCCTTGCTTGGGGCACGGCAATTGCATCACTGGTCAAAGAACATAACAATGCCAACGTGCTGGTTCTGCCCGCTCGTTTCATAAGTTACAGAATGGCAGTTAGTTGCGTTCGCGCATGGCTCACCACAGACTTTGCTGGGGGCCGCCATCAGAGACGAATCGACAAAATCCCCGTATAGAAAAGTTGGTTAGTTCATGGGATTTTTCAGCCTCGGAGACTGTTCTCCGGGGCTTTTTTTGTCGTTATTTTTATGATTCCATCATAAAAGGGCAAAATTTGACTATATTTGTAATCTAAACATGCTATGAAAAGCATCTAATAAATAGCAACAATGCTGTTCGTTAGTGTCATATTGGCCTGGTTAAACCTGTTCACAGCTCAGCCCGAGACTGTGGAAAGAGAGGTGGACTTGCCGCCCATCTACTTCAGATGGGATAAGTCCAGTCACGATGCCACGTATGCACAGAACCGCAAGGCAGCGAACTCTATCATCGATATGATCAAACTGATAGGGCCGCAGAAAATCGAATACGCCCAGCTTGTTGCATATGCTTCGCCCGAGGGCGTCCACGAACACAATCTCAAACTCAGCCGCGCCCGTGCATACGAAATCCGCTGGCTCATCCGCCAGAAAGCCCCTAGTATCTCCTCCAAAATCCGAATACGCGCAGGCGGAGAGGGCTGGGTTTTGCTACGCGCGCGCGTACAGGCGGACAAGCGCATAAGCGACAAGTCCCGCGAGAAGATCCTTCGAATCCTGGACGACCAGAGCATTTCCGACGACACCCGCAAATGGCGCCTCGCCAACCGGCTTGGCTCCGACCCGCGTGTTGGTGAGCTCTGGCCGTACCTCCTCAAGACCCACTACCCGAAACTCCGCGCCTGCACTATCACCATACGCTTCAAAGCAGTACCCGGCACTCCCCTTGCGGAGATAGGCCGTCCGGTAGAGGACGCGTCCGCCACCAAGGCCACTCCGGCCTCCTCCACAACCACCGAATCCCCTGCCGCCACCGAATCTGCCGCAACGCAGACCACGCAGACCAACGAGACCAACGAGACCAACGACGCTACACCAACCACCACCATCTCTGCTCAGGCTGAAGCTGCTGTGGCCGCACAAGCCGCGAGCGCCAAAGCATCGGAGGGCACTCCTTCTGAGGGACGTGCCACCCGCGTGGACACCCCAAAAATCGGCAGATTTTCGGGGACCCCGGATTCCCTCGCTTCGGGGGGACCGTCGACAGACGGTGGGGTGAGCCCGAAGGGCGAACTCCCGAAGGAGGAGTCGCCCTCTGCCGCGCGCACTCGCATCCCCGTCGTCGCCATCAGCACCAACCTCATCTACGACCTTACCTACATCCCCGGCTACGGCCTCACATCCATCCCGAGCTTCAGCCTCGAATACTATCCCAACGCCGGCCGCTGGACCTTCGGCGCCGATGTGGAATGGCCAATGTGGCAGCACTTCGACACCCACCGCTTCATGCAGATCAACAACATCACCCTGTGGGGCAGGCGCTACTTCAAAGAAAAGGACGAGTCCTTCAAGGGGCTCTACCTCCTCGGAAGCCTCGGCGCAAACCGATACGGAGTGGGTTGGAACGAGCGTGGCTGGAAAGGCGAGGGAATCCACGCTTCCGCAGGCATTGGCTGGAAGAAATACCTCGGCCGCAGCCGCTTCTTCTTCGACACCGGCCTGGCTCTGGGTATTTTCTGGAGCCGTTACGACCCGTACGTCTACAGCAACGAAGCCACGGGCTGGTACTACTACGACTACACCGGCAAACCCGCCGATTTCACCGAACGGAGCAAACGCCTTCTCTGGTTCGGCCCCACAAGGGCATATGTATCAATAGGCTACGATCTTTTCACCCGCCGTCGCAAATGAGGTCCCGCGTTCTCATATCTGTTCTAGCGGCACTGCTTCTCGTGAGCGGGTGCACGATCGAACCGCAACTCCGCCTGAGGAAGGTCGCCACCACCAAGGTCGTCATGCAGACCAAGGTTTCCACCGACATCATGTGGCAGGTGAACTGGCAGGCCGCCTGGGACTTCGACTGGAAGACCGAGGTCTATGGTCCCGTAGGCTATACCGAGCCAAAGGGTATCCGCATGCACATCTACACCCTCGACGACACTGAGTCGCCCAAGTCGCACTACGTCTACAACTTCAGCGGCAATCAGGGCCAGGCCGACGTGTTCGTGGGCATACACAACCTCCTCTTCCACAACAACGACTCCGAAGTACTACTCTTCCGTTCGGAAGACGACCTCGCCGACATCTACTCCTACACTCGTATCATCTCCAAGGGCCTGAGGAGTTCCATCCCGGTGCAGACCACCGAACAGAAGATCGCTACCAAGGCGGACGATGACGACGAAGAAACCGACCTCACAGAGGAGATCGACGAACCGGTAGCCTTCGCCCCGGATCAGCTATTCGTGATGTACGAGCCCAAGTATCACATCACGGACGACTTGAACGACTACGAATACATCGACGGCCAGTACGTACTCCGCATTGAGGGCGAGCTCATTCCGCATAGCTTTATCTATCTGTTCCAGATACGGCTTCTCAACAACCTGGAGCGAGTCTATGGCAGTTCAGGCGCCGCTCTCACCGGGGTGGCCGAGAGCGTCAACCTCCGCACCGGAGAAACTACCGCTACCCCGGTGTGCGTGCCTATGGATGTTTTCATCAACACCTCGGCCGATCCCGACCTGATGTGCGCACGAGTGCTCTGCTTCGGCATCCCCGGATGCAATCCATACGACGCAGCGAGCGTAGCCGCCACCGAAAGCAAACACTGGCTGGTGCTGAACGTAATGTTCAAGACCGGCAAATACAAGAACATCCGAATTGATGTCACAGACCAAATCCGTGCCCTTCCCACCGGCGGCGTGATTCCGCTGGAAATCGATGTGGAAGACTTCCCGTCAGAGGATACCGATCCTCCAATAGAAGATGGCGGCGGATTCAAGGCACTTATAGACGAATGGGACGAACAAACCGGAAGCACAACCATAAAGAATTGATTAACAATATTTTATATTATTATTTATTAACTCATTAAACCAAAAGTTTATGAAACGTTACATTTTCCTCGTTGTAGCAGTTGCTCTCGCAACCGTGTCTTGCAGCAAGACCTACGACACCAACCTCAACGCAGCCAAAACCGGTGCTATCGGTTTTGGAACCTGGTCAGATGTTTTGACCAGGGCACCTATGACCGCTTTCGCCGACGGTAACGAATTCGACGTCTTTGGTTACAAGTGGAAAGGCTCCTTCGCCAGCCCCACTAATCCTACCGACGTCTTTAACGGAGATGACGTTAAGTACAACGGGTCGACATGGTCGTACGAGAATCCCCGTTTCTGGGATGTCAACTTCGACGGCTACACATTCTTTGCTGTTTATCCGAAGGATAAGCTTACCACAGCTCCCGTACAAACCGGTCTCTTCGTCACCAACGAACTCACCTTCGATGGTGCAACCGAACCTCTTCTCATCGCTCAGCGTAAGACCGTCAACAAGGGCGGAGCTCCTTACTTCAACAATTACGATGCAGTTCCTCTGGTCTTCAAGCACATGTCCGCTCTTGTCGACCTGAAGGTCCGCAAGGTTGAAGCCATCAAAGGCGCAGTTCTCGAGGTAACGGGTATCACCCTGAACAACATCCAGACCAAGGGTAAATTCACTGTCGCTTCCTATAGCGGAGATAACGATCCCGTTGGTTCTGCTGGCGCAGGCGGATGGGAACTCGCCGCAACTCCGGTTCCGGCCAATTTCACCAACGCATCTGGTTCTGGTGTTGCTTCTCTCCCGACCCTTGCAGCTAATTCAGGTTACGACAAGGCTGGTGCAGGAGATCTTATTAGCGAACTGGTGGTAATGCCTCAGATCTTCACCGTGGGTGGCCAGAGCCTTACAATTGAGTACACCCTCACCAGTGGCGGCGACGCTACCGAGCACACAGTTACTGTTGATCTCAGGGATTTCGACGAGGTTGAAAACGCAGTGAATACTGACACCACTATCCCGTCATGGCTGCCCGGTGTGCACTACACCTACTACCTCATCATCGATGCCAACGCCATCAGCTTCACCGCTTCGGTCGCCAGCTGGGATGTTGAGAAGGACGGCTACTACTACCTCCTCAACTAAGCATCCGCTCAGCAAAGCAACATGCTTAAGCGCGTAACGTTCATACTTGCAGCAGTCTTCGCGCTCGCCCTGTCAGCTGTGACAGGGTGTGTGAAGACTTACGATCCGGCACCGGAGCAGGGCAATGCCATCCGCTTCGTGGCCGGGTCGTCGCTGCTTGTGGACGAGCTACCGACTAAATCCGGAGCGGATTTAAAGACAGCATTTGCTGCGAATGATAATTTTTACGTCTACGGAGCCAAAGTAGTGTCTGCTACTCGTTATACCCTGTTCAACGGTCAGAGCGTAAGCCTGACCAGTCTGGGAGCAGACCCGCTTGACCCTTCAGACGACGTTTGGCAATACTCCCCTGTCCGTTTTTGGGACAGCGATGCCACTCAGTACGATTTCCTTGCTGTAAGCGGCCCTGCGACATCGTCCGGAATCAGTTGCGACCCGTCTGTGGCCGGTCACTTAAGGGCAGGCATCACCTTCGATGCAACCAGCGACCCATGTGACATCATGGCGGCGGGATACCAACGCACCAACGGAGCCCGCACCCCGATCCATTTCGAATTCAACCATATTCTGAGCGCTGTAAGAGTAGTCATTATTAACGACTCCCCTTCCGTCGACGTTACGGTTAATTCCTACGCATTCCGCAATATATGCTACAGGGCTATCGGAACCGTTGAGCAGAGTCGAAACGGCATTGCCGAGATGGGCACCAGCGACTGGGGAATGTTTTCCTACACCTCTAGCACTATCCTGGGGCACAGCACCGTGCCGGGAACTGTCCTGGCCAACGGAGAACAGTTCGCAATGGCCTCGGACAAGTGGGACCTTATGGTTCCTCAGGAACTTGCGCCTTATGGAGACTATATCCCCCAGCTGATGCTCGACTACGAGTACGACCAGGTTAATCCATACACGCAATTGCCGGAACACAACCATGTTGTATTCCCACTCCGCCTGGAGAGCATTGCAGTCAAGAACTCCAACGAGCTCATCACCAGCTGGCTGCCCGGAATGAAATACACTTATGAGATCCACATCCGCCTCGGCGGAGGTATCATTGTTAATGTCGCGGTGACGGACTGGACAGAAGTCCCCGCCGAAACCCCAGGTCTTACCATTGATGACGAATAGGCTTCACGCATATCTCAAAGCCGTATTAGCGGCTGTCATTCTCCTCGTCATCGGTTCGTGCAGACAGAACGAACCGGTGCAGACGGAAAGTGGCAGGATATCTGTGTCTCTTGCCGGCTGCAACATCATCACCCGCTCCCTAAGTGACGATATTGCCGACGGCAGCGCCATCATTATTGACGGTAATACCGGAGAGCCCGACCTCGTGATCGGGATCGCCAACTCCGAGGGCGATCTCGTAGCATGGTGGCCGGACGATTTCTGGGGCGCAATGGAAACGGGATACTCCTCAGAATGCCAGACCGACAAGACTGACGAGACCAAGTCTACCATCTACTTCACCGGACCCGGCAGAGGTTCATACACCGTGTTCGCGGTCGCCAACACCTCTGGTTTGGACGCATCGACAATCAGCGACCTTCAGCTGGCAACCACCATATCTGAACTGGAAGCGCTTCAGCTCACTGTTGACAGCGGCGAACCGGATTTCGGCGCCACAATGCCGCTAACTGCAAGAGGTGCTTTGAGCGTAAACAGCTCGGGCAACGGCCAGATAGATCTTGAGCTTCTAAGGCCGGTAGCGCGAATAAGCATCACGTTCATCAACCAGACCGACGGTGCCGTAGACATTCACGACTGCGAGGTGACTTTGAAAGACCTCAACCCATCAAGGGGATTCCTGTTCGAGCAGGATCCGGATTACGTCAGCGGGTGCGACCGCAACCTTACAATTACCGGTACGAATCCTCTCGTTTTCACCGACAACAGATCCACCCTGCCCGTAAAGACGGTGTTCCCCAGCACCGCGCCTGCCAGACTAGTGGGAAGCCGGTATTTCCTCAACGTCCACTTCCGCGTTACAAAAAAGAACCAAAATTACGACGCGAACGACCCCGATACTTATTCGGAGTATGATTTCGAGGACTTGCCTATCCATGACAACCGTTCGAGGGACATTCCAAACATCCTTCGCAACCAGCATCTCAAAATTGAAACCCGTATCACCAAGAGGGCCGAAGAACATGACTACTCGTTCAACTTCGAAGTCCAGGACTGGTACGAAAAAGAAGAATACGTTACATTTGATTAGACCGTGAAGCTATTTGCCCGCATAACTGTAGCACTCTGCCTGCTCACTGCTCTTTCCTGTACGATACAGGAGGAAAGAGTCGATGTGGAATACCGCCTTCCAGAAGGCACACCGGTTACCCTTAACATTGGCTTCGGATATCCCAAACGCGACGAAATTAACATCGCGACCAGGGCCGAGTCCAGCAGGGAGGATGAATCGCGCATCCACGATCTTTATGTAATGATCTTCGACGGCAGCGGAAACAAGTTCTACGGCAGGTATTTCACATATGAGCACCTTATCAACTCTCTTGACGATCTTGATTCCCACAGCAACGAAGGCTGGTATGTCGAGAATTCCGACAACAGCCGCGGAGTCGTCAAGATAGCCACACAGGCGAAAGAAGACTGCAAGCTGGTGATGCTTGCCAATGTAACAAGTACTATCACCTCTCTCAATCACAAGGACCCGGTGGAAGTCCTTGCTGCGATAGACTCTTACGAAGATCTCACAGATGTCCGGGTAACCCTGGAACAAGAGATCCTCAACCGTGGCGACCTCTTCATGATGCTTGGCATAATGAATGACGTCAGCACCGGAAGCCTCACCTGGGGCTCTATATCTGCAGGCAACGCCATATACAACAAGCCAGGAGACGAGTATCAGCTACAGCTCAGGCCGCTGGACGCCAAGGTCAAGTTCTACATCACATATAATACCGCCAACATCGATCCGGAGAAATGCGACCCCCGCAAATGGTGGGCATACAATGTCCCCTCCGAATGCTACTTGATTCCCGGGGCGGGGCAGCCAGACGATATCGATTTCTTCGATACAGAAAAGACCTTCTTCGAAGGGAAGGAGACGGTTAACGGTAAGGAATGGGATGTGTTCTCGTTCTACATGTTGGAAAACTGCCAGGATCCCAAGGTGTCCATCATGTCTTCCGGCTCCCCCAGCTATTATCTTCGTGAGAAGGAGAGCGATCCCTCCGAAGAGGAATCAAACTTCATTTACGCTCCGGAGAACGGAACATACGTGCGCTTTGACCTGCTGCTTGGCCTCACAAACACTGGAGTGGTGTCCATCACGGGCGACAACAACGCCGCGCACGCCCTTACGACTGAAGCCGTTTACACCGTTCACCTGGGAGATTTCGCCAACAGTAGCCCCGGAGACGGACGCAATTGGGACAATTACGACGTGGAGCGCAGCACGTCTTATTCTTATTTCATAACCATCAACAACTCCAGGTCCATCTATGTGGAAGTTCTTGGAGATGATGGTCTTCCGGACACTGGCGACGAACTCGAGATCCAGCCCGGCCAGGAAGGTTCCCTGCTCCTTTCTACCGATGCGGTTGTTAACTGTGACGCCCATTACGAATATCATTGCCTTACCTTCAGGTATACTCCGGGTCTCGAAGGAAGAAAGGTATCATGGTACGTAAAAACTCCTTTCGATGAAGGCGGAGCCCAGTGGGATCCCGATGCTAATGGAGGGCAGGGTGACTGGAACTTCGACTGCAAAGACTACCTGTGGGTAAAGTTCGGCCTGAATGCGACTTCGGGCGAACCGGCCACTTATTCAGAAAACCGTGTAAAATACCCGGGCGACACCTATGACAAGAATTGGGATTATACCACGGGACTTGCGCAGCACCAGCTGATGGACATTCATCAGCTCTACAACTATATCCTTGACCAGACCAGGAAGAAGGAAGCCGGGCAGGCCAACGATTTCTTGGAAGAAGACACCGGAATACAAGACGATCCCCTTACTGCCGCCGACGAAAGCAAGCGTCATGTCATTCGCGTTACAGCCTTCATCGACGAATACTACTATGAAAAGGATCCGACTCTGGATCCGACAACGGCAAAGGCCGATCCCGAACTCTGGCGCAAATTCGTCAATGCCGATCCGCGCGAACTCCATATCCTTTCGGAGGCCGTCTACAGCGAAGACCGCCAGAGCGATGTGATCACATCCAGCCATTCTATCATCCAGCGGTCTATCCAGACCTTTTACAACACTTATTCTCCAGATCTGCGCACGCTCTGGGGAACTGAGCATCTGGATGAAATGGAGTACCGAATCCGCAAGCAGAAGGATCCGTCGCAGACCATCTGGCCCTGGTGGAAGAGTGGAAGATCTCTCCCCACATCGACAAGACCAAATAACGATGATAACGGGCGCTACAACACTGCAGCAATCTGGGGTGTGTCTGCCTCACCTGAATGGGATACATTCCTGGATTACTCTGTAGACAATAACACACCCGAACTCAAAGACGACTACAAATATCTTGCTTACTCCTGCCTTACCCGTAACCGCGACAACGACGGCGACGGCCATATTAGTCCCGGGGAAGTCCGCTGGTACATAGCTTCCGTCAACCAGCTTGTTGGCATGTGGGTTGGAAATGAGGCTCTCAGCCCTTCTGCCCGTTTGTATCAGCCTGAGAATAAGAACAGTATCGGAGACAATCGTGAATGGAGATCCTGGGTAGTGTCTTCAACTGCTCCGACTATTACAAATCCGCGTGTGATACGAGCAGAAGAAGGTGCTACCAAATCCAATTACGATTCATATAACTGGGCCTACACTTCATATTCCTCGGGAAAATTCACTGAAGATGACAGGCATCAGGTGTCTTCCGTACGCTGTGTGCGCAATATCGGCACCTATGATTCGGGCGGAGAGGTTATGGACATCAGCGGTGCTGATCTCAATGTGATTCCGGACGAGTATTATGAATCTCCCATGGGTTTTGATGCCAATGGCAAGGTCAATGCCAATGGCGACGGATCCTATACTCTGCGTTTCTCCCGCCTCGATCCGCGCTGCATCCGTGAATTTACTTTGCTGGATCTTCCTTATGCCGACGAGTATTCGATGAGAAACCGGGTATACATGGAAATGATCATGCAGGATCCGTCGGCGGAGGTTACGGTTCCTGCAAATAAGACCCAGGAAGAGCTGAACGACCTGATAACCACTGCCGGTCATAATTCTTATTGCCCGGCCGGATATCGTCTGCCAAATATGACGGAAATGCTGCTTATGGCATCCCTGCAGCCATCCGGATACTGGGATAACAGCAAGAAATACCCAACCCGTACATTTTATTCCCGTGGAATACGCGGAAGCAAGATAACTCCGGGAGAGAATCATAAAATCGGCTGGGGTTATGATAATAGTATCGTCCACATGCACAATTCCAGAGAGAAAGAGGCTACCATCATTAGCGACTTACGCTGCGTGAAGGATATGAACTGCACTGGAGAGATAACGGGAAGCATCTCTGTGGCCGGAGGAGACAAACTCCATATGGGAGACGATTGCCAGATCAAGTTGAATATCACTTCCCTGGGCTCTGCAATACGGTCACTTAACCTTTATCTTGTGTATGTGGGTACCAGCGGTAATGAAGAGACCCGAAGCATCGATATAAGCGGAGTCAAACTGTCTGGCGTAGCTATTAAGGACGAGTCTGTCGACTGGACCGTCCCGACCGACCTTACCCTTCTGGGGAATATGTTCATCCGTGCAATCGTCGTTAACAACGCCGGCACCCGCAAGGTGCTGGAAACGCCGATCAGGATTCTTTCCCCGGTGTTCGCTTCTGTCCGCCTCCTGCCTTGTGTGTATAACGGAGCACAGAATCCTTCATATCCCGTGTTGATTACAGCACATTCTCCGAGTTCTGACATCAGGAGATGGACACTGAGCATCAAAGATCCGGACAATGAGACTACTCCCATTAACCTTTCCGCCGGTTCGGGAACCAGGTACTGGAGCACTACCTGGCAGTTCGCATACAATCTGAACTCCCTGGCTACCGGCACATACTCCTTCCAGCTTGATGTGCTTACTGCGGATGGCAAGCATACGCTCTCAAACATCGCCAAAATGGATGTCTTAAGGATTAATTATGTGCCCAATCCGGGAACTACCGGAGAGGATGGATACAGCAAGGCCTCAGACATCACCGTCTCATGGGAGCCTGATGTTGTGACGGGAATGGACATGGCTTCAGGAGACTTCATCGAGGCAAACATCGATGTCAGCAACTGCTCATATTATATTGTGTATCAGACGGATCCTGAAACGGGTGAATTCATTTTGAAGAACGGTGAAAAGCAAAGGGACAATGCTCAGACCCTTGGCAAGGATAACATCATAAGCATTGGCATAACTGACACGGACCATAATACCAGCGTTAAGGTACCATATGTTTACCATATCTATTATCCAGCTCATGACGATGATGCAAGCGCTGATCCCCAGAAAGATTGGTTGCGCCCTAATATTTCCAAAAGCTCGGGTGATGACAAATCCAACGGAACCAACTATAAGTTGTTCAAGGGTGGGGCAGGCACCGGTTTCAAGCTTCAGAGCGGGAATTACTACATGCCTGATCCGGATTATCCCCAGCTTTTCCGTCTGGAGAAGGCCGGAGCTTTCTGGAACGGGCAGTGGATGGATACCTCCAACTGGAATGAAGGAGGCCAAAACGGGGACCCTGCCGAGGCTGCGGCGAGTCTTGCGAAAATCCTCGCATCCGATACATTCTATATCGGATCCACCCAGGGGACCCATCGCTCCAGGGCGACATATTTCTATGTCCGTGCCGTACGTAACGGCATTGGAACAAACGCTGCCGGAGGCGGTGTAGGCTTTGACGATCCTATAAATGGAGGTAATTTGTAAAGTGATGAAGAGGTTTTATTTCATACTGCTGATGCTGGCTGGGGCCCTGGCGCTTTCCTGCACAAGGGAACCTTCGCCCGTGCAGGACTCATCTGAGACCGGGTTCAAGACCATACATTACAAGGTTCAGGTTTCGAGTTCCGGTATCTCGAAGGCGACGACTGCCGAGAATGACACCAAATATGTCTTCCAGGCCACGGACGCCCTTTACGTCAGTTCCACGGATCCCGATTCCGGAGACGTGCAGCTTTTCGGGGTCCTGACTCTTATGTACGGTTCCGGCGAGACTACTGCGTATTTTGAGGGAGACCTTGTGGGTGTAGACGAGTTTGAGCCCGATTCCGACACTCCTATAAACGTAACCCTGGTAAGCTCCGAGGACAGAATTCATACTACTAGCGAAGGACAAATAACCGACACCTCCTATCCCTCCGGCGAGTATGGTACAACCCTTGCCGACGCCGTACAGAAATTCAGTAACTTTACTTGCAGTACCACCTTTGGGGCCACCCGGTTCACGCTCAGTCAACAGTCGGCATTCTTGATATTTACAGTCAGTTTCAAACGCTCGGAGGTTCCGGTGACGACGCCCGTAACTGCCAAAGTGTTTAACAACAACGAAGCGAATCCGATATGGCAGGCGGAAGTAAGCGCAACCGCTCTCGGTAGCGCAAGAAGCAGTGCTGATTTTGTGGTTGCTTTCCCCGGTGGCAGCACATCGCTGACCGACGCCGAGTTGTCCGTAATATGGGGGAACGGGACAAATGATCATAAAGAGTTTGCCATTGGCGATAAGGAACTGGCTGTCAATAACTACTACACGGTTCCCCGCACTACGATCGATCTTGGCAATCCTTTCCACATACGGGCCAAAGAAGACGGTACGTCCATTTCCTTCAAATATACGTACGCTACCGGAGAGATTCAGTATTTAAGCTACGATCTTGGTGTGGAAGATTGGACTAATTATGACGGCAGTTCGCTCGACCTGTCAAAAGATGATATGGTTTACTTCAAAGGCGCCAGGTCCGACTGTAACTGTAGTGGAAATACCCAGCTATTCACCTCTACAAACAACAAAGTGTGTTATATCGGGGGCAAGATAGGCAGTCTGTTGGCCGATGACAGCACCTTGGCCGCCAATGCCTTCAGGGGCGCATTCTCCAGAAAAAACACCATTGACACCGGCAATAATGGCTGTGACACAGAAAAGCCCACCACAATAACTGTATCCCCATCCACTCCTAGTGATTATGTGGACTGGATCGATATTGACTCGAACGATCCACTCATCCTTCCTGCCACCACCGCTGCCAACTGTTACATGGATATGTTCCTCGGCTGCATTTCCCTCACTTCGGCTCCCGATCTCCCCGCAACGGAGCTGGCAGATAAGTGTTATTTCCGAATGTTTCATAGCTGCTTCGGTCTTACATCGATGCCTTCTTTCCCTTCAGTGGTGACTATGTCTGGGTCCACTACCAGACGCAGATATTGTTACCAGATGTTCCAGAATTGTACTGGAATCACAGCACTAGAGGAACCGTTATTCGTCGGTGTTGGTTCGACTCTGCAAAGGGGCTGCTTTGAGGATATGTTTGCCCACTGCACATCGCTCACCTCAGTTATCCCAGGCTTGTTGCCTGCTACCACCTTGGCGGCGGATTGCTACCGCGGTATGTTCCAGGATACACGCTTCACGACCGCCCCGGATTTGTTGGCTGAAACACTCGTTGCAGAATGCTATCGTTATATGTTTAATAACTGCTCGAGTCTTACTAAGGTCAAGTGCCTTGCTACCAGCAATTTGGGCAATGGTTATACTACTAACTGGCTTAGTGGTTCCGTTCCCAATAATAATAATTGTAAATTTGTGAAAGCAGAAACGGCAACGACGTGGTCAAGAAATGCCCACGGCATTCCCAGCAACTGGATAGTAAGCACCCAATAGGCATATAAAAGGAAAGAGGCCGACTAAAAAGAGATTTTTAGCCGGCTTCTCTTTTTTATATTCGGCGGCGGAGGCAGCTATCCTTCGGGAGGACTCCGCTTGCGAGCTTGTCAGCTCGCTACGCTCCGGCCCCTCCCAC